>Ga0153955_100011_pt1 | contig 131898 bp, 153 predicted proteins | sample TSFL039MetaG_FD_104744 | JGI IMG/M metagenome (GOLD analysis project Ga0153955, IMG submission 104744) | Attine ant fungus gardens microbial communities from Florida, USA - TSFL039 MetaG | ecosystem: Host-associated > Fungi > Mycelium > Unclassified | place: USA: Florida, Wekiwa Springs...
CGCTATTCTGGACACAAAAGGACTGCCATATGTAGAACAATAGGCAGTAGAACATGTGATGCTCTGTCCAGGTACACAGACCATCATTTCCTGTATATAAGGCTTCATAGTCTGAGGATTAGATCTCAGACTTAACAACATCTTTTGTTGCTTAAACTACCTTGCTTGAGAACCATCAACTCTTCAATCACAAACCTAGTAAGTGACCATTTGTGATAGTATGGGGGGCTAGGAGAAAGATCGAGACATTGGCAGGAGCATATTTTGGACACTAGTATCTGTCATTTAGTATACAATTTCTTCTCTACCTAGACTACTGACTACAGTTGGGGTTTGGAAGACACACTTACAACATGTGTCGAGGGTGTATAGCTACCTTTACATAGTGCTGCTACGGCCTGCCTACACACTCTATGTAATAAATTGATGATTTAAAAAAAAATAAAAATAAAATTGTAGTCTAGACTCCATGTACAACTCCTATCACAAACTTGTATATATACAAGTATTCTATAATGATTCTATAATGTATTTCCTCAGCTTGTAGATTAACATATCCTTAAAGTCTCTCTTTCATTCCAAAACTCTAATCCAAAATTAGCAACCACATACATGACAGTAGATCATGATGCAACACATAAGTTGAAGCCAAAGTTGTCCCACTCCGTTGTCAACTAACTATTGCTCTGGACTCATAGATTATCATTCTGGATTGGTGGTTATATATTTCTCTTCTTTTGATAGTGTCCCCACAGACAAGCTCTGGACCCTTTAATCCAAACCTCAGAGTAATTCCATTTACTCATAAATTATAGTTTTATTTTATTTCTACTTTGACACTATCATTCTAGACATTGTCTGTAACATGGTGATAATTTAGAGTAGAGAAAGGAAGGTGTTGCAATAAAAAGGACTAATATGGAATGAAAGACTCCTTGACTCCATCTGATTTATCTTTACATTGTGTCACAAAAAAGTGACTACTAAATAGTGCCATGGAAGTATAACAAAATACTTGTTCAGTGAACTGCATAAATAGCTGGACCCTCGTTAGCAAGTAGGCTTGCTAACATTGCTCTTTTGGTGGAATGGTAAATCATACAGTATGTGACTACTGGTCCATAGCACAACTGTGACACATTGCAAGCCCACACACTAAGTTATCTCTTTCTGAGTGTTCTCAAATTTGAGGTTTTACTCCATATCTCTCTCAAATATCTTTGGACATCTTTGAAGAGTATGACTAAGTCTCATATTCTTCACTTTCAATATAACTCCTTTGAAAACCTTAACTGTGTTGTGGAAGATGAAGTCACAAGATGGTTTGGACTTGGAATAGAGAAGTTTATTCCTTTGCAAACCAGTGAAGTACATAGAACTAACTACCAAGCTTATAATGTTCTTGTACCTTCAGCTAGATCATGATGTCAGCCTGATATTAAACTGGACCCTTTGTGGAGGGGCAAGGAGATATCAAGTGTTGATATGGGCTTAAGGTTGAAACACATATTCATCTTGTAGTCTATACCATGGTGAAACACCACATCAGTTGTGAGGACTGTTTTGGTCTGTAATTTATATTTTAAACCTCCATTTCATGTCTGCAAAGGTACTCCAGTCTTATTACCTACTTATACTCTCTGTCATAGTACATGAAAGCTGTCAACTCTGTAGTGATGCCTGAGGACTTTACTTTGCTATAGTCTAGAGTCTTAACATGGATGCAACAGTCCAGGGAGAGTGAAGGACTCCATGACTCCACCTGATCCATCTCTACATTATGAGCCTGCCTGTTGTTAAGCTGATTATCTGATAGCTGAGCTCCAGGAATGAAGGGAATGGTAGCTTATCCATTTCACACCTCAGCCATCCACACCTACTGTGACAACTGAGAATTAACAAAAGTCTCCAGCCTCCCCCTTGCTAACAGATGTCCATGGACTCTGCTGGTTGATACTACTACAATCATTTACAATCTTGTGCGAGGGTGCAGTCAATTAATTGTCCGTCTAAGATACTCTTTGCATAAATTACAAGTGCACTACCTCGGGATGACGGAGTCCGCGTTCTTGATACCGACTTCATCATCGTTCGTACTTCCCTCTGTTTCGTTATCTGAGCCTGAGCTGCCCTCTGCACTTTCATTTTCCTCGCTACTGTCGTCATCCTCATCGTGATGTACTTCGTCCTGATCTTGCTCTTCTTTCCCGCTTTCGTCGCTTTCCTCTTCTTGAGAGTCTATAGCGTCCGCGTAAAAACTCTCCAAATCCTGTGCAAAAACACCTTTAGTGTTCTCCTGCCTCGAATTGGGCCTCGAAGCTGACATAGGAGTCAGAGTGACAGGTATAGTCATACGTTGACTAGTCGATGAAATAGCCATCACTGCCGGTGAGATGGGCTTATCATCCTCTGAATCCCTCAAAGAAGGTTCAACACCTTTTTCCAGCCAATCGGGGAGCAAGCTGTCCATTCGCACGGGCTTGCCAAGAACCACACTAAGAGAGCCGATAAGGGCATATCCATCCTCTGAAAGACGTCGAGTCAATGGATCTGAGATACGATCATTGATATTATTTACCAAAGCGACCACTTTGCTCCACAATTACTCCAGCTTTTCCTTCAAAAAGTACTAGCAGAACTTGTTCCCGCCTCAAGACAACACCATCCCTCTCTTCCTGAGACCCGGAAAAACTTGGCAGCACGCCAGACAGCAGAGAGCTAAGCATCTTCGCGCGGTCTCTTATGTCGTAGCTGGTATCGTAACGAGCCAAAGAGAACACATACTGCGAAAGAAGAATAAGGGTTCGGTCTGCAGGAGATAGTATAAGCAATTTGGCTGCGAGGGTGACAATTTGGAGTTTGACAAGTACAGCCTGATGAAATAAGTATACAGTAGACATGATTTGGTAGTACCACACCTCTTGTCCAAAGGTTCTGGCAGTTTTTCGAAGTACATCAGGCGCCCATTCTGAGATCCCTTCAGGGCCCGAAGTTGGATTATTTGATGCAGCATATTGTCCGACAAGCCAGATAATACACGCTCTTGCATGCATATTCTTTATCTCATCTATTTTTCTGGAAAGGTGGGCGATGATTGAGAGGGACGTTTCACGAGAAGAGCTGGTCATTCCTTGCACAGTGGAGGACAGCTGATTTTGGACAAGGTTTTTGAGCACCATGACTGCTGGATTCGTAACGCTGTCTGTGACGACGGACGTCAATACCAATGCTTGCGCCAGGCAGTCTACCTTACCGTTTCCACTCTGAATCATGCGAATCAAAGCTGTCAGGCATTGTTGTGTTGATTCGGGGATAGCAGTTGCGCAGCACCCAATTGCATGAAGGGAGTCATTCACTATACTATCATGGATGTCATCTGAATAATCCTACACAGCCAATTAGCTCGGAAGATAGGGTTCTAGGACTTCGCACGATGAACTCCCTCAGGATTGCACCATAATTGTCCAGGTTCAGGATTCTGAGTAATAGCCGAATCTTGTCACGCTTTGCCTTGTGAGTGTCACTCGTTTTGAGAAAAAAACGAGTATGGTAAGCGGATAATAGTTCCTGAACCAAAAAAATCAGTTTTTGTGCTGTAAAAAAGTTGTGGCCTACCGGTGATTTCTGGGCAACTATTAATAAGTAGACAAGCACGATGCTTTCTACCTCCTTGGAACTATGCAGAAGCCTCAGGAGCGGCTGGACAATCTTCTGTAAATACACTGGTGGTCCTGCATAGAAGATTACCCTTGCTGCTGCCATAACTGACTGGCAGAAATCCGTCAAAAACCTATGACTAAAAAGGAGAAGACTTACAGCGGGGTTGCAGCTCATCAAGATAGGTTCAACCGAAGACAACAGTAACATTACATCTGGATCCAGCTCATCTCTAGTAGGCCTAGGCAGCATCGTTCTGGCATATCTCAATAAAAGATTCATCAAATCAACTTGACCCCATTCATCGGCGTCTGGGAGCATTCTGCATAATCTACGATATTGCTGGTGTAACAGGTCGAGCCGAGTTGGGCATACTGCATCAAAGGCAACTGCAACACTGCCAATAGCCAGGGGTGATCGTTCTTTCAACATACTAGCGATTATTTGGATAAGAGATGATAAGTGACTAGAATCAAGTCTATAGATTGTTCAAATACTGAGATCTAGTCAAAAGGATATCAACTCTCACTCATTGCATCGAGGTATTGCTAGTCCCGCAGTCTTCCTGACATACGGACTTACATCTGCCGCACACCTCTTGATAGCAAGCACAACAATGTTCCCTATCATTGGTACCCTGATTCCGCTCAGGACCCTTAACGCCATAGCACGAATGAGAGGGTTGCTGTCCGTAAGATCTTTTTGAAATGTGTTGATCGATAGTAATGCTAGATCTGGTTCTTTCTCTGCATAGCGAAGAAGATAAATATACACCAGCTTCCTGATTTCAAGATTCTGTGAAGCAACGTTCTTTACAACCTGGGCAAAATACTCTGAAACGTTGCGCCCCTTGGAAATCAGCTGAGCACAAGATCAGATATTCCTGTCACAAGAAGTAGAAGAGATGGCGCACAGCAATGAGTCTTTTCATTGCATCCAGTTTCTCTCTGTCGCTATTTGAATCCAGTTGTTTGCGAATGTTCTTAGCTCGATCATCGAGGTTGTCTAGGTAGGCAGCGCTAACCCCACGGGTCAGGGCGAGATCCCGCGTATGTTCAGAGAAAGACTCTTGCAGCCGCATTCCAAACCTGGTAGCATTTTCAGTAATAGCGTTCAGGTATTGTTGACCAGACATGAAGGGACAAAAGTTGACGGTCATCATTACGTCACAATGCTGACTTCAGCATCACTTCAGCATCACGTCGAATAACCAAGCCTACAGGTGCATACAATACAAGGGTTGGGTGGATAAAATCAACGACCCTTAATCGGAAAAGAACTTTTTTGGCCAGATAGCAGCTAAAGAGCAAAGGATACTAGGACAATCTCTGTATCCTGAATCTCAAATCCTTGACTTAAATTGACTTGTTCCGTCTTCATACTACCACGAACCTTCCCGTCACTAGTTTCGTACGTTTGACCGCCCCAAGTCAAATCAGCCGTGTCGTCAGCGTGCCTGAAAACATCTTTCAGTGCTAGTTCCCCAAGATAATAGCCCTCACTGACTTGATGGCTAATCGCTTCAAAGTTGCTGAACCGACAGAACCATTCACAAGAGTCAAATCAATATGGGTTTGGCCTCGTGAGGAACTAGTTGATAAGAATGCGTGCAGGTTGATGAAGACTGCACGAGCCAAACGCGACTTTTCATAAAACGCATATCCTGTAATGCTGGAATCGGTGATCGTGAGTTCAACCATGTGGGTATTTCCACTTTTACCAATAGCCTCCGCTGCAATTATAGCTGCGTAATACTGTGGTTGAACATGCGGTGGCAGTGGGTTGGGCAATGGAGTACCATCGACAGTGGATCTCGTCAAGGTCGAGGGCTGAATCTATCGATCGGCGTCGACTTCTGGATAACTGTATGCTTCATATAATATTCACTTACAAAATTGTACTTGAAGCCGATACCCTCATGGAAGAAAATCCTCGTTACAGGAACTTGAGTCCTGAGGTGTATCAGTTTCAGAAACGAAATGTCCTTTGACTTGAGACTCACGCGAATAGTGCATAATCTAAGGACCACAAAGCAGCTCCTGCTGTGTTGCTGACACCAGGAGTTCCCTTTTCACGATGAGTTAAGTTTCAGGGAAAACATGAGGACTTACGTGGCACGAAAAACTATTGGTTTCACCTAAGACATAGTCAATTCCGTTCTGGAGCACCGCCTGTGCATCAGGTGAAAAGATGGTGAGGTTCCCTCTGATCGACGCTTTGGTCATAAGACCTTGGAGGAGCGCCCCATTCCCTGAACAGAAGCTCCCACTATAGTGGTGTTGCGAAATGCTAGAATGGATAGTAAGCACCGAAAAACGTACTAGGGTTGGATCTTACGTGGAAATGAAATCGCCAGCCGGGTTGCTCAAGATTCCTTCATTGATAATAGCTTGTGGTGAGAACCCCGAGGTGGTATGTGAAGAACCCGCAAATGATGCTCCCCATAACTTGGTACTAGAGCTTGACGAGATACCGACAGCTGCTGATATATTTGCGGCGAATACGGTCCATCTGTTGGTCGGGCGCCTCAATTTATACTATGAGCTAAGAAGGAGCCACTCACTCATTCACGTATTGGGTTGACGTATAGTTTCCAGGTCTGTGACCGTTACCGGGGTAGAGATCCGGCTCGTTTCCAATCTCAATAGCATCAAGTACTATCCCTCTGTCTTTGATCACGGGGGAGTCAAAGGCTTCAACCATTGCTCTGGCCTCCATGAAGGCAGCAGTCAGATTGTTCTGACCAAAATTGATACCCCAAACAACATGTGTATCTATGAACATGTCAAGCTATTTGTATATTTGCGGCATCACCGAATGACGGGGAAAGGACGAAGGACATACTGGGCAATAAGAAGCGAGCTGATCTGTAGTAGGGTTCACCAACGACCACCTTTGTAGCCTCAGGGTAAGGCACTGTGGTGGTGGGATCAGGAAACACCACCTGTGGGTTCTACTCGCGAAGTATCGATGACTGATTCATCCTATATATTCGGGGACGCACTATGACATTAGGGTTAAAATTGGTATTGTCTTGGCTATTACCCCCAATACGAATGTAAGGGGGTTCACCGGACAAATCCTCAAGATTCTCGAGCACATTTATGAAAAACTGATTTTCATTATCAAATCCAACCCAGTCGGTCCACCGGTCCTGCTCAATCGAAAGCCCAATCAAAGATGGCGCAACTTGGGTTACTGCAGTCGGTGCAGTGACTGACACTGTGATGTTGATACTCGATGTCTGGGCGACCAAAGCCAGGATAAAAGAGAACGCGACATGAAGGAAACCCATGTGAAGCCTGGAAGCTGAAGGGAATGAAGCACTCATGAAAGAACTTCAGCATTTAACTCGGTCCAGTACGATCCAAAGATACGGCGACAAGTAAGATAATGTCAGAACTGACCAATCAAGGACGTATAGTAGTTTCATGGAAGCTGTGAAAATTGTGTCTCGTTTCATTGATTTTGCATCGCGAAGAGCCGAATTGATGCGAGTTACTCCCAGTGAGAATAGTACAGCAGTGTCGAGGTTACTTCGTGTGTCACTGCCAATATGCATACTACTCTCTAATCAGGTGACAGAACCCATGCTCTCGAGAAATGAGAAGTGGCAATTCTGTACAATGGTACTCCCACTGGCATGAGAAAAAACCACTAGCCAAGAAGTTCGCCCAAGATAGCTCGAGAGATAAATGAAGCAGATGTCTGACTAGAATTTATTAGCGGATCCCCGTACAGTCCTGACCCGGTATCCTTAGAAGTTTTCTATCTACTACGATACGTGGCTAGTTTTTCAGAATCCAGAGGATGATCCAAAAACTCAGACATTCTTCTAAGTTGTGTGAGCTGAGCGCAGGAAGAGCGCAAGAAGCTACTTTTGGATATCACATACGGTTACTAAATATGGTACGATAGGAACGAAACCGCCTTCGACACATTCTCGAAGTTGGCATTATCATGCGCCTCAGTGCTATTCCCAGTCTTCCTCCTGAGGTTGTCGCGTCTCTCGAAAATCAAGGAATAAAAACAGAAGCCGATCTTCTTTCCCTTGCTGAAGTCGATATCATACGCAAATTACCTCAAAGCACCCTCGGCCAAATCAGTCTTCATCGAACTGTAGTTGCCAGGGCATCATCAGCCGTCGGCCTTTCTGCCCGCTGTCTCCTGGATCTTGTGCCTGTAAACTCATCAAGCAAGAAGACCGGACTGGAGTCCACTAAGTCATTGGAGCCAGTATTGCCCTGTCTGGTCCCCCATACTGGTCGGGTTCTTGAAGTCTCGGGTCGTACAAGTTCGGTGGAAACGGTATAGTACAAGGCTGTCCGGAAATGTGGCTGCTAAACCTAATCTCTTTGGGGAGTTCATGCTGAATATTGTCATGGCTAATTTGTCCAGTGACACCAACATGACTGCTTATTGGGTTGATACTGCTAGTGGGCTCCTAGCGGACAAAGCATCGGATATTGCATCACAGTTGATAGAAGGAGTTCGTCTCTCAACTTGATTACAATGGAGGTTTCACTCACCCTTGTATCAGGATGCCCAGGATTGTCTCGAGAGAATCCGGTGGTCTCTGATCCTTGAAGTTGAACAAATTTTCGACTTACTCGAAGAAGTCTCTGCTGCTGTCAAGGTACTATTCATTCCTTCGGGTGTTTTTTCTCAGATTCACCTGGTCTAAACTTGAGGACGGACCCAAAAGCATCGGTTACCTAGTGATTGATAAGATCACTTGCCTCCTTGGACCTCTTTTAACACCAATGTCTTCCCAAGGCCACATCCTGATGACAGAGGTGATGCACCAACTAAGAACTATCGCAAAAATGCACTCAATTACAGTTCTGGTACGCTGCCAGTTTTTAACCGTAACGATTTGAAAGGCTTATTATACCTCCAGGTTGTAAACGATCCTTCCAATCAATCGTTGCTGCACGGCCTTAAAACTCCGGCCCTTGGACCAACTTTCACCTTTCTAACGGACGCAACGATCTGGATATCGATGGATCTTCGACGACAACAATCATCCCATGACTTGCAAGATGACTGCACACTTCATTGTATAGAAGTACTGAGGGCGAGTTTCATGGTGAGCCTCTTCAATATCTCAAGATACTCTCTTGAACCCAAAATGTTAGGGTTCGAATACTTTTGGAACCTTCATTCTGAAGTCCGGCTCATATCTACAGCTGTAATCACTTTATCTTAACATGGGAGTTTCGCTACCATTGGATTGATCGTGCACAGTGCATATCCATGAAAGTTTCTTTTCAGGTTAGGTAGCCCACACTGTAACCAGGGTCACGTTACTTCATCATCGCGCCATCTTGGCGTTTCCTCACACCAAATGCTTCTTAGATGTGCACGAGAAACGACATAGCGGCCCCGTGGAAACAAGATCGTTCGTCAATATATAAAGAATAGTCGTGAGCTATTGTCAGTTATACAGAGTTGCAATTTTACGTTATGGCCCCCGTTGTAGCTAATGTTCAAACTCACTTGGAGCCTTCACAACTCTTTAACCCTTTTTATTCCCCTTCTATTGGTGATGATGGAGATCAAACTTATGCCCATGCTCAGTTCAAGGTGAGCCTCTGTGCCACTTGTCAGTTGTATCTGACTGAGCATCAATCAGCCATACTTTCCTGATGTTACTTGGGAACCTCTGACAGAATTGGCCATTGAAGACCGAGGTCTCCATGCTGACCCGTCAAAGAAACACCTTCTCGGAGCTGCGTCTCGGGTGAAGCATCTAACCCCGGCCATTGGGACAGAACTGGAAGGTATTGATCTGCGGCAACTAACGCCTCAGCAGAAGGATGAACTGTGAGGTCAACTGTACATTCCTACCGACATGTAATAATTAGAATGCCAGTGCACTTCTGGTTGCAGAACGAGGGGTAGTCTGTAAGTTTAGACCTTGGGTTTGAATCTACACTGACCCAACCCCCCATAGTCTTCCGTGAACAGGAGATCAACATTCACCAACAGTTGGAGCTCGCTCAACACTTTGGACCCCTTCATAAACATGCCACTACCCCTATTCCCAAAAATGGTTTAGAAGAAGTCCACGGTCAGTCGGAATCTCTCCTCTTTAGCTCAAGTCAATTGAATATCTGCTTAGTTGTGTATAATGACGCTTCTCGCCGTCCAGATGTCTCAGCTTTCTCAAAGCTAGAGCTTTGGCACTCGGATGTAAGGCTTCATGATCGATTCCCTCCCTCGTTCTCATTGGCAAAAAGGTCACATATGAAATCCAACCCCCCAGCACAACGTCCTTGAAGGTACTGACCGGGCCGGAGACTGGTGGAGACACTTTATGGAGCTCTGGGTTAGTTTTTATTGTATATACTCTGAATTAAATTTCTCTAACTATATCTGGAGTTATGCTCTGTATTCTTCACTAAGCTCTGGATTTCAAAAGTATCTTGAGGGCTTGTCTGCCCTTCATTCTGCGGTTGCTCAGGCTGAAGGAGCCAGGGCTGCTGGACTCACTGTCCGAAGGAAAGAAATTGAAACTGTTCATCCTGTTGTCAGGGTTCATCCTGCGACGGGCTGGAAGAGTGTTTATGTAAATCCGGGTACGAGGCATATTCTTTTGGATGTGATACCTGCTTGGCTCATCGAATGATAGGTTTCACAAGGCGCATCCTTGGTGTTCCCAAGGCGGAATCGGATGCCATCCTATCATTCCTTTTCCACCAGATTAGTGAGAACCCGGATCACCAGGTTCGATTCAAGTGGGAAACAAATTCAATTGCTATATGGGATAACCGAGTAGGCCTGGTAGTTCCACTGAGCTATTTGAGAATGGACTCAATGTTCACTTCTAGGTTGTCACTCATTCCGCAACTTTCGATTTCTGGCCTGCAACTAGACATGCTCTCCGCGCGACTCCTCACGGGGAGAGGCCCTTATCCGTTGAACAATACGAGGAAAAAACAGGAAAGATTGCGAAAGATCGACAGATTGAGATATGGAAAGACCAAGGTATAGACATCGCCGCTCTCCAGAATGGAACCAACAGTTTGCAAAAGAAGCGGGGTTATAATGATTAGTGATATCTATTATGCTGTGTCTTTCCTGTCAAGTTCTCTTTGGATTCAAAATCCAATCATTGAGGCCCCATGTACATTTCAAATGAATTCTATTATCAACTAGAGTACGCCTGATTTTAGATAACCACCACCAGTCCTTTTTGGCTGAGTTGAGTTTCGAGAGTTGAAGTAAATTAGAGTTCCACCAAAGCATATTCAGGTTTGATGGGACTTCCAGTAGTCGTCGAAAGGCCAGCTGATATATTATGTACTAGGCCGACAAACTCTGGGGGCCTCATACCAGTACATGGAGAAGGAAGGAAAGACTTGATTGGTACAACGAACAGTATCAGATCCTTCCAGTATCCCATATCCGTACTGAAGATGAAAATCTGAAAATTTCATCATCTTAGGTCCCTCTTGAAGTCATTGTTGTCTATGATTACGCAAGAGTGACCAATTATTGCATCATATCAACAAGACTGATTCTGAAACTGTCAGTTGGTTGACGGTTTTCAGCTAGATGTGTGAGTTATCAAGTAGCCTCATGCGGTGCGTAATGTATCAATCTATTTATTCAATTTCCAGATACCATCTCGACATACAACCACTCCTTCCCTCCTCGCAGCTTCCAGAAAGGTATGGAGCTGATCAACAGTTTGATCATACCCTGGAGCAAAACGGAGCATGGACTGAATTCTATCGAGAGGAAGCCCGCCGAGGTTGGTGAGCATTCCTTCAATAAACTAGGTAACAAGACGCATTGAGTATATCTGCAGAGGATGAGGTGAGTACAGACCTTCCAGTACATCCGCATTTGCTCAGTCTGTTGCTGTTGTGCACTTGCAACAGGAGGGATACTGGATTCCTGTGTGTGAGCTTGAGCAGCCACAGCTGTCGTAACTGTCAGACACCTGAAAAGGAAGATGCATTTTTTGAGCTCGCCTTGTCGTGTCTTTCCCTCTTTCTGTTCGGTATCACAAGCTCCACTCCGTTCGTCGAGAGCTTCGATGACTTTAAACAATGGCGTCCCTCCTTCCCCTTCTATCTCTTCCATTACTTCCAAATCAATCCATGTCAATAAAGCTTTCAGGACTGATCCTTTGTCAACCCCGCCTACACCTTCTCTCAACTCATCCAGTGTCCAAAATTCCTTCTCATTACGTGTCTCCTCCTTACCATCAGGTGCGAGGGAGGAAGATGAAAAAAGTTCAATCAAGGCAGCTTCTAGTGGTGGAACAGTCACATCCATTTTGCGATCTTCAAATTCGAGATGAAGTGTGATTGTACCGAGATGCGGTAAAAATCGAAGAGTTTTATCGGGTTTATATCTTGTGAACTGTGATGTGTATTCTTGCTGCAGGTTCAAAAATTGACCAGGCATTGCGAGAGGGTTATTTTCTGCACCATTCGAAGTCGTTGTATTAGTAGCAGAAGATGTCGATGTAGATAATGAAGGCCAGAAGTGGTGTGAAACGATAGTAGGGTGGACGACATTATTCGATGCCTCTTTGGATTGGGCATTGTGTGGAGACGATCTAGGCTGATCAAATTGAGTTTGAATATATGCATCAATACGTCTTGAATCCGTCATATCCCTTAACATAACCTCGCACACACTCAACGCCGGCTCGCCAAATCTCACCTTCAATATTTCAATATTACGGCGCTCTTTTTCTATACTTTCAGTGGTCTCATTGAGGTTGTCGGATGTGGAGTGAATGGGGATGGACAATAGACGTTGAGCCAGGAGAACTTGAAGTTCTTTGACAAAGAGATCTTGAGAGTCGTAGATTGACACAAGAGTGGACAAAACATCGCCAGGTTTATTCGCCCTGAATTCTGGCCCAGCATCGAGGGGTTCTGGATTCCAATTGGGATCAGAATAATCGTCAACCCTCGTAGCAGGATTCACGAGTAATTGCCCTGCCCGTCCCCCTTCTCCAATACCGCCTGAAGAGCCAGGCGGGTCTAACGTGTCATCAATGAGAGAATCAGGCGAATCGGAGTCGTCACCGACTAGATTAGCGACAATGCAGCGAATTGTGTCAGGTCTATCGCGGAGATATCGACGGATAGGATCTGCTACTTTGAAAAGGAGGACGCCTGGGGGATCGACGAGCCTTAGACACTTGATAGTTGCAACATACTGGGTAAGAATCAATTTGGTGTCTGCACCTGGATGAAGAAGTCGTTTATGATTACTGGTTTAAGCATTAAATGTTATGACTGGATAGGACATAGAGCCAGACTCACGCTGTGCGCAGTGCTTGAACAAGAGAAGGTCGTTGATCGACACGCTGCAGACACTCTCGTAAGTCTCGGAGGGCCCCAACTGAATCAGGAAAGTCGATGATGATATCCCAGATTTCGCGGGTGCGGAGGTCACAAAGAATTTTACTCATATGAAATTCGAAACGCGAGCCCACGCCATGGAGCATTGAACGTGCCTCATCAGCTATGAAAGGGTCTCAACAGAAGGGTCAAATCGAAAGAGGTTTGGACATACCGTTGGTGGCACCGCGTGCATAAATCAACACCATCCAGGGAACAAACTTTTCAGCCATCCAACTGTGTAGTTCGCTGAGGATTGGTCTACTCCATTCACCTGCATAAGTCTCAAGAACGTGTTGCTCAATAAACTCATAGCCGACAGTCGCAATAATCGTCTCGTACCGATCGATCAGACCTAATTTCTCGAATGCTTGCCACAGAGGTGCATTTGAATCGTTTGTATCGGGAAGTGATCCAGTGGATCCAGTACCATGCGGTGATGTAGATGCAGCAAGAGTAGATGCAACAAGCACCTTGAATCCATGATCAAAATGGGGCGGAACAATGGAAAAAAGATGAGTCTGGAATGAAAGGGCAAATGCGGAGTACATGGTCATCCCTAACCTACAAATATCAGCGCAAACATATTGAACAATTCAAATCGAACGCGTACTCGGGGAACGGAGCCCAGTGTTTCAACCATGCTGCCAACCGCAGTATGAGATCCTGCATGATTTGAGGATCCTCTTCGGCGTCAAAGCGTGTCATGTAGTCCTGTACATCTCTCTCAACGAGGTAAAATTGCTTCTTTACGTTTTCAAGAAATGTTTCGAGGAAAAAAGGGAGGCGTCTGCCAGCGTTGACGACCAAAAATGCTGTCCGGGCAGCAATCATATCAATTTCTTTGGGCTCATCGAGCCTGCGAGGATGGAGAACACTGAGGGCTGTACCCCAAGCTTCACTGAATGTGACGAGACCCGATATTCCTCGTTCATTTCTATTGAGACGGGAGAAAGATTCTTGCCACCGAGCGGCAACTTGATGGCGGAGAGCATCTGAGGCCATGCTGACTAAGCAATGGGACTGATCTCCGGACTCGGCAGGGTATTGGTGAATCTATAACTATTAGCCTATCTTTCAGATCCAGCACCTCACTGATCGCTCAGATTTCCAGAGCGACACTTCGAATCAAGCACCAGGTTCAGAACTAGATGATCGGATGAGCTTGATCGTATACTTACACCCAGAAACCTTCACAATAATTCCCCTCTGTACAGCACTGACCGTTCATTTATCGACCAACGAGAGGATGACGTGTCTCCAAGCTTGGCGAATTTCAAGGCCCTTGTGTTTTGTAAAAGGAAGTCCTTCACAGACCATCCCATACACCTAGAGGCTCAGTCTTTGCTGAACAGATCTTCCAAGATCAATGATGTCTATTTTTATAATTGACGTTACAAAGTATATACAGCCAACGTGGGAATACCTATTCGCAATCAAGATTGATGACAATACTACAATTGATTGCTTGCTGTCCCTGGATGTCTGCTTATCGTAAAAGTCCGGTACCAGGACTGACCAAATCGGACATTCAACGCCTACTAGAGACGAATCCTAGAATAACATATATTACGATTGATCGGCATCTAGGAAGAGTGCAACTTTGGAGATATCTTTCACGATGACGTGAATAACAAAGATTGCAATCGACGGTCCATTGGTCCAAAAAACATGTCTATCAGTTGAAGAAAAATTGCAGAAGTGAGCAGTCAAATGAAGCAACAAATAAAGGTGATGCACTGTATACCAGAACGAAAATCATAAGCAACAAAAGTGCAAGGCAAACAGGAGGCAAAGATTACAAACACGTAGGTTACACTAACGAGATGAGGCTTGAGGAGCTGAAACATGCTGAGACGATCTCAAAAATGATTGGTGCTGAAAATGCTCCTGAGGATAAACACGCCCATGTGCAGATATAGACACGGAAGGTGGTGGGTGTGATTGTGGAGCAGATGTAACCCAGGGAGGCACCGGCAGCGAGCTCGACACGGCTTTCACAGGAGGTGGAGGTACTTGAGCGGGCTGGGGAAGAGAGATCGTTCGGTTCGGTTCAGAGGATACTGGATTAGGATCCTGGACCATTACACTCATGAGTTGGAACGATCCCTGATGATGTTGTTGGGAATCAGGCTTCGTGTCCGCCGAAGACAACGGGTCAATGATTACATTTTTGTGTTTGGAACGCGCCTTGTCAGATGACTCGGCGGCTCTCGCAGAGGCGCGCAAAGTTTCCAAGTCAATACGAGGTCCAGTTGGATCGGCTTTTTCGCGCTTGCGCATCAATTTTGCATAATCTAAATATGGCGCTATGAGAACCGTAGGCAATTACGCAATGAAATATGTGCGTACGAAGGCCACAAGCGTTACATAATGTACGTGCCCCATCGGGACCTCTACGCCACTCGGGAGTCTCTCGAATATTGCAGGAATGACATTTTCCGGGAGGAGTGGCCCGCTGCGCAGACCAAATAGCGGAAGATCACAATGATTTACTTTAGATTTAACAGGTTCCGAAAAAATAGCTTACACTTCTCTTCCGGTATTTACTCTTTGCTTGGCCGGAAAGGTTTTGTATCCCTGCTGTGCTAGTGGCGCGCTTGCTACGGATAATTTGCATGTCCTGCTCAGCAGTGGTCTGGGGTTGATCACCTGGAGGGAACTTGAACAAACCAGTCAATTTCAATGCAGACCAAGGGAGACATAAGGTGACATACATCCCCAACCTGATCACTATTAGGGAAATCCTCTTGACCCATATCTTCCCAAGGCCGCTTGGGCGCGCGGTGATCTTCAGCTGACCCATGCAGAGGATCACCGATGTCAGTACATTCATTTTCAGACAAGTGTGTTCTCTCAAAATCCTCTAATAAATGAACTATTTCCTGGGCCTTGTGTGACATATCCTGTAGTTCAGAAGGCGAAGGCTGGTTATGAGACATTGACTGCGGCACAGATGCTAAAGGTGCAAATCAGAAACTACATTCGTTTCAAGAATAGAAACAAACCGTAGTGACTGGCAAATAGATAAAGCGCATTGCAGCATTTGATCATCTGCCCCAATTGGTATCAACACATAATTTGACAAGGAGAATAATTTTACCTCATTCACTGGGTCATTATGTTCTGAGTGCTCCGTTTCCGATGGAGGCGCAGGTGGAGGTGCTGGAGGGTAGTGACTACTGCGAGATTCAACGTTAGGTAGTACTGAAGAAACCCTAGCAAATGACAGCTGTTGTGACAACGGTGGCGGCGGGTGGGGTTGCGTTTGAGGTGGCAGATGTGATGGATGTGACTGGAGATGTTGAGACTGAGGTAGTGGGTGGTGTTGAACATGATGAGGAACTGGTGTTGGCGCCTGAGATTGATGTGGTGGATGATGTTGAGATTGAGGTGTTTGAGGAGGAATCTGAGGTTGAGGAGGGATCTGAGGTTGCTGAGGGGGAGGTAGAACATGCTGCTGTTGCTGCGGATGCGGGTGTGGATGCTGTTGTGCTTGCTGCAGCATCGATTGAGGTGTAGGGGCCGGCGCAGAATTCGACTGAAGGTGTGCCGAGTGATGTGAAGCATGAAGTGGCTGGGGATGAGCAGAAGGCAGGTTTGATTGTGGTATTTGCTGAGTGTGTGAAGGCACTACCAAGGAATGAGTTTGTTGAGGGTGATTCTGCTGCGCCCAGGAACTTTGAGGTGGATGATTGGGCGAAGGGTAAGGATTCCCGTGAGGTGGGTGATTTGCAAGTGCCTGCTGTTGCGGTTGATGAAGTGCTGGTTGGGAATGAGATGGCTGGTGATGAGTATGAGAATGTTGATTGGAATGTTGCAGAAGAGCCGAGGGATGTACAGATTGGCTCTGTGGGTGCGTGATCGTGGCTTGTTGTTGTGGGTGCTGTTGATGGTGTTGGGAGTGGTGTTGAGGGTGTTGGTGTTGATGAGGGTGATGTTGCTGGTGTTGTTGCTGGTGTTGTTGCTGGTGTTGTTGCTGGTGTTGTTGCTGGTGGTGTTGCTGGTGGTGTTGCTGGTGGTGTTGCTGGTGGTGTTGCTGGTGTTGTTGCGAATGGTGAGAATGAAGGATATGATGTGATGATGACGAGGTAGGCTGCTGAGGTTGATGGGAGAGCTGCTGTTGGGGATGAGGGGGCTGAGGCGCATGTTGGTGCAGGTGTACAGGGGGCCTCGATTGCAGATAATGTTGTTGATATCCGTTGTAACTGTGATGGTTAGAAACAGGGATATTATGATTGAGTTGCTCCTGGGATGGCGTCGCAACTGGATGGGGTGTATGGCTTTGATTAGCAATTTGATGGTAGGGGCTATTTGGGGGTGGCTGATTTGATGGATACGTGTTGTACGGAGCTGCATAAGAGTTCTGGGTCCTACTGTTCAATATCAACACTGGCGGAAGACAGAAGATACCTACGTGGGAAGGGCGCCCATCACGGGTAGCATTGATGTTCGCTGAAGACAGTCGAGGCCTTCTAGGTTGGATGGGCGAAAGAGGGGATGCATCCTCTCCGCGCATCGTTGGACCAACATTCACTGAACCAGGAACCGGGGTCACCTGAGCAGATAGAGGAATCCCAGGCCGAGCATAGACACCGTCATGTTTGTTGTACTGGGCACTTTGGTCAGGCACATCATGGCCTGCTGAAAGAGGCGGGGAATGTTGTTGGGGTTGTGACTGCGGTTGGGAGTGCTGTGAATGGGGAGGCATGACGTTGGCACTTTGCATGCCAGTGGGCTGGGCTGAACGGTTCCATTGTGTATGACGAGGGGTGTGGTCTGGTATATTTGAAACAAAGTCATTGGGTGCACCACTGTGAGCTGGTATAGACTCTGGGGGGTTGCCGGGCGGAGGACGGTAAAAGTTGAGATCTTTGAGAGAGGGAAGGCGAAGGTCACCGCTGGAATAGTTATTCAAAGGATACCTAGAGTGTTGACCAGCATGCTGGGTGGAAGCCATAGCAGGACAGGAAAAAATGTCGGTGAACACAAACAGTGGATCGGCAAGGTTAGATAGAGATTGAGATCAAAGGTGATTTCTTTTGAATCTGGGTGTATTTCCCAGTGACGACGGATCTTGTAAGATATCTGAATTAAAAAACACATCAATACAGATGAAAACTCACAACAACACAGATCACAAATACGATTCAGCCGAGCCTGACAGGAGCGAAAGGGACGCGCTGGGTAGCCTCTGTGCAGGGCGTAGGGCTTGGTAAAGCAAGCAAGGTGCACAAGCAGCGGGCAAAAGAAATAAGGAGGAGAGGACTCGGCAGAGGGAGAAGAGCGCAGGATGATGAGAGCGAGAAGAGGAAAACGCGATTCGCCAACTGTACTGCCTGTCTGGGTAATTTCGCCGGCTGGCTTTGGATCTCGCTGTCGGAGCTTGAATCGAGTTTGACGCTCCCAGCTCAGATCCCCGTCTCCCTACTGTTCCTCTCCTTCCCACAATTTATTGCTGCATAGCAGCCGTCCAAGGTGTTGGCCTTTGACCAGCTCTGTCTGCTTGCCTCCCGTGAGTATCCCGCAACTGGTAATTCGGCCTCGATTCGATCGATCAGCTATATTTCCCATTACGTACAACCTGATACCCGATTTGCCCTCAGCCCCAGTTGTCCGTCTCACCTGCGCTAGTCGCCTCCAACCGTTACACAATCGGTAGCTTTCATGGTAAATCAATCTTTGAATACTATCAAGGCGGCAGGGAGTCAGCTGCCAGCAAGCTGTTAGTTCTAATGGATTCCTCGTGGGTCCCTCGTTCCTGATCAGATCGTCGCTCAGAAATCCACATGAGATCATTCTAGATTCAGAGTCCGAACTTCATCAGGCCTCGGCTATGGTCCTTAACATGCTGAGCCTACTTCTTGTTGTCTTTAGTATTTTTCGCGAAGCGACCGCCCCTCTTTGCTAGTGCAGTGTCTGCCCGAGTATGGAACTCTTCAACCAAGATCAGATCAATAGGAAGTCCCTCCTTATCCACACAAAGCAGAAAGAACCCTGCCCTCTCACATGCGACAAACCTGGCTACCCCAAGTACTCCAACGTCGTACTACTGGTTGCATCCCGTATCCTGATACGTATCTGTTCAGGATGTTCATGTGCAACCACCAATATCTGTTCTTCACTAGCCTCGAGGTCTATTACATTACCTAAATGAGTAATTTCTAAGACTTGTACTATATATATATTGACGTTAACACCCACGAGGAAATTGCCCTTGCCGGAAACTAATTCTGGTTATTTCGGGTGCGGGGAGTCTCATCTAGTTATGCATTCTTCCTTGTAAGTAATCAGCCAATATGTCTTTCTACGAACGATCATAACGAGTGAATCCAAAACGACTTCCGAAGTCACAGGAGAGTTTTGTTCTTGATGTGATTCTTTTCTGTTCCCCGTGGTTCCGAGGAGTTTGAGTCAGGTAACTCACGTTCATGACTTATGGATTTGAGCAAACTCTATGACTATGGTCCTGTATACCTACCAAGGATCTTTGGTCGACGAATATCTAGAGGAGCCCAGTTATGATCCCGTGGCTCATTCGATCTATCGACGATATATGGCATTGGTGTAAATAGTGGCAACGCTTCATTTCTTCTCCAGATTATCAAAAACAACACAGTGGATCTCTATGACCAACTCGATCATTTCCAATGATGCTACTTACCAACAACATTTCTCAACACGCGTCTTAATGGTACCCGATCCCAATTTTAAATGCGTGTGGGAATTTATTCCAAATCGCGATCGAGAACTTGAAAAAAATGGAAGATAGCCAGGGTCCATCCCACCGATCTACTTCCAGCTGGGTTTATTTGTATGATTCCACAACTCCACACAAACGCCCTTCGGCAGTGATCTTACCTTCCGCCCACCATGTCCGATGTGCCTCAGACAGATGTTTCCCGTCCATCTGCCCTCCCAACTGCGAACCTCCAACGCACCGCGACAAGCCAATCTTTTGTTGATCAGAATTCTGCCGAATACCTCGATGCCATTGAAGAGGAATGGAATAAACGTGTGGACATGGAAGTTGAAACTCTCGTTGATGGCATGGTTGATCTTGTGACTTTAGCTTCGGTAGATCTCATGTTTTTTTTTCATCTATTTTCATCTAACATTACTCAGATTAGAGACAAAGACAAGTTTAGAATCGCTCAGGAATCTTTTCAAGCATCATCACGCGCGGAGTCAATGGTACGCATTTTGAGATAGGGACGTGGCGTCAGCCTCAGATAATCGCTTAGATACGAGCAGCCAACTCATTACTCTCAATCACGCATTCGATGAAGCTATTGCTTTTGTTGTCGGACGAGGCACAGATCGCTCATCGGCGTGATCTTGAGCTCCAGAACGTTCAAAAGGAACGTGATGAAATAAAAGAAGAAGCGGCAGACCTACTGACCGAGTTGCTGTGCGAATCCCGCTTCCGAGAGCCCTCGACTCATCACACTTCCTAAGGTGTAAGTCTTTGACAGTTCAATCAGGGTACGGATATCCACTCCTTTGATTCATCGCTTATAGATATCTCAGATACAGAAGATGTTGAGAAAAATGACAGTCCATGAATATGGGCAGCATAAAGCATTGGCTGATTTCACGCGTCGATCTCATTCAACCCCAAGCCCGTAACTGCTCGAATAGCAGCCTCATGGTTTTGCCGTGCCCTCAATCTATTCTCCTTCAGCCGGTCTATACCGAATTGAATGCTCTTCATCTGCACCTCCAATGGGATCCGTTCGCCAATCAACCCAGGAGCCGCCACTCGGTCCCTCATCTCCATCATATCTTCGCTCAACAATTGTAGCGTCTGTAAAGTTGCTGTAACGTGTACCCTCGCTTGGTTACGATAGGTCTTAATGTTCTTAAGAATCGCAAAATTTTTATCAAAATTCTTCAACTCTTTCCTATGTGCGCCCAACTTTGTCCAAAGCCGTGCTAGGAGTTCATCACGTTCGCCTTCGACGTCCCTATTTTCGCGAGAAACCAGCTCGTTAAGCGCAATCAGCCGCTCTTCAAGCTCATTTAAATTGTAGATATTTGCTTCCGCTTCGATGATTAAGCGTTCAACCTGGGAGGCGAGTGTATCCATGGCGTCGTCGAAAGTAGTTTTAAGGAGTTTAAGTTTGCGTTTTTCTACCCATGGGATGATGTCAAACGCAAAGAAACTATTTTTTTCGTTGGCTTTTTCGATTGTCCGAAGTGCATGGTCGTTTACTGCCATGATACTTTCAATAGATAAATCAGAATACTTTTTTTATGGTTCATAGACTCGACTCACGTATCGACCGACCCGCTAACCTTTGCGTGCAATTTTTGAAGTCGTCTCCCTGTTTTCTTCGCGTCTTCAACAAAATCCAAGAGCATTCTGGCAAGTGTTTCTTTGGATGTTAGGGAACTGAGGTGCACTAGCGTAACAAGATCAGATGTTGCCATCTCTGCCTTCTTGACTTCTAGTGACAATACTGAACCGCCACTCGCTTCGTCCAGCAATTGTTCAAACGTTCTGGTCTCGGCCTCCATCAGCACAGGATAGTTGACAGTTGGTGGGGGGGCAGTCAATGTGTGTTGACACATGAAAGTAGAAGAAATGAAGGGGATCCAGCAAATGGGTGCAAATGCATTTCTCAAGATATGAGAAATACTTAACAATGCCTGGGCTAGCACGAAAACGAATAATAAGAAACCGAGGGGCTTTCGCAAAAGAGCCAGAGCCGTTCGGCAGACGTCGAAGATGTACCGACTACTAAACGAGACACCCTGAATAGCACCATCCACCAACTCTTCTTTTGAAAAGAATGGTACGCTTTGCGCCTGTTCCTTGGACGCAAGGGCAGGAGATTTGCGCTCTTCTTGTTGAGGAGATTCCTCGTTTTTCTTCTCCGATACCTTGTTCTTCAATGGCGTCCCCGTATCAAGACAGGTAGTGACCCCAGAAGATGGAAGCTTATCTGTAAGAGTAAGGCCACTCCGAGTGTGTTTACGTCTCCGTGGGTTTGATGTCGGAAAACGCCTGGGAGATATAGGGTTGACTGAGTCCTTCGAGGGAGTCCGAGCTTCATTTTGAGGGTCTAACACATCTTCCCATTGACTTTCTTCATCTTCAGACGCTTCGACACTTTCAAGTTGAGGGGTTCCAAAGATGTGCGATTCTGGTGTGTCATTTGACGGAGGGCGAGATGTTTGTGCCCTAAACTTGGTACTGTGAGGTGTGCTGTGAGATGTACTTGTCATTGGATGCTGAATAGTATGGCAATAGTTTTTATATCAATCCAAATGTTACACCCATGTTATACCCACTGAAGATTGTGACAGCAGACCAGTCACAACTCAGATAATATCCATCCACTTCTGGTTTACAGGTTTTCATCTGGGCCTCTTGGCCCATCTAGATCCCTCAACTAATTCTGAATAGTGTTGAAGTCAGTCTCCTTCACTCCTTTCTATCAACAGTCTGTAAAAGTAGCAAGTTATGTCAGAGTCAGTATGCTGTGCTCCCTGCCTTCAATAGTCTGAGAGAACAGCAGGTGGTGTTGGAGTCAGTCCACTATGCTCCCTTCCTTTAACAGTCTGAGAGAATAGCAGGTGATATTAGAGTCAATTCACTATGCTCCTTTTGAACAACAGTCTGAGAGAGCAGTAGGTCACATTGCAGTCTGTACTATGTAATCTTGTGAATCTTTGATAATTCAAGTTTTTTCATTATTTTCTCCCACTTTTTTGAGTTTTTCCTGAATCTTATAGAATTTATTAAGTGAAAAAAGAACAGTAAATGCTTGTCACAGTCCCCTGTGACACCAGGTCACAATCTGTTTACAACCATATATCTAGCTTTATACTTGTTTACTGAAGCCTTCTAGTCTTAAGAGAAATTCACATCTTAGTTTTGTTCATTCTAAGTAGAACTGTCTCTAATCCAGAAACCTTATCCCAGATTTATCAAGCCTCAGACTTCCCTGGAGAAGGCCAGTGCAAGGGTGTCTAGGCCCCTTTTCTATCTACTAGGCATGCTCTGAAGACTCCTAAATAGTTCACACTTGACAATGCTATATCATTTTGTTTGGCTTACTGTTTGGCCATTTTTCTACCAAATCACATAATTTATCTTTTTTTATTCATAACTTTATAATGCAGTGCTTGATTGCAGTCCATGATAAAGTACCTAGTACCCTACAATACATAGCCAAAAGTACACAGAGAAACCTAATGAGAAATGTAAAGCAAAACCCAGATCACTCACAACTGATCCAAACACAAGAGAAGTGAGAAAAGAGGGAAACAAGAAGAAGGAAACAAGAATGAAGAAGCAGTACTCAGTGACTCTGTGATAACACCCCATGTTAAGTGATGTTACTTGACTAAGCAAATACTCTAGGGTTGTCTGTTAATTCCTTTTGGAACCTGGAGCCAAGAGTCTAAACTTGATATTTCAAAATTTCTACTAATTTTCTTATTAAGTTATTTAATGATCAACATGAAAGTATTGAGTATGTGAACAGTTTTTTTACTCACTGTATCTTCTTTATATAAAGCTAAATAATACTGTATAACCAAGGTGGTTCATGACAATGTTGGGGATAGCCAAATTGTCTACAGCATCTCATTCATAAATAGATGGTTAGATAGAAAGAATGAACCAAGAACTTTTATAGATCACTGTCAAGAGCAGTGGCCAGAGTAGTTGGACATGGCAGAATTTCCATACAACAATAAAGTGCACACTGGGACAAAAGTATTGCTGTTATGACCTTAAGGAGTAACTCAGATTACAACACTCAAGTAAAGGCTTTAGAGTAAGAAAGGGGATGATACAATTGGTAAAGCATAGGGAATACAAGTGAGTATCTACTACTATATATACCACAAGGTAGGAGTGAGGAGAAAGTATAGCAGGTATGAGGCCTGCTGAGTAAAGAACATGCCCCTGTAATGAGGCACTGACTGAGCTACTGTACAAATAAGAAAGTGTTAATGAAGAGAAGCAATCCATGTGTTAGAGTCATAGAAAACACCTGGAGGAAATGATGTTGATTATGACATTCCTGTCTATATCACTCAAACAATATACATAAATATTGTCTCATTAACCAACTGGGTTTTAGCTTGACCTCTCTCAACCAACCCACAATATGGCAGAGATCCAAGAACCAAAATATGAGGGCAGGCTTGCCCCTGATTCTGCCTTTTTACTATATAGGAAGTCATCTTGGGTGGACAAACAATCTAGAGAGACAAGTTTATGATGGATAGCTAAAACTGACTATAGTGGCTAAACAGGGTTATGAAATGCAAAAGAGGGTGAATCAGGAGACAGAAGGCATTACTTGGAAATATGGTGGCATTCATTGGCTTTTTTTCTACAGCTCCTTTGTATCATCATCTCTTCCTGGGAGGGTGGTATTGCACTAACTATTTAGGCAGCTGGAAACCACAAGGTTGATTGTGTCAATCGAAGGAAGTTTGAAGAGTACTTTTAGTCATATCCCGCACCCTTTGCCTGTTACGGAACCTACATGACAAATGCTAGCAGGTTTTTTTTTTTTCATGTGACTAGGTGTGTTTCTGGCTACCTCATAATTGACCACAAACTCTCGAACCCTGCATGACAATGCAAGGTGATGTAATTTTCAATCCGGTGCTCTGAAGGGACGTTTGGAGTCAGGGTTAGGGAATGCACGACTTGCATGGAAGACAATAAGAACGATGCCGCGAGAGTGTTGCCTTTTCCGGATGAGATTTTGAAAAGACAATAAGAACCGTTCCGCCAAAATGCACCTGGATCTGTTTATTCAGCATCACTGCCATACTCCGTAAGACACGCTCATTGTATCTTTCTTTCTGCCCTTCACCATCAGGAACAGGGAACGAGAGTCCCACCACTTTTTAAGTCGGCTTGTCTGTCTTGTACTGAGTATTCTATAAGTGTTAACTGGAAGGCCTTGCTCAGGTTTTTCTCATGTCATTTTTAGTGGACTACGTAGGTTGTGACTCGTATTACAGTCTCAATCTGACCCTTTTCCAGGTCATTCCAGGACATCATGATGGTCCATGTCCATCAGATGTATGTTTCCACTACATATGTAGTCCTCGGTTTTATTGATCAAATTACAGCATTACAAAAGAGCCGTGATTCGCCCTGCACCCAAACATTTCACAGTCGAGTTTTTGCCTCCCAAAAAGTTTGGCGGAAGCTATAGTTATGGCATGCGCATCTTCCCACTCCTTTGCGCAGGTTCGATATTTTCCGATGGTTCAAATATCATGGAATACGATGTCTGGCGGCGGTGGGAGGACTGTCTCTGGTTCCAAGATAACCTCGAACTCGAGTATCGGCGCTCTTCAAGACAAAAACGCCAACGCTTATTGCAAGGTAAAGGTGTCAAGAAGAATGGTTTCTACATCCAAGATCAAGCTTCATCGTGGGAGTCACTTCCACCTGGCCCTCACCCAAAAACTGTTGCGCTAGATATACACGAATACATCCCAAAGCTAACGAAGCGTGGGACACTATTCCGCCCCAGCATGGCCATTATCGAACAACGCCATGCTGAATTACAGGCATTTGTAGTAGCTCTGTCCAAAGAAGACCAGCCGACTCTTATCAAAGAAATGAGATCTACCAGCCTCGTCTCTGATTTCTTTGGGTATTGGCATAGAGATGCCACACTTGCTGCCACACCTGTTTCCAATGATCTAGGTTCTGGGACTCAAGCATCTGGTGAGACGCTGATTTTTCGCGCCTCGCAGGAAGTCAGATCTTCGAATAGGGTGTCCGTGGCTAGTGACTCCAGTGCTGTTGAAGTTCCTATCATCTTTGATCATGGCTACCAATCATATCATAGTTTACATCCTCGACCAAGTTCTGGACTTGGCACACTATCGGAAGAACCTATTCACAAGCAGACAAGACTTGCTCGACGACGGAACCGCAATTATCAGATCTATGGAGAGCCTCCAGAACCTCCCGCATCTGATAATCTTCGCACTCTAGCCGACATTGCAACTTTGGGTGTGTTCCTTATCATCTCGCTATCTCATTGATTCATAAGATTTTAGGGTGCTCTATGCAGGCATCTCAGCCAAAAATTGATTCAGCATCAACTTATCTTGAAGGTCTCCATGTCGGCATGCAAACTTCTATCGGCTGCCGCCAGTCCATGACCAGTATCGTTTCGTCCATGACTACTGACTCGGTCAAAACTGGCTCGCCTCGTTGGGAACAGCCTTCCAGAAATCAGGACAAACTTCAAGCCTGGTCTCGTCTATCTATACCGGTTTCATTATCAGATCTTGAGTTTTTTGAAGGAATTGATCCTATGCATGGTTCGTTGCAAGGCGCATTTAGCTACAATATCTTCACTGAAACATTATTCACAGATGCCTCAAGACCAGCATCTACCGTTTCTCTGATGTTAGAAACTGCCGTCTTGAGCCCAAAAATTCATGAGCCTGCAGTTGCAGGCCCACTGTCTCCAAGCACCTCTGTTATGACTAGAAACTCAACCTCAACCCATTCGTCTGTATCCACAGCGATATCCTCCTCCTCTGAGAACGATGATATTCTCTGCATTAGGGCCACTCTTAATGGCACCACTGTGATACTTCGTGCATCACGCGATATCGAGTGGGGAGAACTCCGCCAACGCATATCCAACAAGTTCGTTGGACAGCAAGCTATCTCCTTATCCAAGAATTTTACCATTGCAGTTGTCGTTGCCAAGATGACCTCCAGTATTGCCCAATTACGCGAGTTTGCTTCAGGAATGCAGAAACAGTCTATGTCTCTCAGTTCTGTTGACAAAACAGACATGCGAATTCTGGATTCCCAACTGGACTGGGAGACAGTTGCTTACTCGACTGAGGGTACCAAGCTCACTCTGAGAATATTTGATGCCCCAGTCTAGAGGTATTCTGCCTATGGCATTGCATCTGTCGACTCAACAGATTTACGCTTTCCGTTCTCATCCTTCTTCTAACTACTTAATTGTGATCACCAGTCTTCTTGATACGCTTCGATCTTCACATAATGACCTTTAGTCATATTGTATACTTAACCTTCGGTTCATACCAATCACGTGTCTTGCCATACTTTTGAATGTTCGAACTACATTCATGTAACTTACTGATTGTTCGCAAATTCGCTTCACTATTGCCTCTACTGGATGCAAGCATATCACCATCTTCACTGATGACCTCCTGGCTGCCAAAGGTGCTCAAGATATGTCCACCTATCTGAGCAGGATCCTGGTATCAAGACTCCTCAGTGCACACTTTGTAATTCACCCAGATGGCAACCTGAACTGCTGGGACTGCCCCAGCAGTGCCAAATGGTTCATACATGCCGAAGTCCACAACGACGCTCTACCCTGTCGAGGAATGTCTGCGCACGTCCTACGATGTCCTCAAAACAACAAAGTTTGCCTTGACTCATAGACCACCGAATTTTTCAGAGGCAACTCCCGTGGCCGTAATGCGATGCCCACCAAGATCAATAAACGGAAGGATGCCCTCCCATCCGACTCGAAAGGTGGAATGTGGCTATCACATCTCGGTCACTCCATATCCCTATGTGCTAGAACCACGAGGGCCATCCTCAACTACGCGCCCATTGGCTAGCATAGAGCCAGGTCCTTCCCACTGGAGGAGAATGCCTGCCCATGCGGTGACGCCGACCTCAAAACCAGAACCCACATCTTCACAGAGTGCCCTAGGTTTCCTTTGGACCGTGTCTCAACCCCTATCCTCTTCATAGGGGATGTCATGTCAATAAGTTCCTCACATCCGACCCCAGTGCGTTTGCCTTCCCCCAGCCGAGGGGACCCCCTTCGGTTGTAACATATCTGGCGTAGTGACACGAGCATCGTCCATCTCCTACATGACCCTCCTGCAATGCAGGACTTCTCTCCGAATATGTATGTACTTGTTCTCTCTCCTTAATGTGATATGTGGCTTCGGATGCATGTACTGCTTTGCCTCAGCTGGCTAGCCTGTCACATCTAAGATTTCAAGTCGATGTTTTGTCCGATACATCTCTCCATTCTATTCCCATTGCATCATAACTAGGCGCTATGCCTTTGTAGTCAGTCGTCGACTAATGCGGACTGTGCGCGTACACCGCGTTACAAATTGTTGATTTTTGAGAAAAAAGTAACTCACTTGCTACGTACGCACTCATCATCTTGTACTTGTTAATGGACCGCTTTTTCAATGTTTTACTACTTTGTGAGTCTCAGCTCTCAATGAGCTTTTGTTTTGTGGCACAACTGTATTCACAAGGATCATCTATTAGAATATCGAAATTTCATCTCGTGATGATCAGGTGTTTTCACTTAGACGAGGTTCTTACCTCGTTTGGGCTATCTTTCACATGGTCACGTTTGTATGCCAAGATGATCTAGTAACAAGACGCTCTCAGGGTCACGTGTCTATACCGACTATGATCCCGAGTAGCAGTTTCGCGACCAAATAGACTCGCTCTTCTTTCGACCACTCCATCATGTCCTCTCCTATGAACATTAAGAAATTTCCTTGTCCTCCATCTGGCTCTACAGCCCCATCTGCCAATACCCCAAATTCCCGGGCTTTCCAATACACTCCTCCAGTTGCCAATATTCCACCCCGTGGTACAGGTCAAAGTACCTCTGTCGCAGACGGTACTTTCCAGTTACAGCCTGCTCTTGATTTTACTCCGTCGTCCATGCCACCATCCATAGATGGTGGGTTCAGGAAGGCGAGCACTACACTCTCACCCAGTAACATCACTGAGATACCACACCTTGATCCTGATGAGTTTCCCGACGAGGAAAAGGCTAAAGTCCTTGCACGTCACCTTAGGCTAAGGGAGGATGAAATAACAAATATTGAGTTACCTAAACCTGCTCCTTCAGTCTCTGAGACAGCCTCGATACATTCAAATCCCTCTTCTCAACGTAGCACTACCCCTAGAGATACAGGGAAGGCCAGGGAGGAATCAGTTTCATTTCCTATTTCTTATGATGTTCCAGGAGCGGATACAACGTGAGTATCATCATCACTAATGTCGACCAATTCCACCAACTAGGACTAATCCTCCTCATCGAGCCACGATGTGTATAAGTGGCACGCCGATCAGCGTCGACAGGCAGGCCGTACTCGGTCCATATCGTTCGCTGGTCTTTCCCATCAGCCTGACCCCGCATTTGAGCATATCCACGAACCGGGTGGTTTCCGACGGAATTACGTCAAGCTCCGTGCAAATGAGCAAGGTACTGAAGAACCTCAGATGCTCAACAATTTCATAGATTTCTTGCTATTGTTTGGGCATTTCGTACGCCGTAATCATTGTTATGTTCGTCAGCTAGGCTTATCAACCTGCAGGCTGGAGAGAATCTAGATGAGGATGAGGATGAAGAAAAGCTGGAAGACGAGGAACAGCTTGCCGGTTCTAGTCGAGAAGTCACTGAGACTACAGAGAACACTCCTCTCTTGAGGGGTACGAGGGGTACATTTCATTCCGCCCTATCCCGTTCTAGATCACTTTCCAGGCAACGTAAGGGCTCGGCTGGCCATGGAAGTGCAACAGTTACACAAGCTGTACTTATGGCAAGTCCACTGGTTATTGAGAAAGGGTCTTCTGCCACTTAGAACATGTCTTTTAGTTTCTTAAATCATTTATTGGGACCGGAGTCTTGTTCTTGGGCAAGGCGTAGGTGTTCAGTCATAATTTCTTTTCGCACTGTGCTAATGGTTTTCAGTTTCTATAACGGTGGCCTCCTATTCTCTCTAGTGGTTTTCGTTATTATTTCTGCAATTTCCTTGTACTCTTTCCTCTTGCTTGCAAAGGTCAAGTCCGTTGTTCCCGGCAGTTTTGGTGGTATGTGAGACTATTAATACATCATTTCTGGCGCTAAAGTTTAGCTTAGATATTGGAGGAGTTCTTTATGGCCCCTGGTTCCGATATACTATTCTCGCCTCCGTTGCAGTATCCCAACTCGGCTTTGTGGCGAGCTACACCATATTTGTTGCTGAGAATTTTAGGGTTAGGTGTCTCGACTTCAAATTGCCCTTTTGACTGATATTCTTGATGTAGGCGTTTACCATGGCTGTCTCTGACTGCTTGAGAATTTACGAGGTCCAAGTTTTCATCTATTTACAACTCATCATCTTCCTTCCTTTCGCCCTCGTTCGCGATATCGCAAAGCTGAGTACGGCTGCTCTCATCGCCGACGTATTCATTTTCGCAGGATTGGTTTACATATTTGGAAGCGAGATACACCTCGTTGTAGAAAGGGGTATAAGTGAAGTCAAGATGTTTAACCCGACTCACTTCCCTCTGCTCATCGGGTCAGTCTTGAAACTTTTTTTTACAGTCCGAGTCTAACGATATCCTTATTTAGGACCGCCGTATTCTCTTTTGAGGGTATTGGGCTTATTATTCCGATTACGGATGCCATGAAAGAACCACACAAACTTCCTCAAGTCCTGACGGGTGTGATGTTCTTTCTAACCGGCAAGTGTGGTTTGATTTTTTTTTTGACCTATTAGTAACCAATACCATTTGTAGTTCTTTATGGAGGCTCAGGCGTTCTTTCTTATCTGACATTTGGCAAGGACATCCGTACAGTCGTGCTCGTGAACTTGGATCCCAAGAGTAAGATGGTGTTGACAGTGAGTCTCCTTTTTGTTTCACATTTGATTAAATTAAATTAAATTATTTTTTGCCCTCAAGATACAATTCTTATACGCGCTTGCCATTCTCCTGTCGATTCCATTACAACTTTTCCCGGCGATTCGTATTATCGAGAATGGTTTGTTCACCAAGAGCGGAAAGGGTAACATGCAAGTCAAGTGGACGAAGAATCTTTTCAGGTTTGCGTTGGTCTTGTTCGCTTCGGTGATTAGTTCGTTGGGTGCAAAGGATTTGGACAAGTTTGTCGCGTTTGTTGGGTGCTTTGCTTGGTGAGTGTTTACAAAAAAAAAATCATTTCTCCCCCCACACACACTACCTCTGCAAGAGAGTGTGAATGAAAAAAAGAAAAAAAAAAGAAATGGATTTGACTCTGTTTTGACGATACAGTATTCCGCTATGTTATGTTTATCCATCTATGCTACATCTCAAGGCCTGCGCTGGAAGTAGAAAACAAAAAGCAGTTGATTATGCTATGGTTGTCTTTGGGATTGTGTGTTGCGTTTATACGTCTTTTCAAACGCTCAAGGTATGTTGATATGATTCTCGACGCGTCGACCGTTATTAAAGCATCACTTTTTTTTTTTTTTTCACAAAATAGTTGATGTTGGCGCCGAATCAACCGCCTGAGATCAATTACTGTGACATTTAGATGTGCTTTTGAGAGAAATCAAAAGCTTTCGAAAAAGCTCAACAAGGGGTCTCGAAGGAGTTGATGTAGGCTTTGTTGGGGTTTTTTTTTTTGTCCCTCTGGGTCACACAGTGTCGAAGCTTCCTTTGAGAAGATTTCTCTTTTACCTTATAGAATTCGTGCTCATTTTATAGATGTACTAGGTATCTTTTTTTTTTTACGCCTCCGTGACGATTCATTTAGAAATACACACACGTTTAACTACAAGCATTCATGTTGGCTCCATCGTCTGATACAAGAAAAGGGTAAAGCGACTCGGAGGAAAACCAGCCCAAGAGTCGAAAGAAAAGAAAAAAAAAAGTGGAAGAGGTAGTGATATATAGATACATACGTATATCATAATAGATGATAGATGATCAAAAAAAAAAGGGAGGGGAAGGGGAAGAACACACACACACGTCATACTGATGCATTACTTCTCTTCTGGCACCCAACAAGGAAAAAAAAAACGCACGTCCGTTCTAAACCTTTCCAGATTCGCGTCGCACAAGATAATCTCGACTCAAATTGATTTTTCTCATCTCCCTCCCGGATGATACGATATCACCATCGTCATCATAACCCACACCCTCACACAAGTCTCTTCCTCTTCCTCCTCCTTGTCTCCTCGCATTCCTCTCTCTCTTCATACTCGTCATACCCGAATCAGACTGAACAGCTCTCTCATCCGCACTACCAACACTTCCATTCCCCCTCTCCCTCCTGCTTCTCCTCCCCGTGGGTCGCGACGACCTCGTTCTCTCCATGGACACACCATGACATCGAATCTGAGAGGACAATGTCAAAGACCGAGAAACAGGTTCAATGGGACGATAAAGTGAGAGAGAAGAAGGACCCAGTAACGAGTGTGAAGAACGTGAATAGGAAGATCGAGGTATTGCAGCAGAAGAAGAACGAAATCGCGTTCTCGCATCTACACTTGGCTTGCAACCAAGCGACATGGAAACGTGTCGCTCGTCAATAAATTGACTCATGCCCCTTGACGCGTTCCTCTTTCTTTCTTTGATTTTCTGAAGACTGCGATGACGATGGTCTTGGGTCGGTTGAGTCTCCACAACCTGGATCTCGTTGTTACTGTTCTTTTTCGTCATCGTCATCGTCATCGTCATCGTCGTCAAGTCTGGAGCCGCAGGCGGCGTGTCAGGTGGATGCGAGGGAACGGAGAACATGGGACCGACTGCGCTGTCCGTCGATGCGAGTCGGGATGCCTTTGATCCAGTAGTCATCAGTGGACCGACACCGACAGTTGACACTTGAGCACGGTTTCCGCTTTGTGACTGCCCCTTTTCAGAGTTATTGGCGTGAGAAATTGTGAACGGAAACTGGGGCGTGGACACCGACGTGGGTACCGTAAAGGACAGATGGACCTCGGTAGATACAACGTCAATCGTTTGTCCCCTCGTATGAGCCTTTGCTGACGGTGGTGCTTGAGCAATCGGGTTACCGATAGATGGGCGAGATTTATGCAAGGGCTTGTATTTCTCCAAGCGTTTGTTTTCCTTGGTGGAAGGAGGAGGGGCGGGGACGGCGACACCAGCAGCACGAAGCACATCCTCGAATGGTGCATGGTCTTTGGTAGTCTGCATTCTGTGTGCATATGTACACTCCAGCCTGTTGCACTCGTATTAGCCATACACTTTTCAATCAACAATGGGTACAAACCCCGGCCCCAAAACAAACTCCCCGCCCAACTGACTCAAATTCCCACCTTTCTCCCACACAGGCATGCCAACCTTGAGTGCTCTCATGAGGACCATCGCGATGCCTCCCATCAATCCATGTCGAATATATCCCCCACTCGTCCTTTCTCGATTGACACCACCCCCCAAACAAGAGATGCCGGCCGTTTTGGGCACCAGGCCACTGCTGTTTGACCTGGAATGGAAAAGAAATTTCCCCATTCCCAAGGCAGTGTAAAGGGCCAACGAAGGATCGGTATACACGTCTAATGGTATGGCACCCTGGCCAAAGATCTGTTTGTACTTGCCGATCAAGGTGTATGATCCATTGCCGATGACGACCAGTCTGACGGGCCTGGTGTGTGCCGAGTCGCCCACGAATTTCTCGTCCTGATGCTGGTCATCGGCAGGAGTGGAGATGGCGCCAGGTGCGAGCTGACGAGTGAGAGAAGCCACTGATGACATGTAATCCTGACACAAAGGACACCAGAAATGGCGAATGAAGAGCACGACGATTTTCTGCTGGGCAAAGAGGGAACCAAAGGAGATGCGAACGCCCGACTCTGCAATGATGGGCAACGAGGCTGCCATGGTCAGGGAATAAAGAGTAGGAAATGGCAAGTCAGGGATGGTGAGCGGCAGTGAAAGCTTTGACATGGGTCGAGAAGCGGAGCGTCTGACGGTGGCGGACGAGACGGTGGCGCTGATGCTGGGTGCGGGGTCGGGGTCGGAGAGCGCAGGGGGACGCGAAGCATCGATGCTGTGGGTGCGCTGCAATGCTGTGCAGGTCTCCTTGGGTGATTCAAAGTAGGATATCGAACGACGCCGATCGGGGAGTCTGAGCACCACGGGTGGGCCGTCCCTGTGCAGGACACTCGAAGTGCGGCTGCGCAGGACCCAAAGAGGCGCAAAGGGATCTGTGGGGTCGGGGTCAGGGTATCTCTCTGAGAAACTGAGCTTGGAGGCATTGAGGAGGGTGGAGGAGGAGCGGTGGGCAGGGGGAGGCTTGCGCCTGACAGAGGGGGAATGGGACATGGGCGTAGCAGAGAACAAAGACAATAACATGAGGCTGACTACAAATATCATATCCAATTATCAATGATAGAGTCCCGCATCTCCCCAACCACCGCCTTTGAGCTCTGCCCCTGTAGTTCTGGTCCACAGCGTCAGTGCCATCCTCGTCGCCGACATCGAGCAACTCACTGAACGTCGCCTCAATCACACTCATCTCCGTCGCCGTCGTCTCCAGCCCGGTAAACGCACACCAGTCGTTCACCACAAGGCCTGCTCCAATCACATCCGACCCCCGGTTCACCGTCCCTGCCTGTCGTGCTGTCCGTCAGTCTCCCGTCCTCAGTCAAGTCCACACACATACCACCAAGGGCACCTGCAGCAGGCTGCTCAGCTCGTCCTGGTCCTGCATGCTCGTCTTGGGGTGCACCAATCCCCCCTGGTTCGTTATCGCACAATAGCTCCCCACAAGCACATTGTCCGCGATCGTCTGGCGAAACACCTCCACCTTCAACACATCCGCAATTATTTCTTCCGTCTCCCGGTCAACGTCAGGATGCACGAGAGCCACATAATCATTGCATGCAATGACATTTCCAAGCGCAGATAACCGCTCTTCCACACGTTGGATCGCTACAGTGTCAGGCAACGAATTCCGCACATGCTGCAGTTCCTGATCCGTCGTCGTCGATGGCACAAGCAATCCGTGACGATTTCCTATCTCTCTCTAGACATGCTCGGCTTCAGAAATAGTGACGCTTACCTGCCGTGAGACGCCCCACGATACGTGTGCCCCCAATGCTCGTATGAACAATCGGGACAACATCACCGAGCTCAGCCTCAAAAGCCGAGTAGAAATTCGTGCTGCCCTGTATAGCGCAGAGACAGTAAGTATTGGTCAACTTTGAAAACACGCCAATGTCGCTGCTGTTCTCGAACTGGATGCCTGTCGAGCTCTGCAATCAGACCACCAACCAGATCAGGAGCTCTGACAACACATACGGGTAGCCATAAGTGCAAAAAGATGACGAGGCAGATAACACGATCGTAAAAGATAATAGCTTAGCTAAGGCGTCTAACTCTTACCACATTCCAACGTATGGCTCTTGCCCGCCTCTTTCCTCGCTGTCTTTCAACACCATGCTTGTCGCGACTAGCAAGATGTCAGTCCACAGCCTCACGCTCGTCAACTCCCATCGAAAAAATTATCATTGACAACATCAAAGTATGCTTCATTCCCCAGCCTCGTATTACCCCCACGAATGTTGAAAAAAAAGTCAACAGGTCCAATCTCTGTCGCGACGTACATGAAACTATGTCTCTCACATCCAACACACGGATACTACATGAACTCGTCGAATCCCGTCTTTGGTTATCAAGGGGACTACATCACAAGTCCTGAAATGAGTCAAGTCTTTGGCGAGGTACGTTCTTTACCCTCCTTGTTCAAGAGCCCACAACAAAATCTATTCATCTTTAGCTCATTGGAGTATGGCTCTTGTCGCAATGGGCACACGCCGGTAGTCCTCCGAGTATCAGACTCGTCGAACTGGGACCCGGAAGAGGAACCCTCATGGATGATATCTTACGGGTAAACATCTCTCTCCCATATCGAATTACACACAAAACAACATCCGTTGATGATATAGGTCCTGTCGCGACTCTTACCTTCACATGGTCCCATCGATGTTCATCTGGTGGAAACAAGTCAAGCCCTTCGCACTATCCAAGCACACACACTCGCGTCTTCAAAACAAAACATCGACTTGCAATTTCATCATTCCATCTCGGACGTCCCGCACTGTCCAACACAGTACACGATGCTCGTCGCACACGAATTTTTCGACGCACTGCCAATTCACATTTTGCAAGTCCGTTATTCATGTCCCCCCACCCTTGTTCACAAATTGCTTACTTTTTTTTGAAAATGATAGAAAAAAGAAACAGGTTGGCACGAAGTCCTCATCACCACCCAACCCTCGATATCCACACAGACAACACCCTTACCCAACACCTACTCTCACCAAATTCTCCCACACCAACTCTGCCACGTTCTTTCCTCAACACCAACAGCCGCTTCTACCCTCCTCGGCCTTTCCTCCCCACGATTTCGTGACCTCCCCATCGGTACCTCGATTGAAGTATCACCAGTCGCATTCAAACTCGCACGCCAGGTAGGTCAACTGATCTCGGGACGCAAAAAACCTGAACCATTCCCGGCACGCACGGAAACAACGGACCTCGAACCTGAATCAGACAGCGTCGGAGGTTGCGGGCTGATCATTGATTATGGAGGAGATAAAGTATATGGAAATTCGTTCAGGGTAAGAGAGACAAGAGTTGGATTTCTGTGCTTAGAGTCTGATGTAGCCCTATAGGCTTTCAAACAGCATAAAAGCGTAGATGTGTTCCATCGACCAGGCGAATGTGATTTAACAGCCAACGTCGACTTTGCTTATCTCAAAGAAGCCATGTCCGATCTTGGTATGTGGTATTGTTCCTCTTGCCCAGTTTCTTCCCTTAAATTGAATGTGTGTGCGATTCAGTCACGACGCACGGCACACTAACTCAACGTTCGTTCCTGGAACGAATGGGCATTTCTGTTCGAGTGGACGCTCTCACACGGTCGACAAACTCTGAAGCAAGTAGGGCTGCCATTCGAGATTCAGCAAAGCGTTTGACGGATCAACTGGGTATGGGAGGAGAATACAAAGTGCTCGGAATGACGAGTGCAGGTCGAGTAAAAGGATTGGCGACCGCACCCGTCTGGCCTTTTGAGGTTAGAGAGGAAGAAAAGGTGGATGATTGTGTACATATGGGTGGTGGTGACGAATGCTGTCATTAGAAAGATGCTTTATTCATTCTACATCTCTGCGATCGAAAACATGTCTATGATTTCTTGACGACGACGACGACGGATACGGATGTGATTGAGAGATAGAATGACATCTTGGAGGTGAACGCGATCGGGAATTTCGTTGTCTTGTTCTTTCTTTCAAACGGGGTGACGATGGTGCTGCTCTTGTGGATCGTTCATTCTGGTCCACATGGTGATCATGTTCGTACCGATGGTTTTGTTCTCTACTACGTGTCTTGATATCGGCTGTTGCATGATGCATTCGGCGCGGATCCTGTTCGTCTCTCATCCTGGTCTCTTTTCCTGTCCGTTTGCCCATGACCCTGTTATCCTCTCCCCTTTCTTCTTCTTCTTCTTCTTCTTCTTTTTCACTTTTGCCATCTCCACTCACACCACCATCTGGAAACACCAGATCATCAATTCCGTGTTCCTTCTCTTTCCTCCTTTTCCACATCAGCTTCTTCACGCATTTCGTGCAAAGCACGACTTTGACGAGCGCATATTTAGATTCTCCATGCTCGATATAGGAAAACGGAAGTTCCAGTGTGGTTAGGGGTTGTTCTTGTTTTTGTTTTTTCTTTGTTGGTTTGAATGTGGTCTTGTGGTCGTGGTCATGGTGATGATGTCGATGACACCGCGTATTTCCACATGTCGATTCGCCTGCTCCGGAAATGACTTCGGTTTCTGTGCGCCAGCGTAATGCAAACTGTATCATGATTCAGTATGAGCGAAAAAAAAGGGGAAAGGAAAATTATGGAAATGAAAATGATACGTAACATGACCCGACTTGTAGTGCTTCAAATCGCACACGGCGAATTCACGATAGAGACTGTGATAATAGTTTTCTGCTAATCGGTCTTCCCAAGCTGTTGCCTTTTGCTTCTTCTTTTGGGTACTTGTATTTATCCTCCCTTCTTCTTCTTCTTCTTCTTCGCCTTTTTCGTCTTCTTTTTCTTCTCCGTTCTCGTTATCTTTGTTTTGGCTTTCGTCTGTGTCCTCGCGAAGAAACCTTTTTGAATATATGTGTATGGTTGGACAAAAGTGCTGCTGATATATAACCTACTTGTGTGAGGCTTTGAGAATTTCGAATTCGGAAAGACCTTGGGTGATAGGATATGATTTCACCGGATATATCGACATGGGTGGAGAGAATGGTGGTCTTTTGTTTTGTGAGAAGGAAGGAAGGAGAGAGAAAGAGAGAGAGATGTGAGATGTGAGTTGAGTTCAGGGGTGGGGATCAATGAGATCATCCGGAAACAACTACAACTTTGTTTCTTTGTTTTTTTTTTTTGCAAAAAGTTCCCGGAATGCCGGTGGTTCTGGTGTGTCAGATAGAATAATACAGCATTCAAACGGGATTAGTACAAGACGATCTACCGTAAATAAAAAAACAGAGTTCTCCATGTTCGGTTGAACTTGAGAAGCGTGAGTATTAGCGTGAAAGGTTGCGGTATTACGGCAGGGGGAAGGGGACATCCTCGTTAGGCACATACATACATTTCGTATCGTACGATTAGGTGGGGGAGAGCGTAAATTACTTTTTTCTTTAAAAAAATCATCAACTTGTTACACGGGGTACGGTGACAGACCGTGAGCGTAAATTACTTTCAGGCCAAGGTGGGTGGGGTAACTTTTTTGATACGTCCGAAATTACACGCGATCTATGAATTGAATGCTAGATTCTCTAGCGGTGCACAAGTTGGTCGAGGGAGGGAGGCAAAAAGTTCAATGTTGATTCAGAATAAAAGCTTGTCTTGAAATGGTGCCCATGTTGAGAGAAAAAAAAATGAGCCATTCTCCATGAAAGTGAGGCGTCCCGTTGATGCATCAACGACATCGGACAAGTATTTTCTGCAAACCTACATTTTCACAAAGTCAAGAGCACCGTCGGTTTTAAGCACCTCCTGAAAAGGTATTTTAGGAGTGATTCTGACAGGACTGAATCGAAGCCGCCACATGAGACTTTCCATAGGATCCACTTATTTGCGGCCATCGGGGAATCTGTAGAAGCATGCTTTGTTCTTTGAGTATCTCATGAGGTCGAGCCGGAATCCTCGGTTATATGCCTTTAACGCCGTTGGCAGCAAATTCACATATGACCTGGGTTTTCTGCCGCCAGCGGCGTATAAGTAACTGAGACAAGAACTAACTAGTTAATCAAGTGGCGCTGTTGGAAGCCACAAAACAAAATAAGCCAGAGTCTCAGCTGAAAGGGGTTGCTTCAGTCTGATCAGATGAGATAGAAGCTGTGCTTCACGGAATGATCAACATGTTCCACAAGGACTCCTCCATCTGTTTCGGAGTCCATGTAATATCCATAACTGATTTCAGAGTGCTCATATCATGATACTAACACAAATGTTCGCACGTTGCCCATAGATGCTTCTCTCGGATTCAATATGATACCAGGCGCTCGTCTAGCCCTCGGCAATGGATTACTGATGGGTTCTAGTCGGGAGTTTCAACAACTTTTTATGCGAGCAGAAGAATCTGAGATGAAAGAGTTACGTTGCCCACATCAAATCTGGGTAGCAAGCATTTCTCACGTGGATTTCGTCCCAAGTACAGAGACCTCCTGCCAGCGATTTGTTATAATAACGACCATGTACAGCTGAACTCATGGTTTTTCTTCTCCTTTCGCACAGGAGATCCTCCGCTCGTCAAAAATCCCGCTGGATCCGGGTCCAGCTGACAGACCCCAATCAGGGACCAAGTGATCAAAACTTCTGAGACTGCAAACTTACAAACGGTGTAACGGATGCACATGCTCATTTGCATTCCATCACGGTCCCTTTCATTCTGACATCCGTCAATAAGTTCTCAGCTGTAACCTTCCTCCTACTTATCAGACGAGAATCGTTTCTTTTCTCCTCCAAACCAGTCCTCTCTTGTGTTCCAGCTCCATGAAATCCAGAAAATCATTTCTTACCTTGATCATCCCCTCCCGTCGTCATGTCGCATCCGGACCAAAGGTGAAACCAGTCCCCGATCCAGCAGAAACTATGACCACCGCAGGTGCAAGAGGCTTTGGGTGCGTGCCGACGTTTCCGAGTCATGTCTCATATGTTCACTAGTTGGATTTAGAGATAACCGAACAAAGGTGATAGTCAGGCCCAAAGTCGACGTTATAAAGTCCAAAAAGTACGTTATCTGCCAACTTTTCTTAAACTTCCTTCTCTCATGTACTGCAACTTTAGAAAGAGTTCTCTTGACCAGCGCCCGCGGTCCACATCCAAGAACATACTACTACGACTGATCAACTCTACCTTTAGATCCCAGCTTCCTGCAGCTTCGACATCGCCTCCGCCTGCTAGCACGAATCCGAGAGCGAAACAGAAACGTGAGGCTGCGCTGCGTGAACGTGGTCTATTGCCTGCAAGAGACCTTAGTCGACAGGAAGCTGATCAAGATCGTCGTAATCCAGTCATCCCTCCTGATCGTAGCTCCTTCAACGACTCTACTGATCATAGTTCCTTCAACAACTCTACTGAACCATCAGCTGCTCAAGTCATCAGGCAGCAATGGGAGGATCGAAACATGCTATCTACGTCTTCCACGCCTACGGGAGCTAATGAATGCGAGCGTATGAAATATTTCCGATTTGGAGCCTCTCTGTCAGCATCTGCGAGCTCACCAGATCTTTCTCGATCGCCACCGTCAGAGACGGTAGCAAAAGTCAACGAACCTCCACTCTTCCCAGTTCTTGACCATACATCTCCAGATTCGATGAATAATGTACGAAGATTCTTGCAACAGCCCTCGGCGTTGTCTCAACAATCTAGGCCTGTGGCAAGGGACAATCTACCTCGCCCCTTGTCCTTGAAGCATGACGGTGTCGATCATGCACCCCTTTCTAATGGACACAAACGTGGGGGATCTCATCATTCATCATCATCGGCGCCACCTTCTACCAACCCTCTTATCTCGTTGACACCTCCATGTCATTCAACTTGTTTCAGCCGATCGTCTTCAATATCTTCCTCTGCAGCTTCTCTACAACGCCGGTCGGATTCCCCGACGCGATTAACCTCCATTTCCGAGTCATCTTCGTTGATGACGCCATCTTTGGAGAATCCGTCTAGATCATCCACTCTCAATACGACTGACTCCTCGAGTGTCGGTTGTAGATACAAGGGCAGGAATAGTTTGCTGGGTCTCAAAATCCCAGAATATCCTCGATCCGTCCCTATGATCATAGAGAGTCCAGTGGAGGGTTCGTTGATGTTTGATATGCCAGAATCCACTCTTTTACCTCCAATGTGGCCATCGCCGCCTCTCGAAATGCCAATGCATCAGCCGGTTTTAACTAGACGTGAAAGAGGGTTCGGAGATGATGGGAAACGGGAGAAACAAAAGTCCTTTAATCCTTTCAAGCGAACAGGACAGTCTACAGCATCATCTGATGAGCTTAAGAATTACAGACCGATCTCCATTTCCTCATCGGTTGGAAACCTGAGGAGAGGTGCCGATAAGACTCAGTCGTCATATGATGCACACTCTATGGTACAAGTAGGCGAAAAGATAAAGACATTTGATACACCACACTTGCCGCCATCTCCCAAACCATCGAAACATTTCAAGACCTCAAGTAGTGATACCACCTCAACTGGCCTGAGTGTGCAGCGGAAGCCGCTTCAACCAGCACTACACACTCGTGGAAGCATCATCCACGAAATGAAGACAATCCAGAATGATGAGGTCAGAAGGGTGACAGAGCTTGCATTTTTAGGTTGAACCGAGATGAAGTTTATGTGACTCCTCACTGCTGTAGCACGTTTTATAGCTATCGTCTTTCTAGGAAAGCGGGTTCTCTTTGCTCAGTTCTCTATAACTCGTTTCCTCCTTGTTTCCCTTAATTTGCTAATTTTAATTGCCTTTGGGCTCCGATCCACACTCGTTTAATACTACATCCACCTGGAAGCTACTCCATCTGCATTGTTCATCAGTTTCAGTAACTATGTATATCTGCTATCTGTATGCAAGATTATCCTCTATGTCCATTTCGATCCTGGGTTTTGCCCTTTTATGATCTCACGTATAAACAAAGCTTGGACTCTTTTTGAGCAATGCGATGGTGAACATTGATCGTTTTAGGAAAGTCTCAGACTCTGTCGACCATCTCCGGTCATCCGCCGACCGATATGCCATTAACACCTGTGAGTGATTACTCAGTCGTCGGACCGACTGCTCCATCCCTTCTCTTGAGCTGGGCTTTGCTTGGGAGGTGTTATTCAATGCGTCTGTGCACTACTTTGCTGCAGTAAAAGAGTATAAGAGTGCTCATTCACACATCAAGGAAAAACTAGATAGAAGAACATGGGAACCGAGGAAGTGCGTACTTCCTGCTGTCGTTCATTGGACGTTTGAAACATCTATATATATATATATATATATGAATAGACATAGACAGTTTGATTTTCGTGGAGTTGGGTTTCTTAATTTGATAAAATGGCTGCGCAAGTAATAAATAAATATCGTACAGCATGACTATCAGTTCAGCTGATATCATCAATCTAGGTGATTTTCTATCTGATGTGATACCCGTATCGTGCGCATCAACGCATCACACTCTAAGGAACATACTGTGAGATGATGCCTACGCACCTCGTGGTGAAATGAACGTCTCCGAGTCAATTTTTTTCCTTTACGGATTAGATTGTCGATGTCAGTGTCACGTCCGTTTTGCTTCAGAAGTGCCCTGTCACCGTTCTCTCTGAACCTCAAGCACTCAATTTCGCACCGTTTTTAAGGGCTTTCCAAAACACTTTTCCACCCTCATTTTTTTTGGAGTTTGCCACTGGGATGGTTTTTTTTGGTACTCAGGGCTGAGGGGGTTTTGAGAAGAACTGTCTGATGGCGAGTTCCAGCTTTCCTTCGGATTCTTGTAGATCGCTTATGGTGCCTCAAAGTTGTTTCTCCTCTCTTATGGCTAAATTCTGATTTTCCGGCCTCTGAAGCCCCCTGGACAGTGGATATTTGCTGATTTGATATCATCGATCGCTCCTCTTACCGTGAATTCCTAGCCTAGTGCCACAGCATGAAGATTTCTTGCCTCTTGCTCCTGTTTCATTACAAGTGGCTATACGCCGCCTCTGCCAGAGCGCTCACTTGAAGCACACTCATCATCTTGCCTGTATGCTCATTTGACAGACTTCATCCGCATACAAAGCAAAGTTCTAGATTAGCGTAATCCAAAGGTTATCTGATCGGGTGGGGAAATGATCTGGACCTTTCCATTGGAAAGCGGCGTAGTATTACAAATGCTAGTCTTCATAGATCTGTTAGAACTTTTGAACCCTCGAACTAGAGGTAGTTGATCTACTGCTTCTATGGTAAAGTTACCGTTGTTTGAATGTGCTTCTATACCTTGCACGTGCAGAATACACTATTCCATGCCTTGAGAATATAACACGGAATACGCCATTCGATCCCCACGCTCTTCGGGGATTGCCTCTTTGTGAAGCTGAACCATTCTTCCCTCTGCCTGCTGAACCGAGAGGAATCAAAAGAAGTGACACGAGTTTAGAGGATGACATAATCTCGTCAACAGTTTTGTAATAATGAAGAAAACATATGTACAGGTATCGATGAAATAACAATAAATCTATGTCAGACACTTGGTGTCTGATCGATCCTATATCAGGACAAATGAGAAGGTAGTTGACTTTTCCGGTATTCACAATATCCTCTCTTTTTGTAGAGTCATTGTTATTTATACCTCCCTTTCTCAGGACAGATCTCGATCTCGAGCTCATCGTGCGTATCAACCTATCCAGGACTTCTCTAGGTTGAAGTTTCATGAGGGGGAAAGGCAGCATCAATTTGGTAGGTATTCATTCATAGATAACTGGCTTTGGCCGAGCAGTGCCAATCAAAATGACCGCCTTCAAGGCTTATATGATGAATATTGCCGCCTGGAGGGAAGAGCACGAAAGCTTGACGGCAGCATGTTTGAGTCACGCAGGTGGATATATTTTACTAGGATAATCGATGAAAACGTCTCCCTGCCTTGTTGGCTGGTAGCTAAATTTTCCAAAATTCGTTAACTAGCTCCACACTTATTCTTTGATCAATGCAAATTTCATGTGGTGAAAGTGATAGAAGGCCTTGGCAAAGGCAAAGGAGAGGTGTATTTAGCACAGAGTTCCCACCATCTGTTTGCTAATCTGACGCTCTCATAGGAAGCGTTCGTATACTGTCTTTATTTGTCTGTTTTCCTCTGGCAAGGTGACATTCGATCTTCCTGTTCGATTTGGGAAGTCGGCAGGAAGTTTATTTTGACCGTGCCGCTGTAGACGTAATGATTTGGTAAGATATGGTTAATCATCCTTGCTCGACGTCGTACTCCCATCAAGAGAGCGACAATGGATTCGGCCTAGCGTTATTTGCTGGCTAAGATTAGATCACTTACATCCATAAGGAAGGAGTAGGAGTAAACTTTCTAAGCGAGATAATGCTATAATTGGATTCGGGACCCTGACTTGTGGGGTAGCCCAAGCAAAGTGAGACAGCGAGGATAAAGCCGAAAATACTGACTCGAGTGGTGCGGCCCAGGCAGGTGGACGCTTGAAATACTGACTCTTGAGTGGGTGCAGCAGCGCAGATTCGGATTTCAGACAGGACCTGGGCAGAGTTGGCTCGTGATAAAAACAGTATGCACAGGATCTCGATTGTCCAATCTCCGTGTTCTAGGTTGGCACGTGCCCTATTGATTGAGACGGAATTTCAACTCCACGACTCATATAAACCCTCTGACGTTTCTTTTCTCTCATCTTCTCTTTTTCCCTGTCTCTCATGTCCAACTCTGCTCCTTCAAATCCTGCCGACAACACCAGCTCCTCTGACCCAATCCCCATCGGCTCAGTCCGTGGTAGACCTCGTTCTGTGTCCTCAGCGTCCTCTGGTTCCTCAATCGACTTGCCCACTCCATCCGGTTCGCTCGGATCAAATAACATCCGCAGCTCTGTCCCCTCTTCCACCTCTCCCATATTATCCTACTTTATGTCCTCCCCAAAAGTTAATTCTACATTCCCTCTGAGACGTAGATTCCCCGGCACCGCCCCTGTCTTTGAAGGTTGGGATTGGTTTATCTTTTGTCCAGGGTCACTTGTTCACACACATGTCTAGAGGATGAGAATGGCGAAAATATGATTCCCGTCACTGCACATATGCGCCGTACGAGTAACCAGTTAGCCAGTCGTTTCACAGAACCCAAAACCGCTGCGCTGCCAGAGCCACACCTAGAACGTGGTGCAGGTTTTTTACGGAGACTTTCCCTAAGTAATGCACCTGCCAAGGTAAGTTTATCATGGTCTTCGCGACAATTGACTCAGTGCCATCAGACCCATGACTCTCCTCCGAGTCCACCACCAAATACAGCAGTTCAAACAGCGCCACCCAATACTCCGTTTGTTAATAAGCCCGTCCGCTCAGCAACCATCAGTGTTGATAACGGACGCCCCCGCCGTGCTCCATCACCCATGGGTGAAAGGATACTCAAGGGCCATTTTGATGGCTTCTAATAGGCTTCACTTTTGTCACTCCTTAACCTACGTTTTGAGGTACTCTTTAACCCTCTTTTCGATATCAGTGCTCTCCGTCCCATTCGATGCCTTCGGCCGTTGTTATCCTCTGCCTCTTCATGGCAGGCTGAATTCACCTTCTCGCCTTCGTGATATTAAGACATTTTCTTCATTCTCTGGTTTGACTCGACAAGATTGCCTGCAGTGAGGGCGGCAGAGTTTGTCCTTACGTTATCTCGTCGATGGCGCTTCTAATTCAGGTACTTTTGGGTCGCTGCCTGGATTATCATTATGGTGTTATGCTTGTTTTTTTCCCTATTTCATGTGTGATCTGTAAATTAGTTGCGCTCACATTCCGCACAAAGTATTTCATAATAAAACGAATAAAATGTATTACAATATTTTCTTGTGTTACGATGGACGACCGACGACGGGCATAGGCCGTTTGGCAAATACAATTTTCCTTCTGACAATCCCTACTGCTTCCCATTGCGTCGATGGGGTAAGCGGTGAGATGACTGGTCGATCTTCTTTATTGTTCTCATCCATTCTATCTGTACCTCGGCCCCCCGGGTTTGTTGTAGCCTTGGCAGATGCCAAAACGCGGGTAAGAATCGCCAAGGGTTTATTCAGCGTATTGATCGTGCCTTCAAGAAGATGAGGGCCAATTAATAAAGTTGGTTTTCCCTGTTCAATGGTATGCGTTGTCGTCAGAACACTCAAAAACTGACCCGCGGATCTTGGAAAGAGAGAAAAAGATAAAGATGAACGATATCTCGTTGTCATGCAAATTGTCTGATTCTGATGACCAACTTTCAAACCATTTTACTGAATGACTCACCGAGTCATCTTCATTGATAGTCAATTTGCCCACTAATCCGCCATTTCTGTCCGTCGGTTGTGCGACTTCCACTTCAAGTAGACCTTGAAGCTCAATTAGGACAACTTCGTCATTTGAAATTTTCGCCAAAGCAGAGGGAAGCTTCGGCGATGTGGATGAGTTGAAGACGATCGGGATTAGCATGAAGGTTGGATGACTTGTTTCTACTTATTGCCTTTCCGGCAATCAGGACTGCGTGTGTTTGATGATCGATCTGATAGCTTACACAGGGGCTTTCATGACTCGAGGTAGATCAAATTTTGAATCCCAATAAATAAAGAACTAGCCCCATTCAACACAATAGAAGTTTCTAATAGACAACAAAATTCTAGTGTCACCTTTTCTTGTGAAACTTCCCGAATTCCCATGCGTAACATTCCTGTAGACAAATTCAGAATCAGCCTAGAACAGCACAGCTAGACGAAAACGTACAATGCAGTTGTCCTGAGGGACAGCCTCAGGTACTTCTCTTCCAATATCTAAACTTGGAAGCCATGGTTCCCCCAGAACTCTCTCAATGATGGTTATAATACCATGGTTTCGGATGTCTACCGACCAAGAAAGATTCGATACGGTATTATAGACAATTGTTTTTCCCGTGTGACACCTAAAGCAGCCTTCAGTGATTGGGACAGCGAAATTATGCAAGGCACACATTGATTCCATTGCATATCCACCTAATGAACAAGTAGATAGTATTCCATTACAGGTTCCCATCGCAATTGGATCTGCAGTATGGAACACATGTGTTACATGTTGCAATGAAGGCTAAAAGACGTGTTAGCTTTGACCTGAGACGGAACAACGGGAAAGGGACTACGATAGAGAGAGAAGAGGGCAATGAAATCAAGTAATACGCACAGGAGAAGGGAGGTGCAGCCTTCGTGCGGCCATCTTTTCCCCAGGAGATTCAAATGTTACCACTGGAACTCCAAAAGTTATGCCGATAAGACTCGCTAGGGCTCCACCAAGCGAGTGTCCGATCAACCAAATGTTGGAATTGGGACTAGATGCAAAGGTCGTCAAGGCGGTGCGTCTGAGTCGGGAAACCATCCACTGACTAGATATATGTCAGGTTATTATATAGATTCTGCATAGTAAGAACAGAATCTCAATTCCAGCGGTCACAAGTTATCAGAGTTAGTCTTACCGTGCCGATAGGATAAAACAGACTCTCATTCGTCAAAGCTTCTTCCACACAATCCTCATCACATTTGGACGATCCTCGATAACAATCACACACAGTCGTCCATGACCAGCCGACTCGTGCACAACAACAGGAAAATAATAGATTATCGTTCAGCTTGTCCTTCTGCTTCGTCGGGCCACCACCGATCAAACCTGCAGAGGTACCCTTGATAGACACGACAACTGTCGAATTATCTGGAGTAGCAAACACATGACCTCGAAACCCATCCTCATAGGGTGGCTGCCAACCGAACGGATGAGACTAAGACACATAAGAGAACCCGAATGATGAGGTTTTTTGATAGAACACGTACCACAGACCAATTGCCTCCCAAGTCGTACCAGCCAGCATCCTCAGGAGTTAGGTAGGCATTATTGGTCATTTTTGCGAGTAAAAGTAGAGTCTCTCTACTTTCAACATCTGGCCCAACGACTGTATCTTCTTTCCAATCTAGTGCTGCACTCTGGGACGGATAGTCCCACGTGAATCTTCGGGCATTGATCAGAGCGTCAAATGAGGGAGGCTTGTAAACCGTCAGAGGCACAGTCCGTGATATAGTGTAGGAACCTTCACTGTGCGAAAAGAACCGTGAGTCGGAAACATCGGAGAAGACGACACGAGCGTCTGAAGTGACTGCATGAAGTTGGCGCAGTTCAAAATGTAACGGAGTGGTTTGAGGCTGGGGCTCTGGAGCTGAAGATGGAGGAACCCATAGTCCGAGCAGCGGGACGAGAAAATTTGTCAACATTGATGGAGGCATGAGTTAGAAATTCCACAGGTTACTGGACTCTGACGTCATGTCTATTATGGTCAATTGGTATATATATCTAGGACAATCAACTCTATGTTCAGTTGCCGACAGCCTCAGACGACAGCAGCAACGATATCTAGATTCTCCATAGCCAAATTGAGAGGATCGTTGGGGACAAGGTTGTCTGCGGCGGCAGAAGAACCAGCAGCCAAACCACTGACATTGGCACCGAAGAAGATTTCGGGACTCGTGCAGGCAGCTATGGCTCGGCGCATGTGACTGGTCAGAAATGTCAAGCCGACCTGGTAAGCGGCTACATGTCACACCAAGTCTCAGAGGAAGAAAGGTTATGACATGGGAATGAACTCACAATTCATCCAACCAAAACCCTCACGCGGAACCATCTTGAAGTCAATCCCCTGATTGCCATACTCAGCATCAACAAGGTGGGTGAGCTTAACGGCATCAAACTGGTCCAGAATTGAGTAGACGATTGTCTTGACTCGTAGGTCTCACCTTCTCAGGAACAACACCATTGAAATCAACAAAAGCGGTTGTCATCATATACAGGAATCGATACGCCAGACGCTGGGCCTCTTCGAGATATCCATAACGCTCTAGCCCAACCCATGTCATGATCTGGTGGGGAGGCCTATCCAAAGTTATCGTCAATACAGAGCCGCAGTACATCAGATCACATCGTACCATGCATATCTGTAGTAAAGATTCATCAATATTTGTAGACCTTACAGGAAGAGACACATACGGGTAGTCCCACTGTCGATTCGGTCTATCAAGAGAGATCTTTCCGCGAGATTCTTCAGTTCCAGAAACAACCCCACCAATGACCTCAAATTTCTTGAGTGATTGGATCCTAAACAATAGTATCAATCACAGGGAGTTGCCGAACGTAGTATCATATACGCACACAAGCTGCCAGCCTTGTTCCTCGCTGGCACAACCAGCCCAAAGCGGCCAAAATGACGTGACAGATTCATACAAGATCTGTTGTTCTTTGACGGTATCGTAGTCAAAATACAACGCCTTGCTCTCGTTCCAGAGATATCTGTCAATATGTTGACGTCTGAACTCTGCCCTGTCAAACCATTCATCGGCAGTCTGGAGCCGGCTTTTAGAGCTTTCTCGCAAAGGACTAGCATAAGCCTCTGGCGTCGGTGGAAAAGGTGAGAGAGAGAAATCCTCTTCCAGCTCAAGCTCGTCGTCAAAGACCTCACGAATAGCAGTCCCGATATCGATTTCGTACTTGTAAAGGAGTGACTGTAAGTCTATTGTTGCAAGATTGGCACAACGCTTCTCGAAGCGATAGGTGGTGTCATGGCCGGACTCGCGGACTGCCCGGTCGTGAAGGAAGTACTCGTCTAACTCAGGCTCTCGAATAATCCCATCATTGTATTTTTCACTGAACTCTAGCACTGATATACTGTGTTTCTCAGCAAATGGCTCAAGGATGTGAGTGAAGTGCGTTGCTTCCGTTTCAGGGGGGATACCGAGGCCATCGGGGCGATACCTTGAAAGACCCGTCTTAGGATCTATCCGGGGTTCCGCAGCCCAAATAGTGTGATACTCTTTTATGGCTGCTTGAATGGCACACTTGAGCCAGGCGCGGTTTCCAGTCACGTCGGATCGATCAAGCTGGTTGTAAATTTGGAGTGCCATGTCAGTAAGGAAGGGAGGCTGAGTACGACAGAGGTAGTAACTTCGACTTCCGTTCAGAATTTTACCATAGTGCTTGATCTCAAAGATGAAATGATCCACCATGCCCTTAGCCATGCTGACCTGGCCGTCAACCAATAGTCCCAGAGTAATGAAGTAGGAATCCCAATTGTAGAGCTACGACGAGTCAAATGAGCATTCATAGAACTCCATACCGTTCATACTTACCTCATTGAAGCGAGCACCAGGAACGATGAATGGAATACCCTTCAAAGTTCTCCCTCCGTGTCCGTCATCCACTTCATTCATTGCTAAAGCCAGCAAGCCGGGTTTGCTATTCAAACTCTTGACAAATGCAGGATCGTCTGGTTTCGGAGGAAGAACCCGGACATCAAGGTTCATGTGGGGTTTCTCTTTGGCGACCCTTCTGTAATACTCCGCCATTGCAGGTTCACCATGGGGGACATAGATACGAGGCTGGACACGACCAGTCCTATTCTTGGGGTCAGCTGTGATAATTTCAAGGCCATCTCCGTCAATACGACGAGTTAAAGAATGCCAGAAAGAGTTTTTGATCATTCTAGAGAGTCGATCAACCGGATTTTCTGTCAAACGGGCTTCATCAAGGATGATACGCTTCCTATTGTGGTCCCGTGCGAGGGCAAGTTCCTGGAGGAGGTTCGACAGCATGTACGTACCCTGAGTAGATTTTAAAAATGCGCCTGTAAGTACTCAATAGCGCGCCTCAACCAGTTACGTACACGGATGTCAAAGGTTTTGAAACCGTTACTGGTTGCAGTACCGAGGGCCATTGTCTTGGGACCAGCATCGGTGACACTGATCTGAAAGTCCCCGTCTGTGTCCTCTTGCTCAAGAACGAGGCGAATAGTCTCCTCAACGTCAATGAGAAAACGCCTGGGAACACTGCTCTTCTCGTCGTGTGACATACGTCGAGACCGAGTAAGCATATCGTCCTGGAAGGCAGGTGCTCGTCTGGGATTGTAACCATGTAGGTACGACTGGAAGAAAAGAGGCGTATGAACGGGATGCTTTTACGGAGTTGAATATGCAAAACCCACATGGCTGTAGGTTCGAGAACGAGAGTGTGTCTCATCACGGTAATATGTAGCAGGATCAACATCGACCGAGCGAGGACCAAAGTCATCCACGAAAGTGACACTAGCGGGATGATTGACGGCAGGTGACATTGGGTATGCAAAGAGGATGGTTGTAATTGAAAAGGGTTATTTAAGGAAGCATGGCTGACAATGAGCCGATCAAAAACATTACATTACATTTGTTGTTACACGTGCCTCGGATCCTCACAGAGCTATTCTGAATCACGCTCCGATTGGGGAATTGAGGAAGAGATTCTTTCCTCAAAGCAGTTGCACTTGTGGTCACAATAGGGTAGAAACCCGAGCTCACATTCTGAACAAGTTCATCTACAAAAACGGTGATCGCATGGTGATCAAACATTTCGTCCTGTTCCTAACAGACAACCCTGGAGCGTTCGCTTGGTCAAGTAACATCACTTAATGTGGGGTGCTATCACAGAGTCATTGAGTACTACTCCTTCTTTCCTATTTTCTTCTTTCCTCACTTCTCTTGTGTCTAGATCAGTTGCGAGTGATCTGGGTTTTACTTTACATTTTTTGTTAGGTGTCTCTTTGTAATTTTGGCTGTATTGTAGAGTACCAGGTACTTGACCGCGGACTGCGATCGAGCACCGCGTTATAAATTTTTAATTTAGACAAAATGCTACACGTGCAGTCTGGTTCTGTTCAGAGTGTTAGAGCCAGCCTGCATCTAACTGGATCACGCAGACTAGAGAAGTTTGTTCCCTTATGGTCCAGACCTGTGGCGGTAAACAACTGTTGAATCCTAAAGAAAGACTAAATCACATCCCTTTTACGAACAAATAATTCATACCGACTTCCACCTTCTTCCTGCTAGATAGTACATTGACTTGAGTGTGGACCTTCACATCTTAGTAATAAGTCTGGATCACGTGTTCAGTCGCGTCTATCATGACCACTGTAGTGAATCTTGTACTTGCCTTAGTGGCTCGTTGTGTATCACTATGTCGTAAGCACAGCATTATCAGGAGTAACAAGTACATGGATCTTGACTTCATAAATAATAGGGTATTCGGACAGGTGTCAACTCTGAATCCCAAGGGAAACTCAGCAAATTCACTCTCTGGCAGTACAACTAACAATAAGCAACCTAATCCCTGGCTCAATGCAATCCCATTGAATCAGCAGACAAGTGGAGGTACCCTTGGTCAGCAGGGTCAGCAGCAGCAGCCTGCCGTTACAAACGCTTCCAATACCCAGTCTCAGCCGGCGATAAGCTTATTTGGTAGCACAGCAAACCAACAACAGCCTGCGACTGGTGGTAGTCTACTTGGAAATACATCGACAAATCAATCTGCGGCTGGAAACGTATTATTTGGAAACGCCGCCAACCAACAGCAGCAGCAATCTACTTCAAGTGGAAACCTCTTTGGTTCGACACCACAGCAGCAGCAGCCTGCCGCAGGTGCGAACCTTTTTGGTACAACACCACAACAACAACAGCCTGCCGCAGGTGCGAACCTCTTTGGTACAACACCACAACACCAACAGCCTGCCGTAGGTGCGAACCTCTTTGGTACAACACCACAACAACAACAGCCTGCCGTAGGTGCGAACCTCTTTGGTACAACACCACAACAACAACAGCCTGCCGCAGGTGCAAACCTCTTTGGTTCGACGCCACAGCAGCAGCAGCCTGCCGCAGGCGCAAACCTCTTTGGTACAACACCACAACAACAGCAACCTACTGCAGGCGGGGGTCTCTTTGGTTCCACACAACAGCAACAGCAGCCTGCCACTGCCACAAACCAGGCAGGTACAGCGTCCCTCTTCGGAAATACAGGTTCATCACTCGGGAACTCAAACACCACAACCCAGTCACAAACTGGTACTTCGTCGCTGTTCGGTAATACAGGTAATGGGTCCTCGGGTCTTGGAAACACGTTTCAGCAAACGCAGTCTGCTCAGCCAAATAGCACGTTAGGAACTAGCGTATTGTTCGGCTCTAAACTAGGGACTGCGTATGCCTTGCCCCTTATTCATGATTTCAGTATTGAAGCTTTACTAGTGCTTCGCAGGCGACCCAGTCTGGACATACCCTCTTTACTAGGCTCACGAAATTTAATGATCTCCCTGACAACCTCAAGCAATTGTTGGAGAACATCGAGTGTGTCTCATTTCCTTTTCTAAAATTGGTGTCATGAGCTCAGCCTTACCAAGTACTTACACTCGGAGCTGTATGCAGACAAGTAAAGATTTACGCCAGCGGAAACTCGGCAAAGAACTAATGGAGGAGCAGGAGATGATAGAAGGGATACAAAAGGTCTCTAACCACCTTCCTCAACTCAATATTTTGACTGGACAACCATTCAGGAACTTAATAGTACATCTTATGTTATTCGCAATGATTTGCGTCAGACAGAGGATCTTAGAAACAAGGCCGATCGAGCGATGCAAGACCTGGTCGTTGCGAGTCGTATTTTTGATGCTTTCCGCAACCCTCAAAGTGGAACAACATATCTAAGGGAAAATGCTAGCTTCCCTCTGGAGTACATTGCTTTTTTGTTCTTCAATATATTCTGATCATGAAGCAGATATTTCCAACGTGTCACAGAGCAAGCGACTGAACGGGTAGCGTGGTTGAGGACCACTATCGAGGTGAGCCCAGTAATCCTTTGATCGAGTGCGTAACCACCAATCACTATCACAGAGAATTGGGCGTAAGCTGTCGTCATCCACTAGTCAAGTACAAACACCGCAAAGTATATGCCCCGGAATCTGTCGATATTCTTAGCTCTGACCATGCGCGCTAGGTATTGCTGCCACTCTACAGGCTCAAAATGCAACTTTCCTCGCATTGGCAAGTCAGACAGCTGCTCTAGAGACCGAGCTTCAGAAGATAAAACTGGTCTATACCCAGCTCTGGCGCTCCAAGACGGGCAGTGCGAGGGATCCATTTGATGAGGTTGATCAATATGCAGAGAATCCTAATGACTTCGGTTTTGGAAGTTTGAGAGTCAAATAAGCCTCTGAGGTACTTTGAGGCTTCCATCCCTGTAGTTGAAACTTTTACGGGAACTTTCAATGAAACATATTATCGGCACATGTTAAGATGTAACGTCAAGTGTCAGCAGGCAATCTATCTCGATGCGAAATCACAGCGTTCTGAATTGTCAAACACATCGAAAATAAAGGTTCGATTCCTTTAATTCTTATCAAATTACTTGTGACAACCTATTCTCAACACATCGTAACACGCCTGGTTACATATACTCATTCACATTCACCCTCATTTAATCCAGAACAAAGGATGTCCTATGGGCAAGGATCAGTTTATCAACAATCCCTCTACCAGCAGCCTATGCAACAGAATGGTATAGTGTATCAGAGTCAGACTCCCGTCCATCAACCACAAATCATGGAGGCTCGAGACGTAGTCTCGGGCGACCAATATAGATACGCCTTGCAGAACTTCGTACGTCCGGCTACGCAATGTATTATAATTGTCGTTTGTTGAAGCTCATCGTGATGAATAGCGTATTGCCCATGAGAAAGTCGAGCAGCAGCGAGTGCAACTCGAGGAACAAGAAGGACAGGTAGCTCAGCTCCGAGCACGTATCGCATTGTTAGAAGGAGGAGATGGATTGCATGTACAAGGACCCGGGGGAACCACAGTCGATGACTTTTCTATTAAAGTCTGTCTCTCTCTTTGGATCAACCACGCCAACAGAGACGATGACACTGTGTATCTTATAGAATGCTGCTTCGCAGCTTGATAAACTTATCAACCGATGGGCAGCCGACCTGATCCGCAGTCCTCCTGCACCTCTTCACAATATTTGTGCCGCTGTTTTGAATGATGTTTCATCGGCTATTTGCTTAGACACCAATCAAGTTCAAGGTACTCCCATGCAGACCCAGGCGTACCTTCGACATGCTTTGTCAGAAGTCATATCGGAAGGAATAATCAACTGTCTCATCGTGACGAACTCGAGTGAAGCAAATGTTCAGCTCACACGGATTCATGAACACATATTTGCTCGTAAGCTGTCTTTTACTTGGTCGTGATTCGATTCGTAGCTTACCATTCCTTCTCTTCTCCGCATGCGATGCTGCCTACGTTCAACCTCTTTGTGCGATACTTCGATATATCCAGGTGACCCAACTGTTGCTAGTGTATGGCGTCGGCAGACTTTTTCAGCGGCCGTAGAATCCTGCACTCCCGAAATGACAACAAGCATCCTCTATGAACATATTCCAGAGCTCGCAAAATTACTACAGGGTGTGCCACCTGTCTTCGGTGGAATTTCTATCCTTGACTCTGCCTATGCCTTTTCTCGAATGCTGCATGGCCCCGGTTCAAACTCAGGAGATGTGTTTTACCGTGCATTCGTCCCCGAGTTGGGCGGCCCACTGTATCCTAGGGAAATGGAACTCACAAAAAGATGTTTGAAAAGTGAACGTGGTGAGCTTGATCGAGTTGGGGCCACCATATTTCCAGGATTGGTGAAAGTATCTCAAGGAATCAAACTCAACGACCAGGCTGAGAGTGTGCAGGTATGTCATAAGCAGCATGCTTCGGGATATCAAGTTGACATTGTATATCAGCCTGTGGTAAGGAGAGCTCAAGTCGTTTGTGAGTGTGCACTCGGGGGGACAGTTATGACACCCTTCTGATCAATGCCATGGACGAAAATATAGCAGAAATGCTATCAATTTAAGGAATCTCTAAGAGGGAAGGTCCAATCCAATTGGCTCAGACCTCAGTATTTGACCCATGTTCTGTTATATGATACCCTTCTATCTCATGATACATTCTGTCGACTGCTTTATATAGTGAAAGGCGACTGCTGTATTTACGAAAGCACCACGGCATGATGTCAGTCTGTATGATGAAGAAAACCTTGAAGGCATTCAGATAGTGGAGGGACCGTATGTCCAGCAGGATGTCATATCACTAGAGAGCTCGGCTGAATTCTCTGATTCAACTCTCTGAAAGGGACGTCATAGATGTACTAGAAAGTTGAGAGTCGAACACCGTAACCTATTCCGAAAATTTGCTTAGAATAAAAGAAAATGTATTGAAGATGTATTGAAGATGTAGGGTGGTTAAGAATAGAATGTAGAGTCAGTCGCAATAGGAGCAAGTGCATCAGAAAATTTACCGTGGACTCTAGAGAGATATATTGATGCTAAGATTGTGTCGAATTAATGATTCTCGTACCTGCGGTCAAGTTTAGATTCACACTCAAAGATATTTTGTAGTCTGCATGTTCTCAATCTATATGAACCATAGCAACTACACGATAAGTAGGGACGCGAGCCTGGCTTGAGTTTCTACGACCTGGGAATCGTCAGCGGATCATGGCGTGACCAACAAGGGGAAAGGTTCACCTCAAGAGCCTGACGCACTTCCAATCGTCTTCGTGCTGCTTCCAACCAATCATGCAGCATGACCTTAGCAGATCCCTTCAACTGGTTTAATTCACGAGCAGCACTGTCCAAGTCCTGCTCATTGAGATAGTACTCAGCACGAGCTAGAACACTTAGTACGTCATCACCAGCTACTAGACCGTGGCGCTTGAAACGCAAGTTTGAAAAAATACGACTAGCAATGTATGATAGAACACCAGCATTCTCATTAGGCACAAGTGCCACTTCTGAGACCTTGGGAGAAACCTCGTTGATAAACCAGGTGCAAAGGTCCGCGAAGGGCTCGACCCCGACATCCGGGACATCAGTTTTCTCTAGCGAATCAAGGGCAGCAATTGCTACAGGGTTTTCGCGGGCAACAGTGATATGACGAAGAGTGCGTAGTTCCTCATGGAAAGGCTTGCGAACAGAAGACTGGGTAACGGAGTCCAGAGCACGGATAGCGGTCCAAAGAGCGTGGACACGAATGTTATCATCGAGATAACTGGTGTTGTCATGAATCACAGATCCCAAGCGTTTGAGATCAGCGGAAAGCTCATCAAGTTTGGCCAAACGGCCCCCTCGTTCGTGTTCGACGCGAATTTTAATATCACGAATCCAGCGACGTTGAAGTTCAATACCTTGAGCAATAACTTCCTCTTTGAGCCTAGTGTATTGTTTGAAAAAACCAACGATAGAATGAGACATACATACCGTTCGTTGATAAGATGAGTCTGTGTTTTGAGTTCATTCTCTAGCTTTTCTCGGTATGCTTGGATGATCTTGGCCCTTTCTTCTTCGAAAGCTTTTCTAAAGTCTTCTTGCTGATTATCCAACCTATCCCGAGTCTCTAATTCGAATTCAAGGAGCTTCAAGGAGTATTCATGACTTTGATCGTCTAGTTTGGCCTCAAGTGCAATTCTTTCGTCCTCGCGAGTCTTTTCAAACTGATCAACGAGGTGCTGAAGATCCTTCTGGGCAGAGTCTAAGGCATCGGCTGCCTTTGAAGCAACGACAGGGTCCGATTGGAGGTAGGGGATGAGGTCGTCGATGATGTGGGTGAGGTGGGAAATTATAGGCTCAGATTGAGCAAGGGAGGATACTATCGGAGTAAGAGGGATAAGTTTAATGTCATGTTTCTTTTCGGTCTCTTTTGCAGGTTTAGCATTAGTCTCCCTGGAAGATTGTCGGGACATAAAACCAGGAGGAGGCTCAAAGTCAACACGGAGGTCCATGGCAGATATTTGGGAATCTGGGGTGACAACCTTGGGGGTTATTCGCGGCTCGTCGACTGACTGGGGTTCGGAGTCGCCGAGATCGGGCGTTCCAGCAATCGCAGCTTCTGCTCGTGCTACAAGATCTTCAAGATCTGCAGAGACCTTCCTGGATATCGAAGCAGGTATTTCTGCTGGTTTAGTAACTGGTTGAGCCGTAGGTTGTGGTACTTCAACCTTCGCAGGAGGAGGTACAACTGTCTCTACATGCTTCGGCGTTTCTTCGATAGTTTTGGAAATCTTCAGCTCTTGACCCTTTGTCTCTACCTGATCCTTTGCCTCATTGACTTGGCCGGTCACTTTCTTGATCAAATCCGAAACAAAACCAAATGTGGTAACCAAAATATCCGTGCCAAATTCGACGACGCTGTCGACCGTGAAATCATCCCAGCCGTGAGCCTTAGCAAACTCTGATACAGATTGACCGAAAGGGACATGTTGGGATAAAACCCCATAGCGATTCTGGTAGGCAAAGATAACAAAGGTGCTGCCGGCAGTGAGCACAGTGGCTACCAAAAGTGCGTTGCGTTTGATGTTCTGCTTCTTGGGAGCAGGGCTTGCTTCGGTGGCAAGAGACTGGAAAGAAATATCAATACTTTGCCACCAGAAATATGTTTGGTATGCTGAAACTCACCCTTCTCACCACTCTCACGGCATTCCGACTCGAAGACGACGTAACCTGCTTTGAGACGAGCAAGACGCGATACATGCAACGTACACTCCTGGGTGACAAAGAGCGCGTCAGAGCTTTGTCGTCCGAATCTGTCCGCCATAACTTACCACGTGCTGAAAATTTAGAATCTATTTCGAGTTCAAATTCATCAGTCCTTAATCATGTCTTCCAGTACAGACCGAAAAGAGGAATCTAAGGATCCCACTCAAACTCATAACAAGCCTGTCATCACCACAACCCGTTTAGAGCTTTGGAGCTATTATCTCTACTACGTAGGGAACAATGGTCTCTCAGGCTTCAATTTCGGACCGTCCCAATTTCAAAATTTGCTGTTTCTTGCAGGATACGATCCTTCAAATAGACCATTCACTACAGCTTGTGGAACAGGTAGTTGTGTCCTTCCATATCTTGGTCGAGTACGAGACGGTGAGTATTCGATCTCACCAAATAGCTGCGGCAACTAGACAAAGCCAACTTTTAGTCAACTCGATTGTTCTCCTGACAAATGGCATCAGCTTCGCCTTGCAAGCTGCCGTCCTTATCATTATAGGTGCTTGGGCTGATTATGGCCAGTGGAGGTCTGTCCAAATCAAGTTCTATCAGATCAACTTGCCTTAAGCGCCACAGACCTAATATCACGATTTTTTTCACTGTGGTTGCTGTCGCAGTTTCTTTTGCTTGGCTTGGTGTCAAAGATGCCTCAAAATGGCAGGCTGCAGTAGTCCTTTATATCCTGGGATGTAAGTGGCCTGATTGTTCTTTACGCGACAAGTGAGATCTGATCTTTGATTAGTGATAACTTATCAAGTGAGTAATACCAGTAGACCCGTCTGCTATCTGATCAGCTCACGGTATTCCTAGTGTAACCTGACCTTTTGGACTGCGGCATTTCCCGGCTTAGCAAGAGACCTTCCAGAAGTCCAAGAGTCACGAAATCTTGTCGTGTCTGGAGAAAAATCGTAAAGTGCAGTTTCTTAGGTTCTACTTGTCGTACCAACAACCTGACCAGGGAAAAAGAACATACTCAGCTAGAGTCATTATCACGGAATCGGATCTCTAACATCTCTTTCACAGTCTGTTCGGTCGGCGAAGTAGTTATCTTAGCTATAATGGTTGGTATCTTGAAAGCCGTCAAAAGCGAAGAAACGACGGAAAACAACACTCGAGCTTTCAGTACTCTGCTCGCCTTTGCCGGGGGCATTTGGCGTGAGCCGTTCCACCGATTAGCCCATCCCTGATTCAAACAATGAGACCATCCTAGTCCTCTGTGCATTGCCATGGTTCATCTTCGAGAAAAGACGACCAGGCCTGGATCTACCCGTAGGAACTAATCCATTAACTATTGGGATCAAGCAAATATATGCCGCAGTAAAGGAATGCTGGAAATTGAAACAAACGTTCCTATATCTCTTGTTTTACTTTCTCATGTCGGTTTTCTACTCTCGTCATTCTGTATCCTCTTTCATGATGATCCAAGGGGTGATGTGCTCAACACCACAGTGTATGATGCCTCTTGTGATCAATTCACTGACTTACGGCTTGCACAGAACTGTAATCGCGACATTACAAAATAGGTATGACTCGTTGAAGCTCACTGGCTGAAGATTCCTGACAGATCGTAGCATCGTGGCCTATTCCACGCTAGATCTCACACTTCTTCTTATTGTTGGCATTGTTGCGCAAGCCCTTGGCATCTAGTAAGCCATCTCCTGTGAGGTGTATACGCTTCCTCACATGGAGGGCAGTGTGCATTGGTTTGTCCAACAACGGCTCAGGATATCTACCAAGACAGTATGTATCCTCTCCTGGAGCTATTTTCACGTCATACCTTGCACTAGATGCTTATGTTCAACGCATTTTGGATCATTGTAAGCTCAACAAGGCCATTGGCAGAGCGCCGGCTAACAGTATTAGGTCTTGACGATCTGGGGCTTGATAGGAGTCCATACCAATCGCTTTGGTTTCAAGCATGTGTGGGAAGTCTGGCGAGTCAAAATCTCCCCTCATGAGAAATGCGTCCTGATGTTATTCTAGGGCTTACCAGGCTTATTATGGCTTTGCAGTGTGTCCGTGGTATGCATACAGTCAAACCATGATCAGTGAAGTTTCGCCACCTCCTCAAATGTATGTATCCAGCTTCGTTGAGAGTACGTGAGCTTCAGTTTCCTTGACCCAGGTTTCTTTTCTTCGCACTCTTTTCGGTGGTAAGTTTCCATGATACTTCCGCTACGCAGCTGAAACGGTACAACAGGTGGGGAAAACCTCTGCCTTCATCGGTCCACTAGTATCTAGTGCTATCATAACTGCTTCTGGTGGTAATGACAACATGCCTTTTGCATTTTTATTCGGCCTGTGGGTATCTTGACAACATTCAAATAGCCACTGATTATATCTCTTCCCAGTGGAGTGTCGAGCACTATCTTTCTATGGATGTTAGACATTGACAAGAGTCGAAAGGAATGTGAAGAGTTCATTTTGGCCGAGAGGTCCCTTGAAGCATTTACTTTATCGGCATAACATGTATGGTTGACCGTATTCTTGTAAATTGTTCTGAGGCCAAAAGTATCGTGTATTTCTGACAACCCTTGCCTGTTGCCTCGAAGAATCAAAATTTGTATTCTCCGATTCTTGTTACAGGTAGTCTGGTATGCATCTGCCTTCTGAAGTGGGGCTTCACCACTCTTATTCCTCTCCTACTTTCCTACTATTGTGCAGTGGATCACCATCTTTTGTTTATTGTCCTACTGTCTCAATGTTGAATAGGCTAGAGACCGAGGGGGAAATAGATAGAAACAGAAAATCATATGAATAGAATAAAATAAGAGAACTAAGAATGGTGATCTACATGTATAGGGCCCACCAGGGGTAGGGTATACCCCTTAGGTAAGGGTAGCAAAAGTCTATCCTTGACTCTACCCTTGACCTAATAATAAGAGTAGAGTTTACCTGAGTGTGGTCAACTAATTAAGCACTGTGCCGAAGAGATGCTTGATCAGAGCACCATATGATGACGCGATAGAGTCTGGTTTTGTCAGAAGTGACAGTTTCTTTAGAAGCACGGGATGAGACCAGAGGAATACATGATGAATATAACATGCCTCAGCACCAGTTCCCCACTTTCGTACAGTTGCATCAATTTTCACCGAGTGAATGCCCATGACGGGACACTTTGTATAGACTTTGTATTGACTTTGTATTCGATTTGCATTATTATGATCGATCAACCTCCGATCAACCTGAAATACCCAGGGTTTTTAGAAGTTTCCATGCAACATACGTACATTTCAGTTAGTATAAATTTGTAGGCAACCATGAAAACAAGGACAGGCGCGAGCAAAGATATCAATAGAGTGAGGAGACAAGACCACACGAAATACAAGCTCTAGGCATTGTATGTATTATTCCATGTAGGTGAGCGGGAGCGGGAATCGTGAGTCGGGTTCTTGTTAACCGTCATCGTCACGTCAGGTATATCACAGTGCTGATACGTAAAAACTGCGTGCGTTCAAAACGAGAGAGAAGGAAAGGCTGAATAAAAGGCATGCATGTGCAACCAAAAAAGGTGAAATTTGTTCAAAGAGACTACGGAGTGCAAGAATTATAGAAATATGAGTGTCCAAAATGCAATTGAGTGTCATTAAATATGAAAAGTGGTGTGAATGACGGTCAATGAAGTGAAGTGGCATGAAAAGAGTCGACATGATCGAGCAGAGTACTAATCCTTGCTCGGACAGAGGAGGCACTAGGATCCAGAAATTGAAACTCAGGAAGCAAGCAACAGCCCCAAAGAGTGCTGGATAAGAGGCCAATGTGGAGAGATCCTGCCAGAAAAACCACAGGCAGCGGTTAATGATTAGTCGAGAGGCCACGGCGCCCTCAAAGCTAAACCACAACACTAGTGAGGCAAAGGGGCACCAATCAAGATTCAAATACAACGAGAGCGAGACACTGACATGAAAATGATTGATGCAAAATGAAGCCTAGCCGGCTGTCAGACCCCTGAAGCTTTCCTCATCCCTCCTCTAATTGAAATTGCCGGCCCACTTGAAGCCCTTCCTCTCCCTCTGATTCCTGATGACGATGATCCACCACTACCGTTGTGTGGTATAGGCGGCATAGGTGGATAAGAGCGTCTCGACCCATTGACCAAACTTCCGTCAAGGTCGACATGATGGCAGGTGCTGCAGGATGTGAAGGATGTGTTGATGGTAGAGGGAGATTGTGGAGATAGGAAACCAGAGGTTTGAAAAAAGGGATGAAGAAAAAGTGAGTCTGGGGCTGTGGGAGCCTTACCAGAGGAGCTTTCGGCAACAATAGTAGAATGGAGCTGGGTAAGCTTCTTGGCTCCAGTCTCAACGAGACGAGCCCATGTAAACAAGATGTCAAAATTGGTGACAAGTCCACTGCACATAGTCTTAGTAAGGTTAAGATTGTGAGGATCGAACGCAATTTTGGCGTTCAACCTGTCCAATGCCTCCTTATACAACTCAATAGCCTGCACACTATGAGATTGGCAGTTTAGGATCTGAGCAGTGGTATACAGAGGCAGAATCGACTTCTCAAGTTTAGCAAGTCGCGTATCGAAGCTATCAAGTATGGCTAATCAGGTCAACGAGAAGCTATATTCGTACATGACATTCGCTTGGAGATTTGGCACGTTTTCTGTAGGTTTTGCTCCAGCTACAGAGGGCAGTCATTGTAAAGGGGGTCATGCCTTCCATGTACACATATGTATTTCAATTTCTGCTGTCATTGTCACCGTAGTAGGTAGGATAGCCCCCATGATGACGACGACAAAGGTGCCTTTTTTCACTCTTTCTCTTCCTCTTTCACGCTTGATGATCATGTCTTTTTTTCTTTTTTGATAACAATCCAATCAAGATATTCGAATTAATCCAAAAAATAAACCAGTGTTTTAAATACGTACTGGACAATGAAAATATGTACCAACGTAATCGGTTAGGAAGAAGTTGGATCTGTATGCCTCTCGATGTAATTCTCCTGCTTCATCATCATCAACAATGATACCAGGGTTGAAGAGGAGGTGGAGGTATTGATCTTCAAGACTTTTCTTTCATCTTGTAATTGTTTTGCAAGCGTTTTCAGTCGATCAAGTTTTTGAAAATAAACATTTTGGTTAATCATGACGATGATGGTGATTACAACGATGAAATCGATGAGGAGGAGGAGGAGGAGGAGGAGGATGCACAGTGGTAATGGAACTTATCGTAGATGGATCATCACCATGAATAACATCTTCCGAACGTAAATTCGTCATGGGTATCTTGGTTTAGGTATCATTGATGCTGTTGTTCTCTTTTCTTCCTCACTTCTTTCTCAATGTGTCTCGCTTATACCTTGGCGTCGAGTTCTTCTTCCACATTTATTAATACCTGTCTTGCATCCTATCCTATTTCTTGATGGATTGTATCAAGAGATCGTAACCGAGAACGCAAGCATTCAGAATCTGTTTTATTGAACTATAGTCAGTTCAATGTGGCCAAGTCGAGAGCATTACATGACAGGAAGACGGCCAAGTAGAGAGAAAATTCAAAGGAAAGGAAAATAATCACCGACAGTATATCTCCCCAATGTCTCATCATATGCATATGCATTCATGTCATGTTCATGCTCATACTCATGCTCGAAGTCATCTGTACTCGTACTTTCACTTCTAAATGTCTGTAGGCGATTATTCGAGTCACGGTTCAACCTCGCAGCACTCCACCTGGCACGTTCCTGTGCAATAAAACTCAAGGCTTCATCAAGATAACCGAGTGAGGGTTGATCAGCTTGAGAGATGGAGATCTGATCAGATTGACTGGGAGCAGATGAAAGGGCCATGTCTTGTAAACGAGGGGGAGGGGACGAGGTATCATCAACAACGAAAAAGGGGGGTGGGCGCAGTGGCTGTGTGTGAATACCTAGGCGACGAGGTCGAAGAAAGTCCAGGACAGGTTGGTCTATCGAGGGCGAGTAGGTTATGAGGATGTCGGATTCTGTTGTATTGTCGTTGACAAGAGTTGAAACTGCCACTAGCTCAGAGCTCGGGGAGAGCACATCAACTTCAGAATTTATCTCGACGCTGCGAGGGCTGTCCGAGGCGGAAGACGAATCAAGAACAGTTGTTGCATGGATGCGCAGTGGGGGCAGGAGATAGCCCCATGCCCTGAGGACAGCAGTGAAAGCCCCAAGGTCGGGCTCTTCGTCGGAGGTGACGAGGTCTGAGCAGCGCAGGTCGTCAATGGGAGAAAAAAGGGAAGGAGACAGTGGAGAAGTCAGAGTGCTCATGGAAAGAAAAACTCTGTCAGTGAGCTGCTTTGGCGTGGACAACACAGCAACTGACAGGCGCACGTACTAATAAAGTGTGCTTCATTATGTCCAGCTATTCATAATTTTATTTATTAGAAAGGCTTCCCTTCAAAAGAAATGTCCACTATGCCAGGCCGATCCTATGTTCCTTTAGTCTGGACATCTGTACTTATCCTACTCTGTGAGATTGCTGCTTGTTCTAGTAAGTTTCTGGCTAGTTGCCCAGCCTTGCTATGCTCACAGTGGCATTTCTCCCAACAACATTGGACATGTAGACATCTCACAGAATCATAGATAAGAGATGATTGCATTCTTTGGGGTCAGAAGTCACCAGAAGTTATATCCAGGATGAGTACTGCACTTTTTGCTTGGACAACACACTATTATCACACCTTCCTTTGCAAGCTAACGAGTTCTATTTACAAGCACCAATGCCAACGGTTTTGGAAAATGCTGTTCGCGTCCACAATAGATGTAGATATCAAATGATGCAGAAAGGGAGAGAACCACAACCTACGATCTTAAAACATCCAGGACAAGTAGTCCATGGGAGTCTACTCATCGTCATCATCCCGACTGAAGCCACGTGTGATACTGGACACAGAGCCATACTTGTCCACCGAAAGTCGGATCTTGTCACCTTTTTCCAGATCTTTGAACTAAATACATAAGCTGAATAATGAACGAGGAAAGGTGTAATTGGAAACTCACAGTCAGCTCACGTGTCCTGTGCAAGCTCTCAATTTCATCAATTCTATCTCTCACTCCTTCCAGCAGTTCGTCAAACCCTTCTTCAGTGCAAACAGCTCGAGCAGCATGTAGAATCAACATGGAGTCCGGTCGAACGTCATGATTAATCTGAAAACCCTTGGTCAGTGGAACATGGCATGACAATTGAGCCAGCTCACATCGATCGCAATAATGCTAAGACGATCGAGTTCTATTAAGCAGTTCATGTTATCACATTCTGAGGTAGAAACTACGCAGCAAACCTTCAATAAAGTCAGCTCGAGTCATGATCTGTCTAACCTTTCCCTGTTTTCTGCTGTCATCATTGAACACGATTGAATAGAGGATGGACACACATAGGAAACTTTAGGTAAAGGCAAGTCAGGAAGGTTTTGAGGATCGAGGATACCGGCTTTGATGGCCTCTTCCCTCTCCTTTTCATGCTTTTGGTATTGTTTGACGAATTCTTGAAGAAGCAACCATGAACAAGAACTCCATTTTTGCTGAGTGAAATTAGCTAGGATAGCTCTGAGAAAAGCGAATCACGAACCTCATCCATAACGTCGTCGTCACAATCAGCAATGAGACCTGTTGGATATATTAGCCATTAGTTTCAGGGCAAGTCTAAATGGAACATCCCAATTTGACTTAGTAGCCATTCCTTCTCGACTTTGAGCATGTGCTCCGCCATTTGCTTCATGTCTTTTGCCCTTGCCACCTATCAGAGTTTTGGGATATTCTCGAGATAACAAAAGATTGACATACTCTATTCAGATATGAAAGACGCCCTCCAACTGATTGAACAATGTCTTCCAAAAGCTTCGGTTCAACTGCAGCGCGGCTCACGTTCATGCGTAAACGACAGAGAGCATCTACAGCTTCACTATGGCTCAAGTCATACATGGAAACGGTCTAGTAGGAGATTAATACTGAAAAATAGATAGTTCCAGGAAAACCGCACATGCATCCTGCTTCCAGTCTTCCCTGAATAGAAGTCAACTCGAGAGCGGGAAGAAATCACTGAGGACATACGCATGAAGTGATAAGGCCAGAAATCGTCTCTGGGGTAGAGAGATGGGAATCCGAACATCCTTAACTAGCTCTTCAGAAAACTCACGAACTGAAGATAACTGTCAATATGCCTTTCAAAGATTGGATCAATCAAGTGAATACTGGGGCAGACTAGGAAAGAAAACATACCACTGGCAGCCCATGCTTCTGCTCTCTGCTGGAGCTGGAGTAGCATAGCTCGTCCGTCGGCGTCGTTCTTGAAGTGATGTACGTTATTGAGGATTAGAACAAGGGGTTTGCCTCTCTTTTTGCAGAGACTAAGGGCGACCTTCTCCAGTTTGTTCAACGCTATAAAATTCATCTGTCAGCTGAACATGTGATATGATAGTATTTGTAACCTCTCTCAATGTCAAGACCCGGTCCCCCTTTATAGGAAATTTGTGAGCGAGGAGTCGTTTATATGTATATAGTTGTTGCCAACCTTCGCGGGGATCTCTTCGTTGAAACAACCCTGTTTGTGAATCCTCAAAGAATTCGAAATTGAGTGCCTTTCCGAGGCGTAGGCGGAAAACTTCAAGATCTGGATGAGCATCACAAAAAGCAATACCCTCGGCCTGGACGTCCGCCATTGATTGGAAGACCATGCTACCTTTACCGGAGCCCTATGTTGAACTGAATCATCGTACACTTGAACAAAGCTGCCGAGTACCTTGGGTCCTAGCAACATGAAATAATGACCAGGTTCCATCCCCTGAACAATAGCATCAACGAAGTCTTGCTCCTTCCGTCGTAGATTGGACGACCATGATGCTGGATAATTTCCATGTGAGTCACTGTTGGAATCTTCGAATGGTATCCGTTGAGTATGCTCCTTGGCCAATTCGAGAGCTGGGTCATAACCACCAGAGAATGCCTCTTCAATCTTGGGAGAGGAATTTTGTAATTGACAAATAAATGTAGTAGCCAACAACGAGTGCTCACCTTGTCAAGAACATTCTTCTTGTACCACTTTATATATGCAACACCTCCAAAGAAAACTGATATAGTGCCACTCAGTCGAGTCACTTTTCAATAGAATATGCAACTCACCCATGCCTATTCCAATGATCGTTGTCAATGCTGCATCAAATAACGGCGACCGTGTGAGTTGAAAGACATTGCTGCCTCCTGGACCAGAACCGCCACCGCCTCCAGGAGGGTTAAATCCTGGTACGCTCAAGTTTTCGGAGCGCTCCTGAGCTTGATGAGGGAGCGTCAACTGTTGTGAAGGTAGCGGCTTTGCCTTTGAAAGTGTTGATTTACTGTCATTGGTTGGAGTATGGATCAGACGGAAGCGGCACAAAGTTTTTGTTGAAAAAACCGCGAGATAACGAGGAGAGATCACACGTGCATTGGTAACGGCAATGGGGAACATTGAAAGGCTTGAATGAAGGAAGAAAGGTATTGTCACATAATTGGATGCCCCGACACTTCTACCCCTAATAAACTAATCCATACCCGGAATTATCCACCATCAAGGCCTCCGTGAGAAGGCCATACCAGGCATGGTATCTAAAAAAAAGACTACTTACTTATTTGTTGGTAGTGTAGTGATTGACTTCCTGTAAGAGTTCTAGAGTCTAATCCGGAACTTGATCTGGGGCAAACACGATTCCAGTTCAGTAGGATAATTTGGTTTTAATGTAAGTTTTTTTTCTTCATCTAATATTTTTCTGTTTTTAAAAAATTGGGTACTAATAAACCTCCATATAGATACCAAAAAAACAAGAGTCGACATGCCCCTTGCTTCCTCTCACCTCCTAAAGCTCCTAAAAACACGCCAAACTCACTACAAAAACTTCCTTTTTCTACTCCAGGTTAACAGTCTACAATGGACAGATGCTATCACAGCTATTGTCTTGGTAACCTCTCTGAAGACATGATTCTTGGATGCACACCTCGATGCCTGTAAAATGTTGTATACTGCCATACCTTTTCCCTGCTATAACAACACTTATGTGTTGTTGTCTGAGAACTCTGCAAAATGCCATAAGCACAGGGACAATAAGAGTCAGTCCTTTCTTTTACTTATGAATTCAGCCGCCACCGGCGACACGAAATTTGGCGAATGCTGACATGCACTTTCAATGAAGCCATGCACTTTCAATGAACCAGTGAAGAACAGATGGGTACTCAACATCTCCCGAAACACTGTTGCACTAGCATTCAGACTTCTCAAGTACCACTTGATCTATATGCTTTCAATGGTCTGGTGGGCAGCCGATCTTAATCTCGGACCCGAAGAATCGACCATGGTTATCGAGTCCGGTGGCAACATGCATCACCTGACGAAGCGACTGGGATGATACGGGGTGGGTCGACTCTTCTAAGTGGATTCCGTATCGAAGAAGGCCCAAAGAGCAGAATAAATCCACTCCTTGTAGGATGAGAACTTTCAATGCTCTTGCTAGTCAGTAACATTCCGGTTGTCACAGTCTGTTAGTGTCTTGGAATGAGGTGAGAGATTCAATTCAGCTGAAGAAAACTTATCCATTTAAAGGGTAGATTGAATTCCTTGCCATGTCAAAGATCTGGTGGCCCTTTTTGAAAGAGTTGTCAGGCACAAGTACATCAAAGGGTTGTGTGACATCAAGATTGGATATAAATTCATATACCAGAGCACCTAGATCATCATGAGGCTGGAAAGGACATGAGCAACAAGGATTCGAAAGATTCATCCCCCTTCTCTTTGTCATTATTCCAGGCACCAAGGCCAGCCAAGAGGGCTCGATTGTCGGCAGGCACCTGCCACCCGAATGACTCGATGCGCCTGCGTGCGACGAAAGCGAACAAGATATCATCCATATCTTCGCCAAATCGCCGCCATTCTTCCACTCCCTGGTCATTCACTTTGACCAGAATAGGAGTGAAGTCGAACCAGAGACCAAAAGCGGACCAGAAAGGAGCTTCCTTTACGAGGCTACGGACCTTATGGAATATGACAATTTTTGTGTGTGTCAAGTCATGATCAAACATGGAGGACGTCAGCTGGATCAAGGAGCGGAGGAGTGGCGCGAATAGTTCAGGAAAGTAAACCTGAAGGAGAACAAGGCGTTTGTGATGAGGGCATGAAGACCAAATTGGGTCTCACTAAATCGCTGCAAATAATATGTGTCAAGGTCCTCGGCTTCGATCCAGATGATAATTCGAAGGCAAGTTCACATCCAGAATTTCCGTCTCCCCAAGCGAGAGGCCGCACCAATGCGCTCGGTGACGTCCTAAGATTCTTGTGGAGGAGAGGACATACCTACAACCCGTCTGAACGATTTTGTTGGAGTCTGAATAAAGAATGAAACACATACCTCTGGGAGATCCGTTGCAATAACCAGATCCTCACGCTGATCGATAACACTTGCAACTGCGGCAGCTACGACGCCTGTTCCGGACCCAAGCTCGAGTATAGTTCGTGGAGACGTCGCAGCGAGAAAAGGAGGATCAAAAGTAAATCCCAGTGGAGATCTGATATAGAGTAATAATGCGTATGCGGCTTCCCTACGAGGTCGAGGTGCTGTTGAGGCGACTGCGCAACATTACATGACATAAAGGAATACCAGACACGGCCAGCAATTCCATAAATCTGAATCGTTTGTCGCTGTGCCTCTTCTGCAAAGTCTTCGGTCAGCTGCAGATCAGGGTGGACGGAAGGGGTAATGTGGAGGTTGTGTAGAAAGTTCATGCTAGTAATCACATGATAACCGGCTATTACAGCTCGACTTATTTGACCGCAATTGCCATTGTGAAATAGATTTGCTTGTCTACTCTTTCCAATGTCCGTACAGTCAAGGCCGGCGCTCAGCCCGTTTGGTGCGGCGCTGGCTGGTGCCCTGGGGGGCTGCTTTAGCACTGCGTAGGCTATCCTACTTGATTACAGAGGTCATCGCGTGCTCACACGTTTTCTCAGTGTTGTGTATCCTTTAGATGTGTACGTCGTTTCCTCCGTGTAAAAGATAGCACTTATTTTATTCAGCGCAAAGACAAGGATTCAGGCAGTTCCTTCTTCCGGAGGAAGTAAGAATGAGCGGTCGATGCTCTCTGTTATCCTCAAAATATACTGGAAAGACGGTTTTGCTGGTTTGTTCCGTGGATTTGGTGCAACCATGTTGAATACTTTCTCCATGCGTGGGTCTTCCTCTGCAAGAGCCGGAATGCTGTCTCAGTGGTCCCAATAGAATATGCTTATTTTTTCTTCTATTCCTTCGTCAGAGGAGCTTATATCAAGCGCCTGACAAGTAAACTGCCGGCGGGGGCCAAATTACCACCCCTTTCGACTGCTGCAGAGCTCGTGTTGGGGGCCGTTGCGGGTGCCCTTGCCCAGATTTTCACCATTCCTGTCGCTGTGATTGCTACGAGACAGCAAGTAGGCCGGATAGACAGGAAAGATTCATCATCTCCAAAAGCCGATGACAAAGATGATGACTCTTTCTTTGCTGTTGCACGCGAGATCGTCCAAGAAGAGGGTGTAACTGGGCTTTGGCTTGGTATAAAGCCTGGTCTGATCTTGACTATCAATCCCGCTATCACATATGGTGTCTTTGAGCGTGTAAAAAGTCTAGTGCTTCTTGCACGGCAAACAAATTCAGCCAAGATGTCTCCGGGTCTCAACTTTCTTGTCGGCGCTCTGAGCAAGACTCTTGCTACTATAGTGCGTCGCCTTCAAGTGTATGCTTTGATAAGTCTCATTTGGATAGGTCACGTACCCCTATATTATGGCAAAGGTCCGCATCCAGGCACGGAGTGCTGATGCTGATGATGCCATTGAAAAGAATGGACTTCCACCACCTTCGCAAGCTCCTCATCACTCACATAATAAATACGTCGGAGCAATTGAGATTTTGAAGCGAGTCTGGAAAAAGCAAGGTTTCTTCGGCTGGTACCAGGTTAGTTTGAACCCTCTTTGTTCCGCGACTGGTTGAATCAACCGGCACAATGATTAGGGAATGCAGGCGCAAATCATCAAAGCAGTTCTATCCCAAGGTGTCCTTTTCATGTCAAAAGAACAATTTGAGCATTGGGCATTACTCATCATGGTCTTTGCTGCACGACTTTCTGCCAAGCAATCATAATACATTTATGTAGCTAGTTAACTAAATCAATGATTCCATCAACATGACAAACTCTGCTGTTTTCCATTCTCCACCATGTCTACCCCTGCTACTCCAACAACGACAGCGAATCCAAGGACACCTGTAGCAACGCGGATCTCGGCTGCACATATAATACAATCTTCACCCCACTACACAACAACCCGTCGACATTCACTGTATGGTGTCGAGGACCGTGTCATCATTGATCTTGGTTCACGTATATGGAAGGTTGGATTCAGTGGTGAGGGGAGACCCCGAGACGTTTTTTACGCCGTAGGACCGAATGATACGCTATGGAAGCTTTCAAGAGCTAGGAGTGGGCAAGAACGAGCGGAGGAGGATAGGATGCTAGAGATACGGCTGCAAAAATGCTTACGATCTGTCTTTCACAAGTGAGCGCGTATTTATCTTCTTTCTCTGAGGGTGTTGAGTAACTTTCAAGTTCGTTGATGACAGATCCTAAAGCAAGAAAGGTTATTTTAGTCGAGCATCCTTTGCTACCGCTGTACATTAAAGATCTCATTGCGAGGATTCTGTTCGACAACCAGGTTTGCCATTTCCGCTTGCTATTTCTACGCTGCATTCTGAAATATCCAGGTACCTTCTGTCTCATTCGCTTCAAGTCATTTGTTGTCATTACTAGCGGTTGGAAGAATAACTGGTCTAGTCGTGGATTCTGGTCATCTTGAATCAGTGGCTTTGCCCGTAGGTTTCGTGGCTGCGTTCATACAATGCAGTTGATTTGATCATGTACACAGATTTTTGCATCTCGGCCACTCTTTCCTCAACTCCAAACCACCCCTTTGGCCGGTGCAAAACTCACGCAACATTTGCGTGCTCTCCTTTTGCTGTTTGCAACTTACCTTCCACCCTTGGCGACTTTGGGCTCTACTACCACTGTACCGGACGCTGAACGAGCTATGAGGGTTCCTCAGGAAATTTTAACGGATGAACTGGTCGAGGAAATTAAGTCTCGTTGCTGTTTTGTGAGTGACGTCATGCCAGACAATCAAGAAGAGATAGTACCACCAGAACTACAAACAAGAGAGGATACAATGGACGAGGACGAAGATCACAATGAAGGATCTGAAGTACCGGCCAGCGACTCAGTCGCTGCCTCCGAATCCGAGTTTTCCACTGCTGAGTCTGGTGCCACGGAGGCCCCTCGAACAGAAGCTTCAGAAAATTCCCAGTCAGAACGCTTACGTGCTACCTCACCTAGTTTTACATCCAGTGAAAATCATCTTCAAGGCATTGCAAACCTCTATAAACGACATTCGAGGGCAACACCGATTCATATGCGTGTCGTTCCTCCTCAACATCAGCGAACTAGTACAGGTCCAGGCACATTGATAATTCCAGGCTGGATCCGTGAACGGGCAGCAGAAGTACTGTTTGAAGGTGGTGATATCGACGAAAGCAGTCTCGCAGAACTTGTCCTTGACGTTCTACTCAAAACACCTATTGATCTTAGAAAAACACTTGCATGTTCTATTTTGGTTACGGGTGGTACAGCGATGCTTCCTGGATTTATACAACGACTACAAGCGGAGATTTTGCGTGCAATTCAGCCCCCCGTGATTACCGGACGTCGGAAACCGAGACGGGATGTCATCCATGGAAAGCCATCTCCATCTGCCTACGACCGATACGCTTCGTTGAGACCGTTAGCTCCTTATATTTCAATCTTGAACAACCCGTCACCACCACCATCTACTTCGGGCCGAGCAGCCGCCAACGCTGGCAAGGCGCCTGCTTTTGCACCCTCTCTGATGGCTTGGATTGGTGGATCCCTTGCAGGGTACGTTGCATATGCTATCTTATTAATCTACCATCCAACTCGTCATAATTCTAGAGCTCTCAAGACTGGTGGTGTAGAGGTACCGAGAGAAAAATGGGACGAAGCCGTAGAGATAGTGCGAAACACAGAAGACGACGATATAGAACCTTCTACTGAGCCATCGAACTGTTTAGCTAGGACTATCTTACCTGATTGGACAAGATCATCATTAACGGTTGGTGCACCGTCCGCGAACGCAAAGCCACCATCCACTCCGTTGACCCCTCAAGCAACTAGAATTACTGCTCGTTAACGAGTCACTGACTTGAGTGATTATTCGAGTCGGAACGCGTGTGGAGAAGTCATGAAAGTATGGTAGGTTGATTGTATGATACTGGTTTAGCCTATTCAATTATGAAAGACCCAGAGTAGACTGAGATACTTGACTGTGTCTCAGCATTTTTGGCTCTCCTCACACGTCAGTATAGTATACCGATGAGGAGTATGACGCCCTCCTATCAGAAGATGACTGTTCCAACAGAATTATTTCCCAACACACTGCTTATGCTACAAGTACTTCTAGATACTTTTGGTAGTAGTGTCATATTTTTCCTTCCAGTGTGTAGGTGTGGTGGCGTGGCAAACGAATCAACTGTTTGATTCGTATTCACATACGTATCGGCAAGATGAACTGAAGAAACGTGCCAGGTGGAGTGCTGCGAGGTTGGACCATGGTTCGAATAATCGCGTGAAGACGTTTAGAAGTGAAAGTACGAATATCGATGACTTCGAGTATGAGCATGAGGATGGTATGGATGCATAGACAGAACTCATGAAGATGGAAATGGGATGAGGTTATACGATGCAAGACAGGTATCAATAAATATGAAAAAAGAACTCGACTCCAGGTGTAGTCAGGACATACAGGGGCAGTAGGTAAAGACTGTACAGAAGGCAGCAACACTGGGCAAGGCACCACTGTCTGAAAACATTGTCTAGTTCATACCAGACACATCCAACTTTGGTCGAGGCAGGTAGAACATTGTTTGCAGTGTTAGACATGTTGGCTTCAACAAAGTGAAGTTATTTCCTTCAGCAATGTAGTAGGGTAGAGAAATGACTTTAATTCCATGAAGCAGTGTGAACTAAAGTCTACATCTTAGCTCTTTATGACTGGGGCAACAGACAATGTCCATAGAATACATAATTAAGTCCAAGTGTTGCAGGTGAAACTATAGCAAAAGAAACATGAAATTGAGACACATCATGAGTTTGACATTTCCAATATTATAATCATCCAGTATGGGTATCAACCTTGACCTAACTCTAGAGATCGACTAGTAATGGACAGGATTCAAGAAACTAACTATTGAGTGAATAGAATAGGTAGATAAATGTCTAGTAAAACGTCTTACTTGCCTGTTCCTGAACAGGCAAAATAACGGATGTGCCTTTCAACAATTCATCGACATCCTCACGTTCTCGACCCACTCAACGACACCTCTCGCCATATCCCGTCCTTGCCTCTCCCTCTCACTCGACCTCCTGTCATCGTCACTCTCTACACCTTCCTGGTCGAGCTGCTTCAACAACATACAAAACTCATACTCCTTCTTCCTCTTGGCTTCTTTAATCTCCCGTCCTTTGCAATAGGCTTCTTGAATTGATTTAGCCCACTCGCCACCTTCATAACCAGCCCTGGACAGCTCAACACCCACGCCTTCTTGATTGAGATACATCCGAAGTCCGTGTTCTTCAATGAAGAGGGGCCTGGAGACTACAAGGGACGTTCAACGAATAGGTTTTAAATGGAGGCCAGAAAAGGGACGTACCATAAACCAAGGGAGTACAAGCATCAATACACTCCGAAGTCATGCCATAGCCCTGAAAACAGCTCTAATAAACGAAAATTCAGGAGAAAAAAAGGGTTACGCACCAGTTTACCGAGTACGACGTCACCAACGGCGACTAGGTCAGGCATGTATACATCTCTTGGGGCAACATAAAATCCTTCAGGTAAACCACCATCCTCATTTTCCGCATTCCACTGTTCCTTGCTCACCCCACAAATTACTGCAATCCAGTTCTTATCCGGCAATAACCCGACTCCATCTTGTCCCTCAATCTCAGTGTTTGCTGTTTCGCCAGAGTGGGTTGAAGTGGGGGAAGAAGCAGTTTGAGAGACTTCCGAATCGCTGTAGGAGGAAGTTGGAGACGTGAGAATCGATGGTGCATCTTCATTGTCGCTTGTTGTATCGCCAGATCCATTGGGTTTTGGAGTCGGTGGTATAACACACATCTCGGGCACTTCACCCACTTCCAAACTAGGGTGTTTTCCATATGATTTCTTTAGACTAGCAGATCGTAGAGTCGTTTGTGCAGGTTTAGCCGCAGGTGGTGCACCTGGAACAAAAAGGCGAGAGGACGTAGCAAGCCAACCACGTACGCTCAGGTCATGGTTGTAGTGTTGCCTCAGAGGGAGTGTATGCCGACGCTTGGTATGATTGGCAATGATAGGTGCGGCACGCTCGTCTTTTATGATGGCGACAGCGGTGTTGCCCGAGAGCGAAGTCAAATCAGACAGTGCATGATCGGATTCTAGTTGGTTGTTTGGACTACCGTTGTCAGCATCACTGGAGGCCTGATCCAACATGTTCTCATCGGAATGATCCTGAGGCCCGGAACGGTAACGCCTTGCTGGGTCAAGAGATTTGAATTTGATGTGCGCACTTAGATCTCGATCAACGGCATTGAGATCAAGAGGAGTTGATACATTCATATCTTTAGGCTTCAGTACCCATTTGTCGAGACTTGGGGAGATTGTCCGGGAGCAATCTCTTGAAGTACGTTTACCGGATGGCTTCTTGTTGTCTGGGGGCGCTTCAGAAGCGGCAGTTAGAGCCAAAGCTTCTTGACTCGGGAATCGACTCTGGACACGACTGTTTGTCCTGCTGGTGCCAGGGCGTTTGAACGCTTGTCCGCCGAAAGAGACAACGAGAATTTTCATTTCTTCGAAATTAGGAAGTCCAGTCCTGAGAAGAAATTCAGTGCGACCATGGGAGGTATAGATATCCGGCGAGGGTGGTCGGACAAGAAGCGGTGCAGAGCGGACTGAGCGAGGGACAGTGAGATTATTTGGGAATGGTTTAGGGGGCAGCAGTGGAGTGTCTAAATCGAGAAGGGAGAGCTGATAGGACTCAATTGAGGAATAGAATCTGTTGGAGACAGGGTCAACCCAATCGGGGGAGGGCAAAGGTGGATGGGAGAGAAACGAGGGTATAGGGATATGTGCGGGGAGACGTAGCAGGAGATCGGCATGCTGATAGCCATCATGCAATTGAGATACAAGAGGAGCGAGGATGTCGGCAGGAGTAGGTTCGTCGGGGAGAAGTTGGTCTGAGGTGGTTGTCGACGAGACAGAAGGTGAGGGAGAGAGCGTGCCGACGGGTGGCTGTGCGGGTGCATCAAGGAGGGGCGTGGCGAGATAACTATAGACAGCGTCAAAAGTAAAATTGGTGATGAGGATTGACGGAATGCCTGCCGACTTGGCTGCAAGACTGGGAGGCAACTTTGGTCAACACTCGACTAGAGGCGCTGAGAGAACACACCAGCCGAGGAAGGCGGCATCACTGAGGACGCAGTCAACCTGTGTTTCGATTAGCCAGGCGCATTCGCGGTGCAGCAGGTCATCCTTCTGTTGTAGAAAATCTTGCAAGACCTGAACGCTCTTTTGCCGATCGACGTGGTAGCTGTGAGAGGGTTAGAAGAGATAGGGGTAGCTGGCTCGCCAGGTGCTTACGCAAGGGGCTGAACGATGACGGGGTCCACCTGGGCATAGCGGTAGAGAGCACCGCAAGCAATGCTATCGGCAAAGACATGGCGGGGAGCGGATGAAACGATGCAGACGGAGAGACACGGAAGGGAGAGGAGATGCCTGGTAAAGGCAGAGACACGTGTGGCGTGGCCATACCCTGGGCAGTGTTAGCAGCGACAGAGGGTCGTATGCAGGCACTGACCGTGGCCGGAACAATAGTAAGCCAGCTTCATTGTGCCAGACAGTGATGAGTCAAGGACCTGGTAGTAACAATCAAAGTAGCATGGAGCCTGCCCCTAACCCAGGTTGGCTCCTACTGTCATGTCTGCCCTCGACCTCATGGGCTTTCTCCTCCGCTCAGAGCCTGCCGTCGTCAATACTAGAACAGGCAGCGTCCTTTCCCGTGGCTCTATCCTCAAGACCGACCACCACCCCTCCGGTATCTGTCCTGTCTCCCAGTTCGTCTACATACTCTCATCTGGACCTAGGCCGCGCCCAGGACCTCGAACTCAACGTCCACGGTGCTCCCAACTTTCGCGCTCCCCGTTACGGCAATTTGAATGTGTTTGGGGTAGCCCAGCCTCGCACCCAAGGCCTGCGAGCTATTCTCTCTATCCTGAGGTGCAGGCCAAACACGCCCAGTCCCTCTCATGTTGTCTGGTTCTCCACCCGAGAGGAACCCATTGGTAAGTCCCTCCATTCTCCCTGTCACGACTATATATATCTGTGTCCATATACAGTGTACATCTCTGGACGCCCCTTTGTCTTGCGGGATGCTGCTGAACCACGCCGCACCCTGAGTATCTCTGACCGTGCCGAGAACCTTGAAGCCATTGAAGCCAGGCTCAAGACTGACATCCTGCAGGAAGCATCCAGGTGCGTCTCCACTGTGGTCTTTGCCCTATATCTATATCCCAAATTTAGGTTTGGAGGCGTGGTCTTGACGCACAACGAAGTTGGTGCGTGTCCAAAAATAACATACACTAGTTTATTAATACGTCATCCAAGCTACCGCAACAAGTGGCCAAGGGGCCATCCTTCCAACTTGGACCAGCGTCGATAATAATAATGTCAAGACCTGCCGAGAGCTTTGGGAACACATGAAACAGGACGGCTGGAACGTCGACGTGAGTTTCTTCCTTCAATACTCATGTCATCTCGGCTTCTAATCTCTGCCAAACCAAGTACCACCGGTACGAACATCTCCCTGGGGTGAAAAGCAAATCTCCTCTACCTCTTTGACAGAATACCCATATCTCCGGACCATCCTATCGAAGTGAGCCTTGCTTTCCTCAGTCATCCGTCATCTCTCATTATGGCATAGGACAATTATCTTGATGCATACCTCCGTGTTATCCGTGATACCGACCCCTTGCAGACATCTCTGGTTTTCAACTGCGGTGTGGGGGCTGTGAGGACCACGTTTGCAATGGTGGCTGCCCTCATTATTAGAAGGAAACAGCTGGTGGAAAGAGGTTTGCCCGATCCTTTTGCCACCAGTCCTACTCCTTTCACCACCGCTTCTGCCGCCAACGGCACGCCCACGTCACCTAATGGAATTGTCTCACCCGGCACAGTATGTGCTTTATGCCTTCTATGCATCACTGGCTCATTCTCGCCCCCCTTTAGTCGGCTTCACCTCCCAAGGTAAACTCCAGATCTGCTCTAGTCATCAACAGGATCTGATGACACATTTGCTAGCAAACCGAATCGAAACTTATCCAGGCCCTAGAACAAGCCAATACCCAGCAGGAATATAACAAAACGCTCCTACGATTAACGTACATCCTACAACAGTGTGCGATGCTTCAAAATTTCCATGTTCACATGCCTCTAATGCTATTGTAATAGGCCTCAAGGATACCAATTCCCAGTCAGCGGTTGAACTACTCATGAGTCAGCCAACATTATTAGAAAACTTACGGAAAGCACACCAAGGCAATTATAGTTTAATTCTTGGCTTGCTTGGATGTTTGGATGATGGTTCAAGGGCTAAGAAACTGGTGGATAAGGTCATTGACACCAGTGCGTATTCCCGTTTTATAACAGAAGACTAAGATATCAGCATGTCATAGCCGATCAGGTCACAAATTTACGAGAAGAAATTTTAACGTCTAGGTTGAAGTATACACTTATGAGTATGGCAGACGAACAGGGTGAAATATTCTTGAATAAGGCTACCAAGGCCATGGAGAAATAGTAAGCACACATCGAGTTTCATTTTCCAGCTCGTTGCTGATCAGGCAGCTTTTTCATGATCGTTTTTGCGAGCTTCATCAACACGTCAGACAAGGATTTTTCGCAAACTTTCTTCGAGTGGATCAAAGTATGTCATCGACTCTCATTAACAAAAAGCATATTCTGAAGACACAAAGGCACGAACAGAAATTGGAAAGTGTGTCCTCATCAAATTTCAGAACTTGTAGTTATATCTGAGGTCTTGTCGTCCTCACCCAGCCAAGTCCGCTTCCTTCGAAAAACTTCCGGATCAAAGCTTAACGTCTTCGCGCCTGTCAACGATTTGTCTTCATTGTCCAAGTCTAGTTTTGAAACCCGGTCGCTCGTTGCCGGAAAGCAAAGTGATATGGCAATCGCCAGTGGTCATATTTTGGGCGATGAATATACAAATCATGTCATCAAGGTCAGCTCTACCAATTTCACTCCTCTACTACCGCTGGATCTAGTGTCATCAGAACCGCTGTGGTGTCATTCTCCGCGAAAGGTGGGCTCCTGATTTCTCCATGCTAATCACAAATGACGTGGTTGCCTCTAGCACCCTCCTTAAATCCGATCAATGGGTCAGTCGTCAAAAGATTGAAGATTCCATCCGTGGTGCTATCAATTTTCGAAAAATACCCAACTCAAACATTTATGCGCTCGGCCAACCTACAGCTGAAGCTATAGATGATGTCATCGCCAGGATCAAGTGTGTTCACCCAGATGCATTAAGAATTGTATGGATAACTTTGCGTGAGGAGCCCGTTGTATACATTCATGGTGCCCCGTATTGTCTGAGGAGGGAAGGATATTCATTGAGAAACATGAAAGGTAGATTTATAGATATATCTTGGGGAACACTGAACCCATTGAGTCATAGAATATGGTGGTATCTCTTCCTCCAGACTGGAGACACTCGAAGAGCGACTCAGGGATGATGTGATTGCTGAATCAAACAGCTTTGACGGTAGGTGGGTCATTTGAGAAGTATCCCCATTCAATACCCTCTAATGGCCTTTCAGGGTTCTTTTACATACCGAAACGGCGGACGGTGCCGTTGTCCCAGTCTGGGAAGAAGTTCAGCCCGAAAATGTCGCAGTCCTCAAGGATATAATGATGTCTCGAAACAACTCTCATACCATCCTTCAATACAGCCGTATTCCCATTACGGCAGAAAACCCTCCTGACTTCACTGACCTTAGTGACATGATTAGAGTGGTCATGCAGACATCAACTAACACGCCTATCGTTGTCAACTGTCAACTTGGTAGTGGTCGAAGCACAATGGCATCTATTCTACTGGTTCTAATACGCCAATGGTTCAAATCTCACACCGTCACCTCATCTACCCTTAGGCCAATTCCAGGAGGCGAGATCGCACCACTTATGAGGCAGAGACCAAGGAAGTCATATCGGGTCATCGATAGTGGGTTTATCAGAAAACTTGAACGATGATGGCGTCACTAATTTGGATTTTATAAGACCTGTTACGCGTTTTTCGAGCAGGTCCTGCTGTCAAGAATTCGGTGGATGATGCTGTTGACCAATGTTCTGGTTATCTTAATCTTCGAGAATCGATTGACAATTGGAGGATCAAGAGCGAGGAGGCCACGGATGTTACGCAGAAAAAGTTCTGCATTCAGAAGGGTGTGCTTGTCTGATTGATTGATTGGTATGCTGTGGCTGATTTTTTTGGTCCTCTTGGATACAGGTCTTCAAAATCTTAGGCGTTATTTTGAACTTGTTGTTTTCCAGGCTTACCTTCAGTCGACTATCCCTGACACCATGCAGTCTTTCCAGAGCATAGAGGCTTTTGTGAAGGCACACCCTGTGATCAAAACTTTTGAAAAAGAAATCATTCACGGTGGCATTAGCGCCCTTCAACCTCTCGCTGGGGCAGCCGCCAAGGGAGATATGGCTTCTCCAGATGAAGTGACCCAAGTTGTCGTTAATCGTGATGGAAGTATCCTTTCGGCATCAACTATCCTCAAGAGTGATTTCTTCTCAAACCTACAGAAAATGACACTATCAGAGTTAGTTTGGTCTTTCTTGGTTTTTGAAGGAATCTAGTTTGCTAAGATGGTTCTAGACGTATCGAGGGATCACCAAATTTTAGGAGGGTGCAATTGATACTACGACCTATTTCAACACAAATCCCTGGATCGGATACGATGGATTTTGTGGTCGATGAGTCAAGACACGGGAAGGCAGTCTGTGGAAGGTGAGGTTTTTTTTTTTTGCTCTGTCCTATGAATATTGACGTTGCATCTCAGTGGTATGCCAACCGTCAACGGGTACGTTTGAAGTGAACTTCAAAGATTTTACCTGATCGGGTCTGCAGCCTGAAACGCGCATTGCAAAGAGTTGATGCAGGACCTAATGGTAAGAACGTAGTGTGGTGGACATCCCTTCGGGAGGTGAATTGTAGTATGTTTCTGTGTAATCAGCTATTGATTGAGCGACAGGAACCTGTGATATATGTCTCAGGACGACCTCACGTTCTTCGTCTCAACAACAACCCTCTGCAGAATGTGGAGTAGGTTTCTGTGTTCGTCAATGGGACGGGTGCTGACGCACGACTCAGAGCTACAGGAGTCACCACTTCTGTTGTTGAGGCCATGGAGGAAAGTTTCAAGAGGGACGTACTTTGTGAAGTAAGAGTCGGTCATGGACGCATTCTACTACACGACGAGGTTGAAGAACGCCCAGGAGTGTTTTCAATCATCCCGATATGGGAAAATGTCACTGAGGATGATATCATGACACCAAGGGACGTATTTGAGTTGATCAACAAAGAAGGCTACCGGGTGAGGATTAGTTTTGAAACATCTTGATGGACTGACTGATTGTCTTGTAGATTGACTATGGCCGTATTGCGATAGTCAGCATTCTGTCTCTTGAACTGATGCATAGCTGATCGATTCTACTAGACCGATGAGCAAGCTCCTCTGCCAATTGCGCTGTTCCAGCTATTAGACCGTGTTCAGTCTGGCCTCTCTCAAGCAGGAGACTTCATTTTTAACTGTCAGATGGGTCGAGGGCGAACTACCACAGGAATGGTTGCTGCCTGCTTGATTGCATCGACACAGCAGTGGACAAGACAAGAGCAGCAACTTGCGGGGCATGAACCAATCACTGAAGTAGAAATTTATGATCCCATTGATGGCCCCTCCGAAGAGGAGGCTTATCTTCAAGGTGACGTTGAATATCAGAAAATTACCACACGACTGATGTTTTTGTGGTGCAGGTGAATACAAGATTATTCTTCAACTTGTTGGAGTCTTGTCCCATGGAAAAGTTGCCAAACGCCTGACGGATCGTGCGATCGACTTGATGCAAGATGTTCAAAATCTACGCAAGGCCATCTATGAGTACGTCTCGTGTGACATCGGACCTACGTGTGTTTTTTCACCAATGACGTACTAGTTGCAAGCTCAAAATTGAAGCCTGTGTGAAAGGCAGTGCAAAAGAGCTCAATTTGCGGAACGTAGCTGTAAATTATCTGTCAGCATTTTTTATCCATCTACCCAAGGCGTGCGCTGATGCTGTTTTCTTTGCCTTTGTTATATGGTTAGGTATCGTTATGGAACGTTGATCGTCTTTGCGAATTACCTTATTGAGGCGAAAGACCGGGAAGAGCCCATGGCGACGTTCCCCGAGTGGTTACATGAACACCGGGAGATCACAAAGTTACTTGAACGGAGATCTCTTGATTAGAGGCGATTGATCCATTGTATAAACTGGCATGTACGTGTTTGTATACACGAAGCTACGTGATAGTAGAAAAAAAAACAAAAAAAGATAGAATTAGAGTGTTGCTGGGGTTATTCTCTTCGTCTAATCAATTTTTAGGCGGCATTTGTGCAAAGGGAAGCTGCCACTCCCTCTCTGGTTTATTTTCTAGAAAGGCACGCCCCGTGTCATTGAGGGGAGAGAAATGAGCAGAGTACATGTTATATGTTGATTTGAATCAACCGTGAGGACAACTTAATTCCTTGAATATAGGAAAACTTGATCAATGCTAATTTGTGCCGTTCGTATTGCCAATTCATTTCACCTAGCCCTTTCCGGCTGATGATCTCTGGGATATCGAGGGAGATTAGCTGTGGATCAAAGTTTCCTGATAACCCTTGGGAAAGCTAAATTAGCAATTGCTTCGAGTCCTTCTCTGGAGGTTTTTCACAGCCAAGTGCTTTCTCTCCCTTGGAACATAGCCTAACATTGGCATGTGTCAGAACTGAGCGCTCATTTACGGCAGGTAATCAAGAGTAGGCTCCTTGCACGCCTCTGATCTTTTGTTTGTTGACACATGAAGGACACAAAACCAAGATCGGGAAAGGACTCCAATAGCGGTTTCGTGTAGACAACAGGTAGATATATACTCATCAGAAAATAGCGTTGATAAGGCCACTGCCAATAGCGGCTCCTGTGAACAGTCGCCATGTCAGAGCTCACGGTCAAATCACATGGATATGAAAAACATTGAAACGGACCAGCACCGAAGCCAACACCTCCAGCCGCCGAATTAGCCATCTATGAAAAAAAAAATGCCGAAAAGGTGAGAAGAGAGGATAGAAGATATGTGAGAGGAGGAAAAAAATGGTACCGTCTTCTTCAGATCACCGTATTTGCCCTCTTTTTGAGGAGCTTCCTGAACTACTATCGCATTTGATTGTCCAGGAGGCCCAGGAGGTCCAGGAGGCATAGGCGCAAGGGGAGTCGGAGGCTGATTCATACCGTGATAGGCAGCTCGGAATGGTTTATAGACAGGTTTCTCGATAGGTTTCTCGTTTATAGGTGTAGGTCCCTGTATCTTCTCTACGTAGCTCGCAGGAAATACTCCTTGGCGGCCAGCGGCTCGTCCAGTCCACCAATCTGGATTGTTTTCTTCAATGATCTCAATGATTTCGCCCTGTGCGAGACTGAGGTCTCCAGAGTCCTATTCGGTGTCAATCTAGATAAATAGAATTGGTCACTTCGTGACTGTACCTGGCCGGCCCAGGCCCAAAGAACTCGAGCTTGAAGTACTGAAGGAGGGGGAGGGGGAGGAGTAGGGGCATGTGTAGATGAGAACACTGCATTATGCGGCGTTGGTGTAGGGAAGGTCGGCATTGAAGGGTGCGCCAGGGTGTTTGAAGATGGCAATTTAGTTAGGAAGGTCGAAGCATCCTCCGACGAAAGGTAGCCATGTTTGACCAGAAAATCAACTTGATTTTCGAGTTGAGAAACAATGTGAGCAAGGAAAACAGATTCATTCGAGCTACGGGCCATGGGAATAGTGTTAAGATTGGCAATGGAATGAAATTCCTATCTATGATTGACCCTAACCCTACTGTGATTTCCTCCTCTTGTCCTACTAGAAGAATGCGTGCAATTCAACCCATCACCAGTGTTCCTTCATACGTCTTACAAGAAGAACACGCCTCTATAGTTGCTTCAACGCCCCCTTCTTTCAACCAAATCCCTCCTGTAGTCAAGCATAAGGAAGATAATGTCACAATCACTGTGGACCCTCCTATACAAGGTTTCTCAGACCCGGAGCTCAAAGGCACTCTCTATATTTTGACAAGGTGAGTGTCAAGTCTCAAATCCTCCCTTCCCGTAGTCATCCGATCGTATCTCAAGCGTGCTCGTGTTTTTCTCTACTTCTGGCCACGGATTTCAGGTTGAATATCCTTCGATAAGTCTTCATGCCGTCTCGCGTGGAGACCCCGTACCATCAATCTATTGTCAACTTGACGAATTGGGCGAGGAACAAAACGAGGCGAACGAAGAAGAGTTCAGCGAAATGCGGGAACTTAGGATCATTCCTAGCACGTCTGATTCGCGTATGCGCGTCCCTTTTCACGCAGTTGTAACTACCACCTGACAAAAAAAATCACAAATAGTGGAAAGTATCTTTGAGGCTCTGTCATACTGTGCTGCACTGCATCCCGATCATGGTGCTGAAGAGCAGGATGATGCTTTCATCGATCCAAGTGCTACAAACTTTGAGACCTTTAATGGTGATGAAGATGAAGAACTCAGCGAGGTTGGGAGGGTGCGCAGCGATTTCCTCAATAATAACCGATTCGCGCCATACTAGACCACCCATATCTGTTCTTCCCCCCATTCCTCAATACAGGCTGCGCTTGCACATTTAGAGTCTCTCTTCCTCTACGAGGAAGCATCTGCGGATGCACCCAAAAGGAGCGAGGAGAAGTTGGTAGTAGAACAAGAGCTCAAGGATACACACTCCTGACAAGCTCGAATGTCGTTTTCTGTAATGCTATAGTGAAAACAGATATCTAATCGACGCACAGATAAAAATGAAAACCGTAAGAACTGCAGAGCACACTCAGAGATAAATAGATAGTACATCTAAGACGATGGCTTCATAAAGGCCTCAAAACCTCCACCAGGAAGTGAGCTGATGGGCCCTCCCTTGGTGTTGGGGTTGGGGACAGGAGGTACAGAACTCAGCGGGACAAATGAGGTCGTAGGTTTGATCTCTGCCGTAAGTTTATTCAATGGTGGATTGTTATTGAATGTAGGAAGTGGTCCCCAAAATTCGGCCACGGATTTAATCTCTGCCGTTGGCTGATTCGGTGGTGGATCGGGAAGTGGTCCCCGAGATTCATTGATGGGTTTCATGGATTGGGAAGATGGTCTTTTTAACGGTGCAGAACCATGCTTCTTGGGACCGGAACCAGCTCCGCGTCTTGAATAAGGTGAAAGATAACCAGGGGATAAATAATTATCCTCTGGAAGCTTAGGGTCAGGAATAGGTGCATGCGATTCGCCTTCTGGTGCAGAGATCAGAGGTCCTACATCAGTTTCGAGCTGACTCGAGTTTTCTGGATGTTCCTGATGGGTATTAATCACTCGAGGTGGTACTGCTCTCTGATTCAGGATAGGCTTCTGGTGAACTTTGAGAAGCACATTCTTCAATTTGTGAAAAGAGTTCTCTGCATTCAGAGCCGCTGCAGTTGTCACTGCAACATGAGGCATGACTGAGCGGCGTCGGTCTGGTGGGCGAACATCACGGGAAGGCAAAGATGACTCTGTGCAATTAAGCTCTTTGACACAATTTGCTAATTTCGTAATCTCATTCGTTTGTTGTTGAATAGCGATGTCGATGTTACGATATGTTCTGTTGATGATATCGAGGGTAGGCGCTCTGTAGCAGAATCAATTAACTTTGGATCAGACATCTCAGTGATGAGAATAATGACCTGATAGAAGGTTTTCCGGAGGATACTTCGGATAATCTTTTCTTTGATTTCTCAAGGTTATGCTCGAGTTTCTGGGTACGATCTCGTACCAACTGCGAAATGAGAAGGACAGACATTTACTCAATCACTAGTGCACTGATATGAAGTATGAAGACATACTGAAATACTGTGGCGGAGTTGTTGCTGAGACTCGAGGTGTTCAGGATCAAGAGCACGTGTGCTTAGCATTTTGGCAAATTCTTTATCTGTCTTCGCTTTGTTGATGCTAGCAATCTCTTCTCGCCATGTAATGGCTAAGGGAAAGCCTCAGTCAATATCGTGATTGAAACAAAACGTAACTCACCTTTCAGGAAACTATAATTTACCATACGTATCGCCTGTTTGAAATCTTCTTGTGTATCAGTCATCTCAGTCAGGTCCTTCGTGAAGTGCAACAGTGTCTGTCCATAAGTCTTGGCGTCACTAATCCTCCATTTGCTCAGGATACCTAGGTCAGTTTTGAGCCGAGATCCCCCCGAAGCTTCTTTCAGCTGGTTTCGACTTTGAGCCACTTTTGCACTAAGTTCACTCAACTAAAGTCACCAATGTTATGTTGTCGTAAATTCCAGAGAAATAAATGGATCTTACCTTTTTGAGCTCGTTTTCCGTTGATCTAACAATCATCATGCATTCTTTCTGCAAGCCTTCGAGTCTCACTGGGGATGGTGAGGATGAAGTTGTAGGTTGGGTCGTGGGGGCTTGGAGGGGCGCTTGATTAGGTGTTTCCACCGAAGGTTTCGCGCTAACAGATTCGGTACCACTTCGATTCTGTCCTGTCTGAGCTGCCGACCTGGGAGAGGTACTGGGTACACTTGTTTCTGCTTGAGCAGGTACGGGATGTTTGGGTACCGAAGACAAGGGCAATTGGGAGATAGGGGCTCCAGTAGGTGTGATGGGTGTGGTTTTTGGTGCTTCTTCTACAAGCACAGGCGCTTGGGTGAGAGGTTCAGCAGGTGTTATAGGTGTAGGTTTCGTTTCTCCTGCAAGTACAGGCACTTGTGCGGGTGGTTCAGCAGGTGTAATGGGTGCGGTTTTCGGTACTTCTGCGGGTGTAGGGGCTTGTGTGGGAGAACTGCCAGAATTAGATGCTGCAGGGCGTGAAAGTTCTTGCTTTGGAGCAATAAGAGGCTCAGCGGGCTGGGAAGCAACAGGTGCTGCTTGTTTGAGGGGAGGAGTGCAAACCAATGGAGCTTGCGTTTTCGCGAGCGCAGGCTCAGTCGCCGGCTCAGGCTCAGGCACCAAAGACACGATTGAAGCTGATTTTGCTGCGTCATCTTCTTGCTTTGACGGTTGAGTCAGAACTAATTCAGGCTCAACGGAAGGCTTGGAGGCATTCTCAGTCTGGGTCTGAACCTCCTCCTCTTCGTCTGCCCCTGAAACAGGTACACCAGCGAGCGGTGAGCTACGAGCAGGGCGAGTATCCAACCGATTCAATCCGATCGCATGAGAAGGAGGCGGTGGATTTGGAGGCACAGAAACGGATGTCGTTGAGGAACTCTGTTGAAGGACTCTTAATTTCGGAGGTGATCCAGGAGGTGTTGTGCTTTCTTGCGGCGGCGCCTCTACTGTAGAGGACGTAGACACTTCGACTAACGGGACTTCTGGTTGAGGTGTAGGCGATGGAGATTTCTTATGAGGAGCAACAGATGCCTTTCCCTTGCCTACAGTTTCTTCTTCTTCTTCTTCTTCATCTTCATCATCTGTCGGTGGACCACTAGAGAAATCTGAAGATAAGAAAGAACGCATATCGTCACCTTCTTCATCGAATCCTTCACGAGACTTCTCTGCAGCGACATCAACAAACGATCCTAGAGAAGACACGGAAGCTGTGCTGAAAGTCGTCTCGCGTTCGCCAGGTGGTGGACCCTTGGGGGTGGTGCTTTCCTCATTGGGTGGCGGGCCCTTAGGAGTGGTGCTTAATTCGCTGGGTGGCGGGCCCTTAGGAGTGGTACTTTCCTCTTTGGGGACGGTCGATGGAGGTGTTGTTATAATCACCGTTTCCAAAGGATTAGTCGTGGCCTTAGGTTTGTTTGGTGTTGACGGTCCTTGGTCAACCTTTGACGGTGATTCTTCATCTTTCGCTTCCTTCAATAATTCAGAAAATGAACTCTTTGGCCCAGTCAAGGCAGAGAACCCCGAGGTACCAGTACTAAATGCACCGAATCCACCAGTGGACGGGGGCTTGGTTGGTGTTGTTGGTGTTGCTGTCGTGGACCCAAAAGCTGATTTAGCTACACCTAATTTTGATGGCACGCCAAATGCTGGGTCGCCTGCAAACTGTGGTTTGGCAGGACCGAGTTGGGAAGGAGCTCCAAAACCACTGGACATGACTGTGGTGGTGGGTGCTCCTGCTGTGCCCAGATCACCAAATGCGGTAACCGCAGGAATTTTGGCATCGGGTTTCCTGAAGAATGGCGACGACTCTTGCAGAGGTCCAAATGCACCAAATTTGGCTGATGACTGCTGGAGGAAGCCCGGAGCGGGAGCATTCGAAGAGGTTCCTGTTTTTTTCCGATCCAAGGGTAAGTCAGAACTTGATAGTTCCGGAGACGATGGAGGAGACACAATGCCAGAAGGTGGCCCTCTGATTCGATTGTTTTGGGATATACTTTCTCCTGTGTTTTCTCTGCGCTCAAAGTTGGAAGCATTATTAGAAGCATTGTTTGTATTTCCGAACACAAGAGATCCCTTTCCCCATGAACTTGACTCGTCTTCGCCAGACGCAAACGGTGATCTTGTTTGTTCTGAATTCGGATTGAATGGCGACGAAGAAGAAGCATTGGCTGTGGTCTGCTTAAGTACCGACCCGAACGCGCTCACTCCACCAGTTGCAAAGGCAGCAAAACCACCGGTTGAAGGGATAGTTGATGCCGCAGAGCTGAACGTTGAAGGAGCCGAGGCAAATGTGGCAAAACCACCGGAATCTTGCGTAGCTGGTATTACTGGCTTCCCAAACCCTGTTTGGCCGAAACTCGGTTGACCAAAACTCGACTGACCAGGTATTGATTTTGCTTGGGAGGAAAAGGCTGAAACAGTGGGCGCAATTTGAGATCCGTTGGCAGACGAACCAGAGGTTAAATTGCCGAAAGCACTATAACCTTGTGCTGGCTTGATTGGACCCCCGAAAGCGGAGGTTCGCTCCGTAGGAGCAAACACATCACTACCATCACCTCTAAAGCCGGATGTGGTGCTGTCTGACATGGAGGCTTCCTGCATCATTTCATCCATAGACAATGTGGGTTGAGAAGAAGGGTGCGTAGTGTTCATGTCAAAATTAGATGTGCTGAAAAAATTGCTGGGTTGAGCATTAGCATTGGCAAATGCATTCCCTGAACTCATGATACCCGGGCCTGATTGTGATGCCAAAGGATCAATGGGGGCAGGACCCCAGGAAAGCGGACCAAAGGAAGTGGGATCTGAGGGAAGCGAAACATGGCCAGAAGGGTCCGAAGGCAGCACAAAAGGTTGTAAGTTTTCGTGAAGTATAGGCTGAGAAGTTTGTTGCATCTCTAAAAGAGCGTTGGCTGCTACCTTGTCGTCCATTACAACATCCTGGGAGACGTTTAGTGCTTGTATATTCATACCCGTACTGACCATCAATGGATATGGCTTGGAATGCTCCAGGTACCACGCTTGTAACGAACCATCGGTCAGGTAAGCATATAGAATAGGTGTCCGAACCCTCAAGTCAGTCAGATCCACATCAAATACCATGAGAGTCGTCTCTTCAGTCTGCCGGTCTAGAGGTAATGATATGGGATTTTCTTGAGATTGTTGATGCCATTGCCCACTGTGGCCACCCAAAATCTCTAAATCCACGGATGCTCGATCACCCACCACAACCAGGGACTTATGTTCTGAAGCAGAATCTGCATCCCAGCAGGGTAAAATGAGAGCATGAGTTTCTTGGTAACGATCACTCATAGCAAAAGGGTGTGTAGCGTTAAATACAGTCAAATTATTTGACTGTATATCCAATGAAACTATTTGGTGAACTGGTTCTCCTTCGTTCTCGATTTGCGGCGCGTAAGTCAATCTGAAAGAATGACCTGGACTGAGCCAGTTCAGACCAATTAATCGTCCCTCCGCAGCAGGAGGGATGTGTTTGCTCAGGGTAGATTTGTTATTTAGAGCAAATGTCAAGATGTCGCCGGTTTGTAGGCCAATGGCGAGGTGCTTGCCCTTGGGAGACCACGAAACTTGAAAGAGCATAAGTCAACGATCCAGTATCAAGTCCTTATTTTCTCACCGACTACTGCACCAACAGAAGAATCCTTGGGAGACCAGCCTCCTAACAACTCTAACATAGTGTTCAGCAGCTCCACTTTACCATCACTTAGCACAACTGCAGTTGTATCAACGAGGTAAGGTTCCGATCCTGGATTTGGAGCGATTTGTCGCAACACCGCTGTAAGGTTTTGGTATTGGCGAGTGCGAATTGGATTGACATATCCAGAGCCAGAAGAGAACAGCATTGTTGTGTCATAAGCAAGAATCACCCCGACGTCGAGGCCTACTATCAGTCGTGTTCCATCATGAGCGAATGCGAGGATAGTAGGAATTCCACTTGGCATAGTAAGGTCTCGCTGTGGAAAGAAGAGTTTCGGTTCATCTGCATTGGCATTCTGAATCGCTTGGCGCAAATCCTCAGTGGTAGAAAGTATAACGTCTGCGTAGGTAATGAGATAATGACTTTCTTTCATCGACCAAACTTCGCTTCACCATGAGTATTTTCAATCTTTCTAATAGCCGCGAACCACCCTTTCGAGTTGGCTACTGCTAAGGGCCGATATGTTAACCAAGATTGACATTCAAATGGCTCAGAGAAGTAAACGCGAGCTGCTTTGTTGACAAGACGGAAATCCGGGAACTACCACGAGTATAATGAGCCAGGAACACCGACAAAGCTGATACTCACATTGAACCCATCCGACGGACAAGACCTCCGGATCAAGTTGACACGAGACTGAGGAATAACAAGTGGCGTAAAAAGCTCCGTGGTAGACATTTACAAAAGGCCCACTGTAGGCCGGACACGGTGTTTACTTGTGAGAACAAGATCACGTGTCGAACAGTACAAGACAAAAGCACTTGTGCTGGTGTCTGGTGCAAGTACTTATCTAATCTTCGATTATGAACTAGTAATAAACGCCTAAGGTCCCAACTGTTATCAAAACACTATTTGTTTGGATGGTAATGCCTCTATTGCATAAGGATTTGATTCCCTATCATTTTCATGACAACTGCTTGTTTACATGATTATGATCACTTACCGGCACAGAGTAAAGCAAATCGGGGTTGAATCTGGGCTCTTTTTATCCAGTGATGTCCATACTATTCACTTGGGGAAAATTTAGTCGATGAAACTACATCTGTTCTCACCTGATATTGATCGGCCCGCCGTTTCGAAAGTAACATTCTATAGAGGCCTGCCTGCCGAACTTTGGAACACAGTGTATATTGAATGTGCATAACGGCTGGGCACTTTAAGGCGCACAGATCATGTGTTTTTGGAGTAGTGGTGTTGTCTTAGATTCAAGATTTGACATTGGCCGTCATGAATCCTACGGTACTACGACACATCGCCTCCCAAACCAAATCCAAACTCGAGTTTCTTGCTTCACAAGAACAATTAGTTGATATTGAATATCACAATCTTCTAGACAGGCTCACGTCAATTGCAAGTGTTCCTACAACAGTCCCTTCGAGTCCCTTCTAAGTTGGAGGTCTCAAGTCCAGTCCAACGTCTGAATCCCATATACTTTTTTGTGCTCGGGCTGTATGGGGCTATAATGAGCATGGCCAGGCAAGTTCTCTCTATGAGCCTGCCCAATGAAAATTTGATTCATCTCAAGAATCCGGGTGATCTATTCTTTTCTCCCGGTGATATCATTGAAGTCCTGAAGGAGATCAACGAGGATTGGTGGGAAGGATTGTGCAACGGGAGGTCTGGTTTGTTCCCTTCTAATCACGTTGAGAAAACCACATCCCTTAGGTTTCCAGTTTCATCCACGAAGGCTCCTCCCGCTTTGACAGGAGAAAAGGTTTCTTCCCATATTCCAACTCCGAACTACCAACCTCAGTACCTCACATTTAGTCCAGGATATGCATATACACCAACACCCGTGCCTCATCCAGACCAGGTTCCCCACGTTCCGAACAAAGCTAGTATGATCATTGATGAACAACCAATGTCTTCAAAACGCAAAAGACATTTTTTCCACAGTGGCTTAAGGAGCATTGTATGTAAATTCAGACCACTTTCCAGATCAAATGTAACGTTCCGTTTAGCTTGCTCAGTCTGCAATTGATGGTAGCAGGTAATCATCAGTCATTATTCTACCTCTATCTCGCTCAACTAAAGTACTGCAGGATCTGCGATCGGTAATGGCCTCGTTCATGCCATTTTTTGACTGTGTGATTCATCTTAATTATGTTTTAGTAGTAGCGACGTACCTACTGTGTTTAAATTTGCACCTGACAATTGCCAACTAAAGCTCGAAGTCTGAAGATTCGGTACGGGTTCTAATGACTTTTTCGCATGATGCTTAGTTGCCATCTGATGCTACCAAATGTGGAATAGCACTGATACTATTCATCGATCTTCATCCTGCCACTTGATCCTGGAACCTGCTGAATGTGATGAATGATATCAAAATATTGCCAATTGCTCGTGAAGTCATGGCATTGTTTTCAGAACAATCTCGGGCTGCTATTGATCGTCTAGCAGCTTTCCTTACAAGTGCGAAATTGCCTGACCTGTCCGTGAGTCATCACTGCGGAGTGTCTCAATTTGACTCATCTGGCATTTGTTAGCTCATCCTTCCCAAGATCTAGATTAGCAGCCGTTCTCGTCCTATTGTATGAAGACAAAGGAAAACTCCGTGTTTTACTCACGACGCGGTCGAAGGCATTACGAACGCATGCCGGACAGACCGCCCTTCCTGGGGGAAGAATGGATGAAACTGACAAACATCTCGTAGAGACAGCAGTACGTTTTGAACACCTTTTCAAGAAACACTCTGATTTCCTTAAACAGTTTCGCGAAACATTCGAAGAAGTGCAATTGCCATTCAATTGTTCTGACGTTCACCTTATTGGGTTATATGAGCCCTTTCTATCACTACATAAACTGCTTGTCACTCCTGTATATGCTCTCCTGACTCGGAAAGAATTACTAGGAGAACTCAAGGGTTCTGAATGGGAGGTTTCGAAAATTTTCACACACCCCCTAGAGGCACTCCTGGATCCACAGCTTTCTCAACACGAGCACTCACTTGTGGCGATAGGAAGTGAAGATTGGCCTTACGATTCAACCTATTATGTAAGTTCGTGACTTTTAATCAAAAGCGCTTGTTGATGCCTTGAGCTTCAGAGCACAAATGATTCTGTAGTTGCAGCCCTCGGACACACGACTTACAGGATGCATCGTTTCAGGACCACAGCCTCCCCAATCAAGGGACTGACTTCTGATATCCTGGTGAGACTTGTTTGTCTCTGAACATGTGCATTTTTCATTGTTACTTTCCCACGGCCCAGATTAAGACTGCCGAAGTAGCATATGATCGACCAACTGTCTATGAGCGATTCGCACCTGGCCAAATCAGGGGATTCGAGGATATGTAAAATCAGAAACTAGCGGAATGTAAAAAAATATTACTTAAGTACAAACTCTAATGCATTATGCCACAATTTTATTTCTTCAGTCAACGACTTTAAGGTTAAGTACTGTATCAATCATATTGAAAGTGTCTGCCCCAGGGTTTTGATCTGTATTGCTCAGACGGAAGAACAATAGACAAGACGATAACGGCATCAATGCCGTTTTGGTACGGAAGAGGAACTGGGACACACAAAGATAATCAGATATCGACACAGTGTAGTATAAGTAGTGGATCAGGTCGGTTGAACTGGTGACCCTAAACAAATTTCCCATTTCTCCCGTCCCCTCCATCAATTTTTCCCATGCCCTCTCTCCTCTCTCCTTCTTCTTTCAAGTTCAATCCTTTCGGTTCTGGAATGGAGACTCCGCCTCCCAGTACTGACATTTTCCCTCATTTCGGCAGGGGCCTTTGGGGCTCGGAAACGGGGATATGCCTTCCCCCTATCGTCCATTCCCCAAGGCTACTGCTGGGTCGTCAACAGCGGAATTTTACCAGGTTCCTTGATCACAATTCTCCTGGAATGTGGAAGCATAACCCAGAATTCGGCCTGGTCCATACAGGCACCTGTTCCACTTGCGCCACATACGTTGAGCATGTAGTGGCGGCCAGGAATCTCGAGGACACAACTATAACTGAAGCGATCAAGAGTCGCAGAGATGAAACTAATCGACTTGTTTTAGACGGTTATCACCTAGGCATTTCCCAGATGATGGACGAAAACCGATTGCTCAGGGAAGAACTCGAGCATGTCAAGATGGAATGGGCGAACCTCAGAGATGATTATATAAATCTACGGAGCTCTTTAATGCCCTCAGGTTACCCTGTCACTAGCCCTGTGGCTTGTGTTTCGCCAGTTGATGCTGGGTCGGCGAGCTCAAGCAGTCCTAGCTCTTTCAGTGGGACTTCTTTTCTGGAATCTTATTCACACGGCACAGCCACTGGATCCCACGCCATGGGAACACACTCTTTGCAAAGGAATCAAATCGAGAAACCTTCACAGCCTCGTGCAACCTACGCCTCTGTCGCCTCTCAAAGGTCCCCCCAAGTAGATCGAAATTCCCTTTCTTCCGGCATCACTGCCTTCCCTTCCTCTGACCCTTACTGTGGTCCTATGGTGGCGTTCAGACTCAGGCGTGATAAACAGGTTCAGTCCAGGTTTCCGACTACAATTAATGAGTTGAAAGACCTGATGTCTCTTGCTGGTGAATCTACGGCTGAAGGATATTCTGCTCTAAGCATCATCAAGAAAATGTGTTTGGATGCTCATGCTACCCCCCGCGAAGAGAAAACACCTATCCAAAAATGGATATTAATCAACTGGAGAAATCCCTATTCATCTGCACATACAAATTCCGAAGCTGATATCAAATCAAATCCTCGTATCGATGATCCTGTCGAGGTGTGGTTCGAATATCTCTGCACACACCCCCATTCCTGGCCTAAAGGTGTCCGTAAGGACGCAAAGAACAGACCTTTGATGTCCGATCTCATCGCGAACCGGGCAGTTGCGCGTATGAGGCCCACCGAATCTACTTCAGCCAGAAATGATTTCGTCGCTCAAGTCACAGACATGTTTTCCAGTCCTGGCATGTACCAGCAGCTGTTGAAGGGGAATAACTTCACCGTCGCCTCTTTGATCTCCTTTCCTGTTTTCACTGGACCGATTACAGTTGAGGATGTGGCATTGCATTTTGCCAAATCTGGAGTCACGCCTTCTATGGCAATGAAGAATTTTGAACCCTGGGCTCAACACTACAAGGAGTGCTGAACATCTCTTGTGACAGATCATTGCACATATTCATCTGAGCTTCGAATGCTCTCAAGCATTTCGATCAATCTATGGAATTTTTTGTTCCAATGACTCTTAGCCGATTCCCCATTTCGCTTATTTGTATGTTCTGCAACTGTTTTTCGTTCCAACGGACCCTATTTTCTTGTTATTAACTTCTTTCAAAAAAAAAATCATTATTCACCGCTTCAATGGTTCAATGTCATGTCGAGTTGATTAAAATAAATAACTCAACTATTTCTGTTGTTGACTTCTTCAATTGAATATCGAATTTGGTGTGGGAACATCAGGTGATTACGCCTTGAGTGCTGCATGTTTGCTGCATGTTGTAGTGGAGACTACATGTCATCACTATTCAAGAATCTACGAATCCACCAAATTTTTGGCGCCAATACAGATGTCGGGAAGACAGTTGTGACTGCAGCGCTTGTGAGCGCGTCAGCCGCTCGGAACCACCCCGTTTTATTTCTCAAGCCTGTCAGCACGGGTCCTCGTCAGGATGCCGATGATAGGTGCGTGTCCTGAAGTGATTATTATCCTATTGAAAACTCATTATTAGATAAGACATATCAAGCGCTACGCGAAATCGAACCTTGTTCACACAGATTGTCTCTTTACCTATGATGAACCTCTAAGTCCCCATCTCGCTGTGAGGCTACAAGCAATAAGAGGAAACAACGTAAAGGTATGATTACCTTCCTTCGCATAATACAGTAACGTAAGCGGCTCGGCATAGGTTCCGTCGGATGAAGCCATTATCAGTTCAATTGCCAATCGCATCAAACAATATGCTGAACAGAACTATCGATATGCACATGCCTATATAGAAACGGCTGGAGGTGAGGAAATGTTGGCAGTACCCCAGGTTAGACAGATTCAACGTTTCGGCGACTAATCTGTTGGTACAGGTGTACACAGTCCATCTCTTTCTGGAACGTCCCAAGCAGATTGTTATAGACCATTGTTCCTACCGACTGTTCTGATCGGGGACTCAAAATTAGGAGGAATTTCTTCAACCATCTCGTCATATGAGTCACTCCTTTTACGAGGCTACATCCTTGATGCCGTTCTCCTCTTCCGCGAAAACTATTATCGTAATTGGGAATATTTGGAGCAATACTTTGCCGAGAAGGGTATCCGTCTTTTTTCTGTTGACCCTCCGCCACTTCGATTCTCTGACCCATCTGCTGATCGAGCATCCACTCAGCAATATTACGATAAACTGATAAAGGATGTAACATCAAGCGGAGTCAATGCTGCCCTCGATCATCTCGACCAGTGTCATTCAAACCGTATACAAGAGCTCGTATCTATGCCCAAACGCACCCTTCACACGATCTGGTGGCCCTTTGTTCAACATGGCTTATCAAGTTCGGAAAACGACGTCACCGTTATCGATAGTGCTCACTCAGATTTCTTCAGCGTTTATAAACCTCAAGGGGACAAAAACAAATCTCTTCTAACACCAGAGTTTGATGGATCAGCATCGTGGTGGACTCAGACTGTGGGACACGCTCATCCTTCCCTTACCCTTGCTGCGGCCAGAGCGAGTGGACGTTACGGGCATGTGATGTTTCCTCAAGCTACTCACCTTCCCGCCCTCAATCTAGCAGAAAGGCTAGTGCAAGATGGGCCAGGTAAAGGATGGGCGTCCCGCGCTTTCTATTCTGATAATGGATCCACGGGGATGGAGGTGGCGATCAAGATGGCCCTTCGAGCCTACTGTGTCAGGAATAATGTAGGCAACGACAAGAAGCAGTTGGGTGTGCTTGGGTTGAATGGGAGTTACCATGGAGATACAATCGGTGCTATGGATGCCTGCGCAGAAGGCGTATATTCCTGTGAGTGGCACGAGGCTAAGGGTTTTTGGTTTGATCCTCCTTCCGTGGGCATCACCAATGGGGAACCTGCCATTAACCTGCCACCAGGGTTGTCTGCTCTTGTCGGTGAAAAAGTTGCTCAAGCTCCATCCTTGTCTTGGATATACGATATCGAGTCCCGCCTCAGGAGCTCATTAGCTGAGACATATCGTACTTACATCCAGGATAAATTGAAAATTCTCGAAATTCGAGGTCAAAAATTCGGTGCCCTTGTCCTTGAACCCCTCGTAATGGGCGCTGGAGGCATGATATTCGTGGATCCTCTTTTCCAGAGGGTCATGATCGACGTTGTCCGCTGCCAGGCAGGAGACGGACAATTATCGGGATGGAAGGGTCTCCCCGTCATCTTTGATGAGGTGTTTGTTGGCTTGCATCGTATAGGCATGGAAAGCACTGGTCCATTATTAGGAGTGCACCCGGATATCTCGGTAAATGCTAAGATCCTCACAGGAGGTTTGGTTCCACTGGCCATCACGCTGGCATCGGAGTCGATTTTTGAAGCATTTTGGGGAGATAACAAAGCTTCTGCCCTTCTTCATGGACACTCTTATACGGCACACGCCGTTGGTTGTGAAGTTGCTAACGAAACACTGAAGATAATGCAAACATTAAAGTCAAGTCTAGCGTGGAAAGATGCACGAGCCATGTGGTCACAAGATGAATCTTCCAAAGCTGCATGGAGTTTTTGGGATCCCGGCTTTGTATATGCGGTTTCGCAGCTACCAGTTGTAAAGACTACAATGGCATTAGGGACCCTGTTAGCAATCAGACTGCAAAGTGACTCAGAGGCAGGTGTGTCAGAGCGACTATACGATGGAGTTATACTAATGTTCTGTCAGGTTATACGTCGATGTCTGCACAGGCTACTTTCACTCCCTTACGAGAATGTATCACCAACGCTAACAGTATGCCGATCACCCCCAGTGGCGCTCCTTTTACAACGCATTACCGAACTCTTGGTGAGGTTGCGTACTTCATAACCAGCTTAAACACCCGCCCCTCCATAGTGAGATCTCTCGAAGACAAGATCTGGCATATCTTGAACGGAGCATGATGCAATGGCTTCTGGTATGTCATCCATCTTCGCTACCTTGTTTGGAACAACCAACCAAGTGACCATAGGGTTGTCTATTTGGCCCAAAAGATTTGAATGTTTTGAACTTGTCTCAGTGAGCAGTTGGAGGTTACTTGCAGTATAGTCGGCGCCTGTACTGCGTACTGGATAGCATCAGTACCTTGATTCTGTCGTATGCTCTTTCTCTGGCTTGCTCAAGACCAGACCTGGTAACAGCGCTCCCTTAGTTGGTTGTGCAGTTCCTTCATTCATTTTCCTCCTGTCTCTGGAGAATTTTGTATAATCTTGCTTGTATTTCCAGTCACTTTTTTCTCATGCATGGAAGGTTCCACTTAGGGTGAGAATCAGAATTATGTTTAACCAAGGTGCTGCAAGCATCAGTGATGTTATGACAACACTAGCCTGTGATCACGTGAACAAAATATAGACAATGATAATTGCAAGATCTAGAATGAACCTTCACAGTGATGATACCAGATGATCAGCTACGCCAATATTGGGCAAGGTCGTGGATCCTGTCGAGTACTACTGTAAGGTAAGATGTCTCATTGAGCAAAGCTTCGAAATGTTTGATGGCATCTTCTTCCGTAAGGTCAAGCCTGAATTTTTCTTGTATTTGTTCATGTACATCACGGTGTTTTATGTCTGGGATATTGGCATCCACCATAAGCGCCACCAAGTTCAGAATGAGATTAGCGCTCTTGCGAAGAATGGTAAAAGCAGTGAAGCAGAAATTCTTGAAGCGGGCATAATGTGGGGATTGCGCACCACCCATACCATCTACCATTTCTTTACAAACTTTGACCGGAGGCGGGAAGGGCTTCGGATCCCTACCCAAGATGTAACCAAAATCAACTGAAAACGATATTAATTACTGACGATGAGTTGCTCCGAGGGACTGAACCAACCGTGGAAGAAATGCCCATCCGGTGTCACTAATAGATTGTCAAGATGTCGATCCCCAACCCCAAGAAGATATGTCACAACACAATATCCCGCTGGCAAAGGCCATTAGCTTTTATGGTTCTTGTTGATATGCCAGCTTACCACAACTTCGAACGAACGTATCAATCACATTGGGCTCAACACCCGAGGTTCCAATACTTCCCTCATCTGGGTTATGTACTCGCATGTAATTCAGTAGATTCCCATGTTCGCTTACGATAGCTGCAATTGTCTTGCTTGGCACAAACTGCGCCATGCCTTGAAGGGGGCCAGTAGCAAGAACAGGATAAGGGCTCAGTTTGAGGTCCAAGTTCTCCTTGCGTAATAGTCGGTCCATCAGGGTAATAAGCTGGATTACAAGCTGATCTTGCCGCATATCATCTCCATCTTTAAAGATAATTGGAAACTCGGATCCATCTGAGCATTGAAAGTACAGAAGCAGCGGGAAAAGGTTGGATTTGAAGACTGATGATTTATCAGGTATGATCCCCGTCACCTCAATTTTGGCATTGAGGGGCAACGGGAGCGGTGTCACTGAGGACAAAGTCGGACGCAGATCAGCAAGGAGAGAGCGAAGTCGTTCGATTTTCTTTGGTCGGGGGTCTTTTGAAGTTCGTAATTCACGTGCTCGTCTTGCCAGTGTCTCTACTAGAAGACCTTGTCTTCTCATAACCTCGCGGCGCTCTGAACCACCTTCCGACTAGATTGATCATCAGCTTATCAGGGAACTCGTGGTTGGCCAACGGAGGTACCTCCAAGATCTTGTTCATGAACTTGAATACGACACGACCATACATCTTAGCTGTGACCTTGTCCTCCAGGGCCACTTCTACCATAAGATACCAGTAGAGACGGTTCCCCAAGATTGGATTCTGGACGCCCCTTGTGATGAGGAAGTCAGTCAAGCCACTGTCCTCATAGGAAATACCATTGGTAGCTGAGCGAGAAGATCTCTGGTCATTGACGGCGCTCTCGAATTTGAGTGCCTGCACGAGTTGGAGGAGGTAAAGTAGGAGCTCCTACAACAAACGTATCAGCACCGCGACAACGATCTGGTATGCATGAAAGCTCACATCGTCATCGGCACGGCTCAGCTGCTTGACGGCAAAGGCTCTTACTCTTGAGTCGACAGTACTAGGCCCGAGAAGCTCAAGTGCATCATCTATGTCAATTTCAGTCCACATTGGAAGCAGCTCCTCCACCGCCTGCTTCACTTCAAAAGAGTCCCGCCAGGTGACAGCCTTGAGAAATTTGGTAAGGCCACGTTTATCGCGGGCTAAATAGAATCGAAATTTCCAAACGAGATCTTTCTCTTCTGAAGTGAGCTGTTGGCTCGGGGAATAGTTTAGGATGACCTAGGAAAGTACCACTAAGTCTCTGAGAAGAGAAAATCGGAAATTTCTAACCCCCAGTTCATCCCTTATTTTCGCGTTCGGCTTCAGTTCTCTATCGTAAGGACTACCCCTGTGGCTACGAACGAGGCGCCTGTGCTTGTCCTCCACAGGATTATCGTGAACGATGTCAGGATCGATAACATTCCACAGGGTTAGATCATTGTTAATATTGTATAACAGGTTTGCCGTCGTTAATTGGGATGGAACGGTACTTGTATGTGTGGTGGCTGTGATAGGATGGTTACTGGTTTCCTGAAGATATAGATCAGGGTTGAAACACGAATCCTCGTGTGACACCTACTGGTTCGCTGAAAATCACAGGAAAATCAAAACGAGGTAGGTCAATGTAAAGAAAAAGGTTTTCTGATTTCTCTGTCTCGGCCTGACAACGAACGTCAAGCACGTAGCTGATGTTCTATAAGTCAACATACGGCGTGTATCTCCTCCATTTTCCTGAACGTAAGCTTGTCAAGCCAGTCTGACTTTGGAAGATCTCCCCGCTCATATTTTTTCACGAGCTGGAAACTAGATGTGAAAAAGCTAAACTGGAGATGAGATCATGATACCTTTTCAAGCCTCCCCATTTCATCTTGTGCTTCCATTTTGCTTGGGGTTGTCGTATCAACACTGCCATCGGCTTCTATGTCTGACCACAGCAACAATCTGTGTTTTCCACGGCGCAGGGTCCTGACAGCCAAAACTAAGTGAGCAAGGGGCTTGCAATGAAAAGTTAATTTACCATTTCTTCCCAAATAATCTGAAGGTGGAGCCCCCCAAAGGGATTGCTGAACGAGGCCCACCAGTGTCCCATACGGTGAATGTTAACTGCGAACTTAGAGGAAGGTCGCAATATCGTATGGGGAGGGTAATCCATTCATTCCACCTGGTACACAAGTTTGAGCTGACCATTCATGCTGCAGTGAGAATTTGAATTACATATATGAGTTTTTGAATGCTTTGAAGGAGGTACGAAACGGAATCGTCAAAGGTTTGTTGTCTGCGATTAGTTGGCAAGTGACATAGAGATCCGAGAGTGACCTTGCAGTTCATTCAGATAGAGAACTCTGATGAACAAAAGAAGGACCGACGACGACTGCATGCCACAGAGCATGAGCTCTGGGTTGTCCAAGATTTCGGTAGCCGTGCGCAGTTTTCTGACGCCCTCGAGCTGAGATCTGGGACTCAGTGAGTAACACATGCTTAAGTCAGATACGCGCCATACATTCTGAAAGTCACCGGAAGCTTAATATCACAAAGTTTAGCAAAAGTAAAGTCATCTCGACTATCTTTGTCCATAGTGTCAAGAAAATGTAGAAACACATTACTTACATAATGTTCATGTACAAAGTTTGTAGATTACCACGATCGAGCACTGTATGACAAATTGAGAGAGAGAATTTTGAATTTGTATACCGCAACAAGCAAGCAGGTGCTAAGACGCAGTGGGTGAGATACACTACTGACTATACCCAAGCTTCAGAGGAGGTCGGCTGGAGTTGCTCTGAGTTGGGTGTGAATGTTGGTGGTGAAGTAGATGGGGTGATGTAGGTTTGTGACAAATTGATGAAACAAAAAGAGGTTTCGAAGAGCTTGCTACATGTGATTATCATCGAATCCGTGGGTCAGCGCAGGACTTAGCCCAAGATATACAGTGCTAGCTAATCATAAAGACCTGCAATCATCGCTGCGATGCCAAGGACTAGATAGATCAGCCATAGTGCACAAGGATACTCCAAATTACTGATTCCTGGGAGAGTATTATAAATGGAGATTTGAACATATAATAGAATAAGACTTGCCGAAGGGGCATGGTTGTACTTAAAGTGGGCGGGGGCCGTTGACGACAGAGCTGAAGTAGACCTGCTACTGACACCGTTGTTTCCAACCAGTCCTTGAGGATTGAAAGCTAGGGTGGTATTGCTCTGCAAAGTTCAGCGCAACCTAGAATATGAGTCAAGAATATTTCATCCTTAAAAGAAGGTTAAATGATTTCAAAGGATAATATGGCCTCACCTACCACGTTTCACTCAGATGGCCAAGGCCCGTGTAGAAACTGCGACCAGCTGGGTGATCCTGGTCAACACCACTACCGTGTTCCTGATACCATGCTTCGTATGATCTCGTGAGACCGTGGTCGTTGATATTTCGAGATCCACCATACCAATGGGGTGGGGTGTTCCCTGAAAATTTTCGAATACCATCATCTTTGCCAATATGTGAGCTGACAGAGGAAGTAGGCAATCTGCGCTTACTGAAGTAACTGGATTCATTGACAACAATGGCCCCAACAGAACGAGGATCAGACTTGAAATTATATCTAACATCTGTTCAGGGCAATAATGAAAAGGTGAACGAAGATCAACTTGCATTTCATCCGTCACGTCCCATTTAGCTGGAAGCTCTGCAGTGCTTGGATGGCTGGGGCCGATGACATCTAGAATCTAAACAAATAAGCCTGGAAGTTGAACGGTGAAAGAACACATACAGCATTTTGCAATTCTGGGTAGTAATCAAAGTAGACTCTTTCTCGAGGTTGGACTGAGAGGTTGGTGACAAATGGTTTGATAACTCACCGATTTCCCTTCCGTAAAACGATGTCGTGCGTAGACAGTCGTTAGCAGAGTGAAATGCTACGAAATTTCCACCTTTATTTACACAGTTATGAAATGCGATCTTTCCTGGATCGTCCACAACTGGCAACTCCTGACAAGGACCGGAACCTACATACAGACCTGTTTCCCTGTTGCTCAGAAAGACGAGTCCATCACACTTTTGCAGATCATCGCCTGTGAATAGAGATTGGTCCTCGGTCTGGTCAAAAATGACATTGATGGTTTACGAATGAAACTTTAAGGCTTCAATGGCAGTAGAGATAGAATCATGTCGAAATTCGACTGTTCGTGAAAAGATAAGAATACGTGCTATAGAGCTCTGCTAATTTGACATTAGATACCGAGTGTTGGGATATCGAGTCGACGTCATTGATTGAGTTGAAGGTTCAGGAACCTTCTAGAGTATTTCCTTTTCTTAGTATATAAAGTTGATAGTTTATTATTTTGTACTCACTGGTTTGCAACGGAATAAGAGTATTCCAAGTCAAACCATCCTGCGACTTCGTGTTCTCAACACCGAGAAGCGAGTGATGACGACCATAACCTAGACGAAGAAGGTCAGAACAAGCATGCAGAAGGTACAACTTGAGAGGCTTTACATTTTTCATATGCTGTTCTTTGTCAGCCAGCTGTTTCGGTATATGAAAGGTTCAAACATAGGAGTCGTTGCAACCATAAAAGGTAATTGACATTCGAGTATGACTCTTTAGGCGACCTGCGTGTTCAATTTCCAGGATTTGATTATTTCATCCATGTGGGCAACCTCAGCAATGACTCAGCATAGTATTATATTGTGTAGTATACGTATGTTTGATTACTGTGATCGGTGTGAGGAATGAGCCAGAGAGAAGCATCCACAAGAACATTGGGAAAACACATGGAACTATGGTGAAGGTTGGGGTCGTTGAGATCGTCTAAAGGAAAACCCATGTGATCACTGATGCTGACAATCAGCCTGATGATCCCCGAATTCGTCATCTTCATCTTCATCTAGCCAGTCATCTTCATCGCCCTCGCCGAACTGGTATGGAAAACCTTGGTCAAAGAAATTTGGACCAGCTGGATACGAGCGAGAACGCACTTCGGCCAAGTCTGTCTCCTCGAACTCAAGATCATCCACTATGCTGGGAAGAGGTTGAATATCATTCTTTTTGGGTGGAAGCAGAGATTCTAGTGCCTGACAAAACAGGCAGGTGAACCGTCAATGTAATCATAGGACCTCCGGTTCCTTACCTGTCTGTTGACAGCGCTGAACCAAGTATCGTCTGGCATCTCAAAGGAGAGGACAACATATAAATCACCCATTTCATCAGGATGTTTGTATACAGGCATTCCTTCGCCTCTCAAAACAATAGTCTGGTCTGGTTTGATGATTTTTCCCAATGGACTTGACACCTTAATGCCGCGACCATCCAAATGAGTTACAAGAACACGAGCAAAGCCCAACAATGCCTCCGAAAGAGTAATTTTGACTCGGGTTAGAAGGTCATTACCAGATCGCTCAAAGGAATCATGGGACTTGGCATTAAGCTGGATAATGACATCACCCGGAGGTACGTCCGGCTATGCTACTTGTCAACGTCAGAAATTAGAAAGACCTGATTCATCACAAACCTCTTGATCACCAGCACCGGCAAGAACTATTCTCTGTCCATCTGTCATCCCTCTCTCGATAAAGATCTCTTGTCGAATTTTCTCCTTCACAGTTTTGCTTCCTTTACACTTCTTGCACCTTGGGTTTATGATTAGAGACAAATTTGTACACGGTCAAATACGTACCTATCCTTCTCCTTTAACATCACTCCTGCGCCCTTGCACTCTCGGCACTGTGCCCTCGACGTAGCAAGTTGATTCGTAGCAATCTGTTGACAACTCTTCATCAGAGTTTTCTCTATATATTCCTCAGGGAAGGGCTTACTTGCGTCTGCACAAATTCCCATCCCTTTCCCGAACATTTGAAACACGATTTGGGTTTAGCACTGCCTTTGGCTCCAGAGCTAGGCATTAACTCAACTCAGGTGTCACGAAGTCTGAACAGGAAGACACACCCTTTGCATGTCGAACATATGATTTCCTTCTCCATGCACAACTTCACAGGTTTTCCATTAAATAAATCTTCCAGTGTAACGTCGTAAGGAACAGTGGTGTCCTCGCCTTTTCTGCGTTTCGGCCCTGGTTCGAAGTTGTAGCTAAAGGTCGGACCGCTTCCGGAGCCGAAGAATTGCTCGAAGAGCTCATCCAGGCCAGTAGTCCCTGTGCCTTGCCCAGATAGTCCTTCCATTCCATGGGTGTCGTAGACGTGTCGCGTTTGTGAGTCACTCAATATTTCATAACTGGGCACCCGTTAATTGGTACTGATGCTGATGCCAACAAGGATGCACATACGCCGCGCCTATTTCTTGGAATTTAACCCCAGCCTCTGGATTATTAATATTTTTGTCCTAGTGAACGGACGAAGAACAGTTGCAGCCAAAGAAATGGGGGCCAATGTTATAGGCTCACAGGATGATGTTCCATGGCCTATACATTAAGTTAGTAGGGTGAATCAAAATCAACAAAACGCGAACCTTTCTCCGGTAGGCTTTTTTGATTTCAGCTGTCATTAATTGGTATGAGATTGATACCAGGATACGGAAACTGTATAGCCACCTTCACTTGCATCTGGTGCAACACCAAGAAGGTCGTAGAGCTCTGTTTTAATCGTCACTGTGAAGTTTCAGAAATTTCCGGGAAATAGGCGAATCAAACCTCGAAACTTACTTTTCTATCTGAGTAAATCCGCGCAGAAGAAGAACAGGAAGAGGGAAGTATTTGTAAACACCCTCAGAGGGTGTACAGCCTGTATGAGGGAATTTTGTAATCGGAGTTCCAAAAAACTTTAATACTTTCACCTCCTTTCTTCGTTTTCCTGTTTTCTAAATCTCTACGGTGAGCTGAACTTTCCTTTTTTTGGTATCTTGTATGATGTATCAAGAATTATCTACATTGTCCAACACGGGGAGACTCGTGGATGACGAAAAAAGCTACTGATTTCCCTCTCATGTTTTCATTTTCTAATATCTCTCTTCTACTAGGCAAACCTGATGGGTTTTTGGCCCTGTATGTGGAATAGCTCCCTCTTATATGATTTTTATCCTCAAAAATCCGATTCTTTGAATTGTATCTGAATGAAGCTCAACATGAATTTCTACTTTGATGCTGCCAAAACTTTAGATCGTCTGGATGCGAACCAAGGTTCTATCAAGGGCATTATTTCCACCTTTTCGGAAAGGGACAGGAAGAGAACTGCTGCCTTGATCATTGAAACTCTCAAATGTGTGTTCCCAGCCCTGTCGCCTGCTCAAATGAACACTAGAACCTAGGCTGACAGACAAAACTACCTTGATGGAAGTTATTCAGAAATCACAATTGCTCAAGCAAGAACGGAAAATTAAGTCTCCAAATCTCGCTTTAGTCCTCGTTCATGACTTTTTGCTCGCTGGAGGAATGCAGGCGGGAGATGGTGCTATCAAGCAAGCCATTTTACGTCACAAAACGAGGCTTCATGCAGAATTTACCCAACTGAAAATCAGACAGAGAGTTGTGAATAATTCTGATCTGGCACAAGAAGTAGCTATCAGCACCTGTGAGCGATTGTCTGTATTTCATTTCTTGGTGTCGCGTAACCCGTAGATCCAGCAAAGATACCTCGTTACGTCCGCGTCAATACAAAGCTTTGGACTACCAATGAGGCTGCTGAGTATTTCATGAATAAAGGCTTTTCAGTCGGTGATCCTATGGTATCAAGGTCTGCCGGTTTTCGTCTATTACTCGTACATTTCGAGGTCAATCTTTCAAAATAGCACTTCCTTCGCTCAGGACGATCATGTTCCCGATCTTCTTGTATTTCCTCCTCAAATTTCGTTCCAGGACGATCCCGCGTATACTTTTGGCAAAATCATCCTTCAAGATAAAGCCTCCTGTTTTCCAGCTTTGATTCTTTCTCCTCCTGCACACGACAAAGCCGTTGTCATAGATGCTACAGCAGCCCCGGGGAATAAGACATCGCATTTGTGTGCTCTTATGAAGGGCAAAGGCAAGGCATGTTCGCTGTTCAGATCCTTGATCCGTACGGGAAACGGGTGTTAATCGTTTTCACCAGCTTTATGCGTTTGAACGGGATCGCACGCGGTTCAAAACACTGAAAATGATGCTCCAGAAAGCAACCTGCGATAACGTGGAGCCGCTTAATGTCGACTTTCTTACGATTGACCCGTTTGATTCTCGATTTAGCTTGGTTACCCATGTGTAAGTTACCCTCCTCTAATCATGCTCTGCCTTTCTACGCTCTCCAGGCTTTTGGACCCATCTTGTAGTGGTTCAGGTATAGTCAACCGCCTTGATCACCTCCTTGCCACCGGTAACTTATCACTTCCTCTGCTAAGTCTTTTTTATTAATTTGACGAGGAAAGAGCATGGCAATGAAGACGCAGATGCGAAACGACTCAACAATCTTGCTTCATTTCAGCTCAAAATGATCAAACATGCGATGCGATGTATGTGCTTCATTTAGTTCTTCCCTCGTCATTTCTTTGATCTTTTTACGTTTAGTCCCCAGTGCTCAGAAAATAGTTTACTCAACATGCAGTATACATGCCATCGAAAATGAGCATGTCATTTCATCCGCTTTGGAATCTGAAGAAGCCGCGGCGGCCGGATTCATCTTGGCTTCACACCAGGAGGTACTTCCAACATGGCCGCGGCGAGGTTATTGCAGTGAGATGAGAAAGGGTACGACTTTCACAATAAAAGACACGGACATTGCAATATTTATCTCACGTATACATATATCGTCCTCAGGCGACCCAATGGCGGTCATTCGCTGTCTTCCAGGAGAAGATGCTACTAATGGGTTCTTCATTGCTTGTTTTGCCAAAAAAAAGCCTTTCAAGAAGAGACGGGTCACACAACTGCAAAACGATGTACAAAATCAAGGGAGGAAGAAATCCAAGACCAAGTAGGATGGCTCAGGATCAATACAAACATGTATTCTCTGGAACCACATCCGAAAATGAGAGACATACAGTGAGAATGAGCTGTATCAGATTCAATGAATAGTTAGTCATATGAACTGGCCTAACCCTTCAACCGAACGCAAAGACGAAAGCTTCGTTCGACTTGAACGGTAACCTATCAAGTAAGTGCGAAAAGCCTGGAGGAATTAGGGCAGAGTCGAAAGGACCTGTGCTAGTGAGGTTATGGGAAACTTTAGTGCTGATAAGCTATTACTGTGGTAGGGTCATGCATGTGTTCAGCTCTGCTGTTGCTGAGCATATTGGCCTTGGTAGTAGGAGGCATAACTGGAATAGTCTTGAGATTGTTGATAACCACCCTGCTGATAACCAGCCCAGGCATTTCCACCTGTACCATAGCCTGGATAACCTGCACCATATGCCTGGGGAGGGCGATAACCCTGCTGATTTGTTGTGACCGGTTGTTGCCAATTTTCGGGACGACGCCAAGGAGGGATATTAGAACCACCCGCTGTGATATCATGACCCATACCGGGACCGCTCCAAGACTTGCCTCCCTCGGCTGCTCCACCGGTGCCTTCACCTAACTCGGCCATCAAGCTAGCATACTCGGAGTCAAAGCCTCTCATTTGCTGGGGAGGCGGCGGCGGCGCATTAGGATCTTTGTTGACTGTGCAATCCCTCGCCATGTGCCCAGCACTACCACAGATACGACAGATGATGTTAGCAGTGAAATTTCGTTGTTCTGGACAATCATATTTCCGATGACCAACACCACCACAATTCTGGCAAATTTGATTTTCGTCATCTCGGAGAGTACCATTTAAAGCCGCAAGTTCTCGGAGCTGGTTGCGCTTGTGATCATTTTGACCTTCTGGTGTGGAAGCCGCCTAAAATGTCATGAGAGGTTTCCGAAATGAAAAGGTAAAAAGAACACTCACAGTTTCAATGACTTTGTTGATTAGCTTGACACAGGCTGCTACTTTATCCTCAGAATCAGCGATAACCAAGCAATGAAGATCCTCCTCGGCATCCTCAGCGTATTGATCAGGCCTAGCCTTCCCTTCCTTAACGCTGCCTTTACCACGGATGCTAATCTTAGCACCACTATCACGTTCCATTTTCTTGAGACTGTTGCCACGAGGACCAACTAACAAGCCGAAAAAATTGATCTCTGGAAACTCTTTGACAGGAATATAAACTTTCTCGGAGGGCCTCTGGGATCGTTTTTGTTGATGGTACTCTACTGGTGGACGGAAATTAGGATCATTCTTCATAGCACGATCGACGAGCTTGATGCGCTCATCTTCTAGCTTTTTGCGATATCTGACCTCACGAGTATTGGTCCTACGGCCATGAGCATCATAGGTAGGTGGAGGAGATGGAGACCTGATTTGGATCAAATAAGTTAGTATATGCTGCAAAGATAGTGGTACAACAAGACACAATACCTTTCGCGTTCAGGAGGAATGTAATCGTTGAGCCTGAGTTTGCGATTGATTTCCTCTAGCCTTAGATGAATGGCATAAACGTCAAGCTGCGCTTGAGAAACTCCAGCAGAATTAATCGCAGTTGGTAGACCAGGTATATCAGTTTTGGCTTCGCCCCAGCGACTGCGCCGCTTACGCGGAGCATTGGGATCAACTAAAGCAAGCAAAAAACAGTAACAGGTCAGGGTTAGTATCTAGTCAGTACTCATGCAGCTCCTTCCGCGTCCATGACTTTAAGCAGCTGCGTCAACTCGTTACAACAGCGCGGACCACCAAAACTTGCCAAAACAGTGAGAATGAGTCAACCAGCCCTTAGCTTACCTTTTGGATCTCCTGTATTTGGCGATTCTTCTCGCCCCCGTTTCCCTGGACTATCTGTATCTTGCTCACGTTGACGCGGATACACGGAAGAAGAGGGTTGTGCAAGTTGGGGGGGAAGGACCTCATCCACATGTACAGGTCCAAAACGGCGACGCTGACCAAGAGGAACTAGAAATTTTTCAACGATGGTATGAAGACGGAGACAGTTGGATGCTGACCGTCATTGGTGCCGGTTATTTGTTTTGTTGCGGGTCTCCACATGGCTCATAGACAAGAAATATAAGGTAATATCAGAGAATCGTGATGGTTGTGGTATGAAGGCAAGGGGCGCAAGTTCCAACTCCGACGATTACTCATCTGACGGGTCCGCTGACAGATTGGTCAAACTCATCGCAATATCATTATTGTCAATGTCTAATAAGCGTAGTGCAGATGGTAAGGCGTCTCATCATGCTCAGGGGCGAGGATTTACAGCATCGACAGACTCAGCGTATCCATCCAAGCGGCCCCGCAAAAACAACGACCATGGCGAATATATCGACGTAGACAATGAGAACGACGTGATACCACCATCTCCTCCTGACACAGCTGTCGTGCCTCGTGGTGCTACCATCAACTTTACTGCCCTTACACGAAAATTGGCTGAGGCAAAGCGGAAGGACAAAGACGTCTTGAACCTTAGTTCTCTCGAGGTACACCGCCAGCAGCAAGATACTTTGGTTTCGCACATCTTCAACGAGCAGGATTTCTCATGGCTACATCTCAAAACTGACCATGCCTCACGACCTCTTTGGATTAGCCCAGATGATGGGCACATCATTCTAGAAGCCTTTTCACCCATCGCAGAGCAAGCACAGGATTTTTTGACAGCCATTAGCGAGCCGGTCAGCAGGTATGTTGAAGTTCGATGCCTAGTAGGGTATGAGCATTGTCATCCATGCACTGCAGACCTGCTTTCATCCACGAATACAAATTGACTTCCTATTCGTTATACGCTGCCGTTTCAGTTGGACTGCAGACGGAGGATATCATTGATGTTCGTCTGACATTTTCTTAAGTTTGATAACCACTCATCGGGTCTCCTGAAGGTCTTGAACCGACTGTCAAAAGTTCCCGTGCCAGATAGTATCACATCATTTATAAGAGAACGTACGCTAAGCTATGGGAAGGTCAAGCTGGTTCTTAAGCACAACAAGTACTATGTGGAATCGAGTCATCCAGAAACCCTTCAGCTTCTTCTCAAAGATCGAATCATTCGTGAAGCTAGACTTTTTTCTATACAGCAAGACAACAGTATCAAGGCAGCGACATTCACAACTTCGAAGGCTCCGGTCAAGGGTAATCTTGTGATTCCTGGCACCAAAGAGGCGAAGAAGGATGAAGTCATGCCCGGAAAGACGCTCTCATCTGCCACCACTAACTCGTCTGATGCAAACTTGTTCACATCCGTAGTCGGTGTTGAATCAGGTATGTATTGGGCCATCAGTCTGCTCCTTGACTTCATCGTACGCTAGATGAAATTGACGAAGACGATGATAATGTCCATGCTTTTGAAATTCACGACTCAAAGATCGATGTTGGTTTTCTCCCGATACCATTGGATAGGATTACTCATTTATCCGCAGGAAGTCAAGAAACGTTGCAATGAGCTTGAATATCCCATGTTGGAGGAGTACGATTTCAGAAATGATACCGTGAATGCCAATCTAGACATCGACCTAAAACCTGCTACTGTTATCCGGCCATATCAGGAGACGAGTTTGAGCAAGATGTTCGGCAACGGGTTTGTCAAAATCCCTCGTCTCTATCCAGATTTTCTGAAGACTTATCTAGCCGTGCGAGGTCGGGCATCATCGTGCTACCATGTGGTGCTGGCAAGACATTAGTCGGGATTACCGCAGCATGCACTATCAAAAAATCTTGCCTCGTGTTGTGTACATCCTCGTAAGTATCCATATCATAGAAGACTTAGCATCTTGACTTCCCTCAAAAGGGTCTCAGTCATGCAATGGAAACAACAGTTTATGCAGTGGTCGAATATCACTGATCGCCAAATTGCTGTGTTCACGGCGGACCAGAAGGAGAAGGCAAGCTGAATGATGTGGTCGTCGTGTGTCTTGAACCAACTCCATTTCCCAGTTTGCCGGAGACAGCGGCATTGTTGTATCTACGTATTCCATGGTTGCAAACACCCACAATCGGTCCCATGAATCTAAGAAAATGATGGAATTTTTGACATCTCGGGAGTGGGGTTTCATTCTCCTTGACGAAGTCCATGTTGTACCTGCAGCCATGTTCCGTCGGGTGGTCACTACAATCAAGGCTCATTCTAAACTTGGCCTGACTGGCAAGTCGTCTATCTGGTCAACATCAGATCAAACACTAATTTAGAGACAGCTACGCTTGTTCGAGAAGATGACAAGATTGCAGATCTGAATTACATGATTGGACCGAAGCTATATGAAGCCAATTGGATGTAAGTTTTTTCCTTTTTTGCTCTGTTCTCACACGAATTGTCTCAACATCGTGATCTCTTCATTGATCACATAATATGCTAAATTATTTATCATCGATAGGGATCTTGCCGCAAAAGGCCATATCGCCAACGTTCAGGTACATTCCATTCCATCCACCTGCTTGGGACTCAACCTTCAACAGTGTGCTGAAGTATGGTGTCCTATGACGCCTGAGTTCTATGGTCAATATCTTCGAGAACAATCGAGAAAGCGGATGCTGTTGTACTGCATGAATCCCAATAAGTTTCAGGCATGCCAATTTTTGATTAAATACCATGAAGATCGGGGTGACAAGGTCATTGTCTTTTCCGACAATGTATATGCCTTAGAAGTATGTTGACCTCCTACCGAAGTATTCTACTATTAACGTGACATTCAAGGCATATGCAAGGCGCCTCAACAAACTATATATTCATGGAGGCACGGGACAGGTTGAGCGAATGCGCATTTTGTCTCATTTTCAACATAGCCCCAAGGTCAACACTATCTTTTTATCCAAAGTACGGTTTTCCTGATGTTTCAGATATCTCCCTGCTGATCCTTGATGTCAGGTCGGTGACACGTCCATCGATTTGCCTGAGGCTACCTGCCTTATTCAAATCTCTTCGCACTTTGGATCACGACGACAAGAAGCCCAGCGACTCGGTAAATCACTGTCCAAGTTCTCGCATGTCTCAGTTCCTGATTGACCATCCCTACAGGTCGGATTTTACGTGCCAAAAGACGCAATGACGAAGGTTTTAATGCCTTCTTTTACTCCCTTGTTTCAAAAGATACCCAAGAAATGTACTACAGCACAAAGCGCCAGCAATTCCTTATCGATCAAGGCTATGCATTCAAGGTTATCACCCACCTTGATGGGCTCACCGGCGTGCCCGACCTTGTGTATAAGACAAGAGATGAACAAATTGAATTATTACAATCTGTGCTTCTTGCAAACGAAAGTGAAGCGGAACTAGGGTCTGATATCCGTGCATCTGAAGGTGATCTTGCTGGCACCGTTACATCAAAGGATTTCGGGCCAACAAGGTTCCCTACTGCCAATAGGACCGCAGGCTCACTCAGTGCCTTGAGTGGAGCACAACATATGTCCTATATTGAACAGAACAGGTCGGCCAACAAGAAACTGACAAAGGAGGTGGCTCCACGCCACAAGCTATTTGCTAGACGTGAAAAGGACAAGGCGGCAGCTCGGAAGGAGGCCCGAAATCTCAGTCGAGGCTAGAAACTGACTTTGATCCCTCATCGGCAGAGCCCAGCATGAGGCTTGCAAAATACTTAATAACTACATAATTGTTCCTACCTCGTATCTACAGTTGATGTAGCTGCCGTATACACAGCCACCTGACAGGCATAAAGTAGCAGCCGAGAAAGCTCCCCGTTAGTCCACTAGCCTAAAGTACCTCTTCAAATGCAGCGAAATGACCGGAATTCATGGCCAGGAAATGGGTCTTCTAAATTATGGGTTGGGTCGATCGGGTTCCTCAGTCCGGAAAATGTGCATGACCCACCGACCGATCTCCCTCCTTGCTGGTCCGCTTATATGTCCGCTTATATACATTCCAATCCTGGATCAACCGTTTCCTGCGTGCCCCATTCATTCTGCTTCTCTCCGATGCCCTCTAAGCGGGGTCGCAAAAGAAATGACAATCTTCCTCCCAACCGTGCACGGGAGTCCCAGCGTGCTTACCGCTTACAGCGTCAACTCCATTTGGAGGTATGTTTTTTCTTCTTGCATACCGGCTCTTGGTCGTCGATTATCTCCCGTTGACCAAAATATTCCATTTGTCCCAGGAATTGGAGAAAAGAATTGAAGAACTCGAAAGAGAGAATGATTACCTTAGAGGATTCCTCAATCTTCCCCGTTCAACCAGACCACCGCTGGGTAGGGGCCCAACGGGCCGGGACAGACCAATGAATCATGAGAGAATCAATTCTTACGGCCAAATCTGCATCCCGAGTCGGGATTCCTTTAATATCGATACATCACATACCATTGATGTTTCGATGTCTTCTGTGGCTTCGTTGCGAGTATGTGATGCTCACTCGTCATGGGGAAACGGTCATCCACCTCAAGGGCATCATCAGTTAGACGTATGGCTGCGGACAGATTCCTCGTATCACCCCCCAGCCGTGGCGTCTTCACCCCTCAAGCCTTCGCACCCTCCCTACCTTGACAATCCGTTAACTACTTCATCTTCTCAAAATTCAATATCCAACGATGTACATATTACCAGCACAGTGCATTCCCATTTCTCCAACCGTTTCTTATCACAAAACTATGGTGAGCAAGATCCACGATATCGCAATGATCTTCCAAGGTCCTATACCCTGTCTCCATTTGAAGCTCACCACCATGGCGATTTACGTTGTCAAAGACCGTCACCTGCTACTTCTCTACCTCCTCAGTATCGACATCACCCACCGCAGCACCTCAGAGATCCTCCAGTTTCATATTCTCTGGCTCCTCGACGACAGGGTATTACTGACTCTCATGGTTTTTTCATGCCGGAAAACTGTCATACGTCTCTTGAACTGGCTCAGATTCAAGACCATCGTTCGCCATCAACATTCAGTACTCACTCAGAATCAAGATGATGTAAGACCATCACTTGGGAATTACCATCATCCGATACCGTAAAATTCTATTACTCTTACTTTATTGCCCGCCCCGACGAACACTTGCACTTGGCCAAGGTCTCCATCCATTGCTTTCTGAGACCTGTATCTTTAATCCTAATGATTTCATGGTTTACATGCCAACATACTTAAAAGTGGACAGCAAGTATAGTAATCTCAAGACAGCTTGCTCTATCATACAGTAATAAAGAATTCACATCAAACTTCGTTAATCTTGGCTTCATATCTAAATCGGATCAAATGCCGTGAGCGGAATTTGACAGAGCTCGATTTTATCCTGCGTCTATCCGCTAAAAAAGATTACCACGTGCTCACATCGTTATGATCGAGATCACTCGTGACAATGTTACACAAGTATCAATGTTACACAAGTATCAAAGACGAGAATGTTAGACGAGATGTAAGACAATTTTCATGAGAACGTCCATCCACGATTCTGTCATCAAATTTTTGTGACCAGATTACACCAGTCAACTCGACCCTCCAAACCGTACTTGCGCTCTAACCATTCGTTTGCTGTCCGGAAGTGTTTGTTGCCAATAAAGCCACGATTAGCTGAATATGGCGAAGGATGCTAACATGACCATGAATACTATTTTGTATGTCATTCTGGACAGACCAGAGCTTACAGCACTTTTCAAAATAAGATGTTTTGTCTGAAAGATGGTATTCGTCTTTGCCTCGTAATAAACATCTGAGATTGACTCACTGCATTCAGTTTCTCAACTCTTTTTGCTGCCCATGCTCCCCATGCAAGGAAAACAACTCCACGGCCAACGCCGTTCGAATCAAAGTCTTCAGTCATTCCGGAAATGTTCGCGCCACCGTACCGATCAACTACATCGACAACTTTGTCAGTAAACTTTTCCCAACCCCGGTTGGAATGAGATCCTGCATCTCCTGCGCGGACAGTGAGGCAAGTATTCAACAAGAGAACACCGTTGGATGCCCAAGCAGTTAGATTGCTGAATGACACTAAGTCCACAAGCCCGAGGTTTGATAAAGAGCTGCCTACCCATGCTTTGGGACCTCGAACTCCGTATATTCATTTTTCAATTCCTGATAGATCTGATTGCTGGTAAGCCCATTTTGCCTGAAAGTATGAAGCAAGTGACAGACGTTTCTCAGCGATGGAGGAGCCGGTACACCTAAGGGCACGGAAAAACAGAATCCTTTCATTTATCAGTGGCGTGATGCGAGATCAGGCTTATGATGCGACTTACCATGTGCTTGTCCTGCCCCGTGATATGGATCTTGAAGGTCCAGATTAGAGTGGTTCAACCCACCAGAGAAGTCGACTTTACCTTGACCTATAATAACGACCTTGATTTTCCCGAGAGGGGTCTTTGACCATGCGTATATGTCTTTCGCTGAGACGAAGTTAAGAAGCTATTTGAATTGAAGTTGCGATTACACACCAGGTGGATACACTTTGCAAGTCTTGGGTGTATCGTTCGGGCCCCGCACACCCTCTTCCCAGAGGAAACGTTTCAGAGAAATGAAATAGTCCTTCGTGATCTCGTCTTTCAACAATTTGAGCCTGTAGAGATCCATAAATACGAGTTTACCACAGGCTTCAAAGTACCGACCAGCTTCTACCTAAGGACTGACATTCCAGCTGTAACAATCGTTGTTGTTCTTCATTCAAGGAATTCCGGAATTCGGACAGTGAAAAGGGTATGGCATTGAGCTTCTGCAATCCAGAAGGTTTTGGAGCTACGACAGCGATCTTGATGCTCGTAGAAACGCCATCAGAATCAGATAATTTTGCTCTTTTGGGAGCTCCAGTTGTTTTTTTTGGCCCGAAAAACATATCTTCAATCGTGCGCTGACGTTTATTGGAGGCTTCCTTCTGTTCTTGGCTATGTCCCGGTTGTGAAGACTGGGGTGCGCTTTGTTCGTCATCCTCAGCAATCTTATAGTTAGTGTCAATGTCCTCTAGAAAGACAGTTGTTTCTGTCTCTTTAACAGGATGAGACATAACTATAACGCCCGTGTAGTGCTAATTCCTAGTACAGAAAAGATGCAACGCATCCAAAACAGGGATAAAACGCGTCCTAACTTTTATGCAACATTCATGCACAGCTTTCTAAATACTGCTTTTGTTGGCACGTGACTAAAGTTATTTTAGACCTTAGGCTAGAAGTTGGATTCGTCTTCCAATTATCAAACTGCCTCGGTCAACTTCGTCACCCTCTCCACCGTCCAAGGGGCGTAATGAACTACGGAAGCACAACCTGGTTGGATCCAGGTTTCGTCAACGTCGGTCAAACTTAAACACTGCTCATGGATGTAGCGACCAGAAGGCAGTGTTGGACTGGAGCACAAGTTACCAAGCTGGCTCATCGAGGTGTGTCAGAGAAATTGAATTAAGTTATAGGGAGGCTGGATCATACCATCTTTCTAGTTCTGCCTCAGGTAGTTCCGACGATGAAACGGAGGATGAGATGTCGGATTTCTCGCGAGGCAGATCAGCGTCGCTCAGACCTCGAATGGATCAAACCACAAGACTCGTAAAAAAATTTTCTGCACAGCAGCAAGGGTCTCGAGCAGGGTCGTCAGGAGATTCTACGAGTGATGCCATAAACCTTATTCCTGACAGCCCTTCCTTCAATAGATCACGCTCATCAGCGTCTGCTCGCCAGCCTATCCACCTCCTTGCTTCTAGAACTCGCCATCATACTTCCCCTATGAATCCCGAGGTCATGAAACGAAGGACCTCCGGACCTCTCACCCTTTTCCCTGCATTCTTGGACTTTCGAATACGTTTCCCCTTCACTTCCAGGGCATTCACCATTAATATGGATGTGCGTAAGCTTGGTGAATCTGTACTTCTTCTGGGTGCCTTGGTTCTTGCAGTATCGTCTCTAGGGTCGTTTCCTGAAGCTGATTTTTTCCCTAAAGCAATGTTTGACGTACGATACTGGTTGACCACTGGTAAGTGCTTGACCTCTTGTTGAATTTTGTGACTCAGATATACATGCAAGAAATTTATCATCTCTGTTTCGCATCGTGTCTATACTATGCCTGGATCCATTCATCTCTGTCTAGGGATTCTCCGCGATTTGTCGAGGAACAACTTCAATCCACACGGTCAGCATTCCCGATGACCACGGCTTCACCCCGTATATGCGAAAATCGCGAGAACAAGTATGTCAACAAGGGCACTTTTGGTTATGTCTGGATGTCGGTTCCGAAAAACTACCGGTGCGTTACCCTGGAGCCTCCGGTCTATTTTTGCCTACTGGATCTTAGAGCTTCCTCTGACGATGGTATTTTCACGGGATTGTTACTCGGTCCATTGATTGCACTGGCACTCCTAATTAACACCTCCCGGCTTTTGACATCCCACCCATACAAGGCCACTCTTCCCTCGGGTTGGACCATCGAGGCGCCCAAAGAGCTTCATAACCTACAGGGGTCATATGCTGCATCTCAAGCTCTTTTTCTTGCACAATACTCTCTTGTCAATCTGAGCACGTTGTGTTCATCTATTCTGCTGCTCCACATTTGTGCATCATGGTGGTTCGAATGGCGGTACTCAAATTTACCAGGAGCTGGGGATGGTGAGAGGACATCAGTTCCACGGAATGAAGGCCGTCGGATGTGGTATTATACTCTGTTCGTTACTGCCGTCAGTCTCGCGGTCACCGTGACAAGATTCGTGCTTCAAGAATGTGGGATTGGAATTTGGCAACGTAAGACACCATCCGTCGCTCAATCGAACACTTCTGAATGAAGCTTAATGCAGATCTCACCATTTTTGAGACATTGATCGCATCTGTATTTTTTCAATTTTGTCTTTATATGGCATTGCGCATGGCACATCGAGGCTTTACCCTTGGCGAACTCGGGCTGGTGTGTTTTGGAGGAACGGCGCTTTGCTTGGAGTTTCTGAATTTAACAATAGCCGGAGTGAGTGCCACTCAAATCCTCTCCATGTTCTATATTGATGAGGGTAGTTGTGGCCGGTCACCACCGCCTTCATTCGAACATACCGCCTACCTACTCCCCTACTCACATTCCAAGTCGCATTGGTAGTGGGTTCATTTCTGACGGGATTTCTACTTTCGCCATTCCTCATCCTCTCGCGCAATTTTGCTAAACGGCCTACGCATCGATTCCGATTACCTCAGGAAAATCAAGCAAAGGAACGCAATCGACGTTATGCTGCTTTGGGATTTTATGCTGGTGCAGTGATTATCATATCTAGTCTGATCGGGCTATGGACAAGGTGGCTGCTTGATAATCGCGACCCATGGTTTTGGGTGTTAAATCGAATTCTAGAGGGAAGAAAGAAGTGGCACCGTCCTGCACTACTCGTATATTGGGGCCTTCTGGGATGTCTAAGTGTCGCAGGTTGGAACCGACAATTAGCGAGATCGAGGAAGCTAAGACCACGCACTATCACAGCTGACTATGTCATGTCGGCATCGATCTCACCGGACTCGAATATTTCACAGACTAACGAGACTCCGAACTCCGCAGTACAATCGTTGCAGTCCTCTGCGAGTGCCTTGGGAGTGGCATTCCCGAATCTGCCTAGCCTTCCGAATCTGCCTAATGGTGTCAACGTAGCAAATGTCGCAGCGGATCTACTGGATGCTGCAGACAAGCATGTTCCCACGCTCAAGGTGAATGCTAGGAGAAAGTTTTTCCATGGACTTGCGGTTGTCATGTTTATCCCCGGTGTCACAATTGATGTGAGTGGGGCAGACTGGTTTCTATGTTTGGTATTGATTTTTGGATGAAAAGCCGGCATTCACACATCTCTCGTTTAGTGTTGCATTTGCACTCTTTATCTTTGCGGAGTACATAAGATATTTCGCAATTTATCCGTTCGGTGTCGCGGTTCACCTGTTTATGAATGAGTTTCTCGATGACAGAGATGGGGGGACTGCAATTCTGAGCCATTTCTATTTATTGACAGGGTGTGCAGGCTCCCTGTGGTTAGAAGGGTGTGTCTCCAACTCCCCATCATCTTGTCATCAAGAGCAGCTCAAGTACGTTACAGGCCTACCTATCTACTACAGTTCACGGGCATACTCGCCTTGGGCGTCGGTGACACATTGGTGCGTTTATCCAGTATGGGCGATATGCTGTCAGATTAAATACTCGGCCATAGGCGTCCGTGGTAGGCAAGCGAGTGGGAGTCCATCGGTGGTCGCCCACGACGATGAAGACAGTAGAAGGTTCGCTGGTATTTATTAGTTCTGTTGTGTTATCTGCGTGGGCACTTCGTCTTGCAGGATCTGTGGAATCATTCTCGGTATGTCTCTGGCTTGATGAGAATGAACTGAAGTTAATTTCGATCGGGACATAGACTGTGCGCTATCTGACGGGCGTCGTGGTTTCTGCGCTATTAGAGGCGCTTTCAAATCAGAACGATAACTTGACCTTGCCCTTATATATGTGGAGCGCACTAGTGCTTGCTAATCCCTGATCGCTTGTAGTCACACACCTAATACTGTACATGTATATATGATGCCTGAAGAAGGGGTCAGGATCCAAACAAAGGGCAGGTTCAGGAAGTCGATGTAAAGAAGCTGAGAAGCTATTAGAAACGGGTCGATGTTGACCTCGAGGAAAGTGACGTCATTGTTCTCAGAGAGTTGATGATGTTTGGGGTTCAGAGCAGATAGATTCGGTTCATATTTATACCCTGCCGTCCTCCTCCTCCATCTCTTCCACCGTGCTGTGTTTCTGAGTGAGTTCGAGACCTTTGTTGGAGACATTTTCGCCCCAGCACTCACAACGGCCATTGAGCTGACGCTAATTCTGTAACACTATTTGTATTTACATTTCCGACCGGGCTTTCATATATGGACTCTTTTTCCGCCCCCCCGCCCCCCGAGTGTCTTGCCAGTGGGTCTTTGGCACTTCATATAATGCCTCAGTCTGCACAGGTACGACGATCGACTGTTTTTACTCAAAGACCAGCCAAGAAGGTTACCCGGTCTCCAACCGCTCCCACCGAGGATGTCGTGTTACTTCCTGCCGACCCCTCAAGTCAGTCCTACCGGGGCGGAGAAAATGATGTTTCTCATGTAGATTCAATCATCTTTCCATCAACAGTGAATGACCTTGCTGAGTCTCCGACCCCGACACCGACACGAGATATCGATGAACCAGTGAATTCTTTACTGCCTTGTCCTAGTCATTGTAAGTAAAATTTACAGCTCATAGTCGTTCAGGAGAGATCATTTTGTTTACTTTCAGCATCGTTGTCCATGTCATATCCTCCTACACAGGAGTCGTCTCCACGACATCTAGCCACTGAAACACGAGATCTACCGGAGTGTACACACCTGGACTGGCTGGGTTTCATACATGCCTATGCACATGGACGTTGGGATCCTCATCGAACACCCCAGCGTCCACAGTCGACAATACAGGTTGCTGAGATGCCTAAAGTTCCGAGTATGGATTATCTGAAATGCGATCACTCTGAAATAACTACATCAACCGAAGTTTTTGACATACCTGTCACCAATGTACCCTCCCCTTCATCCACTGCAGAATCTCCTGCTCTTTTATTCGATGGCCTAGTTGAAAACCTCGAGCATGACCAGTCCCTCATGCCTTCCAGCAATGGAATTTCTCAGGAATCGCAGGCTCTTCAGAAATCAGCTTTCCTCTCTTTCCCCAATCATACCTCAGCCCTCAAATTTCGTGCTCCTCGACCCATAGCACCTCTCACATTATCACCATATCGCCTTCGCAATTCTTTTTCCAGTGGTACTTCTGTTCCAGGTGACAATCCCCCTCCTATGACAACAGTTACGAATGCAGAGTTACAAACCACAGTGGCAACAATGCGTTGGGCAGCTGCAAAGGTTGATATCTCTCCCCTGGCACTTCCTTCACCTGAGCATGAGCTGGCTGATCCAATGCGAGGGATTACTGCCACCATTCCAGGAGCTCATCGAGTGGATAGTTATTCCGATCCTTCCTTGATGCCAGGTGTATCTCGTCGAAGTCGATTGACGGGATTCTGGGAGGGCACCAATGATGTTGAGGAAGACAGGACCTATCGAAAGCGGAGCTCGTACTCAAGAGATTTTCGTGAAGAGTCAGAGGATGTTGTGCCACCACTTCAGCTCTTTCAAACCTTAGATCCAGTGATGGGAGCAGATTGTCTCACATCCAGTAATTCGGTCTTGCCAGTCGCGCGGCAAAAATCTCATCTCAGCCTCGAATCTACAATGGCACCTTCAAGTGAAGTGTATAATACATCCGACAATTTACCAGGTGATCACGATGTTGAGCTTATGGCGAATGAAGCCGTTTCGGAAAGCAAAATACTTCTTAGCACAAATGTGATCCCTCCAGGTGGCGTTCGACTCGAGGACACCCAGTTCTCCGAAGTGGGGACTGTTTCCGTCCCAGTTGCAGTGAGAAAAATGTGTTTGACTCGGCAGATTTCATCCCCTCTACCCATTGTTTCACCCATCAAGGCAGACAATCGTATGTTTGGTGGTCGTGTCATTTCAGATCTACAGCTTCCTAGGCTACAACGGATGTCAAAAGAAGAACAACTGTTTAATCAGCTTGGATATCTTGTTCCTCCCGATCCCTTTGACGAGCTTAGTCGCAAGAAGGCGTTGTATAAGTGGGCATTTCTCCTGATCTGTATAACCATCTCTCATCGTTATCATTCAGATACAATATCTGGAACACTAGTCCAGACACAAATTTTGATAGAATAGCCCATCTAGCAAAACTTGTCTTCAGCACAAGGGGAGTGACCATCTCCCTGATTGACGGTGGGGAAATGTAAGTTTGTCTTTAGCCCGTCGCTATGACGTTTCTAAAACGTTGGTTCTAAAGCTGGCACAAGTCTCAATGTGAGTTGTATATGACAAAATGATTCCTAGCTCCTTGCTCACTGGTCCCTGTTGTTCCAGGGGGCTTGAGGATGACAAACCTCCTGCGCTCAATATCTCTCTGTGGTCATGTAATTCTCCAACGGTGAGCTCCAATATCGTAAAGCCTTGGAGGTTTTGATCTGATGTCCTTGTCAGCGGTGATGAACCTATGGTAGTCATGGACACCCATTTGGACTGGCGATTCATACGAAATGTAAGCGATCGAGTTCCTGATCCTCAAACCGACCTCGATCCATCAAATCCTAGCCGTTGGTGATTGGAGGTTCTCGGGTGCGCTTCTATGCCGGGGCACCACTCAGGACTCAGGATGGTTTTAACGTTGGAGTGTAGGTTGTCTTCCTCTTTTCTGTATGATATTCTATACCGATTTCAGGTTATCACTCATCGACGACGCTCCTCGAGAAGAATTTTCGCCCCGACAACGACATACCCTCAAGGAGTTTGCGGTCCGTCATCTGTCTTGTGCCTTTCCGTCTTGGGTCAGGATTCAGAATATCTGCACAGACAATTGTGATGCGTGAGATGGAGCTTTGGCGCGACAAGGTTTGAACAGACCATCTACTGGAAGGGGGCACAGCTGATATCATGACCTAAACAAAAAAGATTCAACTGAGGATAAGAGATCGGATTCAAACTTCGGTCAGTATGAAACATAGATAGTATATGGTTCAGGATGATTGATGTGAAGCATCCTCTAATATAGATGGAACAATTTTCCAGGGAATGCTTAGAGATAGATGAAGAATCAACCTCGCAAGAACGTTCCGCTGATGGTACATCAATGGACAAAGTCTATGATCGTGCTGCCAAATTGGTGAAACGCACTCTCGATGTGGAAGGTGTGGTTGTGATGGACGTGTCACATTGCCAGGTTCTGGAGACGATGGGAGCCGAAGCAAATGTATCAGTAACAATGCATTGTGAAGAACTTGGAACAGTGTTGAAAAAGCAGAAGCTGACAGCGAACGAATATCATCAACTCAATGTATTTTTCTCAAAACATCCAGAGGGAAAGATTTTCGAAGGAATTGTTCCTGCGTGTTTCCGGTCATTTTTGCCCACTCACATCCAATATGCACTAAGTAAGTTGCAGAGCTCCTTAATTTATTGACGAGCATTCATCTAACGGGCATCTAGCTGTACCAGTATATAATATTGACAAACAACTTTTTGCGTTGATATGCGCATATAATGCATCAAGCCATAGTAAACGTTTTGTGAGCGCTTTTTTCCGAGTTTATACACTGCCTTACGGCTTGCATGTAGCTCGAGGGGCACGAATTGTCCTATCTTCGTGCTATTGGTAAAATATCATACTCTTTCTTTGAAATTGTCATTGACCGTGCGCAGGCGTTATCATTCTCTCTGCCGTGCTTAAGCGTCGGATGATTCTCGCGGACAAAGCAAAGAGTCTGTTCATATCCAAGTATGCACATGCAGATTTCATTTTTTCCATCAGTCGCTGAACTCATCCGACAGCATCTCTCATGAGCTACGTACACCATTACATGGGGTAGACTGGGCACTTTCATTCTGTCATTCATTGTCTGATCTTGGCCCATCAGATTCTGGCTGCAGCTGAACTGCTCGATGATACCTCTCTCAACCCTTCACAGTTATCCTACCTCCAAACTGTGCAAGCCTGTGGAACATCACTCGTGGAAACTGTCAATCATGTTCTTGATTTTACTAAATTAAGCGGAAATGCTAAATCAGGTTTACCCTCAAGGTGTGTGCGGTCTGCTTGAAATTTATACAGGAAGTTCTTGACACATGTTGACTGACACCAATTCGTGACAACCAGTGTGGATCTCTTGCAACTTGTGGAAGAGGCTGTGGATGGTTGCTGGGTTGGATACCGCGCTCGGACTGCCATAATGGGTGACTCAGGTATTGGAAGTGTCTACTCACCACCCAAGGAAGAAAGTGGTGATTTGCCCGTAGCCACAAAACATAGACATGTTGAGACAATAATTGATATTGGGTACAGGAGAGAAGTATGTTCGCTCGTTGTTGGTTGCTTAAAAAACTGAAATCTTTTAATTTGTAGGGATGGAGTTTAAAATGCGAAAAAGGAGGTATTCGTCGCGTTCTAATGAACTTGTTTGGGAATAGCCTTAAATTTACGTCGGTATGCTTTTCTCCTTTGCTGGTACTTTTATCAATGCTCATTATATTCTAGGACGGTTTCATCCATGTTATGCTCCATCAATTACCAATGTCGAAGGATGATCCACCAAACAAGGTCAAAGTCGAACTTGTAGTACTTGATTCCGGCAAGGTGTGTCGTGACTTTCGATGTAGAAGCAAGCATCCTCGATTGACATGAGCTTGAATTAGGGTATAAGTCAGAACTTTTTGAAGGTGAGTCGAGAGATCTAAAATAATCATGGGTCCTCTGGCTCATTTGGTACTTTTGCAGAACCAACTTTTCCATCCCTTTTCTCAAGAAAATCCGTTGCAGACGGGCACGGGACTTGGTTTGGCTATTGTCAGTTCTATCGTAACGTCGGAAGTTGTCGGAGGCAAGGTAGATGTTTGGAGTCAAGAGGGTGTTGGTACTGAAATCAAAGTCACTTTCAATGCCGAGGTGGATGACGACGAGTTTGGTGAGCTCAATGACATGGAGCCCATTCCACACGAAACTGGGCCACTTCCAGTGATCTCGTTAATTGGATTTGACGGCTCACACCAAGGTACTTCCCGACTGAAGAAAATCTTTCGCTCGTACTTGGAGGATTGGTGGCAATTTAATGTTGTAGCTGATTTACAGAAGAGTAATATCGTCATTCTGAACGAGGAGGTTGAACCCGTAATTATGGCGACAGAGAACCAGGACACTAGTCGACCATTCATAATTTTGTCAGCCGGAAGAGGCAGCTTACCGATCATGCATGTTGCAACAGAACACGAGAGAATTGGTGGATTTTGTCGTATCCTCTACAAGCCAGGTGGACCGAGCCGGCTGCGTAGTATTCTTGTGCTCGCTATTCACGCAAGTGACTCTATAGAGCAGAGGACCATGCCAGATGATGTCTCATCGATAGATGAAACAGGGCTCAGGATGCCATCACGAAATTCGAAGGAAAGCCATTTTAGAGGATGGCCTGCCATGGTTCCCCGATCTGCAAGTGTACTACCAGAATCAAAAATAGCTTCATCTATTGGCAACGCCAGTGGTGGAGGGCAGGATCACTTTCTACCTGTTCCACCACACGTATCATCTCCTCCAAGAACATTGAAGGATCCTGGATTCATTCGTAATCATGGCGGTGTCCGAGCTACGTCTCACGAGTCAGGATTCGAGTTACAATCGTTAGTGAGCTTACCCGATCCTTTGACAGACGCAAGTCAAAGGAAACCAGTTCTGGAAATTAGAGGACCCCGATGGTCTGAAGATTGGTCACACAGTGTCGAAGTAAAGACACCTGGGTCATTGCAGACTGCAGAAACGTCTCTTCTTACCAGCCCCGAGGCAGCGCTTTTCGAAACTAGTGCAGCTAAAGTCACACCTCCCTCACAAGTCATCAGTCCGACGGATGATCACCGAAAACCAAAAGAACAGACTAGTAGCACCATGAGCTCTTCCGTTTCATCGGTGATCTCTGTTGGACAGTCAGGGACATTACTCGAGTCATCAGTGCAATCAGAAGTTAATCAAAAGCAGAAAAGGTTTCGTGTGTTGGTTGTAGAGGACAATGCTATTCTGCGTAATCTCTTGTGAGTTCAGTATCGCTTTATTTTCACCGTATCTTAAGGTATTTTGCAGAACAAAGTGGTTGTCGAGTAAAGGGTATGAGTTTCGCCACGCAGCGGACGGATTGGCTGGTGTGTCTGTTTACAATGAAGAGGGGCCTTTTGAGTATGTGGCTAGCATGATGTACGACTTTGGGCTGACAAGTCTTTCAGTGTTGTTCTCCTGGACTTATCCATGCCCGTACTTGATGGTAAGTACGAAATATTGGATCAATGATGTTAGAAACTAAGCTTGTGCCACTCTTTAGGCGTGTCTGCGGCTGCCATGATTCGCAAATTTGAGCGAGAAGGGCAGGATGGCCATCATGCTCGAATATTGGCACTTACCGGGATGTCATCTTTGGAGGACAAAAGACGCGCATTCTCGGCGGGTGTCGATGGATAGTGAGATCCCCACTCATTTTGATCACAAATCAGAATCGAACTGACCGATCATCTTTCACTTTAGTCTCATCAAACCTGTGGCCTTCAAGACCCTCGATGAGATGTTTCATAAAATGGGGTTCGTGTAAGCAGGAGCCTTTCGATCCCCTCTTTTTCACTCAGACATCACTATACCTTTCTGTGTTCTTTCGCGCAACGCCATATCATTCTCTTTTGAAGTTCGCTATGCATATCCATCGCTATCACTCACCGCATATCCATTGCACACCGTGATTCCCTTGACCTAGGTAGATTATGAATCCCTCAACGTTTAGAACACACATTCTTACAGTGATCGTGTTCTTATCCAATTACACTCAAATGAGATTCTCTTGTTATCACTATCCTTACTATAAAGTTTCTTTCTTGGGCACTTTGAGACATCCCACATATGTGTGACAAATACTTATTTGAGACTTTCCAATGAAACTTGTCTCAGACAAAACATGACAGATATAATTTTATAGGGAGGGTAAATGCCAGGGGACCGCCGACTCCACAAGAAAGAAGAAGTATTGTACCATACTGATGAAATTTAATACAATATTATTTTTGAGTGCAGCGTGGGGTAAAATTTTTAGAGGAAGCCCTTGCCCGCACTTAATCATATATCATGATTTTACAACTTCCTTGGTTTGTCAACAAGATCAAGGATGGTGACGATCCAACAGGAGATTTAATGACACATGGCCCACCACCAAAATATGTCACCGAGGTAATGGGGAATCGCAGTGAGCAAGTATATACTCTTTTGATGGAAGCACAGGTATCTAAAATACATTAATCCAGATTCAGGCGTCACCTTCCTAGAAGAAATAGACAACAGCGAGTGCAGATAATAATGTCTTTGTTCACGCTTCGCTAGAAGGGCTGGCTTCACGATCTGATAATTGTTCACGGTGCTTCCTGAGGAGACGCTCTAGAGCCTCCTTCTGACCGACAGCAAGTTCACCGGACTGAATACCAGAGTGGTAAACGCGGAGGAGAGAGTCGACATCATCCATTGATTGTGTTCGCACGTCGGCAAGCTCCTTGATCTTGGCGGTAGCGTCCTTAACCTACGAATACCAAAAGCGTGAGCGAGCATCCCTGAGGCAAATAGGTGGAACCAACGCTTACCTCCTCGTCTGTCAATTGTAGGCCGAGTTGTTCGACACGAGACTTGACGGCGTTCCATCCGGTCAACCGATGACTACAAGACAGGAAATCAGATATTTTGAATGGTAAACAAGTGTCAGAACACGAACCCAATAGACACGTAACGCGTGAGGCCGAAGTCCTCAGGCTTGAGGATTTCATAAGTGCTAGGGTTATTTAGGATGGCTTTGGCATGAATGCCAGCTTTATGGGTAAATGCACAATAACCACTGAGAGAAGCGAAAAATTGCGTCAGCATTTGGATTGAAAGATGTATAGGAAAACATAGGGTCAGATGAGATGAGATACGTACGTGACCGGGTTCATGAAAGGAACATTGACCTCGACGGCTTCAGCAACGAGATTCTCTATCTCTCGAAGCATATGCAGGTTATACTTAGACTTGACGTATTCAGGGTTTGCTGCATAAAGACAAGCAACGAGACCACCAAGAGGAGTTATACCCACACGTTCGCCGATACCGAGAATGGCTACAGGAAATCCATGAGGAAACGGACTAATAACTTAGAGACACTTGACATACAGGTATCGATGTGAGTAGCGCCAGCCTCGAGTGCACAATAAGCGTTCGCGATGGCTGCATAAAATTATGAGATACTCGGGTTGAATGTCAAGATTAACGTACCCATTCCGGTGTCATTATGAAGATGTATTTCAATGTCACATCCAACAACGCCTCTCAGTGTCCTGACAAGATCATAAACCTGTCGAGGATTGGCACAACCAACTGTATCGGCGATACCAACACGGTTCACACCAATCTTGTCAACAGTTTGATAAATAGACAACAAATCAACAAGGTCAGAACGGAACGAATCCTCCGACGAAAAGCGAACTTCGATCCCCTTGGACTTGACAAACTCGATGACCTCAATAGCCGTCTTAGTAATATATGTCATGTCCTTGCCATGTGAGAAATCGCGAAGGAATGATGATGTACCGATCACAACGTCAACACCATCAACACCTATAAACAGAATCAACCGGAGAATTAGATCTCCGGAAAATTTTGTGCATACCAGTTTCAACGGCAATACGAGCATCGTCCATATGACAACGAATATGTGTCAAAATTTTGGCCTTCAAACCAAGCTTACAGATCGCCTCACAATCCAGTCTTGACTGCTCAGAGGCAGCAGGAGACGTTAATTCTATGTATTCAACGCCGAATGCATCAAGTGCCTTGGCGATAGCAATCTTGGTTTTGGTATCAAAAAAAGCATTGGCAAACTGTTCTCCCTCTTATATCAAGAAAAATACAGTGATGACAATGAGCTTAGCGAGAAAGCATCTCTAAAATGAAGCATACCTCGCAGAGTAGATTCAATAATGTTAAAATTACAGATGTTGGAAAGGAAATCAGAGGCTCGAGGTGCATATGGGTTTTGACGTTGCTGCTCAAGGTGAGCACGGTTGACAGAGGAAGTACCACGCTTCTGGATGCCATTGGGCTTGATTTCAACTGCAATCAGGTTTTGGGAGCCAGTGTCGAGGGCATCGCCGTTCTGATGAGGGCACATTTTTGAGAGAAGAGATAAGTAAGAAGAAAAGATCAAGAAAAGATCTACAACAATTTGTACAATTTGTACTAATGAGTCACTTAAATCATATCACGTGTATCACGTGATAGTTCTTGCCTACGACTTGCCAACTCCAGAGCCAGATTCACCTCCCCATACCTAAAATTCTTACTGCTTTTCCACCCTATGTGCTACCGTTGAAAAACCAAGCATTCAAGACCAGTATGACGGCACACCGCTTGCTAGCATACATCATGTTGTGGTGACGATTCATCATGTCGATATCACTGATCCTGTGTCACTTGACCCGACAAAAACTGCTTTGTTCCTCCTGAAGAGCCAAACTAATCCTTTGCTTAAAATTTTTGATTTCGCTGTTATTGTAGAAGACGTCAAGGAACGAGTGCTCAGGCAATCGTCGTCGTGGACAATGGTGAGTTCATATCTATAAAGGCCTGTTCCACGAAATATCTGAGTGGACGTTATGACTCCATGACTTGTATCGTAATTCGCGACAGAGATGATATTGCGAAGGTGATTTTGTTACGTCGGAATGTGAGCGCTCGCTGATGTTGTCAAAACTAGCAGATTGCATTCACAATCAACGCAATCGGAAATGGACTCTCGCCTATCGATTCTTTCTTACTCCTCCGTGGCATCAAGACGCTTGCACTTCGCATGGATTGCCAACAAACCACTTCATCTCTCGTCGCCAAATATCTCCACTCGCTCGGGTTTCATGTCAATTATCCTGGTCTTGATGGACACCCTGGAAGAGAAATCCACACATGGATCGCAGACGGAAATGGTGCAGTGCTGAGCTTTGAAACTGGGAGCAAATCACTCAGCGAAAATATCGTTGCCAGTACACGCCTTTGGGGGATCAGCGTCAGTTTTGGCTGCGTCAACAGCCTAATAAGTATGCCTTGTGTCATGTCGTGAGTAGCCCACTGCACTCAGGTTCATAGAAGTCATTGATGATGGGGTGGTGGTAATCACCAGGCACGCCTCGATCGATGCAGCTACACGGGCTGCTCGTGGGCTTCCGGAGGACCTCATCCGGTTGTGCGTTGGGATAGAAGATCCTCGTGATCTGTTAGAAGATTTGGAACATGCATTGCTTAGTGCTGGAGCGATCGAATTCAATCAAGTTCAGAATAGATATGTACGAGTCGTCGAACCCGAGGGAATAC
>Ga0153955_100012_pt1 | contig 131216 bp, 121 predicted proteins | sample TSFL039MetaG_FD_104744 | JGI IMG/M metagenome (GOLD analysis project Ga0153955, IMG submission 104744) | Attine ant fungus gardens microbial communities from Florida, USA - TSFL039 MetaG | ecosystem: Host-associated > Fungi > Mycelium > Unclassified | place: USA: Florida, Wekiwa Springs...
CCAGGGGCGAGCCATGAACCTTGACGATGACAATCTGTTTCGTGACGCGATGAATGACGTTACGCCACTCAAAGATGCAGAAAATACGCGCTGGAATCACAGCGCGGCCAGCAAAAAAGTGCCGCCTCGGTCACCAGAACCTGAAGACGAAAACTTTTTAACCCGCGGTTACCTGGACATCATTCCTCTTGAGCAGCAACTTGAGTTTAAAGCTGAAGGCATCCAGCAGGGCGTGCTGGATAAATTACGCAAGGGGCAATATGCGCTGGATGCCAGCCTGAATCTGCTACGCCAGCCTGTTGAAACCTGCCGTCAAAATTTGTTTACCTTCATGCAGGATGTCCGTAAAGCCGGCTACAGAAACCTGCTGATTATTCACGGCAAAGGCCGGGACAATGAATCTCATGCCAACATTGTGCGCAGCTATCTTGACCGCTGGTTGCGTGAATTTGACGACGTCCAGACCTTTTGTGTCGCACAGAAGCAGCATGGCGGCTCCGGTGCGCTGTATGTCGGTCTACGCAAAACGGAAAAAGCGCGTCAGGAAAACTGGGAGCGCCATGCTAAACGCAGTCGCTAGCTGTGAAACTTACGAATGGTACTCATCAACACTTCGGCGCTCAGGCTTAAGGTGTTACCGGTGCGCGTGATTATCCCTACGGGTTCACCCGGGCCGGGAGAGGTGATGGGCAACGATATCAGGGCATTGTGGCTGAGATCTTCTTTGACGGCCCCGGAAGGCACAAACCAGATGTAGTCATAGCGCAGCGCCAGCTGACGGGCCAGCGACGTTGAAGACGTTTCGACGCAATGGGGCGGCAGACAGCACCCTTGCTCATCCAGCATCTGCTGTGCCAGGCGGCGCGGCGCGGTGCCTTCCGGGGAAATCACAACAGGCCACTGCATGGCACGTGAAAGCGTGACGTTGTCACTTAAAAGCGGATGCTCCGGTCTGACGACCAGCTTTAATGACTCCAGAAACAGCAGTTCATAGGTCAGGCCGGTCATCATCTCTTTATCCGCCATTCGGCCGATGCCCAGATCAAACTCGCCCGCTCTCAGCCCCGCCAGCAACACATTATTATGTAAGGTGGCAACCTGAATGGTCGTGTTGGGACGCAGTTGGTGAAAACGGTCAAGAATCTGTGGCAACATGCCCATCGCCGCCGTGGTTAAGGCACCAAGACGAATGACTACCGGACGCTCGTTGATCTGTTCATTAAAACTCTGGCCGGCATGATTCAGCGCTTCTAACACTTTTACCGCATGGATAAGAAACTGTTCTCCCATGGTGGTCAGTTGTGCGCCCAGCCGACCGCGTTCGAACAGGCGGACGCCGGTGAGTTCTTCAAGTTCGTTGAGGGTTTTAGAAAGCGCAGGTTGACTGAGACTTAAGGTCTCGGCTGCACGCCCCAGGGTTCCCTGCTGCGCGACGGCAACAAAGGCATGTAAATGGCGCAAGCGAATGCGCTGATTGAAAAGGATATTTTTTTCCATTTACCCAACTTAATGACATTGCCAGGTGACAGGCAACTATTTAAGCTGGATTTTGTTAACTTTGCTGCAAATTTTTATTAACAATGTGTACTTTTTGCAGCGGAGCGTTTTAAGTGGTTGATTATTAATGATGGCGTTGTTTTTTTGCCTGACACAACGTTTTTCACGGTTGCTGAAAAAACATCAACTTACCGCATTGCTTCTGCTTCGGTCGGAAATTTCATGCGTTTTATCGTTAACGATCAGCTATCATAAGTGCCGTTTTTTTTACCAAATCTGATAGTTGTTTAAGTCAGCCGTTGAGGAGTTTACCCGTGAGCAGTGTCGAGGCGATAGATGTTCGCCAGTTAATTAATCAGGGTACTCTGAGTGGTGGCCAAATTCGGTTAATTGTACTCTGTTTTATCGTGGTTGCGCTTGATGGTATGGATATTGCCCTGATGGGCTTTATCGCGCCGACGCTGAAAACCGCCTGGCACGTCAGTACTCATCAGTTGGGTGTCGTGATCAGTGCAGCGCTGATTGGTCTGGCGCTGGGGGCGATGGTCGCCGGGCCGCTGGCCGACCGCTTTGGCCGCCGGTTAATGATCATTTTCAGCGTCCTGTTTTTTGGTCTGTGGACGCTGGTGACCGCATTTTCCCATAGTATCGAACAGATGATCCTGTTCCGTTTTTTGACCGGGCTGGGGCTGGGAGCGGCCATGCCCAACGTCAGTACGCTGGTGGCTGAATATGCGCCGGAGCGCCGCCGTTCATTCATTATCACCGTGGTGTTTTGTGGCTTTACCTTTGGGGCCGCCAGCGGCGGCTTTGCCGCGTCATGGTTGTTACCGCGTTACGACTGGCATTCCGTTCTGTTGCTGGGCGGCATTCTTCCTTTGCTGGTCCTGCCGGTCCTGATCCGTCAGCTTCCTGAATCGGTACGTTTCCTGATTAGTCGCGGTGCGCCCGCGCAGCACATTCGCGCCATTCTTGAACGTATTCTTCCCGGCAGTACGAGCCCGGATACGCATTTCCATGCGACCGAAGCGGAAAAATCACCTGCTGAACACAGCGCCATCGCAACGGTCATTTCTCCACGCTACCGCATCGGCAGCCTGATGCTCTGGGGCGGCTATTTTATGGGGCTGTTCCTGGTGTATCTGATCGGCAGCTGGCTGCCATCCCTGGTCAATACACAGGGAATGTCCGTGACGGAAGCGGCGATAATCACCGCGATGTACCAGGCAGGCGGCACGCTGGGATCGCTGTTTGCCGGCTGGCTGATGGATCGCTTCAATGCCAGTCTGTCGCTGGCTGTGATCTACTTCTGCGGCGGTATCGCTATTGTCGCGCTGGGTTTTTCACCGCCGCAGGTCGTTATCATGAGCGCCATTGCCTTTTGCAGCGGTTTTTGTTTTAACGGAGCGAATACCGGCATGAATGCGCTTTCCGCCAGCTACTATCCTACCCATGCCCGCGCAACCGGTTCCAGCTGGATGCACGGGGTGGGCCGAATCGGCGCCATCCTCAGTGCCTTTGTCGGGGCTGAAATGTTGTCACTCGGCTGGTCGTTCAGCGTTATTTTCTTGCTGCTCGCCATACCGGCACTGCTGACCACCGTGATGCTGGTGGTGAAAAATCGCTACGGTTTTAAGCCGATCACAAATTCATGATATTTTCCGCTGACCGCAGCGCGTTGGATTACAGTAGCTGCAACGCTCATGCTGTCAGGTGGTAAATATGGATAACTTTATCAGTGCGGATACGATTCGCACGGGCTTCTCCCAAGTCATGTCGGACATGTATCAGCAGGAAGTGCCGCTCTACGGGACGCTGATGCAGTTGGTGAAAGCGGTTAATGAGGCAACGCTTGCGGCTGATAGCGTGCTAGAGCAACGGCTGACCGAGGCCGATGAACTCAGCCGCCTCAGTCTGGAGCGCCACGGGGCCATTCGCGTCGGTAGCGCGGACGAGCTTGCCATGCTGCGCCAGATGTTTGCCGTCATGGGCATGTTTCCGGTGGGCTATTATGATCTGTCGCAGGCGGGCGTACCGGTGCACTCCACCGCGTTTCGCCCCATTGATGATGAAGCGCTGCAGCGCAATCCTTTTCGTATTTTTACCTCGCTGTTACGGCTGGAGCTGATTGCCGACCCGGCGCTTCGGGATGAAGCCGCACGGATATTAGCCTCGCGCGATATTTTCACGCCGGAATGCCGAAACCTCATCGCGCTGCATCAACAGCAGGGCGGACTGACGGCGCCCCAGGCGCAGGCGTTTATCAACGAAGCGCTGGAAACCTTCCGCTGGCATTCACACAGCCTTGTGGAGAGCCGCACCTATCAGGCGCTGAACCAACAACATCGGTTGATCGCGGATGTGGTATGTTTTCCGGCCTGCCATATCAATCATCTTACGCCACGCACGCTGGATATTGATCGTGTTCAGGCGCTGATGCCGACGTATGGCATTGATCCCAAAACGGTGATCGAAGGTCCGCCCCGGCGCAAGGTGCCTGTTTTGTTACGTCAGACCAGCTTCAAGGCACTGGAAGAACCCGTCATTTTCACGGATGGTTTTCAGGGCACGCACACGGCGCGCTTCGGTGAGATCGAACAGCGCGGCGCGGCCTTAACGCCGCAGGGCCGCGCGCTTTACGATCGTCTGCTCAGCGAAGCCGGGAGCGGTGCGGATAATCAGCAGCACCAGCAGCAGCTCACTGCGACCTTTGCGGCTTTCCCGGATGATGAAAACGCATTACGTGAAGCCGGCTTAGCCTGGTTTACTTATCGGCTCAGCGAAAAAGGGCGAGCGGAACCGCCGCAGCGTGGGGAATCACTGGCAAGTCTGATTGAGCAGGGGCGGATTCTGGCGGACCCTGTTATTTATGAAGATTTTCTGCCTGTCAGTGCGGCAGGGATTTTTCAATCTAATCTCGGGGACAAAACGCCGACACGTTCGGCGGGACAGGCAAGCCGGAGCAGCTTTGAAACCGCACTGGGCTGCCCCGTGCAGGATGAAATGGTGCTGTATGCGGAGCGGCAGCGGGCGTCCTTACAGCGCTGCGGCATCACCTTATAATATGAACGGGGCGGAACTGCCCCGTTTTTTCTTTACTGCAGGCGCGTATCACGGACCAGCGTAAATCTTCCCGCCCCCAGAAACATCACCACCAGAGCGCCGAACAGGTAAAGTGCTTCCGTTTCCAGTGCCCAGGCACCGACATCGGTGCGATGCCATACTGCGCCGGTTTTGACCAGCAGCGTGGCGACAACCATATTCACGGCAATGATAAACGCCGCTGGCCGGGTCATGAAGCCTGCGATCAGCATCAGCGGCGCAATCATTTCCCCCATCCAGGCACCCCAGGCGATAAAGCCCGGCAGACCGTGTTGTCGCAGCAAATGGGCAATCCAGCCCACGCCATGCACGAGCTTAAACTCACCATGAAACAGCAATAATCCCCCCAGAGTCAGACGTAGCAACAGTTTGCCGAGATCGGGATGATCGGTCATGCGCACAAAAACCTGATTGATACCGTTAAACATTGTCAGTTCCTCAAAGGCGTTTTCGTTACGCTCTCCACTAAAAACATTTTCATGACAGGGGTCAATCACGGCGACGCCTTCGGGCGATTTTTCAGCGCATTTACCGTTTTGCTTAACAACGCGTCAGAACTGGACAACATCAGATTGCCTGAAATAATGAAAAGGCACGCTAACAAGGAACACTGCATGAAAAATGACGGCCTGAAAATCGCGCTGACTGACGGAGAACTGCAGGGCACCCTTGATGACGGGATCTTTGTATTCAAGGGCATTCCGTATGCGGCACCGCCTGTCGGCGCGTATCGCTGGCGCGCGCCACAACCGGTTAAGCCCTGGCACGGTGTACGCAATGCACAGCACTTTTCTGCAGCGAGTTGGCAGAATCGTGACTACTGCCTGGCGATTGGCGGAGGCGATCCTGGTGTATTCAGTGAAGACTGCCTGTACCTCAACGTCTGGACGCCAGAGCTGCAGCCAGAGGTTCCACTCCCGGTCATGGTCTGGCTTCACGGCGGTGGCTTTACGATCGGTTCAGGTGGGCTGGCACCCTATAGTGGAAAACCCTTAGCCTCGCGGGGTGCGGTGGTGGTGACCCTTAATTACCGTTTGGGACATCTGGGTTTTTTTGCTCATCCCGCACTGGAAAAAGAGCAGGCTGACACGGGCCATATCAACAATTTCGCGCTGCTTGATCAGATCGCGGCATTACGATGGGTACAGCAGCATATCGCCGCGTTTGGCGGGAATGCCAGCAACGTGACGCTGTTTGGCGAATCGTCGGGCGCCCGCAGTGTGCTTTCGCTTTGCTGCTCACCGCTGTCCCGGGGGTTGTTCCACAAAGGGATCGTGCAAAGTGCCTATAGCCTGCCAGACGTCACCCGCGACGCGGCACGTGAAAAAGGCGTTATGGTGGCGACCGCGCTGGGTTTACCGGCGGATGCCAGCATGGCGCAGCTGCGTGAGCTGCCTGCGGACGCCTTCTGGCCGCTGGACAGCTCGCTGGGCCTCGGTCCGGTGGCCATTGCCGGTGATACGGTGCTGCCCGAGCCGGTCCTGAAAACGTTGATGGCGGGAAAACAGCACCGCCTGCCGCTGATGGCGGGCAGTAACAGCGATGAAGCGAGCGTACTGGTCTGGTTTGGCGTGGAGGCTGCCGCCGTGGTGGGACAGCTACGGCGTAATAACCATTTTCATTATCGGTTACTGCGCTGGATTTACCGTACCGGGGATGATGCGCTGCTGGGGCGGGCTGTCGCGCGGGATATGACGTTTAGCATTGTTCCCTGGCTGATCATGCGTGCGCAGGAGAAAGCGGGCATGCCGGGCTGGCGCTACTGGTTCGACTACGTTTCAGAACGATCGCGCGATCTCTACCCGCACGGCACCTGGCATGGTAATGAAATCCCTTACGTGATGAATACGCTGGAGATGATGCCGCCTGCCGACGACGTTCGCACCTTTACCGCCGCAGATCATGCTTTTTCTCAACAGGTTTGCGATTACTGGTTTCGTTTCGCATGTGATGTAACCCCACACACGACGATGATTGAAGGCAAACAACGCTGGCCCGCCTGGCGCAAAAAGCATGACGTGACAATGTCACTAGGATGGCAGGGTCAAGCGGCTCTCAAACTGTTACCGGGTTTTATGCGCCGCCGCCTCGCTTTGTTCCGTTTGATGATGTCCCGCCTGGTGCGACTGTAAAGGGTGAACCAGCGCGGTGCATGCCAGACGTACGCCGGCCTGCACATTTCCACCCGCACATTATCTGTGCGGGTGGATGAAAAAAAATAACAATACCGTTACATTTTCCCGCGAGCTGCCGATAAATCTCCTGTGTCCGGTTTTACGGATTAACGTTCAAGGGATTTCTGTATGGGTATGCTTAAAAATTTCACTATTCGCACGGTTATGTTGACCATTCTGGGACTGTTTAGTCTGTTGTGGAGCGGCATTGGGCTGTTCAGCATTCATTCGCTTAACTCCCTCAGTGATGGCAATGATGTGGATCGCCATATCGTTGAGCAGATGACCGCGTTAAGTCAGGGTAACGACCAGTATTTTCGTATGATTACGCGTTTGTCGCGTGTGATGGAGAAAAAGGCCGCCGGTGTCGCCCAGGATGACACCGCCTTTGCTCCGGTACAGCAGGCGTTAGATAACATGCGTCATCAACTGGCGCTGTTTAAACAGCTGTCACCCGGACCTATGGACGCGGCCGTGACGAATGAGGTCATTGATAAATGGCAGCAACTGCTGGATCAGGGCGTCACCGTGCAGTTGCAGCGTGCCCGTCAGGATTCGCTGGATGCCTATCGTCAACAGGCGAATGACGTCACACCTGCGCTCAGCCGCGCCTTCGGTGCCAGCACCGAAGCGTTTAACAACGTGGCCAACAAGAAACTGGGACAAACCCGTGTCGAAGTGGATCGCCTGACCGCCGTGACTAAAACGATGATTTCAGCCACCGTGGTGATTGGTCTGCTGATTCTGCTGTTTACCGATCGTTATCTGGTCACAATGCTGGTCAAACCGCTGGAGAAAATTCGCGAGCATTTTGCCGTAATCGCCAAAGGGGATCTCAGTAAACCCGTTCAGGATATGGGCCGTAACTGCGTCGGTAAACTGGTTCCGCTGCTCAGTGCGATGCAGGACAGCCTGCGTGATGCGGTCAGTGCCATTCGCAGCGGCACAGAGAATATCTCGCGCGGTGCCGCCGAAATCTCTATTGGTAATAACGATCTGTCCTCCCGTACGGAAGAGCAGGCTGCCGCGCTGGAGCAAACCGCCGCCAGTATGGAACAGCTGACCGCGACCGTGAAATTTAACGCGGAAAATGCCCGTCAGGCCAGTGCACTGACCGAAGCGGCAACGCTGACGGCGAAGCAGGGCGGCAACCTGGTGGATGAAGTTGTGACCACCATGAACGGTATTTCCGACAGCTCGAAGAAAATCGCTGAGATCACCAACGTCATTAACGGTATTGCGTTTCAGACCAACATTCTGGCACTGAATGCGGCCGTAGAAGCCGCGCGTGCCGGTGAGCAAGGGCGAGGCTTTGCCGTCGTCGCCAGTGAAGTGCGCAATCTGGCACAGCGCAGCGCCGGTGCGGCGAAAGAAATCGCCGGGCTGATTGCCGATTCTGTGCAGCGCGTGGAAAAGGGCGCGGAACTGGTGGGTACCACCGGCGGCACGATGAGCGGCATTTTAAAATCCGTCCAGGATGTGGATGCAATTATGAAGCAGATCGCCGCCGCCTCGGAAGAGCAGAGCAAGGGCATTTCTCAGGTTGGTACGGCCGTGACGGAAATGGACAGTGTGACGCAGCAAAACGCGGCTCTGGTTGAAGAGGTTTCTGCCGCCGCCAGCGCGCTGGCGCTGCAGACGGAAGCGCTTCAGGCTTCTGTTGCACAGTTCCGGTTATCGAGCGATGAGCCGGTAGCGCTGACACAGGACAGAAGGCCGCCAGCGGCGTCTGCAGGCCCTGCAACAGCACCGTCTCCTGTACTGCGTCCAAAAGCCGCCACGGCGGACAACGGCGACTGGGTCACCTTCTAATCAATATGACTACCGCCTTCATCATGAAGGCGGTGATGTTTCAACTGCCTGTCTTTGCCGTACTCCCCGATTGCGCCGCCAGATAACACAGTTTTTCCGCGACCTGATACGACTTAACGAACGACTTCACCGGCAGGAATTCGAAACGTGAATGGAAATTGTGCGCGCCTGTGAAAAAGTTAGGGGTGAAAATACCGCGGGCAGATAAGGCCGCGCCATCGGTACCGCCGCGCATGGGAATCACTTTGGGTGTAATGTCCAGATCGCGCATGGCAGCAAAAATCAGATCCAGCGCCCGGCGGTCGTCGCCCATGGCATTGCTGATATTGCTGTAAATATCGTGAATCGTTATCTCGACCTGTCCGGTGGGATAGCGTTCGGCAATCAGGCTGGCAACATGCTGCAATTGTTCTTTGCGCGCGGCAAAGCTCGCCAGATCGAAATCGCGAATTGATGCTTTCAGCGTCGCAACACTGGCATTGGCCTGCATTTCATTGAACCAGATATAGCCTTCACGGCCTTCCGTGTGTTCGGGCGTCGCCTGCCTGTCGAAGTGACTGATAAAGTCATGGGCCATCAGCAGCGGGTTGACCAGCACACCTTTACCGGCCATCGGATGGGCGGGAACCCCGGTGAAACGCAGCTCTGCCGCCGCGCCATTGAAGTTTTCATAGACCACTTCACCCAGTTCACAACAGTCGATGGTCCAGGCAAAGTCCACATTAAAGCGGGTGTTAAGATCCAGCGCTTTGGCACCGCGCAGGCCAATCTCTTCATCGGGGACAAACGCGACGACTACATCACCGTGCTGATCCTGCAGGTTTTCCATTAACGTCATAACGACGCTGACCGCCGCTTTGTTATCGGCGCCCAGCACGCTGGTCCCGTCGCTGAAAATAATGTCCTGGCCCATATAAGGGGCAATTTCAGGATGCGCATCCCGGCGCAGCCAGATGTTCTGTTCGGGATTAAGGCACAGATCTTCGCCCTGCCAGGTCAGGATCTGCGGGTGAATATCAGGTGACAGACCGACGTCAACCGTATCAATGTGCGTAATAAACCCAATGCGTGGCGCGTCAGGGCAGTTGCCCGGTTTAACTGCCGTTACCGTCGCCTGTTCATCAACGACGACCTGTTCAAGCCCCAGTTCGCGCAATTCATCCGCCAGCAGCGCCGCCATCTCATGTTGACTCGGGGTGCTCGGTAAGGTGCTGGACTTTGCATCACTCTGACTGCTCACCGCCAGATAACGGAAAAAACGCGTGATCAACTGCGTCTGAAGTTTGTCGGTCATCACTAATCCTTATTAGTTGACTACATGCGGGGTTCGCTATGGTGAAGATTCATGCTATCAATCCACTGTTTGCACCGTTTATTTAGAGAGTCTGATATATAGAAGTCAACATAAAGCGAGGATAATAATGAGAAACAGGTTTACAACCCTGGGATTGCTGACGGCCGGTATCGCATTGGCAGGAAGTGTTAACGCGACGACGCTGGTCTACTGCTCAGAAGGCTCACCGGAGAACTTTAATCCGCAACTTTACACCTCGGGAACCAGCGTGGATGCCAGTGCCGTGCCGGTGTTTAACCGCCTGGTTGATTTTAAAACCGGCACCACAGAATTAATTCCAGGCCTTGCAGAACGCTGGGAGATCAGTCCCGACGGCAAAGTCTATACGTTCCATCTGCGGCATAACGTTAAATTTCAGAGCAATAAGCTGTTTACGCCCAGTCGTGATTTTAATGCGGATGACGTCATCTTCTCTTTTATGCGCCAGATGGACAGCAACCATCCCTATCACAACGTCTCGGGCGGGCACTATTCCAACTTCGACAGTCTTGAACTGGCCACGTTAATCACCCACATTGACCGCGTTGACGATCACACCGTGCGCTTTACGCTGGCGCACCCGGAAGCGCCATTTCTGGCCGATCTGGCCTGGTATTTCGCCTCCATTCACTCGGCAGAATATGCAGACAAGATGCTGAAAGCCGGCACACCGGAAAAAGTGGATAGCGATCCCATCGGAACAGGGCCTTTCCAGTTGGTTCAGTATCAAAAAGACTCACGCATTCTGTATAAGGCGTTTCCGGACTACTGGCAGGGCAAGGCCAGACTGGATAGGCTGATTTTCAGCATCACGCCAGACGCGGCCGTGCGCTACGCCAAACTGGAAAAAAATGAGTGTCAGGTCATGCCGTTCCCGAATCCTGCCGATCTCGAAAAAATGAAACAAAATCCGGACATCACGCTGAAACAGGCCGCGGGACTGAATACCGGTTTCCTGGCCTTTAACACCACCAAAGCCCCGACCGATAATGTGCAGGTTCGCCAGGCGCTGGCCATGGCGATCAACAAGCCTGCTATTATCGAGGCGATTTTTAAAGGCACTGGCGTGGTGGCGAAAAACATTCTGCCCCCCGGCGTCTGGAGTGCCGACAAAGACCTGAAGGATTACGATTACGATCCGGAAAAAGCGAAAGCGTTATTGCAACAGGCAGGCGTGAAACCAGGGACGGAAATTGCGCTCTGGGCGATGCCGGTACAGCGTCCCTATAATCCCAACGCACGCAGAATGGCGGAGATGATCCAGGCAGACTGGGCAAAAGTGGGCATCAAAGCCAATATTGTCAGTTACGAATGGGGCGAATACCTGAAACGTGTGCGCAGCGGTGAACATCAGGCGGCCCTGATGGGCTGGACGACGGCAACCGGGGATCCGGATAACTTCTTTGGTCCGCTTTACAGCTGCACGTCGGCGAAAGGGGGATCGAACTCATCAAAATGGTGCTATCAGCCCTTTGAAAAGCTGATTACCGCCGCCCGTGCCGAACCCGATCAAGCCAAACGTACGGTCATGTATCTGCAGGCGCAGCAAATCATGCACGACCAGATGCCGGCCGTAATGATTGCCCATTCCACCATTTTCGAACCGATCCGCAAATCGGTGACCGGTTACGAAGTGGATCCCTTCGGCAAACATATCTTTTATCAGGTCGATATTAAGCCGTAATGTCCGTCACCGGCTTCACAGGGAGGTGAGTCGGTTTGCCTGCAAAATCCCTGATATGTTGTACAGTTAACCTGTACAGGTAATGAAGTGGAGCACAAAAATGGCAAACGGCTGGGCAGCAGAAGGGGCAGTACAGGAGCAAATCGACAGCACCGTTAATGACGGTATCGAACGTGTGCGTCAGTCACTGGGACAGGGCGAAAGTGCCACAGAATGCGAACTGTGCGGCGAGCCGATTCCCGAAGCCCGCCGTCAGGCACTCAAGGGTGTGCGTTATTGCGTTTCCTGTCAGGAAAAGATCGATAAGCAGAAAAAAGAGAGCAGTCTCTACAACCGGCGTGGGAGTAAAGACAGCCAGCTACGCTGATCTCAGGAGCCAGGCATCGCCAGGCCGCTGCCGATGAACCAGGCGAGAAAGCCAATACCTGCCACGATGATAGCGATGGGGAACAGCAGACCAATTCTCATAATTATCCTGTGAGGTTACGCCACGTCAGGCCAGCCGCAAGGCGGCACGGTTGTTCTTCAGCAAAGTAAATAATTCAAACTGCGTGGCGTCCGTGATCTGACGCTGCACTTCACCTTGCGTATACAGCAGCAGATGAATATGCCCCAGTTGACGCCAGACGATGATCGCCGAGGCAATCAAGGCGCAGGTCGTTTCTGCCTGCACGCATTCTACTGTAGCGTAGCGAACGTCGTCTAAATCATTCGTGAAAATTTTCACCGCCTCAGCAGGTAAGATGGCCTGGAGATCCTGCAACATCACCCGGCTGACGCTACGCGACAGGTACAGCGTTAACCACTTTCTCGTCATGAACGTTGATCCTTTTTCGAGGTTAACGGATGTAATAGATGAGTCAGGTAGAAGGGCATCCTCTGACAATATAAGCGGTTATCGGGTGTGTTTAGCACCTTTCTGACGCGCTGCACCTTCGGGCGCCGGAACAGGTCGTCTGGCCGTTCAGTGCCGCAGTGCATGATAGCAGACGAAGACGCATCGGCAGGCTTCTGCGAGGCGCAGAAGCCTGCTTCAGTTAACCATTAGAACGTAACTGTGGGTAGCGCCGGAAAATATACACGCACCACAGCAGCGCGACCAGGCCGATCATCGCTCCCACGTTACCGACGTCAGACAGGCTCATATATACGCTCACCTGACTGCCCAGTAACGCGCCCGCACCGATGCCGATGTTGTAAATGCCGGACATCAGCGACATCGCCACGTCGGTGGCATCGGGTGCCAGTGACAGGACACGGATTTGCATCGCCAGGCCAATCATCATCATCGCCATTCCCCAGACGACGCAGAGGGTGATAATCGCGCCAGGACGCACGGCGGCAAAAATTAACAGCCCCATGCATAAGGTGACCAGGGCGATGGCGCTGATCAGCAACGCTGAGGGAAAGCGTTTACCCAGCGAACTGAACAGCAGACTGCCAATAATGCCGGCAGAACCAAACAGTAACAGCAGCAGGGTGGTAAAACTTTCGCTGGCATTCGCCACCAGTTGCATAAAGGGTTCAATATAGCTGTAAGCCGTATAGTGCGCGGTCACAATGAGTGTAACCAGCAGGTACATGCCTGCCAGGGCCGGGCGGCGGAACAACAGCGGTACGCTGCTTAATGAACCGGTGTGTTCACTGGGCAGACGCGGCAAGACGCGCGCCAGCATAATCATCAGGATCAACGCTGACAGCCCGATCACGCCAAAGGTGGTGCGCCAACCCAGCGCCTGCCCCACAACGCGACCAATGGGCACCCCCAGCACCATGGCCAGTGCCGTACCGGTTGCCAGCATACTGAGCGCCTGCGTTTTTTTACCGGCAGGCGCCACACGAATGGCCAGTGAGGCGGTAATGGACCAGAACACCGCATGTGACAGCGCAATGCCAATGCGGGAAACGATTAACGAACTGAAGCTCCAGGCGAATGTCGAAAGAACATGGCTGGCTACAAAGAGGCTAAACAGTACCGTAAGCAGTAACCGCCGTTCAACATTACGCGTCAGCAGCATTAACGGCAGGGACAGCAGCGCCACCACCCAGGCATAAATCGTCAGCATAATGCCCACTTCAGCGGTTTTCATCGAAAACCCGGCAGCAATATCCGACAGTAAACCCACCGGTACGAACTCAGTGGTATTGAAAACAAAAGCGGCGATGGCCAGCAGCACCACGCGTAGCCAGGCCGTTTTACGGGAAACAGTTGTTAAAGGCATGAGAAGTTAAATCTGTCTGTGCGTCAAAAGAGGATGACAACGATCATCCCACGAAAGTGACCTGCGTCACAATTTAGTGGCTATTGTGTAGGAATCAAGCGCCGGGTGGAACCACCTGGCGCAGATTATGGTGATTTTTTTAGCCCGATGTGCAGCGTCAGGGAATCAGGGCTGGCGCGTCCCGCGTCCCGGCATCATACGCAGCAGCGTATTGTCCTTCAGCGCATAGTGATGGAACAGGGCTGCAGCGACATGTAAGCCGATGAGCCAGTAGCCCAGTGGCGCCAGGGTTTCGTGCCAGTCGACGAGCGTATCAGAGAGATCGAAATCAGGTTCCGCAGCGACCGGCATGGGAATGCCGAATAATAACCACTCACGGCCCTTCAGGTAACGTGAGGCGATACCCAGCACCGGCAGGCTGATAAATAAGGCATAAATCAACGTGTGCGTCAGGTGTGCCAGGCCCGTTTGCCAGCGCGGTACGGGTGGCGTAATCGCAGGGCTGCGATGGCGAATTTTCAGCAGTAACCGTGACAGCATCACCACCAGAATGGTTGCGCCCGCGCTAAAGTGTGTCACGGTCATCACAAAGCGCTGCCAGGAGCCCCGTTCCACATAACCGCGCAGCTCCATCGTGGCATAGACAATAATCAGCAGCAGCACGGTCAGCCAGTGAAGGGCAATTTGAGACGCCGCATATTTATCACGCATGTTAAATCCCTGTATTAAGAGTAAGGCCTCTAAGATAACGGAAAAAAGGCAAAATGCTTAACGAATTGGCGACTTAAAGCGGGACGGCTACAGGGGCAGGTCGGCAGCAACTGAACGGCGGGCTGGCAGGGCAGATGGCGGCGATATTCCGCCATCCTCGGGAAAAACGCGGCTGAATGGGATCGCAAAGGCATGCGCTGTGATCAGAAATCGATACCGTGCTTCAGTCCAACGCTGTCATGCAGGGGTGGGGTTTGAGCAGACATAACCGGGCAACAGTCGTCGCAGCCTAATGCGCTGGCATAATATTTTCGGGCCTGCTGTATAGCCGCTGTTGCAGAGTAAAACGTGCCCAGAAACAGTCGGTCTTCCAGACCCGGAAGGTAGCGACAGCCTTTGGCGTGTACCACGTGGTTATCGTTGTAACCGGATTGTTTATTGACGTAATAGTAATGCGCCATGAGGTCTCCCCTAACAGTGAATTCAAAGATGGCATTAATCTTTGGGATTAAACCGATTATAGCGGGGAAACACCGGTAGTTAGCAATGATACTGATAATACGGACAATTCTTGTACAGCGGATTTTCCGGGCCGCATTGTGCCCGGAAAATTTGTTAAGTTTTGCTAGAGTTTGCGTTGATGCAGACGCCACGCGACCGCCAGGGCCAGCAGCAGCAGGGTAGAGATAAACACGGTAATACCCGGCCAGCCAAACTGATGCCAGAAAAAGCCCCCTGCCGTACCCGCCACGCTGGACCCCACATAATAACTGAACAGATACAGTGAAGACGCCTGGCCTTTTGCGCGACGCGCGCGTGGCCCAATCCAGCCGCTGGCCACGGAGTGTGCGGCGAAAAAGCCAGCACTGAACAGCATCATCCCAATAAAGATCAGAACCAGCGCATGAAAGGCGGTCAGGAGCAGGCCCGTCAGCATGATAAGCGTTGCGCCCAGCATCACCGGCCCCCGGCCATATCGACTGGTTAACGCGCCGGCTTTGGGCGAACTCCACGAACCGGTCAGGTAAACCACGGACAGCAGTCCCACCACGGCCTGGCTTAAATGCCACGGCGCACCCAGCAGCCGATAGCCGATATAGTTAAACAGGGTGACGAACGCCCCCATCAGCAGTAAGCCTTCCGCGAACAGCAATGGCAGGCCCGCGTCGCGCCAGTGCAGGCGAAAGTTAATGGCCAGATGGCGGGGGCGCAGGGATGTCGGGTGAAAATGCCGCGAGGCGGGCAAAATTTTCCAGAACATCAGGGCGGCCGCCAGGGCAAAACAGCCAATGGCGGCAATGGCGACGCGCCAGGAGAAAAAGTCGGTTAATACGCCGCTGATCAGGCGACCGCTCATCCCGCCAATCGAATTTCCGCTGATATACAGCCCCATCGAAAAGGCGACTACGCTGGGATGGATTTCTTCACTGAGATAAGTCATCCCGACGGCCGCTACACCGCTGAGCGACAGGCCAATAAGCGCCCGCATCAGCAGAATGCCGTGCCAGCTTGTCATGGTGGCCGAAATCAGCGTGCAGACGGAAGCCAGCATCAGCGCGGTGACCATGACAGATTTGCGACCGACAGCATCGGACAAGGGGCCGGTAATCAGTAAGCCCAGCGCCAGTGTTGCGGTGGAGACCGACAGGGAAATACTGCTGGCGGCCGGTGACACGCCAAACTGTGCAGAGAGGACCGGCAGCAGCGGCTGCACACAATACAGCAGCGCAAAGGTGGCCAGCCCGGCCGAAAACAGCGCCAGTGTCACGCGCATAAAGGGCGGAGTGCCGCGCACGATCCACGCCTGAGAAGGTGATGCAGGCTGCTGCGCCACATTTCTGTCCAGGGCGACAGCCGATGAAGAGCGATTCACAGTAATCCTTATGAGTAAAAACAACGAATAACGTAAGGCTAGGAAAAGCGGATTAGGTTGTCTAATATATTAATAATCTCAAATAATATTTTTAACCTATGAATATCGAGCTGCGTCACCTGCGTTATTTTATTGCCGTTGCAGAAGAGCTGCATTTTGGCCGCGCGGCGCAACGGCTGCATATTTCTCAGCCGCCGCTCAGTCAGCAAATCATGCACCTTGAGGCAGAAACCGGGGCGCAGCTGTTTAACCGCACCAACCGCAGCGTGCAGCTCACGCCGGCCGGGCAACAATTTTTGCAGGATGCGCGCGCCATTCTGTTGCAGGTTGAGCAGGCGACCCAGCGTGCGGCACGACTACATCGGGGAGAAGAAGGGGAACTGCGCATCGGCTTTACCTCCTCTGCCGCTTTTATTGGTGTCGTCTCGGATGCGCTCTACCTGTTTCGCCAGCGCTGGCCTGATGTTCATGTTCAGATGCAGGAAATCAATACCCGGCAGCAGCTGACGCCGCTCCATGAAGGGAAACTCGATTTGGGTGTGATGCGCAACACGCCGCTGCCTGCGGATCTGCATCATCAGCTCCTGTTACAGGAGCCGCTATGCGCGGTGGTGCACAAAGCCCATCCGCTGGCGTCCGCCGGGAAGATTTCTTTACAGGCGCTGGCCAGTGAGCCTTTTGTCTTTTTCGATCCGCAGGTGGGAACGGCGCTTTACAGCGAAATACTCGATTTACTGCAACGCTATCAGATCAAACCCTATATCACTCAGGAAGTGGGCGAGGCGATGACAATTCTCGGTCTGGTCGCGACCGGTTTAGGCGTGTCTATTTTACCGGCATCGTTCAGCCATGCCCGCCTGACGAATGTCGTCTGGCTGCCGCTTGAGGAACCGGATGCACTTTCGGAAATGTGGCTGGTCTGGTCTGCGCAACGGGAAATGAGCGCGCAGATGGCCCATATGATGGCGCTGTTGCGGCGGGAAAACGAACGCTCTCGCTAAAGGCGGAAAAATTATGTGTGATAAATCACATATCTAAGCAAATATTTGCCGCAAAAGGTGAATCTGCCGCACCATAGCGGATATTTATTTAGAAGCGCGAAAATAACCGGAGCAGGGTGTGAGTTCGGACAGCCAACCTGGCCATATTGACCAAATTAAACAAATCAATGCTGGCGTCGTTTACCGATTAATTGATCAGCATGGCCCCGTCTCGCGCATTGAATTGTCCAGGCGCGCCCAGTTAGCCCCAGCCAGTATTACCAAAATTGTCCGGGAAATGCTGGATGCCCATCTGGTTCAGGAAACCGAATTCCAGGATCCGGGCGCGCGTGGTCGTCCCGCTATCGGGTTAATTCTGGACACGGAGGCCTGGCACTACCTGGCCCTTCGCCTGCACCGTGGCACATTAACCCTGACGCTTCGCGATTTGAGCAGCAGGGCGCTGGTTGAAGACCATTTGCCCCTCCCGGATGATCCCACCCAATCCTTACTGCCCACACTGACCGACCATGTTGATGCGTTTTTTATCCGCCATCAAAAGCGGCTGGAAAGGCTGACCGCCATTGCTATCACATTGCCGGGGCTGATCAACGTCGCATCAGGCGTGGTGCACCGGTTACCCGGTTATACCTGCCATGATATGCCACTGGGCAGCACCCTGGCGGCCCGAACCGGCCTGCCGGTGTTTATCCAGCATGATATCTCGGCCTGGACATTGGCAGAATCCCTGTTTGGCGCATCGCGCGGTGCGCAGGATGTCATTCAGATTGTCATTGATGAAACCGTGGGGGCGGGCGTGATCACGGACGGACAGTTACTGCACAAAAGCGGACGTGCGCTGGTCGAAGTGGGCCATACGCAGGTCGATCCCTATGGTCAGCAATGTTACTGCGGGAATCATGGCTGCCTGGAAACGGTGGCCAGTACCGGCAGTCTGCTGGCCCTTGTTGCTCAGCGTCTGCCAGGACAGCCCGACAGCCTGTTACATCATCAAACCTTAACGCTGGAGGCGGTCTGTGAGGCGGCCCGGGCGGGTGACAGGCTGGCCCGCGATGCCATCGCCACGGTAGGGCATCATGTGGGCAGGCTGCTTGGCATGATGGTAAACATCTTCAATCCTCAACATATTCTTATCGGTTCGCCGCTAAATCAGGCGGCGGACATCCTGTTCCCGGCGGTACAAAACACCATTCATCAGCAGTCGTTACCGGCTTACAGCGCAGGCATTCAGCTTGCACCTACTGAGTTTACTGAGCCTGGCACACTCGGTGCGGCGGCGCTCATTAAAGATTCGCTCTATAGCGGTTACCTGTTAGTGAAGTTACTACAAGGTTAAGCAACACTAACCTTGCGCTAACGCAATCTGCCTGTGCTTTTCCTTCCTTAGAATGTCTGTTCGCACGAAAGACTCATCGCCGATGAGTCGAAACCGCTGGTGAAGGAGACGTCGAGTGAAAACGCTATTTATTGCGGGAACAGATACCGAAGTGGGAAAAACCGTTGTGTCGCGCGCCCTGTTACAGAGTTTTATTCAGGCCGGTTTCAGTGCCGCAGGCTACAAGCCTGTTGCCCGTTGTGGTGTCAAAACGGAAGAGGGCCTGAGAAATAAAGATGCGTTGTTTTTACAAAGCGCCTCGTCCATGACGTTGCCTTATCAGGCTGTGAATCCCGTTATTTTCGAAAAAGAAGAAATCGGGGGTTATCCGCCTTGTGAGGTTAACTATGCGCGAATCAGTCAGGGGTTAAAGAACCTGCATCAACTGGCCGATCGCGTCGTGGTTGAGGGCACAGGAGGCTGGCGCAGCCTGATGAATGATGCCCAGCCGTTATCGGCCTGGGTGGTGGAACAACAGTTGCCGGTGATCCTGGTCGTGGGGATTAAAACGGGCTGCATCAGCCATGCGTTGCTGACGGCTGAGGCTATTCTGGGTGATGGCTTACCGCTGGCAGGCTGGGTGGCAAACCGGATCAATCCGGGGCTGGCGCACTATGCGGAGATCATTTCAGTCCTGCGTGACAAGCTTCCTGCGCCGCTGTTGGGTGAGTTGCCCTATTTGCCGCGTGTTGAGCAGCGTGATGTGTCCCGCTACCTGGATATCTCCCTGCTCGATGCCGACAAGCTGCCGGTTGCAAAGGCGAAAATAGCCTGACGCCCTTCATCTGAAAACACACGCTAATAAGAAAGACAGTGACACAGGATGCGAAACACGAAACCCGCTCGATGGAAAAGGGCCGCAACCGGGGTGCGGCCCTGAATTTTCAGGGATTCAGACGGCGACGCGTACGGCCGGAACTGAGGTAGTCCGCAATATAATCCTGCGAAATTTCCCCGCTGTAACGGCCTTCTTCATCCACAATCGGCATCCACACCGTGTTGTGTTCATACAGCTTTGACAGCACCACGCGCAGGTTCTCCTCGGCTTTGCCGGTTACCCGGAAGGTGTGCAGGATATCCTCACAGCGACCGCTGGCGCTACGCGCCTCGCGACGTTTAACAAACCCGAGCGGTTTACCATCGTCGTCCACGACGGTAATGGAACGCATATCGTTATCGTCCATAGTGCTGAACGCATCCATCAGTGGCGTCGAACGTTTCACCGTGATGGTCGGTTGCTGATCGGTCACATCACCCGCCTGCACCAGCAGCAGACGTTTCAGAGTGCGGTCCTGACCGACAAACGACCCGACAAAATCATTCGCTGGCGTCGCCAGTAATTCGTCCGGGCTGGCGCACTGCACGATTTTGCCCTGGCCAAATACGGCGACGCGATCGCCAAGTTTCAGCGCCTCGTCAATATCGTGGCTGACCAGCATGACCGTTTTCTTTAACTGACGCTGCATATCCAGGAACTCATTCTGGATGACTTCACGGTTAATCGGGTCCACCGCACCAAAAGGTTCATCCATCAGCAAAACCGGCGGATCCGCCGCCAGCGCGCGAATAACGCCTATACGCTGCTGTTGCCCGCCCGACATTTCGCGCGGATAGCGATGCAGAAATTTCGTGGGATCCAGTGCCACCATGCTCATTAATTCGGTGGCCCGCTCGCGGCACTGTTTTTTGTCCCAGCCCAGCATGCGCGGCACGACGGTAATGTTTTCCTCAATCGTCATGTTAGGAAACAAACCAATTTGCTGAATAACGTAGCCAATATTGCGGCGCAGCGTGGTCGTGTCCTGGGTGCTGGTGTCCTCACCGTTGATGAGAATACGTCCGCTGGTGGCCGGAATCAGGCGGTTAATCATTTTCAGTGTGGTCGTTTTCCCACAGCCGGAAGGGCCCAGCAGTACGCACATTTCGCCCGCCGGCACCTCAAGACTTACATTGTCCACCGCTTTCATCAGCGTGCCATTTTTCTGGCTGAAGGTTTTCGTCAGATTTTCAAGTTTTATCATTATCGAATTCCCTTAGGAGTCAGCGCCAGCTGCAAACGGTGCAGCAGCCAGTCAAGAACAATCGCCAGCAGGCAAATCATCAGTGCGCCGGCAATCAGCATGCGCACGTCACTTCCGCTGATGCCATCAAGCAGGAGCAGGCCAAGTCCGCCCGCACCGATCACCGCCGCGATGGCCATAACGCCGACATTCATCACGACGGCGGTGCGGATACCGCCAAAAATGACGGGCAGGGCCATAGGGATCTCAACCCAGCGCAGACGCTGCCAGAACGTCATCCCAATGCCCCGACCGGCCTCACGCAAGCCATCCGGCAGGTTTTCCAGCGCGGTATGGGTATTACGTACAATCGGCAGCAGGGAATACAGGAACACCGCCGTGATGGCAGGCACCGCACCGATTCCCTGACCGATCAGCGAAAACAGCGGGATCATCAGACCAAACAGGGCGATGGTCGGAATGGTCAACACGATGGTGGCGATGCCCAGTACCGGCGTGGCCAGCCATTTAATGCGGACAATTAAAATGCCCAGCGGCACGCCGGCCAGAATGGCGCAGCCCACAGCGACCAGCACCAGCCAGGTATGCTGCCAGGTCAGCGTGAGCAGGTTATTCCAGTTATCAATGATGTAATGAAGGGTATCCACGATGCCTCCTTACAGCATGTTTTTGGATTGAAGGAAATCGCGCGCCACCTGTTCCGGTGACTGATGATCGATATCCACGCGCTTGTTCATCTCGGTGATGGCCTCATCCGTAATCAGCGGTGAAAGCTGATTCAGCGCCGCCTCAAGACCGGGATGGCTCTCCAGCACATCTTTGCGTACGACCGGCGTCACGTTGTAGCTGGGGAAGAAGTGCTTATCATCTTGCAGCACCTTGAGATCGAATCCTTTTACGCGCCCATCCGTGGTGTAAATCAAGCCCGCATCAACAAAACCGTCGCGGATCGCGTTGTACACCAGCCCCGGGTCCATCTGACGAATTTGCGGTCTGTCCAGCGTGAGGTTGTAGGTCTTCTGCAGCGGCTTCATCCCATCCGAACGGCCATAGAACTCCAGATCCAGCCCCAGTCGCCAGTTATGTTTCGGGTCAGTTTTGCGCACCTGATCAATTTTGGCCACCAGTTGCGACAGGGTAGAAATACCTTCTTTATCCGCCCGCGCCCGCTGCATGGCAAAAGCATAGGTGTTGTTCATCGGGGCTGGATTAAGCCAGATCAGCCCCAGCCTGCCATCCAGATTTTTAACGGTCTGGTAAGCTTCCTGTGAGGACATGGGCTTGTTGATATGGTTGAAAATAATCAGTGAGGTACCGGTATATTCCCACGTCATGTCGATTTGCTTGTTAATCATGGCATTTCGACTGATTGTCGTGGCAATGTTGCGTTTTGGGATAACCTGAAACCCTTTCTTTTGCAGCCACATCACGGTCATGGCAGAAAGAATGTGTTGTTCCGTAAAACTTTTCGTCGCCAGCACCAGCGGGGCGGCAGCCTGAACGCTCTGGCTGAGCGCCAGCGTCGCCGTCAGGGCCAGCGTACAGTGCTTAATCCAACGCGTAAGCATCATCAACTCCTGTTTTATGCCGCAGCGTGCGGACTCAGATAACGGCCTAACGTCGCCAGCAACATATCCAGTATCAGGGCCACTAACGCCGTTGCCACCGCGCCCAGAATCAGGACCGGGAAGTCATTGAGGTAAATCCCCGGAAAAATCAGCTCGCCAAAGCTGCTGGCACCAATCAGGAAGGCCAGCGGGGCGGTGCCAACGTTAATGGCTGTCGCAATGCGCACGCCTGCCAGAATGACCGGCAGCGCATTCGGCAGCTCAACCTGACGCAGGCGTTGCCATTTTGTCATGCCGATACCGTTAGCGGCTTCAATCAGTGAGGGCGGAACGGCGCTCAGTCCGGCATAGGTGTTGCGGACAATGGGGAGCAGCGAGGCCAGGAACAGGGCAAACAGCGCCGGCTTATCGCCAATGCCGATCACCACCATGGCCAGCGCCAGTACGGCCAGCGGCGGCAACGTGTTGCCCACGTTAAAGATTTGCATGACATATTCTGCCCAGCGACGGGCAAAGGGACGGCTTAGCAGGATCCCACTGGGAATACCGACCAGCAGGGCAAACAGCATTGACCAGAACACTAAAAACAGGTGCTGTTGGCCAAGATAGATGAGATCAACGCGGCGGGCGACCAGTGTATCCCAGCCCAGCCCCCAAACCAGTGCGCCCAACACTGCTATCACAGCAAGCAGCGCCAGACCGGCACGTTTGGCCAGCGAAGCGTTATGCATACGGATTCTCCCTGTAGACCAATCTGTTGTTATCAAACCCTGAACCGACATGACAGACGCCACAAAAAGGGCCGCCGCGTCCAAAACCATGCCGATTGTTAAACGTGTAAAACGTTTGCGAATTTCTGCGTAATTTCGTTAATCACAGTCAACGCAGTTTTAAACCTATAGCAACGTCAAGCGAAGCGCGCCAGCTTTTATCGGTAAAATCATGGAGATAGCATGGGGTCAAAATCGCCGCAGCCCTTACTACAACTGGTTTAACAGCGAAACTACCTGATTTACCCCGATTTACGTGACAATGTCACAAAAGCACTGAATTGATTCCTGGACGCGCAGATTTGCGCTAGCCTTAGGGAACGCAAAAAGGGAGCATCATGATCAACAGCACTTCCGCGCCGCTGCGCCGCAACTGGATTCTTTTCGCCTGCATGCTCGCCATGTTTATGGCCGCCATCGAAGTCACTATTGTGGCCACCGCGATGCCAACAATTGTCGCCGAGCTGGGGGGCTTTGCGCAGTTTGGCTGGGTATTTTCGGTTTACCTGCTGACGCAGGCCATAAGCGTACCGCTTTATGGGCGCCTGGCGGATCTGTGGGGCAGAAAGAGGATGCTGTTTCTGGGCATCACGCTTTTTTTGGCAGGGTCGGTGTTATGCGGCTTTGCGCACAGCATGTTTTGGCTCATCGTGTTCCGCGCCTTTCAGGGCCTGGGCGCGGGGGCCATCATGCCGCTGACGTCCACGATTGTGGCCGATATCTATTCCCCCCGTGAGCGGGCCAGCGTGCAGGGCTGGCTGTCCAGCGTCTGGGGCGTGGCGGCGATTGTCGGGCCGCTCTCGGGCGCGTGGCTGGTCCAGCACTTCAACTGGTCGGTGATTTTCTGGGTCAATGTCCCGATTGGCATCATCAGTATGCTGTTGCTGGCCATCCTGCTGCCAACACATCCACAGAAACAGCCGGCCCCGTCACTGAATCTGATTGGCAGTGGCTGGCTGACGCTGTGCATCAGCGCCGTACTGATTGCCCTGTTACAGGCAGAACAACTGGGCTACTGGCTCCTGTTGTTTTTACTCGTGGGCGGGCTGGCCGGCTGGCAGTTAACCCGCCATGAACAGCAGGCACAGGCGCCCCTGTTTCCGATGCGTCTCTGGCAGAGTAAGCTGATTATTGCCGGCAATATAGGCAACCTGGTGATTGGGGCGACCATGATGGGCGTCAGCGCGTTTTTACCGACATGGATACAGGGCGTCACGGGCGGTTCGCCACTTCAGGCCGGCACCGCGCTGGCGATGATGTCCATCGGCTGGCCGCTGGCCAGTACGGTCAGTGGCCGCCTGATGCTGTTCACTTCCTATCGTTTTACCGCCCAGCTGGGCGCATTATTGTTAATTGCAGGCAGCGCCTTACTGCTGCTGTTACACAGAGAAAGTTCACTACTGCAGGCGGGCTTCACCTCATTCCTCATCGGCACCGGCATGGGGATGACCAGCACGACGTTTCTGGTGTCTGTGCAGAATCATGCCGAATATGGCATTCGCGGTATTTGCACGGCGTCGGTAATGTTCAGCCGTATGATTGGCTCCGCGCTGGGAACGGCGGTAATGGGCGCCGTGCTAAACCTCAACCTGCAGTGGCGGTTGCCACATGCAGAGGATCCGGTGCAGCAAATTATGTCGCAGACAACCCGCGACCAGTTGGCCCCGGATGAGCTGCAGCACCTGTTACAGGCGATTGCTGCCTCACTGCACTGGGTGTTTATCGTGGCGTTGGTTATCGCGTTATCGGCGATGTGGGTCGCCGGAAAAATGCCGCGTCAGCAGCCGCAACAGGCCGACTGATACCGGGTCGTTTAGTCGTCAGGGTGCGATTCGGACGGCAACAGGAGAGAAAACGAAAAAAAGAGAAGGGCGACAATGTCGCCCTGAACGTTACTGCGTTGAGGTGTCCTGCGAGCTACCCGCGCTGTCAGGGACCGCCGCCCCGTCATCGCGACCCAGCTTTTTATAAACGATTTTCTGTGTGTCGTTATCGCAATGACCGACAACCTGTCCGCCCGCCTGGTCGGCCTGATCGTTGGGCACCACATCCAGACTAAAGCCTGATTCGGGCACACCGTTCTGGATAATTTTCTGGCTGATATCCGCTTTTACGGATTCACAGGAGGCCTGCGCCAGCAGCGGGAATGCCAAAAACGTCACTGTCAGTAATGCATGCTTCATCTTCATAACCTTTTCCTTTTGTCATGCGTCAGTCATTACTATAGCTGAAAATTACGGCAGTACCGGACGACCGGTGCGGCGATCCAGACAGCGCAACGTGTTGGGTTCCCAGTAGGCGTTCAGGTTAGCGCTCTGCTCACACTTGTCGCGGGTATCAAACGCGCGGTCCGCTTTATCAAACTCTTTTTCCACCCGGTGGTTCACTTTATTGCGCAGCATGTGCGTGTCATTCCACTGCTCTTTACTCTGACGGGCCGCTTCATTATTCAGCGCGCTACTGCCATTTTCAATTATCAGGCGATCGGTGTTTGCACTCACGCCAAATGCCGTGACAGAAAGCAGGGCCACCATCAGAACCGGAAGCAATTTTTTCATCGTAATATCCTTCAGTTAACACGGGCTTACCTGTGGGTAAACTTTTGCAGCCTGTGCGCAATAGTATACCATTGCCGCTCAGATGCTCACCAGCAGTGTGCATGTCGTTTACCTGCCTGAGAGATTAACGTGCTGATCAAGACTGCATTACTGTTTTTTATTACCGCCCTGGCAGAGATCACAGGCTGTTTTTTGCCCTGGCTGTGGCTGAAAAAGGGCGCGTCGGCCTGGCTGTTAGTGCCTGCCGCACTGAGTCTCACGCTGTTTGTCTGGCTGCTGACGCTCCATCCGGCGGCAAGTGGGCGCGTATACGCGGCTTACGGCAGCGTTTATGTTCTCACGGCGCTGGTCTGGTTGCGCATCGTAGACGGGGTGAAGCTGAGTATCTGGGACTGGAGTGGTGCGCTGATTGCGTTCAGCGGCATGTTGATTATCGTGCTGGGCTGGGGCAAAGCGTAAAAAGCCAGCCCGAGGGCTGGCCTCTTAATCAGGGTTTATGCACTTTAAGGCCTGCCAGCGTCTGGCTGACGGGCATCATTTCCAGGGTGTTGATGTTGACGTGTTTAGGCAGGGTTGCCACCCAGTAAACCGCTTCAGTCACATCTTCCGGCGTCAGTGCCGTCGCGCCCTCATAGACCTTATCAGCCTTGTCATCGTCGCCTTTAAAGCGCACGTTAGAGAATTCGGTGCCGCCAACCAGGCCTGGCTCAATATCCGTTACGCGCAGGGCGGTGCCGTGCAAATCGGTGCGCAGGTTCAGGCTGAACTGACGAACAAAGGCTTTGGTGGCCCCATACACGTTACCGCCCGCATAGGGCCAGCTTCCGGCAATCGACCCGATATTAATGATATGACCGACGTTACGCTCAACCATCGCAGGCAAGACGGCGCGCGTCATATACACCAGCCCCTTCGTGTTGGTGTCGATCATATTTTCCCAGTCATTCACATCTGCCCGGTGCGCCGGTTCAATGCCTAATGCCAGACCCGCGTTATTGACCAGTACATCAATGTCGCGCCATTCTGCAGGGAGGTGTGCAATTGCCTCTTCAATGGCGGCCCGGTTGCGCACATCCAGTTGCACCGTATACAGGTTGTCGCCCAACGCGTCTTTCAGCGCTTTCAGACGTTCTGCGCGACGGCCGCTTGCGATCACTTTGTGTCCTGTTTCGATGAACCGGCGGGTAATGCTCTGACCAAATCCTGCCGTTGCCCCCGTAACAAAAATAATCATCGTGTTTCCCTTATTCCGTTTCATGGTGTTCCTTTCACCTTAACACGGCATTTTTGGCGATGTCCGCTGAATTTTACGTGCACGGTCGCCCACGGTCTGCGCCGTTTTCGTGCAGCCCGCCCCGTTATTGTGCAAACGCGTCAGGCCGGCAGGGCGCATTTTGGCCATCATTATGCAGGCAACCGATTGCGAAAGAATGGCAACCGTTTGCGTCGTGTGTAAAGACGTTTTTTCGTTGCGCAACGAATAATTTTTATTAAGTTACTGATATATAAGTTTTAATTTTATAAACAAGGCTGGCATGACTCTTGCAAAATGTTTAAACAGAGACCAGGGTTAAGGCACAGGGCGACATTTACCCCGCCCGGCAGAGGAAACATTATGCTGACATATACGGACGCGGCGATTCGCGCCAGCTTCTTCGATTTTGCCGCAGTGGCACACGATCCCGAATCGATACTGGCGCAGGCACGCTATCTGGACGATGGCGTGCTGACGCTGCGTGAAGGGCGTGTTGTCGATCTGCGTCCCTGGCAGGAGAGCACAGACAGCCTGAATGCAGGCGGCATGATTGACCTGCGCGGTAAGCTGATCATCCCGGGCTTTGTCGATTGCCATATTCATTATCCGCAAACGGAAATGATCGGTGCCTTTGGCGAGCAACTGCTGGAGTGGCTGAATCAGTACACTTTTCCCGTGGAAGCGCAGTATCACTGCCCGGATCATGCCGCGCAGATGTCGGCATTTTTCCTGCAGCAGTTACTGGCGAACGGCACGACCAGCGCGTTGATTTTCGGCACGGTGCACCCGCAGTCGGTAGACGCGCTGTTCAGCGCAGCCGAGGCGCTTAATATGCGTATTATCGCAGGCAAAGTGATGATGGATCGCAATGCGCCGGACTACCTGACAGAAACGCCAGAAGAGAGCTATGCCCAGACGGAGGCGCTGATTGCGCGCTGGCACGAGCGCGGCCGCCTTAATTATGCGCTGACGCCGCGTTTCGCTCCGACCTCTTCTCCGGCGCTGCTGGAGAAAGTTCAGGCGCTTCGCCAGCGTCACCCGGATGTCTGGGTTCATACGCACCTTAGCGAAAACCCCCACGAAGTGGCCTGGGTGAAGCAGCTTTTTCCTGACCATAACGGTTATCTGGATGTGTATCATCAGTATCAGCTGACCGGGCGCCGCAGCGTATTCGCGCACTGTCTGCATCTGGAAACACAGGAGTGGCAGTGCCTGCATGATACGAACTCCGCCATAGCATTTTGCCCCACCTCAAATCTGTTTCTGGGCAGCGGCCTGTTCAATATCCAGCGGAGCTGGCAGCAGGGCGTTAAGGTGGGCATCGGCACCGACGTAGGCGCCGGCACCACCTTCAATATGCTGCAAACGCTGGGAGAAGCCTACAAAGTGGGGCAACTGCAGCAGTACAAACTGAGCGCCGCAGAAGCGTTTTATCACGCCACACTGGGCGGCGCCCATGCGCTGGATCTCGACAAACACATCGGTAACTTCGCCCCGGGCAAAGAAGCGGACTTTGTGGTGCTGGATCCCGCCGTGTCCGCCTTGCAGAGGTTACGCATGGCAAACAGTAAAGATATCTGGGAAAAACTGTTTGTGCTGATGACGCTCGGCGATGACAGAAATATCGTACAAACCTGGGTTAACGGTCGCCCGGTCTGGCAATCCGCAGCAAAGGAGAACGCCGCATGATTCAGTTCCTGCTTAATGACCGTCCCGTGACAGAAGAGCAGCTCGATCCCAATCTGACGGTCCTGTCGTATTTGCGTACGCATCAGCGTCGCTGCGGTACCAAAGAGGGCTGTGCCTCCGGCGACTGCGGCGCGTGTAGCGTCACATTGGGCAGTGTCGTAGACGGGAAGCTCACCTATCAGACCGTGAACAGTTGCCTGATGCTGGTCAGTGGGCTACAGGGTAAGCAACTCATTACGGTTGAGGATTTACGCCAGGGAAAAAGCCTGCATCCGGTACAGCAGGCGATGGTGGACTGCCATGGATCGCAGTGTGGATTCTGTACGCCGGGTTTTGTCATGTCGCTGTTCAGTCTGCAAAAAAACCAGCCTGAGTGGAATCGTCAGCAGGCCGAACATGCGCTGGCGGGTAACCTGTGCCGCTGTACCGGTTACCGTTCCATCATGGCGGCTGCCGAGCAAAGCCTGAGCGATGTTCAGCCCGACAGCTTTGATCGTCAGGCACAGCAGGTAACTGAACAGCTGATGAACCTGACACACGAGGCTATCCAGACGCTGGAAAAGAACGGTCGCACCTGTTTTATCCCGAAAACCGTGCAGCAGCTTGCCGAATGCTGTATCGCCCATCCTGATGCCGCATTGCTGGCGGGCGGCACCGATCTCAGCCTGCTGATTACCCAGCGCGACCAGCATCTCCCCAAAATGATTGCCCTGGGGCAGGTTGACGCACTGAAAGCCTGCGGCGAGGACGATAAACACTATCAACTGGGTGCCGCTGCGTCGCTGGAGCACATTGCCGATTTTATGGCGACGCGCATTCCGGGTTTTGCCGGGATGCTGACGCGCTTTGCCTCGCTACAAATTCGTCAACTCGGCACGCTGGGCGGCAACCTTGCAAACGCTTCGCCGATTGGTGATGCTTCGCCTACGCTGCTGGCACTTAATGCATCGCTACTGCTGCAGCACGGCGACACGCAACGTACCGTGCCGCTCGATGGCTTTTTCACGGGCTACAGACAGACAGTGCTAAAGCCGGGGGAGTTTATTCACACCATTCTGATTCCTAAAGTGACGGTGTCACCGGATTTCGTGGCCTGGAAAGTCTCAAAACGACTGGATGACGACATTTCAGCGGTGTTTGCCGCCTTTAATATTCATACCGATAACGGCATCGTCACGCGTGCGCATATTGCATTCGGCGGTATGGCGGCAACGCCGCTTCGTGCGGTCGCCTGTGAACAGGCGCTGTGTGGTGCCGCTTTATCGCCGGAAACGCTGGCGAGAGCCTGTCAGGCGCTGGAAGCGACGTTTCAGCCGCTGAGCGATTTCCGGGCCAGCGCAGATTACCGTCTGCAGGTCGCCTGTAACCTGTTGCGTCGTTATGTTTACCGTTCAAACGGACTCGCCATCACAGAGGTAAGCCGCTATGTCTCATAATCGTCCGGCATTGCCTGAATCTGCGTTACCCGTCCTGTTCGCCAGCGATATGACCACGGGCGTAGGACGCAGTCAAAAACACGAAAGTGCGGAAAAACACGTCTCCGGTGAAGCGCAATATATTGACGATAAAGCAGAACAGCCGGGCTTACTGCACCTTTGTCCGCGTCTGAGCGACCACGCGCATGCGCGTATTACACGCGTCGATCTGCAACCCTGTTACGCGGTTCCGGGCGTAGTACGCGTACTGACCTGGCAGGATGTGCCCGGCGTCAATGATATCGGGCCCTTGCAGCCAGGCGATCCGCTTCTGGCACAGGATATCGTCCACTATGTGGGCCAGATTGTGATTGCCGTACTGGCCGAAACGCCTGAAGCGGCGCGTCAGGGCGCTAACGCGGCGATGATTGAGTACGCCAGTCTTCCGGCGCTGCTGGATGTCGAAGACGCGCTGAAGCAGGGCAGCTTCGTGCAGGAACCCCATATTCATCAGCGCGGTGACGTTGAGGCGGCACTGGCGCGCGCGCCGCATCGGGTTCAGGGGGCGTTCCACATTGGCGGACAAGAGCATTTCTATCTGGAAACGCAAACCGCCCTGGTGATTCCCGGCGAAGACGACGCATTGCAGGTCTTTTGTTCGACGCAGAACCCCACTGAAATTCAAAAGCTGGTGGCCGAAGTCATGGGCATCACCATGAACAAGGTCACGATTGATATGCGGCGTATGGGCGGCGGATTTGGCGGCAAGGAAACCCAGGCCGCCGGTGTTGCCTGCCTGTGTGCTGTCGCCGCCAGGCTGACCGGGCGCGCCGTGAAAATGCGCCTCGCGCGGCGTGATGACATGCGTATTACCGGCAAACGGCATCCGTTTTTTGTGCGCTACGACGTGGGGGTTGAGGATGACGGCCGCTTGTGTGGCGTGAAAATCGATCTGGTAGGTAACTGTGGTTACTCACTGGATCTCAGCGGATCGATTGTGGATCGGGCAATGTTTCATGCCGATAACGCGTACTACCTCGGCGATGCGCGGATTACCGGTTACCGCTGCCGCACCAATACCGCGTCCAATACTGCGTTTCGCGGGTTTGGCGGCCCGCAGGGCATGGTGGCGATAGAGCAGATTATGGACCATATCGCCCGCGAGCGCGGAATCGATCCGCTGACGCTGCGTAAACGGAACTACTACGGTAAACACGAGCGCAATATCACGCATTACCACCAGCAGGTAAAAGATAATCTGCTGGATGAGATCACGGAACAGCTGGAAATCAGCAGTGATTACCACGCGCGGCGGGAAGCTATCGCGGCCTTTAACGCCAGCAGTCCGCTGCTAAAACGCGGTCTTGCGCTGACGCCGGTGAAGTTTGGGATTTCTTTCACCTCAAGTTTTCTCAACCAGGCCGGTGCGCTGATTCTGATCTACACAGATGGCACAGTACAACTCAACCACGGCGGAACGGAAATGGGCCAGGGGCTCAATACCAAAGTGGCGCAGATTGTCGCGCAGGTGCTGCAAATCGATATCGATAAGATCCAGATCACCGCCACAGACACCGGCAAAGTGCCCAATACATCGCCGACCGCGGCTTCCAGTGGTACGGATCTGAACGGCAAAGCGGCGCAAAATGCGGCGGAAATCCTGCGTGAACGCATGCGCACTATGCTGTGTTCGCTGCATAACTGTCTCCCCGAGGCGGTAAGTTTCAACAACGGCGTGGTGCGCGCAGGCGATCACTATTACACGTTCGCTCAGGTCGCCCAGCTTGCCTGGCTGAATCAGGTGCCGCTCTCCGCGACGGGATATTATCGCGTGCCTGGCATCCACTACGATCGTCAGGCTGGTCGGGGCGAGCCGTTTTACTATTTCGCTTACGGGGCCGCCTGTTGCGAAGTGATTGTGGATACGCTGACGGGCGAATACCGGTTATTACGGGCGGATATTCTGCATGATGTCGGGGCCTCACTGAATCCAGCCATTGACATCGGTCAGGTCGAGGGCGGCTTCGTGCAGGGGCTGGGCTGGCTGACCTGTGAGGAACTGGTCTGGAATGACAAAGGCCAGTTGATGACGAACGGTCCGGCCAGCTACAAAATTCCGGCAATAAGCGATGTGCCCGCCGATATGCGCGTCACACTGGTCGAAAACCGTAAGAATCCGCAGGATACGGTATTCCATTCCAAGGCAGTGGGCGAGCCGCCTTTTATGCTGGGGATCGCCGCCTGGTGCGCATTACAGGATGCGGTCGCCAGTCTCGCGGACTATCGCCAACATCCGGGGCTGGACGCGCCTGCTACGCCGGAGCGGGTATTCTGGGGCGCACAGCGTATGGCCGGGAGGCGCGGATGATTTTCCATGACTGGATAAGCATCCTGCACCATCTCCGTGAAACGCGCCAGCCTTGCGTACTGGTCACTGTGCTGCGCGATCGTGGCTCGGTGCCCCGGGACGGCGGCGCTAAAATGGTGGTGACGGCGAAGGAAACCTTTTTAACAATTGGCGGCGGACATCTGGAATTTCAGTGTATCGCGCAGGCCCGCGCACTGCTGGAAAGCGGGCAGGCCAGCCCGCACACAGAGGATTTCAGTCTGGGGGCACGGCTGGGCCAGTGCTGCGGCGGCATGACCACCATGTTATTCGAACCCCTGTTGCAGGCACAGCCGGAAATCCTGGTATTTGGCGCGGGCCATGTGGGTCAGGCGCTGGTGAATGTGCTGGCAACGTTACCCTGTCACATTAACTGGATTGACAGCCGGGAAAATATTTTTTTATCCGTGCCGCCCGGGGTGCGCATCCAGCAGCCTGACGATCCGCTGGACGCAGTGGCTGAGGCACCCGCTGGCAGCTATTATATCGTGATGACGCACCACCATCCGTTGGATTTGGCGCTCTGTGAAGCCATTCTCAAACGGGGAGATTTCCACTACGCTGGCGTCATTGGCTCGCAGACAAAAAGCCAGCGCTTTCGCTATCGTCTGGCCGGCAAAGGCATCGACGACGTCCGGCTGGCGCGCCTGCGCTGCCCGGTGGGCTTACCCGATGTAAAAGGGAAACTGCCCGCCGAAATCGCCGTGGCGATTGCGGGTGAGATTATTGCGGTGTACCAGCAACAACGCGGATAGGTTGTTCTGCCCGAGGCGACCTGCCACTATGAAACACTGTGTAGACTATCAGGAGCGCCTATGAACGCCCGTCAAAACCCTTTCTTTAGCGTCAGCAGTCTGCCTTATCACACGCCACCGTTTGACCAGATTCAGGAAACGGACTTTTTGCCCGCGCTGCAGGCCGGTATCGAAGAGAAACGTCAGGAAGTCCTGGCCATTGCGACATCCGCTGATGCCCCGACGTTCCAGAATACCTGTGAAGCGCTGGAGAAAAGTGGCCAGCTGCTGACCCGGGTAAGCCTGGTGTTTAATGCCATGACCTCGGCGAATACCAGCCCCTATTTACAACAGATCGATGAAGAGATTACGCCGCAACTGACCGCGCTTAATGATGAGATCATGCTGAATCGTCCGCTGTTTTCACGCATCGATCAGGTCTATGTGCAACGAAACCAGCTGGATGCCGAATCCAGACGTCTGGTAGAAATTCTCTGGCAGCGCTTTCAGCTTGCCGGTGCCAATCTGCCCGAAGCGCAGAAACAGCAACTGAAAACCCTGAATCAGGAGGCGGCGCGGCTCAGTACCCAGTTCACGAATAAGCTGCTGGCGGCCACGAAGGCCGGCGGTCTGGTCGTCGAGGATGTGCAACAGTTAGCCGGTCTGAGCGCGTCCGATCTGGCCGTCGCCAGGGCCGCCGCGAAGGCGCGCGGTCTGGAAAACGCGTGGCTGTTGGTGCTGCAAAACACGACGCAACAGCCCGCGCTGCAATCGCTGACGGTGCGCGCAACGCGCCAGGCCCTGTTTCATGCGGCTCTGACGCGCAGTGAGAAAAACGATGATAACGATACCCGACAGTTAGTGCTTCGGCTGTCACAGGTGCGTGCCGAACAGGCGAGGTTGTTAGGATTCGCCAGTTTTGCGACCTGGCAACTGCAGGATCAGATGGCCAAAACGCCCGAGGCCGCTCTGGCGTTTATGCGTAATATTGTGCCTGCCGCCCGGGCAAGGGCCGAACGCGAAGCCGCGGCGATTCAGCAAACGATCGACAAGCAGCAGGGGGATTTTACCCTCAGCGCCTGGGACTGGAATTTCTACGCCGAGCAGGTCAGGCGAGCGCAGTACGATTTAGATGAGAATCAGATCAAGCCCTATTTTGAGCTCAACACGGTACTGGAACAGGGCGTTTTCTGGGCGGCCACGCAGCTTTATGGTATTACGTTCGCGCAACGTCACGATCTGCCGGTTTACCATCCGGATGTACAGGTGTACGAAATTTTCGATGCTGACGGGAGTGGGCTTGCGCTGTTTTACACGGACTTCTTCAAACGCGACAGTAAAGGCGGTGGCGCCTGGATGAGCAACTTTGTTAATCAGTCCACGCTCCTCGACAGCAAACCCGTGATTTACAACGTCTGCAACTACACGCAACCCGCGGAGGGGGAACCCGCGCTCCTGAGCTGGGATGAGGTGATAACCCTGTTTCATGAGTTCGGGCATACGTTGCACGGCCTGTTTGCCAGCCAGCGTTATCCCAGCCTGTCCGGCACAGCTACGCCACGTGATTTTGTTGAATTCCCTTCACAAATCAACGAGCACTGGGCCAGCGAGCCACAGGTGTTTCGTCATTATGCCCGCCATTACCAGACGGGTGAGCCGATGCCCGCCGAGCTGCATGAAAAAATCATCAGGGCGGGCAAGTTTAATAAAGGCTACGAGATGAGCGAGCTGCTGGCCGCCGCGTTGCTGGACCTACACTGGCACAGCCTGGATGGCAGTCAGCCGGTACAGTCCGTTGACGGATTCGAGCAACAGGCGCTGCGCAGTGATGATCTCGATATGGCAGCCGTCCCGCCGCGCTATCGCTCCAGCTATTTCCAGCACATCTGGGGCGGTGGCTATGCCGCGGGTTATTACGCTTATATCTGGACGCAGATGCTGGCGGATGACGGCTACCAGTGGTTCGTCGAAAACGGCGGGCTGACGCGCAAAAATGGCGATATTTTCCGCCAGCAAATCCTGTCTCGCGGCAACAGCAGTGATCTCAAAGCGTTATATGAAGCCTGGCGCGGGGGCGAACCGAAGCTTGAGCCGATGTTAAAAAATCGCGGCCTGGCCGACTGAGCAACAAAGGGCGGAGAATCCGCCCTTTGTTTTTTTACCCCAGCGGACCGCCTTCAATGGTCTCGCACAAGCCCGCCAGTACGCGCTCACCGGTTTCATTTCTTAATGACTGATACCACTCCGACGTCATCACCGGATCTTTTGCATGCGTGATATCACAACGCTTGCGCGCTTTCAGAACCAGGTCTTTGACACGGTCAACGCGGCGCGCCTGATAACGCAGCAGCGCATCTTCGATGCCAAGCGAATGCGCAGCCAGGGCTGAAGCCAGTACAATGGCATCTTCCATCGCGGCACAGCCGCCCTGACCAATATCCGGCGTGGTGCTGTGCGCGGCATCGCCAAGCAGCACCACCCGGCCTTTCACGAAGCGCTGAAACGGCTCGATATCGTGAATTTCAACCCGGTTGGTGGTGTCCACATCAATGGCCGCAATCAGTTTTTGTACCGGGGCTGCCCAGCCGCTGAAATAGCGGCGCAAATCGTCACGCGCGGTAGTGCGGTCCTGTTCCAGCCCCGCAGGCAGCGGGACATCAAAGAAAAAGTAAAAGCGGTTTCCGCTTACCGGCATTAACGATACGCGCTTGCCATCCCCCACAAAGGTTGTCCACTGGTCCGCAGGCGCGATGGATTCATCAATGTTCACCAGACCGTTCCAGTTCACATAGCCCGCGTAACGGCGGGGCAGCTTTTCCCCCAGCACATAGTCCCGCACAACAGAGTGCGTGCCGTCTGCCGCGACCAGAAAATCGCCTTCAGCCTGGCTGTTGTCTTCGAAGGTGGCGACAACGCCCGTGGCGTGCTGTTCCACCTGCACGATACGTTTACCAAAATGCACTCTGTCGCGGCCGTAGGCATCCAGTAGCATGGCCTGCAACTCGGCGCGGGCAATCGGATAGGGGAATTCACCTACCTGCTGCACCAGCGGCGATAAACTGAACCGTGTCAGGGTTTCACCCGACAATGCATCCTTATAGGCCATAAAGGCCATATTACCCCCCAGCGCGCGGACTTTGTCTTTCAGGCCCAGCGAATTCAGGCATTTCACGCCATTTGGCCAGACCGAAATCGCAGCGCCGACGGGCCGAATGGTTTTTACCGCCTCATAGACTTCCGTCTGGAAACCCTGTTGCTCCAGCGCGAGGGCCGCCGTCATGCCGCCCATTCCGCCACCGATAACGATCGCTTTCATATGTTCTCTCCTTTGCATTGCGTCATATCTTGCAATTTTTGTTCCAGGCGATGAAAAGGCGGCAACCCGCATGAACAGGATGCAACTCGCTGATATTGGGGAATAATCTTTTCAGCCTGCACGCAAACCGTGCAAAAGGCCGCACCGCACCAGTGCAGGAATATTCTGTAAACCACATAAACCACGCGCTTTTAAGATGTTGCCTATGAAACATGCAATTCAGAGCGTGATATAGATCACGCCCTATGACAACGACTTCGGAATCTTTCATGAAAATTGGCATCAGCAATACGCACTATCCGGAGCAGCGCAATATCCTGGTGAATCCGGACAATCACTACATCAACCTGAAAAAGCGCAACCTGTTTTATTTCCTCAATCCGCTGCGTACACGTTTACTCAAGAAGAATAAACGCTTTGTGTTTGTCCCCGTGCCCTTCGCAATGGGGGAGAAGCCCGATATCCTGCATCTGTTTAATGAAGTCGCCATTACGCCCATGAACTGGGTCGCGACCTTCGAGACTGAGCTGCCGCGTGTTCTGCCTGTAGCGGGCGTCGCCAAGCAGGATAATCCTGAACTCAAACAACTGATTCCGTATTTGCTCAAGGATAACTGTTTTGGCCTGATCGCCATTTCCGATGCCACCTTGCATATTCAGATGAAGCTGTTTAAACCCGATGTCGCCGCGAAAATTCGCGCAAAAACGTTGGTGATGCATCCACCGCAAACCCTGTTTACGCAACAGAAGCGCCCACGGCAAAGCGATAAACTCCGCCTGGTGTTTGTTGGCAACGAGTTTTACCGTAAAGGCGGCGCAGAAGTCGTGCTGGCCATCAGCGAGCTGATTGAAACGGGACAGATTGATGCTGGCCAACTCGACGTTCAGTTGATTGGTGAGCTGACGAAACGTCATAATGTTGCCCATCGCGCTTTCCAGGATATCGACGCCTTTTATCGGGACATTGAAGATCGCATCACGCGCCATGCCTGCTTCACGCACCATTCCCGCAAGGATAATCGTGAACTGATGCAGTTGTTCCAGCAAAGCGATGTGGGGTTGCTGCCGACCTGGCAGGAAACCTACGGGTTTTCCGTACTGGAAATGCAGGCCAGCGGCTGTCCGGTATTGACCAGTAACGTTCGTGCGTTGCCTGAAATTAATCCGCCCACCGCCGGTTGGCTGATTGATGGCGAACTCAACGATGACCGCGAATATCAGGTCAACAGCGAAGCCGAGAAACACCGGCTACGTCGGGCATTAATAGACGGCATTAAGACAACCCTGCTGGACATTCTTGCGCAGCCACAGCAGTTAACGGAAAAAGGCGAGGGCGCGATTCTGCGCATCAAGCAGCAGCACGATCCGCGTCAGTATTGCGCCAGACTGAACGATATTTATCGCCGTGGCGTGGTCCAGGCCGTGGAACATCCGCCCGCGCTCTCAATTTAGCAAGATTTACCAGACGTTATGCGTCAGAGTCATCATACTTGTCTGACGCATATCTCTGGAGATCGGTTATGAAAAACTTGTATGCTCTGTTGCTGACCTGCTTCATGGGCAGCAGCGCCCTGGCGCAGCCTGCTCACACGTTTCCCCCTCGCACACCGTTGCCGCAACTCACGCCCGTCGCGGCGAAATGTGATCTCTCCAGCTGTCAGACTCGCTGTTATGTTGAGCAATCTCATTGTAATACGCGAAACTCAAGTGACTGCAGTACTCAGGCACAGCTCTGTGTGCAATCCTGTGCGGCACAGTGTCAATAACCTGTCACCTGAATGAGTACTGATGAAATCTTTTCTCACTGCATTACTGATTGCGTTTACCGCCAGCGCCCAGGCGGCTGACTTGTCGTCTCAGACCATCGCCGAACGGGTGAAAAGCGTGATTGATCCGCTGATGGCGCAGCAGGGCATTCCCGGCATGTCGGTCGGCGTGCTGTATAAAGGTCGCCCTCAGTACATTAACTTTGGTGTGGCCGATACCGCGAGCGACCGGCGGGTAACAGAAAATACGCTGTTCGAACTGGGGTCCGTCAGTAAGACATTCACGGGCGTGCTGGCGGGCGTGCTGATTCGTAACGGTGCGCTGCGTCTGAACGATCCGGTCTCCCGCTACTGGCCCGCGTTAAACGGCCCGCAGTGGCAAAGCCGACGGATGGTCCATCTTGCCACCTACAGCGCAGGCGGACTGCCGTTACATCTGCCCGATGAGGTAACCAGTCAGGATGAACTACTGGCTTACGCGCAGCAGTGGCAACCGGACGCCGCGCCGGGTACACAGCGTCACTATTCTCATGTCAGTATTGGTCTGCTGGGCTATTTGATGGTGAAGGGGGAATTTGAGGAGGCGATGCAAAAGGACGTTATCACGCCGTTGCGGCTGACACGCACCTTTTATACGGTGCCCCCGTCGATGATGTTTGATTACGCCTGGGGTTATCAGGACGGTAAACCGGTACGCGTCTCGCCGGGTATGCTGTCAGCAGAGACCAGCGGCGTGAAGTCCACCGCGCGCGACATGATGGCTTTTATGCAGGCCAATGCGAATCCTAATGGATTGTCGTCCGGGAATACGGCATTGCGAAATGGCATTCTGACCGCGCAGTCTCGTTACCTGCGCGCAGGTGAACGGTATCAGGGGCTGGGGTGGGAAATTTACCCCTGGCCCATTGACAGCCAGACGATCGTTACCGCCAGTGACACTCAGGCCGCGCTGTCCACACAGCCCGCGACCATTCTGAGCCCGGCTCAACCCATGGATCGCGCCAGTTGGGTGCATAAAACCGGCTCCACAAAGGGCTTTGGTGCCTATATCGCGTTCGTCCCGCAACAAAACAGTGGGGTAATCCTGCTGGCCAATAAAAACTATCCCAATCCGGAGCGTATCAAAGCGGCGGTTGCCATCATGGCTATGCTGGCATCGGACTGAACTAAAAATGGCCGCACAGGGCGGCCATCATATCGACGGAGATCGATGCGTTACACTGTGCCTGTACCGCCGTCTGAACACCACACCTGGCCGGAGGCAAAACTGCACTCATCGGAAGCCAGAGTGACATAGAGCGGTGCGATTTCAACCGGTTGACCGGGACGGCCCAGCGGCGCATCAGCACCAAACTGTTCCACTTTTTCCTGCGGCTGGCCGCCACTGGGCTGCAGCGGTGTCCAGTACGGACCTGGCGCAACGGCATTCACGCGGATGCCTTCCGGCCCCAGCTGTTTTGCCAGCGCTTTGGTAAAGGCTACATTACAGGCTTTGGTCTGCGCATAATCCAGCAGGATATCGCTGGGTTTAAACGCCTGCACAGATGAGGTATTAATAATCGCTGCACCGCGCGGCAGGTGAGCCAGCGCCGCTTTTGTTAACCAGAAGGGCGCGTAAACATTCGTTTTAAAGGTGGCATCGAAATCTTCGGTGCTCAGCGTACGAATGGATTCATTAAACTGCTGGCGTCCGGCATTATTGACCAGAATATCCAGTCCGCCCAGTTTGTCGGCGGCTTCATTCACCAGTTCCTGGCAAAAGGCTTCAGAACGCAGATCGCCGGGAATGGCGACGGCTTTACGGCCTTCGGCTTCAATCAGTTTAATCACTTCAGCCGCATCGGACTCTTCTTCTGGCAAATAGTTAATTGCCACATCGGCACCTTCACGTGCATAGGCGATGGCCACAGCGCGACCGATACCGGAATCTCCCCCTGTGATCAGGGCTTTACGGCCAGTCAGACGACCGTGACCACGATAGCTGGTTTCACCGTGGTCGGGTGGCGGGTCCATTTCGCTCGCCAGGCCGGGTGCCTGCTGCGGCTGCTGTCTGAACGGCGGCTTCGGGAAACGATCGGGATCGAGAATAGCCTTGTTTGACGTTGTCATGCGTAAGCTCCTTAAACAGTCGTGTCAGAGAACTTAAGCCTGGCACAGATGTGATTTTTGTCACATTCAAATGCTTATTATTTGCGCTCAGGCAGTTAAAAAACGGCAAAAAGACGTTTTTAATCCCCTGAATTTACCGATAAGCGCAGCGGAAACAGTGGAATATAGGGCCAGCGGCGCCGCATTCAGGGGCGCAGACCAGTCTGACAGGAAACAGAGAGGGCGTGCACGAAAGGGGAATAGCGCCTAAGTAGCTGAGAAAATAGCAGTTATTACGGGAGAAAATAAGAGATTGTATTAACAGTCATTAAGGGGGAGAATTGCTGCAGATTGAGTAACCGTGAATGTTTGTACAAATGTTTCAAAGATGTTACTATGAGTGTCCCGGCCAGCATCACTTTATATTTTGTGACGTCTGGCCGGACGTTTTCCCTGGTGTTGGCTGTTTTAGCGACCTGGCCGTACAGGTCAGGTTTTTTTTTACCGCTAAACAACTGAAGCCATTGTAACCTCTGAATGATTCATTGTAAGTTACTCTTAAGTATCATCTTACCTGTACTATAGTGCAGGTTAAGTCCACGTTAAGTAAAAGAAGCAGCATGGAGCCTGAATGTTTTCTTTTTTCCTTGAAAATCAAACAATAACGGATACGCTTCAGACTTACATACAGAGAAAGTTATCTCCGCTGGGTAGTCCGGATTACGCTTACACTGTTGTGAGCAAAAAAAATCCTTCAAATGTTCTGATTATTTCCAGTTATCCTGACGAATGGATTAGGTTATACCGCGCTAACAACTTTCAGCTGACCGATCCGGTTATTCTCACGGCCTTTAAACGCACCTCGCCGTTTGCCTGGGATGAGAATATTACGCTGATGTCCGACCTGCGGTTCACCAAAATTTTCTCTTTATCCAAGCAATACAACATTGTTAACGGCTTCACCTATGTCCTGCACGACCACATGAACAACCTTGCTCTGTTGTCCGTGATCATTAAAGGCAACGATCAGGCTGCGCTGGAGCAACGCCTTGCTGCCGAACAGGGCACGATGCAGATGCTGTTGATTGATTTTAACGAGCAGATGTACCGCCTGGCCGGTACCGAAGGCGAGCGAGCCCCGGCGTTAAATCAGAGCGCGGACAAAACGATATTTTCCTCGCGTGAAAATGAGGTGTTGTACTGGGCGAGTATGGGCAAAACCTATGCTGAGATAGCCGCTATTACGGGCATTTCTGTGAGTACCGTGAAGTTTCACATCAAGAATGTGGTCGTGAAACTGGGCGTCAGTAACGCCCGACAGGCTATCAGACTGGGTGTAGAACTGGATCTTATCAGACCGGCAGCGTCAGCGGCCAGGTAGTGACTGCGACGGGCGGACAGCCCGTACGTGACACCACATCACCACCGAGTTGCTGCTTGTCATCCTGACCTGCTGGCAGCGTCAGCAAATAGATACGTTCCTTTTCGGTCAGGAAAGCCTCTTTAATGACTTTGATTTGCCAGCCAGAGCGAGTGAGAATTTTCAACATCGCGCGGCTGACAATCGTATAGATATTGCCGTAGGCATTATTTTGCGCCCAGTTCACCATCGCTAAAAACAGGACCTGGCTGATAGGGTAGTGCTCACCTAACAGCGCACGTGCGCGGGCTTTGTCGACAAAAAAACGGCTGGATTCGGTACCATAGGCGGGCAGGGTGACATCACTGAAGCAGTGCTGAAAAGTGTGCGTGATCATGTTGGGACGATCGAGGCTGGTAAAACGTACGCTGCACACTAATTGTCCTTCGCAGATTCCCAGAATATAACGTGTACCGGGCCCATCAAATTCATCGGACTCCATTCCCTGACTGCAAATGACTTCCCATCCCAGACGATCGCTAAATGTTTTCTTGCGAAGTTTATAAAGTTCTTCTGAACGGGTGGTTTGCAGTTCTTCGTAACTGACGTCAAACAGTTCAAGCATTCCATTTCCTCTTAAAAGTTACTGCGGCCCTCGCGGTTATCCTGCACTGATTTTACAAGCTTTTCACTATGACGTTCAGTTAATTAACCATTATTCGAGCGAATGGCGTCGTTTTCTGTCTGTCAATGGGCAGGATAAAGCGTCTCAAGCGGTAAAACTGTCCCTGAAGGGATATTATTTGTCATAATGCGGCAGAACACAATACAAATAGTAACTAAACAATACTATTTCAAAATTGCATATTTTCCCAGTCGGTTTGTGCTAAAGGGGCATTTAACAGATTAATGCCAGATGCACATCGCTATTTTTCATCCCCGGTTCGCGCAAAATTTTATATTAGAGAGTAATCAATATGTCCTGTATCACAAACCACAGAAAAAACTAAAAATCATAATTTGGCTGTTAATTTCGGTAATTGTTGACCTGGCGCAGTTTACTAATACTTGAGCCGGGCCTGCCTGCGCGTGGGCCAGGGATAGCTGATTAAGACAGGTAATTACCGAATTATAAGGCGAATTATAATGACTATATCCTCTGAGCTTAAAACGAAAGAAAAACTGGGTTACGGCATCGGTGATGCCGCCAGTTCGATGGTATGGCAAACCGCCACCTTATTTCTGGCCTATTTTTACACGGATGTGTTCGGCTTACCGGCCGCGATTATGGGCACCATGTTTTTAGTGGTGCGCCTGGCCGATGCGTTTGTCGATCCCTGTATTGGGGCACTGGTCGATCGTACCCGAACCCGTCATGGCCGTTTTCGCCCGTGGCTCATGTGGTTCGCGATTCCGTTCGGCGTCAGTTGCCTGATCACCTTTTACGTGCCGGATGCAGGCCCGACCGCCAAAATTGTCTATGCCTGCGTCACCTATGCAATTCTCAGTTTTATTTATTCTGCTGTCAATGTGCCTTACTGTGCGATGCCCGGAGCCTTAACCCTGGATCCGCGCGAGCGCCATTCGCTGCAATCCTGGCGGTTTGCCTGTGCGTTTATCGGCGGACTGGTGGTCACGGTGATCGGCCTGCCGCTGGTCGAATTGCTGGGGCAGGGAGACAAGGCAAAGGGTTACCTTTACGCCATGGGCCTGATGGGATTTCTGGGCGTGGTGTTAATCTACTGCTGCTTCTTTATGACGCGTGAGCGTTATTTACCCCACAACGATACAGCGGGGTCAATGTGGTCGGATCTCAAGCTGCTCGCTAAAAACAATCAGTGGCGCATCATTATTATTTTTAACATCCTGCTCCTGACCGCCGTCGTGACGCGCGGCTCATCGACCCTGTATTACATGAATTATGTCTTACGGCGACCTGACCTGGTCTTTACTTTTATTGTTACGGGCATGATAGCCGCATTATGCGGTGCATTTTTATCAGAACGTATATTAGGAAAATTCGACCGCATTCGTGCTTATCAGGTCTGTCTTGTCAGTTTTGTTTTCTTTCTGACGGTCATTTATTTAATTCCACCGTCCCAGGTCTGGTTAATCATTGGGTTGAATATTGTTTTTGGCTTTGTTCAGAATCTGACCACGCCTGTTCAATGGAATATGTTTTCTGACGTCGTGGATTATGAAGAACATCGCAGCGGCAGACGTCTCGACGGCCTGGTTTTCTCAACCGCCTTATTTGCCATCAAATTTGGCCTGGCCATGGGCGGTGCCGTCGTGGGCTGGATCCTCGGTCTGGTGCACTACCAACCCGGCGTCGCTGCACAGTCACCCCAGGTCATTACCACCATCAACCTGATGCATAACATCATCCCCGGCGTGCTGTTTATCGCCATGCTGCTTCTGCTTTTTTTCTATCAACTTAACAGCCCGCGAGTCAATGCGATTGCCGAAGCGCTGGCGGCAAAACGCGCCGCAGAAGCCCGACACGATGCTGAAAACACAATTTGATCTCAGCGAAAGGAGAGAAACATGACCGAGATGTATAAGGATCCTCATCAGCCCATTGACGTACGCGTAGACGATCTGTTGTCGCGCATGACGGCCGAAGAGAAGTTCGCCCAGATGCACGCCTACTGGCTCATCCTGGATGAACAGGGCAATCATCAGCCGCGAAGCGATTTGAGCGATGACTTCACGGGCGTCAGCGAACACACCATCCTGAAGGCGCAGTTAACGCACGGCGTTGGTCAGATTACCCGTCCTTTGGGCACGCACATTGTTGATGCCGTCACTGGCGTGCGTGCCGCGAACCGTTTACAACGCGACCTGGTTGAAGGCTCGCGCCTTGGCATCCCGGCCCTGTTTCATGAGGAGTGCCTCGTGGGTTTACTCTGCAAAGGCGCTACGCTCTTTCCGTCCTCGCTTAACTACGGTTCTACCTGGGATGCCGGGCTGGTGAAACGGGCGGCACAGCATATCGGTGCCGAAGCGCGTTCCGTTGGCTGTAAGCAGGGGCTGGCTCCGGTACTGGATGTGTCACGGGATGTCCGCTGGGGCAGAACGGAAGAAACCTTTGGAGAAGATCCCTGGCTGGTGGGCGTGATGGCAACGGCCTATGTCGAAGGTTTACAGGGCGAGCGGCGCGATCTGCTGGCTACGCTCAAACACTATGCAGGCCATTCATTTAGCGAAGGTGCGCGCAATCATGCGCCTGTCCATCTCGGTTTTTGCGAACTGAACGACACGTTCCTGCTGCCGTTCGAAATGGCCGTAAAGCTGGCTAATGCCGGCTCGGTCATGCCCGCTTACCATGACATCGATAATCAACCCAGCCACAGCGATCGTTTTTTACTGACCGACGTGCTTCGGGAGCAGTGGGGATTCGATGGCCTTATCGTGGCGGACTATGGCGGCGTCAGTTTGCTACATCAGCATCACGGCATTTCGCAGGATGCGGCGGAGTCGGCGGCACTGGCGTTTAATGCCGGTCTGGATGTCGAACTGCCTAAGGATGACTGCGCGCGTCATCTGGCCGAGGCGGTATCCCGTCAACTGCTGTCGATGGAAACGATTGACCGTATTGTCAGCCGTATCCTGACAGAAAAATTTCGCCTGGGGTTATTCGACGATCCGTACATCCGTGAAGCGGACATTTGTCTTCAGCACGAGGAAACCCGTCAGGTAGCGCGTACGGTCGCCACACAGTCAATTACGCTGCTGGAAAATAACGGGATTCTGCCGCTGAAAACCGGCGCGCGCGTGGCGGTAGTCGGGCCCTGCGCTGACGATCCGCTGGCTTTGCTGAGCGGCTACAGTTTTCCGGTTCACCTGATCATCAGCGATATGCTGGAAGAAACATCACAGGTCACCACGCCGCTGGCCGCACTGCAACACTATCTGGGTGAACAGCAGGTCCGCTATGCCAAAGGGTGCCATATCATTGAAACCCGCACCGCCGGTGCGCCGGTTTTCCCGGGGGACAGCGGGGCGAAACCAATGCAGCAGTCGCCGGTGTCTCAGGATACCGGGTTGATTGACGAGGCGGTTGAGGTTGCCCGACAAAGCGATCTCGTGATTGCCTGCGTGGGGGATCTGGCGGGGCTGTTTCAAAGCGGCACCGTAGGCGAAGGATCGGATACCGACAGCCTGACTCTGCCCGGCGTTCAGCAGCCGCTGCTGGAGGCGCTGGCCGCCACAGGTAAGCCCCTGATTGTGGTGATGACGGGTGGGCGACCTTACAACCTGCAAGGACTGGAGGAGCGCGTCGCGGCCTTTATGCTCGCCTGGGCGCCGGGCCAGGAAGGCGGCTGGGCGATTGCCGATGTGCTGACGGGGCGGGCAGAACCGCAGGGGCGACTGGTGGTCAGTATCCCGAAAAACGTCGGCGCGATGCCGTTCTATTACAACCACAAACTGAAAAGCGGTGGAACGCCTATCGCGTTTCATTTTGGCGCACGCTATCCGTTTGGCTTCGGTCTGGGCTGGACGACGTTCGACTGGGGCGCGCCTCAGCCTGAACAGGATCAGGTCGCGATCGATGGCGAGATCCGCCTGCGGATCACCGTGACCAATCGGGGTGAACGGCAGGGCAGCGAAGTGGTCCAGCTCTATGTTCGTGACCGAATCGCCAGCCGGGTACGCCCGCTTCAGGAACTGAAAGCGTTTCAGCGCGTCACGCTGGCGCCAGGCGCGTCAGCCGAACTGTGCTTTACGCTTCCTGTCGATATGCTCAACTTTACCCGTGGCGATGGTAAACGTATTGTCGAACCGGGAGAGTTCGAGTTGCAGACAGGTTCCTCGTGCCGTGATATTCATGGCGTCAGCACCGTAACGGTAACGGGAGAAACGCGTGTGCTGCCGACACACTGGCGGATGTTAAGCACCTGCTCGGTCAACGTTGCCGACTGAGGCCTTCGCCTGCCCATTAAGCGGATGGGCAGGCGCGTTTAGGTGTGCTCGCACAACGTTTTCGTCAGGTAATGACGCTGCATACCGGCTTCGGGAAAATCCGGCAGCGACATTTTCAGGACATAGCCCTGTTTCTGGTAAAAGGGCAGGGCCTGAAAGCTAAAGGTATCCACTTGTGCGCTCTGGCAGCCTCTGGCCACAGCCGCCTGTTCCGCAGCACGAATCAGCTCACCGCCCAGGCCCGCACCACGTTGGGCTTCACTGACCCACAGGTAATCAATACACAGCCAGCGGCCTTTAATGCTGCCAGCCAGCCCGCCTTGTAACGGCCCCTGATCGTGACGACACATGACCGACAGCGGTCCCCATAACGCCGTGTCAATAAACTGATGATTCCAGGCACGCAGCCCGGTAAAGAGATCCTGCTTGTCCTGCTCACTCAGCGTGTGAGTCACGGTCAGCGAAAAAGTGGTGTTAACGGGCCTGCTCATTTTTTGTCCTTATATCCCCTGTAAGGGATAATATTGCCGTTATCAAAAGGGGCATCTACGCTATAAATATCCCCTCCAAGGGATAAATTCTGATGAATGATGGAGCGCGCAAGATGATTTACAGTCCCCGGCAGTTAGCTAATCAGCTGAAACGCCTGCGTCAGCAGCAGGGCTGGACCCAAACCGACCTGGCCAAACGCGTGGGCCTGAAACAGGCAACGCTGTCTCATTTTGAAAATTATCCTGAGTCTACCTCACTGGAAACGCTGTTTAAAATTTTGCAGGCGCTGGATATTGCTCTGGCGCTGCAGATCAAAACGCCCCCGACCACGCCAGCGGAGGATGCCTGGTAATGGCAAAACTCATCGCCTGGATGAACGGTGAGCGGGTCGGAACGTTAATGCAGCATCATGACGGGACGCTGAGCTTCCAGTACGCTGCCAGCTGGCTTCAGCATCCGCTCACCCGGCCTCTCTCACTGTCACTGCCGCTGCAACGTGCCGCCCACCACTCAGTCAGGGTGAGCTATTTCTTCGAAAACCTGCTAAGCCCTATCCCATTGACAGAAAAGGAAAAGAACCAATCTTTCCAGACAAAATCCTGTGGGGTTTTCGCCGTGTTGCAAAAAGTGGGATACCGGTTACCGGGTGCACTTATCATGCTGCCGGTAAACCAGCAGCCCGTTGAGCTGGATGACGAATCCATAATGTCCGATATGGCCAGCGCACATGCCGACAGCGACAACGCCTTTCTGTGTCTTGCGCTGGCGCGTGAACTGGGCCTGCCTGTACCGGATGCCAGGCCGCTTCGCCAGGAAGGCGGGGGCTGGCAATTGTGCATCACGCGTGACGACCGTCGCTGGAATGCGGACCGGACGCAGTGCTACCGCCTTCCCACCGAAAACCTGTGCCAGGCGCTGGGATTCCCGCCCGCATGCAGTCATGAACAATCGGGCGGTCCGGGCCTTGAGGCACTGATGGGATTACTGATGGGATCGCGCAGCGCGCTTACCGATCGCGAAGCGATAATGCGTTGCCTGGTATTTCAGTGGTTAACAGGCATCACCAGTCTGGATGCCCGACATATCAGATTGTTCATCGAGCGCGAGGGGAGTTTTCGGCTGGCACCGTTTCGTTGTCTGGTCTCCGCCTGGCCCGCGCGCTCTCAGCGCAAAATGGACCGCGATGACATCCAGTTACCCCTTGGTGTCACTGGCCCGGCGGGCAAGCTGCATCGCATCACGCAGATCGCGCCCTCACACTTTCTGGCCAGTGCCCGCAGCGTGCGGTTCAGTGAGGAGCATATGCACGCTATCCTGAATGGCTTTGTATCTGCTTTACCGGCTGCGATGATCAGGGTACGTGACAGCCTGCCAGAAGAGGTTTCTCTGGTGGTTGCCGATGCGATTTTCAGCCATTCATTGCTGATGCTCGAACAGGTCCGTTCGCTGACCTGAAGGGATCATGACGTTTCCGGCTGGTAAATCAGATGTCCCGCCACGCCGCCTTTGCCCCCATCTTTGGGATGGTTCATGCCATCCGTCACGGGAACGGAGGCGAAATCAAAAGGGGAAACGCCTGTCAGGCACGCCGCGTTAACCCCGAACTGTTCGGGATTAGAGCGGCTCTGGTGGAAGGTGTAAATACCACAAACCGAGCAGAAATAATGCACCGCCTGTCCGGAATTAAAGCGGTATTCACTCAGCGCCGCTTTCCCTTTGTGGATCGTCAGCCCCGAAGCAGGGGCAAACACCACCACGGCACCGCGCATCCGGCAAAATGAACAGTTACAGCGTCGGGCCGTATTCAGTCCATCCAGCAGTTCAACAGTAAACGCAACCGCACCACAGTGGCACTGTCCTGAAGTGATTTCTGACATCGCTTGCTCCTTTTTCATCCTGTCACGTTTCGCAGCGTGACAGAGGTGAGGGGTTAATGGCATAAAGACGAAAGGGAATTCAGCCAGGATATTGTGAATGCTTAACGTAAAAGACACCAGCATGACGCCGGAAGAGTGCAGACATTTTCTCACGCAGCACATGTTTGGAACGCTGGTGAGCAGCGATCTGCAAATCAGCCATATTCCGTTTTGCTTCAACGGTGAAAACGTTCTTGAAACACATCTGGCACGCAATAATCCGCAACGGGTTGCGCTGGCGCAGCAGCCGTGCCTGCTGAGCGTTCTGGGTCCGCATGCCTTTATCAGTACGGATTACTATCTGGCGTCACCTGCCGTTCCAACCTGGAACTATGCCGCCGTCAGCGTGAAAGGCATCAGCAGGCTGATGACGCAGGCGGAACTGGGCCAGTCGCTGGACAGAATGTTAGCCGCGTTTCAACCGGGCCTGAGGCAGGATAAACAACGGCTTCCCGATGATTATCAACAAAAACTGATGCAGGGCATCACCGGTGTCAGGATAGAGATTAGCCACATCAGCGGCACGCTGAAGCTTGGGCAGCATCGCCGTCCACCCGAACAGCTTAATGTTTTCCAGCAACTGGCTGCCCAGGGCGGTGCGTATGCGGATTATGCGCGCTTTGCTCAGGACTGGCTGAGCCGCTTCCGGCCAGACGTACTGACCCGTCACCACGGCGCGTAAAGGCTGAGGAGGGAATAAACCGGGCAGCGTCACATGAAGACGCTGCCCGGGGACGTCAATCAAAACTCTTTTTGCCCACCCAGCTCAATGACGCGGTTTGGCGGGATCATAAACTGTTCATGGGCACGTAACGCATTGCGCTGGAAGAAATGGAAGATGGCACCACGGGCATGTGCCAGACCGCGTCGTTTCTTCATCACCAGCGTGTCGTGAGAGGTGAAAAACGACGCCTCATTTAACGTACAGCCAAATCCTTCCAGCCCGCACAGGTGCAACACATCTTTCATGGAAGGCCGTTCATGCCAGCCGTATTCGGCCGTCACCTGCCAGAAGGACGGCGAAAGCTGACGTAGCGCGATGCGCTTCTGGTTATGAACACGCGGCAGGTCAACCGTTTTGATATGCAGAAGAACCGTCCGCTCATGCAGCACCCGGTTGTGTTTCAGGTTATGCAGCAGCGCCTGCGGAATTTCATACGCTTTGCGGGTCAGAAAAATTGCCGTACCGCCAACCCGCATCGGGGGCGAAGCCTCCAGCGAGCTAATCAGGGCTTTTAACCTGACGGGATCGTCAGTCAGACGACGAATGAGCCTTGAACGCTCTCCGCTCCAGATCAGCATCAGCATCAGCATCGTCATCGCCAGCAACACCGGAACCCAGCCGCCCGACAGCAGTTTCATCAGGTTGGAAATAAACAACGGAACGTCGATCGCCAACATGCAGAGCAGGAAAACCAGCGCCACGGGCAGCGGCCATTTCCAGTTTTTAAAGGCGACGATACCGGCCAGGCAGGCTGTCAGAACCATGGTGCCGGTCACCACGATACCGTACGCCGAAGAGAGTGCCGAGGACTGACGGAAGGCCAGGATGACGACGGTCACCGCACCGAAAAGTAACCAGTTCACTACCGGAATGTAGATTTGTCCCGATTCGGTTGCCGAGGTGAAAATGACGCGCATCGGCGGCAAAAAGCCCTGACGAATTGCCTGATGTGTCAGGGTATAAACCCCACTAATGATCGCCTGAGCCGCAATAACGGTGGCCAGCGTCGACAGGATGATTAACGGAATCTGCGCCCAGACCGGGGCCAGGATATAAAACGGGTTTTGTATCGCGGCAGGACTGGCCAGCACCAGCGCCCCCTGACCGAAATAGTTCAGCACCAGAGCAGGCAGGGCAATGATCAGCCACGCCAGCCTGATGGGGGTTTTCCCCAAATGTCCCATGTCAGCATACAGGGCCTCCGCACCGGTCACCGCCAGTACCACCATGCCCAAAGCTGCGAAAGAGAGGGCTTCATGATTCAGCAGAAATTTCAGCGCAAATGCCGGGTTGAGCGCATGAAGAACATGGGGATTCATCAGAATTCCGTGCACGCCCAGTATCGCCAGGGTGATAAACCACACCAGCATAATCGGCCCAAAGACGCGGCTGACCCGTTCAGTGCCGTGTTTTTGAATCACAAATAACAGGGTCAGAATCACCACAGCCAGCGGCACGATATAGCGATCCAGCGCGGGTGCAACAACCTCGATCCCCTCAACGGCAGACAGCACTGAGATGGCCGGCGTGATAATGCCGTCGCCGTAAAAAAAGGCGCCGCCCGTCAAACCGGCAAGCACAATGACGCGGCTGAGCGTGGCGCCAACATTTTGCCGGGCCAGCGACATTAAGGTCAGTATTCCCCCTTCGCCATCGTGATCGGCGCGCATGATGAACATGACATATTTTACCGTCACAATCAGCATCAGTCCCCAGAAGATCAGCGACAGAAAGCCCATCACGGCTTCTTCGGTGACCGCGCCAGAAGGAAGGATAGAAAGACACTCTTTTAAGGTATAAAGCGGGCTGGTACCGATATCACCAAATACGATCCCTGCTGCTGCCAGCATACCGGCTGGAAGGGATTGCTTTTCAGACTGGGCCATTTAATGTCCTGTTGTATTTCACGTCATCATAAGCTTCAAACCGACAGTTACACCGGTTGACGCTGAGCATGACATTACGCGTTTTGCTGTGAATTAGGGAGTAGCTGGTGATGTTATGTACTGCATTTTTACAGCTTTACGCTTTATTTTTACGGCATTTTTATACAACTGTCGATTTATCCGGCAGTGAGGCCTGACGCTGACCCTTTACCGCTACCGTTTCCCCCTGACGCGTGATTCGCCTGCCAGGTCAACACACGCGGATAAGATCTCATCTCAACGCTGCCTCCCTCGCAACAGCATGCGGACGCGTCCGTGCACGCTCAGAACAGTTCCTCAAAGTGTAATCAGCCCGTACAGGAAACACCACGCAGCCTCTGCCGTTTTAAAAAAATATTTTTTAATAGTCCTTATTTATGATTAATGCTGTCAGCGATTTTTTAAGGCTAATTAATTTCAAAAAATAAAAGACAAATACGGTGTCGTGGACAGGGGGTGAAGACGATTTTGCGCTGTCTTTAGCCAACTTTTACTGATTAATGTCGTGTGTCGTTTTAAATAAGGTTGGATAAACGATGGCTGAAAATAAATTTTGTTTATTTTTAATCATTATCACTTCTTCTTTTTAATTTTCCTTTCTGCCTTTAATAGTCAAACTCTCATTCAGCGGGCTAATCTGTTTTTATGAAAATAAACGTTTTGTCCTGATATCTTTGCGACACAGCACCATCTGACATTAATGCTAATGCCTGAAGCGTCGATATATTTATTGCTGGCGTTATTCAGCATTACTTACAGAATTACCGTCTTAATATTCGGGGTTTTAATATGACTATTACACAGCGACTTTTCCTGACGTTTTCTCTACTCTCCGCCGCCATGGTCGCGATGGTAGTGATCGTCATCATGGTGTTAGCAGGCTTTCAGTCGCGTTTTCAGTACGTGCAAGACAACACGCTACCTTCAATTGTAGACCTTGATAAAATGGTCAACGGCAGTAATCGGGTTAACGTATCGCTTTATCGCCACCAGAGTGCCAAAGATTCGGCTAAGCAGGTTGAGTTCGAAAAAGAAATCGCTGCGAAGATGGATACGCTGAAAGGCCTGACCCTGTTCTATTTAAAAAATGAAATTACCAACGATCAGGATAAGCAGTTAAGTGAACATGCGCTGGCACTGATTAAACAGATCCAGACGCGCTTACCTGCCTTCCTTGAATACTCGCGTTCGCATGATGACGCTCATTCTCTTTCCGCGTTGCAAGGCCCGGACGGTGTGGGGCAGTCTATCCGTGATCTCATTGAGAGTTATCAGAACCAACTGCAGTTTAATGTGCAGGTGGGCGCGGCTTTTCAAAAAGAGAATAACCGCGTTTATCATCAAACCTTATGGGCCTTAATCGCCGGTTCCAGCGTCATTATCCTGATATTGGGCGCGTTATCTGTTCGTACTATATTAAGCATTCGTCGCCATCTGAATGGTATGCGCACAACCATGGAGCACGCCAGCGAGCGGCTTGATTTAACGCTGCGTGCCGATGACGCACGTAAAGATGAAATCGGGTTAACGGCAAAAGCATTTAATGCTTTGGTGGAGAATGTGGCGCAGTCTTTGTCTGCCGTCGAACGGTCCGCCCACTCGGTCAGCACGGCCTCGTCGCAAATTTCAGCCGGTAACGAAGATCTCTCCTCACGAACCGAACAGCAGGCCGCGTCGCTTGAAGAAACGGCGGCCAGCATGTCTGAACTGAGCGAAACGGTTCGTCAGACGGCTGAAAATACCCGTCTTGCCAGCCAGTTGTCTAAAAACGCGCGTGAGATATCCAGTGACAGCTCTGACAAAGTGCACACCATGTTAGGCACCATGACCGATATAAAACAGAGTTCGGAGAAAATCACCGCCATCATCGCGCTGATTGAAGGTGTGGCGTTTCAGACCAATATCCTGGCACTCAACGCCGCCGTTGAGGCCGCCCGTGCCGGCGAGCAGGGGCGTGGCTTTGCCGTGGTGGCCGGTGAAGTGCGTAATCTTGCCCAACGCTCGTCGGCCTCCGCACGGGAGATTAAAGATCTGATCGAATCGTCGATGCGTTATGTGGCAACGGGCGTCAGCCAGGCAGAGCAGGTCGGGGAAAATATGGGGCGCATGAATGATGCAATTCGCCAGGTCACCGATCTGGTTGATGAGATTGCCATTGCGTCTCAGGAGCAGTCGCTGGGCATCAGTCAGGTCCATCAGGCTGTGCATCAGATGGATGACGTTACGCAACAGAACGCCGCGCTGGTGCAGGAAGCGTCATCAGCATCGCGCTCGCTGATGGATCAGGCAGGCGCACTGAATGATCTTGTTGCCGCCTTCGTGCTGACCGAGGCTCCCGCTGTACAGGCGCGCACGGTGGCGCCGCTCAAACCCGCCTTCGCGATGGCGACCGCATCGGCATCAAATCAGGACGCAAACTGGCAACATTTCTGATGTGTCGGGCCTATATTTTACCACTGTAGAGTACGGGCCCGGTGGGTTGCCCGGTCGGTGAGCCGCCCCGCGGCTCCCGGCTGATGGCGACCACCGCGTTTTTCAGGGAATCTTGCCGTTTCAGTGCCAGTTGGGTGGCCTGTTCAGCGTTAAGTAACCCCAGCGAAATGGGACGACTGCCTGTTGGAATCAGCCATAACTGCAGGCTGGTGTGGCTGTCAGCCGTTACCGGCTGCAATGGCGTCACCCGTAGCTGGGTTAAATCGTGGTCGGCGCTGACCACCCATTGGCTGTGTTGCTGAGCGTCACTCATGACGGTAAGCGGGGTAAACTCTGGCACGTAAAATATGCGCCAGGAAAAAAGGGCAAGGACCGCAATGGCCGCCGCTACCATCCAGCCCAGTGCGGCGCGGCGGGCAGGGCGGGCAGAGGGTTTTGCGGGCAGATTCAGGACAATTTTCTTCCAGACCCGATCCGGCGGGATTTCGGGTATCAGTTGACTGTCCAGCCCAGCGAGTAACGTTTGCCATTTGGCAACCTGTTCGGCCAGATCTGGCTCGGTCAGCAGGCGCGTCTGAAAGCGTAACCGGGCGGGGCCACGCAGCGTACCAATGGCGTACTCGGCAGAGAGTGCATCGTCACGTTGTTGTCTGTTCATAGTCCGACACATTCCCGAAGGTGGGCCATGGCACGGCGGATCCAGCTTTTCACCGAACCTACCGGCTGCTGTAGCCAGTGAGCAATATCGCTGTGTGACATGCCCTGATAATAGGCCAGCGTAACGCTCTGCCGTTGCTCGCTGCTAAGGTTTTCCATACAGCGACGCAGGCGCGCAGCCTGGGCATCATCGGGCCTGCTGTCCGGTTCGTCGGTATCGACGACCAGCAGGGCATCATCATGCGGTTCTTCTGTACTGGCCATGCGCGCCTGTCCGCTACGTAACCAGTCAATACAACGATGACGAACGATCTGCGTCATCCAGGTCATCGGCGCGCTCAGCGCTGGATCATAGGTCTCCGCTTTGCTCCAGATGGTGAGAAAGCAGTCATGCAGCACTTCTTCCGCCCAGGGGCGATGGCGTAACATTCGTAAGGCAATGGCAAAAAGGTGCGGCGAGGTTTGCCGATACAGTTTTTCGAACGCCAGGCGATCGCCTTTCACGATCGCCTGCATCAGGGTTACCTGCTCCACTGCCCGCACCTTGTCCATAATCATCCTGAATGATGTGATTTTCCGTTTGAGTATAGAGAATTACTTCGGCATTAATACGGTATCAATCACATCTATCACGCCGTTTTTCTGGTTGACGTCATACGTACTGATATTGGCCACGTTACCCTGTGCATCTTTCAGCTGAATATTGTGTGGGCCATTATTCATAATCCACAACGGCTGGCCGTTAACGGTTTTCAGTTCAGCATGACCGCCGCCTTGCTTAATCTTGTTCTCCAGCGCTTTCATGTCGTATTTGCCTGCCACAACATGGTAGGTCAGGACGCTGGTCAACTGCGCTTTGTTTTCCGGCTTAAGCAGATTATCGACGGTACCGGCGGGCAGTTTCGCGAACGCGGCATTGGTCGGGGCAAAGACGGTAAACGGCCCTTTACCCTGTAGTGTGTCAACCAGACCGGCCGCCTTCACCGCCGCCACCAGCGTGGTGTGATCTTTCGAATTCACCGCATTCTCAACGATATTTTTCTGAGGGTACATCGCAGCGCCACCGACCATCACGGAGCCCGACTCCATTGCGGCAAATGAGGCGGCAGTAAACAGGAATGCGCTTGAAACTACGGCAACAGCGAAGAACTTTTTCATCGTAAATCCTCATAAGAGAGAGTGGGTAAGTGTCTTGCAAAGAGAGATACGAGAGCAGGGTCGTCACTGGATGCAGAAAAAAATAATTTTTTTACGAAGATTTATCCGCTGGAGGCGGGCGCACGGGTACGGTCAAGCACGCCTGGCCGTTTAAGCACAATTTTCACGGGCTGTCCGGCCTGGCGATACCGTCACTAATACAAAGCGTTTGAAGCACACTCAACCCGTTTCCTGTGTGCTTCAGACCTCATGCCGTTCGCAACAGCTGGCGTGAGCGGCTGATAAGCCTTATGGACCGCGAAGCACACCTGTCCCCCCCAACAAGACCTGTGGCTTACTGTTCGTTCTGCATCCACGGCGGCGCGCTAAAGGTGGTTTTCAGTAACGTGATAAAGCCCTGAGTACGGGGCAGGCGTTTGATTTCTGGCATGCTGGTCAGCGCGGCAATGTCGGCGGGCGGCAGCATAAATTCAGGCAGGAGTGGGACCAGTCGCCCCTGTTTAATTTCACTGCTGATGTCCCAGATCGAGCGCACCATAATCCCTTTGCCTTGCAGCGCCCAGCGTTTAATCACCCGACCATCGTTACTTGCCAGACGGGGCGTAATTTTGACGGTGACCGGGTCATGCTGATGCGCAAACACCCAACGAGTCACGTCCTCAGCATTTTCACGGATAACCAGACAGTGGTGCTGCGTGAGTTCAGCGGGATGCGTGGGCACACCGTGGCGCTGCAGATAATCCGGCGAAGCGCACAGCACGCGGCGGTTAGGTGCAATTCGGGTGCTGTACAACGACGAGTCCCGCAGGTTGCCAATATAGATCGCCACGTCCCATTTATCGGCCTGCATCCAGTTCGGATTGTCTGACAGCATCAGATCCACGCTGAGATCGGGATGCTGGTCAACATAATCGGAGAGCAAGGGCGCGATATATTCCGAGCCAAAGCCCAGCGGAGCCAGTACCCGCAACGTGCCGCTTATCCGGTTTCGGGTCTGGTCAATCACATCCTGTAGCTGGTCCAGCTCATGCAAAATCAGCCGCGCGCGTGCTAATAACGCTTCACCTTCGTCGGTCAGAATGATCCGTTTTGCCGGACGCAAAATAAGCTTAATGCCCATTTTTTGTTCAATGTGCTGCAGCCGCTGGGTCACGGACGGTGGCGTGATATCCAGATAGCGGGCGGCGGCGGCCAGGGTCGCGCTGGCGGAGATCACCTGAAAAAACCGCAGATCGTCACTGTTGATCATTAGGTTCAAACCTAATCATTAATTGGGTGTGTCTGCATTTTAAACTAAATGCATTGATGAGAGCATCCAGTAAACCCCTCAGGACAGACAATGATGCTTAACGATTCCTCACTGACAACGCCGTATCTGCTGCTGGACAAAGTGAAGTTCAGGCGGAATATCCGCAGGCTCTACGATCATATTGATAGCCTGCACTGTCAGATTCGCCCCCATCTGAAAACGCTACGCACGGTACAGTCGGCCCCCTGGCTACTGCGTGACCGGGCTTCACCGGCCACGGTGTCCACACTGGCTGAAGCCGAGGCGTTTGCTGCCGCAGGTTACCGCAATATCCTTTATGCCGTGGGGATTGCGCCGGACAAGCTGCCGCGCATCGCGGCCTGTCTTCGTCAGGGTGCCCAGGTGCATCTTCTGCTCGACAGTCTGACACAGGCGCAGGCCATATCTGCATACGGGCAGCAGCATCAGGTGGCCTTTAGCGTGTTTATCGAGATTGACTGCGACGGTCATCGGGGCGGCATAAAACCGGACGACAGCGCCCTGACCGACATTGGCGCGTATTTGCAGCAGAACGGGATGCATGTCGAAGGAGTGTTAACTCACGCGGGGGAATCGTATCACTGTCGTACGCAGGACGAGATTGCACAGGCGGCACGGGCGGAGTGCCAGGCCGCCATTAAAGCGGCTAAGCGCCTTCGCGCGGCTGGCGTGACCTGTCCGGTGGTGAGCGTGGGATCGACGCCCACGGCCCATGCCGTAAGGGATTTAGACGGGGTAACGGAAGTGCGCGCCGGGGTGTTTTCCACTTTCGATCTGTTTATGACCAACCTCGGCGTCTGCACCGCCGACGATATCGCGCTTTCTGTTGTCACCACGGTAATTGGCCACAACGCTGAAAAAGGCTGGCTGTTTGTCGATGCAGGCTGGATGGCGATGTCGCGCGACCGTGGCACCGCCTCGCAAAAAACCGACTTTGCCTACGGTCTGGTATGTGACAGCGAAGGGCGATCCACCGGACTCCTGCTGTCGTCCACCAATCAGGAACACGGCATTATCGCCATTCCGCCCGACAGCGGTCACCAGGTCACGGATTTCTCGCTCGGGACCCGGCTGCGGATTTTGCCCAATCACGCCTGCGCCACTGCCGGAATGCACACCCGGTATCAGGTAATGGACAGCCAGAGCGGGGAACACGAAGTCTGGCATCGCGTCACCGGCTGGTGATGTCCCGCTCCTTTCTTTTTTCAAGAGGCACGTATGACTGATTTCAATCCCGATGACGTTCACCTGTCCAGCGGACACTTTATCGACGGACAATTTGTATCCGCCAGCGGTCAGGCTATGGGCATTAAACGGCCTTCTGACGGTCAGCATTATGCAGAGATCCATGAGGCGGATGCCCGTACCGTCGACGATGCCGTGACCGTGGCCGAAGCACGGCGCATCAGCAGCGGCTGGTCGGGTTGTTCGCCACGAGAACGGGGTGCAGCCCTCTCGCGCTGGGCAGACTTAATCGAAAAAGACAGTGAATACCTGGCGCAGCTGGAAGCCGTCGGATCGACCCGACCCGTCACCGATGCACGCAATATCGAAGTGCCCTTTACCGCGGCGGCCCTGCGTTTTTATGCCGAATGCGCGGACAAATACAGCGGTGACGTGTTTCCAACGCAGCACAGTAGCCTGGGCATGCTGGTGCCTGAGCCCTATGGGGTGATCGGCGCAATCACGCCGTGGAATTTTCCCCTGTCGATGGCTTCCTGGAAATGCGGCCCGGCTCTGGCGGCAGGCAACGCGGTGGTGCTGAAGCCGTCTGAACTGACGCCGTTTTCAACGGCCCGTCTGGCCGAACTGGCGGTGCAGGCGGGGATCCCATCCGGTGTGCTGAATGTGATCCAGGGCAGCGGCAAGGTCACCGGTAATGCGCTGGTAGCGCATCCGCTGGTGCGCAAGGTCTCCTTTACCGGCTCCACTGCCACCGGTGCGGCGATTATGAGCCAGGCGGCCCTGCACGGCACTAAACCGGTCACGCTGGAGCTGGGCGGCAAAAGCCCGCAGCTGGTCTTTGATGACGCCGGCGACGCCGACGAGATTGCCGAGCGCCTCTTTCTGGGATTCACAGTGAATGCCGGTCAGGCCTGCGTTTCCGGAACACGTTTGATTATTCAGAAAGGCATTGCTGAACGTGTGACAGAAAAGCTGATTGCACGCTGTCAGAAACCCGTGCCCGGCATGACCTGGCACGCGTCAACACGGTATTGTCCGCTGATTGACGCACGCCAGGGTGAAAAAGTGGCCACGATTATTGCGCAGTCCGTCGCTCAGGGTGCGCGGGTGCTGGTGGGTGGAAAACGCTACGACAATACGAAAGAAGGCTGGTTCTGGCAGCCCACACTGCTGGAGAACGTCGGCCCGGATAACGTGGCGCTGCACGAAGAGATTTTTGGACCGGTGCTGACCATTCAGACCTTTACCGATGAGGAAGAAGCCCTGGCGCTGGCGCAGCATGCGGTCTTTGGCCTGTGCGCGGGCGTCCACACCTTGAACATGCCACGGGCGATGCGCTTAATGCGCGCGCTGGACAGCGGCACGGTGTGGGTTAACCGCTATCGCCGCACCTGGGATTTCATTATCCCTACCGGCGGTTTTCAGGGATCCGGCTTTGGTAAAGATCTGGGCCGCCAGGCCTTTGAGGCCTGTCAGCGCTATAAAAGCGTATTAATCGATTTTTAACCTTTCGCTGGAGAGCAGATATTATGCCCGCACCGCTCAGGCTGGTTCAGGACAGTACGCATTTTCCCGACTCGGTGGATGTAGTGATTATTGGGGCAGGCATTGTCGGCGCGGCAACCTGCTGGGCGCTCACCCAAAAAGGCTATCGGGTGGCGGTGATCGAAAAGGGCCTGGTCGGGGCTGAACAGTCAAGCCGTAACTGGGGCTGGTGCCGCCAGCTTAACCGGGATGAACGGGAGATCCCGCTGATCCTGCATGCGCTGCAACGCTGGCATGAACTGAGCAAGGAAATCGGCATGGACGTGGGATTCCGCGCCACCGGGCTGGTCTATGCAACGTGCGCGGAAAAGGACATCCGCAACTGGGATAACTGGGGGAAAATGGCGAAGCAGTACGGCATTCGTAGCCAGATTCTCAATGCCGCAGAGGCAAAAGCCATGACGCCCGGTAGCCGCACAGCGTGGAAAGGCGGCGTGCATTCACCCGATGACGGTTATGCCGATCCCGCACTCGCCGCGCCAGGCCTGATGGAGGCGGCGGTGAAAAAGGGCGCCTTTCTGTTTCAGCGCTGTGCGGTGCGCGGGCTGGATATTTCGGCAGGTCAGGTGAGCGGGGTGATCACGGAAAGAGGTCTGATTAAAACCTCGCGCGTGGTCTGCGCCGCAGGTGCCTGGACATCGCTGTTTTGTCGCCGGCACGGCATCGATTTACCTGCGGGTAATGTCATCGGCAGTGCGTTTCGTACTTATCCCGTCGAACAGGTGATTACCCGGCCTTTCTATACGGATGCGTTTGCCTGTCGGCCACGATCGGACGGCGGTTATACCATCGCACTGTCCGGCACAGGTCGTCTTGAGCCCGGCATTCAGGGGCTGAAATATGCCCGTCAGTTCTTCCCGTTATACAAAGCACGTCGGCTCAATCTGGAAACCAAAATTCGCCTGACCTCCTTTTTACAGGGACCGGAGTCGCTGGCGCGCTGGTCAATGGAGCGCCCGTCACCCTTTGAAAAAATCCGCATTCTGGACCCGACGGTGTCGGACGGCGTGGTGGAAAAGGGGCTGATGGCCATCGGCCGTGAGTATCCTGCGCTGGCCGGGCTGCGAGTCACGCAGGCCTGGGGCGGCGTCATCGACTGTATGCCTGACGATATACCGGTCATCTCCACCGTGCCACAGCTTCCCGGTCTGGTTCTGTCGGCGGGCTACAGTGGGCATGGCTTTGGCATCGGCCCCGGTGCCGGCCGCCTGACGGCCGATCTGGTGACCGGTGATGATCCCATCGTGGACCCCACGGCGTTCCGTTACAGCCGTTTCCGCGATGGCAGCGCCCTGAAACAACCCGGCATGATGTAAGGAGAAAATATGCTTCAGCGATTGCAGGCGCGTGATATCAATGACCAGCCGCATCCCGGTCATTACTCCCACTATTGTCTGGGGGCAGGAATGATGTTTATTTCGGGTCTGTTACCGGCCACGCCCGCTGGGGAGATGCTCAGCGCCGCGCCCTTTGCCGATCAGGTCCTGCAGGTCTTTGCCAGTCTGGATACCTGCCTGCGCCAGGAGAACCTTACCCGATCGCAACTGGTGATGGTCAGAGTCTATCTGGCTGACATCGCATTATGGGATGATTTCAATGCGCTTTACGCGCAGTGGCTGGGGAGCTGGAAACCCGCCCGCGCTGTGGTGCCGGTTTCCGGACTGCATTATGGTGTCCTGTTAGAGATTGAAGCGACGGCGGTGCAGACGCGTTGAACGGCGCGCTTTGCCCGCGGCGCGTCGCCGTAAGGGATGATAAAATGCGCATATGCTCATCAGGAGAAGGCCGCCAGGCATGAAGCTCACCGCTGAATTCTTCAGGATACCGGTTTCGCGAGCTGGGTGGCGTCAGGCACAGGCATGCCGCTGGCCAACGCGATTATGGATTACACGAACATTTTTATTCGTCTGGGGTGCGGGCAGCGGTTCGATCCTCAGCTTCCCGCCTGGTCAGACTATATTCGCGGCCTGCGGCACAACCCCGATAAAGATGCTGAGTATACGCTGGCTGTCTGGCAATCCCGGCCGCCTGTTGCCCCATCCGATGTGGTGGGTCGTTCGGGCTGTTTCTCATTCAGTCTGGAAACGGATCGGTCCGCACGCATTCATTTTGAGCCCACTGACGGAACGGTTTCGCCCCTGTGTGACAGCGAGGTCGCCGCGCGTCAGCGCGAATTGTGCGGTTTACTGGCGCAGATAGTGACTCTCACGCCCGCGGTAAAAACCCTTCGTGGGCTGTCGTGGCTCTACCATCATCACCGCTATCGTCGGCTGTTTCCGCCCGCGTACCTGCGTTCGGCCATGCCGGTCAAAGACCGCTACCGTAATATGCCGCTCTGGGGACAGTTTTTGCGCTGGGACGGTAGCCTCAGAGCAGAACGTGCGTCGCACTTGTATCAGCATATTCAGGGCGAGTTTCATCCTTCCCGCCTGGCGACCGGTTTTCCGCTTCAGCCGCTGGCGGTCAGCGCACCGGTGACTGTTTTTCAAGCGTTTTACGCGCGTCGGTAAAGAGGCTGAGTCAGCATGTCCGACATGACGCGTTCAGCGCTGAAGAGGGAACCGGTGACGGGCTAGTGTGACAGAAGGAGAAGACGTCGCTTTTTACGTGACAGTGTCACCTTTATAAGCGATTAGCGCCGTGCCATAAAATCCGGAAAGGCCGGAACAGGCAGCACAGATAACACTTTCAGCCGCTGCAACGTGCGAACCTGCGCGCGCTCCAGATGATCCTTCATGCAGGCGGCCGCCAGTTCCCAGTTCCGTTTCAGCAAAAATTCATAGACCAGGCAGTGTTCATCCAGCATGGCACTGTCGACAGGGATACGCAGCAGGTCATAGAAAATGCGCGTGACGATAAAGGGCGACTGGTGTTGTCGCAGTATCTGCATCATCAGCTTGTTACCGGCAGGCTCCAGGCAGCGAATGTGCAGATCTTCTTCCAGGGTTTCCAGTTCAATGGCCGTTAACTGCTTACCCTGCGATTTTTTCGCGTTATCCAGCCGCGACTTCAGCCAGTCGACGTCCAGCCGTTCGCCTGCTTTACGCAGCGCTGCGGGTTCAAGATTGGCCCGGATTTCAAAATGGTCGCCCAGCTCGCGCGCCGTTAACGGACCGGTAAGCCACTGGGAATAGGGTTCTTTTTCCACCAGGCCTTTATCACGCAGGCGCATTAAGCTCTCACGAATCACGCCCCGGCTGGTGGTGTAATAGTGTGCCGCGTCCTGCTCATCCACCTGATAGCAACCAAAGATCATCGCGGTCGACAGCACACCCTGGAGGTGCTCCAGCACTTTTTCACCCGTACTGCGGGTGTCGACCAGTTCCTCATGATGCGCCAGCCCCAACAGTTCGCGCGTCAGGGCAATGCGCACGGGTTCGACATCCTCATCGTCGCGGGCCACGATAAAGCCCCGGCCTTCAAAGCGGGCAATCCAGCCTTCTTCATGCAGCATACTTAACGCCCGCCTGACCGGCACGCGGCTGGTGCCGAACAGCTGTGCTAACGGACCTTCCAGCAACACCAGGCCTTTAGGAACAGCGTTTTGCTGCAGCACGTTAAGCAGCACCTGGCGGATGATTTCATAACGCGCAGAACCGGCGTCATCCATGTCTGCTCCATTCATTATGTTTCGCATTGTCTTTTTCCGCTCCCATCCTGCCCGCCAGATTATCACATCTGAGGAAGTAACGACGGCTGCCCGCGCACAGCACTGCGTTAGTGCACGGCGCTCTAAAATGGATCATAAATAAATTAGTACATTTAATACAAAGACAGGATTTTACTCCGCCTGCACAAATGTCCGTCACCACCCCAAATTTAACCTTTTGTTATTACTGATTTAAATTATTTTATGATCGATAAGATCACAAATATGTAACTTAACAGTCCTTTTCCTGGCATCGTTATTGCTATCTTCAAATGTACATTAAATTGCAATATACATTTAAAGGTAAGCGTGTGCAGCCAGAAACCGTCCGTCAGTTATACATTCAGGGTCAGATCGATGCGCTGGGAATCAGTGCGCTTTATGCACAGCACCGCCTTTCCCCCCTGGCGTTTACGGAGGCCTGCCTGACCGCCGCAGAAAATGCACCTTCGGTGTTTATTTCGCTCACCCCGGCGCGCGCCCGTGAAGAGGCCGAAGCCTCAATGCAGCGCTGGCGGCAGGGCCAGCCGTTGAGTCCACTGGATGGAATTCCGGTGGCCTGGAAAGACCTGTTCGACCTTCAGGACTGCCAGACCACCGCCGGTTCAGCCACCCGGGAACACGTTTCGCCCGCCCGACAGGATGCACCCGTCGTTGCCCGGTGCGCGGCGGCGGGCATGGTCACGATCGGCAAAACCAATCTCAGCGAATTTGCGTTTTCCGGACTCGGCCTGAATCCCGCGTTTGGTACACCGGTTATCCGGTCATCAGCGGGCAGCCTGCACGCGCCGGGCGGATCGTCCAGCGGGGCAGGCAGGGCAATCGCGGAAGGCCTGGCCTGTATCGCGTTTGGCACCGATACCGGCGGATCCATTCGTATTCCGGCCGCATTCAGCGGCATTACGGGCTACCGCGCCAGCCGTGGCCGTTATGCCATGGACGCCGTTTTTCCGCTGGCCCGCTCGCTGGATACCCTCGGCCCGTTATGCCGCAGCGTCCGGGATGCTATCGCTCTTGATGACATCCTGTGCGGTCCGGATACCACCGCCTTTCCTGAACCCCGTTTCCGGGTTGACGACGCGCTCCTCATGACATGCCAGCCCGCCGTTCGCGATAACGGCCTGAGAATGCTGGATCGCCTCGACGCGGCCGGCTTTGCCATTGACCGCCAGCCGCTTACCGCGTTTACGCAGGCGCTTGACTGGATCGCTGAAAAAGGCTGGCCGGGTGGGCGCGAAGCCTGGTTGCTGCATCGCCTCTTATTAGCCTCACCTGACGCAGAACGCATGGATGCCAGAGTGCGCGAACGTCTGCTTGCCGCCAGCGAGCAGGACCCGGCCGTGCTCGATACCTTTCTGACCCAACGTCAGCAGTGGCAACAGACCCTGGCGGCGGAGCTGGCGGGCGCAATACTGATCACCCCCACGGTGGCCCATACCGCACCGGAACTGGGTCCGCTGATGCAGGACAGCGCGCTGTTCGCCCAGACCAACGTGGCCACGCTGCGCCTGACCATGCCGGGCAGCCTGCTGGATATGCCGGGCATCGCCCTGCCGAGCGGTACCGATGACCGTGGGTTGCATACCAGTCTGCTTTTCTCTCTACCGGCTGGCGAAGATCGCCGGCTCCTTCACGCTGCCAGCCGACTGGCAGGTCTTTTTACCGCAGACGATTCGGTCTGCGCTTAACGCTCCAGAGGAAGAAAAGATGGCGAAAGAAATCTTATGTGCATTTGGTGTGGATGTGGATGCTGTTGCCGGCTGGCTCGGCTCTTACGGCGGGGAAGATTCCCCTGACGATATCTCGCGCGGGCTGTTCGCCGGAGAAGTGGGCGCACCGCGTTTGCTGAAAATGTTTGCTGAACATAATCTGCGCACCACCTGGTTTATTCCCGGCCACTCAATCGAAACCTTCCCGGCGCAGATGAAAGCGGTGGTTGACGCCGGCCACGAGATTGGCGTGCATGGCTACAGCCATGAAAACCCGATTGCCATGACGCCCGCGCAGGAAGAGGCGGTGCTGGATCGCAGTATTGAACTGGTGACGCAGCTTGCAGGTAAACGTCCAACCGGTTACGTCGCGCCCTGGTGGGAATTCAGCAATGTGACCAATGAGCTGCTGCTGAAAAAAGGCATCAAATACGATCACAGCCTGATGCACAACGACTTTCATCCTTACTACGTTCGCGTAGGCGACAGCTGGACCAAAATTGACTACAGCCAGCATCCGGACACCTGGATGAAGCCGCTGATGCGCGGCGAAGAGACCGACCTGGTGGAGATCCCCGCTAACTGGTATCTGGATGATCTGCCACCCATGATGTTTATCAAGAAGTCACCGAACAGCCACGGTTTTGTCAATCCGCGCCATCTGGAGGAGATCTGGCGCGATCAGTTCGACTGGGTATATCGCGAAAACGACTATGCCGTCTTTACCATGACGATTCATCCCGACGTATCAGGCCGTCCGCAGGTGCTGCTGATGCTGGAGCGCCTGATTAAGTACATCCAGAGTCACCAGGGCGTGCGTTTCGTCACTTTCGACGAAATTGCCGACGACTTCTTAGCGCGCCAACCGCGTTAAGCCTTTTCCTCTTGCAGAGTGATCACGACATGAGCATCTACAAAAAAAAATCCGTTAACGGCTGGCAGCCCCAGCAGTTAACCACCAGGGATGTCAAATTCGCTACATGGATCGCCTTCTTCGCCTGGATCTTCGCCGTCTATGACTTCATCCTTTTCGGCACTTTGCTGCCGGAGATCGGCGGTCATTTTGGCTGGAGCGAAGTCGAACAGTCTGAAATTGCTACCTGGGTCGCGTTTGGTGGGGCAGTGATCGCTCTGGCCATTGGCCCGCTGGTGGATCGCCTGGGACGGCGCATGGGTATCGTTATTACCGTGGGAGGCGCGGCCCTGTGTTCGCTGCTGACCGCAATAGGGGGATTATGGGGTAAGGGCGCATTAACCGCCATTCGCTCCGTTGCCGGTCTGGGTTATGCAGAGCAAACGGTTAACGCCACCTATTTATCAGAACTCTATACTGCGCTGGACGATCCCAAACTCAACAAACGGAAGGGATTTGTCTACAGCCTGGTGCAGGGCGGATGGCCGGTCGGTGCGCTGGTGGCCTCGGCGCTGACCGCGATTCTGCTGCCGATTATCGGCTGGCAGGGCAGCTTTATCTTCGCAGCCTTTCCGTCGCTGGTGATCGCGCTACTGGCGCTGAAGCTGAAAGAAACGCCTCAGTTTGAAGTGCAGAAGAAAATCAAAACGCTGCGGGAGCAGGGTAAAGAAAAAGATGCACGCCAGGTCGCGGCCGACTATCAGGTTCCGTATGAAGATCAGCCGAAGTCAGGTTTTGCCTCGGCATTTCGCGGCACGGCGTTGCGCTCAACCTTGGTACTGGGTGTTGCCATTTTGCTGAACTGGTTCGCCATTCAGATCTTCAGCGTGCTGGGCACCACGGTAATTACCAAAACCCACGCGGTCTCGTTCAATAACTCTTTACTGATCCTGATTCTGTCTAACCTGGTGGGCTATTGCGGCTATCTGGCACACGGCTGGCTCGGTGACCGCATCGGTCGTCGCAACAGCATCGCGGCCGGCTGGATGCTGGGCGGTATCGCCTTTGCCGCGATGCTGTTCTGCCCGGACAACTTTGCCATCATCGTGGCCCTGTACAGCGTCGGTCTGTTTTTCCTGATTGGTCCGTATGCGGCCGCGCTGTTCTTTATCAGTGAAAGTTTCCCGACCGCCATTCGTGCTACTGCGGGCGCATTAATTATGGCGATGGGGCCGGTGGGCGCAATTGTGGCCGGTGTCGGCACCACCTCAGTGCTGAGTCAGGGTGGTCACTGGCAGGAGGCGGCACTGTGGTTTGGTGCGGTTCCGTGCTTTGTCTCGGGCATCATTATTCTGTTCGCCCGGCCGGTCACGCAACTAAATACGCACATCGCCGCCGCCTCCACTCAACCTCAGGCCTAAGGAAACCCTATGCAGAATGCAAACACAGCCCCGGTTGCCGCGATCAGCGGAGCCGCAAGTGGGATTGGACTGGCGCTGGCAACGCTGTATGCCCAGAGAGGCGTGCGGGTGATAGCGGGCTATTATCCGCAGGATCCACACGATCCGGCCGTCGCGGCCGCGCAGATTGAAGCGGCGGGCGGTGACGCGCTCTGGCTACCGCTTAACGTCGGATCCACCGAATCGGTGAACGCGTTTATTGCGCAAGGCGTACAGCACTTTGGACGGCTTGACGCGGTCGTCGCCAATGCGGGCATTCTGCGTCGGGCAGAGATTGAGGAGATGAGCGACGCACGCTGGGATGAGATGCTCAATGTCGATCTGACCGGCGTGATGCGCCTGTTCCGTGCCGCTGCCGCCCACCTTCAGTCGGGGGCCAGCCTGGTTGCGGTGTCGTCGATTGCGGGCGGTGTATATGGCTGGCAGGCGCACGCGCACTATGCCGCCGCGAAGGCGGCGGTGCCCGGCATTTGCCGCTCGCTGGCCGTCGAACTCGCGCCGCGCGGGGTGCGATGTAATGCCATCATCCCCGGGCTGATTGAAACGCCGCAGTCGCTGGATAAGGATAATTCGCTTGGCCCGGAAGGGCTGGCGAAGGCGGCGAAGGCGATTCCGCTGGGCCGCGTCGGACGCGCCGAGGAAGTGGCGAAAGTCATCGCGTTTCTCACCAGCGACGAGAGCAGTTACCTCACCGGACAGAGTCTGATTGTCGACGGTGGACTCACCGTTCGCTGGCCGGATTAAGGAGAACCCATGCAACTCAGGATGAAACGTTGTGTAATCAGCGGCGCGGCCAGCGGCATCGGGGCGGCCATCGCGATGCTGTTCGCCCGCGAAGGTGCCCATCTGATACTCACTGACCGCGACAGTACAAAGCTCAAGACTGTGGTTGATCAGTGTCGCCAGTCTGGCGTGCCGTGTTTTGGCATTGTGGCCGATGTCGGCGACGTGGAAGGCGCCACGGCGGGCGTGGATGCCTGCCTGGCGCAGTTCGACGGAATCGATATTCTGGTGAATAACGCCGGAATGCTGACCCAGGCGCGCTGTACCGATATCACGCTGCCCATGTGGGAAGAGATGATGGCTGTGGATTTACGCAGTGTCTTCCTGGCGACGCAACGGGCGTTGCCGTCCATGCTGGCGCAGCGCTGGGGCAGAGTGATCAACATCGCGTCGCAGCTCGGTATCAAAGGCGGTGCCGAACTCAGCCATTATGCGGCGGCCAAAGCCGGCGTATTAGGCTTTACCCGATCGCTGGGGCTGGAGGTGTCCGCAGATAATGTGCTGGTGAACGCCATCGCGCCCGGTCCGATTGAAACGCCGCTTATCGATGGCATCAATCAGGCATGGAAAACGGCTAAGGCAGCCGAACTGCCGCTGGGACGTTTTGGCCGGGCGGAAGAGGTCGCGCCGGTAGCGTTACTGCTGGCAAGTGAGCCCGGCGGTAACCTGTTTGTTGGCCAGACGCTTGGCCCTAATTCCGGCGATGTCATGCCCTGAGGAGAAGCCGATATGTGCGGCGTTTGTGGTTTACTGGACAGCGGTCCGCAATGGAGCGATGCGCTACAAAACGATCTGCCCCAGCGCCAGTTGCGGTTAAAGCAGCTGGCGCTGCTCAACCGAACGCTTAAACCCTGGCGGCTCACGCTGACTGAGTTTCATGCCAGTTGGGTGCTCTCCAGCCCAACCGGTCAGCAGGTGATGGTGAATTCACTGGACCTGTTGTGGAAAGAGGTCGAGAAGATCACCAAACGCCCGCTTGATCCACTGGATGAAGCCTGGCTGGCGGCGCTGTAAGGCATACAAGAGGAGCGGCTATGCTGCACGATCAAAAACTGCCGCTGCATATCCTTAGCGGTTTCCTGGGAAGCGGCAAAACCACGCTGCTGAAAGGCTGGCTGGCGCAGCAAGATCTGAACGACGTTGCATTGCTGGTTAATGAATTTGGTGAGGTGGGCATCGACCATCATCTGCTGAATGAAGTCGCGCCCGATACGGTGCTGCTGCCCAGCGGCTGCGTCTGTTGCCAGATTCGCGGCGAACTGAAAACGGCGTTACTGGATCTCTATGAACGGCGCGTGCGCGGCATGCTGCCGCCGTTCAGCCAGGTCATTCTGGAAACCACCGGCCTTGCCGATCCTGCGCCCATCCTGTCAACATTGCTGCACGATCCCCAGCTTAAACATCACTTCAGTCAGGGCACGCTGGTGACGCTGGTCGATGCCGAGCATGCCCGGCAGCAGTCGATGCATCAACCGGAATGGATAGCCCAGGTCAGCGCGGCGGATAAGCTGTTGCTCAGCAAATGCGACCGTATCGGACAGACCGAACGTGTGGCGCTTCAGGCCTGGATTGCCGGGCTGAACCCTATGGCGGAACTGAGTGACACCGTGCAGGCGCTGGCCGATCCGGACCCCTTATTTGGCCTGCGCCTGGCAAAAGGCAGTGGGCAACAGCGGTTTCGCTGGCTTGGCGCAGCCGGTGCGTCCGGTTATCGTCTTGCATCCCATGACGAGAATCCGCATCCGCTCACGCAAACCTGCGTGATCACCTTAGAGAACGCCCTGAACTGGCCCGCGTTTGCTATCTGGTTGTCAATGCTGTTACATAGCCATGGTCAGTCTGTATTGAGAATGAAAGGCATCTTACGTTTCAGCGGCAGCAGCTCACCCGTGGTGATTCATGGCGTGCAGCATACGTTACATCCGCCCGTTCACCTGAATGACTGGTCCGGCGATGTCGATACCTCAAAACTGGTGTTTATTCTGCGCGGACTGGATCCCGAGCGACTGAAACAGGGATTCAGCAGTTTTCAGCAGGCGGTAAAGGATAAGTAAAACAATGAACGCTGCGGCGAAAGTCAACGATCAACTGACATTACGTGTACTGGGCACCTCGGTCACGCTGCTTGAAATGTTGCGTGTCCGTGCGGAAAGCGATCTGGGGATTCGCATCGAGTATCTGCTGCACAGCGTGGAAGATGCCCAGCGCATTGCGGTCATGCATCCGGAAAGTTATGACCTTTACGATCAGTGGTTTCACAATATCGATTTTGTCTGGCCTGCCCGGGCAATCCAGCCGCTGGAAATCAAGCGACTGAAATACTGGGACGAGATTACGCCGCTGGCCAAAACCGGCAGGCTAGGTCCCGATCTGCCGTTAGCCGATGGCAGTGTACCTTCGGAGCGACTGTATGTTCAGCGCGATATGCATTTAGGTAGCCACGCGAGTGACCATATCAGCATGTTGCCGCTTACCCATAACGTGGACAGTTTTGCCTATCATGCCGACCGGCTGCCTGCGGTGCTGCAACAGCAGGAAGAGAGCTGGGGCTGGCTGGTACATCCTTCGCTGACGGGGCAGGTGGCGCTACAGGAAGATGCGGCCATGGGCGGTATTGATGCGGCGCTGGCCATGCAGGGGGCCGGGCTGGCACGCTTTACGAATATCGGTAATCTGACGCTTGATGAGATCGACCTGTTAACACAGCAGCTGGCGCGTCTTCACCGTAACGGCCATTTTGCGGCCTTCTGGGCATCGCAGGATGAGGCATGCGATCTGATTGCTAATCAGCAGGTTGAAGTACAAAGTCTCTGGGCACCCATCTATTTTCGCCATCATTTCCATCAGCGCGGCTATAAAATGGCGCGACCACGTGAAGGCTACCGTGCGTGGTACGGCGGCATGTCGCTTTCACGCTGTGCGACCGGCAAAATCAAAGAGGCGGCCTACGACTACCTTAACTGGTGGCAGTCTGGCTGGCCCGGTGCGGTCATGGCGCGGCAGGGTTATTACATTTCTAACGCGGAACGCAGCCGGACGCATCTGTCGGCAGCGGAATGGGATTTCTGGTACGGTGGTCAACCCGCACGCGAAATGCTGCTGGATGCCTGGGGCGCACCGCTGATTCCCCAGGGAGAAGTGCGCGATGGCGGAAGTTACGAGCAACGGATGAGCCACATTGCCGTCTGGAACGCCGTGATGGATGAACATAACTATCTGACGCGCCGCTGGCAGGATTTTTTGCGGCCCCGTTGAAAAATCTTTATCCGTGAGCACACCCCCAATAAAAGAAGAGAATATGCGCACGCGCCGCTCGGCCCGGTTACTGATCCTGAATGCTTCCCATGAGGTGTTGCTGTTTCGTTTTGTGCATTCGCAGGATGCGCTGGCGGGCAGTGCATACTGGGCAACGCCCGGCGGCGGCGTAGAGCAGGGCGAATCTTTTGAGCAGGCGGCGGTCAGGGAACTGTATGAAGAAACCGGCATTCACCGGGCCGATGTGGGTCCGTCTGTCGGTGAGCGATGCTTTGCCATGACGCTGCCTTCGGGCGAGATCGTGCAGGCACATGAGCGGTTCTTTATTGTTACTGCCGCAGGGAACGAAATTAACACACTGGGCTGGAGTGAAAATGAGAAATCAGTCATTGCCAGTTCGCGCTGGTGGACCGTCAAAGCACTCAGTGAAACAACCGAAACGGTTTATCCCGCCAATATTATGAGCCTGTTGCCTCTGCAATATACCTGAATGCATTCTGACCGGCTCTGATTAAATCGCCCCGTAGGATTTATGTTAAATAGCAGGCTATTATGTGCGCGTGCTTTTGCATCACGGCATAATCTGTTTAATGCTGGTTCTCTTTACGCCTGACCAAAGAGGTGAAAGTGAACTTACTCAAGATCGACCACGTCCATATTTATGTGCATGACCTGAAGAAAGCAGAACACTGGTATAAACGGGTGCTGGGTTTTTCACGCGATGAATCGTTGCTGTTTTGGTTTACGCAGGGCGGTCCACTGGTGCTGAAAAATAATGCTGCCGTAATATCGCTGTTTTTAAGAACCCATCAGCCGCCGGGTAACACCGTGGCATTTAGCCTGGATGCCACGTGTTTCTGTCAGTTATTACGCATCCTGGTCGCGCAATCCATACCTTATACAGTCAGCGATTTAATCGATATGGGTGAATGTTGTGGGGATTTCGGTACCTCAGTACGCTAATTTTTACGTAGCCGCGTCAGTTCAGGTTGCAGACGTCAGTTCGTGGCTGATCAGCCTCAGCGATGAAACCAGGCAAAACATCACGTCGCCGCTTTTCGGTATTCACTGCCTGTAAGATGTTTTCTCAACGTCAGGTGAGTTGTCATCAAGAACGGCTGATGCGCGTTTCGGGTGATAGACATGAGTTGCAGTGGTGACTCGGTTATCTGCTTAAACTGGCAACGCGCACGGCATCAGATTTTGATGTGGCCTGAAGACGAGATATGAGAGCACATAAACAGGCGAAGCGAAGACAAAGCGAAAAAGCAGAGAAAATGGTGCAAAACCGGAAAAGACGCAGAACACCCCATATCGGAGCCTGATGTATAAAAGTACGCATAATGTATATTATGTTAAATGAGGTATCCAGTTACGCACTCAGCCAGCCCGTTTACGCCTTTCCTGCCTCACCGCTTCTTTTTGTCCGCTTCTGTACCCACAAATCACAACAACGCTACGTAAAAAACTGGCGCTTATCCCTGTGCTGGATTGGCAGATTTCACGTAGCGTTGCCTGGCATAATTCACGTTTAGCTGGCTCTGTTCAGTGTTACCTGTGCCCCGTATTCTCGCGTCAGACGACGCGCCTGGTAATAAACCGATTTCCAGTATGGGTTGTTCAGTGATGAGCGAATCACGCCCTTGCTGGCCGACGCGTGAATAAACTGATTATCCGTATCGTAGAACCCTACGTGCATGCCGCCACCAATGCGGAAAAACACCAGATCGCCTGGTTGCAGATGTTCCGGTGTGACACGAACGCCCATATGCAGCAGATCGGCTGTGGTGACGCGGTCCATTGGCAGATTGAAACGATCGTGCAAGGTTCGCCAGACGTAGCCCGAGCAATCCACGCCAGACAGCTGTGTGCCGCCCCATTGGTACGGCGTATCATGCCAGGTGTGCATTTGGTCATGCAACGCCGCGACGATAGGAATCAAATCCGGGTTTTGCGATGCGTCAGCGGCGGCGGTGTCCTCGGGTTCATCTGAATGATGATGACTGCAACCAGAAAGCAGGAGCATAAGGCCGGAAAGAAAAAAGAATGAGGTTTTACGCTTCATCGAATAATCCGCACAGTAAAGATAACAAGGTGAGCAACGCTAAGGGCTTTTATAACCCATTCAATCGCTTATAGAAATATCTACGCTCTGCTTTACTTAACCTTACACTCAAACGGCAGGCACTCTTTATATAGCGTAAAAAAGCGCACCTGGAAACGGATTTTCGCGAATAAAATAACAACGCTACGCGAAATCTGACGCATAACTCCCCTGCTCTTTTATCAGAATTCACGTAGCGGCGCCTGTTTTTTGTGCTATCCGTTTTCGCTCGCATCCAGACCGCATACCTGCCAGCGCACCGAACTGACCCCTTTCTCCAGGCTAATGCGGCTTACCAGACTTTCCAGCTGTCCGGTCATGCTGGGTTGGCCCATCACTTCGGCATTCACTTCCATGCGATGTGGCGGATCCAAATCTTCACTGTGGAGCGATTGCAGGCGCAGGCCGCTGTTGCCCAGGCTATGCAGCATCAAACTGCGCACCTGAACTTCATCCTGCGCCAGACAAACGATCTGCACTTTGTAATGTTGTACTGCCTCGTCGGCCGACACGATGGACTGGCGATTAATGCCCAGCGCCAGTTCACGCAACAGAATGTTGGCACAGAGAATCACCATGCAACCTATCGCGGCTTCGAGTAACAACCCCATGCTGCACAGGACGCCGACGGCCGCGGTACACCACAAGGTGGCGGCGGTATTCAGGCCGCGAACGTTTAATCCGTCGCGCATAATCACACCGCCACCCAGGAAGCCGATACCGGAAACCACATAGGCGGCAACGCGAGTGGCGTCGGTGGCAATGCCGGGAACACACTGCGTCATCAGAACGAACAAACAGGCGCCGGTGCTGACCAGCGCGTTAGTACGTAAGCCGGTCATGCGTTGACGCAGCTGACGTTCGCTGCCGATGAGCGCACCCAGAATCAGCGCGGCCGATACGCGCAGTAAAAAGATTTTCCAGTCCATGATAAACCTCTCTCCGCCGCGCGGCAGGCGCAGTACGGAAAAACAAAGATGAATAAAATGGATTACAGCGGGCGTTGATGCAAAGCGCATCACGTCAGGGAAGGATGTTGATACAGCCGCCATCTTAACGTGCAGTTAAGACAGCCAAAACTATCTTACTGCAAAAGCCTGGTGTAATCGTTCGGGACTTGTGTCCAATGTAGGTTGCCTCTTGCGTAAAATTCGCGGCGATTGTATAGCCATCTGAGGGCGGATTTCCACTCAGATGGCGCTTCGTTCAGGATTGGTTTAGCTGGACGGACGTTTAACGGCGCGTTGCGGACGCCTCAACCGGCACGTCGGCGCGGGCCAGCTCCATCCTCACCGGTGTGCTTTTATAGGAGGGAATACCGCTTTTTGTGTCGTAACTGTCTAAGGGAATCAACACGTTAGCTTCAGGGTAATAGGCCGCTACCGATCCTTCGGCCATATCATGCACTGCGATAGTCAGATTATCGAGACGGCGATGAGTGGGATTGCCGTCCGGGTCCAGCGCAATGATGTTAACCTGATCGCCCATGCGAACGCCCTTTTTCTCCGCCTCGTTTTCACTGATAAACAGAATGTCGCGGCGGCCTGAAACGCCGCGATAGCGGTCATCCAGCCCGTAGAGCGTGGTGTTGTACTGATCGTGACTGCGCAGTGTCGTCAGAACGAGATCATGACATTTCAACGAGCGCGGATCTTCATTGATGCCCTCCATCACCAGGAATTGTGCTTTGCCCGATGGCGTATGCCAGACACGTTCAGACGCGCCATTCGGTAAACGGAACCCGCCCGGCTGCTGAATACGTTCGTTGAAGTTGTCAAAACCCGGAATCACCGCTTCGATGGCGTCACGAATCAGGCTGTAGTCGCCTGTCAACGTGTCCCAGTCCACGACCGTGTCCGGCAACGTGGCTTTGGCCAGGCCCGCGATGAGCGCGGGTTCGGATTTCAGATGAGGCGACGCCGGATCGAGCGTGCCGCGTGAGGCGTGCACCATCGACATGGAATCTTCAACCGTCACGCTCTGTGCACCAGACTGTTGCTGGTCAATCTCGGTGCGGCCAAGCACCGGGAACAGATAGCTGTGTTTTGCCAGCAACAAATGCGAGCGGTTCAGTTTGGTGGCCATGTGCACCACCATATCCAGCTTGCGCATCGCAGCAAAGGTTTGCTGTGGATCCGACATGGCTTCGGCCAGATTACCGCCCAGGCACAGCAGCGCGTTTATCTCACCATCGCGAATGGCCTGAACGGCCTTAACGGCACTGTGTCCGTGTTTTGTCGGTGGCGTGAAACCAAAGACCGCTTCGATGCGCTTCAGCAGGCTTTCGGAGGGAACTTCGGTGATGCCAACGGTACGATCGCCCTGCACATTCGAGTGACCGCGTAACGGACAAATGCCCGCGCCCTTCTTGCCCATATTGCCGCGTAACAGCAGCAGATTCGCAATTTGTTGCACGTTCTGCGTGCCATACTGATGCTGAGTAATTCCCATGCCATAGCAAATGATCGTGCGTTCAGCATTAGCGTAAAGCTGCGCGATATGCTCAATCTGTTCGCGTGCCATACCCGAAACGTTAAGAATATGCGCCCAGTCCGTCGCCTCAAGGTCGGCTTTTAAGGCATCCAGGCCCTGCGTATGTTCAGCGATAAACGCGGCGTCAAACACGCCAGGATTGCCGCGGGTTTTGGCCTCTTCATCCATCGCCATCAGGCACTTCATCACGCCTTTAAGCATGGCCGCATCACCGCCAACCCGGATTTTGTAATAGGTTGACGCCAGTTCCGTTGAACTCAGCGTCACCATCTGTACCGGATTTTGCGGGGCGGTAAAACGCTCAAGTCCCCGTTCGCGCAACGGATTGATCGCGACGATTTTCGCACCGCGTTTCGACACCTCCTGCAACGTGGCCAGCATGCGCGGATGGTTTGTACCGGGGTTATGACCGATACAGATCACCAGATCGCAATGGTCAAAATCATCCAGCTCTACCGTGCCTTTGCCGATGCCAATCGATTCAGGTAAGCCGACGCTGGTTGGCTCGTGGCACATATTGGAACAGTCGGGGAAGTTATTGGTGCCAAATTCGCGGGCAAACAGCTGCCACAGAAAGGCGGCCTCGTTGGAAGCACGTCCTGAGGTATAAAATTCCACGCTGTCGGGATTGTGATAACTGCGCAGCCGCTCACCAATTTCATTGAAGGCGGTTTGCCACTCGATGGGCTGATAGGTATCCGTTACCGGATCGTATTTCATTGGATGCGTCAGCCTGCCTTCGCCTTCAAGCTCGTAAGCGCTGCGCTGCCACAATTCGCTGACCGGATGGGCCGCGAAAAACTCAGGTGTTGTGCGTTTACTGGTGGCTTCCCATGACACCGCTTTCGCGCCGTTTTCACAGAACTCAAAGGAGGACGTGTGTTTGGGATCGGGCCAGGCACAGCCGGGACAGTCAAAGCCTTCAGGCTGGTTAACTTTAAATAGGGCAATCACGTCCTGTTTCACGGCCATTTGACCACGAATCGCCCCTGCTACCGCTTTCAGGGCACCCCAGCCGCCCGCTGCGCCATCATAGGGTTTCACACCTTCCGTCCTGTTTTGCTCTTTCATTGCTGCTCCAGACTGACTGTTTTTGTTTTTATTAAGCCTGGTACAGTAATCGCAACGGCGCGTGAGAACAGTCGTGTAAAATTCAGGTTAACTTTTGCTAAATGTTTCACCGAGGCGGAAAAGCCAGGCGAAGCGCGAAAATGTTATGCTCCGTCAGCGGTATTTCGACGCTGTCGCCTGCAACGTTCAGAGCAGTACAGTACCTGATCCCAGCATTTTGCCCACTTTTTACGCCAGGTCATGGGTTTATGGCACTGCCTGCAGTAGCGCACCGGAAGCGCCTGTTTATTTCCTTTAAAAGTGTGCATCGTCTGCCTCCTGTCATCAGGTGATAAGTATAGACAGGCCGGGTTGATTGACTTTACGCCAAATAGGATCAGAATACTGTTCCAGTTAAGGACTACGCGACACGGAGTTTATCATCGCCACTTTTCGCGACGTTTATCGCGCCCGTACGGGACGCCGAGCCGGCCTGTTCGCCGCCTCGGCTTTGTTATTAGCCAGCTGTTCGTCGGAACCGCCAAAATCGCTGGTCACGCCCTTTCCGACCGCCAGTAAACCGCCGGTAACCAGCCAACCGGTGCGGGAGAATGTGCCTGTACGCGGCGTCTGGCTGACGACGGTTTCCCGTCTCGACTGGCCACCGATCGCCTCGGTGAATATCCGCGATGAGGCGCTGCGCGTCAGTCAGCAAAAGCGTGCGCTGACCGATAAACTCGACAAGCTGAAAAGCCTGGGAATCAATACGGTGTTCTTTCAGGTCAAACCGGATGGCACCGCACTGTGGGCATCGAAGATCCTGCCCTGGTCAGACATGATGACAGGCGAAACAGGTCAGAACCCGGGCTTTGATCCGCTGCAGTTTATGCTGGATGAAGCCCATAAGCGCGGTATGCGCGTGCATGCCTGGTTTAATCCCTACCGCGTTTCCGTGAATACCAAACCCTCAACGGTCGCCGAGCTGAACCGCACCCTGTCACAGCAGCCTGCCAGCGTCTTTGTTCTGCATCGTGACTGGATTCGCACGTCGGGGGATCGTTACGTGCTCGATCCCGGCATTCCGGATGTGCGTGACTGGATAACCAGCATCGTGGCTGAAGTTGTAAAACACTACGATATCGATGGCGTGCAGTTTGATGATTACTTCTACGCCGAGTCGCCCGGCTCGCCCCTGAACGACAGTCAGACGTTTATTCGATACGGTCAGGGCTTTGCCTCGAAGGCAGACTGGCGCAGGCATAATACACAGTTGTTGATCGAGCAGGTTTCTCACACGATCAAGCAGCTCAAGCCACAGGTGGAGTTTGGCGTCAGCCCGGCGGGCGTCTGGCGTAACCGTTCGCACGATGCTGCCGGCTCGGATACGCGCGGCGCGGCGGCCTACGATGAGTCCTATGCGGATACACGCCGCTGGGTACAGGACGGCTTACTGGATTATATTGCGCCCCAGATTTACTGGCCCTTCTCACGCAGCGCCGCCCGTTACGATGTGCTGGCGAACTGGTGGGCTAACGTTGTTAAGCCGACTAAAACGCGTCTGTATATCGGTATCGCCTTATACAAAGTCGGGGTGCCCGCCAAAAACGAGCCGGAATGGACGATTCAGGGCGGCGTACCGGAACTGAAACGTCAGCTTGACCTTAACGCCTCCCTGCCGCAGGTCAGCGGCACGATTTTGTTCCGGGAAGACTACCTGAATCAGCCACAAACGCAGCCAGCAGTGAATTACCTGCGTAGCCGCTGGGGGCAACAGCCGTGATAACCGTGGCGGTTGTCGAGGCAGCAACCCCGGCGTTACAGGTCCTGACGGCCCGGCTGTCAGCGGAACTGTCTGCCCTTACTGGCGATGCGGGGACACAGCACTTCAGCGCGCCTGAGGCGGCGACCTGGGTGCTGGCCCGTGACAGCCAGGGCAAGGCAATTGGCTGTGGGGCGCTGGTGCATGTCTCCCCTGAGACAGCCGAGCTGAAGCGCATGTTTTCCACCCGCGAAATCCCCGGTACGGGCGCGGCCGTGCTGGCTGCGCTTGAGCAGATTGCCCGCGCGCGCGGCTATCGCGCGCTGCGGTGCTCAACGCGCCGGGTGAATACCCGCGCAGTGGCGTTTTATCATCGTTGCCATTTTCAGGAAACCGCCCCTTACGGCGCTTATGTCGATAAGCCCGCTTCTGTGTGTCTGATCAAAGCCCTCTGACGCAAATCATTAACAAATATTTTACTATTCAACCCAAAATAGCACTTTTGTCAGCACCGCATTCGCTGCGTGGCGTAATATACGTCAATAAACGTAAAGTCCTCCCACACGGAAATGCGCATGTCTCAATACTCAAGTGAAGTGAAAACCAGTCAGCCCGGACTAGCCGCCAACGTTGATGACAGTCAGAAAATTGTGATGTCGATACTGGGCGCAGTGGCCTTTTCCCACTGCTGTAATGACTTTATCCAGGCCATGCTGCCGTCCATTTATCCGCTGCTGAAAACCAACTTCGCGCTCAGCTACGCCCAGATTGGGTTGATCACGCTGATTTATCAGATGACCGCCTCGCTGCTGCAGCCGTGGATTGGCCTGTATACCGACAAACATCCCAAGCCCTGGCTGCTGCCGTCCGGTATGGTTGCGACACTCATCGGCATCGGGCTGCTGGCCATCGCGCCGCATTTCTCAGTGGTGTTGATGGCATCGGCGCTTATCGGCGTAGGTTCAGCCACGTTTCATCCGGAAGCGTCGCGTGTGGCACGGATGGCTTCGGGCGGGCAATTTGGGACGGCACAATCAACCTTCCAGGTCGGCGGCTATGTCGGTACCGCTTTTGCGCCGCTGGTCGCCGCGATGCTGATCATCCCGCACGGACAGCTGGCGGTGGGCTGGCTGATGCTGATCGCGCTGTTTGCGGTCATCATTCTGTCAGGTATCAGCCGCTGGACGGTGAAGCACGGTCATGCCCACATGAAAAAGCACAACCAGCGGTCACTACGCGCCCTGTCGTCGCGCGATGTGAAGCTGGCGCTGTCCGTTGTGGGCGTGCTGTTACTGGCTAAATTCACCTATATCGCCTCGATCAGCAACTACTACATTTTTTATCTGGTCGAGCGCTTCCAGTTACCGGTGCCGGAAGCCCAGATTTACCTGTTTACCTTTCTGGCCGCGGTGGCGATTGGGACGCTGGTTGGCGGCCCGGTGGGCGATCGTATCGGACGTAAGGCGGTGGTCTGGATCTCTTTCCTGGGCGTCATTCCCTTCTCGCTCCTGATGCCGCACGCCAACCTGTTCTGGACCGCGGTGTTAACCGTTTGCATTGGCCTGGTGTTTTCATCGGCGTTTGCCGCGCTGGTCGTCTATGCCCAGGAGGTGCTGCCGGGCCGCACGGGCATGGTGGCCGGGATTATGTTTGGCACGATGTTTGGGATTGGCGGTATCGCCGCGGCCGCACTGGGGAAATTTGCGGACTGGTACGGTATTACCACGGTATACAACGCCTGTGGCTTTTTACCGCTGCTTGGCTTTGTGACCTTACTGATGCCTGACACGCGAAATAAAAAAGCGTAAAACGTCCAGGCAGCACCCGGCTGCCTGTTGCTTTCCCTACACGTACCCTATCATTTTCAGCATCGACTGCGCCTGCGTCATCGCTTCCGCCCGATGGGTGATGCCCAGTTTTTGATACAGGTTGCGGATATGGGTTTTGATGGTGGTGGCGGCCACATCCAGCTCGGCCGCGATCTGCTCGTTGCTGTAGCCGGAATAGATTAATCCCAGCACCTGCCATTCACGTTGCGTCAGTGGGCTGGTGCGGATCAGCTCCGGTACGTCCGGATGGTTCAGCAACCGGCTGACAAAGCCTTCATCAAAATGCGCAAACTTGTGGCGGTGATATTTGTTGATCTCGTTCAGGATGCGCCGCGCCCGATGGTGATCCAGCTCATCAAGTGTATTCAGCTGTAACAGCTGACGGAGCTGCTGCGCCATAGTTTCACCCTGCACAACGAAATGGCTGATAAAGCCGGTGCTGCGTGCCAGATTGAGCGCACTGAGTAAAGCCTGCTGGGCCTTTGCGCGCTGATCCGTTTCCCAGTAGATCTGATTCAGCAACAGCAAATTGCGGTTGAGATCGCTCATTAGCTGCAACGCCCGGGCGTTGTCATTCAGCTCGTCCAGAATCACCTCGGCCTGAGTGTACTGCCCCAGCAGAATCTGCGCCCGCGCCACGTTACGCCACTGTCCCTGTAAAAAATGGTTACTGGCACTTGCCGGTTTTGGCGTCTGACGCAGCCAGTCACGCGCGCTTTGCAAATCGCCGGTCATCTGCCAGTACAGCACCCGCACTTTATCTGCATTGGCCAGCCAGTCATGATGCCAGCGGCCGTTGTTCAGCAGGTTCTCCAGGCGATTTAATAAGGTGCGCGCGTTATCAAGGTTGCCACGGGCGATGGCGCTCTGCACCAGTAAGCCCAGGCACTGGATCTGCTGCTGCGGCTGAAAACCCTGTAAAACTTTCATGCCGTCGCGCGCGGCCTGCTCCGCCTCATCCAGCCGTCCCCAGGCCCATAACAGTTGGGCGCGGATGCGCAGCAGAAACTCATGCAACGGGAAGTGAGACAAATGCTGTGCCTTTACCAGCGCGAAGGCCCGCTCCTGGGTTTCATACGCGGTTTGCAGAAAGCCCTGGGCAAACAGAATCTCGCTTTGCTGAATCAGGCTCCACAGCACATAGTGCCAGGCATCTTCCCGGCGAGCCATATGCTCCGTCTGGCGCATCAGCGCCAGCGAGTTACTGAGTTCGCCTTTACAATGCAGAATTTCGCCGTGCACCGAGGTCGCGACAATCCGGCTGTAGTGGCGGCTTTCAGGCAGCGCGTCCAGCGCCAGCATCGCCAGACGCTCGGCCTCATCCGCATTACCGTCATTGATCGCCACCTGCGCCAGTAGCGCGTTAAACTCGCCGCGCAGGACCGCATCGATTTCGCAACGGCTCTCCTGCTCAAACCGGGCCAACAGGCTGTTCACCTCTGTGAAGCGGTGCTGGCTCTGCATCAGCCAGGCCTGCAATAACACCAGGTTGGGATGCGCCAGCAGCATACTCCAGGGCAGTGCTTTCAACGACGATTCCAGTAACGGCAGCTCGCTCTGGTTAAACAGAGACCAGGCGTGCTCAATGAGCACGTCCCGCAGCATCTCAGCATCGCCTGAGGCGCGCGCATGATGAATGGCTTCACCCGGAAAGCCCTGCGCCATCCAGCTGGTTGCCGCCGCACGATGCAGGGCGGGAAGCTCTGCAGCCAGCTCCCACTGGCAGCGCTGTTGCAGGAAGCTGCCAAATAACGGGTGATAGCTGAACCACTGGCCGGAATCATCCATGCGTTGCAGAAACAGCCCCTGGCGCTCAATCTCCTCCAGCCAGCGTTGGCCGTTCTCCTCACCGGTGACTTCGGCGATCAGCGCCGCATTGAGCGAACGTAGCAGCGCGCTTTTTAACAGGAAATGGCGGGTGGGCAACGTCACGTTATCCAGCACTTCCTCGACCAGATAGTCGTTTAAGTGACTGGCATTAATACCCGACAGACGTCGGGCCGAATGCTGCGCCGCGCCTGCGCCCTGCCGGGCCGACAGAGCGATCAGCTGCAGAGCCGTTGCCCAGCCTGCGACGTCATCGCACAGGCGCCCGGTTTCGTCGGACGCCAGCGGTGCGGGCAACCGGGCAGCAAAAAACGCCTGCGCTTCCTGATGGGTAAAGGCCAGTTGCTGGCTGCTGAGTTCCAGCAGCTGTTCGCGCACGCGCAGATTGGCAATGCCTAACTGCGGCAGATTACGCGAGAGCACGACCAGCGTGACGTTTTCAGGTTGATGGCGTAGAAAGAAGCGCATGGCATCATGAATCGCCGGATTGGTGATGTGATGGTAATCATCAATGATCAGCCACAGCGGCTTATGCCATTCCTGCAAATCGTTAAAGAGTTGGGTAAAGAGTGCGTTAAGGTTGACGTACTGCCGCTTCTGCGCCAGCACTTCACTACGACGGCAGCATCCCTGCGTGGCCTGCTGCAGGGCCGCCACCAGATAATCCGCAAAGCGCTCCGTCTGGTTGTCGCTTTCATCCAGGGAATACCAGCCCAGCTCGGCTTTATCGGCTGCCCAGTGGGAGATCAAGGTGGTTTTACCGTAGCCAGCGGGGCTCGTCACCAGCACCAGGCGATAGTTACCGGCGGCGGATAATTTTCGTATCAGTCGCTCGCGTTTCACCGTGGTTTCATGCCGGACAGGACGGCTGAGTTTTGAGGGAATTAACATAGACGCACGCTTCTCCATTTGCTTCGGCGCATCATTTTTTTACGCTTCGTAATTATTCTTCACACGTTCAGCTATCCCTTCGGATAAAGCAAGCAGACGCTTAAGTGAATCTTCACAAAAGCGAATCTAATCACACTTAAGTAAAACTTTCGGACTTCCCTCAGGCTCTCCACCCTGCGGCTCCGCCTGCGCGAAATTCTGCCGGGAGGAGGCGCGCGCCGAAACGCAAAAGCACACTGTGGGTTATTCCCTTTTCTCCTTAAAACAGGATTTTCGGCTATGACACAGCATCCCTTTGATCAATCGCTTTTTAACGCTGCGCTGGCGCGCCAGTGGCAACAGTTTGGCCTGCAAGAGGCACACGAGATGACACCGCATCAGTGGTGGCACGCACTGAGTGGTGCGCTGGCTGAAATGCTGCGCGCGCTCCCTGCCCGGCCCGCTTCCGGCGATCAACGCCATGTCAATTATCTGTCGATGGAGTTTCTGACCGGGCGACTGACCGGCAATAACCTCCTCAACCTGGGCTGGTATAACGCCGTCACTGCCGCCTTATCGCAATGGGATGTGTCACTCAGTGACGTACTGGAAAACGAGCGCGATCCGGCGCTGGGTAATGGCGGCTTAGGGCGTCTTGCAGCCTGCTTTCTGGACGCGATGGCCACTGTCGGTCAGCCCGCTACCGGCTATGGCCTGAATTACCAGTACGGTCTGTTTCGTCAGCGTTTTGTCGACGGCGCGCAGGATGAACAACCCGACGACTGGCAGCGCGAGCATTATCCCTGGTTTACGTACAATGCCCGGCGGGATGTCCAGGTGGGCTTAGGCGGCAGAGTCAGCAACGAAAACGGCACAATCCGCTGGCAGCCCGCGTTTTACCTCAAGGGCGAAGCCTGGGATCTGCCGGTTGTGGGCTTTGAAAACGGGGTGACGCAGCCGTTGCGGCTGTGGCAGGCCACACATGCGCAGCCATTTGACCTGCAAACCTTCAACAACGGGGCGTTTATGCGGGCTGAAAAACAGGGCATGGATGCGGCGAAGCTGACGAAAGTCCTTTACCCTAACGACCATCATCAGGCCGGCAAAAAACTCCGCCTGATGCAGCAGTATTTTCAGTGCGCCTGTTCGCTGGCTGATATCCTTCGCCGCCACCTGCAGGCGGGCCGTTCGCTCGACAGCCTGGCCGATTTCGAAGTGATTCAGCTAAACGATACGCATCCCACGCTGGCGATCCCCGAACTGATGCGGCTGCTGATCGATGAGCACCAATTCAGTTGGGAAAGCGCCTGGACCCTCACCCAGCGCACATTTGCCTATACCAACCATACTTTGTTGCCTGAAGCGCTGGAGTGCTGGGATACCGGCATCGTCCGCGCCCTGCTGCCGCGCCATATGCTGATCATCCACCGCCTCAATGCCCAGCTAAAGGCAGAAGTGGATGCACGCTGGCCGGGCGATGACGCGGTCTGGGCCCGACTGGCGATCGTACATCATAAGCAACTCCGCATGGCTAACCTGTGTGTAATGAGTTGCTTTGCCGTAAATGGCGTCGCCGCGCTGCACTCCCGACTCGTCAAAGAAGAGCTGTTCCCGGAATACGTCGCACTATGGCCTGATAAGTTTCATAACGTCACTAACGGCATTACGCCACGCCGCTGGATCAACCAGTGCAATCCCCGCCTTGCCCGCCTGATAAGCCACACGCTGAAGCGGCCGTGGATCAACGATCTGGACGCGCTCGCCTCTCTGGAAAACTGGGTGGATGATGCCGGTTTTTGTGCCGACTATCAGCAGATCAAGCAGCAAAACAAGCAGGATTTGGCCGCGTGGATTGCTGAGCGGACCGACATTGTCGTTAATCCCGCGGCGATGTTCGATGTGCAAATCAAGCGACTGCATGAATACAAACGGCAGCATCTGACGCTGCTGCATATCATCGCCCTCTGGCAGATGCTGTGTCGCGATCCACAGGCGAACCTGTGTCCGCGCGTGGTGATCTTCGGGGCCAAAGCGGCACCCGGTTATGCGCTGGCCAAAAACATCATTTACGCCATTAATCAGGTTGCTGAGGTCATAAATCACGACCCGCGCGTGGCCGATCGCCTGAAAGTGGTGTTTATTCCGGACTATAACGTTTCTGTTGCTGAACGGCTGATCCCTGCCGCGGACCTGTCAGAGCAGATATCAACGGCGGGCAAAGAAGCGTCCGGCACCGGCAATATGAAGCTGGCCCTGAACGGCGCGCTTACGATAGGTACGCTCGATGGTGCCAACGTCGAAATTGCCGAACAGGTCGGTGAAGACAATATCTTTATCTTTGGCCACACCGTGGAGCAGGTGCAGGCGCTGAAGGCCGGGCATTACGATCCTGTTCAGTGGCGCACCAACGACGTCCAACTCGATCAGGCCTTACAGGCGCTGGAAAACGGCACCTTTAGCGCGGGCGATACGCACGCGTTTGACCTGCTGTTAAACAGTCTCGGTCCTGAGAACGGCGATCCCTGGCGGGTGCTGGCTGACTTCCGTCACTATCTGAATGCTCAGCAACGTGCCGAAGCCTTATGGGCCGATAAGCAGGCGTGGACGCGCGCAGCCATCCTGAATACCGCCCGCTGCGGAACGTTCAGTGCGGACCGTGCGATTCGCCATTACCAGCAGCGCATCTGGCAGCGTAAAGGATAATTACAATGACGCCTTTTCACCCACCTCAGGAGACGGGCCGCATTGCAACGGAATATGTGGATGCGCATGGAACGGTGCAGACGGTTTCTGCCCTCACGCGTCAGCGTTTGCTGACGGCGATGGCGCGCGAGTCGGCCCCATCCACACCATTGCCCCCCGTATGGGTTATCGCGCAGGGTAAACCGATAGTGTTAACGCCTGTGCTGACCGGTCCCACGCGCTGGCAGTTAACAAGCGAATACGGGCAGCACTGGTCGGGGCAATGTGAGCCGGATAAACCGTTGTGCTTACCGGAACTGCCTGACGGCTACCATCAATTGCGCCTGACGCAAGGCACGCAACGGGTTATCTGCCAGATAATTGTGACACCGTCACGTTGCTATGCGCCGGAGGCGTTGCTTAAGGGGCGCAGGCGCTGGGGAACCTGTGTGCAGCTCTATTCGTTGCGCTCAGCGGGCAACTGGGGCATGGGCGATTTTGCCGATCTGCGGCAGCTGGTGAACGAGACCGGTCAGCGAGGCGGCGCCTTTATCGGTCTGAATCCATTACATGCGCTGTTCCCCGCGCTGCCCGATCAGGCCAGTCCTTACAGTCCCTCTTCCCGGCGCTGGCTGAATGTGTTGTATATCAGCGTGCCCGATGTGGCTGATTTTACGCTGAGCGCCGCCGCACAGGCCTGGTGGCTCGCGGCAGAAACGCAGGACGTTCTCAAGCGCGCCCGCGCGGCACAATGGGTGGATTATCCCGCTGTCGCGTCGCTCAAGCTCACCGCACTGCGGTTTGCATGGGCGCAGTTTTTGCAGCGTGATAAAGAGGACAGTGAGGTTGTCGCATTCGAGGCGTTTGTCCTTCAAGGTGGTGAAAGCCTGCTGCATCAGGGCATTTTCGATGCCTTACAGGCCTGGTTTGTGGGTCAGGATCCAACCTGTCACGGCTGGGATACCTGGCCCGCTGCGTATCAACAGCCGGACAGCGCCGCCGTGCACGCCTTTCGCATCGAACACGGCGATGAGATCCGTTTTTATCAGTGGTTACAATGGCTTGCCGCCCGACAGTTTGCGGCGTGCTGGCAGGACAGCCAGCGGCTACAGATGACGCTGGGGCTTTATCGCGATCTCGCCGTCGGCGTGGCCGCGAATGGGGCTGAAACCTGGAGCCAGCGTGCCTTGTATTGCCTGGCGGCCAGCGTGGGCGCGCCGCCGGATATTCTCGGACCGCTTGGCCAGAACTGGGGATTACCGCCGCTGCATCCCGGGGAATTGTATGACCGGGCATACGAACCCTGGATAACCCTGCTGCGTGCGAATATGCGTGACTGTGGCGCACTGCGTATTGACCATGTGATGGCGTTACTGCGTCTGTGGTGGATTCCGGCGGGTGAAACGGCAGCGGAAGGTGCCTATGTAACTTATCCTGTCGACGATTTGCTGGCCATTCTGGCGCTGGAAAGCCAGCGTCACCGCTGCATGGTGATCGGAGAAGATCTGGGTACAGTACCGGACACCATCGTGGCGAAACTGCGTGATGCCGGCGTTTACTCCTACAAAGTGCTCTACTTTGAACGAACAGCTGAACGCGCCTTTCGTCCGCCTGCCGCATGGCCTGCGCAGGCCATGGCGGTAGCCACCACCCATGATATGCCAACGCTGCGCGGCTGGTGGCAACACGACGATCTGACGCTCGGCAGCCAGTTGGGGCTCTATCCTGACAACGCGGTGCTGGCCGGGCTCCATCGCCAGCGCAGGACAGCCCGCGCGGCGCTGTTGCAGAGCCTGCAGCGCCAGGGTTATCTGAAGAACGGCGCACTGGTGCAGGCCAACAGCCCGCGCATGAGTCTGGTGTTGAATACCGCGCTTCATTACTATCTGGCTGACTGCAACAGCGCCCTGCTGGGCTTGCAGCCCGAAGACTGGCTGGATATGGCTTCTCCGGTCAATGTACCCGGCACGGTGGAGACCTATCCGAACTGGCGACGTAAGCTCAGCCTGCCGCTGGAGGCGATGTTTGCCGATGCGCGGATTAACGGGCTGCTGGCGACCATGACGCAGAAGCGCGGATAAGAAAATAATGCGGTCCATATCAACCAAAATACAATGCCGATATGGACTGTTAAATGAATTTGGGTGTTGGCTACGCTTCATATATGTCATTTCTGTGGCCGGGTTCAATTTACCTTTGGACCGAAACTTGCACACTGGCAAAGATATTAATCAGATTTATTAATATATTGAGAGGGTGCGATGATCGGTTGCTGTGAGTGTTGCGGTCTTGCTTTAAACAGGGGGCTTCCCAAAGTCAAAAACAACGTTGAATATAAAAGTTGCCCGAAATGCTCTGTGACACACGGAAGGCAGCATATTTACTTTCAGACGCCTAATCACTTTGGAACCACACCCGCGCGTGAAACGATAAATAATCCTCAAGGTCTTCAAAGTTATTGTGAAAGTTGCAGGCCCGCCTCAGAAAAAGACAACCCATCGAGAGTATTTCAGCATGGCTTAACATGTCATCATTTCGAATAGTCGTTCAATATTCCTGCCGACATTCGTATTAACTTCTCTGACTGACAAAAAAAGGTGCGCCTCAGCGCACCAGGTGGAGCAAATCAGCACTGCGGAGTGATTACTCCTTGCCTTTAACACTGCTGATAAATGTTTTTCGTGCGGAAGGTGAACCGAGCCGCTCTGCTTCGTCGAGCAGTTTAAGCGCTTTATCAATATTGCCCTGGGCCACTGCCTGCCTGATGCTCTGGTTAAAATAGCTTTCGGTATCGGTGACAAGGGGCTGTGATTTTGTGTCAGGCGCAGCAGTGGGTTGCGCGGCCTGCACGGCAGGTTGTGTTTGTCCGACCGTCACGGGCGTTGAACGGGAAGCGCCAAACAGCGGCCCGACCAGTATCGAGGAGGCGGAACTGGTGCTGACGTTGATTTTTAGCCTGCCCGAGAGGCTATGGCGGGCAACGGGATCGGGAATATCCGGCACCGCGTGGCCGGTTCCCCTGGCATAGGCTTTTGCCGGATCCAACAGCGTAGTGGTTTGTGTCAGATCCTTTTCTGTGGTGAACACTAACAGATAGATTTTCTGCTGCCCCGGCACGGGCGTCAGTTTCATTACGCCTTCAAGCCGGTCAGCGGCCATTACGCCGGGTTGCTGATAGGTAAACCAGCGGCTCGGAAACCAGGCGGCCGGACGGAGATGTTCATCCAGGACAAGCACATTGGGGGCAAATACCTGGTTATTCTGCACCTCGCTGCTCAGGGTAATGGTCAGTTCTCCCAGCGTCGCAGGCAGGCTGTAAGCCGCGACCGGGCCCGTCATCCCCGGGACATTCCATCGTGAATGGCTGCCATCAAGCACTGTCACCTGAGCGCGTGAAGTATCCAGCGGCTGCCAGGTCAGGCTTTGCAGACTGGTTTGTGAAAAGTGTGGTGCGGCAGAGACATCCTGCGGCATCAGATTGATTTCGGCGCGGACTGTAGCGCTGTGCCCTGCCAGCAGCATTGCGCTCAGGCTCAGCGCTAATCCGACTTTATGCATTTTCATTGTGAACCTCGCATAACCGGCAGCGGCACCGCCAGGCAATAGCAGCCGCTACCAGAAAAAAAGAATGCGGTTAGAGAACGTTAACCGGGGATCGCCTTACCACCAGATTTCCATCTGGGCGCCAAAGGTCCACTCGTCATTGTTGCCACGACTGTTGGTGAACAGGCCGTTGCCACTGCTGTCACGTGCGGCCAGCGTAGTGAGATCGCCCGCCGCATCTTTGCTGTAGCCCCACTTCTCGTCCCATTTGGCATAGGTCGCAAACAGACGCAGCGCCGGGCGCGACCAGATGCTGTCACCTGCCTGCCATTGCTGGGCAAGCGTGATTTTGTACTGGCCATTGCGCTCGCCGACCTCCTGAGACTTCACGTTGTCATAGCCGACTTCCAGCAGGGTGCTCATGATCGGTGTCCATTTGTACATTGGCCGCACGCCCACGGTGTACCACTCGTTGCCCCGGTTGTTATCGAGGTCGGTGTTCTGGTACATCGCGACGTACATCATGTCCCAGCGCTCTGCCAGCGAGATCGCGCCGTGATCCAGGATCCGGTACAGCCGGCCGTTGTTATTGATATTGCTGCCCTGCGCTAACCCTTTGCCCTGTGACGTCAGCGCGTCCGTGGCGTACTGGAGCACAAACTTGTTGTAGCCCTTCAGCATGCTCTGGGTATGTTCTGCGGTGAACAGCCAGCCATCTTTTGAAGCGCCCTCGTCCAGGCGATAACCGTCACGGGCATTGGCACGACCATAGTCCACGCCCAGCTCAAGCACGCCATTGGGGTTGGTTTCCAGTCCGGCCAGCCGCACGTCAAAGACATCGTCAGCTGTGCTGGTGGCGTAATTGCGGATTCGATCGCTGGAGAAGGTATACGACCCGCCCGCTTCTGAGGAACGGGTTGCCGCAAAAGAAAGCTTTCCAAATCCCAGATCGACATCTTCCAGGCCCGCCCCCGGCCCCGAAATATCCCAGTAGTAGAAGTCGATCATGTGTACATCGTGGCGTTGATAAAAACGCTTACCGGCCCAGATCGTAGAACCCGGCAGCGCATCAATCAGGTTCTTGCCTTTGACATTGGCCTCACGAAACGCCGGTGAGGTGGATTCCCAGTCATTTTGCTGAGAAACCGAGTACGCCACGTTGGTGTCAAAATAGAAGCTCTTATCGCCCTCTTTCCACACTTCCTGACCCAGCTTCAGTTCCGCGTAGGTTTCGCATTCGTTGCCGAGGCGGTATTTACTTTGTGCACCGGTTGCCTGAAAGCATTGCTGCTCGCCGCCGCTACCGGTCCAGCCGATGCCGGAGCGCGCATAACCGGAAAAATCCACCGCCATAAGCGGCGCAGACAGCGTGCCTGTCGCCACGGCCACGGCGAGGGAAAGCTTGCGCAGAGTTAACATTTTCGATCTCCTGAGGTTATTGCTTTTTGTATTTGGCGGGCTCAACACCGGGTTCCTGATGCAGCCTGCGGCACGCGCTTCCGTCCTCGCGGAACAGGTGACAACGCTCGGGCGGCAAGCCAATACCCATCGTGGTGCCCTCTTTTACCAACACCACGTCCTCCTGGCGGTACACCAGGTTTTGACGGATGGCGGGGATTTGGATGTGGATCTGCGTTTCATGTCCCAGTTGCTCGACAACCTGGACTTCACCTTCCAGCGTAACGTCGGCGATCTCGCTGGAGAGAAGGTGTTCGGGACGGATGCCCAGAGACATGTTGCTGCCGACCTGCACACCGGTGCTGTCGACCGGCAGCCATACAAATTGGTTATTGGGCAGGCGCACCTGCACCTGCTCAATGGCGGTCGCCGTGACCTTGACGGGCAGAAAGTTCATTTTGGGCGAGCCGATAAACCCTGCGACAAAGCGGTTGGCCGGATAGTGATACAGCTCCAGCGGTCGGCCAACCTGTGCGACGCGTCCGGCGTCCAGCACGACGATCTTGTCGGCCAGCGTCATCGCTTCGATTTGATCGTGGGTGACATAAATCATCGTGCGTCCGAGGCGCTTATGCAGACGGGCGATCTCGATGCGCATCTGCACCCGCAGCGCGGCATCCAGATTAGAGAGCGGTTCATCCAGCAAAAAGACGCGCGGCTCTGCCACCAGAGTGCGGCCAATGGCCACACGTTGACGTTGCCCGCCGGAGAGAGCTTTGGGGCGGCGGTCAAGCAGATGTGCCAGTTGCAGCACTTCGGCGACCTGCGTCACGCGCTGTTCAATGTCCGCTTTCTTCACGCCCGCAAGCTTCAGTCCGAAAGACATGTTTTCAGCGACAGAGAGATGGGGATAAAGCGCATAGGACTGAAACACCATCCCGATCCCGCGTTCAGCGGGTGGGACATCATTCATTCGCCGATCGCCGATCAACAATTCTCCACTGGTGATGGTTTCCAGCCCGGCGATCATGCGTAACAGTGTGGATTTGCCGCACCCCGACGGCCCGACAAAGACCACGAACTCCCCTTCAGCCATCTCCAGGTTAATGTTCTTCGACACCACCGTGTCGCCCCAGGCTTTGGTGACATTGCGTAATATGACGCTTGCCATAGTGCTTTCCTCTCACTCACAAATGCGGCCTGCACGGCAGCGGAAAATTCTGGCGTTTACTATGCGCAGAGCCTTACCCCGTCACATCCTCCGCAAACGCGCTTTTGCTGGGGGAGGAGTCGGGAGGAGGAGAACATGGCGAGGCGGACGAACTGCGTGCCATCGCGTCGTTTTTTGTGATGGATAACGCAGTCTGGTGGGGGCCATTGTGTGAGCTGTACCGTGATAACGCGCTTATTTTGCTACGGCGATCACGGCCCGGCTGGCGCAGGCGTAGACCGCAGGAGGATGAGAAGCCCGTCAGAACACCCACAATGTGGCGCAGGCAACAGATGTGTTTCCGCTAACAGGATGGAGTGTTAAAGATGAAAACCGGCGCAAAGATTTTGGCTCTGTCAGCCCTTGCGGCTGTGCTGTTCCCGGCCTCAGCCATGGCAAAAATTGAAGAAGGCAAACTGGTCATCTGGATCAACGGTGACAAAGGCTATAACGGCCTGGCCGAGGTGGGGAAAAAGTTTGAGCAGGAAACCGGTATCCACGTCACCGTCGAACATCCGGATAAGATGGAAGAAAAATTCCCCCAGGTTGCCGCAACGGGTGATGGCCCGGATATTATTTTCTGGGCGCACGATCGCTTTGGCGGCTATGCCCAGTCGGGTTTATTAGCCGAAGTCACGCCGGACGCGACCTTTCAGCAAACGATCTTCCCCTTCACCTGGGATGCGGTTCGCTACAATGGCAAATTGATCGGCTATCCGGTTTCGGTGGAATCACTGTCGCTGATTTATAACAAAGATCTGTTGCCAACACCGCCGAAAACATGGGAAGAGATGGCCGCGCTGGATAAGCAACTGCGCGCAAAAGGCAAAAGCGCCATCATGTTTAATCTGCAGGAACCCTATTTCACCTGGCCTCTGCTGGCCGCCGGTGGCGCTTATGCCTATCAAGGAAACGCGGGCCATTACGATGTCAACAACACGGGCGTCGACAGTGCCGGGGCGAAAGCCGGTTTGCAGTTTCTGGTCGATCAGGTCAAGGCAAAGGTCCTGAATGCGGATACCGACTATTCCATTGCGGAAGCCGCCTTTAATAAAGGCCAGACGGCCATGACGATTAACGGCCCCTGGGCCTGGAGCAATATTGATAAAAGCGGTATTCACTACGGCGTTGCGGCATTGCCGACGTTAAACGGTAAACCGTCTAAACCTTTCGTTGGCGTGCTGAGCGCCGGCATCAATGCGGCCAGTCCGAATAAAGAGCTGGCAAAAGAATTTCTGGAAAACTACCTGCTGACGGATGCGGGTCTGGAAACCGTCAACAAAGACAAACCCCTGGGCGCGGTGGCGCTGAAGTCTTTCCAGCAAAAACTGGAAAAAGACACCCGTATCGCCGCTACCATGAACAATGCGCAAAACGGCGAGATTATGCCCAATATTCCGCAGATGGCGGCCTTCTGGTACGCCATGCGCACCGCCACGCTTAACGCCCTCAGCGGTCGGCAAACCGTCGATGCCGCGCTGAAGGATGCGCAGTCACGTCTGAATAAATAAACCTTATAAAGCGGGCCGGTAAAACGGGTCCGCCTCTTGCCGTTGAGGAAATCGGGTCATGTCAGAAAAACCGCAAGCGGGACGGCATCGTTCGTTGTTGAAAGGTCTGGTGGTGGGCATGTGCTGCCTGCTGGTCGGCTACCTGTTAGTGCTGATGTACGCCCAGGGGGAATACCTGTTCGCCCTGCTCACGCTGGTGATCAGCGGACTGGGGATCGGGATTTACAGCCAGCGCCGGGCTTACGCCTGGCGCTATGTTTATCCGGGACTGGCCGGAATGACACTGTTTGTGTTGTTTCCCCTGGCCTGCACGGTGGGCATTGCTTTCACCAACTACAGCAGCACCCATCAGCTGAGTCAGGAACGGGCGGAGCAGGTTTTACTCAGCCGACACTATCAGGACGGCGCAGGTCTGAATTTTTCGCTGTTTGCGATAAACGATCGCTGGCAGCTGGTCCTGACGAACAGCGCAGATAATCAGTCCTGGGTTTCCGCGCCCTTTTCGTTTGCGGCGGTCGGAAACCTGAAGATGGTCAGTGGGCCGATTCCAGACGGAACGCGCGCGTCGCTCCGTGTCATTACGACGCATCGCCAGGCCCTGGGGAAGATCCGCGCTGAAATGCCGGATGGTCGTGAACTGGTGATGAGTTCGCTGCGTCAGTTTTCCGGCACACGTCCGCTTTATCAGGTGGTGGATCGTGACACGCTGAAAAATCAGCAAAGCGGCCTTCGCTATCGGGCAAACCCGGAAACGGGGTTCTACCAGGCGATCACTGCGCAGGGGCAATGGGGAAATGAACAGTTAAGTCCCGGCTTCACCGTAAGCGCGGGCTGGAAAAACTTTGTGCGGGTGTTTACCGATGAGGGGATTCAAAAGCCCTTCCTGGCGATTTTCGGCTGGACGATGATCTTTTCCTTACTGACGGTGGTGTTGACGGTCGCTGTCGGCATGGTGCTGGCCTGTCTGGTGCAATGGGAGGCGCTGAAAGGCAAAGCGATTTATCGCGTCCTGCTGATTCTGCCGTATGCCGTGCCCGCGTTTATCTCCATCCTGATTTTCAAAGGGCTGTTTAATCAGAGCTTCGGCGAAATCAATGTGCTGCTCAGTACGCTGTTTGGGATCAAACCGGCATGGTTTAGCGATGCCACGCTGGCCCGCACGATGCTGATCATTGTGAATACCTGGCTGGGTTACCCCTACATGATGATCCTGTGCTTGGGGATGCTGAAAGCGATCCCAGAGGATTTGTATGAAGCCTCTGCGATGGACGGTGCGGGCCCGCTGCAAAATTTCTTTTTAATTACGGTGCCGCTGCTGCTGAAGCCGTTAACGCCGCTGATGATTGCCAGTTTTGCCTTTAACTTTAATAACTTTGTACTGGTTCAGTTGCTGACCAATGGCGCACCTGACCGACTCGGCACGACCACACCGGCCGGTTACACCGACCTGCTGGTGAACTACACATGGCGCATCGCGTTTGAAGGCGGCGGCGGGCAGGATTTTGGTCTGGCGGCCGCGATTGCGACGCTGATTTTCCTGTTGGTTGGCGCTCTGGCGGTGCTGAATCTGAAAGCTGTCCGAATGAAATTTGATTAAGGAGACGTTATGGCTATGGTGCAACCCAAATCGCAACGGTTGCGTCTGCTTCTGACGCATCTGCTGCTGCTGACGTTTATCGCGGCAATCGTCTTTCCGCTGCTGATGGTCGTGGCCATCTCGCTGCGCGCCGGTAACTTTGCCACCGGCAGCCTGATCCCCGATCAGATCTCGTGGGAGCACTGGCGGCTGGCGCTGGGGTTCAGCGTCCAGCACGCCGACGGTTCCGTTACGCCGCCGCCCTTTCCGGTGCTGTTGTGGCTCTGGAACTCCGTGAAAATTGCCGCGATCAGCGCACTGGGCATTGTGGCGCTGTCGACCACCTGCGCCTATGCCTTTGCCCGTATGCGCTTTAAAGGCCGCGCCAGCCTGTTGAAAGGCATGCTGATTTTTCAAATGTTCCCGGCGGTACTGTCCCTGGTGGCGCTCTATGCCCTGTTTGATCGCATTGGACAATACGTGCCGTTTATCGGCCTGAATACTCACGGCGGTGTGATTTTCGCCTATTTGGGGGGTATTGCGCTGCATGTCTGGACGATTAAGGGCTATTTCGAAACGATTGACCGATCGCTGGAGGAGGCCGCTGCCCTTGACGGTGCCACGCCGTGGCAGGCATTTCGTCTGGTGCTGCTGCCGCTGCCGTGCTCTCTGCTATTCCGATTACCCTGGTGTTTTTGCTGGCGCAACGCTGGCTGGTTAATGGCCTGACCGCCGGTGGCGTTAAAGGCTGACAGCTTCATCATTTGCCACTGCTGTGTTCGTGTTGGCGGCCACTGGCCGCCTTTTTTAGTTGTCGTCTGTCAGATCGTCATAAACGGCACGCAGGCGCATACGCAGATACAGCACGGCTTTGTGCTTGCGCGACAACAGAGTCTGAACGCTTACGCCGGTGGCGTGAGACAGTGCTTTGTAACTTATGCCCTGCAGCTCTGTTTTATCGAACACCTCAAACTGCGCTGGCGGCAGTTCAGACAGTGCCGCTTCCAGGGCTTCCCAAAGCAGCCCCCGGAGATAATCGTCTTCGGGCGTTTGCGGCGTGCCAAACAGGGTTTCCGCCAGTTCGACGTCTACCGCCTCCTCCTCATCATCCTGCTCATAAGGAAAAAGCGGCAGTTCTCGTTTCTTACGCGCCCGGTCAGTCATTTCATTACGCGCCGCCCGAAACAACCACGCCGAGATATTCTCTACAGGTTGTTCTACCCCGATCAGCTGACAGGTCACTTCCTGCAAAATATCCTCAGCCTCATCGCGAACGGCGATGCGACCCCGGATAAAAGCGTGGAGTTTTGTTTTGCAGCGTTCAAGCGCTTTTACCAGTGATGCGGCTTGTAATGCGCTGGCCTTCATCGTCATTACTCTGTCCGGGTGTCAGAGTGAGTGTCCGCAGACGGTGGCTGCTCTTCCCGGCATCTGTCCCGACGGTGGTGAGCACGATGGCCGAACCCTTCACGCCGTTGCTTCATAAATTCGTCCCGTTCTTCCGGTGTCATCTGCATCCAGCGCTCATGCATGCGCCGCCGCGCCTTGCCAAACATCCCCGGTCTGATGCCCAGGCCGCCAAACAGAATCCGGCACAGCAGCAGCAGTCCGGCGGCCTGCCAGAAACCAATTGTTTTAACGCCTGTGATGGCAGGCAGTATGGCATTCCATAGTGTCATGACCAGCAGACACAGCACGACAATTAACACGCCCCCGACAATGAACGCCTTTGGCAGGCGGTGCCTGCCCATGCCGCGAGAAGGGTGAAACGGGTGATTATCGACATTTCTCATAGTTGTATGACCTCAGCAGTGATGAACATGATGAGGTAGACGAATGAGCCCGCAAAATATTGCTGGCTCGTTAAAAAAAATTTGTTGAGTGTGGAAGGTGGCGGTCCGGTCTGGCATAAAGCCGCGCTGCCGATCAGCACAGGCCGACCGGCAACGGGCAAGAGGTAAAAACCACGGGACCGAAAATCCCGCTCATGGTGACAACGTCACATCATGATTTACTTACGTGGTCGGGCGTCACTTTTTCGACCGCCCTGCCTTCAAGCACCGCCTTCACAACGGTAAAAACGTCGGTGTTATCAATATAGTCGCCCTGGTTGTAGCCTACATGCTTAGCATAGCCCGCATCGTTGCCACGCACGCGCTCCGCAAAGGCATCGGCCCCAACGCCTTTTGCCCACAGCGGCACAAGCGCGTTGGAATGGTTGCCGGTTGGACGGAATGAGATGCCGGGCATCATGCCTTTCCCTTTATTAATGACGGCCTGGAAAGGGATGTTCTGCGCATCGGGTCCCATTGGCATGCCGTTGTCGTGATCGGTCGTCACGATCAATAACGTCTCGTTCCAGTTACTGTTTTTCTCTACCCATTCAATCACGGAGGCAACAGCGTTGTTGAAGTCTGCACTTTCTTCAATCAGGCGACCATATTCCACGCCGACGCAGTTGGGGTTGTAGGAATTCCCCCAGTCGCCTTTTTCGCTACAGGCATTGCTGGTATGCGCGGACCAGTCAGTCGCACCGCCTTCGACCATCATAAAAAAGCCGTCGGGGTTTTTACTCAGGTGCTGAATGGCTCCCCGGGTCATCGTATTCAGGGTCGGTACCGTGGCAATAAACGCATCCCCGGACGGATTCGCCGCATCTTTGCCAACAATGGCGGCCTGACGGCCCTGCTGCAACGTGCCGTTGGGGGCAACGTTCGGCGATCCCAGTAACGGGCCGCTATGCACCAGCGCGCCACTGGCGAGGCGGGCGAACGCCTCAGTACTGCGCACCACTTTCCACGGCTGACCACCCGCAGGGGCCAGCTTGCCAGCGTTGAGCAATGTCCAGTCTGCTTCAGAGAGGTAACGGTGCGCATCTTCTCCGCACCCCACGGTGGTTTCGTTTGAAGCCAGATGCTGACAGTCGGTGCCGTTGGCGTTAAAGCCCGGCAGACCGGTTCCCATAATCAGATCCAGTTTCCCTGACGTCAGCATTTGTTTCGCGATCGCGTGATAATCGTTACGCGACGCGTTTTGTGCGCCAAAGGCGGCGGGCGTGGCGTGGGAGAACGGCACGCTGGTGACGACGCCTGTCGCTTTGCCCATGGCTTTCGCCGTTAGTGTGACAAAATCAACCGGTTGTCCGTTGTTATCGACGTTGATGGCGTTGTTATAGGTTTTAATTCCTGACGCCAGCGCTGTGCCGGCGGCGGCGCTGTCCGTAGGATTCACCGCCAGATAGTCGTAACCCCTGAACGGCAGATCCTTATTATCTGTTCGGGTTGTATCCCAGGCTTTCTGCGGATCGTAATTAACCAGAGAGGCATTATTGTGCGTGGCTTTTTTTGAGGCATTCAGGGGATAGGTTGTCATGGCATATTTTGCCGGAAACGCGGCATACGGCGTACTTTCACGGCTGCCATACTGCCAGTAGGCTGTTGCATCCCAGGTGCCCCAGCCTGCCCCGTCATTAATCATGATAATCACATTCTTGGCTTTCACTTCTGCCGCCAGCACGGCGGAGCTGGCGGTCATACCGCCCATTGCCAGCATAAGCAGACTGAGTTTACCCAGAGAAAACGCGGCAGCGGTACGGTAAAGACGTGGTTTGCGTGACATAAAACTCTCCCTATCATTGCGGCAAGCCCCTGACAGACAAGCCAGGTTTCAACCCATGTCAAAAAATGTCTGTTTGTAACATTGATGGCTGCGCAGTATTACGGCGACGTGTGACAGTTTTATGAAGAAAATCCCCCTCTGTTTCCCCCCTGTCTGACCATCGCTTGCGGCGTAACGGATAAAAAGCTTTTATATCAATGCATTGAGGCATCACTTTAAAAAACCTGCTGCAGAAAGCGTGCTGTGTAAAGCTCTGTAAGTGAGCACACGGATGACCCAACGTTAATGCCAGGGCGTGCCGACTTTGTTTGTTAATTTGACGTTGGGATTTTGTGTCTTAATTTCACAACCTGTAAGCAGACACAAAAATCCTGCCAAATTTCAGCTCAAGTGTGGCGGAAGCTTTCATAAGCCTCTGATTAGCAAGAAAAGCCAAATTCATTTACTTGAAAAGGTATTTGATAACTTCTGCCGACAGTATTTAACACGGCAATAAAACGTAAGCACATAGCAAACCCGTAACGATCACTGTCGCGTCGTTTGCCCGTGATAGCGATACATTCCGATATTCAGGAGCATTAAAATGAAAGCACTTGTTCAGGATCTTTTGTCTATCTTCTCTCCTCAGACAGTCAGCCCTGTGTTTATCCGTAGCGGCTTATCTCAGGAAGAAAAAAATGCCATCACCCCGATGGGCGTAACGACGGTGACCTGGGCGACCTCAATGCAGGAAGTGACTGATGCGCTGCTGCGCAAAGCCACTGAGGCCGGTGCTGTGGGTTACCACATTACCCAGGTTGATTCTCACAAACCCGGTAATGACCAGCAGCATATTCTGGAAGCGACCGCGACCCTGTATGCGCTGGATGAGAAGGCATTGCAGAGAGCACACTAGTGACATCTCCATCTTCGCAACGCGTTTTTAGCCCTTCCGAACCCTGCTGATTATCCGGATGATAATAGCAGGGTTTTTTGATCCTTTTCCTGCTGCCAACGCCGGCATAGTCTGCATTTTTAAATGTTTCTCCGGTGTCTCATCGTGCGGTGTAAATCAGAAACTTAACTGTATGATGTAACTAATATCAGTTAAGGGATAAATTGTTTTGCCGCCTGTCGCCCCTGTTTTGCATTCAGCCACTATAGTTTTTCAACGTATTGATTCTCAGACATGAGGTTTTTATGAGCACGCTGTTTTCCACTTTTTCACTCGGTGAATTAACGCTCGATAACAGAATTGTTATTGCGCCAATGTGTCAGTATTCCGCTGAAGAGGGTTGCGCAACCGCCTGGCATCGTATCCATCTGGGGCAGCTCGCCTTTTCAGGGGCTGGACTGTTAATCATTGAAGCGACCGCGGTAGAAGATATTGGTCGTATCACCTACGGCGACCTGGGGTTATGGAATGATGACACCGAAGCCGCACTGGCGGCGGTATTAGCTGACATCCGTCGCTATTCCGATATGCCGATTGGTATTCAGTTGGGTCATGCCGGGCGCAAAGCATCCTGCGACGTGCCGTGGGAAGGCGGCGAACACATCTCGCCTCAGAACGGTGGCTGGCAAACCGTGGCCCCTTCCGCCCTGCCGTTCAGTGAAGGCGATCATCCGCCCAGCGCAATGGACGCCAGCGCGCTGGCGCGTGTCAAAGAGGCGTTTGTCGCTACGGCAAAGCGGGCCGTTCGTCTTGGCCTTGAACTCATTGAGGTGCATGCCGCGCACGGCTATCTGCTGCACCAGTTTCTGTCGCCGCTTTCCAATACCCGCGATGATGAATACGGCGGCTCACTGGAGAACCGAATGCGTTATCCGCTTGAGGTCTTTAAAGCAGTACGTGAGGCCGTCCCGGCCGCCATTCCAGTGGGCGTGCGTATTTCTGCCAGCGACTGGGTTGAGGGCGGCTGGGATGTAAGCCAGTCCATTGCCTTTTCGCAACAGCTGGAAGCGCTGAACTGCACCTATATCCACGTTTCCAGTGGGGGCCTGTCAGAACAGCAGCAGATCAGCGTCGGCCCGAACTATCAGGTCCCTTTCGCGCGGGATATTCGTCAGCAAATCGGTATCCCGGTGATTGCGGTAGGCTTAATTACCGAGCCGCAGCAAGCCGAAGATATTTTGCAGCAGGGGGAAGCGGATCTGGTCGCGCTGGCACGCGGTATGCTCTATAACCCACGCTGGCCATGGCACGCCGCTGCCGCATTCGATGCAGCGGTGAAAGCGCCGCCGCAGTATCTGCGTTCTGAACCTCACGGCGCAAAAGGAACACTGACGCCGGACGAGTAAATCGTTATGGCCGCACGGCGTGCGGCCTTACTGATAGTGTTGAAGACAACGCTGTAGCGCCAGATGCGGGCCGGTCAGGGGCTGACGTGTTGATGCGAAATGCGCCGCCGCCGGTGCCATTGACGTCTGCGCCAGCACAACCTGCTCCGCGCCCTGCTGCCAGGCCGCTTCAACCGCTTCTGTTACACAGGCAAGATAGCCTGCCTGATCCCCCGCTTTAAACTTCTGCCAGGCCCCCGGAATCAGAACGACCTCTGCCCGCCCGTTGACACCGTGAAACAGTGCCCGCGTGGCGCCCAGCGTGGATTCAGCCGCACAAAGCACGACCGTTTGCCTGGGATTTTCGCGGACCGCCTCTGCCAGCATGCTGTCTGTGCGCCAGACCACGCACGGCGAAAATGCGTTTGTAAAGCTTTCAGCCACCGGTCCGAGCGTGGAACAGGTCATCAGAATGGCGTCAAAATGGGGTTGCAGACTCGCCAGCAACGCGCCGATCCGTGCATGAAGTTCAGGCGTCAGTCCGCCACTGGCTTCGGCCTCCGCCAGCAGGTGTGGCATCACCAGATGACTCAGTTGCAGATCTCCCGACGGCAACTGGCTCGCTGCATCGTCAAAGATGCAAATATTGCTGGCCGCAGTATGTAAACAGGCAATAGCGATCATGTGTGGGCTCGGCGTAAAAACAGGTTTTCATCATGCCATGGGCGACGCCAGATTCAAACGTCTCCTCTGTAAGAGAGAGCCGCACGCCATAAACCCACCAGCCCGTGTGGTAGCGCCTGCTTATTACTTATGCCGTCAGGCCTGCCATGCGGCATGCTGGATAACGATCCGATAGCCGTCCCTGTCCTGAAAGGTTGCGCCGTTTTTTGCCCAGTACGGGTTAAAAGACGTCACTTCAGTAAACCCGGCACGCGTCATTGCCTGACAACGTTGCTGCCAGCACGCCGCGTCAGGCAGATACAGCACCAGCAGATCGTCAACCGTTGTCGCGGGCTGGACAGGATGGTGCTGACAAGACGTAAACTCCAGATGCCAGGGCAAGGTCTTATCGCCCAGCATAATGCCGCTGAATCCATCATGGTCCCTGAATTCCCCCAGTTTATGCAACCCAAGGCCTGTGCAGTACAGGTCTGCGCTCGCGGTCAGGTCACTGACCGGGCGCGCAATGCGCAGTTGTTGTATCACCATTGCTTCTCCTGATTCTGTAAAAAGGCTATTAATAGTGAGCGTGGATAACGACATAACAGTGAGGTTTATAATGTTTCTGCAGTCAGCACGTTTGTTGCTCAGAGCTATGCGCCCTTCCGACGACAAGGATCTGTTCCGTATTTATGGCGATCCTGCGACCAACACGTTTAACCCGGCGGGCCCGTATCCGAGCCTGGCGTTCGCGCAGCAGAAGCTGGCCGAGAGAATGGCCGCTTTTAAACGGTACGGATTTGAAAGCTGGGCGATATCGACGCGAGATGCGCCCGATACGCTGATTGGCTTTGGTGGGTTGAGCGTACGTAAGTTTGCCGGTGAGTTGACCAATAATCTCGGCTATCGCTTTGACACCCAGGCATGGGGTAAAGGTTATGCTACTGAGCTGTCACGTTTTGCCCTGGATTACGGCTTCAACAAGCTGGGGCTGGCGTCCGTGACCGCCTCGGTACGACGTCATCATCAGGCGTCAATTCACGTGCTGGAGAAAAGCGGGTTGCGCTACATCAAAGAGATTTATGACGTCGAAAATGCCCCGCCAAGCCTGTGTTATGCGATCACGCGTGAGCAGTGGCAGGCCGCACAAACCACTTCGGAACCTAAATGTTAGCAGGGTGAGCTGCTAATTAACCTGTGCGCAGACGAATGAGAACGCACCAGGATGTGTACTTATCGTAACGGTGATCGCCAGAGGATTTGTCAAGACGACTTGCTGAAAGGCACCCCGCGATGATTGTCGATTCACACGCAGAACCCGTGTAAATGGGATTCTGCATGAGGGTGCATTTGCTGGTTTCTACGTTTTTACTGGACGGGCCGCCTGAGGTGGTGTCCCTGACACAGTAACAGTCGAAGGCATTTACCACTGTCACCGGTATTTGCTTTCAGACCACATTTCCGTCCAGGCATGGCGCTGCATCACACAGCACCCCCCGGGCGCGCTGGTTGGAGCGCAGAATGCTATCGCGCACCGGTACGGTGCCGCTCTCAATGCAGGCTGTCCACTGCTGAGTAGTCAGCACGGCCGCAAAGTTTGACTGCAGCACTACACAGCATACCCGATGAATCTCTTCTGCACTCACGCGCCCTGCCTGATTTTGGTAAGGAACTGAACCTGAAGCATCACTGAGGTATTCCACAGCAATGCCGTTATGCCACGCATGATTAATGGTAGAAAGATTGCAGTTGTGAGTCATATAGCCCACTACCGTCAGCGTGTTAATGGCGTGATCGGCTAACCAGTGCGCCAGTCCCGTTCCGGTAAAAGCGCTGGCCCGATTTTTACTCAAAAGAAGCGCTCGGGGACGTGAAGCGACAACGGGATGCAACTGCCAGCCATCGCTGTTAATCGCAAAAAGCGGTGATTCTGCAGGCGCAGTATGCTGTACCACGATTACCGGTATGTTTGCCGCACTCGCCCTGTCCATGGCAATCGCGATGTTTTCCAGTGAATGTTGCGGATGTGGATATTCAATCGGCAACGCGCCGCTGAAATATTCATTCTGTACATCAATGACAATAAGCGCGCGTTGAGGTAAAGCGGAAACGGTCATAGCCAAATTCCTCAGATTAGTGGCTCTACAGAGCGTAAAGCCGTAGACACCATCTTCACCCGACGATAATCTCAGCAACAGCGTCCCGAAAGACAACGCACGAAAGTATTGGGCCATCGTTATGGAGAATGATCATGTCGTGCAAAAATATCGCTGTACTGGCTTTTCATGACATCAGTCCTTTTCATCTTTCAGTGCCCTGTCTGGTTTTTGAAAACCGTACCGAACATGGCCTGCCCGCTTTTAACCTGCGGGTTTGCGCAGCCGAGACCGCCAGCGGTGATTTAATTCGTACCTGTGCGGGTTTTATGCTGAAAAGTGAGTTGACGCTCGAAGATGCAACAGACGCGGATGTCTTAATTGTTCCCTCCTGGCGTAGCCCACAGGAGCGTCCGTCGGACGCTATGCTGCATGCGATACGAATGGCAAGACAGCGCGGTGCTACGGTCGTGGGGTTGTGCCTGGGTGCGTTTGTGTTAGCAGAGGCTGGCGTACTGGACGGATACAAAGCGACTACACACTGGAGCGCAGCACCGTATTTCGCGCAGCATTTTCCCAAAATCAAGCTGATGCCAGATGTGTTGTATCAGGATGCGGATGACGGCAGGCTGGTTACCTCTGCCGGGACAGCCGCCGGTCTTGATTGCTGCTTGCACCTGGTTCGTCGCTGGCACGGCGCCGATATCGCCAATAAGATTGCGCGCCGGTTGGTCACGGCCCCGCATCGCCAGGGAGGACAGGCCCAGTTCATTGAACAGCCTCTCCATAGCCAGCCGGGAGGCGATCGTCTGTCAGACCTGCTGAACTGGATGGTGGCCAATCTTGCAGAGCAGCACTCTCTGGATTCACTGGCGCAGCGGGTTGCAATGAGCCGACGTAATTTCACCCGCCGTTTTCGCGACCTGACAGGTATGACGGTCAGTCAGTGGTTACAGGGACAAAGGCTGGCCTATGCGCAACACTTACTCGAAAGCACACCCCATTCTGTAGAATATGTGGCGCAGTTATCAGGCTTCGGCAGCGCCGTATCACTACGCCAATATTTTAATAAAGCGTTTAATACCTCACCCTCCGCATGGCGGGCACTGTTTGCTCATTGAGGGTAAACGATATTTATCCTTTGCTTTTGCTGAGGCGGCACTGTGAGAGATCCTCGTCGGCTCTCTTATCTGTCGCTAATGTCCGGCGGGCATGGCACATCCCTGCGCCACGGGCATCCGTGATAATCAGCCAAGCACATCCTGCACGCAGGCTTTAAACACTTTCACCCCAAGCGCCAGCGCGTCACGGTCAAAATGCATCTCCGGATGATGCAGACCGGGCGTCAGGTTGGCCCCCAGTCCCCAGAAGCCGCCTTTAATCTGTGGACGAAGACGCAGATAGTGAAAGAAGTCTTCACTGCCGGGTGTCGACTTCGGCGCAGTGAGGCCGGTTTCGCCAAATACGCTGCGAATACCGCGTGCGATCACCTCTGTGGCCTCGTCATGGATAATGGCGGCGGGCATCTCTTTCAGAATGCGGATCTCTGCGCGTGCGCCATAGGCGGCGGCGCTGCTCTCAATCGCGCGTACCACCTGTGGTTTGAGGGTAGCCATCGCTTCGTTCTCTGCCGCACGCAGATCCCAGCACACCTGCGCTTTATCAGGGATCGAGTTAGTCACGCCCGCATCACAGAGAAACCGCGTCGCTTTTGCGCTCCATGTCAGCGACGGAGCAAGATGAATGCCGTTCACCGCCTGCACCGCGTGCGCAGCGGCATCCAGCGCATTGACGCCCAAATGTGGCCGCGCGGCGTGCGCCGCTTTGCCGTGGAACATCACTTCCACGGTAGCGGACGCTGAGTAGTACATCGCCGGCACGGCCTGGCCCATCGGGCACTCCTCCAGCGGGCGCAGGTGGAAGCCGAGCAACATGTCGACATCATCAAGCACGCCGCCTTCGGTCAGGGCAATCGCCCCGGTGCCCAGCTCTTCCGCAGGCTGGAAGATGAATTTTAACCGGCCCTTTTTCACCAATCCTTCAGCCATCACCTCCTGGGCGGTGGTCAGTACGACGGTGGAGTGGCCATCGTGCCCACAGGTGTGACGCGCCACATGTTGGCCGTCAATGATATGGCCCAGCGCATCCATATCGGCGCGCAGCGCTAACGTCGGGCCAGGCTTACCGCTGTCCAGGACGGCGACAATACCGGTGGTGTTATTTACCTGGCGAGTGACCCGGTAGCCCGCCGCCTCCAGTACGCCCGCGATATAGGCGGAGGTTTTAAACTCTTCGAACCCCAGTTCCGGGATTTGGTGCAGGTAATTAAAGTGCTCAAGTGTACGCGACACGTCTTACTCCTTAGTGCTCAGGCAATAACGCGCATAATCAGCATGGCGATTACGGCATTGAGAATGCTGACCGCCATCAGTAACGGCCAGTACTTCTTCGGCACATCGGCCACGCCCAGCAGGCGCCCCATGTACTGGAGTTGCGAGCCCATCAAAAAGATGGCGGGCGCGAGAATGGTAATCTGGGCCATATCAAGCTGGCCTTTACTCAGCAGGCTGACGGCAACGCCGGTGCCCGCAGAGGAAGAGAGCCAGGCGGTTAACAGTACGGTGATCGCCTCGCCCGGCAGGCCAAAAAGCCCCATCAGCGGGGCGCAAATGTGCCCAATAATCTGCATCACGCCCAGCAAATTAAGCATTTCTGCGATGACATAGGCCATTAATACATTTGGCATCAGATTATTAATGGCGATATTAAACCCTTTGCGCGCACCAATAACGAAAATATCAAACGGATTACCGGAGACTTTTGCCTGATTATTCATTGTCGAAATCTCGCTTATAAACAGTATTTAATGCCAGGCGAACCACGGCGGCACCGACGAATTTAAGAACAAACATTAAAATCAGCGGAATAATAATGGGGAGCGTTAATGAAGCGAACATCGCCGAGCCGATAGAGAAATAGTTATTAATCAACCCGGCACCCGAGTATTGCCACGAGCCCATAATCACGACATCTTTACGGGTGATTTTTTTGCTGTCATAGAGCTCTTTGGTTAATGCCGCGCCGGCATCGGTGCTTTGCAGATCGGTAATCAACGCAAGACCGGTATAACCCGGAATCCCGAGCAGTGGTTTTAACAGCGGAGTAAGTAATTTATGTGCCGCGCGAATCGCGCCGTAATGAGTGAAGATTTCCAGCAGGCCGAGTGCCAGCATTACCGTGGGCACCAGCGAGAGTGCAAAGAGGAAGCCGGCTTTGGCGCTCAGGCCGCCGCTGCCGATAAAGGTATTGGTTTCCGGCGTTTTCATGGTGCCGAACGCGCCACCTAACGTGGTAAAATCGAATGCACCCAGCCAGGCCATACCGTCAACTTTAAAAAAGAAGCCGGAAAAGACCAGCAGCACAATGATCAGTGAAATCCACGCGCCCGGCCCCACTTTCCACTCCTCTGTCGCTTCTTTATCTGGCTGCTTCAGTGTTTTTGATTCGCTCATATCATCTCTCTTTACATCGGTAATGGAAAAGTCCTGATACTAAGCAGGATCCATGCCTGAATAGCCCAGCCGTGAAATAAACCTCTTTTATTAAGATTTTTAGTGCAGTAAAACCCCTTCCCAAAAAAACATGAGAACGTCATATCCCTTTTCGGAAAAGAGTCTTTTTCTCTGCGTGCCTAAAGGCGCAGGCAAATAATTTCTAACCGTTTTTGGGCGCACTTTTGGTGCAGTACGATGTTGTTCGCTTTTTTTGTTTTCTGACCAGCGAAAATTAACGGTTAATTTGATTATCACTATTTAAACGGCTTGATAAATAGCCGTGGAGTGATGTTATTGTTGCCTTAAGGTCAACAGTAACGAGGAAATGTGGCAGATGTTCCAGGATAAACAGGTGGGCTATCTGTATGAAGTCGGTAACCAGGGCGGCATTCGCCGCGCGGCAGATATCCTTGGGGTTAATGCGTCGGTCGTCAGCCGTCAAATCGCACAACTTGAGCGTGCGCTACAGCTTCCCTTGCTGGAACGGCGTGGGCGTAACGTGGTGTTGACCGAAGCGGGACGCCTGCTGGCAGAGGACTATTTTGTCAGCCGTATGCGGCGCGAAAAGCTGGAGAGCCAGCTTAAAGATCTGCGCCATATGCGCGGCGGAACGCTTTCGGTGCGCATTGGCGGCGGACTGATCACGGCGTTTATCGAAGGGGTTATGCGCGAATTTGCCCAGTCTTACCCGCAGGTGTTTGTCGATATTGTGGTCGGCAGCATGCAGGAGATGATGAACGATATCGTCAGCGGCGAAGCGGATATGGCGCTGGCGTTTGGTCCGATTGGCACACCGGAACTGAAGCGGCACAGTTTCCAGTGGGGGCCGATCTGTGCCGTCGTCGCGCCGCAGCATCCTGTCGCCAGTCTCGCCAGTATCACCATTGAAGCGTTGACTGCTCACCCGCTTATCGCCCTTACAGAGAACTTCGGCCTGCAGCGCCATATGAACGCGATGTTTAAAAGCCAGGGCCTGCAGTTTCATCCGGCTTACCGGTGTAACCTCTTCTCGACCGCCATGAACCTCAGCCAGGCCGGGCTCGGCGTCTCATTTATGACGGCCCACGCCGCCGCCGACCCGATTCGCCAGGGCACACTTGTCGCCGTGCCAATCGATCACCCGATTGCCAGTAGCGCTCAGTGTCACCTGTTACGGAACTCCGACAGGCGCTTTACCCCGGCAGCCCATCATATGTGGCGACTTCTGCATAATGCGTTTCGCGACAGATAAAGGCAGAGACAGCCGTAAGGGCTGGATGTCATGCCAAATGCAGAAACAAATGGACAGCGAAGATGGCTGAAGCCAGCGGTGAGCAAGGAGAAGCGATAAAACGTTGAGCCAAACAGTCAGTACTGAGGCAGTAACAGCCTGCGAGGTATCGCTTAAAAGCCCGGCGTGAAGGGGGGAATACCTTCCCCCTCATGCCGGACAGATGACTCAGCGTGGTGGCGTGAGCAATTCCCGTTCTATCCGCTCGCGGGTCTCAACGGCCTGATATTTCATTTTTTCCGGGTAACCGAACAGCGAAGCGGCCACGATAGGTTGGCCACCCACTTTGAACGTCTGCTCTGCAAACTTCATTTCCCGCAGGGTGCGGAACAGCGTCTCAAAATCCACCTCGCCTTCTCCGATGCCAACATGCTGATGAATGGTCGCATCGACACCGGGTGGATTGACAATGTAGCGGCAATGTTTGGTGTGATTCATCGTATCGGCAATGAGAACATGAGAGAGATCGTGCCCCGCATGACGAAGCATCCTCTCTACGTCCCCTTTTCCTTTATCGTAAAAAAAGGTATGCGGGACGCTGTAAACGTATTTAACGTTATCGCTCCTGAATGACCTGACCATATTGACGGTTTCGTCGCTTTCTTCGCAGAAGTCCCATGGATGCGCCTGTATTTCTACACGGATGCCTTCACGTTCGAACAGCGGAAGCAGTGTTTCCATCGAGCGGTAAAACATCTCATCGCAGATTTCAGGTTGATTAGGATCGCCCGCCAGTTCGGTATTAATAACCTGAACCCCCATTTCGACGGCGATTTCAACGAGGCGTGTCCAGTTTTTTACCGCCGTCTGTCGGCGCAGTTCATCCGGGCCAGACCAGCGGTAAACACAAATGAAAGAGGAAATTTCAACGCCCGTTTCGCGCAGGGCCTTCTTATACTCCGCAATGATTTCGCGGCTTGCGCGGGGATGCTTATAGAACGGATTAATTTCCGGATGCGGAGACTGCTCGATGTACTTGTAGCCCCATTCCGACACCTGACGGACCATTTTGGTGATACCCAGATCTTTGATTACATCTACGTCGAATGCAATTTTCATTGATGCCACCTTTACGTTATCTCATGCTGCCTGAGTCGGGTTTCAGGCAGAGAAAGTCACTTAATCGCAAATCTCATCCTCAACAGAATGATGCGCTCAGACCATTTTTCACGACAGCCAATATCAGCATTCCACCCACGTCGAGCCGGATTCGGCTGAGCGGACACAGTTTTCCACCCATTTGACGCCCGCCAGCCCCGCATGCACATCGGGATACCAGAAATCTTTCAGGAAGGCGTCGTCACCCCGATCGGTGGCATCCATGGCCAGCGCGAAACGTCTGTAGAGGTTTGACCAGGCCTCGAAAAGACCTTCGGGATGTCCCCCTCCGATACGGTCATCTGCACGCGCGGCCGGGTGAAGATAGTCCATGCCCCTTTCCAGGATGCGTACCGGCTCGCCCTGAATTTCAAACCGGAGCTGGTTCGGCTGTTCATCCCACCACTCGATACTGGCTTTAGCGCCAACGATGCGCACTTTTTGCCCATGCATGGAGCCGCAGTTAACGGCGGAGGCCCACAGACTGCCGACTGCGCCATTCTCATATTCCATCAGGACAAACGCGTTATCTTCGAGGGGAGCGCGGCTTTTAACAAAGCTCTGACGCGAGCACAGCAGTCGCCTGATTTTTAAGCCGGGAGCCATAGTTTCAGCGATGCACAACGGATGGGTTGCCAGGTCCCCCAGCACGTAACTGGGTCCGACAAAGCGCGGGTTAACGCGCCAGCTGGTACTGGCGTTATTTTGTTCAACGGATTCGTTGTGAAAACCGTGTGCAAACTGCATGTTAACAATGCGGATGTCGCCAAGAAGCCCCTCCGCAATCATTTCTCTGGCCTGGAGAATGAGCTGATGACCGGTATAACCATATGTCACGCCGATGATCTTGTTTTTCTCCCGGCTCAGTTTCGCCAGATGCTCAGCCTCTTCGACCGTAAAGCACAGCGGCTTCTCACATATCACATGAAGTCCCGCTTCAAGCGCGGCGCAGCAGACAGCAAAATGCGTGTTGTTTGGTGTGGCGATGGAGACGGCCTGAATACCGTCCTCGCGTTGTCCTTCTGTAGCAAACAGGGTTTCGTAATCGGCATAGCACCGGTCTGGTGAAAGGCCCAGTGCCTCACCAAAGGCGCGCCCACGTGCGGCATCAATATCGAACGCGCCGGCGACTAACGTAAAGGTATGATCACGGAGTGCCGATGAGCGGTGAATGTAGCCAATCTGACTGGTCCCGCCACCGCCGACCATGCCCCACCGAAGTGATTTTTCGAGCGGTTTAATGCCGTTAATCATGATTATTCTCCTCAGAAACCGACGGAATGCAGATAATGCAGACTGGCCGTGACATCACGCAGGCTTGTATCCGCATCACGCGGATCTCTTTCCTGTTCAATGGTTATCCAGCCCTTGTAACGACGCTGGCGCAGAAATGCATGAACGTCCGGATAGTGGATGGCACCGCTGCCAAGAGGACACATGACGCCCTGGGCGCAGGCGGTGAAAAAATCCAGCCCTTCTTTAACTGCCCGGCGCCAGACAGCCTCGTTAACATCCTTGAAGTGCAGGTAATCAATCCTGTCCCAGTAACGTTCTAGCGCAGCCACCGGCGCCATGCCAGCGTAATACAGATGGCCGGTATCCAGGCAAAGCCCGGCTACGGTATGGGGAATATCGTGGACCAGCTTTTCCAGTTCATCGGCAAACTCAATGCAGCCACCAGCATGGGGATGAATGACCGGCCTGACACCGTACGCTTTCCAGGCAATCTCACTCAGAATGGTGATATGTCTTATCATCGTCTGCCAGTCACTGGCATTAAGCCGCAGGGCCTTTTCTGACTGACCGGCTGTGGCGGCACGTTCAGGATCACCAAAGTCGATGATGACAAGATAAGGTGGCGATAACCCCTCATTGACAGCGTCAGCCTGCCGGGTAACGGCGCTCAGGTTGTGGCAGATCTTATGGGTCAGATCGATCATTGCCGGGAAGTTTTCTTCACTGACTAAATCGTCGAAAAGGGTGCCGGCAATAACAGACAGCTGATGTTCCTCAAGTGCAGACGTCAGGGCTTCGGGCTCAACAGGCAAGTATCCCCATGGTCCCAGCTCCAAGCTTTTGTATCCGGCGAGCGCGGCCTCTTTTAGCACGCTCTGCCAAGGGGGAAGAAACGGGTTTTTCGGGTCGTCCACTCCCCAGCTACAGGGTGCAGTCGCGATGGAAATGGTCATGGTTTTTCTCCGGATGCGGCAACACAGGTAAGCACTGACAAGCAGGCGACAAATGCCTGACTCAGTGCGCGCAGTATTGCGTCGGTTTTTTGATACCAGCAACCCTCCTTCGTGGATTATTTGATAGAGATCATGATTTTTTTAAATCATAATATTGATAGATTTACATCAAATTCAGACAGCACAACCCTCTGCGTGATACGTCGTGAGATGTCAGATATTTTCCCGGGTAACCAGATCGAAGGGAACGGTAACAGAGAGAGGATTGCGGTCGGTTTCCTGATATCTGCGGATAAAAACAGAGACGATCGTCTCAGCCACAACATCGATACGGTGGCGTATCATCACATCGACATGCCCCGCGATAAGCGCCATTTCATCGCCGATGAACGGGCCATGGCAGAGAATTTTTATATCATGTCGCGCGCTTTCACAGACCGCCTTGATTACGCCCTCTATGCCACCGCACGGCGCATAAATCATGGCCACACTGGGATGGTTTTTGAGCAGTTGGCTGGCAGCCAGATAGCCCCCACTGATGCTTTCCCGCGTCTGTAACGGCTCAAGCACCACCGCATCTTGTCTGTTCTCGCGCAGGTACGAACGAAAACTTATTTCACAGCTTTCCTGGCAGTTGAAACGGTGATCACCGAGCAGCACACCAATAACACTGTCTTTTTCCATCATGCGCTCAGCAAACCATCCCGCTGTACGCCCTGCTTTCAGATTATCGAGACCGATATAGCCCGCCTGACCACAGGGAGAAAGATCGGAAAACAAAGTGAAAATTTGCACGCCTGATGCGGATAGTTGCTTAATAGTGTGCCGTATAAGAGGATGATCGAGCGCAACTACTCCAATGATATCGACGCGTTTTGCCAGAGCTTCAAGAGACAACACGACTTTCTCCACGTCATGTATATCAGCCCACACAAACGCCGGCTCTGTCGCCAGTTTTCCGTCCGCATACCGGCGGATTTCCTCTGACAGCACCTGGTAAAACGAATAATCACTGGGCAGCAGAATAAACCCGGTGCGCACCGCGCTTTTAACCGCCGTGGCTTCTGGCGTCATCACCTTGCGCAGATCTTCCCGGTAACCGAGCGCTTCCGCTGCGCGCAGAACACGGTCCCGGGTTTCCTGCTTTACTGACGCTCTGTTATTTAGAACACGATCAACGGTAGCCACCCCGACACCCGCCGCTCTGGCTACCGCTGACATGGATATTTTTTTCATTACACAGCCCGAGATGATAGATTTCTATCATCTTAAACACAAAAAGTGTGCAGCAGCAAAATACTTCTGCTGCTTTACGGCGTTTTTTACAGGATGACGCATTGGCAGAAAGTGACCGCCCCATGACAGCAGGCAATGAAAAAGTGGATGTAGGTTATTCAGCAGAATGTGTGATTAATTCCAGTATAGGAATGATCGCTTCTGGCGCAACGTGAGCGTTATAGTCATGGTCGATTCAGTAAACGATGTAAAGCTTTGCCACCGGTTAGCCTGATTTGGCAAACCGTACTGTTTTTAATAAAAAGCAAAGTGCCTACAGTTTTTTAGTCTGCTTAACCTTTCTCTGAAGATATGTATTCCCTCTCCAGAACAAGGGCCAGAAGAACAGATGATTTAATCTGGTTTTTCATCCAGCGACTGGCGGTATATCACACATCCCTCCATAAATTGCGGCCAGTCAGGAACCTGTATCGGTGAATTCTTTTGTTCAGGTAGAAGTGACCACAATTCAGGATGAAACCAGCAGAGGTCGTGTCCCGTAGCGTCACGATGCGCGCGTATGGCTGCCCTCAGTCGCTTTATCTCCTGTAGCAACTGTTCTTCATTCATGTGGTGCAAATCGTGATCAGGGTCAGCCACTTCATTTTCTTCTTTCATTAACGCCCTCCGGAATAATCGTTAATCAGTGATGCCTTAGGTTGTTAAATAGATTTTCTGTTGGCATGACTTATCGCCACTCACTCCTCTTCCTGAGGCGCAGAAGTCAAAATATAACGTCTGTACATCTGCGCAATCAATTAATGAGGCGCATCAAGATTCTTCTGCCCTCAAGGCAGCCTGTACTGCCGGACGCGCATCAATTCGGGCAACATACGCCGCCAACGCAGGCCAGGTTTTCAGCTCTATTGCGAAAAATTTACACCATCTCATTACGGTATAAAGATAGGCATCAGCGACGGTGAAAAAATGGCCCGTCAGAAAGGTGTTTTCTGAGAGCGTATCCTCAAGCAGATCGAACCGTCTGAATAGCTTTTCGCGTAAAAGCACTCTGACTTCTTCAGGCAACAGAGGGTTAAACAGGAGGGCTGAACCCGCATGTATTTCACTGGTGATGAAGTTCAGCCATTCCTGAAGACGTACCCGCTCCCAGCTTCCCGGTGGTGGTGCCAGCGCGCGCGCAGGTTTTAAATCAGCCAGAAACTGCACTATGGCCGGCCCCTCAGTCAGAATCTGCCCGTCTTCCCGTTCGAGGGCGGCGACATAGCCTTTAGGGTTAACCGTGAGAAAGTCGCGTCCGTCGGCAGTACGTTTGCTTTTGTTGTCTACTTTTACCAGTTCAAATTCAAGCTCAAGTTCGCGCAAAACAATGTGCGGTGAAAGTGAGCAGGTATTGGGGGCAAAATAGAGTTTCATCATTTCTCCGTTAAGGCAGGTGAACATCATCTGAGTTATGAATGCACTTTGCGCCCCGCCTCTCACAATGTAAAATTAATGATTAATAACCTACCATTAGCTGAGCTACTGATAAAAAATGATGAACCTTTTACACTGGCGCTTGCTGGTTGCCGTAGCCGATTCAGGCAACATTACGCGTGCTGCAGAGCAGGTAGGAATGACACAGTCAGGTGCCAGTCAGGCTATCGCTCAGTTAGAAACTTTGCTGGGTTTCCCGGTGTTTGTACGGGAACGGCGCAACATCAGCGTCACTGCGCTGGGCAAGGCGGTCACAGGGCATGCAAGAATGATGCTTTCGCAGCTTGATGCAATTCGCAGGCTTTCGGAGGAGAGCCGTGGCCTTCAGGGTGGACGCGTTCGCCTTGCCAGCTTTCCTTCTGTCACAGCAACATTCCTGCCCGATCTGTTGAGAGAGTTCAGACGCCTGCATCCAGGCATAGACGTGGTTGTTCTGGAAGGCACTGACGAGGAAGTTGAGGAATGGCTTATGGCTGATACGGTTGATCTTGGTGTCGTCATGAACCCTCTTCCGGGACGTTCGGATTTTATATTAGGAAAAGATGAATGGGTCGCGGTGCTGCCAGCAGGTCACGCTCTGGCCCGTCATGACGCATCGCGCGGCATAACGCTTGAGGATCTTGCAGGACAGGCATTTGTCCTTGCCACCGGCGGCTGCGCAGTTAATGCCAAAAGCCTGGCAGAACAGGCAGGCCTTCATCTGTCCGATGTCCGCGTTACAGTCCGCGACTGGATTAGTGCCTGCCTGCTTGTGCGCGAAGAAATGGGAATTGCACTCATCCCACAGTCAGCCCTGCCCGGGGAACGTCATGGTCTTAGCGTCGTGTCATTGAGCCCCCCAGTTTATCGGGAATTTGGGCTGGTCTGCTCATCAGGGGGGAAATTTTCGCTGCCTGCGCAGACTTTGTTGAAAACCCTGCGCAAAAGAGAAAGTGCCTTATGCAGATAAATGCGATGAACCTGATAACATCTGCTTCTCGCGCCTTAGGGTTTTAAGGAGCGAGATGCAGACATTTTAAAAGTTAAATACATTTAATTCTGCATTGATAATGTCCGTGGCGTGCAGACTATAAACCGCATACCCGGTGACTGGCTGACATCAAGATTCAGATATTCAAATTCGATCACCCCCTCAGTGGGATGCAGAATGCGCTTTACCGTTGATGGCTGCTGCAAGACATCCTGCAGTGGCCACCACGCAGAAAACTCCTCACTGGCCTCCGTCAGTAAGCCAATAAGTCGTTCAAAACCTTTATCACCGACATAAAGCGCACTGTCTGCCCGAAACATGGCCAGCGACAACCGGGCTACGTCTTTCCAGTCCTTCAGGAGGTTTCGGTGACGCACACTGGTGAAAATAAGGTGCATCATGTTCCGTTCATCTCCCTTAAGACTGGCAAAGTCGCCGAAAACGTAAGTGGCGGCTGCATTCCAGGCCAGAATATCCCACCGGCGCCCCAGCACGTAAGCTGGCTGCTCTTTCATACCCGCAAGCATACGGATAAGCGCATCAGGGACAGTTTCAGTGCTGTTCAGGGGCTCTGCTCCCTGCAGCGATCTGTCGGCAAGGGTGAAAAGATGTTGGCGCTCGTCATGACTCAGCATGAGCGCCCCGGCCAGTGCGGTCAGCACATCGACAGATGGCCGTACGTCACGTCCCTGCTCAAGCCAGGTATACCAGGTCGTACCGACGCCAGCGAGCTGAGCAACTTCTTCACGCCTCAGGCCTGGCGTACGTCGTCTTGCACCTGGATTGAGACCGGCAGCGGCGGGCGTCAGTCGTTCGCGTCTGGAACGTAAAAATTCACCAAAAGCCTTTCTTCGCGCTTCCCTCTTCTCTGCATGACGCTTGTGCATACGCTTACCCTGGTAGTACGGATACCATGATAATACCTGAACTGGTTAACCTTTCTAGTTCTGTAAAAATGCCCTCTGGTAAGCGCATATCGGGGAGGCAGTATCATGACAGTAGGTGAAAAAACAGTCCTTATCACAGGCTCAACGGACGGGGTCGGCCGGCGTCTGGCAGAACGGCTCGCCGCCCCAGGAATGACAATACTGATCCATGGTCGTGACAGAAAACGTGGAGCAGAGGTTTCCAGAACCATTCTGGATGCTGGCGGTAAGGCCTCATTCTACCAGGCCGACCTGTCCATTCTTTCTGAAGTCCGCAGACTCGCTGCAGAGATCAGGCAGGAGCATCAGCACCTTGATGTGCTTGTCAACAATGCCGGAATGGGTGTTGCCGGTGCCTGTGCGGATCGCTGCGAAAGTCCGGACGGCTTTGAACTCCGCTTCACGGTAAATTACCTGGCTGGTTTTCTCCTGACCCGGTTGTTATTACCGACCCTGGAAAACAGCGGCGATGCCCGCATCATCAATGTCGCTTCGGCAGGTCAGCAGACGATTGATTTCTCAGATGTTATGTTAAAGAAACAATACAGCGGCACGCGCGCCTATTGCCAGAGCAAGCTTGCACAAATTTTATTTACCTTCGACTTAGCCAGGGAGCTAAGCCTGTCAGGTATATCCGTAAATGCCATACACCCTGCAAGCTATATGGATACGAGGATGGTTCACGGAGACGGCATCACGCCTGTTACCAGCGTTGAAGAGGGAGTGGATGCTATTTTGAACCTTCTTCTCGCGCCAGCTCTTCTCCGCCAGACAGGTCAATACTTTGACGGGCTATATACCTCTGTTGCACTGCCTCAGGCTTATGACGCTAACGCCCTTCGGACGCTCCGCGCCCTGAGCTTTATGCTTACGGGGCTTACCGACCCAACTTCGTAAAAACTACCTTTGTTTTATCTTCATCAGAGGACTCATTATGACTGCAAAAGAACATGTTGTTATTGTTGGTGGCTCGTCTGGTATTGGACTCAGTACGGCGAGGTTGCTCCTGAAACAGGGATATAAGGTGACAATTGCCGGGCGAAGTGCCAGCCGGCTGGCACTGGCATGTAATACGCTGGAGGGTGATTACCACTCATTTGTTATGGATGCTACAGAGTCGTTGACACCGCCTGATCAGTTCGCACATCTCGGTAGCTTTTCCCATCTCGTACTGGCCCTCGGGAGCAGCCGTGGAGCCGGACCTTTCGCTTCAGTGTCGCTTGAAGAAGTCAGAGCAGGTTTCGAAGAAAAAGTTTACGCACATTTCGCCACGGCTCAGGCTGCTCTTCCTCACCTTACCCGCGGCGGGAGCATGACTTTCATTGCTGCAGTGACTGCTCATGCAGCTATGCCAGGTACTGCCGGTATCGGGGCTGCCAATGCCGCAGTCGCTGCACTGGTACCCGTACTGGCTGCAGAGCTCCAGCCGCTACGTGTTAACGCGGTTTCTCCGGGGGTTACGGACACCGCCTGGTGGAGTTTCCTGTCGGAAGCAGAGAGGGAATCCGTATTTGCTGACTATGCTTCGAAGACACCGGTTGGTCGCGTCGGTCAGCCGGATGACATTGCACAGGCTGTGGCCTTTCTTATTGCCAATACGTTCATTTCGGGGCAGACGGTAATCTGTGACGGAGGATTAAGTCTGAGAGGATAAATGTTTTACTCAGGACCGAATGGCAGGCAAGTGGATGAAGGTGGAGTTCAACGGTCATTCATGCCGAAAGAAAACCCTGCTCTGTCTCTACAAAATTCAGGTGCAGCCCTGTATTCCCATTCCTGCCAACGGGGAACTGGCAAACATGCTTCGTCTGCTGGGACTGAGTCAGTCTTGCGTTGGTAAGATTAGCGTTATCTGAAGCCAGAGAGGGTCAGCGTTGCACCAGCCGTCCGCACGTTCAATTAGGGGGCCAGACTATACAGCCCCCCCTTTTTTGGCTTACATAAATGGCTACATTATTTAGCACCAAAGCATGCATTCATGCCATCCGTAACGGTTCCCCCGGGCCCCCCCTGAACCGGCCTGGCCGCTATCAGCAGGCTGCCTGTATTTACGAACCCACTCGCTTTTTTTCCGTGCTTCGCATAGGCAACGGCCGCATCTACTCCCATGGCCGCCATCGTCAGGGGATACTGCTGGGCTGTCGCTGCTATCTCTCCGCGGCCAATACTTTTGATTGCCTCACATCCCCCGTCTATGGAAACCAGTAACACGGCTCTTTCTTTCCCCGCCTCCCTAAGTGCCTCATAGGCACCGGCCGCTGCCGGCTCGTTAATGGTGTAAACCAGGTTGATATCAGGATGATCTTTCAGGCAGGTAGCCATCACATCGTGCCCCTGCTGCTTCGCCCCACCGGTGCTGCCAGAGCAGACCACCTCCGGGGAGCCTGAAAGCATATAAGACTCGCTGTCCGCCGCTTTAAGCCCCAGACCGTTCATAAATCCATTGTGACGTCTTGCCCCGACCAGATTACCTGGAGACAAATCCAGCATGGCAATTTTCAATGACTGCCCGGGGAATCTGACGGGCATGACGGCCCTGGCATATTTGCCGATGGCCTCTCCGGCCTGGTAATTATCCGTGCCAAAAAGCGCGTCAACCGCGCTGGCCGGGTCCGTTGGCGAGTCCAGAGCAATGACCTGTACCCCTCTGGCTCGTGCTTCCTCAATGGCAGGCACAACGGCTTTTGCATCACTGGGGGTAATCAGTAGTGTGGTAGCACCGGCTGCGACCATGGACTGAATAGCAGAAATCTGCGAAGCCACATCCCCGTCTGATTTACCGGATGCAGTAAGTAACCTGATGTTATGAACGGTTGCTCCCAGTTGCGCACCGGCCTTCATTTTTTCAAAGTAAGGGTTGGCGTCCGTTTTTGTGATGAGCCCCACCGTAACGGGTGTCGTCGCTGCTGCAGCGTACCCGGTAAACCCTGTCTGCAAAGCCAGAACTGTGACAACTAAATAAAGGCGAAGGCTGTTCACGGGAGACTCCTTGACAGATGCGTTGTAGCAGCCACGTCCGGGACTGTATTTGAGATGTCAAAAGCAGCAATTTCCTGCAGCATTAACCGGGCCTGCTGCTCAAGATTTGCTGCAGCCGCGCTGCTTTCTTCAACCAGCGCGGCATTCTGCTGGGTGGTCTGGTCCATTTGTGTTACAGCTTTATTTATCTGCTCAATGCCAGCATGCTGTTCGCGCGAAGCAATGGTAATTTCCGCCATCAGCGTTTTGACGCTGTTTACGGCGCTCACAATTTCCGACATGGTTTCACCTGCATCACTGACCAGACCCGATCCCGTATCGACACGCTGTACAGATTCATCGATAAGCGTTTTAATCTCTTTCGCGGCCAGGGCGCTGCGCTGCGCAAGGTTACGAACTTCACCGGCCACCACCGCAAATCCACGCCCCTGCTCCCCTGCCCGCGCCGCTTCAACCGCCGCGTTCAGCGCAAGAATGTTGGTCTGAAAAGCGATACCTTCAATGACACTGATAATCTGCGAGATATGCCCTGAGCTACTGGAGATATCCTGCATAGTAGAGACGACGCGTGCCACCACATCGCCGCCGCGTTGTGCTGTGTGAGCGGCCCCTGAAACCTTTTCATTGCCTTCCTGAGCGCTCGCAGCGTTATTTTTTACCGTGGCCGTCAGTTGTTCCATGCTGGCCGAGGTTTGCTCCAGTGCGGATGCCTGCGCTTCAGTACGGCGACTGAGGTCCTCATTGCCCTGATGAATTTCTTCCGCTGCCTTGAGAATATTGTCGGCAGAATGGGCTACCTGACTGATCAGTTGCGCCAGGTTTTTCTGCATCAGCCCCAGCGCGGCCAGAACACTGCCCTGCGGTGCCTGCGAGGCATTAGGTACAGGGTTAAGATCGCCTTCCGCAATCCGCTGAACAAGATGTTTCAATGTCCCTGGCTCTTCACCCAGGGCGCGCAAAAGTGTCCGGATGATTATTCCACCCAACAGTACTGACAGAACCAGCGAAACAAGAGTGACAGAGATGAAGACGAGCCGGGTAGACAGATAAGTTTTCTGCGCAACTTCCACCCGGTTTTCTGACTGTTGTTTGCTGTAGTCCAGATAGTCGTTCGCAACGCTGATGAGTCGCTGTAAACCTGGCCTGAGTTCACGGTTAAGCCGGTCTATGGCTTCAGCTTTCTTTTCCTCAAGCGCCAGTGAAACAATATGGTCAGCCACAGGACGATAAGTTTTCTCAGCATCAACGATAGCCTGGACGAAATGTCTGTCGCGCTCCGTTATATCCGCCTGTGAATTAACAGCACGGGTCAGTTTTTCCGTCGCCGCCGTCATGCTGGCTTCCGCCCGACTGACCTGTTCCCTGCCCGCTAAAATGTCAGCGGGCTCACTGACAAGAACAAGACCGTAAATATCAAGAGAATTGGTTTTAATATCCCCGAGTATGGTGTTCACCAGGCTTTCCCTGGCCGAAACCTGCTCAACGTGGTTTCGGAATGTATCATTTGCGTTCATCAAAGCCCTGACAGAAAGGCAGGCGATAAGAAGAACCATAATGACGAGTGATGCAAAACCCAGCGTAAGCTGCATACGTACCGACGCCCGACTGAATTTCATGAGTATGTTTCCCGTGCTTTAAGTAATTAAATGAAGAGGATGTTCAACGGAAGGCGGAACGTATCTGTCGTCTGAAACGCGCCTGGTCCCTGTCAAGAAAGCGCTCAGACCTACTCACAGATATCGGCTGTTTATCAGGGAGCCTTTACAAGGCACACCGGCTAAAGCTTTCAAATGTTGCATGGATCACAAAACAACAGTGTGTGGCTAAAGAAATGATGAGACGTGGCAAACACCGTAAAAATGTAATAAAAACCTGACGTGAGATAACTTGATGTAAACAAAGGGATTTAAACAATTATTGGTAGGTATAAAATTAATTAATGCGATCTTTATTACTTTTTTATGGCAGCTTTGAGAACTCAGAGATTTCCATGCTGAGTGTGGACACGGAAAATGGATGGCGTTTTAAATCTTTTAATCAGGCAGTGAGTGAGTCGGCATACTGAGGATAAATCTCACATTGACATAACGTGTGTCACGCATTTCTACGGCAATCAAAAGACGATTGCATCCGTAACCAGCTTATTTCGGTAATAGGAAAACTATCAGATCAGCCTGCTTGACAGGGCTGAGTTTATTATTGTCGATAACGGCTCTCCACTCCGTTACGATATTCCTGAACTCTGTCTGGATTTTCGCTGTGGTGGCGCTGGCTGAATCCCAGATCAGCCCGCCGCCCGTCATCTTTTTCCCGGACATCTTAAATAAGCTTCCTGCCATCACTTTACGATGAATAGTTTAGAATATGACAAAAACAGTATTTTTATTCTGAGCTGACGGAATCCGGTCGCGGCGTTATAATAAATGCTGAAATTTCATTATACCCCCTGTTTACTCATCATTACCACTTTAAGGGAAAACACCTCTAAAAATAAGCATCAAATGAAATAATGAATTTGCTTGCTTATTATTGCATTGTAATTCTTTTGTTATGTAACAATGGTTTTGCAGAAAACAAAACCGTAAGGACATAATCTTGCTCAACTGAGCAGTAAGTAGGCATTACTTTCTTTTTCATGAAAAATAAGCAACATCAAAAATCAAAGTGAAAATCAAGATTCCCCCTCATGATTTACACGCTAATGTTACCGGTAAAGCTGCCGATAACCCTTTTAGTGTATAAGAGGAGATAAAAATGTCCGTTATCAGAAAAGCCAGGCTTTCTAATTTATTACTTATCAGCGCAGTGTTTATCGTCATCATTCAATTGATGGTTGGGTTGATATTTCTCCATTACTTACGCTCTGACAGGGATAACTTCAGAAATGCTGAAGTTGTGAGTAAAAAAGTCCATCTTATCGCTGACGTATGGACGCAGTTAAACGAGGTGCGGGCGGACACTAACCGGATTGCCCTGTGGTTAATCAAAGAGGGAGCGGAAAGCGAAAAAGTAAACTTCTTTATTAATCACGGAGAAAAAACGCTCAGTAAAGCCAGGGATGACTTCAACAGCTATCAGCAACTTGCCGATATTAAGGGTATGCCTGAAGACATACAGAAAGCGTTAAAGGAAAGCTATCAGGCCTACTCATCCCTTTTGCAGCAGTCGCTGAAAAATGGCTATAAGAAGGACGTAAACCTTATGTTCTCATTAAATGCCGGCCCTTATAAGGAGAAAATGCAAAACGATTATGACAAATGGCGAAACAAGCTGGCAGATATCAGTGCTGATATTTCCTCAAAAAGTAGCGAAACTTATAATAATGTAACCGTGTTTTTCTACGGCACGATAATTTTTAATATCATTTTCATCCTCGGACTCATCGGTGTTTTTAAAAATGTGCTCATTAAGCCTCTTTCACAGGTTTATGCGCAACTGGAACGCATTGAGTCAGGCGACCTCACCAGCGCGGTGATGACAGGATTCCATCGTAAAACTGAAATAGGGGCATTGTTCGCGAAACTCAGCGAGATGCAGTCGGGACTGATCAGGGTGATTTCCGAGATTAAAGAGGGAGCACAGAATATTGTTAAAGGTATCAGTGAAGTCAGTGCCGGCAACAGCGAACTTTCAGCCCGCACGGAGCAGCAGGCAGCATCAATCGTTCAGACAGCGTCCAGTATGGAAGAAATTACTGTGGCTGTAAAAAACAATGCGCAAAACTCCGCTGCGGTATCTGAACTGATTGACCATACCAGAGACAAGTCTGAACAGGGTAAATCTGTAGTCTTATCCCTTTCAGACCTGTTAAAAAATATGCAGGAAAAATCATCACAAATCAGCGATATCACAGGCATCATTGAGAGTATTGCTTTTCAGACCAATATCCTGGCACTGAATGCTGCCGTTGAAGCTGCCAGGGCGGGCGAACACGGAAAAGGCTTCGCAGTCGTTGCGGCAGAAGTCAGGAACCTTGCCCAAAAAAGCTCATCATCGGCGAAGGAGATCAGTAATCTTATTTCTGATTCAGTAACGGAAATTCAGGATGGTGCCAGACTGTCTGATGTCGCTCATGATTCGATTACAGGGATATATGAATCTGTACTTGAAATACATGATGTCATGAACAGCATCAGAACGGCTTCGGACGAGCAAAGTAAGGGGCTTGAGCAGATTAATATTGCTGTTTCTGAACTCGACACTGTCACACAGAAAAACTCCGCCCTGGCTGAAGAGACCTCATCGGTGGTTGCTGTCGTTGAGGATGAGACTATAAACCTTAATCGTGTAGTGGATTCGTTTAAGGTAGCCGAAAAAGAACTTTCGGTCACATCATAGGGCCAGTGCTGACTATGGTTACCGCCGAATAATACCGCCCTGTCTCGGATTAAAGCGGTACAGCCAGTTCTGAGTCAATTTTCAGACCTGAAGCGACACTGCCGCCGTGTCGCTGTTGTTAAAACCATGAAACGCGCCCGGCCAGAGGTGCAGCTTAGCGGTCACTCCGACGCGGATACACAGACTGGTCGGGATTATCATCCAGAAACGGGTCAAGGCGGGCCAGTGCCAGTTCAGACGGACGTAAAGCGGGTCAGATCTTTTTCGCAAGTAGTAGAGCGGACAAGGCGAAATGGTCTTGCCGCCGTGTAATTCTAAAGGCAACGCCTCAGTCTGGAACGGTTTAAAAATGTGGATGCCCTACTTCAGGTTAAGTTGAAACTTTGCTGACTTAAGCGATCAAAATGGTAACCAGGCGTAGTCCGCTATGAGCGAGAAGCGGAAGTTCATGCCCGTAGTGAGCCTGAGGTTATCTGTGTAGTCGTGATATATCAGACAGGCCAGCCGGGCTGTCTGATACCACCGGGCTAGATCCAGATATCGTTTTCAGCGGTTCGTTCCCCCCCTTCGTGTCCAGTATTCAGGACACCACAAGGTTCTATCATCATCATTTTTACTGTCGTTTGAGCTGACGTTTTATGTTCTACACCTTTTGGAACAACGAAGATTTCTCCCGGATGAACGAGAACGTGGCTATCGCGAAAATCAATACGCAATTCTCCCTCTACTACAATGAAGGCCTCATCAGTTTCAGGATGCGAGTGCCAGATAAAGTCGCCCGCTATTTTCACGATTTTGAACTGGTAATCGTTCATCTGCGCAATGACTCTTGGCTGCCAGTGGTCATCGAAAAGAGAGAATTTGTGTTCCAGATTTACCGGTAAAGACATGATGACATTCCTTAATGTTAAGAAACGTCAAAAATAAATAAAGTCGCTGTGACCGTCTTGAACGATCGTGCAACTCAGGCACGGTTGGTGTGAATGAAACTTTGCAAACGGCCCGGAGAAATACCGTATGCCTTTATAAACTGCCGTGTCATATGGCTTTGATCTGAGAACCCTGCCTCAAAAGCAGATTCTGCAAGTGACAGACCTGTCTGAATCAGATGTCTGCAGTATGCGAGACGACGCATTGTTACATAGCGATAAGGACTCGTGCCGAAAAGTGCCCGAAAATCCCGGCTCAGGCTCCAGCGATCTTTACCGCAGACGGTGGATAAGGTTTCCAGCGTAATGTTCTGGCTGAATTCAGATTGTATATATTCTCGCGCGCGCTCCGCAGACTGATAATCCAAAAGGCAGCGACGTAAGCGTTGCCCTCCCACGACGGCCAAAGTCTGGGCAAGGTCATAAAGGGCGTCCTCCTCTTCAAGGACATCAATAGCATCTTCTGACGCTTTTAACAGCGGTCCAGTGGCGGCAAAAAGCCGGGGATCCGTTGATATTCCATCTGGAATAAAGGGTAATGGTTTTCCGCCCAAAATTTTCTGAATTAACGCAGGTTCGATATAGACCATCCGGTACTGAAACCCTTCTGTCGTTCCTGCCTCTCCATCATGAATTTCATCCGGATGCAGGACTATTGTCCCGCCTGGTAAGCTATGTTTTTTACTATCTCGATAACGAAAGCTTTGTACTCCAGACAGTGTCCTGCCGATCGCATAGGTATCATGACGATGGGGTTCATAACCATATCCACTGAAGAAGGCCTCCAGACGTTCAATTTTTCCCGGCGTGTGTGCAACTCTGACCCAGTCTTTATTTGAGTGTACTGCTGACATGTGCAACACCTGTTTCCAGTTAAGTTGAATTCTCACCATAACCTTACGGGGCCAGATTTCAAAAGAAGTAGATGAAAGAGCGTGAGTCTAACATTCGGGTTCGTTATGCCCGGTGCCGCAAAAACTGGCAGCAACCTTTTCCAGTTCAGTGCTACCGTTAGTAAAAATGTCACGCCTGCTCCCGAGTCCGCTTCTGGCACAAAACGGACGTCTTAAGATGTCAGCTTAATCCGCTGGCAGAGCGCGAATCCCTGCTCATCTGGGTGTAAGCCGTGAGCAGCGCGCGCTCTGAATGTGACAGGTATTCATTCAGTGCTGCGGTGGCAAGCTCAGATTTCCCCTCTTCTATAAATTTCAGTATCTTCACATTCCAGTCAACATACGGAGCATATAAAAAATAAGGGTCGCGTAAGAGGCCAAAAGCGAGGCGAAGCTCCGCAAGGAGACAGTCGAACATGCTGTTAAGGCGCTGACTGTCAGCCTGTTCAACAACCGCCCGGTGAAAGGCCATGTTAGCCGTTCCTACCGCAATCCAGTTCTCAGCAGCTCGTTGTTCAAGAGCGGTTTCAACCGCATCCTTCATTCGGAAATATGACGGATGATAGCGGGTCGCATGGCTCAGAGCCTGGCATTCCACAATGCGCCTGACGCGATATATGTCGATTACTGAAGCAATATCGGGTATGACAACAGAGACTCCTCTGTTGGGTTCATATCTCAGCAGTCCCTCCATAGTCAGCATTCTGAAAACCTCACGCAGCGTATTGCGTGAAATGTTCAGGTTACTGCTCAGAGCCGTTTCGGAGAGTTTTTGTCCGGGTACAAGCTCGCCCATAACGATTTTTTCGCGAATCAACGTAGCTGTATCGTATGAAAGATTACCCGATGGCTGTTTATCAGTAGTTTGCATAAAAATAATCATCCCTTCGACGACACCAAGAAACACGGTCCGAACTCTGTCAGTAATTACAGATAAAGCTTTCTCCCTCAGACTGCACCCCTTTCATGCCTGGTCTGCACCATAAAAGAACATCTGTTCCTGGTTTATTACGCCTGAGTGATTAAAAGATGACTTAAGGGCATAAAAATTCACGGTAATTTTTTGATTATACGTTGTGGCACGAGAAATGCTTTGAATATCTAAATTGTTCAACAATTTTATCATCTAGCAAGCCCGATAACATTCAATTGCTCTTGAAGCCAGTAATTTGTTGAACAATATAAAAAGATGCCCTACTTATGGCAGCTCTGGAGCTTAACCCTGTTACTGATAGTTAAGGAACAAGTATGTGGTTAAAAAAGACCAGCACTCAGGAGCGTAAAACGCTGTTTGCCGCTTTCGTCGGCTACGCAGTTGATGCGTTCGATTACATGATTTACACGTTCATGATCCCGACGCTTATTGCCGTCTGAGGGATGACCAGAACGGAAGCCGGGTACATTGCGACCGGGTCACTGATCAGTTCTGCAATTGGTGGTTGGGTTGCCGGCATACTCGCAGACCGTTATGGTCGTGTGCGCATTCTTCAGCTCACTGTGCTGTGGTTCAGCCTGTTTACATTTTTAAGTGGATTTACCCACTCCCCCGAACAACTCATGTTTACCCGTATTCTGCAGGGGATTGGTTTTGGCGGTGAATGGTCTGTAGGCTCAGTTCTTATTGCTGAAATGATTGATGCGCGTCATCGTGGCAAAGCTGTGGGGCTGGTTCAGAGTGCCTGGGCCATAGGCTGGGGAGCGGCTGCCATAGGCTTCTGGGCAGTATTTGCGCTCCTGCCTCAGGAGCTTGCCTGGCGCGTATTGTTCTGGGTGGGGGCACTGCCTGCTCTGCTGATCCTCTACATACGCCGGAACATTCCCGAGTCGCCCGTATTCCGCGAGACCAAAAACAATCTGGCGGCGGGCGGTGAGAATCATAGTTTTATGGCGATTTTCAGTCCCGGTGTCCTCCGCATCACGGTTTTAGCCAGCCTTCTGGCTACAGGTATGATGGGCGCATATTATTCAGTCACAACCTGGCTTCCAACCTTTCTCAAGACCGAGCGTCACCTCTCTGTATTAAACACCAGTGGATATCTGGTTGTACTGATTGCCGGGTCATTTGCAGGATACCTGACGGGAGCCTGGCTGTCAGACCGGCTTGGTCGTCGCCGATGCTTCATTCTTTTCGCCGTGTGTGCAGCCATTCTTGTCGTCTGTTATACCCGGTTACCGATCACAGACGATGTGATGCTTGTGCTCGGCTTTCCGTTCGGCTTCTTTATGTCGGGTATTTTTTCCGGTATGGGGGCATTCCTCTCTGAGCTTTATCCAAACCACATAAGAGGTTCAGGACAAGGGTTTTGCTATAACTTCGGACGCGCTGTGGGCGCAATATTTCCCTCCATGGTCGGTTATATGAGCTCTTCAATGTCTCTGGGTACCGCTGTGGGCTATATGGCAGCCGGAGCTTACGTCGTGGTCATTGGTGCCTGCCTGATACTGCCGGAAACGCGGGGACGGGAACTTGATAATGAAGTTAAGCCGGATAAGCAACGAAATGAATAGCGAAATCAGCTCTATCGATATTAACAGTGACATGGGGGAAAGCTACGGGGCGTGGTGTATGGGAGACGACAACGCCATGCTGGATATCGTTACCAGTGCAAATGTGTCATGCGGATTTCATGCCGGCGATCCTGCAGGCATAAGCGGTACATTGCAGGCGGCAGGTAAGCGCAATGTGGTGATAGGCGCACACGTCTCCTATCACGATATCAGGGGGTTTGGTCGTCGCAATATGGATGTACCGGATCGGGAACTCATTGCTGACGTTATCTATCAGATCGGTGCATTGCAGGCTCTGTCGCAGGTAAACGGGCTGGCCGTGAAGTATGTGAAACCGCACGGCGCACTTTATAACACCATAGCGAATGACCGACGGCAGGCAGACTGCGTAATCCGGGCCATCCTGATGACTGATCCTAATCTGAAGATTATGGTTCTGGCAGGCTCACCCATTGTGAGCTGGGCAAAGGAAGCCGGACTGTCGGTAATCAGTGAAGCCTTTGCCGATCGCGCTTACAACCCGGACGGTACTTTGCTCTCCCGTACTCATGCCGGAGCCGTATTACATAACCCTGACGAGGTGGCCAGGCGTGTGGTTCATCTTGCGAAACACGGACAGGTAAAGGCTGTTGACGGATCCTGGGTGAAAATTGAGGCGCAGTCTGTGTGCGTGCACAGCGACAGCCCCGGTGCCGTACAGATGGCCAGAGCAATCCGTACGTTGCTGAAACGCAATGCCGTTAACGTCAGCAGCTTTTTTGAAAATAACTTAAACCTTTAACAGAGAGGTGGGCTGTGCCGCATCATAAGATGAATGAAAGCGTCCTTTATTCCCTTGAACATGCGGAAGCAGCAAGAGCCAGTTATCGCGCCGGCAAAATCATGCCAACCGCCGGTATCGCTCCTGGCATTGCTCAGGCAAACATGATTTCTGTACCCCAGGAGTGGGCATGGGATTTCCTGCTCTACTGTCAGCGTAACCCGAAGCCATGCCCGCTGCTTGACGTCATTGAGGCCGGTGGATACCGCACAGTTCTTGCTGAGGGCGCCGATCTTCGGACAGATATCCCTCTTTACCGAATATGGAGAAACGGAAAACTGACCGAAGAGATATCTGATGCCACCCCTGCCTGGGCTGAACATCAGGACTTAGTCACGTTTCTTATCGGCTGCAGTTTTACATTTGAAGGGCCTCTTCAGGACGCAGGGATTGAGGTCCGCCATATTGCGGATGGCTGCAACGTTCCTATGTATCTTACCAATCGTCTTTGTCGTCCGGCAGGAAGGGTTCACGGGCAAATGGTTGTATCAATGCGTCCTGTTCCGGCAGAGCGCGTAGCTGATGCCGTACAAATAACCGGGCGTTATCCGGCCGTGCACGGAACCCCTGTCCACATTGCCGATCCGGAAGCCCTGGGTATAACCAGCCTGTCTCATCCTGATTTTGGCGATCCCGTCCGGATTGAGCCCGGGGAAGTCCCTGTTTTCTGGGCGTGTGGCGTTACGCCTCAGGCTGCTGTAATGGCCTCAGGCGTCCCGTTTGCGGTAACACACGCGCCGGGCCATATGTTTATCACAGATGTGCCGGACCTGAATTACCATGTCTGATGAGGCCACTATGCGATTTCTTCCTGTTGGAAAAGAAGCACTTCTTGTAGAACTTGCGGATTTAAGTCAGACAGTTGCAATGTTTTCTGATTTACAGAAGAACCCTATACCCGGTGTCTGGGAATCCGTTCCGGCGGCAAAAACTATTCTGCTGAGGTTCACGCCAAATCAGGTTTCAGCAGTAGACCTGGTGAACAGAATCGCAACCCGCCGCCCCGGTAACGACACCAGGCACAACGATGTCCTGGTACTGATACCTGTGCGGTATAAGGGAGAAGACCTTGAGGAAGTTGCGCGTTTGCTTTGCATGAGTACTGATGAAGTCATACGTCGTCACTGCAGCACTGAGTGGACGGTAGCTTTTAACGGATTTGCTCCCGGCTTTGGTTACCTGACGGGCGGCGATCCCTGTTTCAGGATCCCGCGTCGTGAAACACCACGAACACGCGTTCCAGCCGGGGCCGTCGCGCTGGCCGGAAATTTCAGTGCTGTTTACCCAAAAGCCACCCCGGGTGGATGGCAAATCATCGGCGAAACGGACCTCACTATGTGGGATCTTTCCCGTTCTCCTCCTGCCCTGTTACAACCGGGTTATCGCGTACGTTTTGTTGACGCCGACGCGAATGAAATACCGGTCACTGAAACAAAAAAAAGTCCGGAGGTGCATTATGCCGGTGAGGTGAATCCCCCTGAAAAAACAGACCCTTTGATTTCCCATTCAGGGTTGAGCGTAGTAAATACAGGTTTGCAGAGCCTGTTTCAGGATCTCGGAAGACATGCGCAGGCCGTGAACGGCGTATCAGTTTCAGGCGCTCTGGACAGGCGTGCCTTCAGAACCGCAAACCGGCTTGTAGGAAATGACGTTACTGAGCCGGCACTGGAAACAGTCGGCGGACTGGTTTTACAGAGCCATGGAGACCATGTCATTGCCGTTACGGGGGCAGAAACCGCGCTGAAGCTTGTCGCACCCGACGGGCGTAGCTGGCCTTTGTCTGGTTATTCACCATTTGCCCTGTCTGATGGTGACAGACTGCATATCGGTTTCCCCGTCAGAGGTGCCCGATGTTACGTTGCGTTGCGGGGTGGGTTC
>Ga0153955_100014_pt1 | contig 126122 bp, 146 predicted proteins | sample TSFL039MetaG_FD_104744 | JGI IMG/M metagenome (GOLD analysis project Ga0153955, IMG submission 104744) | Attine ant fungus gardens microbial communities from Florida, USA - TSFL039 MetaG | ecosystem: Host-associated > Fungi > Mycelium > Unclassified | place: USA: Florida, Wekiwa Springs...
GACGGAGTGGTTGATTCAGCTGAGGAAGAGGTGCGATCAGGTAAATGTTGATTTTTGACGAAATCCAGGTAAGTAAAGCAATATGAACTTCAAGCTCAGCATGTCTGTAGTGGCCTCTATCGCACTAGTACACTATGGGCTCACTCATCGCTTCCTGTTGAGGCTCATCCTGGTGACAATGGCGCAGCCTCTTGCTAACGGTTACCCCATTGGTGCCATCCTTCTCCGCGACGCTATTGGGAATACTATGACCTTCCTGCTTCTCGGGATGCCTATATTGGCATAATTCTATGCAGGGACTCGTGGAACCACTTTCGCATGTACCATTGGCTATCACGTCCTCAGTCGACTCTCGGACCCGGTCATGGCCGCACAGATCAGTGGCGTCAGCTCCTACTTGACTCAGCGACTGCAGCTCTTGTTCCATCAGCATTTGCAGCCTACGATTCGTGGACGTGGATTGATTCTCGGCCTTGGGTTCAAGGATCCTGAGGCTCCTGGAAATATTGTCAGCCTTGCACGGGAGCGAGGTGTGTTTCTGTTGACTGCCGGCAAGGATGCGGTGAGACTGGTGCCGAGTCTGAATATCGGAAAGGAAGAAGTAGATTTGGCGGTTGATGTATTGGAAGGTGCTTTGGCTGCTCTATAACAGAGAAGCTTCTCGCCATGGGAAGCGGGGTAGCCTGCCTTGCCAGCCACGTAACAAGTTTCATGTCAAGCTACTGCACCTTGAGAAAAATACTACTCATTGGGTCTAGTGTATACAAGTATTCGAGGTGATCGGTAATGGATGGACGCTGATTGGTCAAGCCTGCGTGACTGTGACGGGATTGAGATGGATTGAAAAGTGCAGCGACTTGATTGTTTGATTCTTGTCTCCCTCTGGATGGACAAACTCTCGTCTTTCATCCGCTTCAAGGCGGCCTGCCCCTTCCTTGGGCGCACCAAACCCTCTACGCTTCGTTCTCTCTCAACTGCCACCTCTGCCCACTTTCCCTCGCTTTCCGTCTTGACCGAGCGGGCCACCGGGTGCCCTGTCATGGGCCCCGCCCTTAGCACTCGTTCCAAAGAAATTGTCGCAAGATATGCCAGCGTCGCCGCCAATGCCGACGTTGAAAAGATCCACAAGGAGAAAGGCGTCAATATTCCTGCCGGTACATCCATTGACAAGTGCCCCCACGCTTCGGCTGCTCGAGCTGCCGCACGCATGGCAGACGAATTAGCCGCTGCAACCGCTGCTAAAGGACATCCAGAGGAGAAGGCTCCTGCCAGTGGCTGCCCTTTTCACCACCAAGCTCCCGCTCAGGCCGGGAAATACTTCGGCTTCAACTATGAGGCTTTCTACAAGGAAGAGCTTGACAAGAAGCATCAGGACAAGTCCTATCGTTATTTCAATAACATAAACCGACTTGCTGGCAAGTTCCCTGTTGCTCATACCGCAAATCCGAAAGATGAAGTCCAAGTATGGTGCGCTAATGATTATCTTGGCATGGGCAATAATCCAGTCGTACTTGAAACTATACAGTGCGTTCTATTCAAACGCTGGCTCTCTCATTGAACTCAGTTTGAATTTTGCAGTCGTACTCTGGATAAATATGGTCATGGAGCGGGTGGTACCCGGAATATTGCTGGTAATGGTGCGATGCATTTGGGATTGGAAACAGAAGTCGCAGCTCTGCATCGCAAAGAAGCTGGTTTAGTTTTCTCGTCTTGCTACGTCGCCAATGATGCCACTCTGTCTACCCTCGGTGCTAAACTTCCTGGCTGTATCTTCTTCTCCGATGCCATGAACCATGCTTCCATGATTCAAGGCATGCGTCACTCTGGTGCTAAACGTGTCATTTTCAAGCATAACGATCTCTTGGATTTGGAGGCTAAACTCAAACAATATCCGAAGGAAACGCCCAAGATCATCGCTTTTGAGAGTGTCTACTCTATGTGCGGCAGTATCGGGCCCATCAAGGAGATCTGTGATCTGGCTGAGCAATATGGTGCACTGACTTTTCTCGATGAGGTATGTCACATTGAAAATGATGGAAAGGTTTTATATCGAATAACAATGCATCAGGTTCACGCTGTTGGCCTGTATGGTCCCCGCGGTGCCGGTGTTGCCGAACATCTGGATTATGATGCTCATCTTGCTGCTGGTCAAAGTCCCAATCCCATTCCCGGTTCTGTCATGGATCGCGTTGATATCATCACTGGTATGCTGATAGTTGCTGTGCCATCTTGGATGACCATATTGATTGCTGTTTCAGGTACCCTCGGAAAGGCATACGGTGCTGTTGGGGGCTACATTGCAGGTTCTGAGGAATTCGTTGATATGATCCGATCTTACGCCCCTGGGTTCATCTTCACAACCTCTCTTCCTCCTGCAACTGTCGCTGGTGCTCGAGCTAGTGTCGTTTACCAGTCGAACTATCTTGGTGATCGCCAACTGAAACAAATCAATATTCGGGAAGTCAAGCGTCGCTTCGCAGAATTGGATATTCCTGTTGTGTATGTCTTGTTACTTGTTGCCATAACAGCACGCTCATATTTGATGTTAGTCCCGGTCCTTCTCACATTATCCCCGTCCTCGTTGGTGATGCAGGTCTCGCCAAAGTCGCCTCCGACAAACTTCTTTCGGGCCACAATATTTACGTGCAGGCCATCAATTATCCCACTGTTGCTCGTGGCGAGGAACGTTTGCGAATTACTGTCACTCCTCGGCACTCAGTGGAGCAAATGCAGGGCCTTGTCCGTGCAGTTGATCAAGTCTTCACAGAACTGAACATTAACCGTCTCAGCGATTGGAAATTGGTTGGTGGACGTGCTGGCGTTGGTGTACCAGGAGCTTCGGATACCGTAGATCCCATCTGGACAGACGAACAAGTTGGTATACGCAATGGAACTGCGCCTCGTAGTTTGAGGGACGGAGAGAAGGCTGTTGTCGATGCGAAGGCAGTGGATATCGCTCGCAGCAGGTTCGACTTGCTGTTAGGGCCGATGTACGGCAAACTGCAACCCACCAGGGACTTTGGTACTGCTGCTGCCAACGACACTGTATTGAAGACCCCTTTGGGTAGTAGAGATATTCTCCTCGCTCCTGTTGTGTCTGTTTCGGCCTAGTTATTCGCTTCCGTCTGCTAATTGCGATCTGTTGAATACCTCACTGTTCTACGCACTGTTTGTAACCGTTGGTTGGTTAATTGTTGAATTGATTGAATGATTGTTAATGTGACCATGTAGCTTTGTTCAGAGGATACACAAGCATAAAGCATATAATATACGAGAAGGAAAGTAAAGCTTCAAATCAAAGCACCTCACAACGCTACACTCCGTAAAGAGGGGACAGTGATCTTCCTCTCTGGATACCTGGTCAAAGTATGATCGATTTTGTGACATGATAAACTAGGCAGATACTCACTTAGCCTGTACTCTTTTGAGTAAATCTTCCTCACAAATCTGGTCCATAGGCCCCAGCTGATTCCCTAATGTTAACCACCCTGGTCGAATGTTATGCCTCCTCCCGAAAATCTCAATCTTTCTTCCTCCAGGACACATTCGCTCAATCAATCCATATACCTCATCTGGTTTTCGACTCGTCTCTCTCACTTCACTGACGACGACGTCCGTATCTACACCACGATTGACCCACTTGGGAAACTTGAGCTCAGATCCAGAGTCACCGTGAGAAGAGGGCGGTGGTGACTTCACGCCGACAAGCATGTGTTCCTTTGTATGGTTGAGCCAATGACCGGTACGTCCTGTGCGAATCACACGCTGAAGCTGATTGGTCTTTACCCACACAACTTCATCGACACGAGTGTAGCCCCAGACGCGGAGGCATTCACGTCCTACTTCCATTGCACGGCCTGTCACCCATAAGAAGAGAAGCCCTTCATCTTGTAATGCGGGAATCGGCATGGCACGCATTTCATCGTCCGTCATTGTTCCATATGGTAGCTAGGTTAGATGGGAATTAGAGTTGCCTGAAATAACTGTGTAGAGGGATCTCTTGAACCACACACACTCATATGAATGTCCCATGGGGGGTCTGCCATGATAACATGAAACTTTCCTAGAACAGAGTAATCAAATTTACGCAAATCACAGTTGATCCATTGAGGAGGAAGCTTCACCAATACAGATGAGTTCCATGGCATTGAGAAGACGAAAAGGACAGCACAAACTTGATATGTTTCCGGACCTGAAGGACCTAGACCAATATCCAAGTGATGAAGTCTTTTCCTAATTCGTAATTTTCGCTGTCTTTCCCGTTCCCGTTCTTTTTCTTTCTCACTATTTGCGTCACTGGGGTCCCAGTCGACTTCATAGTGTAGATACCGACAAGGTGCCTTTTCTTTGCCACGTCCACCTGCTCCTAGACCGGAGGGAAGAGATACAGGACCTCTAGAAGACGTACTTCCTGGGTAGGCTGGAATAGAGGGAGAGTGAGCGTATGTAGGTTCGGAGTAGCAGGTGTTGAGGTAAGAACAATGACCTAGTGTTGCATCGGTATGAGGTCGCATGAGAGGCCGGAAGTGTATGTGATCACATATTGTAGGGGCTTTTGAGGAGGAGTTCGCTATTAGTCGAGCTTTTGCACAGTCTTCCTTGGTTATATGGGCACAAATTGGCTCAAAAACATCGGTTGGAGATCGGAACTAGGACACAAGGTTCAATGTCCGAATTGTCTCAAGTTTGAAAACAATTTAACCTGTTCTGCAAGAAGCTTTCCTTTGGCGGTTCCCTTCTGAAGCAAGGCATAAACGTCGCGCATCTCCTTGCTCAAACCACCTAATGCGGACTTTGCCCAGCCAAAACCACTCGCTGAGTTCGTCTCGTTCTCATCTTCACCACCACTCCCGGCAGCAGAATCGGCTTCTTCATCGACCACTCTTTTTCTCTTGGTTCCCGTGCTGATTTCTCGAGGGCCAAGTCCAACTTCCCAAATGGTGAGCTCGCCGGTATCATTGTCGCGTGAGATAGATATATAGCCCTCGCTCCAAGCATGTGGTTGAGATAGTCCTTCTAGAATGCTTTCCAGTTTATGTAGATCTGTGAGTCTAAACCGAGGCATGGGTTTAGAGGATAAGGGGAAGAGGCCATCAGGTAACTTGGTCGTCATAATCATTGTCAAGAGTTGCATAGATGTAATGGGAGGTACAAGTAACTGAGAAGCATCATGTAGAATGAGTTTGAGGGCAGTTGTTGTGACAAGACGCAGTTGGTCGTCCGACATGGTCTGAGAGGAACTATCTGATTTAGAATAGAGATTAATTAATGCTTTTGCTTGGATGGTCGTTCGATGCCAAACAAATTGCCACACCTCTTGAAAGCCTTACACCTATTGTTTTCTAAATCAAGGGACTACATCCTGCTTTCGGGCTGTCTACGCATCAGTACCGGGCCTATCTTCAAAGCAATGTTTCTCGTCCAACCAAATAGCTGGCCAGAGAAGATGTTCCTTATACCTTGATTCACATCTTGGAGGGTTTTGCGCTCAGTGAACATGAGCACAATCCTCCACGCGGTGTCCTTCTGGTCCAGCTTTTCATGTGAAATCCGTTTGCATCTGCACAGCAAGCATAAATTTTTAGTTTCTGAGCTCTCTGATGTTGAAGTCAACATGTTCCCCTTCTCGGCATGTGTCTCTGTTGAAGCTATACCTCTCTTACGACGTTGCCTTCGGCGTCTGATAATAGATAAGTCTTGTGGGTCTAGACCCACCACAGCCAACACCCAATAGGAATAAAATATTCATCCCGAAACAATATCCACGACAACCAATATAGACTTGTGGATCGATATCCATTCTTCGAGTCGTCAACAACCCCTAAGCGTCATTCATGAGGAAACCACTTGATAACAGGAGGCCCACTAGTGCATTTCTTGAGGGAACGTTGGAGCATGACAGCGTATCAAAGCTGTCAAGTTTCCAAGTGTCGTTGGGAAAATTCCCTTCCTGATTTCCTCTGCTATGAAGACCTGACACTTTAACTGATGCAACACAGGAGTGGATGTTGATGGCTTCCTGCGGATAATCAGTCCATTCTGTAGAAAAAAGAAGCCTGATGCAACTGGTCATTCAACGGAAAAGGCCGGATGATCAACTGTCCTTCGATCATGATGTGCTGGATACACTCATGCTTAGAATATCCGCAAAACAACAGAAAGTTTTGGTGTACCTAATAAGCAGACTAGCAACCTGTTGAGGATCGTCCTTTGCTGCTGCAAGCTGTTGCGTGATTTTCCATAAAGATATCAATGATATTGACACGCTGAATCTCCTCACAGGACCTAAAAGAAGGAATCAATGAATAGATCAAGAAAAACCCAAGTGCTTCGGGTAGAAAGGTTTCTGATGTCCAGCTATAGTGAACGACTAAATCATTTCCCGAATACATTTTTTTCCGCCGATGAACGTGTCGATGCCATAAAAAATTGGTGTCTCCCCAAATCATCAACTATCGCAAACTCGAGATTTCCTTCGTCCATTCAAGTAATATAACCCGTCAAGTCAGCATTGTTGATAAGGCTCAAATAAAGTTTACACAGAGTATCACCAGTGCATTCTGATCTTAATTTTCTATTTCAGCCTTCTGCATATGTGAGACTATTTGGATGATCAATTGATTTTTTCTCGAATTTGATTTTGGAAGGCATTGAACTATTCTACCCCTTACCACGGACTGCCACCGAGCCCTGTGTAGTACATTGTTTAATTAAAGAAAATATTCTACCTCGATATAGTTGCATGTCTATAGCCTGCGTTATATCATAGTCTTTCACGGATCAGTGCGCCATATAAATGAGAGATCCCATCAAAGTACAGTCGGTCACATGAATGATTGTATACACATGCTTGCCTAGATTTACTAAGGATACCTACGATAGCCTACCTGTACACGCTCAGACAGCAGCCTCGATCTTCATCTGGGAAGAGGGAGCACGCACTGATGGGAGATGTCATCAAAAAGATCCTCGCCATCACGTGGTTTAAAATGACAAAGTTAAGACAGACAATGTATGATTTACAATGGTCCTGGCAGATCGGAAAACCTAATGTGTACATAGAAAATTCTGCGCGAATCATGTGGTCGCAATATGGTCTTTCTCACCAAGGGATTTCTTCGCCTGCCCAGTCCCAAACCTTCCCTCTCTGCGTGGTCTGGAGATTCTCTATGACATTAACTAAATTTGCTGCCGCATCCTGAGCCTCAAAAACCTCATTTTTACCGGCCGACTTCCAATAACCCCTGCTGAGGTCTGTCTTTACAGTCCCAGGATGTAATCCCACGCAGATGGCCTGGCTCTTGTTCATGTCCAGATGAGCGTCAAACGTTTTGATAACCTGATTAAGAGCCGCCTTGGACGAGCGGTACGAATACCATCCTCCTCGATGATTATCGGCGATAGACCCTACTCTGGCCGTGATATGGGCCCATTTCGACGGAACGGTAACTTTGAACTTGGGACTAGAGGGTGGAAGAAAGCGCGAGAAGTGTTTGATAAGGAGAAGGTGAGAAATGACGTTGATCTGATATGTTTCTTTTAAATGGCCCCAATCAAGATCTGCGGGATGCTTTTCCGGGAATAGAATACCTCCCGTGATGAATGCGGTTTGAATGTAGGGGCTATCCAAATTAGCCTTTGATAATGTGCCCTCAAGTGACTCAGCAGCTTGACAGATGGAGTCTTCGGACGTAAGGTCAAGGCGAAGGAGGTTCAGGCGCGCAGGATCTACGTTGTCTTTGATGCCATCGAAAACGAGTTCCTTAATATCAGAGTCTGATTTCGCGGTACGGTGGCTGGCAAAGACAGGATAATTTGTGGTCTTGAGAATCTGGCGGGTCAGGGCGAGGCCGAGGCCGCGTGTGGCACCTGGAGTGACGAGGACGAACGGGCTGGGCATTGTTTGGGGTCAGGATTGGAAAGTATGAGACATTACCATCCTCATTACCATTCTCTCTTGATTATTTTCGTCACAGCTTGGGCGCGATCGCCCGCTTCTTTCATCACGTGTGCACAGGTTCAATCGTGTTCAAAATATACTCTACTGTGTATGTAGTATCTGTCCAAGAAATTACACTTAGAATAATAATGCTGTTCCCTTCACATCAGATTAGGCTCGCCCTGCTACATGCGTCGCACCGATGTATACGCTACATAAATTTTAGTCCATAGGGCCCAGCTCCCGTACGTCTGTTTTGAGTTGGCCAATGATCTGGTTTATCCGCTCCACTTCCCGGGCCGTGTGGTTCTGCAGTTCGCGGATTGTATCTTCCAACTCGATGATGCGATCGAACACCTTCGACTGAAGAGGGCTATAAACGGTCTTGCTCGACCGCCGCTTCTTGTTTAACTTCAACGATGGCCCACATTCATCGTAATCATCGTCATCGTCATCCCCGCTTAGAGTGTTAGCTAGGGCTTTGCCAGAGATTGCTTTGCGTTTCGGCCGCACAGCCCACGAAGAACTGCTAGCGGCCGATGTTTGCGGAGGTGGTGATATACCTTGGGCGGCAGCGGCAGCAAGCATCGCTAATCGTGTTGCTGCGGAGGCGAGAATCAGTATCACCTTTGCACCACGTAGGTCCTTAAAATTCAGATCACGCACCATGCCGACCGCGCGCTGGGCCCGTGGCGTTTGAACACTTCTGTTTCAAGCGTTTGCAATATTCGCAACGGGAACCCGCTATCCCCTTGCATGTTCTATTCATGCGAACGCAACGCTCGCAGGGTTTAGGAGGATAGACAGTGGCCATTTGCTAGGAGCGGAGAGTAAGCGCATGCGGGAAACTGGGCGCGATGTCCACTAAATTCAGGAACGTACGCTAAGTCTTAATCCTTCTCGTTGCTTCGTATAGGGCTCTTCGTCGACTTCTGACGATTCCAATTCATCATGGAGGTCGAGTTCGTCCTCTGCTTTTGGACTGTGCCCGAAAGAATCGTCCATGGTGATTGAGATTGAGATTTGGTGGTTCGGAGTCAAGTTGGGGACCGGTTGGCGCTTCTGCCATTCACCATGAGTACCGCTGATGTTAAACAAGAACAAGCGTCGACAAATGTAGACTGATCCTGAGAACTACCATCATCTCAGATTAATTACCTTTTCTCGTTTCGGAAGAAATAGGTTATAATATCGCGTGCATGACCTCTGAGTAAGATGACCTGTTACTGCGTATGACATCGGAGAGTGCGTCTTGGTTCGCGCGGAGAACTGCCTGCAGGGAAAACGCTGAAATATAGAGTGATGGCACGCCGATCCCGAGGCCCGGTTGTTGTATGATGACAGTCATTCGACGTCAAACACTAGTCCAAACGGGACGCAAAGGCAGACAGCTTACAATTACGTAACTGTGTAACCCCTTACGTGAGCCAGATGCAATCTATCCGTGATAGAATTGAGCAAGAGAAAGCAGACGCCTGAAGAGTGGACGCGCGTGAATTGGCGTGACAGGTGCATGAGAGCCGCATGTCCGTTGGGCGTCACGCCCCAAACATCAATGTTTGGCGCCAGTCAAATAGGCAATCCATGATAAGTAAATTGAATTTGTCGTGCTCACTGCGTCATCAAACTGCGGCGCTCCTCTTTCCTGGCTTCTCTCTGCCTCAGCCAATCCACGCGCCTGTTGGCTCAACACGCCTCCGTGCTTCCATATTACTTTCGCTTTACCACCATTGTTTCATACGTATTTGCACATCAAGTTCCTACACTCATGAATCCGCCAACGTTTTGAGGTGCTTTCCCGACTCGTCAAATCATGCTTGATACCAGAACTTCTTCTCATAACTTCACCTGCCCCCCGCTATCTAGTGTTTTAAAACCTCGATCTCCCTTGGTCTTCACCACCCATGTCTCTGAAAGTCTCTTCTTCTTCGTCCCAACCTAGAGTCTGTGGATCTATCCCGAACTGTCGAAGCATTGTTCCAAGCGTGTGATTGGGTCTCTCAAGATCTTCATCTTCTGCCGGCTCCATCAAATCGATTCTTTGTACAGTGCTGGTTCCTTCCGGTTCATTATCTGCCATTTCCGAAGAGCGGTGAAAATCTCCGTCCCCTTTGTGACGCTTACTGGACTCCGTCTCCCAATGTGAGAAGTGTTTCGAAGACCTCTTGCCAGTGATAGCCGAATATCCTTCATCGGCATTATCCTTCACGATTGTCCATACTTCCCAGGCTATTTCTCGTCCAGCCTCTGTCCACTTTGTAATCAGTTCTTGCAACTTGTCTTCTTGGTCTTCCTCCTTGACCTTGATAGCTCGCCGCAAAAGCTGTAATTTCCTCTCTAACATCTGGATTGTTGGGGTCAGCCGGACAGCCAAGTCATTGCACTGTGAAATGTCTCCAGTCTCTGATTTAGCGATCAAAGGTGATTTAAATTGGGCTCCCGCCTTTGTCCTGTTCTTCCTTCCTCCCACTCCTCGAGCTTCCTTTGTATCACCAGTCATTAGCATAGCTTGAGGGATGACTGGCCCATTGCTTTTGACGTCTTCGGTTTTCATCCCTTGAGCGGAGAGAAGCCTCGGACCTTCCGCTTTTGGATGAACCAAGCAGGGTGGTCGGAATGGCTGTGATAATTTCTCACGTTGTCTCCGGTGAGCTGCTGATGTAGGGCGTTTGGGGTTTGGAGGTAAATTATACACGGCCTGGCATATTTCAGCTTTGTCCGGACTTCACATCCGGCTAGTCCAAAATGCGTACCCTTTTCTGCTCCTTTTGGACAGGTTTGTCTAACTCAAACTTTTCGTCGGAGACAACCATCAATACCCCATTCTTGAGAGGAGAAAGGCTATCCTCGCTGATGCCACGCCCCGGAGAGTAATCTTCTGAACCAGTTTGAACTGCTAAATCCGTCAAGGAAACGGTGTTCTCCGGGGCATTTACTGGCGATGACGGCCTCGAGGAAGCGGGAGGAGGACTGGAGGTTGGCGGGCTCGATGGCAAAGGACTCGACAATTGCGAGTCAAGTTCATAAGACAATGTTCTGGGTGACTGGCCTATTTCTGTGGAAAAAAGCAGGCCCTTGCACCCATCTGAGCGATAGTCGGTACTGCCAGTCCCTACAATTTCTTCCCCTTCTATCGCACAGTCGACTTGCCAATCTGGACGTGGAATATCAAGTGCGATGGATGTGAGACATGTATGCAATTCTCCTTCTAACTTTTTGTCGACTGTAGGGAAGCTTGGGATTGCATATATCGAAGGTTCTGCATACCTCCAATTGCTGGTAGTCATTGGCGAGCAAGATGGACTCATCCTGGTCGCCTCATTCGAAATCATAGAATGTGATGGGCTCGCATTAGTTATTTCCTGTCCGGCGATGTCTTCGTGTACTGTATCCCTGGAATTATTTTGTAAAGTCCTCGATGATTCTGTGTCGCGCACTTCCGGACTATTTTCTGGGTTAATGTATGGGGGCTTAAACGGGTCATTTTCACTTTGGAAGCTGAAATCAGTCTGACGTGTGTGGGAGGGGTTTTAAGTTCTCCTGGATGTCAGACGCACAAATCAGGCATGGCACCCCCATCTCGTTTAGTTTCTGCTTCAACCAGTATATGCGTTATAGTGCCACAGGAAAATAAATTTGGTTTTTGCTCGTGTGCTTCACTGCTATCTTGAGGCCCGAGAAAATACGGTAGATTGATACATCTGCATGGTGTGAGGAACCTGGCTTATTAAGAAAAACAAGACAAGCACCCTGATTCTGCTTGAAAAGAGTCTTCAGACATAGAAAAATCTGAGAAGCTTGCGACCTTTGGTTTATGATGTTGGGCCTTGCGCGAACACAAAAGCAAGGCGCTGGAGATCATGCAATTGAAATTTTGACGTGCAAAGTTCCGCGCTTCTTCCTGACGTCATCTCCGAAAACTAAATGTCGTTAGTGTGTTGTGGGTCGTTTTTTGGACAATTTGATCAAATGAGATGATAGTTGAGAGCGTAAAATGGGGCCATTCATCATTCGTGCATGCAGGAATTGTTGTAAATGAGTTTGTTCATATATTCTTCGCCTCCAAATCCTCATATTTGTTTTTTCTTCTGTTATTGATTACCTAACTAATTCATTAGGTGCTTAGTAAGCACATAGACGTACCACGTAGTAGCACATAGAAACCTCAGTTCAACTCTTACAGGAACTGAGAATTTATTCTGACAGCTTCCGTCACTCTCCATCTGTAATAATAGGAATGCTAACAGAAGGGCATGTCGAGATATTGGGGATACTTCGCAGCTCACTAAATTTGGTGAAGTCACGACTTGTCACAATGTATGACTTGTTGCCCAGGTCCCACGGTCCTGTCTCTTGGATCATTTATGACAAAACATAGCAAAAATAATACTGCATCTTCAATTTTTAGCTATGCAGAGCGCAGAAAAACAGACTATGGTACTCAAAAAGTATGTCCATGGTAGTTCCACGAGACGTCATCTCAATCATGTCCGCAACAGCAACGCTTGGGGAACGAATCGATGCGTCAGTTTGACGCATGTGCTCTTTGTTTGAATCAGGCAAGGGAACCCCTAGCTTGCGATGAAGGCCATTTGTTCTGTAAAGAGTGTGTTTACACTGACCTATGTAAGCGCCCAGCAACCGGTCTTTGGGTTCTGGCAAAACATTTTTAGTGACACAGAAAAAGGACATCAAGCGCCAGAAAAAACAACTTGATGCTTGGAAGAAAGAACATGAAATAGAGAAAACAAGGGCGAGAGAGGTGGCTCGCGAACGCGTATTGCTTGAATTTGAGAAATCCCAGCTCAGTCTGGCGGTACGACCAACTGACATCAATACTCAGAGTGGAGCGGCTGGAGAAGGTATTTAGGTTAGATACTTGCTCAATTGATGCCTGACGATTATAGGCCGGGGAACAAAACGTAAATTTGAGTTCGATGCCTCGGCGGTCGAGAGGCTTCAACGCGAGGCTGAGGAAGCCGCCATGCGCAAGATAGAGAAGGAACAGGCGGAGGCATTGAAGAGCCAATTGCCTGATTTCTGGTTGCCTTCTTTGACCCCCACATATACGTCGACAGGACCCCCGACTTCTCTGGGTCAAGTAAAAATTCAAACAATGTGTCGAGGAGGAAGACCTGTACATGCTTTATCGTAAGTGGTTATGTACCATTTTATCTTGGCGACTTAACCGTCACCCATTGAAAAGCTTGAAGTCCCTATTACCAGTGGAATTTACTCTCCGCGAGGGCCCTTCCCGTCGGGGTCTCAATATGTCACCATCAACAGGTGAAAAAGCTGCTACTTCTGCATCTCTAAGTAAGGAGGATCAGAAGCCCATGTGCCCCTCCTGCAAAAAACAACTGTCAAACAACATCCTTTTATTCGGTCAGAATGTCTCCAAACGTCAGGACAGCGACTGAGAATATAACCTTTGCAGTGATGAAACCTTGTGGCCACGTCACCTGTAAAGCTTGTACAGAAACTCTTGTGCGATCGTCAGGACAGTGCGTGGCATGCGATAAACAACTTAAACACCAAGATATACTTGAGCTCAGTCGAGAAGGTCAGGAAGTAACCTATGAGGTTTCAGGGAACTCACTGAAGTTATTGTCAGGCACCGGCTTTGCGGGTGGGGGACTTGCTGAGACATCTAAAATTGGTATTGCGTTTCAAGGCTAAACTTCTATTCTTTCAATTCATGAGTTTGGATACCAGAGCCCGATTGTAGTCTGGTTAATCTGTTACAAACGTACCATGTCTCTGCTCGTCTCTGCTCTCTGGCCCTCCTTTAGATATAACCATGAATCATGAATCACCTCAGATAGACCTGCGAAATGAGAATACGGTAGGTTAAGAGACTGGGATACCTATGGTGCCCACTTGGTCGATTCCCATATTCATTTGTCTTCGTTACCCGTGAATATTAGAGGACACCGCGTTGGACAAACAAAGATGACCACTTGAGCGACGGGGAGTAACAAACTCGTCTCGAGGTCCTTTGCCTACAGTGCTCTTATGCAAGCCAGATACTGGAGCGGCAAGGCCCTCCGCTTTCACATTGATAAAAAGCTACCACGGCCTTAGAAATAATATTTATGAACTTCCCCAATAATCAGTCAGCGCTATGCCTTAAGTTATAGCACAATGTGTTACAGAGTGTCTATAATTCTTTCTAAATCTACAAACTTTCACAAAAATTGGTTTCCCCTTGGAAGACTCGCAATGTGTAGCCGGCATATTAATACTGGGTAAGAAGCACGAGAAGAATATGACTGTATATAGCCTGAAGACTCAAAATCAATTACTGAATCTGAATCTGTAGGTTCAGTTCATTCAGAGGTTTAGAACCAAACTTGTGCATCCCTACTGTTAGCCAACACTTTCATTGTGTATGGCTGACTACATGAATCGACTAGACCCCCTACCAGCCTGACTTGTGCGCCTCTTCCTAGAATCATTCCTACGTTGTGTTCATCAGCAATAGATTGACGTGCTCAATTCATTGCTCATTGCACTTCCGTTTATCTTATCCGGCAATCGACCAATCAGAGTGTCCAACTTGTATTCTATATTCTATGGCCCCATTCCCTATCGTGACGATGAAAAACTTTGGCAACAAGAGCCTCATTTCATATTCACACCTACATACCCTCGAGGCTCGAGCAGAAGACAGCTTTGATTCCCGAAGTTCTCAACAAGTCTCCTTGACTAGTAGGGATGGGGCATCTCGTATCACCACCGAAATCGGAGGGCCGACGGACACCGCAGGAGCGGACTGGCGTAATATACATGGACCTTATGCACTCAAACATCTATCGTTTTGGACATATCTTGCTCTCGGGTTAATCGTACTGGGGATATCCTTTGTGACGGCTTATGCCTGCTTTAGTTGCTGTCGAGCACATATTATTCGACTTGACATTACTAATGATGAGAATCCACAAGTTTGCGAGGAGGGATCAGTGGCTGCCTCAAAGAGAAATGGATGTCTCCAGAAGCGGGGTTGGAAGAGAGAGAGAAACGTTTCTGCTGCGAGTAGTGAGGTATGTTGGCAAAATATTTCGAGGATGTTGATGAGAAAGTATGTTTATAGATCCAATTTCTGAAGAAGCACCCTGCTAGCGTTGAAGGATCAGAAGCCAGTTCTAGAGGAGAAAGGACTGACAAGGCGACTTCCCAGGACGTGGATACAAAGCACGAGCCTATTATTATCGAGCTACCATCACCGCTGCCTGGTTTGATAGGTGCATCGGGAGTGGAGAACAGAAACGATTCTGGAAAGACACCATTTGTTGACCTGTTCAATATCCCATTTGTTTTGCCGAAGGACTCTGGATCAAGGTCAAAGTTGTGGAGAGAGCCTAAGTTATCACCAGTAGAAGGATTAATTATTCGGCCAAAACCAGTCGTTATGATGCGTTCATAAGCAGCAAATGTCAATTGTCTATAAATCTAATCTGACACATGCCAGACACAACATGGAGAAATCCGGGATGATTACACGTGATATTCGGGGAAACCCGTCAAATTTGACTCGGCATTTGGGAAAAAAATAGAAATATATATACAAAAAGCGGATATTAATGTTTTTGCTTTCGTGATCTCACTTGTTACGACGACGGGAGTCCCTGACATGCTCCCCAAAGTTGCAACTCATTTTCTACATACCACTTCAAGGGCGGCAGCGCAGGCTGTACAGGCTCCTCTGCGAAATGTATTTCAAACTGGCTCATCGAGTGGCCCCAATCTCGGAAATTGGAATGGAAGTTCCAACTGGGGTGGACACGGTCCAGGTGCCGGGAGCGCGAAACAAAATAGTGGAAGTCGATATTACTCCTCCTTCAACGTTAGTTTTCCAATTCTAATGCATCATCTTGGTACATGGTCTTAGTCCCTCATTTTTATAGACGTCTGGGAGGGCCGTTTCGCAGGCGAATGCTGTCTCAGCCAACGATGGATATTTTGTTCAGTCAGATGATAATGACGACCACATATCCCGTCATGTTGTCACCATCCGAACTCATTCTGGATCATCAACAAAACGTCCTCGCATTCGTAGTTCGAGTGTATCCCTCTCAAAGACAGAGTCGCTTGGTGTCCTCCAAACTTTACAGCTTCGAGGCCGTTCGCGATTCCTTCACACCTCCATAGAAACTGTGCCACAGCTTCATCAGCAGCCTACCTCTCCTGATGCTCAACAAAGACTACGAAGAAACTCAACTTCATCGTCAGATGGACTCGACAGACCAGCATCGCCTGTCCCAAATCTTAGTGACCATTCGGCTGAGGCAGAGTTGCAACCTCCGGCTGGGCCATCCGCACGCCCTCGCAGGAACTCGATATCCTCTACCAGTGATTTAGAAGCTTCTACTATCGAGCTTACGGATCCTACGCTCGAGCAGATTGACGAAAGACTACGATCACAGCGTGACTCGGCATCTTCCAATAACCAGAGCGATCATTCGTCTATTTCTATTGACACTCGGCCCACTACGCCTGCTCAGTCCCCGCCAGTTGCCCAACAGCCCAATCCCTCCTTTCACAGTTCAAGACCTTCTACGCCTCCCATCTCCTCTCAATTCTCATTTCTCTTGAAGGCCAAGAAATCCCGCAATGTTCATCGTATTGCGGAGGCTATCGCCCGCTTTAGATCATTAGCAGCGGATGCTACCGTGCATGATTTCAACCTTGCCTTAGAAGCATTGCTGTCGACACGGAAAGGAGAGTCCGCTATGTCGATGCTCGAAGTCTACAATGACATGATCAAGCAATCTGTTCATCCCAATAGTGAAACATATCTCTTGTTGCTTTCATCATTGACCGAGAGGAATAGCGAGATCGAATATACACTCCATAATCTGGAAAGTAAAAAACGTCGAATAGAGCTTTTTGGCAAATGGGAGGATCCACCGGTTGAAAAGCTTCAATACCAAATCGATGTACTATGGCTAGAACAGAAAGAGAATTTTTCTTCAATCATCTCACTGTTCTCGGCTGCGAAATCTATCTCCGATCACTTTCCAGATCAACTCTACAGCCAGATTTTATCTTCATGTCTGCATCGTCTGAATGCCGACGCTGCCCTTGAAATATTCCGTGATGCCGAGCTCAAGGTCAAAAAGTTCTGTCCCGAATTATATGAGATTTTAATCGAACTTTATGGCAAAATCAAAGATATTGGAGCTGCAGAACGTGTCTTTAGCCGGTATACGACCACTGGGCGACAGCACGGTGATAATACTGGCGAGCCCTACAGCAATTTTGCAAAGCGTCATATTATGGTCTGGAACGCCATGATCAGCGCCTATTTCCGGTGTGGATTCCCTGAAAAAGCGATTGAGGTCTTAGACCAGATGCTAAACTCTCCGGCCGGTTATGCTTTCACATATGCAGACCCGCCCCTCCCCGCTGCATCTACATATACCTGCATCCTGAACGGCTTTTGTGCCGCTGGTGACTCGCACACTGCATTCACTTGGTACGAACGCCTTCTCAAGCAAGGCATCAACTTGCAAGATTCCTACATGCCATCCGATAAACCGATCATACCAGATGTCAATGCCTCTTTGGTTATGGTCGAAACACTTGCTGCAAATGGCCTCATTTCCGAGCTCAACAAGCTTTTCCCCACTTTTCACCTCAGCGTGGGGTACATGTGTCATGTCCCTCGCTATATCTATTCAGCCAATATGAACGCTCTGGCGAACATCACTAACCCCCAGGTTGCTAAGGACAACCTAGATTTCGTATTATACAAGGTACTGCCGCACATTTTGAGAAAAGATAGGCCTGGTGTCTTCCTTCCCCTTGCTCTCCAGTATATCAGGAGGGGTTTCTTGGACGAGCCACTTGATTTTTATCACAATTTCTTCACCGAGTGCTTGTCAAAGCTTGAAGAAGAAGGCGCTTCACGGACAGATATGATGCCCTGGCGATTGGACTTCGTACGTTTCGCAGAAGCTTATCTTGAGGTTGCCATCGCTCAAGATCGCCTCACGGCCAATGCAGCTGCATTGGTGCTACGGATGGCCTGTACTGCTGGCCTTAGTTTTATCCCTCCTCAGATGCACAAGGCCCTTCTACATCTTTATGGGCTCGTGAAGCTGGACAATCAATTCTCTATCAAAACAATTAGTTTATTAAATTGGCAGGAGCTGTTATGGATTGCTCTTCGGCTCTCTCAGGGTATCTCATATGGTCGTTCAAGTAACTCACCACTTGCTACATCCATCGATGTGCCTGACTCTGCTTTCTCTGGAGTACTAGCCCTCATCGAAGACCTTTCTCAGTGCCAAGTTGATGTCACTGCTTTCCCCAAACCCCTGATGGAACAAATCATTCAACATCTGGCTAACCTCTATGGGCTCCAGTCCATCATCGGTTCATTTGAGCAGTTCGGCCCCGCGTTTAAACAGGTGTTGGAATCTAGCCAAATCGTCCAATCATTGGTATTTGGAGAATCGGTCGACATTTCTGATCCCCGTCCCCAGAAGCCGCTTAGGAAGTTGTTTTTTGACTCCAATACAACCTCAAAAATTGAGACCTTGCTGAGAGACAAGAAGGTTGGTCCTCAGGGACAGGCTGCATACAAAGCTTTTCTGGCGGATTTAAAGCAGCGGAAAATTCCCAAGTTCCCAACAATCGGACGGCTCATACAAGTGTTAGGAAGGCAAGGTCAAATGCAGAAGGTACACAAGATTTACGGGGTTGCGCAAGAGGTATTCGATAGCCCCGAGCCGTCACAAATGACTCTAAATCAGGGGTGGATTTGTATCGAGGATAGTATGATCATCGCACTCGCCCATGCCGGCGATCTAGACAATGCACACGCCCATCGGTTGAGACTGCTCGAACGTAACGTTGCACCCTCGGCTGATGCTTATGGAGCTCTCATACTCCATGTCAAGGATACCACTGATGATGCGTCGAATGCGATGATCCTCTTCCAAGAAGCAGTTGAAGCCAAGGTCGAGATGAATATCTACCTTTACAACAACATAATTTCCAAGCTCGCCAAGGCACGGAAGGCGGATAATGCATTAGAATTGTTTCAGAAGATGAAGGCTCAGGGCGTCATTCCATCGTCAATCACTTATGGCGCTCTCATCGGTGCATGCGCGAGGGTCGGAGATTGTAAGAGTTCTGAGCTGTTATTCAGTGAAATGGTGCAGCAGCGGAACTTCAAGCCCAGGATTCCACCCTACAATACGATGATGCAACTTTATACAATGACGAAGCCGAATCGTGCGAAAGTTCTTTCGTACTACCAACAGTTGATCGCTGCCGGTATCAAACCCGCCGCTCATACTTACAAGGTAGGTAGCCCTGATTTTCTATCTAGGAATCGCTCATAGATATTTCCAGTTGCTTCTCGATGCTTATGGGTCCATTGAACCGATTGATGTTAACTCGATGGAAGCTGTTTTCAACGACATTTTAAACAACCCAGAGATCAAAGTTCAAGGCATCCACTATGCTTCCCTCATCCATGCATTTGGTTGTGTTCAACGTGACCTTGATAAGGCAATCGCTACTTTTGATTCTGTCCCCCGTGATATTCTGGATGCGGTCATCTTCGAGTCTATCATCAATGTCTTTGTTTCTCATCGTCGCACCGATCTCATTCCAGAGTACATCGCCAAAATGACTACTGCCGGTGTCCATATGACTGCATACATCGCGAACTTCCTAATTAAAGGACATGCAGTCGTTGGTGAATTGGACAATGCACGAGATATTTTTGAGAGCTTGATAGATCCCCCTAATGGTGTTGCTGCACCGCACAATCATGCACCTCATGATCCTGGTGCCATAACTCGTGTTCCCTGGATGGAGCCTGTCTATCGTGAAGTGAGTATGATTCGTCTTTTTTATATGACGCTTCGCATGATTGATTGTCCTCCCCAGCCCTCGACGTGGGAGGCGATGGTTAGGGCTGAGCTTGGCGCTGGAAATCGTGATAAAGCTCTGGATCTAGTCGAACGACTCAAATCTCGGTGAGTGATCGATGATGATGCAATATCAGAAAAATGATTGACCTTGATTCAGGCAATACCCTGAAGCAGTGTTCAACCGGATCAGTGGTGTGATGGTTGATCATTCCTCTCTTTCTCCCTCGTTTACTTCACAGTCAGAGTGACTTGCAACTGTCTTCTCCTTTTGACTCTGTTGACTTCATTGATCCTTCCATTATGAATCAGCTGCAAGTTCTCACCTTTTCTGTTCTCTGCACACTCATTCTGCTTCCACCCCTCCTCATCTGTTCCTTCGCCGAGGGCCCTCCCCTCAAAAAATTGCTATCATGACCCTAAACTCAAAAGCCATCTGCATTGTCTAGAACCTCATTGACGATTACTCCAAAACTGTTTAATATTTTATCCTTCGTTACTATAAGGATAGACACCTCATTTAACAATTGCGTATGTACTGTATATCTATCTATCTTTATCTTTTGGTAGCTCGATACCACGTCAAAGAACAAAAATTACACTCATCAGGCTGACTATCTGGAAAATGTCTTGTTGTCCTTATCAAGTTATTCACTTATACAAGACACATGAAACTTTCCATATTATTGTGCATGGTATGTCAATCACATGTTGTTTGTATGAACCTCTCTGTTGGGACCTTGTGGTCAAAGTGTTGCACAAATCAAAAGCATTGATGAAGTCCCCATATTGTCAGGACCAGCAGGACAATCCCTGATCCCCCTCTAGGGTTATAGAGGTTAAGACAAGGAGAACTTGACAGAGTCCCTCTATGAATTGACTAGCTATTTATATATGTGCATGTGGCTGTGGCTAATCTATTCTAAGAGTGGCTACAGTATCTATGTGCTACCATCTGTCAATTCCCCACGTCAGACAGCTTCTGCCCACATGTTCTCCCACACATGGCAGCTGCCTGATAGGCATGTGATCAACCTCAGATCATTACTCGATCCTTCCCATGCTTGTCCTTTTATTGTTCATGATGTTGTTATTTAATTATTTGATAAAGAAAAAGAATAAGTGCCAGAGCAAATCATGACACATTAAATTCTGTCAACATGTTGACAGCATTCAGTATGCTTGTCATTCTGTTGTTAATAATTTCAATTCTCTTTCATTGTCCTCTCACATCTCTCCACATTATCTTCTTTATCATGTCTCACATCTCACTTACTAAGCAGTGCTCACTCAGTTCTTACCAGGCTGAGGTATATTATTTTCTGATTGTCTACATGTCATGTATTGATGTACCTGATAGATTTGTCCTTACCAGACTGAGAATTGTCTTGACAGTGACGTGTCAACAAAAATCTATTTCTGAACTAAAACATTAGACCTCAAAACTGGATGAGCACATCGATCACCTCCATTCTTCACCAATATCACTTTTCATCCAGACAGTAGTCCCACAACCCCTCCCACCGATATAGACAATCACATCCAGGGAATCGACTGGTCAATCAGGGCGGAAAAAGTTCTAATCGTAGCATCAAGCGTACACCTGACAAATGTCGAATTCAGTGGGGCTGGGAATCTTCATCCAAAGGTCAACTATGGGATCTGGATGAAGGATGAGTTGGAGAAGCTGCATAAGTTGACTGGAAAAATGACTGGGTGCTCTAGGTGTCCTTTAGCGATCCATGACAGGGCACCCGGTAGCCCGCTCGGTCAAGACGGAAAGTGGGAAAGGTGGCAGTAGAGAGAGAACGAAGAGTGGAGGTTTTAGTGCGCCCAAGGAAGGGACAAGCCTTGATGAAAGACCAGAGTTTGTCCATCCAGAAGGAGACAACAATTCTGAATTACCATCACAGCCCAAGTCGCGCGTGCTTCTTCACCAATCAGCATTAATCACGGGCAGTCGATCACTTGAATACGTAGTGCTTTTCTTAAGACCTGACGTGAACATCATTGGTGGCTAGCAAGGGAGGCCATCCAGCTTCCCATGACAAGAAGCTTCTCTGTTATAAACAAAGCATCTTCCAATACATCAACCGCCAAATCTATTCTTCCTCTCCGATATCAAGACTTGGTACGAGTCTCACCGCACCCCAGATTTCCTCAGACTGGAATTTCACACGTGCACTATATCCTCAGAATTTCACAGATTCTTACGGGATGTCACCCAGTGCAATCATGATTTCCTTAAAGCGGCTAGAGGTTCCAGGCGATGAGAATGCAGCTCCCAACCGTTGGAACAACGATGACATCAAACCTACAGAAAAGGCACGGCAAAAATGGACGTTTTGGACGTTTCATAATTTCTGTTCGTCTGACATTTTGATGACTTTGAATTCTTCTAACCATAGGTTTCTCCTCCTCTAGGGCTCTTGGTCAACATGAATATATCATCGTATCTAACGGGTAGCTCATTAATTGCTATGGGTATGTCCTGGTGGGAGGCTATCATTGCCATAATTGCTGGGAATATTATTTCAGCCATCCTGTTAGTGCTGAATTCACTGCCGGGCGCCTACTACCATGTAGGCTTTCCAGTAGTGAATCGGTCTGTATGGGGCATGTGGGGGAGTCAGTTTGTCATCTGGAATCGCATATTTCTGTCCATAATGTGGTGTAAGTTCATGTCGAGCCCCGCTTGCTATTTTCTTGAAAGAAGATATACTGATATTATCGTGACAGATGGATTCCAGGCTTGGATAGGTGGCGAATGCGTCTACGTATGTCTCAAGGCCATATGGCCCTCGATCGAGGAGGGGATACCAAATCACATGGCCCAATCCACAGGTGTCACAACCGCCCAGTTCTTGGGATATATCATTTTCATGGTCATTTCAATGCCCTTTATGTACATACGACCACACAGGTTGCAGTCCCTGTTTTATGTTTCTGCCACAATCGTCATGGTGTTCATAGTGGTCCTGTTGATCTGGTCAATGGCCACTATGGGTCCACAGGGGTTCGGTGAGACTATAAGCATTTCCAGTGGCCACGCCGGCGGTTGGAACATTGCTTTTGGGATCATTAGCACAATTGGATCTATCGCTGCTGGCCTGCTTAATCAGAATGATTACGCCCGATTTGCTAGGAAACCTAGTGACGCTATTCAGGGTCAAGCCATCGTCTTTGCCCCTTATGCTGTCTTCTCCTGTATCGTTGGAATCCTCGTCACGGGAGCGACTGAGCGACGATACGGAAAAGCCTATTGGAACTTGCCCGACCTTTTTGGGGCAATGATTGAGTCAGGAGGGACACGATCGCGTTGTGCTGCTTTTTTTGGCGGCTTTGCGTTAATCGTCTCGCAAATTGGTGTAAATGTCGCTGGAAATGCTTTGGCTGGAGGTGAGTTTCTTGTGTGATCGAAGGTCTCTCTTCCTTATTGCTGATGAGCTTCCAGGTCTTGATCTCGCGGCAACCTTCCCCAAATATATCAACATTCGCCGCGGGACCTACATAACAGCCTTCGTTTCCATAGCCTGCAACCCTTGGAAACTTGTGAGCACACCGACGGTCTTCCTTTCAGTTCTGGGAGGCTATGTGGTCTTTTTGGGCCCCATGATTGGCCTCATGATTGCTTCCTTTACCGTCATCCATCGGTTCAGACTCAAGGTGGATGATCTCTACGTTGGCAACCCCTCCAGTATATACTGGTTTTCATATGGATTCAATTGGCGTGCGCCCGTGGCTTGGGCTTTGGGTACCTTCCCGTCGCTACCTGGGTTCGTTGCCAGTGTCGGCCAGAAAGTTGAAGTGGCCGCGGGATGGTCCCATGTTTACTCGATATGTTTGTTCCCAGGCGTGGGCATAAGTTTTATTGTCTTTGCCTTGTTGCATTATCTCTTTCCTGCCCCATCTCTCCAGGCGTGGGTCGTCTCACAGCCGTCTGCTCGCAAGACTATGCAATTTTACGACGAAATGATCAACCCGAAGGAAGGTATTGAGGTTCTCGATGAAGAAGCTGACGATTCAAAGTTCGTATCGTTGAGTGCGGAGGAGAAGGATAAAAGTCTATCTGGTTCTTATTCTTAGTGTCCACATCTACTTGTATGATAGCTCAAAAATAAGATTCTTAAATCTAATAGAATCAGGTTTGATAAGATACAAAATCTAAGACAATGCTTGTGTATTAACTGAAAGAGCTTGGACTATTACAGCGGCTTGGGTAGTTTTCATCAACAGGAGCTAAACTAATTATCGCTGCGGCACCGCTGAAGTTTATGAGAATTGATTTTAAAATCATCAACTCTTCGATACATGGTGTGCTATGAATTCCGAGTACTAACATCATGATTTGTTGATTTGAATGATACATGTGTAAACACAATTTGATATTCCTTCTATATAAAGTAATTTTGATAGTTATACCCAGATGGACTCTTGTTGTGTCTCCAAAATCGTTAAATGTGGATAAAACACTTTATACACCAACCAGTTGAGTATGTCTTGTTGAGAACTTTATCCTCAATTATTGAAATGTCCATTCTCTAAAATGTACCAACTCAAACAACAACCAAGGTTCTGGAATTCTAACAGAAATGATAAGACTTCCTTTTACCGTATTCGCTGGTGCAAGCGTCAGCCCCATGGAAGGTAGAGGTTGGACATAGCCAATTTTAAAAGATGAATCAAAGTAAATTGATTCACACACAATACCTCCTCTCGCCGAAATCACCCAATCCCGGGATAATATAGGCTCTCTCGTTCAAACCCTCATCGATCCATCCAGTAATCTGACGGAGATATTAATGGCCAATCAGTTTTAAACAGTGGTAGCGCGTACTATCTTGGTAGTCGGGTATTTCGTGCAGAAGTTTGCTAAACCCTCAGGAGCAGCAATCTATGATTGGTCACGAGATGAGCATAACAAAGATTAATATTGTAAATCAAAGTCTGTGAATGGAAGAAACCGATAAAGGGGGGTAGGACGTACAAGATTAATAAAAATGATGCGTTCAGCGGGGACACCATGTTCAATTAATACCTCAACAGCCTTTATTGCCGATCCACCTGTCGCTATTAATAGCATCGTATCAGATAAACACGTGACTCATAGAGGCAAGACGCAACCAAGCATCGGATCCAAAAGCAGGACATATCGCCGTGCGATGTCCGAAGGAAATTTGGAGTAGAACAGTTTTGGTTGTGTTGTCTCTTCATCCTATATCAGTATTCTTCTCAGATTGGAATGTGTTTAAATAGAGATAGGGAACTTGCCCGTTGGATCAAAATTTTGCCAATCCTTACACTGCGACAGACTTCACGTAGACCAGCTTCCATAGCCTGCACACGACGACAAAAGTAGTTAGATTGAGGTTACGTCTATGCTTGTTGCAGTGTTAATAGTGTAACACACCTCTCCAGCTCGTAGAATTGAAACACCGCAAATCTTACCCTCGAATCCGACACCTTCATACGTCGCACCCTGTTCCAAAAAATGTCAACTTGGTGCACGATGAGATGGGCATTCCTTGTTCCCCGCCATTTACACTTACTGTGGGTGTCTCTACCACTCTTTTCACGACTGGCAAATGGTTCAACCCCTCTTCCACCAACAACCGAATAATCCTATCTGAGTAAAAAAGAAAATCGCCCCTCGGCGTCTCCTTATTCCTGATGATCGTGTACAGTGCTTCTAATTGTGTTGTGTGCGGGAGTGTATAAACATTGTGTGGAATTTTCCCACTTTGATCCTGTGCGAGAGCTGCTTGCGGTGCTAGAGAGACAGAAATCGTTGTCTGTGGGGCCATCATAAAGTTGGGTTAGTAACTACAAATAACCGAAGCGTAATCAAAGGGGGGTGGTGTATCAGGACGACGTTTTATAGGTGGTAAATGAAGAGAAGAACCCGACAATCAGTGCAGACACGTTATCTTTATTCTCCGACTTATGTTCAGGGTAAATTCATTTTTGACTGATCAACACACACGCTTCCACGATCTGAGGATAGATTATGAACATCTAATGAAAGCATGGGTCCGAGCCCCTGATGGTCCGGTTACGAAATCAGTGCCCCCCACATATGACAAGGGTGTAAACACGCGAGCATCTGCCCAGAACCCAGCTTAAAGTCAAGTGTTTGGAATGTTCATCGTTTATTTTCCTGGTATAACATTTCGAATATATCAAGAGGGCTTTCCATCCGAATTCACTGAGATGATGGGGATATGTATTTGACTTGCTCAGTAGGGACCAACTCCAAATAGCAATGATTTGAAGCATGATGAGACAAAGAATTCATTCATCTGTTGGTTCTCGCTAATCCTAAGGGAAAAAGAACGAGGACCGGCTTCTGCGCGAGGTTCTTGTCGTAGAGGAGCTAAGTTCTAGAATTCTGTGGTCATCCTGACCGGTTTGCGCTGGTTGTTACCATCCGTTCTGCCCGTATTTGCGCCGAATGCCGCTTGGTGCATCAATAGAATCCGCTCTTGAGGCATGTTCGAGAACGTCTCACTTAATCGAAAAAATATTTTCAGGTTTTCACCCCGTTACTAACCTTGTTGTCACTCGTTGCTTGAGCCAACACCTTGGGCCTCGGGTTGTTGGTTTGCTGTTTGTTGGTAGTGGAACCACCTCTGGATGGGCCCATAGGCCGAAGGTTTGACCAGGGGGGCTAATTGTCTGATGAGCGGAAAACAATTGGTACAGGGCCTCCAGTGACCTTATTTGTGCCCTTTTGTCGGTTGACTGCGGTGAGCTCTTTTTCTGTAGAATTGCCTGTTACTGTAGATAGAGAGCCAAATAGAGCCAATGATGGTTTGAGTAAGTGATGGTGCACCAGACTCTTTGTGCGTATCCCAGCCTACTGTGGAGTTAAGCCCCATATAAATGACCCTACTTCCGCCATGGAGGGGACTCCATTTATGTTGTGCCCTAGTACAGACCGCTTTCGGATGAACTTAGTAATGCGAAGAATCGATAGTGACAACACTCTTGCATCTTCATCTAACTCCCTGGGTTCTTGACAAGGATGTAACGTGATGAGCGCCATCCCATACGTCTTTGTCGTGGGAGGTGTGTTCCATTTTGATGTCGCCCTGAGCTGAGTTGTCCCTGCCGCTGGTAATTGACTCATTGGTTAGTATTGTGAGGTGCAATGTATGACCACTTTGGCTGCGACCTGGTCGTTCCAGCACCCGAGTTCAGTGTAATGAGGGGGATCTTGTCAGTGGCCAAATTTCCAGAAATGGCCCTTTGCTTGGGCGTGCTCGACTTACCTACGTTCTCTTCCCTGGGGACGAAGCCCAGTCCTCTGTCGACCCATTCCTGGACATGACGATTCTCCTTGCGGAGCATCAAGCCTTGTGCCTGGCGGTAGAGCACTCTCTTTGACGGGCATGTCTTCTGGCGGCCGAATCGCCGCTTGGGACAGTATCGTGCGAGGACTGACTGCCGCTTCTGCTTAATAGGGTCAGGGAGCCAATCGGTGGAAGGACCTTCTTCATTCTGACTATTTCGCAGACATACGGTCGGTGCTCTCAGTTTCGCTTCAGTACTCAAGAGCGGCGTCAGGGTTGATGTTGTAATGCACCTTCTGCCCAGTTATATTTCAGTAATTCTCCTCCCTCATTTCATACTGAACGAATTCACGTCTAGAATAGATCAACCATCATTCCCCATACCTTACCATGTGCATCTGTATTCTTCCACGGCGCTTGTGTCAACGGGTAGATCGTTGCATCGACTGATACTAGGGGGAAGCTTCTGAGGAAGGAGTTCTGAAATAACGCTGGGGAAGCTCGACACATGTCGTAGAAACATGCATACCAAAGTGAGAGTCGGGGGGGTTTTGCCTCTCCAGTATCTGGCCCATACAAGAAAAATGATCTTGGGATGAGTCTATTTCCTGTGCAAATTGACAACTGGTATTTGCTGTTGACTGGAGATTAAACGTGCAAACTAAGGCCGTGAAGTGTGATTACGTCTTCCAATTCGCCTGTTGCCGGTGACTCGGTAGTTAAATGGCCACCCAAGTTGTACATCCATTTCCACAATTGTGAGATTCAATGAGTCCTTTTACTTTCATTGTTGATCCCACCACTGCCCCTATTCAACTGAGATTTTTTTGCCCCAAAAATTAATGAAGTTCAAACTGTCTGATATAGACTACAAAGGTCTACATAGAGCTGGGGATTGATTGCCAGTTAGTGAACTCCGAAAAGACTATAATGCAATGCACCTTTCTGGTTGGAGAACCCAAGTCTCTTCACAAAAAGCGGTTGTAGCACGATATTATACGAACAGATACTAACAATGAAGAAAAAGACTGCGATCCACTCCTCTGTTAACGAAGCTATTTTGTCGACCATTTAGCTGGAACAAATTTGATGCGAATAGATTATATTTTTTTGAGCTCAAATGTTCTTTGAAGAGTCCGGATGATGGTGACAGCTAGAATGCACAGGTACGTCTTTTTGGGACTAGGAGATACTGGACCAAACTAAGACCAGATAGAAATGACTGAGTTGATTAAACGTTTGGGAGGAAATACAGAAGGTACATGCACCTAAGACCAGGCTTACATGGTAAACACCTTATGTACAATACAGGTGTACAACTATTTACCTAAGAATGAACATGTTTCAGGTGTCTCCACATACGTCGCTAGGGAGAAATTTAATAGAATGTAGGAAGAATGAAGATGACGTCTATGGTACGTCATTCTGGAACATAATTAGGGAGACAAGAAGAGGAATGACGAAAGGTAAATAAATTCTCTGGAACATACTTCGTCAGATGGCAGCATTGACGACAAGATTGGTAGGCTTGTTCCGGATGAGTTCATCATCACTCTTTTGCTCTGAATAACACGTCAGTCGAGCTTCCTCTGCGTTTCAAATGTTCGGGAGCCTTTTTGCCAAGAAATGGAACCAATCTCCCCCGGGTGTTTTTTGAATTCAAATAGTATTAATTATGATACGAGCTGACGAAAGATTTTGAATGTCTTTTGAACACCCGTTGCCGACACCGCAGGTACAATCGAATGTTTTGTGAGGGACCTTGAAGATAAATTAATCGAGATTTGGTCCAGATGGGATTTTGATAGTACGTTTGTCATTCTCGATCAATGAGACCTTGAACGCATCTTGTTTTCTCGACGAGTATCAAGTCAGATTCGCGAATTTGATGCAGAACAGTATCTCTTGTTTTTATCAAGACGAATACGAACCATGCTTCAAGACAGGTGCATTACAAGTTACCCTAACAACACGTTTCGAAATCGGAAATAGTCAGTTTATTTTCGATTCTGCATGCGAACGCGTGGGTCTCCTTTCTCGTTGCGCTTGCGAAGCTTCTCCTGGCGCTTGCTCATCGGTTGATGGTCTGTTTGCGCATCTTCGAGGGTTGAAGACCGTCCTGGGAGATACGGAGATATCACAGATGACCATAATTTAAAAATCGCAAAAAGAGGGATCTGATGTTATATATCAGGCCGGAAAGCCCACCCCGAATGAAATAACATACCACCATGTATAAGAGCCAGAACCATTCCCCGAAACCCCCGCTACCAATCTGACAGGTCCCTTTGGAAATGCTTTGATTGGGTTTTTTGGGTAAAAGGGAGGGATATTGAAACGCACATGTGACATATAAAATATCAAAACACCACTCAGTTACACCGCTTTGATTGAGGTCTTCACCATACGAAAGTAACGTGCCTGTTGTAGGATCACGTCTGGGAGTACCAATTTTGATGAGGTAATTGGATAAAAAAAGAGAAGGGAAGAACGTGACAACATAAAGAGCCAGAGAAAACTTTGAAGGTGGTAATGAGCTGCGTCTAAATAGGAAGCGAAGTACGAGGGAGATGATAGTGGGCACCATCATGCCAAGCTTCAGAGTCTTGACCGTGGTTTCATTCTGGTGAGCTGGCAAAAAAAAAATTGTAATGCAAAGGCTGAATGAGAGAGGTGGAACAAGACGTACCGATGCGCTTCGCAGAGGCGTTGGCCATTGAATGTCTATCGTAGCTGATGCGCCCGAATTTTTCTTCGTCGGACACCAATCCCTGAGACGGTCACGTGGCAATCAAAGCTGGCTCGATCATTACACTATGATCATAAATGGCGGAGGCTACCACCACAAAAACACTGATACAAAAAACTATACAGTCAAACTTGCTGATACAAGAGTTTTTGACAACACAAGCGGCTCAAGTAGCAGCACAGCTTGAGGAACTCGACCAACTTATAGTCCGTGGTTGTTTGCTCAAGAGTTTCAAGTTGAATGTACTGATCGTTGAATAGGAAGGGGTGAATCGCGCGACAACCTCAAAGGAGGATGTAGAAGGAGAATTCCAGATACCAGGATCGAAAAGGGCGACTGGCCCCATCTCATCCTCTGAATTATTGTCACAGGTGTCTAGTATTGTTTGATGACAACTTGTCAAAGCTAAAGATACTGCAGGAGTCGCCCTTTTATAACGAGGCATCCCAGCGCGCGTATTATTTGCGGTGGACGAGCGTACATCCAAGTATGTCCTTCTGATCATCCATCTTACTCCAATACTGAGAGAAGAGGTCACCCACAGTCAAGGGGAAAGAAGCCGAAGTTCTAGCCGATGCTGTTAAAAAGGAAAACATGCGCTTGGAAGCATACAGAACTCGGGACGAGTGCGTTGATCACCTCCCTTCTTCACTGATATCACTTTTCATCCAGACAATAGCCCCAAAGCTCCTCCCATCGATATAGTCAATAACGTCCAGGGAATCGACTGGTCGATCGTAGCAGAAAAGGTTTCTGATCGTTCGAGTATCAAGCGCACACCTGATGAATGTCGAATTCAGTGGGTTGGGAATCTTCATCCAAAGGTGAACCATGGGATCTGGACAGGGGATGAATTGAAAAAGCTGCATCATTTGACTAAAAGTCAGCAGGCACAAGAGGGGGGTAAAGTTGACTGGGTGAGGATCGCGAGGGATCTCGGAGTTTGTCATGCTATATATATGTTTTCTTCATACCTATTTCTGACGTCTCTGTCCTACAGACGAACCGCATCCCGATTGATTGTATGAAACAAGCTATAACGAAACCTCGACATCATTGGGACCCCCCCAACGACCAAAGACTCATCGAGGCCGTCCAACTATTTGGAACAAACAACTGGAATCTTGGTTCGTCTCAGCTCTGCCTATCCTGCATGCACAAACAACTAACCTGACATCGACTCTCTTCTCCATTAATAAGTGGCACGCCATGTCGCTCCATGCGCGACCACTTCACAGTGCCAGACACGCTACGTTCGGTCTGTCGATCCAGGTATCAAACGTGGTTCATGGTCCTCCGAAGAAGACGATCGACTTCGAAAAGCGGTGGCGGCCTTTAAGAATTCATGGATCGACGTTGCAGGTGTACTTTCTGGACGAACAAATGATCAGTGCAGGGAACGTTGGGGAGAAATCAGTGCGGATCATGGTTGGAAAGGAGGTTGGTCTCCAGAGGAGGATCAAATGCTTTTGGACCTCGCGAAACAGCTCGGGAATAAATGGAAAGCTATCGGTGCAAAAATCGGTAGTGGAAGAACTGGACCTCATGTGAGTTTGTTTTTTTTGTCTCTCTCTCTCTTTTTTTTTTTTTGATAATCCTGCATTGCTTTTTTTTTAAAAAAAAATTAATTCAATGTTTCACAGTGTCGAATTCGGTATGATAAACTTATTAGGATGCGAGCTCAACAAGCAGAAGAAGAGGCGGTTAGATTAGCTGAATCCAGCAGAACGGGGACTTTAGACGTTGAATCACAGCCTGAAACGGGAGAGTGTAGGGTCGTTGCAGCACCTCCTCCTTCTAGAGGTGATGAACTTATACAAGAAAGAACGGATCTTGAAGCAAGCCAAAACAAGAAGGAACGGAGACAAGTGAGGAAACGTAAACGAGGCGATCTTGATATTGTGAACGAGCCAATAGTCAACGAATTGCCATCACGGAAGAGTCAAAGAAACTTGAGGAATAGGAGAGCGGCAAGCCCGAGTAGCGAAAAGGAAACCGATGGATCTCCAGCACCGACTACTGCTGAGACTGAGGGCCACAGCTCGGTTGGTAGCCTATATGAATATGCTGCGGAAACTATTACATTGAGAGGTAGGGGAAGGAGTAGAGGCAGAGGCAGGGGCAGGGGCAGAGGCAGAGGTAGGGCTATAAGCAAAAGAACTGCCATGAAGCAAGAACACATTGATAAAGACTCGGCTGAAATGGGGCCAGAAGGACCGGAATCTGCACCCAATGATCAAACGGAAGACTAGTTGTTCGTGTCTATTTAACCGATGAAGGGGCAGAAAAAAGGAGAGAACGAAAAAAAGGGGGAGGGGAGGGTAGCAAAACTAGTTCAGAGAACTCATTAAAATATACACGATTGATAATAATAATCAGTCACAAGTCATCGACCACTGACTTTCCAGCGTTTCCTCGGATGTAAGCCCGTCTCCCAGTTCACGATATGACCCAACAATTCTGCATCCTCTTGCGCCGTGCTATCTTCTGTAGCCAACAACAAATTCTTGAGGGATTCTTGAACCAAACTTGCTGTTTTGAGTTTTTTCTCGAGGGAAGGTAAAGCGGCTTTTTTCGGTGGAGAAGCCTGAATATATATCAGGGAAATTCAAGAAAGCAAAAGAGGGATATATACACATACAGGAGTCTGAAGGTAGGTGTGTTTTGGAGGGAGTTGTGGGAAGTAAGGGGGTAGACCGCGGAGGGTTGTTGGAATTATGGGAGGACCAGATTCATCGTCTGATGCTAAAAGTTCTGGCGATGATGAGCGAGAGGCAGAAAATGTGAGTTTGGTTGGGGAGAGTCTGTATTCTTTGTTCAGGGAATGTGTCAGTTCAAAGAGTGTATGTGTGGGGAGACTACGTACGGCGCTTGAGACGATGTTTTTGTTTCTTTGGAGTGGACACAGAAGTGGTAGCACCCGTATTGGAATTTTCAAGTTCCGAACTGGAGATGGAAGTGGAAACGAGAGCAGAGGGAGGAGGAGGTGCTTGTTTCTTTGCATGTAGGTAGAGTTCTTTTGGTTCGATACCGAAATCGTTCAGAGTTTGGAGGAGATCTGGAGTGATGACGCCTGCTCGATTCGCGAGATTGGCGTATTCATGCGCGCGTCCGAATAATTGTTGGATATCTAACCAAACAAGATATTCGAATCAAACTTGTAAGAAAGAAAGAAAGGGCAATGCACAAGCAACGGTTTCAACTTGCAACCTTTGTAAACTCTGTCCATCAGCACTCTGGAAACCAATGTCTATTAAACTGTTTTCGATCAGCCTTCTCAAAGCCCGTTGAGCTATAGCGGGTGTGATGGCAGGTTCAGGTGGAGAAGGGGGTCTGGCAGGGGCAGGGTTCGTTTGTTTCAATTGTTGCTGCGGTTGTTGGAATCCATCGCTTCGACTCATTCCTGCTCCTATCCCAGCAGGATACGGATTGTAATATGAGGTGGTGGGTTGATTAGCGATAGGGATTGTCAGTGGGACATTGGGATAGTGGTTCTGATAGAGAGCAGAGATTTGGTGGACTAGGACAGAGGAATTTTCTGTTGTTGCAGGAGGGTAGGCTGTATATTGGACTGGAGGACCGGACATGGTTGAAGGGAAGAAGGGAATTGATGGGAGATGTAATTATAACTGTGATGGTAATTTGTATTCTCATACTCTATGGAGGAATCCAGACGTCCCCAAGCGCCTTTCCAGACCGAACAGTTCAGACAGTCGAGGCCGATGATCGTGGGCCCCGAGGAACCTTCAACACCGTTTCCGATTAAACTTGCTGGACCAGTGCAAAAAGGATTCGGAAGGGGTGGAAAAGACCTGGGGTGCCCTACTGGTATGTAGACTGCGTTTGTCCTTTTTACTCTGAAAAACGTGTATCAGCGAACTTGCCGGAAGACTCGATAGAGGAGATGATGGCTGTTGCAAAGACGGGGGTGTACTATGGGTATGCTCAGGTGATACCACCGCCAAAGGAGGCAGTGGAATTTGGGAAGGAGGAACTAGGTGTGTTACCGATGGTGATGAGCGTGGGGCACAACCCATTCTATGGTAACAACAAGTTGACTGCAGTACGTCAGAGATATATTGAACATATGTCGCTCATCAAGACACTAGGAAATTCACATCATGCATTCGTTCAGCCGAGATTTCTACGGATATGAGATGCGTGCTACTGTGCTTGGATACATTCGCCCCGAGCTGAATTATACCTCGAGAGGTAAGCGGTCGTGCACGAGTCGCGAAACATTTTTAGTGAAGAAAAGGTGACAGAGGGGTTGATCAACGACATTGACACTGACAAACGTGTTGCCCTGCGGAGCTTGGAACGACCGGGGTACCAGCGATATGCAAAAGATAGTCATTTTAACAAACTATAGACGTCTTGTTTTCTTTGCACGTGTACCACCGATTTTAATGGGTGTGCGGTCGATGAGCTGTTTGATGGTGTCTCGAATGTTATCACCATCAGGAGCCATAAGAGCCGTCTTGATTGCCTCTCTTCCTGGGCCAAAGCCGCGGAAGTAGACATGGACTCTGATTTCATCAGGTCGGGCAGCCTTGGCGTCCTCGATGAGCTTGAAGATGCGGATGGCGCACTGGTGGGCGGCCTCGAAGGTTGCGCGTTGGGCCTTTTTGTAGCCGACGGAGCCGCCAGAGAACCAGGCTACGACATTGGAGGTGGGTGGTTCGAAAGGATCAGTTGGGCTGTAGGAGAGGGAGGAGAGAGTGGTGATGGTGTTGTTGGGAGTGGTGATGCAGTCGAAACGGTGAGATGGACGGACGGGGAATCTGAGGCCCAAGCCGCCCATTGCTGCGTATCTTTCTGAGAGAGGATTTTTTTCTGGCGATCTATAGACTACTGGGCCTGCGACGACAGGAGGACCGCCCTCGGCTTGGGCTGGAGGGACCTGGATTGGATCGTGAGTGATGGGGTTAATGGGCTTTTTGGTGCGGTTTCTGGTGAACATGAGGTCCTCGAGGGTCGACACCTGCATGCGACGGATGCTGGGGACATGGCCGGCGAGGGCGACGACGGCGACGACGGCGCGTCTGCACAACATGATGTGGCCGTGACCCTCTGTGACAGGAGACGTCAAGAGACACCACCATGAACAGCGTATGCACATTCCTCTCCCCCATTATCCAGCTCACACTCCTCTCCAGCTCGTCTACAGGACACTTTTCAAGCGCAACAGTCTGCCTCTCTCTCACCCTGCCCTTGCCCCCGCTGACCGTCACCAGGTGTTTTCGTCGGCACCATCTTTGCGGGTGCATTTTTCTTTGGCATCGGCTTCGACATGGGCGTGACTGCGTTCTGGCAACGGTGGAACAGGGGCGTACGTGTCCTGCTTTCCTTTTTTTTGTGATTGTTTCGGCCTTACATGAGCTCCAGAAATTATGGCAGGATATCCGCCACAAATACGCCGTAGAGACCGTTGTGTAGATAGACAAACCAAAACAAAGTGACAGTTGTGTGACGGCTGAGAGTGATTCAGGACTGCCATGGAGGTCGACAGCAAGCCCGACGCCAAGGTCGTCGTCGTCAACAATCTCACCCGCAACGTCCTCCAGAGCCATCTCCTCACCGTCTTTGGCTTCTACGGCCAGGTTCTCAAGATAGACGTTCCCCTCTTTGGAAAATGTTTGTATTTCTCCTCCTTCTTTCTCTCGACTCATCGCTTGGACAGCCGGCCAGAACAGAGGAAAGGCCGCTCTTGAGTATGCAGACCCCGTCTCTGCACACCGTGCCCTCGAACATATGGATGGCGGCCAACTCGACGGTGCAATCCTCAAAGTCGAACTCTCCGACCTCCCCGTCCGTTCTCGCTCTCGTTCTCGCTCCCCACTTCCCCACAGCTACAAAAACCAACGTGCTCGTCGTGCACCACCACCACACCAGTCTGCCGGCGGTCGGTTCAAAAACGGTCGTGGAGGCGCGCGTTCATACTCTCGTTCTCTTTCTCGTTCCCACAGCCCCATGTCCGTGTCTAGGTCGCCTAGGTTCCTTTCAAGATCCAGAAGCCGTTCAAGGTCGCCTCCGCCTAGACGTCGTGGCGGTGGGGACTTTGGTAGTGGGAGAGGAAAAGACTCTTATCAAGGTGGACGTAGTGCCTGGGCAAGACGAGGCCCTCCACCCCGTGACCGCCGTTCTCGGTCGCGTTCCCCTCCTCCTCGTCGGGGTGGTGGTGCAGGAGGCGGCTATCCTCCTCGCCGCAGATCGCCCAGTTACACTCGCGGCGGGTACGGAGGTGCCGATAGGGACTACAGTCGCAGAGACAGAGGCCGGTATGACGGCCCTCCCTACAGAGGAGGAAGAGGTGGTCGCAGAGGTGGTCCACGCGGACGACCGATGTCGCGTTCGTACTCCCCACGCTCTAGGTCTAGGTCTATGAGGAGCCGTTCTGCAAGTTATTCTGTTCGCTCTAGCCGATCTAGGACGAGGTCAATGAGTCGCTCGAGGTCTCCCATGTCCCTTACTCCTCGCTCGAGATCCAGGTCGCCCAAGAGCAGGAGCCGGACGCGGTCTATGAGGAGTGCGTCGAGTGACTCGTACTACCGCAGCCGGTCCAGGAGTGCAAGTCGGGACGACATTAGGGACAGCCGGTCTCGCTCTCCGGGTAAGGATGCCTAGAATAAAATGTTTGTTTTTGAAATAAAACGTTGTGCTGGTGTGACGCTGTGACTTGGAAAGTTTTTGTATGTCTCTCAGTCGGATTCTGTCTCCTCGACTCTTCCGCTCCTTTGCCACAACCTCACCATGTACAAATTCACAGCCCTCAGCAGCGCCCTCGCCACCACGTCGCAAAGGCCGCATTCCTCCCCCCGATCCCACAACCCAATCCCTTCTGCCTCCTGAAAAACAACGCGCCCTCATCCGTCTCTACCACCTCTCCGAAAACTTGATCACACCGGAAAACCTCGATCAACGTATTTTCCAGGCTTTCAAGAACCCCAGGTCAATCCCTGACGACGTCTCCAATTCGTTGCTGGACGGCACGTTGAGGCAGCAGCGTACTGCTATGAAAATGTCTCTGTGGAACATGGATCCTCCTGTGTCTACTGGAGATACCAGATATTCGACGTGGAGTTCGGTCACGTCGGAAAGAGAGGTCCAGGTCGTGGATGCTCTTTGTGGAACGGAAACGCTTGGCCGGACGTTGCCTGGATATGGGACGTTGATGGAAGCGAGGAGGAAGAGGGCAAAACACGACGAGTAGATTCGAATCCAAGGCCCTGTCCCTTACCTTGTGTTTCAGTTCTCAGATTGTAATGTCCTTTTGGTAGCACACATATGACTTATGGTTAATGAGCAGCTTGCTCCTATGGTTGTGTTGTTTTAGAAGGATCCCTTGATTCTAGATACTGCCCACGGACTACCTGCTTCGTAGAAATTCATGGGATAGACACTGCTCTCTGAATCCTCCACCTTGGATTCCAACCAGCTTGGAATGGCACCCACGGCAACAGCCGTCTCATATGGACTCAGCAAAGGTCGGTCAAAGGCATAGCCCCAGTCGATTGAAAGACGTGGACACGACGTTTGTATAAACGTCGAGATGTGAGGGTTGAACAACGTCAGCTTTGCGGGTGAAAGCTCTGAGAGAAGGATGGGCACGTAAGGAATAGCTGTTGCGGACGCTTCGAGCTGTCTTGTGATTGCCTAGACAGGGAAATTGACTTGAGAGGTGTAAATGAGAAAATGGGAGGCGTGCCTGCATCTGGTTTATATTGCCCTGACGGCCCAATGTTCCCAACGTGACACCCCAATATGGAGGCGACTTGGACAGGTTTTGATTCCGATAAGCTTCTATACTTTGCCTGGCGGCTCGGATCGCTTGGTCACGGCTCGTTTGCATCTCTCGGTGATTGTATTGTTCTCTCGTGAGCTTTTTGGAGTAGGGATCGTAACGGAAGGCTGGGACTTGAGGATTTGCGATCATGATTGACTCGAGGTGAAAACGACCGTCGCCAAGATATCTAGAGCAATGTATGAGTAGAGAGAGATGGGAAGAAATGGAAGCACCTGACATCAGTGCGTCTACATCCTTCAAGAAGGGAGCAGTACAACCGAGAATTTCTCCTGGGGACAGAGGTTTCGAACGCGGTATCGTGGCTTCATAAGCTCCTGTCCAGAACTTGGTTCGATTTTGTTGCTGAGTAGATTCGCTGCCTTCTGTGGTGTCGCCTATGAGACCCTGGGATTGTGGTTCGTGTGTCGGAAGTGTGTATTCGACGGAAAGATCTTCTTTCAATTTTTGCAGTGCTGCGACGAATTGGATCGTGGATACAAGAGCAAGCCGCGTTGGCTCCTCAGTGACCTGATGCAGTTCGTCGCCTGCTGAGGGGCCTTGTATCCGCAGCTGAGCCATCCCCGAAGCTATTTGTGTTCCAGCAGGTATGCGATTTAACGCATCCTCGGCATCTGACAAGCGTTCTTTAAAAGACTGTCGAGTGCTCGGAAAATTCAGTCTGATTGACTGATGCAGATGAGCAGAGTCGATACCGATCTCGACAAAAACGTAGAGCGTCTTGATGGTGGTCTGGTCAACGGGCACTTCCGCTGCGTGAGGCAGAGAAGATGAAGAAGAAGATAGTAGAGCTCACCCAAGCAACTATGACCGTAGTGAACCATCATATCACAGCCGAGAGCAACAGCTGTGTAGTCATCTATACAACATGCACCATATGTGACATCTCCCATGATGACTGTCAAAGCACTGGTGAACCTACCCAAAAGACAATCAATGTGCTATTTGTATTGGTCGACAAGTCGCAGCGCACCGCTCGATGATGTCTGCAATAGTACATGCAAACATCTGTAAGCCCTCCGGCATCTGGAGGGCGACCATAGATGCATTGTTCTTGCGAACGTGATGGATGGTCTTGTGGATCTCGAACGAATAGTTGGATGGGAGCTGTTGAATAGCCGTGTTGAGCTGTCTATCGTTGAGGATTTCTTGGGGGATGTGGTGGGTGACGACGGGGAGTACGCCAGGTTTTGACGGCCGGGCGGATTTGCTGCCTACAAAACGTTTTTTTGGATTGGTTGCATTTGAAGATGGCATTTTGATCAAACATTGTGATCAAAGTCAGTTTAGTATTATCCACGTGCTTGCATCGTCACTATATGGACCATTGCTGCAGGTTCTCCAGTCAACACTATGGGAGGCTTGGGCCAATGTGCTATGCGCTCATCCTGCGGTTCCAAGGCATTCAAGCCGCTGCCTTGTCCGTATGATGGTCCACCTGACGAGGTCTGTCCGTCTCAGCCAGCCTCCTTTCACCCCTCCTAATCTACCTCTATAGCCCGAGGACGACAAGGCTCGGAGCTTATTAACACAAGTCTGTGGTGCCGAGTTTTCCACTGGGCCTGTATGCTGCACCACCGACCAAGTCGAGACGCTCAGGACCAATTTTGCCCAAGTTGAAGCCTTCCTGGCGTCCTGTCCTGCCTGCAGGAACAATTTCAGATCTTTCTTTTGCTCCTTCACATGCTCTCCTCATCAAGGCGAGTTCGTCAACATTACGGCCACTCAGGAGACTTCAAATGGACAGTCAGTCGTCAAGTCAGCCGATTTCTTTGTCACGCAGAGTTTTGGTTCCGGATTTTTCAACAGTTGCAAAGATGTACAGTTTGGCGTTACAAATGGCTACGCTATGGATTTCATCGGAGGGGGTGCAAAGGACTATCATGCCTTTCTCAAATTTCTTGGCGACGAGAAGCTTCTAGGAAGCCCCTTTCAAATCAACTTCCCGGTCGAAATGCCGTCCGGCGTTTCTCCCTTGGACCCTCCACCTCGAAATTGTTACGACAGTGAGCTCACGAGCCGCTGTACCTGCATAGACTGTCCCGACATTTGCCCCACTTTGCCACCCGTACCTCCTCCAGATGCGGAACCAACATGTACTGTTGGTTCACTGACCTGCTTGTCATTCATCCTTACGATTACCTACACGCTGGCGGTTGTAGGTTTTCTCGCGGGTTATGCCATGTCTTCCCTTCGCCGTCACCGTCGAGAGAAGACCTGCGAACGTGTTGCACTTTCAGAAGAGGCATCATCACCTAGGATCCGTTCGCCAGGACTGGCTGGTGCCCGATCACTCTCGCAGTTTATCGACGAAGACTCACTTGGCGCGCAGTCTGGTTTGGGTCGTGGAGCTTCGCTTTTGGATCCAATCGAGACCGCTCAGCCTCGCCAATATCGGCTCAACAACATCATTCGCAAAGGATTCTATCATCTGGGTTTCTTTTCTGCCAACCACCCATGGCTCATTTTTTCTATAGTATTTTTGATTATTGGTCTACTGAATATCGGCTGGAAGAATTTTACTGTTGAAACGGATCCTGTTCGGTTATGGGTGGCTCCCGATTCGGAGAGTAGACTGCAAAAGGAGTATTTTGATACCCATTTTGGGCCATTTTATCGCACTGAGCAGATCTTTGTGACTGCGGCAGCGGAGGCTCCAGATGGTGTCTTCAAGTCCAACGTGTCTACAACGATCAGTTCTGGGGAGGGAGGCCCAGTCTTGGACTGGAAACGTCTCGAGTATTGGTTTGACGTTGAAAAGGACATTCGCGGCTTGGTTTCCCCGAATGGATTCACCCTCGACGATGTCTGTTTCAAGCCTGCGGGTCCACGTGGTGCATGTGTAGTTCAATCCGTTGCGGCTTGGTATGGAAATGAGTTGGAGGGTTATGACCCAGAAACCTGGGCTGATCATCTGAATGAATGTGCCTCGAGTCCGGTCGATTGTCTGCCTGACTTTGAACAACCACTAGAGCCACAGTTTGTGTTGGGAGGTGTTCCGATTGACGAGAAAGGTTATAAGCAGTACTCGAAGGCGGAAGCGTTGGTCATAACGTATGTGGTTTCCGATTCGCTTGACCCTCACAAACAAAACATCGTCGTGGACTGGGAAACAGCGTTACGCAAGTACCTGACCGGCTTGAGCCAACGCTCAGAAGCAGAAGCAGGGTTGTCGGTGACCTTCTCTACCGGTGTATCCCTCGAGGAAGAGCTCAACAAGAGCACAAACACGGATGTCCGTATTGTTGTTTTGTCGTACTTGGCCATGTTCCTCTATGTCTCTCTCATGCTTGGGAGTGGATCGCCCACCAAAGATGAAGACAGTGTCATGTTTGCCATAACTCAATGGATCTATAATCTTCCTAAACTTCTGAAGTGCTCTAGTCAAGAATCTGCGCTTTCCGCCGATTATCGTAATGTCCCAACCCTTCTTCCTCGATTTCCTCGTACACTTTTCGTGAATACGAAAATTGTTCTCGGATTATTCGGCATATGTTTGGTTCTCCTCTCTATCTCGACCGCTGTTGGATTCTTCTCCCTCCTCGGTGTCAGAGTGACTTTGATTATCGCCGAAGTCATTCCTTTCCTCGTTCTCGCTGTTGGCGTTGATAATGTCTTTATCCTTGTTCACGAGCTGGACCGTCAAAATACTCTGCATGGACCTAATGCGGCTCCGATACTCCAAGGAAATTATGGCCCTATATCTCCCACGAGTTCTCATCGTTCACCTTTTGAATCTCGACATCTCGATGTCGATGATACCTCCTTGCCATTGTATCTTAGTGCTGAAGAACGTGTTGCTCGAACGTTAGCGAAGATGGGACCTTCTGTTCTGTTAAGTACGATCACAGAGATAATTGCCTTTGCGTTGGGAGCTCTAGTTCCTATGCCCGCTGTTCGAAATTTTGCGCTATACGCTGCGGGCAGCGTTCTCATCAATGCAACACTTCAAGTGACTGTGTTCATCAGTGCGTTATATTGGGACCTTAAGCGTGTTGAGGTGAGTAGGTCTTTCCAATTCATCTGCTTTTTAAATTCATCATATTTTATCAGAGTAATCGCGTCGATTGCTTCCCTTGCCTTCAACTTTCGTCTCGGGTGGCCCTTCCAGAGACAGTTGCTACCTCCAATGGTTTAGGCCGAATTGCACGCTTTGTCCATCGTCACTATGCGCCTTTCTTGATGAGCTCTGTTACAAAAGCCGGCGTCATGATTGTCTTCCTAGGAGGGTTTACCGTATCGATGGTTTCTATCCAGCACCTTAAACTTGGTTTGGGTTGGTTTTCTTGACCTCGGCCTTTGTGTTCCTGATCTGACCCGTCACATAGATCAGCGTCTTGCACTACCGTCCGATTCTTACCTCGTTCCTTACTTTGATTCGGTTGATACCTACCTAGACGTTGGACCTCCTGTCTATTTTGTGGCCAAGGACATCGATGTTACTAAACAACTCAATCAACGGGCTCTTTGCGGTCGTTTCACGACTTGTCTGGAGTCTTCCGTTGCGAATCGTCTCGAAGCTGAACGTAAAAGGTCAGACACATCGTTCATTAATCAGCCCACCGCATCCTGGATCGACAATTTTCTGGGATGGCTTAACCCTATTAATGATGAATGCTGTCGCGTCCGTAAGAGGGATTCATCTACATTCTGTGATGATCGTACCCCTGCACGACTGTGCCGACCATGCTACGAGGACCACGATCCAGCTTGGAATATCACCATGGATGGTCTTCCTGAAGGCGAAGAGTTTATGCGTTATCTTAGGCATTGGATTGAATCGCCTACAACGGCTGAATGTCCACTCGCAGGCAGGACGTCGTTTGGTGAAGCACTTGCGTTTAGTTCTCGAGAGTCTCGACTTGATGCGTCCCATTTTCGTACCTTTCACACGCCTTTGAAATCGCAAGACGATTTTATCAACGCCTTCGCGGCAGCTCATCGAATTGCAGACGAGATTTCTGAAGAAACGGGTGCAGAGGTGTTCCCATACTCCTTATTCTATGTCTTTTTTGACCAATACGCGCATATCGTTAACATCACCCAAGAAGTCCTTGGACTGGGTCTTGCATCTGTACTCCTTATAACCGCTCTGCTCTTAGGGTCTTGGCGGACAGCGATTATTGTCACGGGTGTCGTTGCAATGACAGTACTGAGCGTCATGGGTGTGATGCCCCTGTGGGATATCAGCTTGAATGCGATTAGCCTGGTTAATCTCGTGATCTCGTTGGGTATTGCTGTCGAGTTCTGTGCCCATATTGCGAGGGCCTTTATGAGCGTTGCAAGTTCATCATCAGCTGTTGGGAGTGGTTTGAGTGGACATGGACAGCCCGAAGGGCAAAAGGAGAGGGATGAAAGGGTCCATGTTGCCCTTGTTGATGTTGGACCTTCGGTGCGCCTGTTTTGGTTTTACTGACTTTGAAGATTGATTGGTTTATGGCGTTGACAGGTGTTATCTGGGATTACGTTGACCAAGCTTATTGGAATGTCTGTTCTGGCGCTTACGCGTTCTAAGCTTCTTGAGGTAAAGCTGAAGTGCTTTGATTTTTTTGGAGGCGTTGTAACTCAATGATGTTACGTAGATCTATTACTTCCGCATGTGGCTAACGCTGATCGTTTCTGGTGCCCTCCATGGTCTTGTCCTTCTTCCTGTGGTCCTCAGTCTTGCAGGTGGACAGGGCCTTCCCCCTGGGACGGACGAGGAATGGATGGCTATTGCTGTCCGAGGCGATTACGAGTATGCGTAAGTTCTCTCTCTCTCTATCGTGTAAGCTCTTGTGTCCATGTTGACGCGTTTTTTGTTTTGTTTTTTTTGCAAAGACCGTTCGTTGCGGATGATGATTCGGTTCATAGTTATTGATTGATCTTTTTGCATTCTTTTTTTTTTTTGGTTTAGTTGATATGCATTTTAATTAATTATGTCGCAACGCTAGGGAGCTCCATTGATTTTTGAAAAAATTCTCATCTCACGAGCTGAGTACTAGACTGAGTTTTTTTGGTGACATGTTCATCATTGAGCCATGCAATGTTCATTGTTGGAGATAAGGAACATCATTTGTGGGAAAAGGCAGTGTTATTTGGAGTGTATGTCAATGATCATGGATCATGAAACGTGCATAGTTCAGAACAAGCATACAAAACGGATAATTAGATTGATCTTGATTGTTGCCGAGTGGCTTGGTGGGATGAAATGCAGCGGCTCTGTTGGGGGGGCCCTCTCGGATCATCTGATCTAGATGACGCTTCTTCGAGTCTAGGCAACGTTTCTTCAAGTCGTTCCACAACAGATTTGTTTTGATGCCAAATTTGTCGAATTTTGCGAAGGTCGATCAGAGTTGATCTTATATCACAATGATTTTGTGTCGGTTTAAGGGGCATCTGACAAACGTGGTCCATATATGGTCAAGTTCATGTTCCTAACAATTTGTTCAACAATTCGCGCTTTTTGGGATAAAAATGCCCGCGGTATTACGGTGAAATAGGTGAATGCTCATGTCTTGTGTGATAGCAAGGACAGAGTTAAGCATCCACGCAACTCAGATCGTGGTGATGATGTAGAAAGGCTGGAGATCGTGAGGGTGCGATCAGTGCGGGGAGGGGGAAACATTGTCGCAGCGAATAAGATTGCTGACTAATAATATGAGGAAATCGGATCATATCTGATAAGCAGAGTGTAATTGCAGCTTGGGCCCTCCTCTTTACTCTTACATATTAACCCACCCCCTCCAAGTTTTTCTCTTACTCCAGTTCCCCATGTTCAGTCTTCGCAAGCTCCAATCATATGTTCTAGGACGATCAGCAGAGACAGAAGAGGTCTGTGGGCAGCTCAGAGCTTCCTATGTCCCGGTTTCCTCGGCAGACTGCCGCTCGTGCTCAGACCCCTGTGACCTCGGTATGAATGGTGTCTTATCTGATAAAGTATTTTGGCTGTACTTTTGTTTCATAGGTCATGACACATATCCGAATCAGTTTCAAGTCGACTGGGAGACACAAATGCTTGGCTCTGTGCATCCATATAATCGCCAGGTAGGTTAGCGGACTGTCTTGACTTTTTTCTACTAAAAAAAACAACACTGGTGCATTACTAACTGTCATGGTGGGATAGATTGTCATTTCCACAGGCAAAGCCGACTGGGAGAAGAGAATCACGGACGTAAAAGGGTCACTCGCTGCCCACCTTACAAATCTCCAAAACTCACTTCCTGAAGAGCCTATGATTGGACACCATCACACAGCAGTCAAGGCGCCTCGGCAGGCACCCGGTCTTTTCCGTACCTCCGACTCTACAAAGGTTTCCATCTTGAATGGGAGCATCAGGTCTATCTCAGACAACGACGACAATGAGTCTGTTCTGGTGTTTCCTGACTTTAAAGTTGTGACACAAGTCCAGTCCACCATCCAGAGTGCCCAGGACCTTTGGGACAGTTCGCTGGATCCGAGTGTCAGCCGAACGGGAGCTTTTCTCGAGAAGAGCCAACTCAAGACGTGGGTTCTTCCGTACTCTTGTGTGATACTTTTGTGTGAGTTCTATATGGTGCTCGGTTTCTCCTCTCTTGATAATCCTTAATGTACTTACCAATTTTTTTCCCATAGGCTCACATAGGAAACGTGACAACAGATGTGGGATTTCTGCTCCTAAACTGGAACATGGTTCGTGGAATCATGTTCTTCAGGAACCACGGGAAAAAAGAAAGCTTAAATTCCTCCAAAAATAGCTCTCATTCGATCATTGGAGCATCGTGGGTGGGATGCTGATACTCAAATGGAATGTCCATCCTACACTTATGGTTCGCCACTCGAAGACTTGACATTGACAGCCGAACAACGAGAGGAAATTATTCAGACTCAGTTGAAAGAAAGCGCTGTTTCTAAACGTGCTCTCATTGTCAAGGTGTCGCACATTGGAGGGCATAAATATGCGGGAAATTGCATTGTAGCGTTGTTTTTCTTTTTCGATTTTTTGACAAGGCTGACGATGGGACTGTATGGTTTTCTCTCTCTCTAGATTTATACACCGCAAGGCGCGGGTGTTTGGTATGGCCGTGTCACGCCACATGATGTCGAATCCATTGTTGAGAACACTATTATTGGTGGCCTCGTGTTGCCCCCTTTGCTCCGCGGAGGGCTCAACCTTTCACGACCCGGGTGCAAGTCTCTAAATGACTGGTGATCAAGTACCTTGGTCCTTCCAGCCAAAATTTTTGATTCGTTGCTGCTTATGATGGACTGATGTTGCTGATCTTTCTGTTTGTTTTTTTTTTGGTCAAAATGATATTGGTGCATCCTCTCAACAAATTATACTTATCTAATATTGGCATATTGTATTCACATACTAAGAGACGTGTATTCTTTATATAATCTCAACATTGGGCTGTGGTAGCCGCTAGGTTATAGTAGCATACAACGTGAATCAATGGAGTGTCCTGATACGAGTTAACCAATGGATACAGAGTCCGTCACCCTTCCCAGAAAAAAAAATAGAAAGAAAGAAAGAAAAATAGTGTGTGATTCACAGATCATCATCCATGAGGCTAAAGCCCAACCCCTTTCTCCTCAGATTCGCGTACCTCCCTGCACTCCTCTTCGTATCCTCAACTTCATCTTCCGTCGTCACTTCATCTCCTTCCTCGTGATCATCATCTTCCCCATCCCTCCTTTCTCGTGAGAGCATACCGGGAGGCATGACAAGGGATTCACCATGAAACGTAAAACCTCTAAAGTTTTCTTGAACACTGTTCGTAAGAGGTGTACCTGCTGCAACAGATCGAGTTTTCGTTTGTTTGATTTGGATCGTTTGTGCAGTGGTATTATTCGACGACGAAGACGAAGACAACGATGAAAATCCAGGATGAGATGGTGTTACAGGCAGCTGATGTGAAGACGATGTCAGTAGTTGTATCTGGTGGGTGTTGACAGAAGGATTTGAGTCGACAAGGCCACTACGTGATTGGGCATGGGATGACATTAATTCCGATCCAAGCGGTCCGACAGGTGTATGCACAAATCCATTTCCTTGGTTAAAGGACTGAGATACCCAAGCTTCACTTGGATCGTCATCGTCCAAGTTGCCAATATTACTGCCGTTCAGCGTCATGTTACTGATATCGGCCGAGGTGAATTCTGGATCAAAATTATTGACCGATTCATCGGATTCCACGACTGGCTTGAAAGGAGGCGTAATATCTTTACGTGAAAGGAGAGACCAATCAATGTCCTTGAAAAAGGGATGCTCTTTGAGCTCTGCTGCATCGCGTTTGGCGCCGAGGCGGTGTTTGGGATTGCGGTTAAGCAGCTAGAATGAGAAACACATGAGCTGCTTTGGACAAGTTCAAGGGAGGCTTACAGCCTTGACAAATTGTTTGCCATCTTCGCAAATGACGCCTTTGGGGAACCTGATCTTGCCAAAACAGATGTTCTTGTACATTTGCTGGGTGTCTTCTGCGTAGAAAGGACTCCAACCGCAGCACATTTCGAACAAAAGGACACCCAAGGACCAAAAGTCGACGATCTTGGAATATCCTTGTTCATCGAGAAGGATTTCTGGAGCGAGGTATTCGGTAGTGCCACAGAAGGTAGTGGTTAGTTCATCGGGATGGAGATCTGGTTTGGAAAGACCAAAGTCGCAGAGGGCAATATGACCTGTAGCATCGAGTAGAACGTTTTCTGGTTTGAGATCACTGTAGGAGGGGTGAGAGAAGTGAGTGGGAGGTAGGACGGGGGTATACGGACCGGTAGATAATATTGTACTTGTGGAGGTGTTCGAGGGCAAGAGTGAGTTCTGCGATGTAGAAACGAGCGCGCTCCTCGGAGAAGCGGGTCTCGCGCTGGAGATGCCAAAAGAGCTCACCTCCACTCTTAAAGTCCGTGACAAGATAGAGTTCGGTGTCTGTTTGGAAGCTAAACTTGAGGCCGACGAGGAAGGGAGAGTCGAGAGAACGTTGAAGGATCTTGCGCTCACCAATGGTGTGTGCAACTTCCTTTTTGGCGACGATCTCCTTTTTGGACAGGACCTTCATGGCGTATATACGCCTTGTGTCAATTTTGCGGACCTGGAAGACTTTGCCAAAGGTGCCGACGCCAATGAGCTTGAGAAATTCGAAATCTCGTGGGGTGAGAGGTCTACGGGTCTACGGGGCAGAGGATAAGAAAGAGAGAGAGAGACGGAGGGAAGGGGCGCAGACCTTGTACTGCTCGAAGGAGACTTGGATGCGGACCTCGCCAGAGACGGGCTCGTTTCCAATGGGATGAAGCCTGAACGAGATGAGCAGAGGCTTGAAAAAAAGGAGGGAGAAACAGACTTGAACCAATGGTCCAGGGTGAGGTCGTGGACGGAGGGGGGCTTTATCTTGAAGGAACCGAGAAAACCGGGATGAGTGACGGCGCGGTCGTAGACCATGCAGGTAATGAGGGAGTCTTGGGAGGTGACATCGCTTGGGGAAAAAGTGAGAGAGAGAAAAAAAGAAAAAGGGATGGACTGACAAGGAGACGTGGTGTTTCCAGAAAGGATTGGACGGGAGGTCAGAATCATGAGAGGGGCCACGAGAGACAAATTCGTTGTGTTCAAACTGGACGACGACATAGGGACATGGATGAGGCGAAAGCGCATGGAGATCCCTGGCCTGGATGAGGAAGAGGTGGATTTGGCCTCTCGACGACGGAAGACTGCGCCGTGGAGAGGGAGGCTGTTGGATGTTGAACACGGGTGGATGTAGGGAGAGCTGAGTCGTTGGTTGTCCGTGCAGAGGAGGTGTTAGTAGTTTAGACATGGGAGTACTGGTCAGACAATATTAGTCCAGTCTCATCAGATGTACATCAAATGTAGATCAATAGCCAGGAATAGTCAAATACTCAAAACGATAACCATAATAGTCAGTCAGTCAGACTACTACTACTACTCCTCATCATCGCCCCAACTCCTCTCAGCATGTCCAGTATCCCCCCCACAGCTCCCCCAAGCAACATACCTCGCCCCAGTCCTCGCCATCCAAGCCTGTCTGTTCCCTGTCAGCCAACCTACTCGTCGCCATCGTATCTCTCACTCACATGCTGCACCGAACCCTGCCCCGGTCGCAGCGCCTGCACAAGTCTGCTTGACCGGTCCCCAGCCCCCCTGTTCCCCCAGCTCCTCCATGCCCACCCACCCAGCTCCAGCCAGCCCCAGTCGCATGCTCTCCACGCCTCCCCCTCGCAGTGCCCCCAGCATCACCTTGTAGTTTTTCGTCTTGTTGTAAAAGTACCAGCCCCCCACCGTGGTCGGCGTCCGATGCACATTCTCCGCCAAAAACCGCAGCCCTGCTTGCCGTCCTCCCCGCATCATCCCAATCCCCATTCCAACCGCAATACCTGTTCCTGTCACGTACAAATACCTCGGTGGTATCTCTACCCGCACCACTTTGCTCGTCGACATTTCACTCATAGATGATGGTATATATAAGTCTCTCATACACGTGATCTTACAATTGCGATTTTATCAACTTTTCCTCCCGAGCCTTTCTCTCCTTTCTTTTCTCAGCAAGTAAACTCGCTCGTCCGAGCTCCCTCTGTCCCACTTGTTGCATGTGCACCGCATCTGGTCCCTGGTCTCCTTTTCAGTTCTCTGTTACATTATGTCTCGTTCTTGAAAACTCACATCTGCAATTCGAAGCGTCCGCACTCCTGCCCACCGCTGAGCCAGCTCCTGATCTTGCGATATCCCCTCAGCCCCAAAGCTTTGCATCGCTCGGTCAATTACCGTCAGCGCCATAGATGGCACAACGAACTGCAGTCCCCGTCAATTCTTACTCATTTCTTTCCCACAAACAACCCACCTTGGCCATTCCAATCTCCTTCAATGCTCCCTTGGCCTGGTATTTGTCGATCTAGCCCATTATCATGAGAGATATCCATTTTCTCCTCCTCTATCCACCCACCTGGAGTGCTGCACTGTAAACTAATAGCCGGGCTGCCTCTATCTCTGCCCGCGATTTGGCAATGTCAACAACAACAGTCCCTGTACACAGTTAAGCTCCGGTGCATATATCATCGATCACATTTACCATGTTCAAACAGATATTTCCCAAACGTCTTGCGATTAGGATCCGTAACACGTTCGATCATCAAGTTCAACGCGCTTTGTGCAACACCAATCGTCCTCATACAATGATGAATCCGTCCAGGCCTGTTAAATTCAGTTCACAGTCAAGAATTCTTCAGTAAACACACTCACCCAAGTCGTCCTTGTATGATCTCAAATCCTCTTCCCCACCCAAGCACTAAATTCTCCTTGGGCACTCGCACATTTTCATAGACGATCTCACAATGTCCTTCTGGTGCATCATCATACCCAAACACTTCCATTGCTCTTATTACCTTGACGCCAGGTGTATCTGCAGGAACCAACACAACAGACTGCTGACGATAACCGTTCGGATGCGTCGGGTCTGACTTCCCCATGACCAGATGAATTTGACATCGGGGGTCGCCAGCCCCTGAGATCCACCATTTATGTCCGTTGATCACAATCTCGTCGCCTTGAAGCTCAATCCGGGTCTGGATATTTTTGGCGTCAGACGACGCCACTGGTCCCGTCACTGGAAAAGACACAACAGTATGGCAAAGCGGACTTACCCCCTTTCTCAGTCATAGCAAATGCAGATCGAATCTCGCCATTTAGGAGAGGTTCAAGCCATTTCTTCTGTTGTGCTTCATTGCCATACCTAGCTAGTACCTCTATAAAAAAATAAAGAGAATAAAAATTCCTTGGCTATTGGATATCAGTAATTCAGTTCTCTTACCCATGTTACCCGTATCAGGCGCGGAGCAGTTCACGACTTCTGGTCCAATGTGTCCAGCATGAGCCAAAACTTCAGCCATAACACCATACTACTCATGTGTTGAGTCAATAATCCTTTCTCTCTCTCTCTCATACAACCACACACAAACACAACCCAAAAAAAAAACCCACCTCGAGATTGGAAAGGGGAACACCATGTTTCGGATAATGAGCACGACTCAAGAACAAATTCCATAATCCGAGTTGTTTAGCTTTTTCTTTCAATTCTGAGACGATAGGGATGATCGTTTGCCAGCGTCGAATGGGGTCTTTTGGGATTTGGGCGTGCGCGAGTTTTTGGGCGGGTATGACTTGTTCCTATATGTACGCACATGTATACAAAACGAGGATGAGAGTGTGTTGTTTAGGTTTGGATTAATGATAACACGTACCTCGAGAAACGTAATCAGTTTAACCAACGTGTCTTTCGCGAATGGCGAAAACTTGTCTTCGACCTAACACCGAAAAACACGTCTTAATAAACACACCGATCAACCCAGTTCAGTAGAAAGGCTTTACCATAGCCCATGAAGACTCGGACGTGTATTGAACGACAGGGTGGTGTTGCGACATGGTTGTAGTTCGAGGGAATAACTGAGTTAGTGCTTTAGCTGGACCGGCTTCATTGGTACCCCGGTTTCCGGATCAGGCGTTTCATGTGTAAAATTAAACAAGTTAACGGTAGGACTATCTCTACTCGAAGAAACGGCAGTATAGATACAACGATGCACTGACCGATGTACAAGAAAGCTCAAAAAACCATGCATGACCGACTACTAAAACAACGTCCAGCAAATTAAAAAAAAAGCCAAGCAAGCGAGTCCCGCCAGTTCAAAACCCCCCAACAGAGAACGGAATGTCAGGATCAACTCCAAATGCATGTGAATCATAACTCTGCCAAAGCCAGTCTTGCTCTCCATTCACATTGAAACCTCCAGGGTTGTAGTTCCGTATATAATCTAGTCCCGGGAAAGGCAATCCACCAATCGAGAATGAACTGGTTGGAGGAGTGGTCGGTAAACTTGCCAGTGTCAAATCTGGTCCAGCATCGAAACCCGAGTAACTACCATCCATAGACGATTCAAACCCAAAGGAATTCGCGTACAATGTAGCTTCTTGAGCACAAATATCCATCGGTCTATCTTGTCTACTTCCATTCCAGTGCTGTGTGTCTGCCTGGTTTTGGTGAGTTGGACTTGATCCTGTGTAACGAAGAAGCGAAGGAGGAGATGCAGCTGCCACAGTGCTACTGAAACTGTTCAAGGTATTTGAGAGGTGAGGACTCAACTCTGGTGGATCAAGAGTAGACATTGCTGGTGATGGAAGTCCGTTAGATGCCGGTGAGCTATGTTGACTCGCTCCAACAGTGCGTGATGTGGTCGTCGGACTTGAGAAAGACTGATAAAAAGATAAACCACAAGTTCGATCTCCGTTACTTTCGTTATCATCAAGGACTCGCCGACGGGAAGTCGAGCGTGCGCGTGATGCACCTGATAGAGGAAGCGTCATAAATGAGCAGACAGATGTGGGAACTGGGTACTTACTATCGACACGATAAGGAGATACAGCAGATAATCTTCTGCCCGGACCTGGATTAGTATCTCGAGACTGGTTCCTTCTTGGGCGCGTCTTTATGGTTCTACCACTAGTACTAGGCACAATTGTTACTGACTTGCGCCTTTCTGCCTTTGAAGGACCAATGGGACTGGATGAAGGAGGGGTACCATTCGACTTCTCTGCCCTAGAAATTACATTCGACTTCTCCACCTTAGATCCACTTGTGTCATTAGCTTGACTTTGAGCAATGGCATCATTCGTAGTCATCACGAGGTCAGTCAGCAGTTCCTTGCATTTTCGAGCACCTGGCCAAGTGCCTTCCCAAGCCTCTAAAGCAGTGAGTGTACTCTTCGCTTCTTCCATAGCTTGGTTTGCGGCACGTCCATCGTTCGAATGCATTGCATATAGGAGTAGTATGACCGCGGAGCTGAAAAGGTTTTGGATGAAGAATGCCAGATGATGGGAAGACGGCACAACATGTTTCATGGAAGAGGCGAGGCGAATGCATGACCGCGCAGATGAGACGGCCTTGACAGTAGATTTAGGTGTTACCATCTGGTCTCGCCTGACAGGAATGAAACTGCGATGAAGAGTAGTCACAATACAATAATAATGACTGCATAAGACGATGCCCATAGAGACTTGTTCGTCCGTTTCTGAATGTGACTTGAAGGCAGGATGCAGATCATCACTCCATTTCTGAAGTTCACTATCCAGTGCCTCCACTGACTTCTGAAGCTCTACTCTTCGTTCCGGTTCCAGATTGTCTTTGCAATTTTCAATGGCATAAACCTGGCGTAATAGTCGGCCCGCGATTTCATATAACTTGATCATATGAACGATGCCACACATCAGGGAGGGTTGACGTTGCGTCATTGGGGCGCCCGAGAAATAATCCGGAAGATCTTCATCAATGACTTCCACAGGCATTTCAACATCACAATCAGAATCATTGATGCCAAGTGGGCGTCCCAAAGCCAAGGCCAGCATCCGGTCAAGTATGTATACACCCCACCAGGTCTTGCGGCGTGTCTCTTTCTCAATGGAAGGTACGAGAAGCCGACGTGGTGAACGCTAGGAGCAACCATCCATCAGTTCATTTTTAAACTACCAAAAGTGGTCTCAGTGGCACTTACATGTAAACCCAGATCCTGTCCGGTACGCACAGCCTGTCCCAACAAAATCCATGCTTGCGGTAGACAATTAATGGAGCACAAAAAGGATGATAAGAGAGTGAAACATTGTACATGGAAGATTTGAATATTAGGATGACTGATGTATTGAAGTATAAGTGCGCTAGATAGCAGTGTCAGGGGATGAACGCTCTTTTTGATTATTCTGGAAATCAATCGTACCGTTCGTAGTAGACCATCCCCATACCGCCATCATCATTGCGGTCGGAAATCACCAGGCGAGAATCCTGAACCAGATTGGCGGCGCAAGCGAAGACAGCAAATACGAGCGAGAGAAAAGCAGTTTCTGAGCGGGCGAGAATGTGATCATGTGTATTATCCATGAGTTTCTGGTATTTCTGTAAAAAGGAAGGCTTGTCAATCACAGGCATCAAGAAGTGGAATTTCGCGAAATATGCTTCCACCTGATATGACACGATGATTAGCGTTTATAGAAGTGGGGAGAAAGGTACACTGACAAGCTTATCTGCGAGGTCTCGCTGTGGATACTCGACTTCCTCAGGGCAGGGGAGAGCGCGAATCTTACCAAAGAAGACAGCGGCAGGGAAATAAAGCTTATTCACACTCGGACCGGGGGCATGAGGATCCTCCTCCATTGGAGAGATTCGATGCAAGGGGGACGAGGCGAGTGCTTTGAAGGACTGGATGAGGGACATTATTGATGAGCCCCCTATCCATCTCATATGACCGTATTCATCCAGTGCAAGTTCTCCAAAGGACTCTGCAACGTCTTCTTCCGCCTTGATAGTATTTGGCGTGGAGGGCTCAGGTGATTGCTGCTGTCCCTTAGACGCGAGTGAGAGCAATGCGGCAGGGACGGCAGGGACAATCTGATCGGATGACACGCTGCCCAGCGGGATGGCGGACATCGACATCGGAGCACCATCAGCTAAAGGACCTAATTGTTCAAGCACAGGGGTTATTTGAGTGAACAATGATTCCATGTGCATCAGGCGAGCCTCGAGCTCCTGTACGTAGCTTGAGATAATGCATGATGAGCGGTCAGGTCAAAACGAAAAAGGTCGAGGACATACTGTCTACTGAGAGCAGCACGATCCTTGGTCTGAAGCCAGGTGCATTGGGCTCCAGAAGAGGTGCACTGCGAGCAAGTGGGTTCACACCCATCACATTTGATCTTCTTGCGCCTAGAGGCCTTGAGATGTCGGTGATACATGAGAGGTGGGATGATGACGTACCGACAACTTTCGCATGCTCGCCAGACTCGACGGCGTTGAAGTTGGATTGGTTTCTGGCCGGCGTCGAGTGGGAGAGGATGATCGCCTGAGCGCTTCTTCTTAGAAGCGGGTAGCATAGTGGGCAGGCTATCACCCTTGGCCATGGTAAGATGGTGGTTGATTAGAAAGAGAGTTATGCATAGGCAAGTCAAAGGAGAGAGAGCACGTGTGGGCGAGGAGATCGGGCCGTTCCATGCCACAATCTGAATAATACTTACTATCTTTCCCAAGCTCTTTGCCGCCCTTGCCGCCCTTGGTATGGAGATTACCGTGACCAGTGTAATATATCATTGACCAGTCATTGCCCTGGGTCTCAAAAACTTGTGTCTAAGACCAGCAGCGCATACGAATGTGATATGAATCATTATGAATGTTAACGACACACTGCCACGTCACGTGATCAACAGGTTGGCTTGCAAGTGGCACGTCGACGTGCAACTTTTGCACACACCTAATGACCGACGTCGACACAACGCAGCCGGTACACGTAGACGATGTCCAGCCAGAAATTAACAATGATGAGGAAGACGAGTCCAAGGTATGTCTCTTAGAAATCCCTCTATTTTTCTTCCAGCTGACTCAATTTTTTGAAGGAGATCATGCTCATGAAGCAGCGGGTAGAGGAAATGGAACGCGAAGCAAAAAAACTCAGGGAACTCCAGGCTGCTGCTGAGAAAGCGGCAAATGGGTCCGAAGGTGGCGACAGTGGCCCAATGGAAGCCGAGGAAGATAAAACTGCTATTGACTCCAGGAGCGTTTACGTTGGAAATGTGCGTCTGCCTGTTTGATCGCTTGGTCCTGATACTCAATTTTTTTTACGTCTAGGTAGATTACAGTGCCACCCCAGAGGAAATCCAAGGTCACTTCCAATCATGCGGTACCATCAATCGGGTCACTATTCTTTGCGACAAGTTCACTGGCCATCCAAAGGGGCAGGTCACATTCTATTGCGCGTTATTTTTTCTATTGATTTTTAATCTTGGGTATCAGATACGCGTACGTAGAATTTGCTGAACCAGAGCACATCGATGCTGCGCTCGCAATGGACAACTCGCTGTTCCGTGGAAGGCTGATTAAAGTACTCGAGAACTTTGGATAAATTGGACTTTTCTGACTTTGACCAAGGTGACGGCGAAGCGGACCAACATTCCAGGATTCAACAGGGGGAGGGGGCGTGGCGGCTACAGGGGCGGCTACAGGGGTGGTTACCGGGGGTACGGAGGCTATAGTCCTTATGGGCGTGGGCGAGGAAGGTGCGTTGGAATGTTGTTGTGAAAGAACGTAATTCATTCGATTACAGGGGCCGAGGACGGGGATACTAAAAAGCGACGAGCATGATTTCTATCTTATTCTAACGATTGTATGATACCGTTACTAATAGAAAGGCATCTGCATCTGTACATTGGAGGGATATTTGTGGATGTTTGGGCGTCTTCAGCGTTGTTGCCTGAGTCTGCGTACTATGTCTTCTCATATGTTTTCTCTCTGGCGACCCACAGTTCGCCTGTTCTCCTCTTCTGCCCTCCGTTCGAGTCCTCTGACATATCCTTTTTCCAAATCTGCCCTCGTCCCGCTTCCCCCATCCCTTCCACCCCCATCCCGCGCCAATGTCGGCAAGGGCCTCATGGAATACCTCCACAGAACCATCCCAACGCCCGAGAAGCGGCAGATGCTCGACGAATTTTTCTCCCGTCGCTCGCCGAACCAGCTCATGCCTGGGTCTGTCGTGACCGTCACCCTTGAGCATGCACCAAACACCTTCACAGGCGTGCTTTTGTCCATACGGCGAAGGGGAATCGACACCTCATTTGTGCTCAGGAACATCGTGCAGCGGATGGGAGTAGAGATGCAGTTCTTTGTGAATTCGCCACACTTGAAAGAAATCAAAGTCGTACAAAAGCCACCAAAGGGCAGGATGAGGAGGGCCAAACTATTCTACCTGCGCACGTCCCCGGTGAAGATGAGCATGCTGGCAGCTGGAAAGGCAGCATGAGATGCAGAGAAAGGAGTAGAAAGTCCTGAGCTGGAGATGTGACGGAAAAGGCAGGTGACATCTGAAACATAGCGTACATAACTTTGTGTCTCCTCATTCTCAAACATGCCGCCTGCCAACCCTCACTCTCTTCGTGCTTTATCCTTTGGCTCTCGTCGACGTATGGCTCAAGGGCCTCCATCCCCAACTTTCTCAGAGACTACAAATGCCTCAGCGTTCAATTTTGGCTCCCATGGTCCCTCAAAAATCATCACACGTACTGACCTCAAAACCAGTCTCCAGGCTTACGAGGATGTAAGCATCTTTCCCTAAGCGTAGTGCGGCATCAGAGATGAATTTGGCTGGCTGCTTCAGGTTATGAATTGTTCAGCCGCTTATCGCTCTGCCCTCCTCACCATGTCGAAAGCCACGGCTGCATTCGCAGACGCAATGGAACGCTGTAGTGGGTATGACCATCGCTTTTGGACTTGACTCCTCCTCCTTACCTCTGTATTCGCAGTTTAAAGGGACCGACCTACGAGACTGGGAGTCGTCTCCAAGCTGCGGCAGGTGTTCATCATCTGATCGGAAACCTGTGGCATGTGCTGGTGTGTATGTTTCATCGCCTAACCACGTTGCTCCGCCTCATTCTTCCGTGCATTTTCCAGGCAGAAACTCTCGACAAGAAGTTTGAAAAGCCTCTTCGGCAGCACCTGGACACTTACAAAACCATTGTCAATGTATGTTCCGACTTCGATTAGCCCATGACCCTGGCTTACGGGTCGTTTTTCGCATCAAGGAACGTTCAGCCTCCTATGAGCGTGTCTTGCGCGAAAAGAGTCAGATCATTCGACAAATTGAAATGCGCAACATGAACCGAAAAGAGCGGAGTACGTTAACCTGACTCCATTAATCTTCATGACTTACGTTGCGTCTTCCGTAGATTTGCAAAGTTTTAGGGAAGCACTAGTAGTATTGCAGCGCCAAGTCGACGAGCTGGATGACCTCAAAGCATCTCATTACCAGGAGATACTGGAACATGAAGAGGAAGTTTGGGACGTTGTACAAAACAAGGTTCGCCGGGCCAAAAATACGTACAATTACATCTTCTGATATGACTTGCATGTTCAGGTCTGCATTGTGGTCCGTTCGACCATGGATGTGTTCGATAGATTTACTGCCAAGGCGTGCGTCGTGGTGACACACTCAGCACCTCTTAAAGCCACGGCTGATCGCATAACAGGTCTGATCCTATAATTGAACCTATGCTTCAATCTGTTCCGGATCCTTTTGATGCTTATGGGCCTCCACAATCAGAAGACCAGATTTTCAGCATTTTAGCCCCTTTATCAATTATGACCCAACCTATATCATCTTCCTCGACGTCGAGTCCACTGACCAGTACGCCTGAACAAGGAACCAGTGGATCTCTTTTATCTAGTCTCAGTAGCAGAAAGGTCACCTCGTGGTTGCCGTCAAACACTTCGATTAATAAAGGAACTGTGTTCCCTACCGAGGCTAGCGCCTGGGGAGGTGTTCATTCTCCTCCCTCTACCCCGCCTTGCTCTGTTTCACCTCCCCATAACGTCAGTCGCAAACACTCCGCATCCTTACACCGAAAGGCAGAGTCTAAGTTACGGTCTGTATTGTCCGTCATTGAAGAACCCCGATCATCCCGACAAGAAGGCTCGAACGCCAACGAAAGTGATCAAATACTCCATCAGTCTCAAGATAGCAACCAATCTTCTTCCATACCGAATGTCCAGAATATCTGTGACACAACATCGCCGCGACCTGTCACTTTGGATACTCCAAATGATGAACCAGGCGTTGACAATTCTTGGTCCTTTGCTTACGGCCAGTCTCCATATGAGTATAGTTACGACAGTAACTCAAGTACTCCCCGTAACTCTATGTTGTTTACCCCAACAGCTGTTCCCCCAGACCCTAGTAATGATCAAGATTAACTATCTTTCACAAACGAGTTTGATCTAGATGCGAATATCTGTATGTAATTATGTTCGATTGTGTCGACTTCTACTCTGTCTTGCTTCACCTCATGATCAATTTATGCCGTATAGCATCAATGTTCTTCCTTCCGTTTTATATCCTTATTGCCAGTAAAAGAAACACTCGAACAGCGCTGTCAATAGCCAATTTTGTGTTCTGATTTACCTATTGACCAGACACATAGAACCTCCTACTTCCATTATCTCCACTCCGTCGGTCGTAACTCCCGTGGAAGGCAACCTCATGCATCATTTTTTCAACTCTCTTCTTGATCGGAGTCCGTACTGGTACAGCGCTTCTTCGCTGATGGTGGCTGGACTTTTGAACAGAAGATCTGTCCCCACACTCGTCTTGGGGAATGCAATCACATCGCGTATCGACTGCGCCCTACAGAGGATCGCCATCAAGCGATCGAATCCTAGTTTGCACAGAGCGCAAAGGAAAAAAATAAGGTCATTATCAGATTTCGGGGACTTAAGAAGGGGGAGGGAAGGAACGACATGCATGCCGTAAGAATGAGGAAAACAGAGGAATTATTTCGGGAAAGAATTATGAATGAGCACGCCTTTTTTTGGAATTAACGACCAACAACAAAGATACTGCCTTACCGAGTGCGATACCGCCATGAGGTGGAGCACCACATTTCAAGGCGTGTACAAGTTGCTCAAATGGTGCTTGCTCTTGTTCGGTCAACTAGGAGAACATGCATGAGTAAGGACATGAACTTGTCAAAGTTGAAAATGAATAACTGGTAAAGTCTAAGCAACAGCTAGGAGCCGTCACCGGAGGGGGAAAAAGGGAAATTCAAAAAGAGAATGGGCGTAAAGACGAAGGAGGCGAGTTTTGATAGTGATTGAGAATATGAGCAGCCTTCCCGATGGCAGCTACTCACCTGTAAGACCTTTCCGAAAATGTACTCCTGCATGGTTGCATCGTGCACTCGAACAGAGCCTCCTCCGATTTCGATCCCATTCAGGACAAGGTCATAATGTTGTCCGCGGACCTGTACACGCAGAGGTCGAGAATGAAATGCGCCGGAATAGATTAAAATATATCATATCAGTGATTTCATTTGAGCTTGTGAGAAACCAAAGGTGTTATCTCGTAAAAAAAGTTTAAGAGCTACACGTACTTGTTCAACATCACCGCGGTACATGGCCTCGATGTCCTGCCACATAGGTGCAGTGAAAGGATGATGAGAACTGCTCCATCTACCTTTTGCCAAGAAGTCCTTATCCTCGTCAGCGTGAGTAAATAATGGAAATTCTGTGATCCACAAAAAATGAGGATCTGGGGTAATCTCAAGTTCACCTGTTACCAAGATAAAGCCAATCACCACAAAAAAAAACCATTCACCTACCACGTTTTTGGGCCAATTCAAATAATTGGAGACGAACTTTACCCAGAGAGGTTGATCCGCCCTGTGCCGTTTGAGAGTCAGTGACTACTACAACAATGAGAGAGGGAATACCACCGACCTTAGGCAGGGCTGATCGCTTGGACAACCAGATGTCGTCACCATACCTAAGGTCAAGAATTGTATTCATTTTGACCTGGTCAGCGGTAGTGAGAGACTCGCATCCAAGTCCCGATCCATTTAACCATGTTTCAGATGTGGCCTGGGTAAAATTGATGTGATACTTGAAAAAAAAATAAGGAATCAGTCAAAAGTCTTGGCCATGTTGATTAAGAAGCCACAGACCGTATCCAAATTGTATTTACAGGCTTTTGAAGCACGAATAAACTCGGAATCACTTGATTTATGAACAATGATGCACTCCAGTACTTCTCCATTTCTCTCATACACATTGAGTATATCAGGAGGAAGGTGAGGGATGATGTTCATGATCTTGACAACAGAAACAGATGAGTTCTCGATTTAAATACTATGATCTGTAGCAAAGCTTACGTACCTTGAGCCCAAAGCGCGTGTCAGGTTTGTCAGACCCGTACTGCATCAATGAGCACATGTAGTCCTTGGATAATTAATGACTCACACGGGCCATTGCTTCCCGGTAGGTCATCACTTCAAATTGACTGGGGAGGGAGATACCTTCTATTTGCAACCATATTTTCTGAATGAGTGATTCAACGACCAAACGAACCTCTGCGCCTCCAATTCTCCATTCATCAGAGGATCCAGAAGTGGCAATGTCATCTCGACCCCAAGAGACATAGGCCATTTCTAGATCAATCTGCGTGAATTCTGGCTGCCTATCCTTGCGCCCATCTTCATCTCGGAAGCATTTTGCTAGTTGGAAATAACGGTCGACACTCCCTGAACATATGAGAAGTTGCTTTGGTTGCTGGGGAGACTGTTGGAGTGCATAAAATAAGGGCCGCCCCGATTGAGAGTCGGAAAGACGAGTGGGAACGAGAAACTCGCGGGCGCCTTCAGGAGATGATCTCAGTAACACAGGGGTCTCGACCTCGAAAAAGCCTGAGGAAGACGCAAAAATGAATGACTCGAATATTTTAGGACAAAATCAAAACATGCCTTGCTCATGAAGTATATTCCGAATAAGATGTGTGACTTGACTACGCTTCTTGATGTTATCAGACAAGGCAGTTCTTCTCAAGTCCAAATATCGGTATCGGGCTCTCAGGTCGTCATTCGGCTTAGCACGGGATGATCAATGGATAAAAATAGAGGAGCAGAGCCAGAGCGTACCAGGTTAAATGGGTTTGAAGGGGTAAAGGGCAGTGTAGACGCTGCGTTTAGAACAGTAAAACTTTCTACTCGGATGTCGATTTCGCCAGTGGAACCCTAGGAGAGTCGGAGAAGGTTAAAATAGAACAACGACCGAGTGGTAAGAGGCTACCTGACGCCTAGCGTCTTGTGGGCGAAGAAGAACAGTGCCCTCTATGAGAACGGAAGATTCTGTTGGGACATCTGCCAGAGCCGATACCTCGGTACCTTGCGAGTGATTGACAATAAGCTGGGTTGTACCATATGAGTCCTTGAGTGGGAAGAAAGACGCAAGTCTTCCTTTCCTTGAAATCAGAATAATGAGCTGAATATACGGATGTAGATAGACCAGAACGACAGTCACCGTCCAGGAAGGAGGGAGCCAGCGAGAACCACACGCGCACCAACGTTGGACGCGTTGAGGGAACCACAGTTGTGAGTTCGCTGCGGAAAAGGAGCTGGTGAAATGTCAGCTCAGCACCGAAAATTAAGACTGGTCCTCACCGCAGTGAGCAAAGGCGCGTTTGGCAAAGAAACGGCAGCAAGACATAGAGTGGAAGAGAGCTGACGTAGATCTAGATGTGATGGTTGCCCGATTGGGCGATCAGGATTGGAGGTCTATAAATCTCTTGAGCGCACCAGACAACCCAGCATATCATGTCGCTTCCCCACGAACTCCTGGATAATATCTTCTCCTTCCTTCCTCCGTCCGATCTCCTTGCCTGCTCCCGCACTTCATCCGCCTTTGCACACGTCGCGCAGCGCCACCTTTTCCGCCACATTTCGGTCGGTGCAACCACCAAGAACACCCTCATCGTCTTTCTCCTCGCTAAAAATCCCCGTCTTGCACGTTGCGTGAGGACTTTTCAGATGAGATTCAAGCCCCGTTTGCCGGTTTTCAAGTCCTTTCACGATGCTCTCGCAACTGCACTCGCCAACATGACTGGCCTAACTTCCCTCGAACTCCATCTTGGGTTCTGCTCTTCATCTGTGTTGCACAAAGCAACCCTCAATCCAGACATCCTTTATCCTCGCCTTCGACAGTTTTCCTGCTCGCTTCCCTTCGATGCTACTGTCGTCGGTTTTCTTTCAAAGGCCCCCAACCTGGACTCCCTTTCCCTCGACCATATTCCTGTGTCAGTCGACCTACCTCCCTGCATTCCTTCCACTGTCATTCCGCACCTAACACAATTTGCGGGTCCACAACATGCCGCCTTGGCACTCGTCCCTGGACGCTCCCTTGTCAGTGTCCAACTCCACGATGGAGACCTAACCGAGGACATTGTCCAGGCCCTAGCTGGCAGTTCTTCCAGCCTCCTCCTCTTCTCTGCATCAACAAGCTCACCGCCTTTGCCTATCCTTAAAAGCATCAGCAACTCAATGAGCAAACTCATGTATCTTCGCCTCATGAGTACCCGGAATTTCTTCGATATTCCTGACAGGGTGGGGTTTCAACGGAAATATCGTGCTTCTTCCGCTAACATTTTCTCAGACATTTTTCCTTCAAGTTGCAGACGTTCTCTACAGCATCCTTGGTTTAACTGCATTTGAACTCTGTGGGATGTACTGGAACTTGTCCAAGCAGAAGGTTTCAGAAAATGAAGAGCGACGTGTCTGGACAACCCCTTATGAAGTCACATTCTCCACACCTACAACATCCACCGAAGTCGACGATTTGGAGCCATTCTTCGCCTATTGAGCTCCCGCATGACAAGCAGTCTTTGTCGTCACACGCTGATATCTTAATCTATGATTCTCTTATAAAAGTACCTATTGATGACCTCTGTCCTGTCATTGGTCAACGTTTAGTTTTATAATCAACTAATCTAACTTTCTCGTGCATTGTGACTGACTCTCAAGACGGATGACATTCATCGAAGCGTAATGAAACCTGGATTTCTGCATCTTCTAGGTTAGGTGACCTTGAGCCTGTAACAGAAATCATACTTCAGGTATGTACCGATAATTCTATATTCCGCACTCTTGTTGCGCGACTACACCCAAACACACAATACATGGATCTGTCGAATTTCGGAGAGAGGGAACCTCCAGCACTGCTCAGCACTGGTCGTTGCATCCGAAAAAATTGATCGATTGATATTTCATCAATGCCAGCATCGCCTGCCTTCATTCCTGTGCACAGACAAGTGACAGCCACGAGGGATCTCCGGCGGACAAACAGCTAACTTCATGTCACAGACTGGACGTCACGGCCATTTACTGAACTAGGCAATTGAAATGTTTTTAGCATTCTAGTGTTGGATTGGAGTGCTGTCCGAAAATGTGAGACTGCACAAAGTGTTGAATATTTTCACGATTAAAACAAAGCAAGCGAAAAAAATATTATCTGATGTTGAATTCGAAGGAGCAAACTAGTGATACTCGACGCATCCAGACATACTCATGTTCACTGTGCCAGTGATTCAATAATCATGTTAATTGATACCACGCTTTGCCGACGCAATGTATTCCAGCCATCGGTGCTGAATATAGTTGGGAAATAAAAATGTCATAAAAATGTCGTGTGCTGATTTGCGGCGTCACGAGTTTGTCACAGGTACGCTTAATCTATTACGATGAGCAAACGTCCGCCAAATGCAGTTGAAAGTCGTCTGCACAAAGCCATCTTATCTGCCCCAAACAAGGTTTGAGATTGCATACTGAACCTCTCTAATTCTTAACGTATTTCGGTCATAAGGAAATAACAGCGAAGGAGGCACAGATCATCATTCCAGATTCAAATGCGCGCGAGAAAGCTTTAAATTTTTTACTTGGAGTAGGCCTCCTCAAGACACTTGTTGATGCCAACAGGAAAGTCTCTTTCAGAGCAGTTACGAAGGGTGAACTAGATGCGTATGTAGTTGCTGCGAGCTAAAGGTCAAGTCTCATCCAACTCACGATGCCCCGACAGGACAAAAGACTTGAATGGGGAGGAGAGTCTTGTGTTTGGACATATTAAGGCTGTTGGGAATGAAGGTATCCTGGTGTTAATTCTCGCTCAAGGTGTCATGATCGGCATTTGCTCACTAAGTACTTGATAGGAATCTGGACAAAGCATCTGAAAACAAAAACTAATCTTCATCAAACCGTCATTGATCGATGCCTGAAAACACTCACTCAGAAACGCCTGGTCAAACGTGTGCCATCTGTGCAGGTATAGCACATCCTGTATTTCTATGAGGTCATTGATATGAACCTGACCGCAGCATCCGACACGGAAAATATACATGCTAGAAGGCCTGGAACCCTCGATATCTTTAACGGGTGGTCCTTGGTATACGGACAATGAACTTGATATGGAATTCATTCAACACCTTACAGAAGCTTGCCACAAATTTATCCGTGACTTGGTGCGGCAATGTTTAATATATTCTTTATTCGTCTATTGACATGTTTCTGGTCAGAGCTTTCCAAAGCGCAAAGATTCTAATGCCGGTGCTTTGTATGCACCTTCAAACCCTCCGAACTACCCTACGGCTCAGCATATTCGAAACTCACTAAAGAAAGCTCGTCTCACGGAAACAGAACTCTCAGTTGAGCATGTAGAGATGCTATTGAATGTCCTTGTCTTGGATGGGAAAATTGAGAGGGTAGGTTCACTGCCTGAGAATGATATTTTCTTTCCAATGATTCGCCGCTGCACTAGCTTCCTGCATTCGGGACGTCAATATTGGACTCTGATGAGGGAGATTCTGCAGCTGAAGAGAGGTCAAGATCGAAGAAACGTAAATATGATACCACGGATACGGAGGAAGAAAAAAGGTATACCAAACGAAAGAAGCGAAGGGACACAGACACAGATGACAATGCTTCATCGGGACATGAATCCCTCAAAGACTCCAAGCCGAAAAAAAAGACCAAGAGGAGAAGTAGCGACCTCAGTGAATCGGAATCTGAAGTAGGGCGGCGAAGGAAGAGGAAAAAGGAGAAGGTCGAGCCCTCATCCTCATCTGACGAGCGAAATGAGGAACCAAGACGAAAGAAGAGGAAATCAAAGTTTTCAGATCTATCAGAGTCCTCTGAAGATGAAGACAACAGCAGAAAACACAGGTCATCGAGATATTTGAATCGATTCTCGCCGACCACACGGGGTCTTTATGACGACATCAAAGCACGAGGCGGTAATGTTTACCGGGCAATTAGAGAAGAATGCCGTTCACTTGGTTGGTCGAATGCACCATGTGCTTTGTGCCCTTCCTTCGAATTTTGCAAGGATGAAGGGCCAGTTAATCCGAAGGAATGTGTTTACTATGGGGAATGGATCACAATGGATACGGTCAAAGGACAATTTTGAGGTTGTGTAAAAATGAGTCTGATTCTCAACATTTATTCAATGGCCAGATAGACGTAGGATAGCTTGCTCTACGAAAGGTACAGCGTCATATCGCCTGAGCCACTCACAAGACCCAATCTCATGTATGACTTCGGTCTGACCATATCCGAGAAACTCCGCGACGACTCCTTCATAACTGTCCTCACCGTGTTGCAATATAAACATCCTGAACTTCCAACCAGTTGGGATCACCCCATCAATCCGAAGTACATTTTCTTCTACATCAAACTCAACCCGCTTGAAGTCGAATCCAAGACCGATTCCCAAAGCTTTGGTATATGCTTCCTTCATTGTCCACATCCAAAAAAACCTTTCTAAATTCTCCTTTGGTGATCCACCAGTGAATATGAGGTGATGCTCCCGAGCAGTCAACTGCACAAACATGAGTGACTTACAAATGCTTCGACCTTGTCGTTCACAGCTAACTCACTTGATCACCTACTGTGCGAACGAATGACGGAAATGACTCCTTCCCGGGTACTCGCAGCTTCATAACGTCAATGCCAACGCTAAATTCCGGAGGGTTCTGGCTCTCCGAAGAGAATGCTAACGCAACTAGTGCGTTGTCATGAGTAATATTGAACCCCAATGGAGGATTCAAGTCTGGTGAGACCTGGTAGTTGTCTTAAGCTATATTTTTGATTTCTCATCTTCCTTTTACGAACGATATAGGGTTTCCCACCCTTTGTAACAGAGAATTGCATCGCGCCAGGGTCTACTCCCTTTTCAAGCAGCATAATTCGCCTGAGGAGATGACCGATCAATGTTCCTGATTATCATTGTAGCTAAGAGGTATTTGAACGAGTAGACATGGACCTTACGACATGCATCCTCGCGTCGATAAAATCTCCGGATTCGTTCCCCAGCTTGTGGATCCAGGTTATCCAGAACTTTGAGAGCGCGCTGATATAGCTAAATTCGAGGATTGGAGGTAAGAATGAATCCGGCTGTAATTACAACCAGAACCTACTTCTTCTGGGAATAAGGGAGGCTCGTATAAGACCGCCCAAACTTGTGATGAGGGTCTCGTCGACATGGGTATCTGATACTTCGCGCCAAAAAGTTGGATGGAGAGCACAGAGATTAATCCGAATGACTTAAATTTCCCACCGTAATGAGGGCACGTTCAATTGGGACGTTCAATCCCAGATATCCGTTCACTGACAATGCCCGTGAACGAGGGGCCTAAATTTGTAACTCTCGGAATGTTTATAATTGATGAATTTGAATTCAGTGATGAGGACGGGAAACCCATTGGAAGAGCAGCGGAGTCACAGGCGGGTAACTTTGCTTTAGGAACAGAACTCGCGGAGCTGACTAGTTCTTAGATCGGTGGAGGAGGTACTTATGCAGTTATAGGGGCTCGAACGTGGTCAGAACCTTTGTGATCCCAATGGCCAGACGTAATATTAAATAGAATCCCCAGGTTACCTCCCAACGAAATTGGGATGATCGTGGATAGAGGCCATGATTTTCCTGCAGATATTCGAAGGAGGTTATTGGAATACGGAGAAGCGATGTGGATGTTCAGGGAACAGCCTCACCATCCGACGACAAGAGCGCTCAACCTCTACTATGGTGAACACAGGGAGTGTGTATCACTGTTCGCTTCATGAAACTACTTTTGACCAAGGTCTGTAGTTTTAGGTACCTGACGGATCGTGTACAGATTACCCCCCGGGACCTCAATGGCACAAAATTAAGTCGACCACATTCACTACATTTCATCTGTTCGCCTGCAAGAGCGAAACAGATCTTGTCTGAAGTCCAGGAGGTCACTGACTGGAATCCGGTCATTATTTACGAGCCAATTCCAGTAGGATGTGCTTTCCTTCTCTTATAATATCTCTATCTGATTGCAATAGGACAGTTGTACTCCTGGACATCTACCTGCCCTCAAAGAAGTCTTACATTCCTTAAATGTACTCAGGTTTGTGACTTGCTTTGCGCAGTCATCAGAAATTGAGGAAACATTCTAAGCCCTAACGCTGAGGAGGCTCTGAGACTACTCTCTCTTCCTTTCCCTCCAACAAAATCAAACATTGAACAGGCAGCGCAAATTTTCTTGGAGTATGGAGTTGGCTTAGATGGAAAAGGGGCAGTAATCATTCGTAGTGGCCAACTTGGCGCCTTTGTGAAGACTCAGCGTAAACGCGGTGCATGGATTGACGCCTACTGGGCGGAAAGTGAGGCGAACGCACAACATGTTGTCGACGTGACAGGTATGTCTTTTACTGTGGGTTGGGTCATCTATCATATTACTTCTGGACACAGGTGCTGGAAACAGTTTTCTAGGAGGTCTTGCAGCTGGCCTTTTCGAAACGGAGGGTGATGTGTATGAAGGTAAGCCTCATCGAACCTTGGAAGAGGACTCACGTCCTAACAGGATAGTAGCAACGCTCTACGGCACAATTTCAGCTTCTTTTGCCATTGAACAAGAAGGTCTGCCGCTTATGACATTAAATCCCCAAAATCCCCACTGGCCGATGTGGAACGGTGATTCTCCTCGGAAGCGGCTTGCTGATTTGCGAACAAGACTCGGCAAGTGGAATGAAAATATGGGTACAGACGATGCCTGAAAAGTACATGACTCGAAATGGTTGTGCACTGCAATTAATCATTGTTGAGTAGATTGAAATTTGGCCCGACTCGCAGCAAACAGCTCCTCCTGTTTGGCAAGGAGCTCTTCTTCTGTCATTCCGGACTGTTCGAATTTAGAGACTTTCTTCTCGCGGTCCTGGCGAAAGGGATGAGCCAACATGTAATTCAACTCGAGCGGCACAGACTTTTTGTTGTTGCTTGTGATCTTTGAGCACGTCCTTGACCTCAGCAGTAAAAGGTTCAAAGCCCAGTCGCTAATGAGGCGTGACACTGAGTGTAGTCCCAGGACGAGATTAGTAAATTCGCACCTTGAGAGCACTAATGATGTGCTCTGGCGCAATCGTTTTCTTTGATTCCTGCTCACAGATTTCGTTCGCTTCTGACGAGATCAGGTGAATAAATTCTAAAGATGGAGGTCAGATGTGATGGAGTAGAAAAGGCGGAATCCAATTCACCTACACAGCACTCTATGACGAGATCCCGTGTTTCTTTGGCACAGACAATATCGTTCGGTAGTAGTTCTGGATAAACCATACAGATGAGTGGTACGGCTGTTGAGCTCGAGGCAAATACCGGATATCATTTTTGCAACTGTGGCCTTAGGGAGGGAGAGATCATCGTCTCCGGGAGGACCTGGATGGCCTTCACGGTCAGACATAGTAGAAAAGTATGCAAAGATGAGAAAATAAAGGATAATAAAGCATGAGTTCAAACTTTGTATAAACTTCGCACGTGCTCTTCTGACTACCATGTCTGTATGTCCCATTTCCCCGTCTCTTTACTGCTCTGTCCTCACAGTACACAGCAAGTCAATCCGGTCAATCCAAAACCTTTCCTCCAAGAACTGACTGGGAAGCCTGTCTTTGTCCGACTGAAATGGGGTCTCGAATACAAAGGCTTTCTAGTAAGCACTGATGGTTATATGAACCTACAGGTCTGTGCGGTTCCTGTTTGAAAGCAAATTTAGTTGATATTGTTCCAGCTTGCGAATACTGAAGAATTCCAGGATGGAAAATCAAATGGTGCATTGGGTGAAGTGTTCATTCGGTATGTAGGCTACTGGGTCGCGTTTTCATACGATTGTTCATTCATGAGCCTTGATCAAGGTGTAATAATGTTCTTTATATTATAAGTATCTTTTATCATACCCAATCTTTCTTGTCTGACACTATTGTGTTTCCACAGAGAAGCATCGCAAGAATAGTCATCAGAGCACGTCAGTCTCCGGTCATTCATCAAGTCGATTGGACCAGGGTTGAGATTTTCCGCAAGGCATTCGTTCTGTCGTGGATCATAATTCTCCTTCACTTGGTCTACTAAACCAAAATCTTGTAATGCGTTCAAAACTGGGTACCTTGTCCTGTGCCTGTGTCCAAATCTATAATGATAGCGAACTCACATTGTCTTGTGAAGTGCAATTCTCTGAGGCATTTCTTGTCCCTGTCTTATTGTCAGTACCCTCAAGTCCGTTCAACCAGGTTTAGAGCCCAACGAAACTCTCGTTCGAAAATTCTAGGATGGTTAATGGTTAGGTAATCACATTCATTGTTTGTTTGCTGGATCATCAACTGTCACACAACATGGATCGACCTGATTCCTCAAACCTCACTTCAGTTTCTATGCGTCCTCGGACTGCTCAATCACGACCTATGACGGCAAGGCCGACAACAGCAGCTTCAACACACGAGGCAAATTATGTCGTAGCTTTACTTGAAGGGCGTGGTGTATCTCGGGAAGTGGGTTTGGCTGCTTTGGATAAGGACACTGGAAGCTGTGTACTTGTACAGGTATGCTCATGTATTCTTGTTGTGCGAGAGTCTACGAATAATATTCTACTCGAAAAAGATTGCTGATTGCCAGACATATGTGAAGACACTTCATCAACTACACTTACACCCGCCCTTGATCATTCTCGTGCCGGATACCTTTTTATCACCACAAGACTCGGCTTTTGTGAATTCTGCTTCTGGGGCTTCTATGGGAAGGAAGGGAAAAGGCAGTGGATCAACCTTGACCGCAACGTCACTATTAGTGGACTATGTGAGAGAAGAGTTTCCTTGTGCAGCTATTGAGCCGGTTGGGAGGAAGTACTGGAATGATGCTGGCGGTCCGTTTTCACGCATTTTTGGGTATGGTCCGTATTGAGTTTTTGATATTTAGGACTTGAATTCGTCATGCAACTCTGTCTGGAAGATGACGAACGTCCAGCCACTATTTTGGCTGCCTCAAATAAGTGCGCATACAGTCACTTGATCACCTCTTTAGTCTGTGCATTCAAAATGGCTGACAACTCTGAGTACAGATATTACGCCCTTTCCTCTGCATGTGCTTTATTCAAATACGCTGAAAGTCAAATGAATGTGCGATTCGCACCAGGGTCATTGAGAATTTGTTATAGAGCTGTAGAAGGTACAATGATGATTGATCCAGATACTGTGAAGAACCTGGAATTGGTGAAGAATATTACTAGTCACAAGTCAAATCATACACTTTTTGGGTGCGTAACTCTAATTCTCATTTCGACTATGTGGTTGACGAAAATAGAACTCTGAATTTCACGTTCACAGCCATGGGTTCGAGGTTGCTCAGGATCAATATTTTATCACCCATCACTCGTGGGTGCGAGCGCATGAACCTGACCTTAGCGCGATTGATTGGAGTATAGATTATAAAGCAGTCGAAGCCCGACTTGATGTCGTCGCAGGCAAGTTTTTCTTTCACAAACGCCTCAGTAGGACCAATCGGCAGCAGCAGAATTTGTTCACTACGAAGATAAATTCACCGATGTCCGCGAGGCTCTCAAGTTGCTGAACAAGATGGACTTTGATAAATTGATCATCTCGGTTGGACGGCTGCAAGTTCGTCGAAGCAAGCTAGCTAATATGTCCGGATTGACAGCTTGCGTCCTCCGAGACTCGTCCGACTACGACGGCAAAAGGTGCATCTGTGAGAGTATCTCAGATGCTCAGCCTACGCAATCTAGTCAGAAATTTGCCCAGTTTAAAGAGGGCTCTGTCTGGGAGTCACTCTCAGCTTTTGCAAATTGTACACGAAGTAGGCATTTTTCTAGTACCATGTAGAATCTGCTGATGATCTGAAGATGATTTCCGATGAGAGGCTTGCCAAGATCGAGGAACTCGTTTGTGCGAATTTGAATGAAGAAACTATCGCAGCCAAAGTGAGTCCTTCCGCGTCTGAGGCTTTTCTGACACTTCTCCAGGGTGGCATTGCTGCAGTCAATGCTCGTGTGTATGCTGTCCGAGTGTGTTCTAACCTCATGTTAATTTCTCGTTGATTCAAGCTACCTTTGCAGGCCAACCGCAACAAGCTTCTGGATGTTGCTCGCGAAACGTATAAGGAGAATGTGGGGGATATCTACCAACTGAATAAAACCTTGGCAGACCAATATGAACTTCCTTTGACGCTGATGTATCAAGACAGTGGTTTTGTTTTTGTTCTGAAGAAAACGGTCTCGGATAGGGAATTACCAAAAGGGTTCATCAATGTCTCTTCGCGGAAGGGAAAATGGTTGTTTTCTAGCATTGAGTTGGTGAGAATCCTTCTAAGGTCGCCAGCAGGTCGTCACAATTAACGATCTTGGCAGAAGAAATTAAATGCCAGGATGAAGGATGCTCTGGACGAAGCATTGATTTTGAGTGAAAAGTGAGTATTTCCATTCCCATCTTCTCTGGGTTAGATGTTGAGCTTATTTCCAGAATAATTCAAGGACTCGTGGCCGCAATAGTCGCTGACATAGGAGCTCTATATAAGGCTTCGGAAGCCGTTGGTGTGGCCCAGAAAATGTTGATGTATTTGACTAATCTCAGATATTTAGGTTGCGCTTGTGGATATGTTGTGGTCATTTTCTCATGCATCAATCAGTGAGTCTGGTCTTATTAGAAGTGGGGTTAAATATCACTTCCTACCCTCTAGTGCGATCATACGGTATACTTGTTCCAATTTTGCCGGCTACAGGTTCTAATCAAAATAGTGCGACCTGAATTCACGGGGACCTTGGCCATCAAGTCAGGACGTCACCCGATCCTAGAAACTGTACAGGCTGCAGGGACTTTAGTACCCAATGACGTCTATTGCGATGATGCATCCTCATTCCAGGCTATTCAGGGTCCAAAGTAAGTGCTTCAAACACGTTTGATTATTGTTAAAATTGTGATTAGTATGTCTGGAAAGAGTACATACCTCAGACAAGTCGGCCTATTGACTATCATGTCCATGTGCGGATGCTTTGTTCCAGCTGAATATGCAAGTTTTCGGTATTATCTCTCTCATACCTCCTGAGATGCTGCTAACAAGATGCCAAGATTGCATGATGCTATCTTAACGCGCCTCTCCAATGACGATGACTTGGAAAAAAGTCTGAGCACCTTTGCGAATGAGATGACGACCTCTGCAATGATTCTTGGTTTGGTCACTCCGATGTCATTGGTGTTAGTGGATGAGTTGGGCCGAGGAACTTCGCCTCGGGATGGTATTGGAATATCTCATGCTATTGCTGAAACTCTCATCGGTGCCAAGGTTCGTTCGGCTTGATTCACCCAACAGTGGATTCACTGATTATGGTCTGTTAGTCATTTGTGTTTTTCGCGACGTGATCCCTCTTGACACTGAATGTGATATTGCTTCTGAAACCTCCACGCAGGCATTACAAAGAGCTCATGACAACCCTTTCACGCCAGCCTTCTGTTGTCAAGTAAGCAGATAAATAGATCTCGAGTTCTCTTGACTTTTTATCGCCCCTCTAGCCTCCACCTCTCTGTTTACGTAAAGACTTTACTTTAACCGTAAGATTTCAGCTGAAATGGATTGCAGCAAACTCGTAGAACAACCTCTAATTTCGGGCTGACGTTTCGGTACAAGTATGGAAGTTCCACGAGATCGTAACCCGACTGATCAACTCTATCAGGATCGTCGACGGCGCTTCAGAGAATTACGGTCATTATGGTATACGACGCCTGCTTTGCTCGAACCGTGATAGACAATTTCATTTTATACGTTAGGTCTTGATCTGGCCAGACTTGCAGATTTACCCGAAGATGTTATCCTGGAAGCAAGAAGGGTAGCTAATCACTTGGCTCAGGTTGAAGCTCAGAACGAGGAAGAGAGTGAGAGTAGCATGATCGCGAAGCGCAGAAAGGCGTTACTAAGGGTGACTTCGTTGCCAGAACAAATGTTCATTGTCTGATGATTATTGAAGCTTCGAACGCAGCTCTCACAGGCATATGAATATTCGGCGCTTCCAGATGAAGACCTTCGAAAGTATGTCGGAACATTTAAGAACGATATCATTCAAGCATTTATGCATTGAAAATAAATGTTGTGACGTAGCAACAACTATGCTGCTCCATGCAGCATACTAAAATACCACAGGATGTGATATTTGCATAATTAATCATCTCGATCCTTGTCATCATTTTCTCATTGAGGATCCACGACATTGGAGAGATTAATTCGAGCCGACGTCAAGCCGAAACGACGTCTAATACTTGATTCCCAGCCCTCAGGAAGGCATTCTTTAAAGAAAGTGGTTTTGAGGTCATGAATCCGTTTCCAAAAGGCAGGGTCAAGGCACCAAGTACAGGCACCTGTCAATCAGTTTACTGAACTGAAAGTATGAGACTTGAAACCAACGAGCTTACAATAAGTGAAACCAAGCCTGAAGATTTGATTTCGCGGACATCATTACAACGTTTGGTAGATAATTTGATGAGGCTTCATCAATCAGGACACTATTAGTCAGCAGATAGCGGTTTGATGACCAATCGAGTCAGAAAAATTTATAAGATTCTGGTCCTGACTCCCGAATCCATTCACTCAATCTCATCATGGCCAAATCAACCCGCTCGAAAGTCAAGCGGTCGTTTCGCTCGAAAAAGCGCGAGTCTGGTGTCTACGCAGCGACAGAGGCAGCTCGATTGCAAAGACTCAATCAGAAGCTTCAACATGTAATAGGAAAAGACCGGGATGGAGACATGAAAGTTGACTTAATACAGGAAAATCCAGAGGATCTAGGTTGGTGTTGGTTCGCACACTTTGGTCTGCTGGACCCCGACGATATCACCCTGGATAACCTTTCTTCCCTCCATTACGATCTGTATATCTGGAGGGGGTCTACACTCCTGAATTCTATGTTTTCTACTCAGAATGCATAGCTTTACTCTTTTATGGACTCCAGTCATTGACAACTCTCACCACTACTAGCACATGTCGCTTCCACGTCCGATGAACACACACCCGACGCAGGTTCGATCCTACCTGATCCTTTTTTGCAATTGTTTACCCTTACATCAGATTCTATGCAAGTGGACTCTGAGCCACGATCAGAACGCATATCAACGCATGGACCCCGTAATTCAAGGAGAGAGGAATGGAGGAAGTCAAAGGGCATGGTACCTCGTCCTGTCAGGCGTGGGATGAACCGACAGGGTGGTGTAGCTGCTAGACGGAAAGCTGGTCGTCCAAGCAGGCGACGATAAGGACCATTATAATATTTGAATTTTATATTTGATCATCATCATTGCATTTGCTATACATCAATTTGATGAATAAAACGAAGGGTTTCGAGCATCGTGAGTCCCGAAATGAACAAATCAAGCCATGTCTTCATCTGAGATATCCTTCATGGGTGTCGAGTCCTGTTCGTACGATCCTAGACTGAAGCCGCTCTTAGAAGCCGGAGAGTCGTAATCCGGTGTTCTAAAGGGAATTATTGAACTGATGCATCATGTATGGACAGCAACTCACTGGTATTCGGTCATTGTGATGTGCTCGGTCGTAACGTGGACCTCTGGACGAGGGCCCTGAGATTTCTCCCGCCTTGACACAGTGCCAGCTATGCATTTGGTGATCTTGGTGGTTTGCGGGACATGGGTCATATCATGAACATATGCTTCGGTCACGCTGAATTCCATTAGACGAACGACTGCACGACACGAAGCGATTGCACTAAACGAGAAAATTGGTTAGATCTCAGAAGTAGAAGAATTTATTCTTCACGCACGTTATCATCGCAGCTGGAACCTGATAATGTAAACATTCCAGTTCTCAGTCGGAAGAGAGCGCGATCAATCTCACCGTAGCAACTCTGTTTCAGTGAATCAGACATGGCTCCTCATCAATGAGATGATGGCAACTTACACGTTCATGATCGCTTAAAATCGAAGATCAACAAAGATCAGAAAAAATGCAAAGTGCAAAGAAATCGGCTCACTGTTCAGGTTCAAGACATTGAGGACCTGTATGAGTTGTTCGGTAAATTTTCTGCTATACAGAGTACTGAAACCCACCGCCGGGATACAATTCATCGTAAATGAGATCAGGAAGTACACGAGTCCATCATGAAATAGCAATTTCCACAGATCCGTGCGGGCTGTATGTTTCCTGTGCAATGCTGCGGCAGTGAATGACAAAATTATGAAGTCGAAGACCATCGCTTCAGAAGTAGCGTTAGTCTTACTCAACATCAAGATTAAAAAATGATGGTTTACTGAAGAAGAAAACAGTGTTAAGTAGCTTTGGGCTCGTTTGTACAACAACACACGCATGGGATTCCGAGTTCCATTCTGCGACAACGATGACCATTGTCCTGTAGAGAAGGGTCCAATGTGCTAGGCAAAGTGCACCAAGGACAGTCACAACTTCTTTTTTGCGATTCCAGAGAGCAATACTTATGGAGTTGCAAATTAGTTGATCAGTCCCCGCTGGATCGATGGTTAAGGTATAGCTACAGAAGCAGTACTCACGTTCTTAGCATGAGTGAAGTAGATGCGCATCCAATCGTCATATTCCCTGCCCACTGATAAGAGGCATGACTCAGATGAGAACATAAAGAGATGCAATGTCACTTACTGAGTTGAAAGTGAATAAGGCCTGAAATGGGAAAGACACAAGTTGAGCAGGAACATTTGTGTTTTATGACATACACTACCTACACGGCAGTTGATCTTTGACCCCTCGGGAATTAGTATATCATAAAGAGGAGCGAGCACCCACTTGGGTAGTGACGGCCAGTGAAATTATCCTGGTAGTTGACAGTCAGAAGACTCCTCGCAGAAGGGGTTCAGGCTTAACTTACAATCCAATGAACGAAAATAGCATGCAATAACGACAGAGGAAGTAGAACACTCAACACAGGTTTAAAACTCATAGCATAGAAGGACGTCAACAAACTCACCCTGTCAATTTCAGTATGAGCTGTTTCAAGTAATGCTTAAGAATTGTCAAATTGCTCACCAAAGGCCAATGTAAAGAACGACGACCGGTAATAAATGACCACTCGAAAGTCATCTGGATTATTAGTTCCCAAAGGTAGATGCCAAAGAGAACGAAAAGTAGTTTCTCAAACACAACTAAATGCAAGACGAAGCAGTGAGTAACATTGTCAGATATCGCTGAGTGAATGGGATGCATGTACCTGCATCTTTCACGATCTCCTGTGGATATGACCAGTTGACCATTGGGATTGCGACTCGTCGCCTACAACGACAGATGCAGGTAGAAAAACCCTTTGAGTATTCGAGTGGGTACAAAAGAACATCTGATGGTGGTCTCTTCCCTTTAAAGGTCCGGCGGTAGGGAGAATCTTCTCCACATTTACACCTGAAGATGATCTCCTTCTGGCCAATCAATCATGCTTTGGGGATATGATGATGGTTTCGTGTTGGGTAAATTGGTCATTTTGTTAATTCCGGCCGATTTATTCACCAATCAAACACCGCGAAGAGGCCAATGAATCTGCTGATTGACATTTGAGGGACGTCTAGTGGCGAAACAGAATGTCGACCAGCCTATCAGACGTGACACTGATGTAAAGAAAATTAAGAACAAGAATATCATAATATGAACTATGCTTACAAAAGTAAAGTGCACGGACTTAGTTCGAGCGATAGATATGAAGGGTGAGCGCACACTAAATTTGCCATAGGGGCAAGAGAAGTCGTATACGTAACATACCTGAACCTAAAAATAGAATTGTAATGCCTAACAGAGGTGCTGAATCACACGACATATTAGTGAGAGATATAACATTCACAAAGAACCCTCTAGAGGGATCCAGAGAGGGATCAATTGAAATTTGCGGTCTTCCAGGGGTCTCAGGGGATTTTTTGATTGAACTTCTCGGATGAAACCATAATTAATGAATCACTAGAAACATCTTAGCGCAATGAATATGGGATGAAAGAACTAGAAAACAGGGAAATTAACTACACCACACAACTACATTACCATCAGCTCCTCCGCTCAAAAGCCATGGTTGCTTATTGCACCATCTAACCTGCAATACGCCCAACCCTTCTGAGACTTGGTGTCCTCGTAGAATTTTAAGTGGGACAATGAGAGGATCGGTGAGAAGATCGTTATAAACTCTTGCATGAAATATTTGGATTGATCCGTCATCCGAGGAGGACGCAAATAGTGGATATGTCGGGTGGAAGTGGACAGAACGAATGGCACGCGTGTGATATCTGACTAGTATGAGGGTCCATTCAAAATAGAATGATGTGCCATACCTCAAGACTTTGTACGGTTTCTCGCTCAGGTCTAGATCAAACCAACACAGTTTCCGATCGTAACCTCCTACAATAAGGTGATCCCCTGAGGTGTGGATGTCCATGGATGAGATCCATTTGATGCCTGGAGTCAAAGTTTTGAGGAGTTGTTGTTCGGCTAAGTTGTAGATACGGATATACTGCTGAGTCTATCCGAAAAGGTTCAAGTCAATTGAAGGAGAAATTGGGATTTACTCACAGCGACAAAGAAGTGTGGTTTAGTTGGGTGGAATAATACTGCTTGGATAGAACCCTTAACTTTCTTGAAGGGTGCCTGAGAATGTCTTCGAGAAACCTGGTGTATCCAGACACCACTATTAGAACCACCAGCAGCTGGTCAGGAAATTAGCTAGGAACTGATAGGATTTTATGCTCGAACTCACAAACTGAGGCTAGGTAATCCCCGCGGCGGTGCCAAGCAATCTGAGATGGCGATCTTGAAGCTGGTGGTAGATGGATAGAGAGAAGAGACCCATCAACTGACCCATCAACTAACGATGATGATTCCCATTTGACTGGAGATGGTGCTGTCGGAGGAGGAGGGAGTCTTGTAGGCGCAAGAAGAGACACCGTTAGAGAATAGACAGGTTCAGGTAGGTTTGGAGGAACAAGGAAATGTAGGTCTTCGTCACTGAATAATCTGATATAAGAGGCCAGGCTGACACAGATTCAATAAAATGACTTACACCCCGACGACGAAGTAAGAAACGTCTGTCCTTGGACACCAATCAATGACGTTAATTTTGCCATCAAATGACCATCGTTTCACTTCGTGCCCAACATTAACTTCCCATAAACTGACTACCCCTCCTTCGTCGCCACTTACTGCCCAGGTTCCCTCTGGACTCACTCCCAAGCAACGAGCCTGTCCTTTTGCATGACTGAAGGTCAAACTTTGATAGTTGGGGAAGGGTTTGAGGGTATTGGGGCTTGGCAGCTTGGGGATTAACGATTGGGGATCGATGTTAAGCTTTACCCTTTGCACACGAGGGGCAAGATATAGGTCTAGCTGGCGGCTGAATCGTTCTTTGATGAAGTTATCATACGCAGGAACCTGGCGAAGAGAAGTGTATTTTTGAGGAAGATAATCACGTTCTCGATCTTCTGGATCCTTGTCTTCCCATTCTTTCCGTTCTTCTTCCGTCGGAAGGTATTCCTCAGGAGGATTATAGGACTCGTAGTTGGTAGGAGGGCGTAATTTTGGGGGAGGTAGCGGAGGTTGTTGGAGACTAGAGGGTTGGTCAGACCAGATGGCGTATACGTCGACTTTGTTCGTCGTTTTGGGCTTGTGTGGCAAGATTCTGCCTTGTCTAATGGCACGTACGATTTTCATGACCTTTTGGAACGTCAAGTAACAAGAAAGAGCAGCAATTGATAGACAGACTTTTTGTTTCTCCCATTTACTCGGAATAAATCGACGCTTCGGTTCTGGGACAGCAGACAGAGGCATGATTTCCTCCTTACCCTTGCCGGTGAACCATTCTACCATGGGTTCATATGGATCGTAATTGGCGTCGGGATTTTCGTTTTGATAAAGTCGTCTGATAATATCCAGCTCTTCATCAGTAAGCGGCTTGTCTGTTTGAAGATTTTTGTCGAAGGCTGATATCCTGTGAACAGATACAAATTTCAATCTCATTTTCACTTAACATGAATATGACCACTAGAGCGCACCAAGAATCAGGGTTTTCTACCGTGGACAAGAATTTGTCCAGCTCATCTCCTTGTGCAGGTCTGAGTACCTTCTTGCCGTTAATATCGTAGCCGATATGCGGCAAGTCGTCATACCAATGCATCGGAATATTGCCGACACGGTTTGGATCCTACATCGGGCTAGACAAGCTGGTTTGAGAGTAGACTAGAGAAAGGCGTACATCTTCTGTTGAGGAGTCGGAATCATATTCCGGATCTATGTCAGGGTATTCAACTTTTTTTTGGCCCGTGATGTTGGAAATGACCGTCTTTGCTATCGGAAAAATGTGCAACGAAGTGTCAGAGTCTGAAGAGCCTGAATTAACTGCAGACTCCTCTGTATCTTCACTGTTTTCGTCTTCGCTGCTGAGCTCCTCCTCATTGTAGTCCTCGTCTTCGTCTGAGTCACTGTCCGGATCAATCTCAGGAAACTCGTCAGCTTCGCCGCCGTCTGAGTTGATCTCGTCAGCATCCTCTTCGTCCGTCAGCATTTCAAGTTGGACGGGAGCTGGAGCGGGGAAGACTTCTCGTTCCTGGTCTGCCTGTTTTCGCTTTTTGCCCCGAGCACCATCCATCTTCGGTCACAGAAATCTGAAAAAGTTGATCGCGTCTGAAAGTGGTTTTCACGTGATCGAGTATTTGGCGCTCGCTGAACCTTCCAAGCAAATTGCTTTCGTTCTCATACGTGAATTTCATGGTTAATTACGGAGGAGGTCTGTGTTTTTGTGATTGGATGTATATTCAAGAGCACTGAAAATTTGGCAGATGAGGTGTCTGCTTTGGTTGTTGATATTGGCACTTCTTCAGTGCGAGCAGGCTATGCCGGAGATGATACTCCAAGAGCTATCATCCCAACCTCCTATGGCTTTTTGCCTACAGAAACTGAGCTTCTCATGAGCAACGAGAATGATGCCTCTAACAGACCAAGACCCGCGGAGCTTTACATTGGTCAGTCAGGTCCTTCGTTATGGAGACCCAACATGGAAGTAGGAAACCCCTTCCAGGACGGTTTAAGTGAGTTGGAAGTGCCTCATAATAATTTTGACTGTGGTATCAATTTTAGAGCTTAGTAAACGACTTCAGTCCTATCAAACCTCTGGTCGACCACGCCATTTCGCATGTCATGCGCTGTAACCCCTCTGACCATCCCATCCTCGTAACTGAACCTACATGGAACACGCAACCGTGCCGAGAAAGGATGGCTGAAATTATGTTCGAAGAATTCGACGTTCCAGCTTTCTACATCGCCAACACTGGCGTACTAAACGCGTATATACTTCCAAGTCCTCTCTTCCAGGTATTTCAAATCAATATGGCATTTTAGGTTTGCCGCCGGGAAAGGTACTGCATTCGTCATCGACGTTGGTCAATCAACGGCTAGCGTCACACCTGTCGTAGATGGCTTTGTTTTGCGTAAAGGCAAGCACTGCAGTGGTTAAGGATACCAGTCCACCTAATACTATGTAGGTTTGGTCTATTCTTCCTTACCAAAGCTTGTTCGCGCCAATGCTCGCCATATCCTCGTCAATCCCACACAGCATCGACAGGGAATTGAGCTTTTTCCACACCAATTGATTGAATCAAAATTTGTGAGTGGAACATGCACAAGAATCTCATGTCTTGTAACTTCGGGTTCAGGCAGTGGACCCAAATATGCCACCCCGCTTTACAGTTCGGAAAAATAGACTGGCAAGCACTACGGCGACTTGGGAAAATTGGGCAGAGGAGAGGGAGATAGACGAATGGATCCAGAATTGTGCCGCTGTATTGGATCAAGGATGGAATGACACGTAAGCATAAAATCCGACTGCGTTTATAACCTTTCCAATAGCCCATATTTTCTACAGTGCTGCTCAGGCCCGTCCTCCACGTCAGTACGAATTCCCTACAGGTTTCAACAGCTACTTTGGCATGGAGCGGTACCAAGTCGGAGAACAGCTCTTCTGGTACACACCAGCTCTTGTTGTATGTGTCCCTCCGAATTTATTGTATCCAATTCGTCCAAAGCTCGCTAATGTTTCAGGCTTCGAATTCGAACCTACCGAAACACATACCAGCGTTGATCACTGATTCTCTTCGCGCTTGTGATCCTGAACTTCGCCAAGTTTTGATGGGCAATGTTGTTCTCACGGGTGGTGGAAGTCAATTCTCTGGGTTTGCAGATCGACTAAACAACGAACTCACAAGATCGTTTCCCCACGTAAGAGTGACAAATTCCTTGTTCTATCTTGCGAGTGACGTGGTTTTAGGTCAAAATCAATGCCCCCGGTAATCCTATTGAGAGGAGATATGGTGCTTGGCTCGGTGGTAGTATTCTAGCTAGCTTGGGTACTTTTCATCAATTGTGGATCAGCAAAGAAGAATGGCAGGTATGCGCATCTTTTTTTCTTTGAAACCAGAGCATCATTCTCATGTACCTTTCAGGAGCACGGCAAAGCAATTGTTAGTCACCGGTGTAGATAGACTCAAACGAATACTAGGAATACCTTTTGACATTGCATAATATCACACCATTTTTTCGAGTAACAGTAGCGCGACTCTAGGCGAAATGGAGGTACGGAATCGCTCTTCATTCAAGTATCGCTGCTCACAATACTGTGAAAACACTGGATACATTTGACAAGCCAACCGCATAAAACGGATGGAGTGAGTATGAATAATTGGGTACCAGTCAAAGGGACAAATTTAATTAAAAAAAAACAGAAAAGAAAAGACAAGAAGCTGGGTAAGGAACTAAGGAATGATTGATTGGATTTGAGGACCAATCTTCAAAGGTATACACATACAGAACCTTATTTCTTTTCTTTTCTTTATCTGCAGTAATCTTGGGAAATTAAAGAAAAAAGGGAATCAGCTCGCAGCCATTGGGGGAGAAATATGACGACAGTCATTCATGTCCTTGTCTCGCAAATGTTTTGTTACATATATCAAAAAGCATCAACGACTTCACGCCTTCCACGAGCATCCAAAAGCCCCCCAATGGCCTTACGACGGATGCGGGTTGCAAAGTTCTTGGGGCCAAGTTCATCAGCACTCGGAGGCGGCCCGCGGGGCTGCCTGGTTGGCTGGCTAACCACCCTGTGGCTAACAACGGACACGGCGGGGTACTGCTCAGGAGAGGCCGAAGAGGGACGGCCAATCCCAAGGCCTTCGTATAATTTCTTGGATGCTTCCTCGCGCAGCGAGAGAGGTATCTCATTGGAAGATGTAGAAGATCGAGGGGTGGTGGGAGAAGAATGAGTTTTGCCAGAGGAAGAAGAGGAGTCAGCATCACCATCTTCATCAATGTCAATGACGGTGACAGTGGGAAGAGATTGGGAGACAGCAGGGCTCAGATGTAAGGGTTGAGGACGCGACCTTGCGTTGCTAACAGTATCGCAGCCAGGAAGAGCAGACCACTCATCATCAGGAGCGGTAACCTTAACGATGGGGGAAGAGACAGCACGATTTCCAGTGAGGACAGAGTTGGACCCATTCCGTCTCCAGGATGAAACGGAGTCAGACTTGGAGGACGGATGGAAATTGTTTGAAGGAAGATTGCCAAGGGAAGTACCTCCGCTGATGACAGTGGTAGAATTTGGGATTGGAGGCAGTGCAGCATTCTCATGATCAGGGAAGTGAGCTACATTTGAAGCATTGAGGCTGGCAGAACGACTTCCAAATCGTCCACCCAAAGCGGCAGTCATGGGAACTTGATCGGCAGAAGCAGGCGCAGGACCTAAACCGAGTTGGGCCCTCAATTGCTCAGCCTGATTAGGTCTACGAGACTGAGTAGGCCTTTGATCAAAAGTAAGGCTGATTGAATCTGTGGTAGCTGGGGGTTGATGGATGTGCTGTGGATACCTGACCTGATTGCGATACTGCTGTTGCTGTTGCTGTTGCTGCTGACGCTGTGCCTCGGCTATCAATTCAGCCTGATATTGCTGATTCTGGAAGGCCTGCACCTTTACGGTGTGAAAAGAGTGATGAGATGACAGAACAATGGGAAACCTACCTGAATCCTCATCATCTCGAGCTGGAGCATTTGCATAGACATAGCCTGGGATTGGACGTGAGGAGACATTGTGCCGGGATGAGAAAAACCAAGGTTGATGCGATCGAGGTATTGAGCTTGCTGGCGAGGAAGATGGGAGTTGCCGTCGACGGCTGCGGTCCTTGGAGGGTTTCTGTAGTTGAAGAGGTGGTGTGGCATTTCCGGAAGCTGATTGCTGTCCTCTTCAGGGAAAACGTTGGTGGAGTGCGGCTGGGTTGGAAAGCGATTGGCAGGGAATGTAGTTGCAGCGGGGGCGGATGTATGGGGGGCACTAGCAGAGACAGAGCGGACACCGCCTGTACGGAGCCCGTTAAGGAGCGAGGCACGGTGGCTGGACGACATGAGAAATAATGGCTGGGTGCTGATCCAAGGGGAGAAAAAGGATTACTGGAGGAGGGTGAGTGGGAGAGGATGGATGAGTAGAAAGGCAACACACATGAGCTACAAAAGAAGAAAAGAAGAGAGAAAGCGTATATTTTTTTTGAATAGCGAGATAGAAAGTAGAAGAGAGAACGGAATCATCACAGGTCACAGCCTACGTCACAGGTGTTTCTTGGCGCTGGCGCGGACTCGCCCATCAAAAACGACACTCCGGATCACTCTCTGCGCGCGATGGAACGGATTCAGCTGCGTCTGTCCCCAGTCAGTCCCGCCCGGACCACCCAGCCGCCGACACTGACCTTCACATACAGCTCCCACACATCCATGAAGAACCCTCGGATCCCCTCGTCATTCCTCGCCTCGTGTAGCAACACAAATTTCACATCTATCAAACACATCAGCATCACAGTCGCATCTCCGTCTCCATGCATACTCCCGGGTGTAACAAACGCAGACACCGTCCATTCGTTGAATCTGTCGACTGCTCGGAGATACCTGTTCCATGCTGACAATCAACCCCGGGCAGCGGAACATACACACACACACATTGGGTTTTCTTTGCGGACAACATCTTCAATCACATCCAGACTCGCATTCGCAATCATCTGGATCACGTGTCTGTCCTGTCCACCACCCATCCTCGTGCCACTCCCAGAGTGCTGCATTGCGCTCGATGCCCCCGACAGGGCCGTCAGTGTCCCTGCAAACGCCGATGTCGACCATATCGGCAGGCTAGCAGCCAACGGCGATGTCGCTGTCGTTGCTGGCTTAGTCGAATAATGCGCGAGCGAGTAGATAGGTGTGTCCGACGGCGAAAGAATGAAGAGGTGGTGGGACATGTTTAGAACGACGTCAACAACAACAAATATCTCTCTGGCCTCCCTTCTCATGTCCTCTTTTTTCCGCCCTCTTCTCCGCTCCAGAATCTGCCAGCTGCCGAGGAGACACACACAACATAAGCCTTTCTTTGCCACTCCTTACTCGAGGCCATTTTTCACCACTTCCAAACTCCGCTACCACCGTTCCAACTTTTTCGATCAAATTCCAACAAGTTATGTTTTCTGGGGAATTCTCGGTCTCAACGGCGCCGTCTTCTGCCTCTGGCAGGCTGCTCAAGGCCGCGCCGTATGTCTGTTCCTTTCCTTCTCCTCTCTGCTGCTCAACCTCCTCAGAAACTAGAGAGGGATCCTTCTGCACTTGTGTGGATGTATCAGAACTTTACCAACAGCATCGTCAACCTGAGAAATGGAAGATTGTCCGTTTTCTCCTATCATCTCCAATGCCTGTGCTTATCCCTACCACCAGTTGGACTATCGTCACATCCACTTTTTCGCACCAGGATGTTGGCCATATCTTCTTCAACATGTTCACTTTCTACTTCTTGGGACGATACCTTATAGAGGGCATGGGAAACCGCCAATTTCTCTTTTTGTATCTGGGAGGTATGTCGTTGCACCTCCCTGAAGACCCATCTCACCCCCTTCCAAAGGTGGCATTGTCGCCTCCCTCACATCGATGGCATACGCTCATATCATCAAACACCGTGACCGACCTTCTCATGGCGCAAGTGGTACGCTATGAGCTATCCATTTAGCCCAATTACAATTTCATCTAGGTGCCATATATTCTACCCTCTCTGTCCTTGGATGTGCCGCCCCAAGAATGACAATGCTTTTGTACGGTCTCATCCCTATCCCGGCCTGGTTATTTGTATCAGGTGTCTTCGCCTGGGATTCATATCACACCCTCAAGGATTCTGTGGGTAGCTATATTCATGTCGTTAGCGATGATGTTTACAATCCCACGTTAGAGCGGCACGACGGACTCTGTGGGGCACATTGGGGGCCTCTTATTTGGTGTGGGTTACTATCTCACCCGTCGCTCCCGTATCTTTTAAACGAAATTGGATATGCATCCTATACAACCCAAATGCTCACCGCTCACAACAATTCTCGATCACAATAATATTATATCATTAAACATATAAACATGGTCATATTATTTGGGTATCGCAGTACTCAAACCAATTGAATGATATCAACATGTAGAAATTTTGAATGCAATCAATTCATATCAAATCGTGATTATAATTCGATCAGCTTCTGTTCGGCGTGCTAGTACGGATGTCAAGCCTTCGGATCTCCTTCTCAAGTCTATCAAAACCCGAGTTTTCGCTGAATGCAGTCATACCACGTGTGCCGTGCTTGTCAAACAAGTAGGTCAACAGGTTTTTCTTGTCATCTGCTAATCCGTCGAGAAGCGCAAATAGATGTGTTTCATCACGAAGGACAAGTTGAGCGGCGATGATGGAAACTGCAGCAGATTCGCGGATGGTCAACGAAGATATGTTATTCAATGCCTAATGACACCTGATTAGCTTTCTTTCAAGGAGGTCCACGATAAAAGCCCTTACTGAGATAAGGGTTGTCTTCATCCTAGGTAGCTCCTCTTCTGCAACCTCTGCCGGAAGCCTCAGGATGAACTTGGCAAGGGCAACTAGACCAAACGCATAGGTAGCAGCTTTGACTTCATGATCTGCTTCTGAAGGAGGCTCAGTCACATAAAATTCTTTGAGACTTGCATGCATGGTTGTCAGTCCGTAAACTGGCTCCAGTTTTGTTGTTAATATGTTTCGGATGGCATTGCTTGCCTCAAGAATCTTCAAACAGCCTGAGTTTGTCTCCCTGCGTTGAGAGAAGATTGAGCTATACCTACATTCATTTTATTTGAATATCGAATGCGAAAAAGCATGGAAAATATTTCAGCTTCTTTGCCTTCAAGATGTTCCAATTGATTTTCAATAATGGCATAGACTGCAATGAGTCCAGTCTCAAGCATGTCACCATCCTGTCCTTCATAAGCTTCAAATGCATACGAATCAAATTGGGAAGGAGAAACCTTTTCGGGGGTCAAAGCCTCTACCATTGCCTTCAAAAGCCTATCAAGATTCTTATTCTTCTCCCAGACATCGCAATGCAGAGATGGCAACGATTGAGATGAGTCAAAGGATATTGGACTGGATGGATCATTCAAGGGGCTCATAGGAGGCGATATGATCGTGACAGGGTTCTGCAGGGACAATCCAGCGATCTTGTAAAAAGTCGTAATGTTCGCAGAACCAGCCAAGAGTTCGGTGATGCAACCCTCAATCACGGAAGACGGATCGTCAGGGAGGATTGTTCCATGTCTCATCACGATACCTTCGTTTCATAAGACTGGGAGATACACGTAGAGAGTACGACTTTACTCACCTGCCTTACGCTTCGGCCACCAACTCTCTTGCTTAGCATCCTGTAATACGTCCATCAAGGACGTTCGTCCAGAGTTAGCGGGACTATCCTGAAACATGGCGGCTTGCTTCAAGATCTGGGCTGTATTGCTTGATGGGGTCGCAGGGAGTCGTGATGGCTTGATGAATTGCCGGTCCAGTAATAGAGATGGAGGAAGGGATGGATGAGGAATGTTTTCAACATCCGGGTCAACTAACTCGAGCAGCCTTTCCGCCGCACTCTCCGCTTGCTCTGCCCGCGCTTTCATGGCATCCTCAACAACTGGCTGATCCGCGTTTACAATGGAACCCGAAGAATGAGCATTGGAGACAGAAGGTGCAGAAGTGACAATAGGGTTTGAACTATTTGACCGGGGCGACCGTGATTCGGGCGGCGTCAAAGGTTTCCTGACAGGTGAACAAAAAGTCCGGGAGGGGTTGGATAGCGGCAGTATATTGGTGGATAGATCGTAGTCGGATTCGTCGTCAAGTGGTATAGGTACAGACTGGGCAAGGAGTAAAGATTCGTCTTCATTGCTCATTTGAGGGAACAGACTCGAAGCACGGGGAGGAGCATGACGAGTCAGTCTACTCGTTACCCGAGGTGTTGGGGAAGTATGCAGCGGGGACGTAGGCGGAGAAACGGGTAAAGCTACTTGCACTGCTCGTCGCTGTGTTCCTCGGGATGATATACTGTTAGATCCACTGGATCGTCGTCCTGTTGTCATGTCTGGCAGCGAGAGGGGACAACTTCCTCTGCCAGAACTACCTGAGGAAGATCGCCTGTGGGCCGAAAGAGTAGGAGTGGTTCCACTTCCTCTAGTTGGAGCAGGCGGGCGAACGCTGGGAGGGGATGAAGAAAGGCGAAGAGGAGAGATTGGACGAGCATTGTCTGTTCGCGAGATGGAGGAACTTGGTGACCCAGAACGATGTCGACCCGATAAATTGTGAGAGGCAGAGGTTGCCTGATGATACAACGTCGGAGGAGCAGTAGCAATGGCTTTGGCTTTTGCACGACTGGCTGCGATGGCAGCTGCGACACTTCCTTTCTTAATAGTTTTCGGAGTGATAGATGGAATGTTCTCCTGTTGATCTAAGTTTGGGCAGACCTTTTCTAGCTGCCTTCGGTTGGCTGAGTCCAAAGATTCCAAGATGGCGGCACCATTTGCAGGCCAAATCCTATGAAACTTCCAAAAAACCTTTCTGGCTACCTCGCGGACAGCAGGACTTGTATCTGCGATAGCTCTACGTATGCATTTATCGAGCACCTCCAAAGAGCCTGAAGTCTCAATAGCGTTTTTGGCACGCCGTCCATGGACTTCCAGATAGGTTTTGACATGACCAACTGTGAAGGCACGAGCCTGAACGGCTTTCTCTTGTAGAGTTGTCCACAAAAGGGTGATTATAATCTTGGGCTGTGAGGACGAGTGCGTTAAAATGCTTGTCACAGTTGTTTGGGACTGCTGTGCCGTGATTTTCTTTGTCAAGTTTGCCATCTTGAGTAAATTACTCAAAAGCAAGTCACAAAATGGCTCCAAACCCGCCCCAAGACCGATTGCTAGTTCGGAATAGAGTAGACATGTATTCACCGCCACAGTCGTTCGTAGACTAGTAAGCTAGAATCAAGTTTTAATGAAGTCAAATATCGCATGCATCAGGCCTCACTGTTTTCAAAGTCCATTGCATGAATCCATCTTTGAGCGATGCCAGGAATACATCTGGATACCGCAGATGCACATCACCTTTCAACATTCCGCGAACCCATTGGATGCCTTGGTCACGAGCGGCCCAGTTATGTTCTGTTTCCTTTCCCTAGTCAAAAGAAGTTATCAGGGTCTCGAGAGCTTATATCTTCTCCTGACTTACTTCGAAAGGTTTTGCCATGGCAAGAAACTCATTCTCGAGATCACGACTAGAAGCGATCTAGAATTCTTGAATTATTTAATCGACAGTGTCTGCGCATGGTCGCTCACATAAACCGTCTGAACTTCGGGAAATTCATTCGCGGTGGAAGCAGAAAAGGCATTTGGGGCAGGCGGTGACGAATTCGCTATATCCGTATGATTTGTAGTTCTAGATGACGGCCTGGAAGAAGATTTGGATGGCTCTCTTTTATGCATATCATAACTGGTACTTCGAGACGGCGCAAAACTAGCCTGGGAGCTGCCTTGACTATGTAGGAGCTTGCCTTGAAGCATCAAACTAGGAGGAATATATTCCCGCTTCGTCGCGGCAGCATCCCCATCCTCGGAGCCTTCGTAACTTTGAGGATTGCCATTTACAGTGGATGCCCCGAGTATTTTGGAAAGCACGCCATCCATGATAGACTTGCGGACCCCCTTCTTAGTCATCTCCTTCTTAAGATCAGCCCGTGCAGCGTCTGACACCCCAGGGCCTGTGAAAAGCTCGACCACTGACGTACGTGAACAGTCACGAACGTGAGGATCAGTGTCTTCCAGACAATCAACAAGAAGCGGGAGATATGGGCGAAGTGGAAAATGTGGGTGGTAACGTCGAATTGAAACTAGAATCAGAATCGACTATGGGAAGTCAGGAGAATACCTGGATGTGTTGGAGAATTTCGTACCTGTTCCCTTATCTTCCAAACCTTGTTGACGAGACCCAAATCCTTGAACAAACGCTCGAAAATCATACTAGGGGATTCTGGCCCCTTTCCTTCCCTCGATCGCGCCACAGAGGATCCCGCTCTAAATGTGTATCCTCCGATTAGTGTGACTGAATCACATGCTTTGACTTGCACGCGATCTTTGTCGCCCAGGCGTTCCAAGATCAGAGGGAGGAGAGTGATTAAAACGATTCGAAGGGTCGAGACATCGACCACACCTAGAAACAATTTGGTACTTAAACTTGGGTTTCAGAATAGTGAGCTTGCGCACCATTTTGAACAGGAGTTATGATGAGTGGAAGGAGGGGAGGTAGGGCAGAGATAGTGGCAGTGGTGAGATGTTGGTTTGAACTTCGAAGGCAATTTCTGAATATACTCAGGAAGGTATCCGCGTTCTGGATCTAGTGAATGAAACCAGCAATCATGAGACTGTTGTTACTTTAATCTCACCAGCGTACCTCAACACCAGACTCGAATTGAGCTTGCAGCTTCGTCAGCGCATCGACCTTAACATCGATCTCTTTTACTTCCTAGTTGGTCTCATGCAAGCCAAAGAGCGAGGCATTGGCACTTACCGTTACTTTTGCATTGATTGACGAGCTTCTCAAGGATGCCCTCTGAGCCCATAGCGTGGAACGAAAGTTGGAGGAAGGACGAAGTCACAGATTATATAAACTTAGTACACAAAGACCAACTGATGGTCAACCGGCATCTTGTTTCAAAGCGCCGGAAGACCGATCAAGGAACCTGTAAATCTGGGAGGACCTCACGTTGGAGGAATTATTGTTTTACATAAACTAGGTAATGATGGCAGTCAACATTGATTTTCATGAGCCGATATCGACTCCGAATGTTTATCAGAATGCCCCAATGATCGACCAGGCTGTATAACGTCTCTAATTTTCTGTTTCTATGGACCATATTCAATGATTGGAATAAGAGGATTTATAGACCCCTACCAAGACTTTGAGTTCGGGAAAACCGCCTTCAGTTTTACGATCCCAGACGAGCTTCTGTTCGTCTCCGGTTGTGAGCCAGACTCGGAACCTGCCTGCAGTATCTTCGGCATTCAGAGGGAAGAGTGTGATTGAAGCTATGGTAGGGGGAGGGAAGGACAGGAAAAGCTCTGTTTGGATCCATGTAGCTCGGTGTAGCCTACGTGAGACAAAAGTCAGTGAGGTATTCAGGGAATAAATAGGCAGTAGTCGGACCATCGACACTTCAGAGGGGACTTCAGTTTGTGTTTTTCTCAGAGAAGACAATTACAAACCCGGTCACAGAACTCGATCGAAACTGTTGTTCCTTCCAGCCGCGGGGACATCAAAAAAGTGCAGGAACTGGATGAGTACTGGATGAGTATGTTCCTAGTCACGTGTCACTATTTTTTGTTTCTGTATTTTGAATTCCGCAACAAGCGGACCAATGTTAAGAACAGGAGGGCCCAATCAGTGCCTAATGTCAGGGTTGTATCTACAGGAGGCATGTGGTCAAAGGCATAAGATAGGGACGAAGATAGGGGTGTATAGTGGTATGTTTGAAGCTGTTGACGTGTCACCATTTAGACGCGTTGTTTATTGCATATTCTCTTGCATATATTCTCTGCCATATGCCTTCCCAGTCTATCTCGGACACTACAATGCCCGAAATACAAAAGTGGCCTGTTCATGGTTTGTCCTTGCTTAATATGGGTTTTCCTTGAAATATCAACTGTTTTGGGCGCTGCAGTTGAAGTTCGGCTGAAACCTCGAGCATCTGCCCGCTTCGATACGGTTCGCAAATTTGTCCAGACATTTGTCAGGTCCCACGATAGGCTAGGAATTCCTTCTGTACTCGAAGGGTGGCACAACATACCTGAATTATCGTCGTCTGTCGAAAACATCAATATATGCGAATCATCCTGTACAAAACAATCTCTGTCCCTGGAAGAGATGATCCTTCATGTACACGTGTATCAACCATCCGATGGCGAATCATTCGAGGAGTTCTCAACTGGGTCAGGAGGCAAAGATGAAGACGACGAAACACTGGCTGCTAGTATCTGCGAGCTTCCAAATCGAGGCTGGGAGGGGCTCTGGAACTCCCTAATATATACTGGTGACATCAAGTTGAAGTTGCTGGATTACATCCATGCTACCCTTATTCTGAGTGATGCTAACGTTGACTGTGGGTACCATTCGAACAGTACATCCTGTATGATCAAGTTCTCAGTTTCTTCAGTCAATCTTGTTTCTTGGAATCGCGTTGTCCTCCTTCATGGTCCCCCCGGAACCGGGAAAACGTCACTATGTCGTGCTCTAGCACAGAAACTGTCCATTAGACTATCGCATCGGTAGATCTCCCGAATCTGCTGCTAGCTGGGGTTCGACCGTGTTTCTAGGTACTCGCATGCTCGTCTGCTCGAAATCAATTCCCATTCCCTGTTCTCGAAGTGGTTCTCAGAGTCCGGAAAACTCGTTCAACGCCTTTTCAATAGCATCAATGAACTGATAGAAGAGGAAGACGGCTTTGTTGTTGTCCTCATTGGTTTTGTCATCTTCCTTTAGACTAGTCATGGATTCTGTTCTGATCCATTCTAGATGAGGTGGAGTCCTTAACCGCTGCCCGAGCAGGTGCCATGGCTGGAACAGAACCTTCTGATGGGCTTCGTGTACGTGAAACGATTCTGACTCAAGCTATGATGTTCATGTACTTCCGATCAGGTTGTAAATGCTTTACTCACCCAGCTTGATAAATTGAAGCGCCGCAAGAATGTCCTCATTCTATCTACGAGCAATCTGGTCAATGCCATCGGTGAATTCATTTCATTTTATACTACTCAACAACTAACAAAGCAATAGACAGTGCCTTTGTCGACCGTGCTGACATTGTGCAGTTCATTGATCTACCTTCGAGAGAAGCGATGTATGAAATTTTGAGAACATGTCTATGTGAAGTCATTGCCAAGGGTGTCGTTGCTGCTGTTGTGAGCAGTTACTACGGTCATCTCTTTTACAACACTAACAATAACCTATAGCAAATTCCCACCTTGAAACAAGCACAGATGTTTGAGGTTGTTGCTAAGGCTGGAGATGATCATGTTTGCAAAACGAAAGATCCTCATGAAAGAGAAAAATATCTCGCTCTTCGTATCCTCAGGTTGGCTGGGCAGTGTCAGGTGAGTTCATTTGTCTTTTTATTTTGTTGCCCAGGAGACTATCTCATCAAATGACTTCAGAGCCAAAGTATGTCCGGAAGAGCATTGCGGAGATTACCTGTGCTTGCACTAGCAAGGTATTTGGGAATGGGTTCAATAACATCATGTCAGGGAGATGTTACAAATGAACTAGCTGCTGGTGCAGCTGATATTGATACATGGCTAGATGATATGGATCAAGTCATCCAAGAACAAGCCAGAGAGCGGGATCATTTGCAGCCACAGCACTGATAATCCTGCTCGGTATTCGGACGTTGGTAGTACACTGTACATGTTGGGATGAATGTACTTGGTTGGGTCAACATCCCGACAGTGATAATGATTATGCCCCGATAAGATTCTCCATCAACCTGAATGATAACTGGAACTGGATTCATGACTGTTGTTGTGGGAGTGATAGATGCGGTGCAACATCCTTCTTGTGAGGGGAGTGAGGAGTTGGATTTGGGAAAAATTCACGACGAGGTCTGAAACCGACAATTTCTTGCCATCTCTGGCGAGAAATGCGCGTGCGCTGGTGCACATCGGATAGATATACATCCTTATCCCCCCATACACGACGGCCAAGACGCTCCTTTCTTCTTTGGTGCGTTCGACCCAAAACATGATCGAGATTTATAGCAAAGGCGGCAATCTCTTCAATGTCTCGAGTCAAAATGCGAATATGAAGGTCAATATCAAACTTTTTCTCAGGCTGCGGTTGAGGTATGCTTAGGTCGTCAATGTCGACGTCGAACGCTTTGCCAATATTTCGAAGATCGACAGAGATTTTCTGGGAGGGAGCCGCCGGAGCTTTCACCATCGTGGGGAGCAAGGTCTGGAAGTCGTTGGAGGGTAATGGTGTCGACGCACTTTGATCATCTGACAATGTCTCCTCTGAAGGTAATGCACCAAGACGGTCTCGAACCTCAGTATAGAAATCCAGATCCATCTTTTTGTTTCGTTGTACTTTGGGCAATTTAGTAGACAACCAGCGCATCAGAGCAAGGTTTTTCCATCTATTACTATGCCCAAAAACTGAGAGGAACATCCTCCGGTTTACTGACAATCGAGGCGACGGAATCTTTTCTAACGGCACACCATCCTTGATCTGCTCCACGAGTTTCCAGTTCACTTCCCTATCCAACCTCATGACTTGAATAAGGTAGTGACGGGCAAGAACACCATGGTCTGCCTTTCCAATGTGTCTAAGGAGCATGTTGTAAGTTGTAGTATTGGGCTCGGCAAAGGGATAGGCGAATTCAGGGGGCGATGGTTCTTCTACAGGGACGTCATTATCATCGTCAAATGACGAAAAGCGGTATTGACTGGCTTGTGGCAGAGGCTGAGTGAGAACTTCAAATGCTTGGACAAGCTTTGAGATGTCACCAAAACGACCGAGGGTATCAATGATGGTATTAAGTGCGTGTGTTGAAAAAGGTATTATAACATGCTTTGGCGATTGGGAGTCGCCTTGAAGAAGCTCAAGGGGTGGACAGTCCGGATTAGACAAATCAATACCATATGCCCACTTGAGTAGCTTGTCAAATCCATCCTCATCTACAGACTCTTTGAATACTCGAAGTGTCAGCTCGAGAATAGGCTGGTTGAAAGGAATGTTATATCTGCGCATATCGGACAAGAGATTATCAAGGATTTTCCGAGTTTGGGAGGCAAGACGAGGCTTGTAAGCTTTGAGGATGGGGAGGGAATGACGATGTGCGAGCGCTTGGAGGAAAAGGGCGATGGTCTTTGGCTCGGGAGTCAGACCAAGGTGAATAATTTCCTGATAAACCTGGAGGGAGCCTATAAAATGGCCAACGGCGGCGAACTGCTTGAGAACATGATGATAATCGTCGAGAGACGGAAGAGATCCAAGAGCACGAATGTTGCCGATAATGGTTTGAAATCTGCCTTCATGCATGTGGGGTCTTTCTGGCTTGCGACCCTCCAGGAGATGCTTTGCGGCCAGAATCCGAAGGACAGCAGGCTCGAGAGAGCAGCGACGTAGGACTTGTTGATGTAGCTCGAGGGGAAGCGAACTGGGGTTAAAGAAATTTACGAAGTTGGTGTAGTATGTGTAGATGCGGGAGGGGTCACATGTGGACCACAGGGCACGACGCAGTGATTTTATTCGACTCTGAAGAAAATTGTCTTCTGCTGGAGGAAGGTAGTCGACATGATGAACGAGGGAAGAGGAGGGTTGTCTGCGAGAGGAGACGGCGAGGAGCGGTGGCCGCAGTGCACTGGGGAGACGCATAGTCCGTCCAAGTCTGCTTTACTTTTTTTGTGAGCAACAGTCCACGTGATTGGCCTGGTCCGTGCGCATTTCGAAAGGGATATAGCAGAGCGTTGATCATGTGAACAACTCATACTTACCTTGATGGCACAGGCTCCTTCATGGATCCGGGTTTGTGGGCCACGGAGAACCTCCATAGCACGGCGACCATGTCCGCAGAGGGATTTTGTGGTTTGTATGTGCTTCGGCTCATGCACCGTCTCAATATTTTCCTGTCCTGCTCTGGCCACTCTGGCTGAGCAGGCTTTTTTTTATGTCGCTCCGCTTTCCTAACCCTAACCCTATTGTATCTTAATCTGGCTTAATCCAATCTAAATTTACACTTGCACTACACTTAGTTTTGTCTATTTCTCTTGTATGGCCACGCCTAACCAGAAACCTGAGTCGTCCTGGTCGCTTAAAGCTCATCCTGGCCGTGTCCGCGCTGGAGCCAGAAATAACAAGCTGAATGATCAAAAATCCAATGATGGCTCATCGGACTTGCAAAAGCCAACAATGTCTTCTACCCCTTCACATAACTCTTCAAACACAATGAGACCGAAAAATGCCTTTGGCCGTCCACTGAAAACAAATTCTACCCTCAGTACATCTCACTCTAATCCAGTAGTAGAAAACTCAGTATCCCCTACGTCATCTCGAAATCGACGGAAGAGGTCGGAAGCTCGCAGAGGCACCAAAACTCTGAAGAACAATCCACCTATCCCACAGGACAGCTTGCAACGTCCCGGTCGATCCCACAGCATTGCTCATACAGCTCCAGTCAAAGAGCCTCCTCCACACCTCGTGCCCAGGAATCCACGCACCCCCATCACCTCTTTTGATTCGAACAAGGACATTGATGCCCTTGTTGAGAGAGTCAGAGCAGTTGCCATGGCTGAGAATCGTCCTTCTACTCCAGGAAGCCACATTGATTGGGCTGGAGAGGATGACGACAGCCTGCCTGATCTTGATGACTGGGGCATTACTACAACTGATTCAAAGGCTCCAGTCATTTCGCCCATCATCATTAGTGGCCTCAAACCCCTCCCGGAATTGACCCCTTCCGCTGCTAATGATGGCGAGTCTGACACCCATGTTGTTCTATCTCCCTCTCTGCAACCCGCCGAAAATCCCGAAAACTCCACCCAGGTTACACCGACTTCTATCTCAGAAGGAGTTACAGAGCAGGATAGAGTCTCCCGATTTTGCGAAAAGGGCAAGGCTTTGATCCCAGTTGATGATGCGCAAGATCTAGATACATCTATTAACCACGCTTTGGAAGGACTTGCACAATCCATTCATGCACCCCCAGTGGCTTGCGCTGACCCGGTAAAAGAGAGTTTAGTAGCATCAATTCTCGCCCCTCAGAAAATCGTGGACTCAATTTCTACTCCCACTCAACTCAGTGTTCCGCGCCACGGACAGGAACGTGACCGCAATCATACTATGGGAAGACTTCCCAATCGAAATGGACGTGGAGGTTTCTATGGTTCTCCTCAACATCACACGCGCAATCATGCATCCTCACCTGCTTCTATACACCGTTCTGCACACTCTCGACCTATCTTGACTGGTGCTGCCATTTCTCGCCTCGCTCAAGTCGTTGGAAACACAGCTACTCCATCATCTAAGGCAACACCTACCACTAACGACTGAATCACCCCATCAACGGGCGTTCATTCACTGACCCTTCTGTCGATACCCACTTTACACAATTCATCAATGCTCACGCTACCATCTTTGTATTATTTTTTGGTTTTTCAATTTGAATTTAATGGATTACAGTTTATCTCATGACTTGGGTAACTTTCTCATTAGTCTATTCTGAATTTCCCGAACTGAAATACGATAGTTCAATACCGATAGCTTTGATAGGCTTTGCTCGACTTGAAAGCTCAGAAACAAGACCAAGGCCCAACAGTACATTTCGTATCCGGCCTTCCCAGAGCAAAGAAATATCCTAAGAATAGCCAGCTTCAGCTTTCACTTCCGCAGATGATCAAACCTGAGGGACTAACATTGCTAGTTGAAACTCGGGCCTTGAGGACACCTTGAACATCTCGTTGAGCATCCGGATGGTATATTGGTTTTGGAGGCAATTTTGGGAGTAGCTCTGCCATAACAATTCCTTCATCAGGATGTGGTCTGTGCCGCACCCAATATTCAGCACCCATGGTCCACTCGCTCTCGAAGCTATAGACGTTGAAGTCGAATCTCGTAGAAAGAGCAAGGTCTCGTGATATTTTGGCAGTATAGGCAGTTGAAATGTGCCCTAGCATCGGATTAAAGAGACAAGTCACAGTCGTCGGAGGTTGATAAATTAAAGAAGCTTGTGGCGAGTCAGAAGATGGAAGTTGAGCAGATGGAGGCGTAGCATCTGGGAGAGTTGTGAACCGCACGCCAGTCGAGACTGAAAACCAAAGGTCAGAAGAAAGGCAGGCAAGTTGTACACTTGTGATACAAACCTCCAGCACTCTTTTCCTTTGCACTGAAATAGAGCTCTGCCCCGATGGAAACTCGACCCTTTAGCCCGCCTTCGACCGAATCTTCTTCATCAACGCGTTTGACTTTAACCCGAGAGGATACTTGGCATGGTTCAGCTAGGGTACCTAGCCTGCCAAAATTATGCAATAAACGTATCCCCCACATTCCATCCTCAGCCGAATAACTATACTCGGTACACCATTTTCCGATATCATGCTGCAAGCTTAACATTACGTTGCTGACATTAGTAGTGCGGCTGTGCACATCTACTAGAGTACTCGAGGGTGGATCCGAAATAGCTGCAACCATTGCTTGAATCGTCGGTGAGAGACGTGTAGAATATAATGCGTCCAGCCTTCCGGTGGGCAGATAAAATCGACCGTACATAAGATAATCTGGCAGTACAGCAGTTGTTATCGCCTTGGAGTGCGGAGGGACATAGAACAGATACTTCGTCGATTCACGCGCTCGCCGGCTAGCCACTCTTCTTCTTCGGCCTCCGGTTTCCGAGGTTGGTCGTATATTTGAAAGCGTTCAATCATATCCTTGAAGGGAACGGTACGAGAAGACTTGACATTCAAGTCACACGAGGTGAAGATGTACCCGATGGATCCACTGAGCGAGGGCATTGCAGTCATCGAATACGTTGTCTTGAAGAGAGGATTGGGTGATTTCGAAATCGAGAGATGAAGGCCCTTGGTGACAGTGAAGTCGAGAATGGCTTAACGAAGTCAGGTATGAAAGACCTTAAGCAGAAAATTATTGTTACCATTTGAGGAGCGGGTGAGGTTCGCGTAAAGATTGTCCTCGTTCCAGCCTGTAGCCTTGTAGTAGCTTCGAAGAACGTAGGAGGCAAAAGGATGCATTGTCTGTCACACGATCACGCTCACATTTTACCACACAAATCGAATCGAAGAGCCGTCTCGACGAAACTCTACAATTTCTGTATATTCGACGACGATCGTGCCATTTGTTTCTCCCTGCGATGGCATCAGTCTAAGCGTCTTTTGTGTCTTCTGTGCCTGTGTTTTCTGATTTGAAGCAGCACCTTCACCCTGGACCATAAGGGCTTGAAGGTGGTTAAAGATTAGATCGGGGTGGTAGGACCAAGCACAGACCTTCTGTGCCCTCGAAATGACCCACCCATTGGAAAAGACCCGGAATCATACTTTGCGTATGCATATGGACGGGCTCTTTTGTCAATTGGGGATCTAACAATGTGGGCTCGAAGCATACAAGAGATACAGGACTGATCTCAAGTTAGAGTTTGTCGCTTCGGCAGAATTAGTACATACTCCGCGCGATTATAACGTCTAGAAACGCGACTGATGGATTGCATAACACGGTTCAGCAGGGAAATCATTGAAAGTTCAGCCTGTCAGGTTTTGAGCTGAGTGGAATGGCTGCTGTAAAGAAGGCATACTTGATCCGTCGCCTCAAAATAAGAAGAAATTCCATCTATGATAATCATAGAGAGGTTCTCAGTTGGTATGATGGGAACTTCAGCCCACAAGTTCAACAATTCGGGAGAGGATTGAATCCCATCGAGGGTCGTGATCAAAAGAGAGAAGTGTACAGGGGAAGGAGGATAGCTGAAAGTTGCCTTCAGCTCTTAGAAGGTCGAGCAGTGAGATGGATTCTAACATCATAGTAATCTTAGACAGACCAACCCTCGCTGCGTTTGAAGTTGCCGAGGAAAGCAGCCATTCATCTGAGACTGTTTGCTGCTCAAGCCGTAGTCGTGAAGGAGATAGGATAAGGACTTCATTCTTAGGTGACTCGTTAATATGTCCAATAGCAAGATGCAGTAGAGCTGATGGATGAAAAGCACCCGTGACCAATAAACTAAAGAAAGGAGGAAGTAATGGACCAGGAGGTGGAAAAAAAGAGAGCATGGTTATCAACACCAACAAATACATTCCTTGGTCTGCCCGTATGTCCTCAACGGACCAGCTTGATTTCATCGGAACCATACTTCAGCCTGGCTCATCCCTGAACCCAGTCTTTCTGACAATCTTGGATGGGGCATTCGTGGCATTGCTTTTAGTCTTCGTCATGTTGGCATTCGTAACATCAGGCAACCCACATATTTTCGCCTTGATGTTTATCGAGCTTGGCTTATGGGCCAGTGTCAAGTGGTAAGCACCAGCTGAGATATTGTTATTTGTACAGGAATTGATGACCATACACGTATTCTAGGTTCGTTCATGAACTGAAGAAAAGTCGAGAGGAAGATGAAAAGAAGGATCAATGACTGATCAAATCACCTTCCTCATACCATTTCTTCATCTTCTTTGCACTGTCCTGTGCAAGCGCAAAGACTGAGATAGGTGTCAAAATTCGGAGAATATCACACGATACTAGGCATTCTTACTTTCCCTTTCCGTAACGTCCAATCCCTCACGGAAGAGTCGAGCGGCGTCATTGGTTTGATGTCCAGCCCCTGATGTGGAGCTCAGTGCTGCAAAATGATGTGCTTGATCGATGATTTCAGGCAGGCGTGAACGGAAGGCCTAGGGCCAGTAGTGAGGTAATTTTATGTGAATGGGAATCATACTTACGGAAGACAACACTTGGGAAAGATCTGCAGCTTGTTCATCATCTAACCTACGCATCAAGTGAGTAGATGCAAAGGCAAGTAGATAGCTAGAGGAGTTACAAGTCCATGATCATCTTTCCAAAGCCATACCATGTGCCGCCTGCACCCACCTGATTGGACAAAGATATGCTGCAGGCTTCAGCCCGTAGAGCATTACGGACTCTTTGACTGAAGGGGCCAGGCACATTGAAATCTGCCCATTGACTAGATGGGTGTCAGCTACTGCCCTAGGTCAAGGTAGATACGAACGAATATAGCATGGGATATGCCAACCAGATAGGAAGCTGTATCTTTTGTGATTCGGATATCTTACGTTCCTAGTAAGAAATGAGCAAGCAAACAAAGCAAAGACATACATCACGCTCCGAACCACCGGCCAGGTGACCCATGTCGGGGATCTTGTGGTTAAACGCACATTGAATTTTCTACAAACGAATCGACTGTAAAGTCCAATGGAAGCTGAAGAACAGTACCTGGTTTTCTGCAAGGATTCCGTCGACAGAGAAATAGTCAGAGTACATCCTGACAACCCAAAAACTTGAACAAAAATAAATTTATCAATTTTATTCTGATGGTGATTTACATTACGTCAGATTTTTTTCTTTTCTCTCATGATCGTCGCTCTCAGAAATGTTGCTCGGCCACTCCTTCTGTCCTCGAGAAGGTCTTTACATCTGACACCATCTCATCGCTCAAGCTGGGAGAACAATGAGGCATTCAAAAAGATTTTCGAGAACTCGTCTTCCCTTAAACAGCTCACCAATAGTCCTGGGGTGGTCACTGCCATGACAAACTTGACAAAAGTACTGCAAGAACAAGGTTGTTGTAATCTGTTGCAAATTAGCCTGAGTCTGGTGGTCTAATACACACAACAGGTATTGATGCAACTTCGGGAAACCCTCCGACTGTCAAACAGTTAATGCATCTGACGATGCGAACAGACTTCTGGGAGGCTGCCACTTCTATTAAGAGAGAATTGCACCAAGCCGGTGTAGATTTAAATACCGAGGCATGTAACTTTGACATGATTCTACTTGTACAACATACTGATCTTCTCTACAACAGGAGATAATGAAACTCGTAAAAGGGATGGGCACACGTGATTGATTCATAGAACACTCTTTTATCTTCCTTCCTCCATGGCAAACAGAGCTTCAGAGGTACCTCTTTCTCAGACTCATTACTACTCCATCGAATACCCTGGATATGTTCAGCCAGCCTCTATCTCTACTGCTATTCACAATCTAGGTGGCCAGTCTCAGATTGACAGTGTATTTCGCCGGAATACTCTCGGGGGGCAAGTCCTTCTCGAGCTTTCCCTTCGTCCCAACAGCATCTTTGCACATCCTATTCCTGGAGATGCAATTGCAACCAATAATTTAATTCTAAAAGTAATTAAGAGGCGTAAGAAATCTCAATTGGGGGAAACCCAACATTGTATTCTCGGTGAATATCAGGCTGAAATCGTTGGCGTGATTTCCAAGACCGTACGCTTCAGGAGTATTGGAGTTTCCCTCGATATGCAGCATGGTATCTAATCATTTATAGGCATGGTGGACTTTCAATTCGAACCTGAAAACGCTGATCCCATTTCCAAACTACGGACGTCAATGCATGAAATGGACGGTGTGTACGTGATCAGTTTTCGCAGAACTCTCAAAACAACATGACGATACCCAGTTGATGCAATCCGTCAATACATGATTCCGCAAGAGCCAATAAGCCAACCATTGGTACCTCCCAACATGGATCTGCCTGCACCCCAAAGCAATTTGAGACTATTCCCTCCTCCCCTCTTCAGTCGTCAGGGCATTCCTCAGGCATACAAGTAGGCGGTCTCACCTCATGGTACACATTCAATAATCAAGGTATCAGTTTCCGTGCAAATTCCGCCTCCGTTGTGACGAGCGTCGTGGATGAGGAAACGGGGCAGGAAAAGAAGCGAATGATTAATAGAATGAGGTGGAAAGGTTACGGCCCTGTGGCTATAATGTTTGCAGATGTAAAGGTGAGAGAAATTTATCACCATTGGAAATCTCATTTCACAAGCTCTCTAGATTCCGCATAGCCCCCCACCTGCCGTAGAAGATGAACGGAATGCTGTTAATCAAAGTTTGTTGGCGAAGCTTATACTGGTTAGCATATACATCCTTGTCAGCAGAAAGCGACATTCAAGTTGTGATAGCGCTTCAGCGAACGTCCGATCTGGACCCGATCTTCTCTCCTAAACCAGTTTTCTCTGCCAGAAGCGAGAGATATTCTCAAGTAAGTTATCTTGATGGTTTCATAACCTGCCGTCCAACTCTATCGCAACAGCACAAAACCCTTGTTACCATTGGTGTGCTATGTCTTTCAAGATGGACCTTGGCGCGACACCTTGGTGAGGTTTCAATACGACCCTCGTATGGAGCCCGAGGCGAGATTGTGAGTCACCTCCATGATGAATTTTATGTCTGACGAAAAACAGTTATCAACGTCTGTATTTTCGCAATGCAAATCACCCTATCTCCAGACCCTCTGTGATGACGCGTCGTCAAGATCGGTCCCTGACCAGTAACCAAGCTCAGAGTATATTAGAGCACAGTGATCAGGACGCTGATAGAAGGCACGTATCCAAGTCGTCTGTTCGATCTTACTCATCTTTGGCTAGAAAATCACACATCTTCAATGGACGAACAATCACAAAAGAAACGGCTGCATTCCAATTGTGTGATATCCACGATCCCATGCTCAAAACCATGATCGAAAACTCTGAAGATCTACGAGACGTTTGTCATGTACGCCGTAACACGGACGCGTCAAGTACAGAATCTGATACATTGACAGGAAAGAGATGGGTGGTACAGTAGTCTCGCTTTTGAAAAAATCAAGGCAGTTCTGCGACATAAAGTCTTTTCAATGCTCGACGGGCGTATTGCTACCGACGAAGAATGCCAAGCGATACTCATAGCGACCGAGATACCAGGAAGGACAACAGTTGCAACGAGGGGTCAGAAGTTACGGACCGGCAAACACAATATGGCCAAAGGTGCACTGCGTCCAGAAGATGCTGCGGTAAGTCTGCAAGATTAGATTCCAAAATAACATTCTGATTGCATGTAGGCTCTACGGCTACGTGCTGTCCTCGATCAAAACGTCAAAAGTCGGCGGACAGGATCCGAGAGTTAGTCGATCAAGTCTATCTAATTTGAAATCAATATAAAATCGCGTGCATAAGGTCTTGATTACTTTCTTCGCCTTTACGACCTATGACGTAGCTTTCTGCTGAAGGAGGGCCTTACGCTGGAATAATACAATTACTTCAACAGACTCAGGTAAATTTGACACACTCCGTTACTTACCGACCCCACAAGAGCGAAACGGGCGTTTCGGCGAAACTATTGATAAGAGTCATCTCAAAATATATATCAGACATACGAGATCTAACCTTGGGATCAACCTGGGACGAAAAATCAGTACTATCCTCAGAGCTTCCACAATAGTTTACGTACACCCTTCAACGACCTTGTCCGGTTCGACTTCGGCTTTTTAATGCCATTGCGATGAGCCTTTTTGATTTGATTGTGGTTGGTGTGACTGTGCAATATGAACATCCAAACAATATTATATATTGTATGCTCACTTTTTCGATTTTGCCATTTCGAAAGGATTGAAAACCAGCCAGCACTCGTCTCGACGAGGGGATTGTCAACACAGCCACAGTGGCTTATTGATTATGCAGTACCATCGGAGTATCCCTGATTGTCAATTATATAATCAAAAAATTATCAGGACTTTTTTTTACAAGGTTTTCATCCAGGTCTAAGGCCTGGCTTGATCCCTCTACTAATTCTCAATAGTGTTAAGTATGTGTTGAAGTCAGTCCACTACACTCCCTTCCTTCAACTTTCTATTGTTCCATACAAATACAATCTATAATCTAATACTATTGAATACTTCTTTGTATATAACATTAAGTGTTTTTCTGTTCTCTTGACCCTGTTCAGAAAGAAGCACTGAAATATTCAAAGGTGAAGTACACCTTGAAAAGGCCACATAAAGCTGTCTATGTGAGAATACTGATGTTTAAAGATTAATCCCCACATGCTCTACTAACTATCCTTGAAACTTGTTAATGGTCATAGCTGTCATGGATTGATTTGTTAATTAGAATAAAAGAATATAAAATAATTACTCTGAGATCCAAATGATATCTGGAACTTACTAATAAGTATGCTACCAAAGAAAATGCAAAAACACAGAGCATTGTTAGGTAAAGTCTAGAGATTGTTTCATTGACAATAGAGGGAACAACCTTGGCTTCAACTTATGTATTATGCCCTGATCTTCTATCACTATATTGGTCGCTAACTTCAGAATAACAGAGTTGTCAGAGTACAAGCTGGAAAGAAGATATATAAAGAAAAGAAATAGATACAAGTAATGTTAATTTACAAACTGGAGATCTACAAAGTAACTATGTGGTATATATACTAAATCTGAGAAAAGAAAATATACATGGAATATAGACTATAATGTAATTACAGGAGATTTTAACTACTAGGAGATCTACTATGAAAAGAAAAATAATATTATTAATTAATTAATGAGATAAATAAAAAGAAAGAAAATAACTATGAAATTTCTAGATATAATAGTATCCTCCCCTTTAGAGCTGAGCCTTCAAAGTCCTTAATGCATAAGTAATACAATTATCACCTGATCAGAATGATAAAAGGACTTCATCAAATTTTTTCTTTCTTGAACTCCAACCATAACTATGTTGTCTTCTAATATTCTAAATACCTTCATCTCTTCTAATTCTGATGATGAGTTTGGGTAGGAATATGAGGCCTCTAAATAGTGGAGATTTAAGAAAAAGGTATGCATAAAAAGAGCTTTGGCAGAATATAAGGCAAAGAAAGAAGCTCAGGCTGTGGAATAATTTCACTTAGAAGAAAAACAGAGAAAACAGAAAGAAGAATAAATGAGAATAAAAGAAGAGAGCTGAGTCTAGAAAATAAAAAAGGTTCATCAATCTAAAGTTCTTCACCTCCTATTACAAAGTAGTGTCAAAAATAACAAAGTAATATTAATAAAGAAAAAATAATAATAATAATAATAAAATAATTACTCTAAGGTCTGAATAATATTTGGAACTCACTTATAAATATGCTACCAAAGAAATAAAATAGAATACAAAATCTGGAGTTTTGTCAAGTAATGTTCAAAGATTGTATTCAGTGACAACAGAGAGAACGATCTTGGCTTTAACTTGTATATTGTACCCCAATCTTCTATTGCTGTGTTGGTTACTAACTTTGAAGTAATAGAATTGTTGAAGTACAAATTAAAAAGAAAATATATAAGAAAAAAGTAGACACAAGTAACGTTAATTTACAAACTAGAAAACTACACTGTAACTATATAGTATATATACAAAATCTAGAAAAAAAGATGTACATAGAGCACAGACTACAATGTAATTACAGGAGATGTAATTGACTAGAAGATCTATTATACAAAGGAGAATAATAATGATAATTAATTAAATAAAAGAAAAAATAAACCAAAAAGAAAAGAACTACAAAGATCCCAGAATATGACAGTATTTGCTCTTTAGAACTGAGCCTTTTTTTTTTTTTTTTTAAATCAACAATTTATTACATGGAGCACGTAGACAGGCCATGGTAGACACAATGTATCTATTTAAATACATGGAGAAAGAAAGAAGAGAGAAAATGAAATCAAACGCATTTTGATGACAATTGTGTGTAACTTTATGGTTATCCAAACTATGCCTTAGCTGTTATCAAAACAAAACGAAGTGGGGTTGCCAATGATAAACTCCATGAAACTAGATATACGTATGTCTCTTGGGCAAAATGATGCGTTATATCTCCTACATTGCATGAAGATGTGTTCCCTGGTCTCAATGTCTGCTTCTCTACAAGGGCATTGAACTGGTATGTTAGAAAAGAATCTCTGCCAATATTCTCCTATGGGTGCATGTCCCAGCATCATATGGGTGAATCTCACACAAACAGAGTTGGAGATTCCTATATATGTTAGCCACAATCCTCCCTTGGCATATGTCAGTTTGATGACTTTATCATTGTCGTCTTCGAATTCAAGAAATAACTGTCCTTTCTTTTTGCTATCCTTGAATGACTTCTGCCATGATTCAAGAAAACAGTCACATTCTAACTTTTTGCTAAGTAAGAACAAGTTTTTCTCAGGGAGAGTGAGTGGGATATGGGACGATTTGGCTTCTTTGTTGACAAGAGTATGTCTAGGCCATTCTATTTTGTTAGGACAATGCCAGAAGTGTATTGCATTACAACTGTCTTTGCTGAGGAAACTATGGATTTTTTTGGTGATGGGAATAATGGATTTTTGTAAGTATTGATCACCTAAGAAGATGATTTTTTTTCCCCCTTTGAGTGAATCTGTGATGACAAGGATTTGTTGCGCTTCTGAGTTTTCGAAAGCGGCTGTGAGGCCAATGCGTATGGCCATTAATTTGGCCTCTAGTGGGGTGATGTTGATTGCATATGCTTTGAGTTGTGCGTTAACTTTGTAGTCTTTCCAGATGTGGGCAATAGCTGTGGCTGATCCTTCTGTTTTGACACTTCCATCCAAGATGACAGCTACGTTGTTGGAAGATTTTTGAGTTTTTTCAAATGCCAAGTTAAGTTTCAAGGAGTGATCAAAGAGAGCTTTGTCACTAGATAAATCAGGGGAATGAAAAACTATTCTACTAGAGAAATGATCTACTAAGTGCAGACCAGGATGGAAAATGATATAGTGGGGATTGAATTCATCTTTGATTTCGTTGAGTCTTTCGCTAACGTCTTTGATAGGACTCTTCAGCTTCTATTTTTGTTTGTTAATGAGGTTGGCTAGTGCAAATTTGTGTTGATTTTGATTTCTACTTTGATGTTCATCTAAGAGAGCATTGATGGCATGTGATGGTGGAATGGTTGCATATCTGAGGTGATGTCAGCCATTGAGCTTTTTAAAATGGAGGTTTATAGGGATGAGGCCCGCTATCGCTTCTACTCCTTCTGAAGAAGATGTATGGAAGGCCCCTGTGATCCATAGGGCTGCCCTGCATTATATTTTCTTTAGTTCTGTGATATTTTTAACCGTTGGGGCTTCTTTAAAGAACCATAGTTGGAAGCCATATAAAGCAATTGGAACAATGCACGTCCTGTACAAAAGTTGTTTTTGCATCAGTAAGAGTCCTCTTGATGAATTTCCCAGCATCTTCATGGCATTGAGGGTTGAGAGACATTTGGTTGCATAATGATGAACGTGGTAATGGAAGTTAAGTTTCCTGTCAAAGAAAAAACCTAGGTATCTCCAGATAGGCTTGGGATGCAAGAGGGGGCCCCCAACAGAGATGAGATTGATGAATGGGTTGGGGGGATTGCAGGCTCGAGTGAAGTGGAACACTTCTGATTTGTTGTGTTCCATGACGAGGCTCACATCTGAGAATATTTTAGATATCATATTGTAACTACTGAGGAGGAAAGCAGAAGACAGCTCATAACTCTTCTCCTGAGAAATTAAAAGACCATTGTCAACAAAAGATAAAATGTCTGTAGGAATTTTTTCTTTTAGGTTTTTTATTCTGTTTTTGAACATTTTTATGATTGGAGTGAGGTATATAGCAGATAGGATGGAGGAAAGAACAGATCCTTGGCCGACTCCCACACTTGTAGCAAATTTCTGTGAGACAAAGTTGTTCTATGCATATGTGGTGGACCTGTTGAAATGATAATTTCTAAAAAAATTTTGAACATTAGCGTTTAATCCAGCTTTGGCGAGACATAACAAGAGGAAATCATGGTTGAGCGATGGAAAAAATTGTGCTATGTTGAAAGCTATAATGCTTGTGTGGCACTCTTTAATTCAGCCTGTGCATATAAGGTGTGTAAGATACATTCCGGCATCAGTGGTTGACCATTGTCTAATGCCTTCTAGTTGGTTGGGGTCAAGAAATCCATTAGCTAATAGGTAGAATTAGAGCCTATGACTGATAACTTTCTCTATGAGTTTATCTATGGTGTTGAGTAAGACGATCGGTCTAAATGATTTAGGTGTGTTGTATGTTGCTTTGTTGGGTTTTGGAATGATGATTGAAGTCGACTCCTTGAATTGATCAGGCCAATAGCCTATTGAGATGCATACATTAGCAATATCTACAATCTTACTGAGGCAAGTTTTATCTAGAATTAGAGGTTTGAGGTGCCTCCATGTGACATGGTCAGGACCAGGGGCAGATGTATTCGAACACTTAACTATAGCATTAATGAATTCTTGACTTGTAAAAGGAAACCAGTCTAGTTCGTTACATTGGTTGATATTGTCTAGAAACCTCGTGTTGATTGACCTATTTTTAGCTGAGTTGTACAAACTATGTAGAGCATTCCATAGTGTCTCGAGATCATTGCAGGGTTGACCTTTATGATAGATTGCTTCGATGGCCGAAAGATTTTTCTTTCTTATCCAATTTATAAGGTCCTACGGTCTCTTGCTGGATGTCACGATTTCTTGGATTTTCTGATCGAAGAACGTTCTTTTGGCTTTATGGACTACAGACTTGAATGCTTTCCAGCTGTTGATGTCGCCTGTTTCATAATATTTGTTAATACATTCAGCACATTGTTCATTCCACCACTCCTTGGAGTGTTTGGTGATTCTTTTGATCTTAGAATGTCTGGTCCATGCATCTTTGAATATTGTCGAGACAGCAAAGGTGCACCTTTGTATGTCTGTTTGGTTTTCTAGCTCATGAGTGTCAATATTTCTAATGCCTTTTATGATGTCTCTGATGAACACTTCTTCTTCTTCACTGTCCTTCTTTATAGCTTTGAAAGTGATATCAACATTTTCCTCTTTTATGCCTATTTCGATGATAAGGGGAACATGATCTGATAGTAGGCAGATGTCTGGGTTGAGAGTGTGTTTATTGAAGCCTGAATTATTCGGGTTCATGAATATGAGATCGAGAACAGAGTTGGTGTCTCGTTAGTTGTCTGCAAATCTGGTTGGGCCTGGGTTGACAGGTGTAGCAAGATCGAGGTCTAGACTATCAGCGATGGATATAAGATCTTCCGTGTGAATAGAATGATACTGGATGTTGGGATCCCAGTCACTGTCTCTGATGTTGAAGTCTCCCATCATGACTACTGTGGTTCCAATGTTTCTTATATTGTTTCATAAGACTTGAAGAGCTGTTTGGTTATTGTCGGAGTATACATTGATAATGAAATTGACATCTTGTCCATTGTGGAAGTCGATGACATTGATATCATGGTGATTTATCAGGTCTCTTCTAAGAGAGAACCTCATTTTTGATATACGTTTGTTTATATATGTTACAACCCTGGGATAGTTTTTTTTAGTGTTACCATCGTTATGAATGAACAGAGTCCAATCTGGGTGATTCGGAGTGCTGTGGAGTGGATCACCTTCACTATTTGTGTGACTAGGGATGCGTCTTATTAAGGATCTAGGAGGTTCTTGAATGAGGATGATATCTGATATGTTTTTTTGTGTTTCTAGAATTAATTTCATGAGAGTTTTATTTTTCCTTACATTCTGCAAAAAGATTTTGAGTTTGTGTTTAATCATAAATTGACTTTACTGCCTGCAGCCAGACAAATTGAGTTGGCCCTGATTTCTCTGGCTTCTTGTACTTTTTTTGAGTGCTATTCTCGATTAAATCAATGTTTCCAAAATAGACACTTATTATCATTTGCCATGTGGTCGCCTTTACAGTTGACACATTTGAACATGTGAGAGCATAGTTTGCCTTGTTTGGTTTCTAGATGCAGTGGGTTTAGCTTGAAATTAGCATTACAGCACTAAGCAAAATCTCTGTGATTTTCGATCTTGTGTGGTCCTCCGCACTTTTGGCACTTGGAATAGTAGGCCTCGCACGCAAAGGTGGTATGATCCCATTTCCAGCAATTGTGACATTGCAGTACTCCAGGGTTCATGCTGGTACCTTTGATAGTAACTATAGATCTGCCAAAATTGAAGAAATAGTTAATGAGTGTTTTGGCCTTAGAGCCGTTTTGTGAATCCCAAATATTGATCCATATGATGGCCATGTCTGATTTGGGAGATGCCTTGATGACACATGGTCTAGCTGCGAGAGTTATACCTTCGAATAGGTCACTGTTTTTCAGGTGGTTAGCGATGTCATCACTAGAAATGGCTAGGCCACTTGGCTAAATATATGGGATGCCTGTGATTTTGAGGTATGTTTTTGACTGTGGGAGGCGTGGTGCAGCAACGTCGTTTGCCTCTATGCCTTTGATGGACTTGATGTATTTTTTCATGATTGATAGATCACTTGGTGTGGGAACATGATTAGTTGTAATGACGATGCTTTCAACCATGGGTCTAATGAATTCTGCTCTTAAAGTAGATTTTAACCTTTTTAAGAGATCGTTGATGGAGCTGACATGAAACCCTGCGTTGCTCATGATTGAAGTGACATGTTGACCTAGGAGGGTGACAATGGCTTGTTTCCTTGATAGACCTTTAGTGGTAGTGATAATTTTTTTTTACCTTTCAAATGTAATATGTCAAGAGAGGCATTGTGTATTTTCAAGATTTTCCTATTCGGAAGAGCCAGGAATGCTTCCTTGAGTTTAAGTATATCAGAGGCCTGCGACGAAACTTGAGTGTATGACCTTGGAAAGAGTGTGTTTTTCTTGTTATTCTTTTGGTTCAATCGTTTTCTGATTTCTTCAACCTGTTTGTGAGGTAAGCGTGGAGGGATGCAAGGAGGGATATTTCCTGTTGTATGTTTTGTTTTTTCTTTATTAGTTGGTGATTGGTTGCCAAATTGACCTTTGATTTTGTGTCTGATGGGGGTACTGTCCAATGTATTGAGTTTGTTCCATCCGGCTTCATGGATGGCCGAGATGAAATCAAAGGCAGCTTCCCCAAATGAGTTGAGTTGAGAAATGGTATTGCCATTACAATCGAAGATGTTCCTTTGTCTGATAAATTGTGCGATGCGAATGAGGAAGCACAAAATGTTGCGCGTATCGCTTTGTAGGAATTTGTTAGTGCCAAACAGTGATACCAACCCAAAGTGGCTGTCCCACAAGTTAGGATCTGCAGGGAAGTTGGCTTCATAAGGAATGGCTGAGGGTATAACAGGATCGGTGGAAGGGTCCAATGTAGCTCTATTATTAGATGCTGCCTCATTTTGTGGAGGTTGCTGCACCGTGTTGTTGAAAGGAGACGAGGAGTAGAGCCTCTCCATCTCTTGGTTAGTTATCTCGATGTCTATCTTATTGTTCTCAATGGTCATTCTTTCAGCATAATCCACTTCGGAAGGAGGTGAAGAGTCCATGGGTGAATATGAAGGACTTCGAGGGGCCCTTGTATTGCTTCAAGAGGGCATACGCCCTCTCTGTATGTTGACAGCGGTATTGGCAGTATTAGGTGGTCGTTCTAAGTTGGGTTTGTTCATATAGGGGTTGGTTGGGAAAATTTCAAAACTTGGATTCGCTACTCTAAACTTGGGCGCCACCATATTGTGATGGTGGTGTGAGTTAAAGAAATGTGTTAGAACTGAGCCTTTGAAGTCCTTAATGTATAAGCAATATAATTATCATCTAATTAAAGTGATAAAAAAACTTCATTAAATTTTTTTTCTCTTGAACTCTAACCACAACCATGTCCCCTATCAATATATTAAACACTCTTATTTCCTCTGACTTTAATGATGAATTTAGGTAGAAGTACAAAGTCTCTAAGCAATAGATGATTGAGAAAGAAGCATGGATAGAAAAGATATTAGCCAAATGCAAAGCCAAGAAAGAAACTCAGATCATAGAACAGTTGTGGTTGGAAGAAGAAAAAAGGAGAATAGAAGAGAAAAAACTTCAGAAAAAAAAAGAAGAAAGAATGAGGATGGAGAAAGAAAACCAAATTTGGAAAATAGAGAAAATATGTCATCTAGAAGTTTTTCATCTTTGAACAAATGCTTATTTAAAATAACTTCAACAAGTACACAGTTTAGATTCCTTTAAAAATATAAACCTTATCAAACTTCTAGTTCTTCCCAAAAAACATCAGAAACATCTAATGCCATATAAAAGTGTCTAAGACCAGAAGAAACAAGAAGTGGAGGAAAAGATTATAGGTCTGTAGATGGTGCCCCTCAATCCTTACCAATGTTGTTATAAAACAGAGCAATTCTGCACCCCTCAACCATCTTTGTAAGTCCTATCATCTTCATTTTTTTCTTAACTTATCTCATGGTATTCAACTGGTGGTCCTATCTTATAATAATTCTTTCTCTTTATTTTTTAATAATTTTTTTTGTTTTTTTGTATTGCAAGACTTATAAGTCAAAGTAAATGAAAAGAATCAGGTTTAGAGGAATAATTAACATAGAAATCCTCTAAGAGATTTTGGGCATGTGTTAACTCCAGAGCTAATAACCATTTGGAATTGTCTTCAGTATTCTCATAGCCTAACCAGACAACTTTGTATAATAACTTGCACACTCTCCAATGATTTATCTTAGAATCAATGATCTTAGATATTTCATATTCTGGTTCTCTGTCAATAACAACCAGAGCAGGCAGAGGTTTGAAATATTGTGTGAAATTATTTAGACTGAGTTTAAAAATGATTTCATAGGGACTAAGATACTTCTTAGAAAGTTTTTTCAACAGACAAATTGTTTGGAAGAATTGAGCTTAACAAAAACAGATTGACCAACTTGGAAATCCAGAAGCAGCTAATGTTAAATGTTTGCTTGTAACTAATACTACCTTTGAGCTATCAAAATCTCAGATTTGAGTTATTCCTAAAGTTCATTTAGGTTGACTGTAAAATTGTGGACACAAAATGAAGTTATATCACGTTCAGAGTATGATGTGATATTAGGATGATAACCCTTATTAACAAAGAATAGATAGTTGCAATATACTCAGAGGTACTGTTCCAAGGTTTGATTTGTATGTTCTACTTGTCTGTTGGCTTCTAAATGATATTTCAAGGTGAAATCAAGTTGTATATCTTGAACAACTTCAAATAAGCAAAAGAAATGGGAAACAAACTTGGAGTTATGGTCAGATATAACATGCAATAAAACATCATGTTTAGAGAAAACATATATAATAAAAAATCATGCCAACTTAGCTAAAGTGATAGTATTATAAGTGAAAGTGAATATAGCTTGCTTGAACAACCTATTCACAATAATGAAAATAGTATCAAACCCAAAGAACAGAAGAAGTTTCTTAATAAAATCTATTAAAATAGAATTTCATAGGTGCTTTGGAATGAAAAGTTGTTTTAACAATCTATATAGTTTGTAACATTATGGTTTGGATCACATACAAGTAACACATAACTTATAGAAGTGCTGGATATCAGATCAGATGTTAGATCAAGTATAACTGCATTAAATGAGCTTTAAAATCTGATATGTTTAGCCAGAATATTATCAGGACCAGCAGAACAATCTCTGATTCTTTTCTAGGGTTATAGAGGTTAAAACAAGGAGAACTTAACAAAGTCCCTCTATGAATTGACTAGCTATTTATACTTGTATATATGGTTATAACTAATCTATTCTAAGAGTAACTATGGTATCTATGTACTACCATCTGTCAAGTTTTAAGTAATTCTTCATATCAGATAGCTTCTGTCCACATATTTTCTATATATAGTGGCTATCTGATTGGCATGTGATCAACCTCAGATCATTACTTACTCTCTTTCATACTTGTTCTTTTATTATTCATAATGTTCCTACATCATAGTTATTGTGTTATGATGTCATTAATAGTTAATTAATTAAAGAAAAATAATAAGTACCAAAGCAAATCATAACAAATATGATTGTGATGATACTAGAAAACTCAGAGATATAAGTTATTGTTTGAAGGTACAAATATCCTATCATTAAATCACAGAAAACCTTTATTATCAATAGACTAATATTTCTCAGGATAAACTAGCTAATCTGTAATGGAGAGATCAAGAAGAAGTACTGCTATGATATTGAAATGAAGTTGATTTTGATCTAATATGATAACTGTGCAAAGTGTTAGAGTAGAAAAAATTGTTACTTAGAATGAAGCTATAATTTGCTCATGAGTAAAAACTAGATAAAAATTTTGAGGATTCACTAAAGCATAGTCATTATCCCTCTTTTTTAGGTAGACATTCCATTGTTTAGTGAGAGTATTCAGTTTGGTTCTAAGTTGACCAGAATGAAAACAAATAACAAGATTGAATTGAGAGAGAAATTCCAACTACTTTGAATATGATAAGTAGTTCTTTGTCATGGACATTGTAGTTGAGCTTAAAAGAAGTGAAGGTACAGAAATGGAAAGCTACTAGATAAATTTGATTGCTGTCAGTTATAATAAAGAGAATTGTAGTGAGAGCATAATCTGAGACATTAGTTTCTATAATTAATTGAGTATTGGAAACCTAATAAGTAAGAATTAGAGCAATTATAAATACCTACTTGAAAAAGTTAAAGGATCTTTGACAATTATCATCAAAATTCCAAGGAATATCTTTTCTAGTAAGACAAATAAGTAAAATGACTATATTGGAGTAATTGTAAATAAAACATCTATAGAAAATAATTGAATATCTTTGACTTTCTTGGGTTCAGGCCAATTCTAGATTGTTTTTACTTTAGTATTTGGCATAGTCAAACCAAAGGAAAAGAAAACATAGTCTAGGTACTCAATGAAGTCCGAGTAGAACTTATACTTTTTCACTTTGGTATATAGTCCAAATTTACAAAGCCACTTTAAAACTTCCTTTATATTACTTCAATGTTGTGAAAGATCATTAAAGTAGATCAGGATATTATTAAGATAGATTACTACACACATATCAAGAAAGTCTAAGAAGATGTTATTCATGAAATGTTGGAACACTGCTAGAATATTAGTGAGTCTGAAAGACATAACAGACCACTCAAAGAAGCCATAGCACATTTGAAATACTATCTTTTGTTTATTATCTTTGACAATTTAGACTAAATAATATGTGTGGCAGTGATTTATTTTGGTATAGATACAAGCTTTATAAGGAGAGTCAAGAAGGTTAATTATCAACAGAAGTAGATATCAATCTTTCTTGGTAATGCAATTGAGTTCACAAAAGTCAACATATAACTGAAGAAATCTGTTCTTCTTAACAAAGAGCACTAGTGCTCTATGAGAAGATAATATCAATTGAATAAAATCATTAGTCAAGTTTTTGTCAATAAACTCCTTAAGAGCTTCTTGTTCTGACATAGACAATAAATAAATGATACCTACTAGAGGCTATAAGTTTTCATCTAAAACAATCCAAAGATTATAAGAATGGTGGAGAGCAAGTGTTTCTACTTAGAATTTGCTAAAGACATTAACAAACTCATAGTATTCTTCAGAGACATAAAATAAGTCAACTGCATTGGAGATAGAAGTCAATTTTGCCTGCACAAAAAAAATGAAAATTTATAGAGCCTAGAAGTTTTGACACATGGGCAAAGGTTAGTGTACTAATGAAAGTGACATAAGATTGCTCAGAATGAAATCTAGAAGTTTTGGAGATAATAAACTACAGAGAGAATTCTGCTGGAATAGATAAAGGATAAACTAAGGTTATATCAGATTAGACAGAAACAAGATTGTTGAGTAAAAACAGATTATAACAGGTGAGCCAAGAATGACCTAGAATCAAAGAACAAGAGGAATCAAACAAGATGATATAAAAATCAAGATTCATGCATTTACTGGAAAAAAAGTTATAGGCATAGAAATTACCTCGAAAATAATATTATTTGAGGTTTCATCAAAGAGTTGTAGTTCTACAAGCAGAGTAGAAAATGTAGAAAAAATATGTTCATAAATAAAACAAGAGTCTACAAAGCAATAAGTTGAGCTAAAATCCACTAAGGCCTTCAAGGGTATATGTTAAATGTGATCTAGATCACATATCAACAGAGATGTTAAGACTAGACAGAGTGAGTTAGAATCAGAGAAAATGGACATATTAAGACACATTAAACTCATAGTAGTACAGATAAGTTTAACGTGACCTTCAGTCTATATAGAGTTTTGAAACTGTACCCTAGTTTTTTAAGAGGTCTTCAGAAAGCATAGCTTTCAGATTCTTAATAGTTGTTAGTTAGGCTTTAACTAGTTGTTTCCTCAAACATTGGTTCATCTTGTAATTTTTCAATTCACAGTATAGACAAAGATTGTTTTTAAAGCAGTATTTTTGCTCATTACTATTGAGCTTACTGTCTTTGCCTAATTTATTGGAGAGGTCAACACAAGGAATAGATGATGAGGAAGACTTAGGTATAATACTCAGTAACTTAAAAGCTAAATGAATAAAAGAGAGAGCTAATAATGATGATGGAACAGAAAACAGCAATAAAGACTGGGGGGGCAAACTAAAACAGTATATAGAGTAAACTTGTCTTGTCTACAATTATGATTGTTCACTACATCCTTTTCAGCATTGTAAAGGCAGCCCCACTCATGGTTATATTCTCAGTAATGATTGTCATATGTAATTACCAGTTGATACATAATATAGAAGAAAGTAGGTTTACCCTGCTCACAGTAGAGATGAGATCCTAGAGGCAATTTAGGAGTCCTTAGTAATAATGATAGCAAAGGACATTATCATCCCAGTTCAACTATACTGTATATTGCATAAATTCCATATTATATGTAGCAATTTTATTTCCAGGCTTCATTTAGAGGTTATTGATTAAACTAGCTGTATCTCTAACTAGGTCTGACAACTAGAAGTGAACTCGAAGCTCTTCTATAAATAAATGTCAAGAGGTTAACCAGGGCTGTAGAAAATCTTGGTCTTCCTACTAAACTTCAAACTAGTCTTGGACCACTTTGAACAAGTAAGTCATTACAAAGTTGATCTTCATCTTGTTTGAAGGAAATTGATTAGAATTCAACTGGAAGTAGAGTTAACATTGGAATAAATTGAGATTTTCAGAGAGTTAGAAAAAAACATTAACTAATTAATTATTAAGGTTGTGGTCAGTAATAACAGAAAAAATAGATATATAGAACAACACTGAAGTAGAAATAAGAGCATCAACCCACTCAGAATTATTATCAATATTAGGAACAGAAGTAGGGTCTATATCATGAAGCCTTATAAAATTTGCCAAAATTGGCAATAGAGAATTCTGCACTAGAGTATAGGACAAAGTAAAATGGAAACATTTCAACCTTTGAAAAAGGCCAGAAGCAAATCATTTAGAAACTCAGTCCATAAGTAGAATGAAGTTGCTGCTAAAAGAGAGAAGAGAAATATAAGGAATGGTTACCCAAGTAATTCAGATAAGTAGCTTCCAACTCTAAGTCAAAGTAGACAAAGAGAACTTGTTAGAGCTCTTGCTGATTAGTTTGGCTACTTATACATAAATATGTATTTATAAGTATTTGTCTAGCCATTTTATCCTATGCATTTCTTTTAAGTTACAATATCCTGTACATACTTTATATTACCTAATTAAAAAAATGAAAAGAAATAAAATAATCTACTGTCACAGATTGTCTAGCTTATTTGCTATTTCATAATAAGAAATAAAACAACAACAAGAAGACATAAAAAATAAAAAAATGTTACAAATATGAGAAAATATTGCAAAAAGTAATCTAGGCAATAGAAACTGGTTCAAGTTTGTAAATTCTATTATGGAATAGTATCAGAGATAGTAAAGTAATAAATGAAGAGAAAAAAAATAATTAAATAATTACTCCAAGGTCCAAATAATATTTTGAACTCACTTATAAGTATACTACCAAAGAAATGAAATAGAATATAAGATCTAGAGTTTTGTCAAGTATGTTAGATTAAAAAGTAGTTGTATCATGTTTTATTGTATTTCAATATATGAGTTGTGCTTACCTAAGCATGTACTCTTCTTCTTCTCGACTGCCACGTCATTTGGACTTCCTCTGCTTTGATCGAGATTGCTCCTTTCCCAGATTTTCTAATATTATTTGTTGGATAATCCAGTGAGTGGGTTATCATTTGTCCCTACTGCAATTGCTGTTCTCTATCCTTCTGACAAAGTAATGTTCAGAGATTATATTCAATGACAATAGAGAGAATGACCTTGGTTTCAATTTATATATTGTACCCCGATTTTTTGTTGCTGTGCTGATATCACAAATGGTCACTTACTAGATTTGTAATTGATAAGTTGATGATTCTCAAAGCAGGGTAGTTTAAGCAACAAAAGATATTGTTAAGTCTGAGGTCTAATCCTCAAACTAAAGAGCCTTATATACATAAATAGGATAGTCTGTGCACCTGGACAGACCATCACATGTCTACTACCTATTGTTCTACATATGGCAGTCCTTTTGTGTCTGAAATAGTGATAACCTAACCATAAAAGGAGCAGTCCTTGTTTGTATTCAAGGATTGATATGTATCTATGAGTAATAAATCAGTGTCATGTTAAACCTTGAGGTCCTTGTATCTTTACAGAATCTTATTGCCCTAAGGTCTATTTATAGTTGTCAGAAGCATATTGAAGAGAACTTCCATGTGCATATGGAGGCAAACATCCACATTTGGTGGTTCCTAAGATATCTACTGATTAGTATCTGGCACTGATTAACTGATATCTCAATGAGTACTAATTTCTTTGACACATTTTGGGCATTGTTTGAAAGGTCTTCTTGAGGGCTTTCAGATGCATTTTAGACCATGAAAATCATGCAAGTATTTGTGAAGATATGGCCAAATGAAGTTTGTGACAGTCAGTCACTAACTTTAAAATGATAGTTTCTTTAGTTGGCTTTCTACAAATACCTGTACCTTTTCCTTTTCTATTCTAGACAAGAGATATTAAAGTTTTCCTTAAGATTGATGACATGATCCCAAGGTTTTCTGGTCAGCATTCACTTGGATTTTACTTATCCAAACACCTTCAGCCACTTGTGGAACTGTTTGAGCACTATTTCTTCCACTCTTTAATAATCACTCACAATTTCTTCCTTTCTTTCTTTTTTCTCCATTGTTTATTTTAGGTCATTCTTGTTTTTCACTATTATCTACCTCTTCTTTATCACTTTCTTTTTAGGTATTCATCTGCATAACTAGTCATCCTTACTTCCCCTATTTCCCAATTTATTTCTGGATTGTGTGTTGTAAGCTACAACATACTCAGAATTACCTTTGTCTTTTTCAGTTCACATATATCTATTTTCACTTGTTTTATATGTCCTCTGTAGTACATGTTGACTTCTACTTCATGAGTCACTGATCCCTCTTTATTGTCACTTCCATTCACATTTTTTATTTTAATTGGTCTGACTAGTTTTTTTAACTTGAAGTCCTATCTTTTTGCTAGCCTTTTACTTATAAATAGGCTAGTTGTCCTACTGCTTAGCAGTGCTTTGACTAATACCCTACTATGGATGTTCACTTTCCCTAGTCTAATATTGAGCCAGACTTCTCTTAACAGTTTGAGTGTTTACCTCACTTCTCTCTTAGTGTAATGATCAGAGTCTATTGTATTTTATTCATATAGTATACTGTATTTATTATGGAAGGCCAACTAAGAGCTTACTAGTCTCCCTAATCTTTTAACACTTTCTATGTTTCTTCTCTCATCTCTCTTGAATTTCTGCAATGTTGGACTATGTGTTCAAACATTCCACAGTTAAAATACTTCTCCCCACTTCCTTCCTTTATCCACATTCATTACATTGAAGTCTTGATCTCTTTGTCCTTCTCCTTCTCAAATCTCCATCAAATCCTCCCCTTGGTGCTCTACAGAAACCCTCTTGATATCCATTGTTTTAAAAGGGCTTAATTCCTCTGATCTTTAGTAGTTTAGCCACCTATGCTGCTCTCTTGTTCTCCAATACCCTCTTCTCTGCTTGACTCTATCTCAGATTTTGATCTAATCTTACTAATCTTTTCCACCATTCTTCAATTGTTGTCAAAGATGATTCTGCTTTCACTAGCCTTCTCTAAATGTTTCTATTTAGTCCCCTCTTAAATTCTTCTATGAGGGGCTTATTCTCATACCTACTTTCTTCTGATACCTTTTTGAATATTTGGACATATTTATTATATGTCTATTCTTTTTGTTTCAACAACCTTAATTTGTTTACTTTTTTTGACTTCTCATCAAACTTCTCATCAAACTTCCCAAACTCCTCTCTCATTTTGGTGAACAGCTTCTCCACTGTTTCTACTATTGACATTCCTTATCTTTTCTTTTCCAACATGTTTTTCTTTTATACTTCTACTACTCTTCTCTGTACATATGTCAACATCCACAATATCTTCTCCTTCTCTCCTTCTCCTCTCCTTCTCATTTTTATGTACAAATGGTAGACATTGATGAATTATACTACCTTCTTTCTTTTTCTATCAAACAATAGAGGCTTGGCTGCTTTTTCTTGGTGATGCCCTCTTGACAAGAGCTGCTCAATTGCCATAGTGTGTTGAGCAAGATATTAGAGGATCTAGTCCATAGTCAGATCTCTCTCCTATTGTGATTGTAGTTGGGGTTGTTAGCCCCAGGATGATAATTGGTGGGATATGAGAGTTTCATCCCAAATAGTTTCTTCTTTGTCTATTGTTTCTTTATAAGAGAAGCAGTTGTCTTTTTCCTCTAAACTAATTTTTATATCTACTGGGAAGCACATTTTCTTCTAGCTAGACACTTATTTCCCTACCAACTACTGCTCTAGTACTAAGGTTAGACTATTGCTGTAAAAATGCAAATCCCTAAACTATATAGCTCTTTAAGAGACAATTGTCACTCCTTTGTATATAAGAACTACAATGAGCTTCCAGCACAAGGTTAATAATTTGAAACAAAACAAGTATGTAAAAAACCCCCCTCAGTTGTTAAGTCTGGTCTCAAAATGGGGTCTGAGCTTAGTCCCAACTTATTTACCTCCAAGATCTAAACTTCCTGGTCAGTCTTTTTAAACCTAAAGCCTGGCTATGTCATAATGGTCATTGATGATGATAACCAGTGTACTGAGAATGATAAGAGAGTAAAGGAAAAAATGTGTAGGATTTGTGATGAATAGTACGGAGTATGTGGTATTGAGTTCTAATATAATGACAAGCTTGATCAGAACAACTAACTTATCACACTCAATGTTATGAGAGAATAAAGAGAACTCAATGAAGTTTTTTTTTGAATTGCTCTACTTACTTATACACAAATGTTATTTGTCTATGTATATACTTAAGTAATTTCCTGTGATTCTTCTAAAAGTTTCTATCATATAATTAAATCATATAATCTCTATCTCATTTGATTTTATCTCCCATTCTATTTTTAGCAGCCCTCATCTAATCCATTAGAGAAGAGTTCCCATTTTTCTCATTCCTCTAGCCATACAATTTTAAAACCAGACTGATTCATAACAATATAAGATGTACTTTGTAATATTCTGATATTTCTGTTTTTTAGGACCTTGTCAAAAGCCTTTGATTTGTATTCCTCACCACCATTTGACATTTATATTTGTATCACAGCTTTGTATTAGTTTTTGACATATACAAGAAATTATTTTGTGATTTAAAAGGTCTTATCTTTTGTTATCAGAGCTAATATTCATGTATAGAATATAAAGTTATCATGAAAAATAATCATATACTTTTGCTTGTAATAACTTATTATGAGAGATATCTTTAGATCTGAGTATATTAGTTAGAATAGACAAGTGGCTCAGTATTAAAAGAATGAAAAGAGATAATTCAGTATTTTTCTAAGTATACACCTAGGGCATATAGGATCATCAGTGGGAATTTTAATATTTGGAAAATCAATGATATGTTTCTTTGCATGCCTAAGGACCTCTTAAAATAGGTGTTCAAAATAGTAATGAGCATGTAGTGAACTCAAGCTAGGGTTAACTTAAGCGCACACTCTTTATCAGAGTTAACAAAGAGAACTCGTTAGAGTCCTCACTAATTGGTTTAGCTACTTATACACGAATTGGTATTTACTAGTATTTGTCTACTCAAATTATCCTGTGGACTCCTTTTGAGTCATAGTGTCCCGTGTACTTCAAACTATTACATAATAAATAAAAATAAAAATAAAATAAAATAATCCACCACCACGGATGCCCCAGCTCATCTGTCGTTTTATTACACCACCCTCCTTTCAAGCTTCCTCATCCTCGAGAATTTTACAACTTACTATTCCAATCCCCAATGTTCCCCATCTCATCTTCCTCTTATTGTTTTATTCATAAGAACGGATTACAGCTTATTTTAGCAAATAAATTCCTCTTCCATCACCACCAATTTTCTTCTAACCTCTTCCAATACTCCTGCTCATATTTCTTCTCCCTCCACCCATATAATAATCTTGCTGTATATTTTCCAGGCAACCCCCTGCTAAATACCCATTTATTTTCCTCTGTTTCTTACCACCTTGCTTCTTCCTCTTCTTCCCTTTTGTATTTCTTTTCAAACTCTTCTATAAGATCACTTGCATTTTTAAGATTTTCCCTACTCTCCCAAGTGTCTTCCTCTGCTATACATCCCTTCCATCATACCAAGTACTTATCTCTCCCTCGTACCCATCTCTTATTCATTATCTTTTCTACCTCCCACTCTTCTTCTTCTTCGATTACCACAGGTTGTGGCATTTCTTTCTTCTGTCCTTCCACCTGACTGGTATATCTTTGTACTCTACTTACATTAACTACTGGGTGAATTTTTACTATACTAGGTAGTTCTAATTCTATGGCGTTCATCGAAACTATTGACTTGACCTTATAAGGTCCGACAAATCTCTCTGTAAGTTTTTCCATTCTTCTGCCCACCATCTAGTACTTGAGATCCTTTGTGCTGAGCAGCACTAGATCTCCCACTTTATATTCCTCCATTTCTCCCCTATGCCTATCCATATACCTCTTCATGTCCTCTTGTACTTTACTTTGTATCTCCTACATCCTTTCTACAAATTTATTTGCCTCCTCAAACTTTCCCTTCTTCCTCAACTCAAATCCCATCCTTGGGTCTCGTCCACTATTTGCTTTAAATGGTGACACTTTTGTGCTTGTCTGTACCTTGTTGTTATAGGCAAATTCTGCTGTTCCCAATCATTCTGGCCACTGCTCTTGTCGATGGTCAATGAACATTCTCAGGTACTATTCCAATTCCTGATTTATTCTTTCCGTCTGTCCATCTGTTTGTGGATGGAATGCTCCTTCATTACTCCTGCTGTAAACTGTGGCCCTCTATCTGAAATAATACTTTCTGGCAAGCCATACAGCTTCCAGACATTATCTCTGAATAATCTAGCTAATCCCCCTGCTGTTGTCTTTTCTATAGTAGGTATAAAATAAGCCATTTTTGTCAACCTATCTACAATTACCAGAACCGAGTCGTATCCTTGTGTTAATAGCAGTTTCATAATAAAATCAGCCGATATGTGACTCCATGGTTTTTTTGGTATTGAATTTGGCATTAACTTGCCAGCAGGTGCCTGCGTACGATTCTTGTTTCTCTGGCATGCATTGCATCCTTCTACATATTGTTTCACCTCCCTACTCACTCCCGGCCACCAGAAGTTTCTGGTTACCAATTCTGTTATCTTCCACTGCCCTCCATGTCCCCCTACAGGCGTATCATGGTGTAGCCTGATTACCTCTGCTCTCAACTTCTCGTCCTTTGGTATGTATACCTTTCCTTCTTTCAACATTAACCCCTTGTGTTCTCGCCACTCTTCATCTCTTAAAACTTTAACTCCAGCTCATTTCATCTCTTCCACTGCCTTAACAACTTCATCATCTTTTGCTTTACTCCTCCTTATTCTGTCCAGAATATCTACTTCGTCTATTACTACTTTAGACACCTTTGCTACTCAAGCCTCTAACCATTCTCTTTTTACCAATGTTTGTTCTTCGTTATCTCTCTCTACTCCCATTTCCCAATCTGATCTTCTACTCAATCCATCTACCTTTCCCATTCTACTTCCGGGTACATGCTTTAAAACAAAGTCAAATCTAGACAAATAAAGTGCCCATCTAGCTTGCCATCTATTTAACTTCTGATTACTCATAAAGTATTCTAGATTTTTATGGTCTGACCAAATTTCAAATTTCCCCTTTGCACCTTCTAAAAAGTGCCTCCAGGCTTCTAGATATCAAATTACTGCCAACATTTCTTTGTCATGAATCTCATAATTTCGTTCAGTTTCATTTAACGATTTTGAGATGTAGGCCACTGGTCTCCACTTATTGTCTTTGCATTTAATAGACAATACACCTCCTGTTGCAAAATTGGAAGTGTCTGCCTCGACTCTAAATTCCTTGTCTAAGTCTGGTGCTACCAACAATAGTCTAGTTGTGAAGATCCCTTTTAATTGCTCAAATGCCTTCTGCTGGGCTTCTTTCCACTTTCACTTCTCATCCTTTCTTGTCAACATGTTCAAGGGCTTTGCAAGTGCTGCAAAGTTTTTAATAAACCACCTATAATAATTGGTGAGTCCCAAGAACTTTCTGACATCTCTGACCATTCTTGGTATTGGCCAGTTCAACACTCCTGCCACTTTATCCTCCTCCATCTCGATTTTCCCTTGACCCATCACTACTCCCAGAAAGTTTACTTTATTTGTTTTCCATGAATACTTTTCTGGTTTCACATACAAGTCATTTTCTTCCAACTGTTTCAACACTTCCGCCACTATTTCATTGTGTCCTTCCTTACTGTCTGTCCCCACCAACACATCATCCACAAACACTGCTACCTTCCCTTCATTTATGAGATCTCTCATGATCTCGTTCATCATTCCCTGAAAAGTCGCCGGCGAGTTTGTCATTCCAAAGAACATCACCACCAGTTCAAATGATCCCACATGTGTGGTGAAGGCCGCCTTCCACTCATCTCCTTTCTTTATGTATATGTTATTATAGCCCCATCGTAAATCCATCTTAGTAAACAGTTTCTTGTTTCCCATTGAGTCTACTAAGTTGGTAATCAATGGCAACGGGTAGTTATTTTTCACTGTTTGCTTATTGAGTCTACGATAGTCCATGACCATACGCTTTTTACCATCCTTCTTTCCCACAAAGAAAACTGGAGAAGTTTGTGGTAATTTTGAAGGCCTTATGTACCCTTTTCTTAAATAGTCCTGAATGAACTGTTGGACCTCTTCCCTCTCGTTCCTAGAGAGTGGATACACTTGTGCTTTGCTGGCCTTAAACTCCTCCTTGAGATCTATAGTGTGATTCCATATCTTCCTTGTTGGTATTCTCTCTGACTTCACTTTTCCAAACACCTTCAACCACTTGTGGAACTTTCAAGAAACCATTGCCTCCACCTTTTTGTAGTCCAACTCTATTTCTTCCTCTCTTTCCCAATCTTCCTTTTCATCTGCCGCCCATCTGATCCTTTCCATTTCATTTCCCTGTGTTTCTTTCTTCCCTTGCCTCCTTTTTCTTATTTCTGGGCCCATTTCTTTCTTGTCTATATATCGTCTACAAATAGGTGGATATCTTGTCATCCTGACCTCTCCCTTTTCCCAGTCTATTTCTGGGTTGTGCACCTGCAACCAAGACATGCCCAATATCACTTCTGTCTTTCCTAGATTACACACATCTATTCTGTCACAAACTTCATTCGGCCATAACTCCACAGATACTTGCACGATTCCCACGGTCTAAAATGCGTCGGAAAGCCCTCAAGAATACCTTTTGAACGATGCCCAAAACGTGTCAAAGCGATCAGTACTCATTGAGATATCAGTTAATCAGTGCTGGACACTGATCGGCAGATATCTCGGGAACCGCCGAACGCGGACGTTCACTTCCACGTGCACATGGAAGCTCTCTTCAATACGCTTCTGACGACTATAAATAGACCTTAGGGCGATAAGATCCTGTGGAGATACAAGGACCTCAAGGTTTGGCATGACACTGATCTATTACC